>SR_TP_S13solDRAFT_1000001_pt1 | contig 412715 bp, 368 predicted proteins | sample SodReaTP_S13sol_FD_11159 | JGI IMG/M metagenome (IMG submission 11159) | reverse complement strand
GTTACCATCGGCTCAAATGTAACCTATGAACCGCCGTGGTACGGAACCGTATGCCCGGTGGTGTGAGAGGACGGAGGCCGTGAGGCCTCCTCCTACTCGATACTGTTAGACTATAGAAGTGACGTCTTCTTAAGGTAATGCGTTTGCATTACCATGCGGTTAAGCTTATTATACATGCAGGATTATCGTAATTGGTGGAGCCCAATATGCTTGCACAAGTGGCTATCGAAGCCGAATCAACTTTGACTGACCGTTTTCAGACCACAGTACCTAGTCCTGTGCGTCAAGCATTACATTTGAGTAAAAAGGACAAGATTAAATATCTTATCCAGACTGACGGCAGCGTCCTTATCAAGCGCGTTGAATCTGAAGACGATGATCCTGTACTTGATCAGTTTCTGACATTTTTAGCGGCTGATATGAAGAAGCATCCTGAAAAGCTACAACCTCTGACGAAAAAAATGCGTGAGAGCGTATCGACATTGATCGACGGTGTAGATGTTGATCTGAACTCAGTGTTGTCTGCAGAGGATGATTAAATTTTATGGATGATGGAACGACGGTAGTTAATGGCTGGACGCTATTTATTCATCCTCTATTCGCTGAACAGTTTAAACAACTAAGGGCGGAAGTTCAGGCGTTAAAAGTGAAAGACCCGCAAGGCTATACCAAGAAAAATGCGACAAAACGGTTAGCGGCAATCAACAAACTAATCTTTGAAATTATCCCACAAGACCCAACCCATGCGGATTACCGACAAGGCAAGACGATGGGAGAGAAAAATAAACATTGGTTTCGGGCTAAATTCTTTCAGCAGTATCGCTTATTTTTTCGTTATCATCTTGAATCTAAAATAATAGTCTACGCATGGGTTAATGATGATAGAACTAAGCGTGCGTACGACAGTAAAACAGATGCTTACAAAGTCTTTGTGAAGATGCTCGACAATGGCAATCCGCCAGATGACTGGGAAACGCTATTAAAAGCCGCCCAAAACGAGCGGCTTTCGAGATAACTCAATTATTTGGATCTCTGAGTAGGTCGAATAGGTCGCTATGGCGGCCACTCGGTCTTGACGTTGCGCAATTGGTGCCAAAATCGCACTGTTGTGAGCGAATTCGAAACATTGCACCCCGATTAAATAGGGCGTCACGCTGGAACGTCACATTGGCGATAGCTGATTCTGTGCGGCCAAATAGCGGTGTTCCTACTACACTAATCCGTTCAATATCGAGAGCATCTTGTAACTGTTGGGCAATTTCTAACTGCTCAGCATTACGGGCTTGCTCTTCGGCGCGAGCTTGCTGCTGAAGTTCGGCGACCAGCTGCCGGGATAGCGCGCGTGCTTCGGTATGGCCATTGACACTTAAACGGCGCAATAGCCGCGTCGCACCTTCGAGGTCATAATCAAATAGTTGGCCATTTAGCTTCAGGCGAGCGAGTAAAAACATAGCGGGTGCTGAACCCCGGCTTGCGGCAGCCTCAAGAAGCTGATTGGCGGCAGCGATGCTTTCATCGGTCTCTTCCATATACAGCTGCAAGGCCTTTTGATATTGAGCCGGGGCGTATTGATGATCGACACCGTGTTGTAAATAGCGATCCGCAAGCGCCGAGTCTTGCTCAACAAACTTTCCGTGTCGATACCAAGTCGACAGGGTAAAATTCGCCATAGGATTACCGCCACGAGCCGCCTGTTTCATGAAACCAACACCACGGTCAATGTCTTGTTCGACCCCATCGCCGGTGACATAGATCATGCCCAGAATCGACATGGACGTGAAATCAGCATAGCGTGCGTGACGGTGGAGCATCATAATGTGCGGGCGGCAGGAGCCGTCAGCGCAGAGTTGTTCAGAAACATGCTGGTTTTGCTCGCTGACTTCTGTCGCCCGTGCTTGCACTGGCGCCATTGTGAGCAGAGACGCCGATAAACCGAATGCCAAAATGATTTTCATGTTCCAGCTATTCATACACTTTACTCTTATTGAATTGTTATCGTTAAAAATAGTACAACAAGACCAAAAGGTATAGTTTTACATTGAGCAAATTTGTAACAGCTTGTAACATCAACTTGCTTATTAAATTAGAATATTCTAATATAATAGCATTGACACGATGGAGGCTTTTATGACAACGAACAAAGCACGTACTAATCAGTCTGCGCCATTAACAGGCCCTGCAAACGCAGCGCGCGAGCGGGTTTTCCAAGTGTCGAGCAATCGTGGCGCTGCCCGTCATAAAATGCGCTACGTTGAGGCCTCGGCACCAGCACAAGCCGGTGATTGCCGCATGTGTGTGGGCAGCTTGGCCGATTAAACCCGAATCCCCCCAAACTATACAGCCGCGACTTACTTGAGCCGCGGCATTTTTTTATCAAATAGCGCGTAAAACCCCGTCCTTCAGGGCGGGGAGGATGTCAAACGCTCGAAATCTGCGCTAAGAGCCATTGTGTTCCCGGGTCTGTACGATGGGCATCATGCCAATAAAGTTGCAACCGCGTACTGGCCAGTGGCAAAGGTACCGGCCATTTGCGCAACGGGAATTGGGTGATGAGCCGGTCGGCAATGGTTTCCGGTAACGTCAGCAGGGCGTCACTATTAGCCGCAAGGCTTCCTGCCGTTTGATAGCTTTGCACCCGCACAGCTAAGTTGCGTTCAACGCCAAGTTCACGCAATAGATAATCTTCCAATACGGTGCCTCGAGCTCGTGACGAGACGGCAATATGGCGCGCGGCCAAGTAATTCTCGCGGGTCAGTTGCTGTTTGTCGCGCTCGCGTCGAATCACGACAAAAGACTCTTGCGACAATGGCCGCTGTTGAATTGGGCTGCGCATCGGAAGGGCAACATCAATCGCCACATCCGCCTGACGATGCAGGAGATAGTCCGGTAGTTGAGCGTGGGGAATGGCGATACTCTCAATACGGCAATGTGGCGCCGCTGCCGCTAGTTTACGGTAAAGTCGCGGAAACAGCTCGGCTTCGACGGCCTCCGGTAAGCCAATGCGAAAGGTTCGCTGCGTCTGTTCGGGTTGAAATTCTTGACTGCGCTCCAGTAGGTGGCTCATGCGCGCCAATAAATCATGCATTTCCGGTAGCATTTTCTCGCATAACGCGGTTGGCCGCATACGCTGCCGATCGCGCTCGAAAAGCGGATCTTGGAAATGTTCGCGCAACCGTCTTAAGGCGTGACTGACCGCCGAAGGGGTAATATTGAGCGCTGCGGCTGCTCGATTCAATTGGCCTTCGCGGTCGATCGAAACCAAAACACGCAGCAGGTTCAGATCGAGTCGAAAGTGAATTTTATTCATGTTAGTTCCTTAGTAAATTTCACTTTATTCATCTTAGTGGAGTTATTAGCATGAGGCGAGTTGTTTTTATTGGATTAGATTGGCACAGCTGCCAAGGAGTCGAATATGTTTGGCTTGAACCCGAATGCACAGCAGTACCTCGCTCGCGTGAAGTCCTTTATGCAGGAACATGTGTTACCGCATGAAGCTGAGATTTTGCGTGATTATGTCACTCGTCAAGGACACAGTGATTGGACCCAATGGCAGGTTCATGACCAAATCGAAGAACTGAAGGCGCTTGCGCGGCAAGAAGGTCTATGGAACTTATTTTTACCCGATGCGCGACTCGGCAAAGGGTTGTCGACCTCGGAGTACGCGCCGCTGGCTGAGCAGATGGGCCGTAGTCTAATTGCACCAGAGATTTTTAACTGTAACGCACCGGACACCGGTAATATGGAAGTGCTTTATCACTTCGGTACTGAAGTGCAGAAGCGACAGTGGCTCGAGCCCTTGTTGCGCGGTGAAATTCGCTCGGTGTTTGGTATGACCGAACCGCAGGTTGCGTCGTCGGACGCGACTAATATGGAAACGACGATTGTTGCTGATGGCGACAAAGTGGTTATTCATGGTACCAAGTGGTGGTCGACCGGGCTTGGACATCCGCGGGCAAAAATCGCTATTATCATGGGCTTAACCGATCCGACGGCAGATAAATATCAGCGCCACAGCATGGTATTGGTTCCGCTTGATGCGCCGGGTGTCACGATTGAGCGGATGCTGCCGGTTTTTGGTGATTATGACGCACCTTATGGACACGGCGAGATGACCTTGAATCAAGTTCGGGTGCCGAAAGCGAATGTAATTGGTCGTTTAGGGGCCGGCTTTGCCATCGCTCAAGGGCGTTTAGGTCCGGGACGAGTGCATCATTGCATGCGCGCATTGGGTGCCGCAGAACGGGCGTTGGAATTAATGATCACCCGCGGCAGCAGTCGCGTCGCGTTCGGGCAACCCTTGTTAAAACTCGGTGATAACGGGACGAAAGTAGCGAAACACCGGATGGCCATTGACCAAGCGCGCTTGTATACCATGTATACTGCACAAGTGATTGATAATCATGGCGTCAAAGCGGCAATGAGTGAAATTGCCGGGATTAAAGCAGTGATACCCACGCTGTTGCAGAACGTGGTTGATGACGCCATCCAAATCCACGGTGGTGGTGGCTTAAGCCATGATCACCTGTTGACTGGATTTTATGCCATGGCGCGTGCGTTGCGCCTCGCTGATGGTCCTGATGAGGTGCATCAAGCCATGGTCTTACGCCAAGAACTGAAGAAATATCGACAGGACAAGGTATGAGTAGCAAACTAATCGACCAAGGTGTTGCGGTTCGCGAGCAAGAGCAATTTGATGTCGCTGCCGTCGACGCTTGGATCAAGCAGAAGCGCCCGGACATTGAAGGCGAGCCCAGCGTCACGCAATTTCCGGGTGGTGCGTCAAACTGGACCTATCGCCTGCATTATGCCAATGCGGATTTGATCTTGCGTCGTCCGCCGGCGGGAACAAAAGCGAAATCTGCACACAATATGCAGCGCGAGCATGATTTGCAGCTGATGTTGAAGCCGCATTTTGCCAAAGTACCGACCATGTTTGGCTACTGCAGTGACAGCAGTCTGATTGGCACTGATTTTTATGTCATGGAGCGGATTCGCGGCATTATTCCGCGGAAAAACTTACCGCGAGAAGTCAACTTAAGCCCTCAGCAGGTGCGCACCTTGTGCACCAATATGCTTGACCAGTTGATCGCTTTGCATCAAGTGGACTACCAGCATGCCGGCTTAGACGCCATCGGCAAGGGCGAAGGCTATGTGACCCGGCAAGTGGAAGGCTGGTGCGGACGTTATGCAAAGGCGAAAACATGGAATGTGCCAAGTGGTAAGAAAATCATGCGCTGGTTACGTGCTAACCTGCCGAAAGAAGAACGTTTATGTTTGACCCACAATGATTTTCGCTTTGATAACCTGATTTTGGATCCGCAGGATCCGACCAACATCCTCGCGGTGCTTGATTGGGAGCTAGCGACCATTGGTGATCCGCTGGTTGAATTAGGTAATTTATTGGCGTATTGGGTGCAAGCGGACGATGACCGCGTGGCGAAAGCAACCCGTCGCCAACCATCGCATTTACCAGGCATGCTCACGCGTGATGAAGTCATCGACTACTACTGTCAAAAGATGGGCTTGAACAACGTCGATATGACCTTCTATCAAGTCTTCGGTTTGTTCCGTTTGTCCGTGATTGCGCAACAAATCTATTATCGTTATTACCATAAGCAGACAAGCAATCCAGCGTTTAAAAACTTTTGGTTCGTGGTGCATTATCTCCATCGTCGCTGCCGCAAACTCATGAAACAAGGGAGGCGTCCGGCATGACAGCAGAGCGCGGCTTTGTTTCTTTAGTTCGCCATGGACAAGCCTCATTTGGGCAAGAAAACTATGATCAATTGTCGCCATTAGGCGGTGAACAACTTGAACACGTTGGCCGCCACTTAGCCCAACGTGAAGAGCCGATCGATCTCATTATTCGCGGTGATTTAGTGCGTCACGAACAAAGCGTTGAGGCGCTTTTACGTGGTTATGGCGCTCGCCCTGAGGTGGCAGTGTTGGCCGATTGGAATGAGTTCGACCATCGAGCGGTGATTCGTGCCTATGCCAAGGATCAAGCCGATCTGCGGGCGTGGTTCGCGAATCCGAAACCGCTGAATACCCAGTCGACGGCGGAAAAGCAGAAAATTATGCAGATTTTTCGCGAGGCAGTGGTGCGTTGGCAGCTGGGGCAGCATGACCTGGATTATCAAGAAACCTGGTCTGCGTTTGGCGCACGGGTGACGAACGCTTGGCAGTCAACCCAAAAACAGTTGCAGGGTCGCCAGAATATTCTCGTATTGACCTCTGGAGGACCGATTGCGTTATCGGTCATGGCCAGCCTCGCATTGCCGCACGAGGCCATGTTGACCTTGAATCAGCGTCTTGTGAATGGTGGCATGACCCGTTTCTTAACGGCTGCAGAGGGGGAGCCTCAACCCGAGTTGTTGAGCCTAAACGAGCAGCAACATTTTCTCGGTAAATATCGTCATTTACTGACTTATATTTAGCATCTATTGAACGGAAAAACGCATGAGAAAAACAATTATTATTACCGGAGCGAGTTCAGGCCTTGGTGCAGAAATGGCCCGTCAATTTGCTGCAAAAGGGCATGATTTAGGTTTGTGCGCGCGTCGTACTGAGCGGCTAGAAAGCTTGAAAAGTGAAATTGAAGCCGCGCACCCGGATGTGAAAGTAGTCCTCAAGGCGCTGGATGTAAACGACCATGACGCGGTTTTCTCGGTCTTTCAAGACTTTCGGCAAACCTTTGGCAGCCTTGACCGCGTGATTGTTAATGCTGGTATGGGCAAGGGTGGCTCGCTCGGAACGGGTTTGTTTAAGCACAATAAAATGACTGCGGAAACCAATTTCATTGCCGCACTTGCTCAATGCGAGGCTGCACTGGAAATCTTCCGTGAGCAAAACCATGGCCACTTAGTGACTATCGCCTCGATCAGTGCGCTACGGGGAATGCCGCGAGCAATGACGACTTATGCAGCAACGAAAGCAGCCTTGCTTAACCTCACGGAAGGCATTCGCGCAGATATGCTGCGGAGTGGCTTGCCGATTGCCGTAAGTTGCATTTTACCTGGCTTTATTCGCTCGGAAATCAACGAAAAGGTCAAGAATACGCCGTTTATGTGTGATACCGTACCGGGAGTACGCAGTATGGTGAATGCTATTGACAAAGAACAAGCCGTTGCGTTTGTACCGGGTTGGCCATGGCGGTTCATTGCGTTTTTGATGAAGCGTTTACCACTCAAGGTGGTGATGAAGATGGGATAGAACATGCAAATCAAACTGTATCAGGTAGACTCATTTAGCGACCGTCCATTTACCGGTAATCCAGCAGCGGTTTGTCCTCTTAGCTCATGGCCAGAAGACCATGTGCTGCAAGCAATCGCGGAGGAGAATAACCTCTCGGAAACGGCATTTTTTGTGCCAGAAGGCACAGGTTTTCGGCTCCGTTGGTTTACCCCAGAAGCAGAAGTTGATTTGTGTGGTCACGCCACCTTAGCCGCCGCCCATGTATTGTATAAGCATTTAGGTTATGACCAGCCACGTATCCATTTCTTTACCCGCAGTGGTGAACTGATTGTACGTAAACCGGCTGCTGAAAGCGGTTTGATCATGGACTTTCCCGCCTCCTTTCCAGTCGCCATCGACGGTGAAGCGGGCGAGTCACTGCTTGGTTTTTTTGCTGCGGCATTAGGCGTTTCCCCTGTCGCGGTCGCCAGCGCCTATGACTATATCGTGGAACTGAAGGACGCCGCTGATGTGCGGGCAGTGACGCCAGACTTTGCGCAATTAAGCTTGCTCGACGGCCGTGGTGTGGTCGTCACCGCGCCCGGTGACGATTGTGATTTTGTCAGCCGGTGTTTTTTCCCAAAACTGCGTGTTAATGAGGATCCGGTGACCGGTTCTGCGCATTGCGAGTTAGCGCCATACTGGTTTGAACATGGGCAACGGCAACGCAGTGAATTTGCCGCGCAGCAGTTATCTCGCCGCGGCGGATTAGTGCGCTGCCGCATCACTGGCGATCAACACGAACGGGTTGAGTTGCACGGCGAAGTCGCCGATTATATGGAAGGTATGATCACCTTGGCAGATTAACGCTGCCGCCGACGAGACACAGTTCATGAAAATATTAAAATGGTTTGCTGTCGCACTCATTCTGTTGTTGATTGCGATCCTTATTTTTGTTTTTGTTAGTCACCGCCAAAATTTCGCCGAGAGCCGTAATTACACGGAGGCCGTGCGTGCTGAAGCACCGGGGGCCATGGTGCAATTGAGTCAGGGCTACACCCATTATCATCTGCAAGGTCCGTCCGATGCGCCGGTCGTTGTCTTGGTCCACGGTTTTAGCATTCCCGCCGAAGCGTGGGGAGAGACTGCTGATGTGTTAGCGGCAGCCGGGTATCGCGTACTGTCTTATGATTTGTATGGCCGTGGCTATTCGGAACGGCCGCGGGTGATGTTTACTGGTGAAGTGTTCGAGCGTCAATTGGTTGATTTGCTCGACGCCCTGCATATCGATCAGCCCGTAGTCTTGGCTGGTTTATCCATGGGTGGCGCGGTGGTCATGCGCACCGCAGCGAATCATCCAGAACGTGTGTTGGGTCAAATTCTATTAGCGCCGTTACATCAACCATTGCAACCACCACCCATGCCCGAACGGATGGGGCATTACATGATTTCGGCGTTTTATGTGCCGACGCTGCGGGCGAGTCTGGAAGCCGATTATTTAAGTGAGACGGCGAAAGCTCGCATGATCGCGGCGTATGAAGCACAAATGCAAATTCGCGGTTTTACCCGCGCACTGACCTCGTCATTTTATGCCTTTACCACCGAAGATCATCCAAGTTTCTATCGGCAAACGCGCGCTTATGATTTGCCGACGCTGCTGATTTGGGGGGAAAATGACAATGTCGTGCCCTTCAGTCAGGCTGAAGGCGTGCGTGCGGATGCTCAAGTGGTTGAGTTTTTAGCCTTGCCAGAGGTCGGTCACACACCGCACTTAGAACGACCGGAACAGGTACATCGTACCATGCTGCAATTTTTGCAGACGCTTTAAACGCCAAGGCCAGCAACTGCTGGCCTTGTGCTTTTTTGCGACCAAGGTCTGGTTTGTTTTCCAAGCAGTATCTGGCATGATAGATCACCATTGTTGGTCATTGTGAATGAGATTTTTATGTCCTCGAAAAACAAACCAGAGCCTTATCTGCCGCAACCCGTCAGCAAAGATAAAAAAATTCAGAAGACCATCGCCTTGGTGACAGCGCCGCTGGGTTTGATTTTTCTGTTATCGGATCCGCAGGATCTGTTAAGGCTGATTCAATCGACCGGTTTAGGGTGGTATCAAATCTTTAGTCCGATTGCTTGGGGCGTAATCCTTGGAGCTGTGCTCGGACTATTACGCGTTGATAAAGTACAACGACTGGCGCAGTTGGGAACTTGGGCGGCGACCGCCTTGACTACCTTCGGCCTGGTGGCAACGATCGCCATCTATTTCGAGCACCGCTTGTGGTATCTCGCGTGGCCGACGATGTGGCTGGCAACCTTGGGTATTGGTATCTATGCGCTCTTTCTGATGCAACTTCGATTTTCTGAGAAATATCAACAAGGGCAATAAGTTATGAGCCGTCAGCTGCAACTGAATTGTGACTTAGGCGAAAGCTTTGGCGCGTGGACAATGGGCGACGACAGCGCCATTATGCCGCTGATTGACTGTGCCAATATCGCTTGTGGTTTTCATGCGTCAGATCCGCTTACCATGGACAGAACCGTGGCCTTGGCGGCGGCGCATGGGGTACAAATTGGTGCGCATCCCGCCTATCCTGATTTAGTTGGCTTTGGCCGCCGTTCGATGGCACTGAGCCCAGATGAAATCACCGCGACGGTTCTCTATCAAATTGGCGCGCTTGATGGTTTCTGCCGTCGGCATCAGACCGCGGTTCGCTACGTCAAACCGCATGGCGCGTTATACCATGACATGATTCAACACGATGCGACGTTTCGCGCTATTTTAACCGCCGTACAGGCTTATGACCCGTCATTACCGCTTGTGTTACCGGCACGTTTTGATCCTGAACCTTGGCGGGATACGGCTGCGGAATTTGGTCTTCAATTGTGGTTTGAGGGGTTTGCTGATCGCGCGTACCAGGCCGATGCAAATCTCGTTCCGCGGCACCAAGTCGGAGCTGTCCTGAGCGATTTAGATGCTATGGTAGCGCAAGCATTGCAACTTGCCGCTGGCTCGGTTAGCACCCAGAACGGCAAATCATTAGCGCTGCAGATTGATACTTTGTGTGTGCATGGTGACACACCGCAGGCACTGGCAGCTGTGCGGGCAATTCGGGCGGCATTAGCTGGTTAATGGGCCGCCAAGCTGTCCACTGTTTTTAGTAAAGGAGTAGTCGCCCTATGACCGATAAGGTCAACTCTCTAGAGGATCCAGAATTTAAGCAACCGAGTGCCGAATTTTGTTACGCCGGCGTGGATGCGTTACTGATCGAGTTTGGTCATGAAATTGATGCCTGCCTGCCGAGCTATTTAGCCACAATTCGGGAACGTATTCTGCAGTCGCTGGGTACTGTCGTGAGTGAGGTCGTTCCGGCTTATGCAAGTCTTTTGGTCTATTACGAGCCACGATCCGTGCGCCCCTACGATTTACAAGTCGCATTGGAAAATATTATCGCTGAGGTGCCTTGGCTGTGCAGACCGTGGTCTGCTGAGGACGCTAATGCTCCAGGGAAACTGGTCGAGGTTCAGGTTTGTTATGATCCGTCATTAGCCCCCGATCTTGAACGGGTCATGCACGTCACTGGCTTATCCGCTGAGCAAGTTGTAGCAGCGCATACCGGCCAGCAGTTGCAAGTTTATGCATTGGGTTTTGCGCCGGGATTCGCCTACTTGGGTTCATTGCCGGCGTCACTCAGTGTGCCTAGATTAGATGCACCTCGTACACATATTGTCGCTGGCAGTGTGGGTATTGCCGAACAGCAGTCCGCGGTTTATCCGCAAGATTCGCCCGGTGGTTGGAATATTATTGGTCGTAGTCCGGTGCAATGGTTTGACCCGCAGCGGCAGCCAATGACTGCAGTGCAAGTGGGTGATCGCATCCAATTCAAAGCCATTGATTTAGCCACGTATCAGGCGATTGTTGAACAAGGAGCGTCGTCATGACCGGATTTCGGGTACTCAAAGGTGGCATTCTCAGCTTAATTCAAGACACCGGGCGCTTAGGCTTTCAACATCTTGGTGTCACTCGTGGCGGACCACTCGATGCAAACTCCGCGTATTGGGCTAATCGTTTGCTCGATAATCCCGTTGACGCGGCAGTGATCGAAATTACTGCCGGCGGTTTGGAGCTCGAATCACGCACACAAACCATGGTGGCGATTACTGGCGGTGACCTCAATTTAACCGTGAACGATGTACCACAAGTGCCGTGGCGGAGTTTTTGGGTGCGCCAAGGCGATCGCTTAAAGTTTTCTACGCCGCGCTATGGTTTTCGTGCTTATTTGGCCGTCAGCGGTGGCTTTCAAACGCCGTTGGTGCTTGGTAGCAGAGCAACCGTCATGCGTGACCAGTTAGGTGGCGTCGCGGGTGACGGCAAGCCACTGCAAGCGGGTGATGAGCTGCCATGTGGTCATTTGCAGCACGAGCCGTTGAGTCGGCAAATTCCACAAAACTACTTGCCGCAATGGAGTCAAAGCGTAGTACTTCAGGTGATTCCAGGCTACCAGCAGCATTATTTTAGCAAAGCAGCGTGGCAAACCTTTTGGCAACAGGAGTACACCTTATCGAGTGATAGCAATCGTCAAGGTGCGCGCCTACAAGGTGCCGCTATTGCTGCGCCCGAGGGTAAATTCTTGTCAGAAGGTGTCAGTTATGGCGCCATTCAAGTACCGCCGGACGGTCAACCGATTATTATGTTGGAAGATCGGCAGACACTCGGTGGTTATCCGAAACTGGGTAATATTCTGCCACTCGACGGTTTTAACCTTGCTCAATGCGCGCCGGGAGCGAAAGTTCGCTTCCAGCCGATACTGCTTGCTGAAGCGCAACAACAAATGCGACGATATCTTCGCTTTTTCGGCTTGTAAGCAGCGCATAATATTGCGATCATAGCGCCCAAGTTTTTTTAACGCGTTGCATGAATGAATGCAGCGCTTCTTTGCATGTGCAACTGCGGTGAGTTATTGTCCCCAGTTGCCGAACATAAGCATTGTAGTAACGGAGAGTCCTGAATGGCCGAAAGTGCCTCGCGTCCGACGAATTTTATTCGCAAAATTATTGATCAAGACTTAGCTTCGGGTAAGCACTCGCAGGTGCACACGCGTTTCCCACCGGAACCGAATGGCTATTTGCACATTGGTCATGCCAAATCGATTGTGTTGAATTTTGGTATCGCTGATGATTACCAAGGCACCTGTAACTTGCGTTTTGACGACACCAATCCGCTGAAGGAAAGCATGGAGTACGTCAGCGCGATTAAATCTGATGTGCGTTGGTTAGGCTATGAGTGGGAAGGTAAGGAACGTTATTCGTCCGATTACTTTGATGCCTTACATGGTTTCGCTATCGAATTGATTGAGAAAGGGTTGGCCTACGTCGACTTTTCTGCCCAAGAAGTCATTCGCGAAATGCGCGGCACCTTGAAAGAGCCGGGTAAGAATAGCCCATATCGTGACACGCCAGTGGATGTGAACTTGGCTGAATTTGCCAAAATGACAGCCGGTGAATACCCAGAAGGGCATTGCTCACTGCGTGCGAAGATCGACATGAGCTCGCCGTTCATGTGTATGCGTGATCCAGTCATTTATCGGATTCGTCACGTTCACCACCACCAAACTGGTGACAAGTGGTGCGTGTATCCGATGTACGACTTTACTCATTGTATTTCGGACGCGCTGGAAAACATTACCCACTCATTGTGTACTTTGGAATTCCAAGACAACCGTCGTTTGTACGACTGGGTACTCGATAACATCTCAATTCCGTGTCATCCGCAGCAAATCGAGTTTTCGCGCCTGAATCTTGAATATACGGTCATGAGTAAGCGCAAGCTGAACTTGTTGGTCACTGAGAATCATGTCAGTGGTTGGGACGACCCACGCATGCCGACAATTGCCGGTTTGCGTCGCCGAGGTTACACACCGGCGTCGATTCGTGAGTTCGCTCACCGCATTGGTGTGACGAAAATGGATAACATGGTGGAAATGGGTATTTTAGAAGCCTGTATCCGTGATGATCTCAATGAAAACGCACCGCGGGCGATGGCCGTTTTAGACCCGGTGAAAGTCGTGATTGAGAATTACCCAGCAGGCAGCAGTGAAATGTTGCAAGCGCCGAATCATCCGAACCGTGAAGAACTCGGTCAACGCGACGTGCCATTTAGCGGTGAAGTGTTTATTGAACGGGAAGACTTCCGTGAAGAAGCAAACAAGAAATTCAAACGTTTAGTACTGGGCAAAGAAGTGCGCTTGCGCAATGCCTACGTAATTAAAGCGGAACGCGTCGAAAAAGACGAAAATGGCGAAATCACTACGATTTTCTGTAGCTATGACGCGGATACCCTCGGTAAAGATCCAGCCGATGGCCGTAAGGTAAAGGGCGTGATTCACTGGGTGTCGGCAGCACATGCGCTTCCCGCGGAAATTCGTTTGTACGATCGTTTGTTTAGCATTCCGAACCCGGGTGCCGCAGAAACCTTAGATGAAGCTTTGAATCCTGATTCTTTACTGGTGGCGCATGGTTATGTTGAACCGTCACTCGCACAGGCTGAGCCAGAGCAGGGCTTCCAATTTGAGCGAACTGGTTATTTTTGTTTAGATAATCGCGATTCAACTGCTGAAAAGCTGGTGTTTAACCGTACTGTTGGCTTGCGTGATAGCTGGGCGAAAATTAGCGGCGACGATTAAGCTAAGCTTGAGATTAAACAAAAACGCGAGCTGTGTGAGCAGCTCGCGTTTTTAATGTGGGCCGGAAAGGGCGCGCAGCTCCTTTACGGTGTTAGTGCTCAACAAAACTGACCCACCATAGGAAACATAGTTGGGTCAATATGTGCTACTTGCGACGCTTAAAAAGTATCTTCTTCAACTTTTTTTTCTCGCTCATTTTCCCTGACCTTTGCACATGCCTAAGGTAAAAAAGGTTGAGTAGTATAGATAATTGAATGTCGTTCGAATCTCGTTGATCATAAACGCGAAGTGCTTTTCTAATAAGAGAATTCGCGGAATGAACATCCTTGTCTTTTATCAGCCAAGCAATATCGAAGCCCAACGGCAAATACCCATAGTGACTCCAGTCCACTAGGTATAAATCTTTGCTGTGTGCTTCAAAGATAAAATTATCTTGATGTGCATCGCCATGAGAAAAAACGCGCGGTAACCTCCAAAAACGAATGAGTAATTGGAGTGTTGAAATTTTTTCGGGAAAACGCTCTTTGTTCATGAATACTTTTGCTAGGTCGCTAAGCCGTCGGGAAAATTTGAACGACTGGCGACGTCGCAGACAGTCATCGTCAACTTGATGCAACTCCAGCAGTGCTCTTATCATATCAAGACTACGCTGCTCCTCATGGTCAGTTTCGTTGCAATGCACAGTATCTATGCACTGATAAAGAAGAGCTCGCATCACTTGCTTTTCGGTTCCGTGACGTTGGAGTGCAATTACACCCAGAAGACGCGGAATTTTAAACGTTTGGCCTAAATCGCCTTGGTTATGAATGCGGCGATGTAACGCCTGAATATGTGCAGATTCTTTACTTCGCTTGTTCAGCTGGACAATCTTTGTTCCAAGTGTAGGGAAACTCCAAACCAATCCTGTTATCTTTTTCTTGCAGCTATACAAAGGGGAAACTTGAACCGTCTTCTTCGTCTCAGCTAACAACTCTTCATTTTTTACAATACCTAACTCCACCAATGCCTCCATCAAGGCATCCACATCATAGCTCAAATGTTGTGATAAATCTTTAATATCGGCGAGCTCTTTCAACGACAGAGAGGTTGTCGGGGTATATAAGAATGGGCTTCCATTCAAACTAACTTGGGTGTTGGCGCACCGAACGTCTACTAAAGCAGGTTCGTTAACGGCAAGTGGTATATCAAACCCAGCACCAAACGATTGTTTATGCAAAGCGTTCTGAATATCGGGGCGATGAACGCCGCACGTAAATTTACCAACTGAATTCGAATTTACTATAATTTCAATTTGTAAAGGCATTCGCTGGGAGGCAAACCACCCTTTGACATGCTCGCCGTCAAAATCATCGACCCATCCATAGGATTCAACTGTTTTCATTAGTTTCATTGCAAATCAGCATTTAATATCCAGAGCATAGATGCGCACTAAATAGACAAATATTTGAAAAAACCTTCCAAAGGGTACGCCATCAGATAATGCTCACAATTGCATATTTGATAGCAACTTAAAGCTACAGTTCAACTCATGTTAGCTCTGTCATCGGGCCCAGTGTTTTCGAAGAAGGCTCGTTGTTAGGCCCATCCAATACCTTCTCCTTGTATAGTAACCTGCTATAAGGCTATAGATTTGTGTCTAAAGGAACGCTAAGTTGCTAAGTCTCATTAGCATTTATTTCGCTTAATTATCATCTATTCTGCAATCCCATACTCAGCACTGAGAAACGCATCACGCTGAATATGAAAACTTCTCGACCAAATCTGCACCATACAACTTCGATGGCGTATAGAAGCCACCGGCTGGCGGATTGGCTAAAACATGCATCGCCATGGTTACCGCACCTTGCGCGGTCAGCGTATAGCCATTGAGCACTTGTTTACGTAGGGTAATGACGTCACCTTGGTCATTTTTGGCTTCGCCCCAAACCCAAGTGTAGTATTTCTCACGCTCTTCGTCTTTTGGACCGGCAGGTTGGCTGTCGATCTTCTTCATCAACCAGTTTTTCATCATTTCAGTACGGAATAACCAGCGAAACCAATTCATCCGTCGCATGCGGCTGACCAATTTCGGGTGCGCCGGAATAAACACTTCGATATTGCCAATCCCGGTACTGTAATAGGCCGTCGACACATCACCCCAAGGAATCGTCATAGCAAGTTTTTCACCACCGCCAAAATCGATCTTTTCCGCTTTGTAGGCTAGTGGCACATTGGTGATCTTGCCGTTTATGCGTACCGCGCCGCCTTCACCGATACGACGCACACTAGTTTTTGCCGTGCCGCGGCTCATCCGAGAACGTGAATCAAAGCCGAGACGTAAGTGCGTCGCGTCGGGCATTTGTTGCTTCAATTGAGCGGCAACACAATCGGTAGGAATGACGTCAAAGCCAACACCGGGACAGAGCACGATGCCGGCTTCGAGTGCTTGCTGATTAAAGCGGGCGGCGAGTTCGAAAACTTCTAACTCACCGGTAATATCCAAGTAATGGGTCTTACTGGCGATACAGGCCTTCATCATCACTTCCGCGGTGAGCTCGAACGGCCCAGCGCAATGCACCACGAGGTCGATGTCTTTGAGCTGCTTGGCAACTTGACCGACGCTCTCTAAAGCGAAGCTACGCGCTTCTAAACCGAGCGAATTAGCAAGTTCGGTAACTTTTGCGCTATTTCGTCCGGCCAAAATGGGTTGTTGTTGGTGACTGATGGCTTCTTTCGCGATCAGTTCACCAGTGTACCCGTAGGCACCATAAATCATCCATTGCATAAACGTAACCTTACAAATTAAAACAGGCCTTGGCGGCCTGTTTTTGTATACTGTCCAGATTAAACATCAATCCGCGTGTGCTCTGCATCATCGCGGTTGTGCTCACAAGTGTCGGCGTTTTTGCACTCGCCATACAAATACAGGCTGTGATTGGTTAGCGTCAAACCGTTATCTTTGGCGACCGCAAGCTGACGCTTTTCAATGACATCATCTTCAAATTCGATGACTCGACCACAGTCGAGGCAGACTAAGTGATCATGATGGTCTTTGGCGCTCAGTTCAAACACCGAACGACCGCCTTCAAAATGGTGACGGGTGACAATACCGGCGTCATCAAATTGGTTGAGTACGCGATACACGGTTGCTAAGCCAACTTCATCACCTTGCTCAAGGAGAATCTTAAACACCTCTTCGGCGCTGATATGCTGGTGCGCGGGGTTTTTCATCACCTCCAGAATTTTAATCCGTGGCGACGTGACCTTTAACCCTGCTTTCTTGAGTTGAACATCAGCATTACTCATTATCAATCCTCATTGTTTCTGTACCATTCTCGATTATAGCCACAACTGCTAAGGGAATGAAATAAAAGCCGCTTTTATTCTTGGAGTGAAACGAAGAACGCCCGTAAAAACGGGCGTTCTTCGGTATTGTCTGACGGAAAAGGGAGCTTAAGCGAGCTCGTCAAGGCTCATTTCGTCGCGCAGTTGAGCGCACCATTGCTCAACACGCTCTTTGGTTAGCTCAGGCTGACGATCTTCGTCGATACCGAGGCCAACAAAGTGATTGGCATCCGCCATGCCTTTCGATTCTTCGAAATGATAGCTGTCGGTCGGCCAATTGCCGATAATGATGCCGCCGCGGGCTTCAACGATGTCACGGATCATGCCCATGGCGTCAAGGAAATATTCAGCATAGTCTTCTTGATCGCCCAAACCGAAAATCGCGACCACTTTACCCTCGAAGTCAATTTCTTCGAGCTCTGGGAAAAAGTCGTCCCAATCACATTGGGCTTCGCCGTAGTACCAAGTCGGAATGCCAAAAATGAGCAAGTCATAATCAGCAATTTCTTCCTTGGTGGATTTTGCGATGTCTTTTACGTCAATTAGGTGCTTGCCTAATTCCTTTTGGATCATCTGTGCAACAGCTTCAGTGTTGCCGGTATCGCTACCGAAAAATAAACCAACAGTCGCCATAGTTACGTCATTCCAAAGTGATCAATTTATTCGTTACTTGTCTGCCAGAGCTTGCTGCAAAATCTGCTCAATGAGAGCACTGCGGCTCATGCCTTTTGCTTCTGCCTGACGGTTCAGTGTTTCGTACATTGTTTCGTCGAGTTTCAATTCAACACGGCGAAGACCGGCTTTGCGGTCGCGCTGTAGTTGTCGACGCTTATTGACTCGTACCTGCACTTCGCGGGGAAGTGGATTCGTTCGAGGTCGCCCTGGGCGACGTTCGCTCTGAAATAAATCAGGCGTCACGAGGTCGCTGCTTTCTTTAGCCATGGTTATTGTAATTGCGCTTCAAGAACAAACTGAATAATGCCTTTGGCGATGAAGCCAAACATGCCCAAAAAGAGTACAAGCCAAACGGCAAAGCGACCAAACTTAGGTACATTACCTTTCTTTAGAACATCTTGAATGGCTAAACCGATCAATAAAAACAATGCAGCAATGGCAAAGTTAGTCATGAGTGATTCAATTTGTTCTAAATTTTCAGCAAACATGGCGTTCGATACTCCACTTATGTTTCGGCGCGGAGGATACCATAAAGCACCGCCGCGCGCGAGTCAGTACGGGACTTTTTACAACCTTACAGTTCCTCAAGAAAACGACGGACGATGCCATTGAAGACGGTCGGCTTCTCCGCATGCAACCAATGCCCAGTTTCGGCAATGGTTTTTGCTTCAGCTTGCGGAAATCGACTGGTAATCGCGTCGCGATGTGACGCTTGAATGTAGTCGGAGCGACCGCCACGAATGAAAAGTACCGGGCCGTCATATTGCCCCTTGTCTTGTGGAGCACCAATTAAGTCCTCATAGCAAGCGCGCAAGCCAGCAAGATTGAGCCGCCAATGCCATTCACCCGCGTCGTTTTTACGCAGGTTTTTCAACAGAAACATGCGTACACCGGCTTCTTGAATGCTGTCACTGAGTTGCTTGTCTGCGTCTTGACGACTCTTGAGGCCGCTTAAGTCAACGGCTTCCAGTGCATCAAGGATGCTCGTGTGGCGTGCGTCGTAGGCAACCGGGGCAATGTCGGCAACAATTAAGGAGAGAACTTGCTGAGGATGACGTAAGGCGAATTCCATCGCCACTTTGCCACCGAGTGAGTGACCCAACAAATGAGCTTCTGTCACATTCTCCGTCGCCATCACGGCTTCGATATCTGCGGCCATGTCAACAAAAGGCATCCGCTCGGTCCATGGCGAGCTACCATGATTGCGCAGTTCGACATTAATGATGAAGTAGTCATCACTGAGGTCGCGACTGATACTTTTTAAGTTGTCGGCATCGCCGAAGAGTCCATGAATCAAAATCAAAGCAGGGTTCTCAGGCTTACCAGCCGTTTCGTAATTCAGTTTTACTGCGTCGCCCATAGATTCGCTTCCTTCAAGTTCGGTGCGGTTATGCAATTTTTCTATTGTCGCCTAGGTGCATGTGCGGTGCAAATAGCAATCGACTTCGGTATACTTCGGCGATAAAGAATTCAGCTTACCTGCTGCTGGCGCGATTGAATTGGAAATTCACGACCTATGAAGAAGATTGAGATCGACGAAGAACTCTATGCGTACATTGCTGCGCACACTCAGCACATTGGCGAAAGTGCCTCGACTATTTTACGCCGACTCTTGGGATTAAGCCCAACTGCGCTGCAGGAATCCTTAGTGAGCCAGCCGATGGCTTCCGCTGCGAAAACGACAGTTCGAACGCATACTGCTGGCACAAGCGTTTTTGATGTGTTGGATCGGGCCGATATTGCCGCGCAAAAAGGTGCGGTTGGACGTTTTTTGTTTATTCTTTCGCTACTACATCGTTGTCATGCCGAGCAATTTGTTCAAGTCCTCGAGATTCGAGGTCGCAACCGTTTGTATTTTGCTAACTCAGAACAGGAATTACTCGCTGCGGGAAACAGTACCAATCCAAAGCAAATTCCCGGCTCACCATATTGGGTTGTGACCAATAATAACACGACCAAGAAGAAATCAATTTTGACTGCAGTTGCGACAGAAATGGGTTATGACGGCAGCGAAGCGGAACAGATTAGGGACTTTTTATCATGAGCAAGCACCCACGCGCCGGTACCTTAGCGAGCAAAGACGATCTCATTAATATTCCAGCCTTAATGGCAGCGTACTATGTGAATGAGCCAAATCCGGGTAAAACCTCGGAACAGGTGAGTTTCGGCACCTCGGGGCATCGTGGTAGTGCGCTCAAACATTCGTTTAATGAAGCGCACATTTTAGCCATAAGCCAAGCTATAGTGGCCTATCGTGAAGAGCAGGGGATTTCTGGCCCGATTATGTTGGGTAAAGACACCCATGCGCTCTCGGAAGCAGCGTTTATTACCGCGTTAGAAGTGTTCATTGCCAACGGCTTGGAAGTGCATATTCAGGCGGACTTGGGCTATACACCAACGCCGGTCATTAGTCATGCGATTCTCACTTACAATCGCGGACGGACCGAAGGGCTCGCCGATGGCGTCGTCATTACGCCATCGCATAATCCGCCGCAAGATGGTGGTTTCAAGTATAACCCGCCACACGGTGGCCCCGCTGATGGCAATGTGACGAAAGTGATTGAGAAGTACGCCAATGCAATTTTGAGCAGTGAATTGATTGGCGTCAATGCAGTCTCCTTTGCTCAAGCGAAGAAATCCAAGCGGGTGAAGAAAATTGACTGGGTGCAGTCCTACGTCGCAAGCCTTGAAAACGTGATTGATATGAGTGCGATTCAACAAGCCGGACTGCATGTCGGGATTGATGCCATGGGTGGTGCCGGAGCTGCGTATTGGCGCGCGATCAAAGCAGAATACAATCTGGATATCACCTTGTTTAATGACCATGCGGATCCAAGCTTTTCCTTCATGGCCTTGGACAAAGACGGCGCGATTCGCATGGATTGCTCGTCGGCCGATGCCATGGCCAGTCTGTTAGCGCTAAAAGGTGATTTTGACCTCGGTCTCGGGAATGATCCGGACTATGATCGGCATGGCATTGTTACGCCCGAGGGTTTGATGAATCCGAATCATTATTTGGCAGTGGCCATTGACTACTTGTGTTCGCATCGCGATTGGCCTGCAGAGAAGGCCATCGGTAAAACCTTAGTGTCGAGTGCAATCATTGACCGTGTGGTGGCTGGCGCTGGTCGTTCACTAATGGAAGTGCCGGTCGGGTTTAAGTGGTTTGCTGAGGGTTTAGCCGCAGGTGAATTGGCTTTTGCCGGTGAAGAAAGTGCCGGCGCCAGTTTCTTAGACCGTCAAGGTCAAGCATGGAGCACCGACAAAGACGGCATTATTCTGTGTTTGTTAGCCATGGAAATTCAAGCCGTAACGGGTAAATCACCGAGTGCTTACTATCGTGAGTTAGAAGCTAAATATGGCCAGTCGAGCTATGCGCGTCTTGACTGCAAAGCGACGACAGCAGAAATGGCGGCGTTTGCGGATTTAGCTGAACAACCACCAGCGTTGTCGACTTTAGCGGGTGAACCTGTGACAGCGGTATTGAATCGTGCACCGGGCAATCAAGCTGGCTTTGGCGGCATTAAAGTGACAACCGAAAATGGCTGGTTTGCCGTTCGGCCATCTGGTACTGAACCGGTTTACAAGATCTACGCCGAGAGTTTAAAAGGTCCAGAGCATTTAGCCGCGATTCAAGCCGAAGCGCAACAGCGATTAACCGAGTGGCTACAAGCGTAACCTTGTGAGCTCATCGCTGGACATAAAAAACGGAAGCCTCGGCTTCCGTTTTTTGATCCGGTTGTCTTACACGACACCGTTCGAACCGGGTTTGACCGGAATATTGCCGTCGGGTTCGTCAAAGTCTTCGTTTGCCTCTTCGACTAAGCTGGCAAGTAACTCCTCAGACGGTGCTGCTGGCGCCAAGGCGGTAAGTGGCGAATGCACTTGCTCGGGCGCGCGATCGCGTTTACTGATGCGATAAAAGGCATAAGCAGACACTGTGGTGGTAAAAATAGCCATCAGCACAAAGAACAGGTACATAGCACCGAACTGCATCAATATGGCCGCCAATGGTGCGCCGACAATTGCGCCGATACCACCGACTTTGATAATCGCACCAGTGGCACCAATCATTTGATCTTTGGTGAGGTAGTCATTGGTATGCGCCATCGCCAATGAATAGAGCGGCAACAAAGCGCCGCCAAGCGCCGCCATCACCACATAGATGAGGATTGGCTGCGATGCTGGAATTTGTGACAAGATCAAGGCAAGGCCGGCTGCAACGATGGCACAACAGGCCAAGACTAAACGACGATCGAAACGGTCAGAAAGCAAACCAATCGGCGTTTGCGAGAGCATCCCACCAAATAAGAAAGCGGCCATAAATACGGTTACTTGACCGACATTAAGACCAATTGCCGTCGCATAGACAGGACCGACACCATAGAACATCGCGCTACAGGCTTGGACGATGAAGGCGGTAACAATACCCAGCGGTGCCTGCTCGATTAGAAACTTGAGTGGCACCTTGCGTGATTCGTGCGTTGTCGGTTCGACGGTGACCGTGGCCAAAATAGGAATCAGCGACAAATTGATCAACAGCGCAATAATGGCAAACGGTACAAAGGTTGCCGGGTCAGCGAAGCCAAGTATAAGCTGACCAACCACCAGTCCTGCGTAAATTAAGACTAAATACACCGATAACATGGCGCCACGATTGCGATTATCTGCCATTGTATTGAGCCAGCTTTCGGCAATCACAAAGAGCGCAGAAATTGCGAAACCACTGACGAAGCGCATGACGAACCAAACAATGGGGTCAATCCAGATGGCTTGGACGAGGACAGCAACCGAGGCAAGTGCGGCAAGACCGCCGAACGCGCGAATGTAGCCGACGCGACGAATGTCTTTTGGTGCGCGTGTAGCGCCAAAGAGATAGCCGACGAAATAGGCCGACATAATTAAACCGATGGTGACGGTGGAAAAGCCTTCCATGGTGCCGCGCAGACCCAGTAAAGTACTGGTCATACCGACGCAGAGGCCGATCAAGGTCATGGTCGAAAGTAGTGAGCTGACAGCGCGAATTTGTTGTCTGAGCATCGAGTTAGCGATCCTTGTGATCTGGTCCGCAAGTATGGTTTTGTCGTGACATTCTGGGGTAGCAAGTACTTTAACAGTGAGAATGGAATTTGGCCACAATTTCCCCAAAAATCTCCAGTACTTATCCACAGTTTGTTACTTGCTGTTCCCTCAACAGGCGTTTATCATCAAACTAACGAAGTGAATAAGGCGGTTAATGTGCGCAAGCAGTTCTCTCACACCCAAAAGCAGTTTCAGCAGTTGTTGCCAAGGCGCATTTCAGCGTCCTTTGTAAGCTTTTGTTTAGCACTGTTGCTGATGTTCTCAGTGCTCCCGGCGCAGGCTCTACAGGGGTCGCTGAGTGACTTATTGCGGGGTGAAATAGCCGTCGAAGGCCAAACACGGAATGAACGGCAGCGGGTATTGCCCACTATTTTTCGTGATGTTTTAGTTCGTTTAACGGGCACCACGGAAGTGCTTGAGCACGAACGCGTACGCGCAGAATTGCGGCAAGTGAATGATTACCTGCTGCAATTCGGTTATCAGCAACGTGATGGTCAGCTTTATTTACAGGCGAGCTTCGATGAGACTCGCGTTCGCCAATTACTCCAACAGGCCAACGTGCCACTGTGGACCGGACAACGACCAAACTTATTGCTATGGCTGGCAGAAGATCACCCCGAACTTGGGGTTCGCCTAGTGACTCGTAGTGAAGAGCGAGAATTTTTGCAGGCGCTGCGAGCCACTACGCAACGTCGCGGCGTTGAGATTCTCATGCCGCTGATGGATCTCGAAGATCAAATGGCGATCGGACCTCGTGACGTTTGGGGACGTTTTCAACGAGAAGTACTGCGCGCCTCGGAGCGTTATCCGGTCAGTGGTATCGTCAGCGCGCGCATGTATCGGCAAGTCGAAGAAGACTACTTTGCTGAGGTCATTGATGAAGGCGAATTAACAGAAATTCAGGAAAAGTTTGCAGCACAGGCAGAAGATGAACGACCGCTCGTGTTGGAAGCGACTGTGATCGTCGGTGATATGAGTTTTAATACCTTTATGGTGGGAGACGATGAAGCGACGTTGGCTGAACAGTTTGTGCACGAAGTCTCTGATCGGATTGCCGCGATATTTATAAGCCGGGGCGACCGTGAAATGGCGCAGATTCGCGTTCGCATCGTCGGGTTGCGGCAAATTAGCCAAGTCTTGAGCGCTGAGAGTTTACTCACTTCACAAGCGCAAGTTCAATCCGTGCATTTGCAACAATTCCAGCAAGGTGTTGCCGACTTTACCGTGGTGATTCGTGGTGGCGCGCAGGCTTTGGCCCAGGCGTTGGATTTTGACCGCCGATTGCGCCGCACCGCATTGCGATTGTCGCCGGTTGCCGAAGATGGTGCTGATGAGCCGGAAGTGAGTCAAACCGTACTAAGTAACGAACCTGACGTGGAGTTCGAATGGCAGTCGCGCTGAGCCATGATCGACAACATCATCGCCAGCTGGCTCTGCCGGTGCAATTGCCGGTTCACGCCAGTTTTGCGACCTTTGTCAGTGGCAAAAATGAAGCTGCGGTGAACCACCTGCGCGGTTTATTAAGTCAGCCATGGCGTCCCGAGCAACAATTCTCTTTATTTGTCGGTGGTCAGGGGCAGGGCAAAAGTCACTTGCTCTGTGCATTATCCGAAGTGGCCGCTGAACGCCAACTCCATAGTATTTATTTACCATTGAGCGAACTGAAGCAACCGGACGCCGTGCAAATTCTGCATGGTTTAGAAACTTACGATCTAATTGTTTTGGATGACGTCGATGCAGTGACAGCGAATCGCGAATGGGCAGAGGGGTTGTTTGCTCTGATTAATCGGCTGACCGATCAACGCCAGGGATGGATGGTCATGAGCGCACAACAAAACGCGAATACCATGCCGATTGAACTTGCCGACTTACGTTCACGACTGCAAATTGCTGTAACCTTTAAACTCGATGCGTTAACCGACGACGATAAAGTTCGCGCTTTACATCAACATGCCAAAATGCGCGGACTAGAATTACCGAAAGAGGTGGGTGAGTTTTTATTGTTGCGCGTCGAGCGCGATATGCACGCCTTAATGGCGTTGCTGGACCGCTTAGATAAAGCTTCCATGGCCCAGCAACGGCGTTTGACTGTCCCGTTCGTCAAACAAGTATTGGAACTTTAACCGCGTTTACCGGCATTGGTGACGACTGCCTCATCCTTCTTACGCTTAATCCCTAAGCCCAATTCACGACCGCGATAACGCGCATAGTAGGTTGCGCCGATAAACGCACCAGTGGTCAATAGGAGTTCAATCGCTGCCCACAAACGCTCATCAGGGTGAGTGTATAACGTGGTTAAGCTATGCAGAAAATAGAAAATCAGAATAAAGTTTGACCACGCATGGGTGTAAGGGTTGCCCTGCAAAATTCCTTTTAGCGGGAACAAGAGTGGTGTGACCCAAATCGCTAAAACTAACCAAGTACTTAAAAACTCATTGGGTGCAAGTAGCGCATGCCAAAGGATGACGAATACCAATAAACTCGGGTAACACACCAAAGTCAATTTGCGATAAAACGCGGCAGAAGTTAACCAAGCAGGTTTCACAGGAGCTCCAAGACAGTTTCAGGTGGACGACCAATGCGTGCTTCACCATCGCTTTCACGCACGACGATCGGACGTTCAAGTAGCTTTGGATGGCTGGCGACAATATCAGCTAATTCAGCGTCAGAACCACTAAATTGGCTCAGTTGCAATGCTTTGTATTCGTCTTCTTTAGTTCGTAGTAACTCGGTTACAGGGCGGCGCAGGCTCGCGGCAAGCTTTAAAATGTCAGCGCCTGACAGTGGTGTTTTCAAATATTCTACAACTGCAGGTTCAATGCCTTTCTCTTGCAGCAGCTGTAACGTTTGCCGACTTTTCGAGCAACGTGGATTATGAAAAATAGTATAAGCGGTCATGTCAGTCCTCATGATCGATAAAAGTTTTGCTGCACTTTACTGAGTTCTCGCTAAAAGTCAAAAGCTCGGTTCTTTTCCGCTTCGAGCGCGCGGAACTGCTGAATGCGAGCTTGAATGCGCTGGCGCGTCGACGTGTTACTTTCCGCAGCTTTACTAAAGGCGGAATGTAATTCCTCAATCGCTAAGCGGAAATTCCCTCGCAAAGCAAGGATCTCGGCTGTCGCTTCATGGGCAGCAACGGCGTTGCCAGCGCGCTGATGTGCCTCTTGCACCAGCTGCCAACCCACCACATCTTGTTTATTGTGGACTAAGTAGTCATTCAAAATGACGCGGCTAAGTTGAAATTCTTCCGCATAGTTCGCCGCGTACGCCAAGTTTAAGGTTACCACTTGGTTATTCGGACGGCGCATGTATTCCCGCGTTAACCAATCAACGGCCTGTTGGTATTGTTGTTTACCGACGTAAACATCGGTGCGGGTATCTAAATAAAACAAATTCATCGGCTCAGCGGCTAGTAAGTCCTCCATAATGGCCTGAGCTTCATCGAAGCGCTCCAATCGATGGAGAGCCAACGCCCGGCCATACTGAAAGGCTTGCTGCTGAATCGGATGGGTTGCCCGGCGAGCCTCTTCATTGAAGTCGAGCAACAGATCACGTGCTGGGCGATTTGAATAACGCACGCGTAAACGCATTTTTGCGAGTTCAAAGTCGAGTACCGGATCGAGCGGCACAGCGCCCAAAGCCTGGGCACGGGCGCGCGTGTCAGCAATCCGTGATTCCGGCAGGGGATGCGTCATTAAAAATTGCGGCAACTGTGTTGCATAACGGTAACGAGCAGCCAAACGACTAAAGAAGCGCGGGGCACCTTCAGGATCATAACCCGCACGAGCCAGCGTCGTCATGCCCACACGGTCGGCTTCAAGCTCAAATTGACGGGTGTAATTAATTTGCCGTTGTTGCAGACCAGCGATACCTGTTGAAAGCACCGCCATGCCGAGCTGCGGATTGACAATACCAACTAAAATACCACCGAGAACTTGCGCTAGCGTTAATGGCGCTGCTGCAGTCATACGTTCCATATTTCGGGCAATGTGGCGTTGTGTAACGTGGGCAATTTCGTGGGCAAGCACTGCGGCGAGTTCCGACTCATCACGAGCTTCTAAGACTAAACCAGAGTGGACGCCAATGTAGCCACCTAAAAATGCGAAGGCGTTAATGCTGTCGTCACGGATCCAGAAAAAGTGAAAAGGATAACGGACATTATCAGCGTGGCGGACCAAACGATTTCCCACACCATTAAGATATTCACGGAGCACAGGATCATCAATGACCGGGGCTAACCCCCGAATTTCCCGCATATAGTGTTCGCCAATTAAACGTTCCCGTTCAATCGACATAAACGCACCGCCCGTCGTACCTATGGTTGGGACTTCACGGCTTTGTGCTTGCGCGTTTTGTTGAGAAAAAGGCAGAAAAAAAACTAATAAAGCCGTGCATGACAGCAGTAAAAGCTTGGGCCAGAAGGCTTTCAACATGCGCGGGAATCTCCTTGTGCTGCAATACTAGCTGAGACGTTATTTTTTGTTTGTAGTTCCATACTACGGAAAACTTCAACGTCAAGTTCATGTCATGAGTTTATCAGCTCTCCGCTGAAATGCACCGCGTAATCGGATTAGTTATTGGCGATGAGGAGAGTAGTCATTGTCGGGCGTTCTGCGGTAGTATACAGTGACATCCGCACGGACAATGAATCGTGTTGTGCGGACAATAAAGAGGATGTGCTGTAATGCTTGGATACATACGTGATTGGTTTCAACGGCGGTTTTCCGATCCCAATGCGGTCACACTAACCCTGTTGTTATTGATAGGTTTTGGTTTAATTATATTCTTTGGCACCGTGCTGGCACCAATCCTCGTCGCTATCGCACTCGCTTACTTACTCGAGTGGCCAGTTAACCGGCTGCAGCGTTTAGGCTTCAAACGACTCTATGCCGTGTTTCTCGTCTTTACTTTCTTTTTAGCTTTTTTCTTCGCGTCGATCGTGTTCTTAGTGCCGGTCATTTGGCAACAAAGCGTTAATCTTCTTGCCGAGCTGCCCCAAATCGCCCAAGCCTGGCGGGAAATGATGGAAAGCGTCGAAGACGTCGCGCCTGCATTTATTGATGCATCACAACTGCAATTGTTTACGGATAAAGTCAACGATCGCTTATTGACCCTTGGACAAACCATCTTAGAGCGCTCATGGAATACCTTAATGCTACTCGCGGTACTGCTGGTGTACACCATCATCGTGCCATTATTAGTGTTTTTCATGCTCAAAGACAAAGACCTGCTGCTCAATCATTTCAATCGCATCTTACCCGAACAGCGTCGTTTGATTAGCCAGGTTGGCACTGAAATGAATCTACAGATCATGAACTACATTCGCGGCAAAGCGTTAGAAATCATCATCGTTGGTGTCGCCGCTTATGCCACCTTTTACTTCTTTGATCTCCGTTACGCGGCGTTGCTTGCAACCCTAGTCGGCTTTTCAGTACTGGTGCCTTATATTGGCGCTGCAGTCGTCACCATCCCGATCGCACTAGTTGGCCTGTTCCAATTTGGCTTGTCGATGACCTTATTCTGGTTAATTTTTGCATACGGCATCCTTCAAGCATTGGATGGCAACGTCCTTGTACCCATCTTGTTCTCCGAAGCTGTCGCGCTACACCCGGTCTACATCATTGCCGCAGTGCTCGTCTTTGGCGCAATCTGGGGCTTTTGGGGCGTCTTCTTCGCCATCCCACTCGCCAGCCTCGTCAAAGCCGTCATTACCGCGCTTTCATCCCACAAAGAAGAAACCGCCTAGCAGCGGCTTAGCGCGAGTGGGTGGGTTACTGGTTGCTCTGAGTGTACGTGGTATGGATGTATCGGCTTAGCGCGAGTGGATGGGTTACGGGGTTGCTCTGAGTGTACGTGGTGTGGCTGTATCGGCTTAGCGCGAGTGGGTGGGTTACTGGGTTGCTCAGAGTGTACGCGGCATGGATGCCGCGTCCAAGCCCCCATGGATGGGTTTACGGCGTCTCTGACAACCCAGTAACCCATCCACGGAAGCCAGCCGAAGCCGTCGACTAGAGCGCAGCGAGAACGACTTCGTGGTGATCTTTGGTTTTGAATTTGTCGAAAAGGTGAGCCACCTTACCGTCTTTACCGATGAGGAAGCTGATGCGATGGATGCCGTCGTATTCGCGGCCCATGAATTTTTTTGGCCCCCAAACACCGAACGCATTAGCAACTTCATGTTGTTCGTCGCTGAGTAAGGTAAAGTTCAGTTCGTCACGCTCGGTGAATTTTGCCAGACGTTTCGGTGCATCAGGGCTAATCCCAACTACCGTGACGCCTTTTGCAGCCAGTTCGTCGCGAGCATCGCGCAGCTTCTGTGCTTGCACAGTGCAGCCTGGCGTCATGGCTTTCGGATAAAAATAAACAAGAACTTGGGCGCTTTTCAGCAGCTCCTTAAGACTGACTGCGTCGCCATTTTGGTCAGGCAAAGTAAACATCGGAGCGGCGTCGCCCACTTGCAAAGTTTTCATGAATTATTTTCCTCACGTTGTACTGTAAAGCCTCGTTAGCACATGAAAGCATAGAATCCGTGCAGAAGCCAGTGAACTGCTCTTGTCATTAACGTGCCACACAAGTAAGATTGAGCCCTTATTTTAAGAGGGAGAATCTATGCTAACCGGCAGTATGGTGGCGCTCGTCACCCCGTTTACCAGCAACGGAAATGTTGATTATAAACTCCTCGCCGAATTGGTTGAATTCCATGTGCAATATGGCACAGACGCGATCGTTTCTGTAGGAACGACGGGGGAATCGCCAACATTGAATCACGATGAGCATGTTGATGTTGTTCGTGCCACAGTTGAATTGGCCGATGGTCGCATTCGTGTCATTGCAGGAAATGGCTCGAATTCAACCCAAGAAGCTGTGCAATTAACTGAGCGCATCGCTGTATTAGGGGTGGACGGTTTCCTCAATGTAACCCCATATTACAATAAACCAAGTCGCCGTGGACTGTTAGAGCACTATAAACATGTCAGTGAAGCCAGCGATTTACCTCAGTTTCTCTATAATGTGCCCGGTCGCACTGGCTGCGACATGCTGCCAGAGTTAGTTGCTGAGCTGGCGCAGAACCAGAATATTGTTGGCATTAAAGAAGCAACGGGCGAGGTTGAGCGCGTTGCTGAATTGCAGCGTTTGTGTGGTCACGACTTCTTATTACTGTCCGGTGATGATCCAACCGCACGCGAATTCATGCTGGCCGGTGGCCATGGTGTGATTAGTGTGACGGCCAACCTTATGCCGCAAACGATGAAGCGGATGGTTGATGCAGCATGTCGTGGAGACCGCGCAGCAGCAGAAGAATTTGACGCAAAATTAGCGTCGTTACATCAAGCCTTGTTTATTGAAGCGAATCCAATTCCAGTGAAGTGGGCCATGGCTCGATTGGGCTGGATTCAACCTAATTATCGATTACCACTAACACCACCGGAACTTGAGAACGAAAAAGTAATCGAACAAGCACTCAGAGATGCAGGATACTTAACAGAGCGGAGTTCGGATGACGTTGAATAAATTAGGGATTATCGGTTTAGCGGTAATCTTAGCAAGTGGCTGTGCGGCAAAACGTGAGCTAGCAGAAGGTGGTTTTGATTATCTTGAAGTGGAAGATCGTGGCCAATTAACTTTTCCTTCCGACCTTGATGCGCGTGCACAACGTGCGCAATTTCAAATTCCAGCGTTGTCGGATCAACAGCGTGAAGGCTCTTTAGGCGCAGCTGTCAGCGTGCGCTCGCCAGCGCAAGTGTTAACCTTAGCGCCTGGAAGTCGTGTTGATGAAGCGACGCGCGATACGCGCATCTCGTTTGATGCCGTTGAAGGTGTTGACGACTTACCCAGCTGGATTTGGGACGCGGTCGAAGAGGTTGTGGCGGAAACCGGTGCACGAATCGTTGAGCGTGACGCTGAACGTTTGATTGTCACTGCACCGTACCGCAAAGAGCACTATTCGCAACGTCAAGGCGGGTTTCTGTCCTTGTTTACTCGTAATCGGGTAAGTTTCTCATCAGAGCAGGTTTTGCGGATCGAAATGCAGTCGGCAGGTCACCGCCGCAGCTCGACCTTAGATGTGACAGCGAGCGATATTCAGTGGTTACGTGATGGTCGCGCGGTATCTCGTCAGGACATCCCGGTCATGTTACAGCGTGACCTTGAAGCGGATTTCCTCAACGCGGTTTCACGTCGCTTAGCGGTAAGTTATGAAGGCGAACGTTTACAAAGCGCACGTGCAGGCGTAGAAATTCGTCGTGGCGAAACGGCTGATGCGTCTGCCGCGATGATTCTCGATAGCAGCTTTAACGTGGCTTGGGCCTTGATGCCTGGTGTTCTAGAGCGAGTTGGCTTTGTCATTGAAGACTTGAACCAAAGTGAAGGCGCGTACTACACCAGTTATGAACCAGGTGGTAAGCGCGGTTTCTTCCGTCGTTTGGCATTTTGGTCGCGCTCCGCCGAAGGTGATTTAGATTTAAGTCGTGGCACGGATGTCGTGTTCACGGTAGATGAGCGTGATGGTACAACTTATATTGTCGCGCAAATTGATGATGAGCCAGTGAGCGCTGCGCAACTGGACGCTTGGTTCCCTGTGTTTGCAGATGCATTCCGGGATAATACTGACTAGGAACTTGAGAAACTTCCATGCAAAAACGAGATGAGTTGTACCGCGGTAAGGCGAAAACTGTGTTTACCACTGAGAACCCGGACTATTTAATTTTAGAATTCCGTGACGACACTTCAGCCTTTGATGGTGAGAAGGTCGAACAGTTGGCTCGCAAGGGTATGGTCAATAACAAGTTCAACCATTTCATTATGGAGAAGCTGGCTGCAGCGGGAATTCCAACGCAAATGGAAAAATTGCTGTCAGACACAGAGTGTGTGGTGAAGAAACTCGACATGATTCCGGTTGAGTGTGTCGTTCGTAACCTTGCCGCCGGCTCGCTCGTGCGTCGTTTGGGTGTGCAGGAAGGTTTGGAACTGAATCCGCCGACGTTCGAACTCTTCTTGAAGAACGATGCCTTGCATGATCCGATGATCAATGAATCCCATGTTGAAACCTTTGGCTGGGCGAGTGCAGCACAAATGGCGGAAATGAAACGCTTAACGTTCGCCGTCAATGACGTGTTAAAGCCGTTGTTTGCTGATGCAGGAATGTTGTTGGTCGACTATAAGCTTGAGTTTGGTGTCTTTCATGGCGAAATAGTGTTGGGTGACGAGTTTAGCCCAGATGGCTGCCGTTTATGGGACAAAGAAACTCGAACCAAACTCGACAAGGACCGTTTCCGTCAAGGTTTAGGTGGTGTTGTCGAGGCTTACGAAGAAGTGGCGAAACGTTTAGGCGTGCCACTTTAAATCTGCTCAAGTAATTTCATCAAGAAAAGCTTCAACCCCGCGAATAGCGGGGTTGATTATTTTTGCTGATCATCCCAATTGTCTTTTTGCCAGTCGTTTTTACCCCAGTCATCTTTGTCCCAATCGTCTGCTTGATCATCGTCTTGCTCAGCTTGTTTGGGCTTCTGTTTTTTAGTCTGCGGCATTTTCATGTTGGCCGTTTTTTTCAGCAACATGATATTGCTCAGAATAATCCCCAAAGCAAGAATGATAATCAACCAAGCGCCAATAGACATTAGCTCGCCTCACTATTTGCCACAGCAAGGGCGGCGGCCGGTGCTGGGCTGGTTCGCCAAACATACTGAGCTAAAAGTTGTTCAAGCTGAGGCAGGATAATGGCGTGGCCGGGCAATTCACAATCGAGGTACAACTGGCTTAACTGCTCACTGACCAATTGGTCCGGATAATCCTGAGCGAGTGGGGCGAAGGAAAAGTGCCATGGCTCGACGGCTACGCCGCTACTGGCTGGGTCAGCGTAACAGCGATAAAAGCCAAACTGAACAGCATGGTCGGTCAGCCATGCAGATAATGCGGCAAGAGGCCCGTCATTTTCATACTCCCAAGGCTCAAGTTGCAAGCTTGCATCGCCTAAAGCTGTCGGGTCAAACAAGTCGGCATCAGTTCCCCAATGGTGTCGCGATGCTCCTGGTAGTGCTGACCAATGCAGAATCGTCTCTAAAGCTTGTTGGTTTTGTGAGCTGGCCTGCCATTTTCTTGTCCAGATGGCCAGTTGGCGATCAAAGTCGCGAAAGCCACTAGCAATCTGTAAGTTATGACCAGCACTTGCCGCGGCAGCTTGTAGGCGCTGAAAAGCTGCAGCTGCCGCAGGTTGTAAGCGGATCAGCGTGGAGCTTGCACCGGGGACAGTGACGACGTGATCAGCGTTGCGACCAGTCAACTGGGCCCATGTCAGCTGCTTTGCGACCTTCATCATCAAGCGCCCATATCCGTTTCCACTAACACTCGTTGCAAAATTCGTTCATACATATCGGTCAGCTTGATGAGATCATCGTGGGACACGTGCTCATTGACCTTGTGAATGCTTGCGTTAACGGGGCCAAGCTCAAGAACCTGAGCACCAGTAGGCGCGATGAAGCGACCATCAGAGGTGCCGCCTGCGGTCGACAGCGTGGGCATTTTTCCTATGACATCAGCGACGGCAGCAGTTGCCGCATCAACTAAGGTACCTTGATCGGTCAAAAACGGCAGACCATTAAGAATCCAATCTAACTCATAGGTGAGTTGGTGTTGATCGAGAATCTTATAGATACGCGCTTTCAAGCCGTCGAAAGTTGACTCGGTGCTAAAACGTAAGTTAAAGGTTACTGAAAGCTTACCCGGAACGACGTTTGTGGCGCCAGTGCCGGCATGGACATCGACAATTTGAAAACTGGTTGGTGGAAAGGCGTCGTTGCCTTCGTCCCATAATTCATGAGCAAGTGCTGCGAGTGCTGGCGCTGCAGCATGAACCGGGTTATTGGCTAAATGCGGATAGGCAACATGCCCCTGAATGCCATGCACTTTGAGGTAGCCGGTCATGCTCCCGCGCCGGCCATATTTAATCACGTCACCACAATACTGCGTACTCGACGGCTCGCCGACGACACACCAGCTGATTTTCTCGTTGCGCGCTTCGAGGGTTTCAATGACGCGCACGGTACCATTAATGAACGGGCCTTCTTCGTCGCTGGTAATGAGAAAGGCGATGCTACCAGCATGATCTGGATGTTTGGCAATAAAGCGTTCAGTCGCCACAATCATCGCCGCTAAGCTGCCTTTCATATCGGCTGCGCCACGGCCATAGAGCACACCATCAATATCAGTGGGTTCAAAGGGCGGGGTGTTCCAATCGCCTTCAGGCCCCGGAGGGACGACATCGGTATGACCGGCAAAGCAAAATAACGGACCGCTGGTGTTGCGACGCGCCCAAAGGTTCGTGGTGTCTGCAAAGACCATGGTTTCTATGTTGAAACCAAGTCGCGCTAAACGATCCGCCATAACGTTCTGGCAGCCCGCATCATGCGGGGTAATCGACGGGCGTGCAATTAGATCGCGCGCTAATTCGAGCGTGGGATGATTTAAATTAGACACCAAAAAACTCCTGCCAGCTACCTTCGTCGAAACCGACCATTATATTGCCATTGAGAACCACTAAAGGCCGCTTAATCAAGGTTGGATGACTTTGAATCAGGTGAACAGTGCGTGGCAAGGTTAATTCGCCTTTGTCATCATCGGGTAGTTTCCGCCACGTGGTACCGCGCTTATTGATAAGGGTATCGGCGCCGAGGGTTTTTACCCAATGTTCGATGGTCGAGGCCGCAAGTGGGACATTTTTTAAGTCCTCAAACTGAAAGTCTACCTGATGTTCTTTAAGCCACTTCAATGACTTTTTCACGGTGTCACAATTTTTAATACCGAAGACAACGGCGCTCATGCTGTGATTCCTTTTATTGACATGGTCAGGCTATGGTAAGCTAAAACCTGAACGAAATGGACATTTCAGCAGTATACACTGCAATGGAACCTTCACCCAAGTCGCACACAGTCGATCTTGGTGTGGATAACTATAGTTGTGCAAAGTCATCCACTTTTTCTGTGGATAACCTTGTTAATTAGCTGGATTCAACTCTTTAACTAATTGATTAATAATGGCTAAATTGGTTGGGTGAGTTTTGTCCAGTCTGCTTTGAGTCGATTGAAAAGCAAACTTTTTGTGCGCACTATATCGACAATTGCAAAATCAGTGGATAATTAGCCATCAAAAGCACCTATTTGAGAGCATTATGTGGAAAACTTTTAAAAACGGTCTGGATTATATGAGAGTTTGGCCTAATCACGCCGTGGTTGGTAATCTTCCGGAGTCGCGAGTCATTCCTGCGTTAAAGCTAGGCGTTAAGGTTATTCCAGTCGCTGCTGTGGCGAATTTCTATGTGCAATTTCAGTATTTGGGTGCCGATTATTTGCCGCAGATTATCGCGACCACGCTTTTTTTATTGGTCCTGCCACTGCAAGGTTATTACTGGTTGGGTAAACGTAGTTATCGTTTGTTGCCGCCTGCACTAAAAAGCTGGTTTTTAGATTTACAGTACAAATTGAATCAAGCCGGTGAAGATATTCGCTTGCCCGGTCATCGACCGGGCCCAGCGTATATTGATCTAGCGAGGGTGTTACGCAAAGCCTTAGCGGTATTGCCGCCGGAAGAGCATTAACGTTTGGCTTTGAACTCACTCCAAATGGGTGCATGATCAGACGGTTTATCAATACCGCGTAGCTCGTAGTCAATGCCAGCATCGATACAACGCGCTGCGAGTGCTTCGGTGGCTAGAATTAAATCAATGCGCAGCCCGCGGTTATCGTCAAACCCACGAGAACGATAATCAAACCAGCTGAATTGTTCATTCTCTTCCGGCTTCAGTTGTCGATAGGTGTCGATAAAGCCCCAGTCTAAGAGACGCTGCATCCACTCTCGTTCTTCCGGTAAAAAGCTACATTTACCGGTTTTCAACCAGCGTTTGGCATTCGCTTCACCAATGCCAATGTCTAAATCAGTGGTGGAAATGTTCATGTCACCCATGAGTACCACAGGTTGATCGGGTGATTGTGTGGTGTTTAGGTAAGCCATTAAGTCTTGATAAAACTTTTCTTTGGCGGGAAATTTAATCGGATGGTCACGCGATTCGCCCTGCGGAAAGTAGCCGTTCATGACCCGAATCTGTTCGCCGTCCGGTGCCGTGACTGTTGCCATAATCATCCGACGTTGAGCGTCTTCGTCATCGCCCGGCCAGCCATAAGTGACATCCTGAGTTGGCACTTTAGTGAGTAAGGCCACGCCGTAATGCGCTTTCTGCCCAAAGAAATAAACTTGATAGCCCATGGCTTCGACGTCGGCAAGTGGGAAGGCTTCGTCATGAACTTTGGTTTCTTGCAGGCCAATGACATCCGGCTGATGCTTGTCGATGAGCGCTTGCAGTTGATGTAGTCGTGCACGCAGGCCATTGATATTAAAACTAATAAATTTCATAGGACGATTCTTTTCGCATCAATTAGTGAATAAAGTCAAGCAAGGATACCACTGCTCGACGGAGAATGCAGCTGGTGCCTTAAGGCTGTAATTCAACGCCAGTCGCAGTATACTGGCGACTACGAATTAGCAGTGACCCCTGATAAAAATAAAAAGGCAATAGCATGACAGATTGGGCAGAAATTAAAGCCGGTGCACGAGCGTATGCACACATTCAAGAACATGGGCTTCAGCAACAGGACATCAGTTTAATGCTCGGTGCCTCGGGCGGCCCGAAATGGTTTGTTTTGCAAGGTTTGGATCATTACTTTTTCGGTGAGTTTTTTGCCCAACGCGAGCAACCTTTAGAATTGTTAGGGACGTCAGCAGGGGCATGGCGTTTCGCTAGTTTGGGGCGCAGTGACGCCACTGCAGCAAGCGCTTTATTTAGTAAATTGTACCGTGCGACGGTATACAGCGAGAAGCCGGACGTCAAAGAAATCACGGACAAAGCGATTGAGCTTTTACATGAATACGTTCCGGATGAGGCCATCGCGGAAATATTGCAGCAAGACACCTTTCGGCATCACATGATTGTCGTGCGCAGTAAAGGCATTGTCGCCTCGGAAAGTCGTTTAGGACAGAGCTTGGGATTAATTAAAGCAGCGGCGTTGAATGCTATTTCGCGGAAGACGTTGGCGAGTAGCTTTGAGCGTGTTGTGTTTCACCACCCAGCAGCGGCGCCTCCTTTGGGTCGGGAATGGAGCGACCTGCCGACGCGTCATGTGCAGTTAACTCAGGACAACTTTCGTCATGCGTTGTTAGCGAGTGGCTCAATTCCTATGGTACTCGCTGGCGTTCGGGATATTCCTGGCGCACCGGCAGGGGTTTATCGAGACGGTGGCGTGACCGACTATCATTTTGATTTACCCTTGGGTGAACGGGAGGGGTTAATCCTCTATCCGCACTTTCAACGTGACATTATTCCGGGCTGGTTCGATAAAGGCCTGAAAAAACGTCGTACCGGGCCAGATCGTTGGCCGAATGCGGTGATTATTATGCCGACTCAAGAATTTATTGATCAGTTGCCCTATCAGAAAATACCAGACCGTCATGACTTCGCTCAGCTCGATGTTGCCGCTCGGCAAAAGTTTTGGCAACAGGCGACGGATGCAGGGTACCGACTCGCTGAACAGGTTCAGGGCTGGATTGAAAGTGGCGAAATTTGTCAAAAAGTAAAGCGTTGGCAGCCGTAAGAACTTGTTATTATTTCGAAAAACTTACAGTGAGTGACTGGACTTTGAGCCAACTTAGACTAGGCTGAAAGAGTGAAAAGCAGTAATCACTTGATCGCAAACAATAATATTTTCGGTGAGACAAGGAGCAATGTTGCATGAATAAGTTTGTATCGTTAGCTATTTTAGTCGCAGGCCTGATTGTGTTGTACTTCGGTTGGCAAGAAAAGCAATCCGCGGCGTCTCAGGTCACTGAGGCCTTTACCGGACAGCCAACAGACAATGCGATGTGGTTTTTAATTGTCGGCGCGGTATTAACCATTGTCGGAATCGGTGGCTTCCTGACCGGCATGAAAAAATAAAACGTTTCTCGTCGTTCCCCCTGAAACGCCATGATTTTGTTATCATGGCGTTTTACTTTATGCGCTGACAGGAATTTTGTTTATGAGTCAAACATCCGCTGGTTTCCAGAGCACCGAGAGCTATATTGTTTCTACTGAACTTGCCTTAGCGGTTAACGCTGCGGTGACCTTGGAAAAGCCATTATTGATAAAAGGTGAGCCTGGCACTGGTAAGACTAAATTAGCTGAAGAGCTAGCGGCATCACTCAATACCGATTTGTTGCGTTGGCATATCAAGTCGACGACCAAAGCCCAGCAAGGACTCTACGAATATGATGCGGTCTCGCGTTTACGTGACAGCCAGCTCGGTAGTGAACGGGTGCATGATATCGCCAACTACATCAAGCCGGGGAAACTGTGGCAAGCGTTTAGTGCGGAGAAGCGACCGGTTCTGCTCATCGATGAAATTGATAAAGCTGATATTGAATTCCCCAATGACTTGCTGCACGAGCTCGACCAGATGGAATTTCATGTCTATGAAACCGGTGAGCAAATAAGCGCAGTTCATCGACCGATTGTGATCATTACGTCGAATAACGAAAAAGAGCTACCGGATGCATTTTTGCGCCGTTGTTTTTTCCATTACATTCGTTTTCCAGACTCTGAAACATTGCAACAAATCGTTGCAGTGCATTTCCCGAATATTCAACAACGTTTGTTAAGTACTGCTTTAGACGTGTTCTTTGACCTGCGGGACGTGCCGCATTTGAAGAAGAAGCCCAGTACCTCGGAGCTGCTCGACTGGTTGAAGTTGTTATTGGCGGAAGATATCGGCCCTGAACAACTGCAAGCGAACCAAGGGCAGGGGCTTATGCCGATGTTTGGCGCTTTACTAAAAAATGAACAGGATGTTGAGCTGGTCGAAAAGCTTGCATTTATGAGTCGTCGGCAGTCGCGTTAAGGCCTTGCTATGTTAATTGAGTTTTTCTTCAAGCTACGTGACCATGGCTTAAAGGTCAGCTTGACTGAGTTAATGGATTTGCTCAACGCCCTTGAGCAGCATGTCGTGTTTGCCAACGTTGACGATTTCTACGTGGTTGCACAGATGACGTTGGTCAAAGATGAAAGTCAGTATGACCGCTTCGATCGTGCGTTTGCGAGTTATTTTGCCGGCGTTAACGAGGTTGATATCGCTGCTCGTATTCCGCAGGAATGGCTCGAGCGATCATTGCAACGGCAATTGAGCGATGAAGACAAAGCGAAATTGAAAGCGCTTGGTGGCTTAGACGAGTTGCTGAAACAGTTTCGCGAGCGGTTAGCGGAACAACAGAAACGCCATGCTGGTGGCAACAAGTGGATTGGTACCGGTGGCACTTCGCCTTTCGGTGCTTATGGCTATCATCCTGAAGGTATTCGTATTGGCCAAGACGGCAACCATGCGCGACGTGCGGTCAAAGTGTGGGACAAGCGTGAGTTTCAAGACCTCGATACTGATGAGGAACTTAATAATCGCACAATCAAATTGGCACTGAGAAAGTTGCGTCGCTTTGCGCGAACAGGCGCAGCCACAGAACTGGATTTAGCCGAAACCATTCGCGCGACGGGCAAACAAGGCATGCTCGACTTGCGTTGGCAAGCCGAGCGGCATAACGCAATTAAAGTGTTGATCCTATTTGATGTTGGGGGTTCCATGGATGATTACATCTATGAATGCCAGCAGCTCTTTCAAGCCGTGCGTTCGGAGTTTAAGCATCTCGAGTTTTATTATTTTCATAACTGTGTCTACGAAGGTGTGTGGAAAGATAATAAACGCCGTCGGCAAGAACAAACGCCCTTGCCCGAGCTGTTGCGCACCTACGGCAGTGACTACAAGTTAATCTTTGTTGGTGACGCAACCATGGGGCCGTATGAAATTGCCTATCCGGGTGGCAGTGTGGAACATTGGAATGAGGAGCCCGGCCAAGTTTGGCTGGAACGCTTGTTGCACCACTACCCAAAAGCGGTCTGGATCAACCCGCAACCGGAAGGGCGCTGGCCTTACTATTCCTCAATTCGGATGGTGAGTGACATCATGCAGCAGCGCATGTATCCATTTACCTTGGAAGGGCTTGGGCGAGCAATCGAAACTTTGCTTTGAGCCTACCGCTGGACCCAACGCCCAGCGGCAACATGGGTATTACCGAATCTGATCGACGGCTTGTTGTAAGCGAGCGGCGGAAAATTCGCCGACGTGACTATCAATCAGTATGCCGTCTGCGTTGAAAAAGAGTGTCGTCGGCAGTGCAAATGAGTTAATTTCATTACTCAGGATGCTGTTGTAGTCCATCAGCATATCGTCAAGATTGAGGCCTTGTTGTTGAATAAATCCTAAGACGAGGTCGAGGTCATCGCCTTGATTGACGGTGACAAAGGCCACGTCGGGCCACTTTTGTTGGGCGTCTTCAAGCAATGGCATTTCGCGCACACACGGCGGGCACCATGTTGCCCAAAGATTCACCACGAGTGGCTTGCCACGATATTCGCGATTGAGCCATACCTGCCGGTCATCGAGAGTCGTTAAACGAATCTCGGGTACCCAGAGTTCATCGCCGTACTTAAAGTCGTACCAAGTTGTCATTGCACCCCAGGCCAAAACACCGGAAACACAGGCGATGGCCAATGGCTGCAGAATGCTGCGGCGACGAATAATTTCCCAAACCGCCATTAAAACACCACCGATGACGCCGGCCCACAGGTCGAAGCCGCCATCTCGAACGTTGAGAATTTGCCATGGTGCTTCGGCATAGAGCTCAAAGTAACGCACGACGAAACTTGCACGGGCGACTATTAAGCCGACAGCCAAGACATTAAATACCGAGTCGGCAACGCGCTGATTGCTGCGTCGACTAACCAGCCAAGCCACCACGAAAGCAAGAATAGCGGCAACAATAAAGATCAGATGGGTGGTAGCAAATGCAAAGGGACCAAAGGTAATCGACATAAGAGTTTCCTAGCTTTATTGCAGCATATTCAATGGGATTTTCAGGTATACGGTACCATTATCTTCAGCAGGCGGCAGCTCACCGGCACGAATATTCACCTGAATCGCTGGAATAATTAAACGTGGCATGGCGAGTGTGGCGTCTCGCTCGTCACGCATGCGCACAAATTCAGCTTCGCTGACGCCATCACGAATATGAATACTCGACTTGCGTTGTTCACCAACCGTGGTGACAAACTGATGAGCGCGTCCCTCAGGCGGATAGTCGTGGCAAATATACATGCGCATGTCGACAGGGAAACTGAGTAGCTTGCGGATCGACTGATAGAGAGTCTGACTTAAACCACCGGGAAAATCACAGCGAGCGGTGCCCACATCGGGCAGGAACAAGGTGTCACCGACAAACATGGCTTGATCATTCACCACATAGGTTAGATCAGCAGGTGTGTGACCTGGTGTATGCACGACTTGAAAGCGCAGCCGTCCAACCGTAAATGAGTCGCCATCCTGAAATAAGCGATCAAAATGACTGCCGTCGGGTAAGAATGTCTTTTCAAGATTAAATACGTCTTTAAAAATGCTTTGGACTTCACGGATCTGCGCGCCAATACCAATTTCAGCGCTTAATTGCTCGCGTAGAAACGGTGCGGCAGACAGATGGTCAGCATGGGCATGAGTTTCGAGAATTAGCGGAATGGTTAAATTCTTAGCGCGGACAAAATCAAGCACACGTTGCGCACCATGATGTGAGGTGTGACCGGATTTAATGTCAAAATCCAGCACTGGATCGATAATCACACCTTGCGCACCTTCTTGCTCATAAACCACATAGGTGAAGGTCTCGCTATCGTCATCGAGAAATGCTTGTACTTGAAAATCCAGATCGGCCATAACTACTCCTGTTTGCAACGTGCCGCTAATTTGCCATAGTTAGAATACGTTGAAAAGCGAGAAAAGATTGCGCTACGTCAAAATCAGTACACAAACAGACAATTACTTAAAAAGTGGTATTGAGTAAACTGTGAGTTTATTTTGATTGATATTCGGTGAGTATGCAAAACGAATCCAGAGCAGCCGATGCAGCTCTTTCTGAACAGTGTCCAGAGTCTTGGTCGCCTTGGACCAAAGCTATTTTCGACCAACTGCTTGATGCCGTGCTGGTCACGGATCTCGATGGTCAAATTTTAACCTTAAACGCTGCAGTTTCACGCTTGTTTGGCTATTCGGAAACGGAGCTGTTAGGGGCGAATGTGACGGTCTTAATGCCAAGTTCTCTAGCCAGGCAACACGACCAGATGATGCGCCAAGCGAGCAAGCAGATCGATACGCAGCCAAGAGTCATTGGCAAAATGCGTGAACTTGAAGCAAGGCGCCGTGACGGAACTCTATTTCCAGTGACGATTCACCTCAGTCGAGTCAAGTGGCAAGGGCAGGTCCGCTACGTCGCCACCCTGCGTGATATCAGTGCCGAGCGCGAGGCAGCAGAAACCATTGAAGCATTAGCCTTGTTCGATGACTCAACCGGTTTACCCAACCGTTCGCACTTTTTGCGCTTGGTTGATCATGTATTGCAAACAGGAAGTATTAAAGTCATTGCGATTAACATGGACTTCTTTAACCGCGTAAACATTGTCCATGGTTATGAAGAAGGCGATCACATCCTCAGAGTTATTGGTCGTCGTTTAGAACGCTTTGTCGCTGACTTTGATGGCTTCGTTGGCAAGGACATTGAAGACAGATTTTGGCTTGCGGTACCGGTTGATGATGATGCGCCCGGTGAGTTCAACCATGAACGTAGCCGAGCACTGCTTGCACTGTTGCGCCAGGAGGTGATGGTTAACGGCCGTCGTTATTTTTTCACCGGTAGTGTTGGCATGGCCAAAGCGCAACGTGGTGCCGAAGCAACTCAACTGATTGCGAACGCAGAAACAGCGGTGCACCAAGCAAAAGCGCTTGGACGTGACCAGTATTCTGAATACAAACACGTAATGACGTCCCAAGTGATGCAGGAGTTTCGCCTCGAGGAACAACTTCGTCATGCCTTGAATAAAGGTCAGTTGGAGTGCTGGTTACAGAGTAAAGTTGACCAAGCAGGGCACTGGGTCTCGGCAGAGGCGTTGGTACGCTGGCGCCATTGCGACGAATTTATTCCTCCGTTTCAGTTTATTCCGTTAGCCGAACGATTAGGATTAATTTTGCCGATCGGCGAATTTATGTTGGCGGCTGTGGCTAAAATTCTTGCAGAAATTAAGGACATGGCTCCCGGATTTCAAATCGCCGTCAATGTCAGTCCGCGTCAATTTCGCAGCGAGAAGTTCGCGCAAATGGTGTTATCGACGTTGAGTCGATTTCAGGCTCCGCCGGAAAATCTCAAACTTGAAATCACTGAGAGCTTATTAGTCCACGATATTGACCACGTGAAACGCACCATGGAAACGCTGCGTGCAGCCGGCGTAACCTTTTCCATCGACGACTTTGGCACCGGGTATTCCAATTTGCGACGACTACAATGGATTCCAGTCAGCGAAGTGAAAATTGATCGTGCCTTTGTCGAAGGCGGTTTGCAAAGTGAACGTGGCCAAGCATTGCTCGACACCATTCTGCTTATGGGCGAGAACCTCGGCATGCAGCGCGTAGCCGAAGGTATTGAAACCCAAGCACAATTTGAATTTTTACGTTCGCGCGGTTGTCAGCAATATCAAGGCTTCCTCTTTCATCGGCCAGAGCCAGCTAAAAGTTGGTTACAGCGCTTACCTGAGTTTTTGTCGGAACGTCAATAATTTGCGATAAAACAAGAAAAACGACGACAAGTTAGACCATACTATGGTTGTTAATGATTAACGGGAGTCGCAGATGCGCATTGTTTTCCTTGGTGGCACGGAAACCGTAACGGGTTCGAAATACTTGGTAGAGACTGAAAGCACACGAATCTTGATCGATTGTGGACTGTTTCAAGGTTATAAATGGTTGCGGCGGCGAAACTGGCAGCCGTTACCTTTAGGTATCGACAAAGTTGATGCAGTGGTGTTGACCCACGCTCATCTTGATCATAGTGGCTTCTTGCCGGTGTTGTATAAACATGGTTATCGTGGTCCGGTGTATGCCCATGATGCCACCGCGGATTTGTGTAAAGTACTGTGGCCCGATTCAGGCAAAATTCAAGAAGAAGACGCGAAGTTCTTAGGTCGCCACGGTTTGAGCAAACATGAAGCACCTGAGCCATTGTATACCGCCGAACAAGGGGAGAAAGCGACGAAATTATTTCGTCCGGTTGAGTTTCGTCAGCAATTTCAGGTTGGCGATATCAAGCTCGAACTGCACCCAGTCGGACATATTCTTGGCGCCGCTGCGGTTATCCTCAGCAGCAATGGCAAGCGCGTTGGTTTCTCCGGCGACGTCGGCCGTTCGAATGACTTACTAATGAAGCCACCGGCACCCTTGCCGCCGGTCGATGTGCTGTTATTAGAGTCGACCTACGGGGATCGCCGCCATCAGGAAACTGATGTGCGTGAAGAACTCGCCGAGGTTATTAATGAAGCAGCGAAGAATGGCGGACCGGTGTTAATTCCGAGTTTCGCGGTAGGACGCGCGCAGCTTATGCAGCACCTTATTGTGTCTTTAATGGACGAAGGTAAGATTCCGAAAATTCCAGTGTTTCTCGACAGCCCGATGGCGATAAAAGTCTCGCATATTTATCGCACGCATCACCAATATCACAGACTCACGGCCGAGCAGTGCGAACGCGCCGAGAACGTCGTTGAATATACCCATAGTGTTGATGAGTCGAAGGCGATAGCGGGACAGAATGGACCACACATCATCATTGCTGGTTCCGGCATGGCAACCGGTGGGCGAATACTTCACCACTTTAAACATTGGTTGGCGGATCATCGGGCGACCGTGCTCTTTAGTGGCTATCAAGCTGGTGGTACTCGTGGCGACAAAATGATGCAAGGGGTCGAGAATATCAAGGTGCACGGCGACTGGATCCCCGTTCGGGCGAATATTCGCAACCTTGATGGCCTTTCTGGTCATGCTGATTATCAGGAGCTGACCCAATGGCTCCACGACTCGAAATTGCCAGCAGGAACGGAAATTCATTTAGTTCATGGCGAACCTAACGCGCTTGAATGCTTCCGTGATCACTTGCTGGCAACAACCAAATTCTCTGTTGATGTTCCCGACTACATGAGCATCTTGACGATCAACGATTAAGGACAAGAATATGCGTGTAAGCTCTGCTGTTGAGGCAGTCTCAGCGATTGGCAATGACGAAGTGATTTGGTGTCAGTCGATGGCGGCAACACCCTATGTGTTACTCGATGCGTTGGCGGAAGTCGCCATGCTGCGACGGAATTTAACCTTGCTGCAGTTGCACACGGAACGCAGTGGCGCACTGTGCAACCCTGATTTGCAGGGGCATTTACGTCAACGTGCATTCTTTGTCGGCAAAGCAACGCGTGCCGCGGTGCGTGACGGCTTAGCGGATTATGTACCGATCTTTCTTTCCGAGATTCCGAAATTGTTCCGCTCCGGTGATCAGTCCCTCGATGCGGTTCTAGTCCAAGTTTCACCACCAGATGCCCATGGCTATTGTAGCTTAGGTATTTCCGTTGAAGCGACGCGCGCGGCACTGCAGGTCGCCAACAAGGTCATTGCGTGGGTAAATCCGAAAATGCCCCGGACGCATGGGGATTCATTTGTGCATATTGACCGTTTTACCCGCTACTTTGAGCAAGAAGCACCATTACCTCTGCATACCCCGGCGGAGCAAGATCCAATTACACAGCAGATTGGCCGTAACGTGGCGAGCTTAATTGGCGATGGTGATTGCTTGCAAATGGGCATTGGTGCGATTCCGGATGCGACCTTGGCGTGTTTAGGTGACCGCCGTGACTTAGGCATTCATACCGAGATGTTTTCCGACGGCGTGTTGCCCTTGGTGCGTTCTGGGGTGATTAATAATTCCCAGAAGCGCAAACATCGCGGGAGAATTGTCACGACCTTTGCGATGGGCAGTCAGGCTCTTTATGACTTTGTTGATGACAATCCAGAGGTGGCGTTTTTGGATGTGGAATACACCAATGACACCTCGGTGATTCGGCAAAATAAACAAGTGATGGCGATTAATAGTGCATTACAAGTGGAACTCAGTGGTCAGGTGTGTGCTGACTCGCTGGGCACTTCGATATATTCGGGCGTCGGCGGCCAAATGGATTTTGTTCGTGGTGCGAGCTTGTCTGAAGGTGGACGTTCCGTTATCGCCTTACCTGCAACCGCTCGTGGTGGTGAAGTGTCGCGGATTAGCGCCATCCTGAGTCCCGGTGCCGGTGTGGTTACTACGCGTGCTCACGTCCATTATATTGTGACTGAATATGGTGTGGCGAACCTCAGAGCGAAGAGTATGAGCGAGCGTGCGGCCGAATTGATTCGAGTGGCGGCGCCTCAATTCCAAGAAGATTTGGCGCGTGAAGCGCGCGAATTGTGGGGCTTGAAAATGTAATCCGGCAGTGGGTACTGAAACGATTCAGTGCTTTAGCCGAGATCCTGTAGGAGTGCTCAATGCCAGCAGCAAAAGCCGTAGCTGAACCAACACAGTTTGTTGTCGATGCCCATGCTCAGTCGGTTGAAGCGGTGACTGCTGCCACTGAGTCTGATGTCAATGAAGGCATCACCAGCACTTCAGTTGACGAACGACGTCAGCGCTATGGCGCTAACGAATTACCCAGCCGGGCAGTTACACCGGCATGGAAACGTTTGCTGCGGCAGTTTAATAACCTGCTGATTTATGTCCTTATTGTCGCGGCTATATTGGCAGGTTTTCTCGCCGAATGGTTAGATATGGCGGTGATTCTCGCTGTTGTGGTCGTGAATGCGGTGATTGGTTTTGTGCAGGAAGGCAAAGCTGAGAAAGCGCTGAGTGCGATTCATCAGATGTTAACCCCTTATGCTGTGGTAATCCGCGACGGTGAGAAACAACAAATTCCAGCGCGCGAGTTGGTGCTTGGGGATCTCGTTATTCTTGAGGCTGGCGACAAAATACCCGCTGATGTGCGTATCGTTCAAGCACGTAATTTGCAGGTACAAGAAGCTGCTCTGACGGGTGAGTCGGTGCCCATAGAAAAACACGCAAAGGCAAACCCAGTCGATGCTGTACTCGCTGATCGAACAGCAATGGCTTACTCGGGCACCTTAGTTACCCAGGGTCGCGGATTGGCACTGGTGATTGCTACCGGTAGCAACACTGAGCTTGGTCGAATTAATAAGATGTTGCATCGCGTTGAGTCGTTGACGACGCCGTTGTTGCAGCAAATGAGCCAGTTTGCCCGTTACTTGACCTTTGTCGTCCTGATTGTCGGTCTCGCGGTTTTCCTCCTTGGCTTGTTGCGCGGCAACGACCCCAGTTATCTCTTTATGGCCGTGGTCAGTCTAATCGTCGCCGCCATCCCTGAAGGTCTACCGACCATTTTAACCGTCGCATTGGCGATTGGTGTGACGCGCATGGCGGCGCGAAAAAGTATTATTCGACGCTTGCCTGCGGTCGAAACGTTGGGAGCTGTGTCAACGATTTGCTCGGATAAAACGGGGACATTAACGCGCAACGAAATGATGGTGAGTGAGGTCCATACACCCTCCGGACGTTGGCATGTGGAAGGCAGCGGCTATAGTTTGGAGGGCAAGCTGCGACCCGCATCGAAAGCCGCTGAAGCGTTTGCAAAGCAGCGGCAGAACAATCATGGCCTAACAGTCGGAGCGGTTGATGTCGAGCATCTACCTTGGCTGATTGTTGCCGGTGCGGTGTGTAACGACGCGCAACTCAATACCACTGACGGCGGCATGAGCGGCGATCCAATGGAAGCAGCTCTGTTGGTCTTAGCTCATAAGGATGGTCAGTCGCATCAGCAATTGCAGCGCGATTTCCCGCGCGTTGACGTGATTCCGTTTGACTCTCGGCACAAGTATATGGCGACTCTGCACCAAGTGCCGAGTGACATCAGTGATCAACGTTTAGTGCTAATCAAAGGGGCTCCTGAGCGGATCGTTCATTTGTGTGAATTATCAGCAGACGCGCAGCAACAGCATAAGGACACCATTCAAAATATTGCCGCTGCGGGTCAACGTGTACTCGGTTTCGCCTATAAGTGGGTGACGCCAGATACCACCACGATTGATGAAGAGATTTTAACCGATGGTGTTCAGTTCCTCGGCTTTTGTGGTTTGATTGATCCGCCGCGTCCAGAAGTCCAAGAAGCAATTAAAATCTGTAAGCACGCAGGCATCAACGTCAAGATGATTACCGGTGATTACGCAGCGACCGCCCAAGCGATTGGCCGTGAACTCGGCTTAGAACACACAGATACCGTTATGGAAGGGCATGAGATTGAGGGCCTCAGCGAGGAAGCATTGCGTGATCGCGTGTTGACCATTGATATTTTTGCCCGCACCACGCCAGAACATAAACTGCGACTGGTGAGTGCTTTACAAGCTTATGGCCAAGTGGTGGCGATGACCGGCGATGGTGTCAATGATGCGCCCGCGCTAAAGCGTGCCGAGGTCGGGATAGCCATGGGCAAGGGCGGTACTGAAGCAGCACGCGAAGCGAGTGAAATGGTTCTTACCGATGACAACTTTGCGACTATAGTCGATGCTGTCAAAGAAGGCCGAACCGTTTATGATAACCTGAAAAAGGCGATTGGCTTTTTATTACCAGTGAACGGTGGCGAGTCGCTAGCCATTGTTTTAGCGCTCTTGTTTGCTTTGACGTTACCGATTTTGCCCCTACAGATTTTGTGGGTTAATATGGTGAGCTCGATTGCCCTGGCGTTAGCCTTGGCCTTTGAACCTGCTGAACGTGACGTCATGAAGCGGCCGCCTCGGCAGGCCCGAGAAGCGTTAATTTCGCGGTTGTTATTGTGGCGTATCTTGGTAGTTTCGGTGCTTTTTACCGTGGGAATCTTTGCTGTATTCCAGTGGGCATTGGCTGCAGGTTATAGCGAAAGCTACGCCCGTACCTTCGCGGTCAATACGTTAGTCGCTATGGAAGTTTGGTATTTATTTAGTGTCCGGTATTTGCGCCGTGGGTCACTATTTCGTGATGGCGTCAAAGGCACAAAAGCGGTTCTTATTGCCGTGTTTTTGGTGTTGGCTTTGCAATTGGCCTTTACCTACCTGCCAATTTTGCAACGCTTGTTTCAAACCGAAAGTTTGTTGTTGGAACATGGCTTAGCCACAGTAGCTATCGGTATTGCTGTATTTGCATTGCTTGAGCTTGAGAAAATGATTCGGCGGCGCGTACGCGGTTTTGACTGACGAGTCCTAAAGAATAATAACAATCAATTAGGGTAATTATGAGCAGCTCTTTTTTCTTGTACACGACTTTTCTGTTCGTTGCTGGAGCAATTGTCGTGACTATTTTTGTGCTTGCACGCAAATTTTTGCGCTTACGTCGGCTTCATCAAGCCGAATTAGCTTTGTTGCGGTTGATGATTAGAGGTGCGCCATTTAGTGACAAGCTTGCGGCTATTTGCGTGTTAATTGAGGCACAAATCGATAACGCCTATGCTTCGATTATGATAGTGAATCCGCAGACAGCGACACTGTCCTGTGTAACAAGCCCTAGCTTACCAGCGGATTTTGCTCAGCAACTCGATGGCCTCCCAATCGCTGAAGGCGTAGGTGCCTGCGGTACCGCCGCCGCTCGCAATGAGCCAGTCATTGTCGAGGATATGCTGACGCATGAACATTTCTTGACGGTTCAAGACATGGTCCGTAAATACCAATTGCGCGCCTGTTGGTCTCACCCGTTTGCCAGTCAACAAGGTGATGTAGCGGGAACATTCGCCGTTTATTTTCGCCAACCTCGGTTGCCAACACGCCATGAGTTGAGCCTGATTCAACAGGCCCGTGATTGGGTTGCACTGGTGCTGCAACAACAACATGAGCAAGAACGACGCGAAGCCAGCGAGGCGCAAATGCTCATCTTGCAGCGCGGTATCGAAGCCAGTGCCAACGGTATTGTGATTGCGGACGCACGGCAACCGGGAAATCCATTAGTTTATATCAATCCAGCTTTTGCCCAGATTACCGGTTGGAGCCAAGAAGAAATGCTCGGTCAGAGCTGTCGGGTGCTGCAGGGTGAGGGAACAGATCCGCGGGCCATAGAGCAAATCCGCAGTCGCTTGCGGCGCTTTAAAGAAGTACAAACCGTGATTCGTAATTATAAAAAGGACGGTACACCGTTCTGGAATGATTTATACATTGCGCCGGTCAAGGACGCTCAGGGCGTAGTGACCCATTTTATTGGCGTCCAAAACGACATTTCAGATCGTAAAAAGCAAGAGGAACGCATTGCGTGGCATGCCAACCATGACTCGCTGACGGAACTTCCTAACCGCGCTTTGTTGGCCGATCGACTTGATCAAGCGTTGCGTTTTGTGCGCCGCTACCATTTGCAATTAACCGTCATGTTTATCGATTTGGATGGCTTTAAACCGATTAATGATACCTTAGGCCACGCAGTTGGTGACAAAGTCTTAAAGGTTGTCGCTCAGCGTTTAAGCCAATCATTACGTGATGGCGATACCTTAGCGCGTTTTGGTGGCGACGAGTTTGTCATTGTCTTGCCCAATGCCGGCAATGTGGAAGAAGTGAATAGCATTGCCGAGCGCCTATTGGTGAATCTTTCCGAGCCTTATGAAATTGATGATAAGGCACTGACACTGACCGCAAGTATTGGTATTGCTCAAGGGAATGAAGAGATTCAAGATCCAAATATACTGGTGCAGCAGGCTGACATGGCGATGTATAAAGCGAAACGCCGTGGCCACCATAACTTTGAGTGGTTTAGTCATGACATCAATAGCAAAGTTGAACGCCACGTGGTGGTGCGCCATGAGATTCAGGAGGCGCTAGCGAACGATGAGTTCCGTCTGGTCTATCAGCCTATTTTCAATGCGCAACAGCAAATCGCCTCGGTTGAAGCTTTATTGCGTTGGCAACATCCGGTCCAAGGTGAGATTTCGCCGGCGGAATTCATTCCTATCGCCGAACACACCGGGCAGATTATCCCGCTAGGCCGGTGGGTTATCGAGCAAGTGTGTCGCGATATTGGACGGTTCAGGCAACTGGGCATTGAGAAAGTCTCAGTGAATTTGTCACCCATCCAGCTAAGTCGCAGTCGTTTTGTCGAAGACCTTGAGCAGATCCTAGAACATTATCATGTGTCACCGGCTCAATTGATGCTCGAAATCACTGAAAACGTCCTCGTTAATGAGCTCACCCATGCACCTGAGTTGCTGCAAACACTGCATGACAAAGGCTTTACCATTGCCCTTGATGACTTTGGCTCGGGCTATTCGAGTTTGCGCTACCTACATGAACTGCCGATTGATGTGGTCAAAATTGATCGGGTATTTACCGGCCACATCGGCGGTCAGCAAGGTAAAGATAGTATTGTGCGAGCGATGCTAGCGATTGCTGCTGAGCTTGAACTACAAGTCATTGCTGAGGGTATCGAAACCGCTGAACAGCTGGAGTTTTTGCGTGACAAGCAATGTAACGGTTTTCAGGGTTTTTATTTAGCTCGGCCGGTTGCAATCGAGCAGTTTATTCATCTTCTCGAGTCGCCGCCGAAATCCGGGTGAGTTAACGCTTGCAAAGGCAGGTGCGAATGATTGCAAATCTGTTACAATCGGTCACATCATAACGACACGGCAAAATTCTTGTGATGTTTAAATGGATTCGACGCTGTACTCTGATCGCAGTCACGAGTACTTTATTTGGTTGCTCAATGCTTCCTCCGGCGGTTCCCGGAGTGACGTTGCCGGTGCTTGAACAACGTACCTTAACCACCGCGCTACCCCTTGCTGAAGCCCAAGAAACCAGTCTAGGTCAAGCGATTACGCCGATGGTCGATGAACATCCGGGTCTCTCTGGCATTGTTGCATTGACCGATGCACTGGAAGCGTTTGCAGCACGCCTCATGCTGGTTGAAAACGCTGAGCGGACGTTAGATGTGCAATATTACATCTGGCGGAACGATGAAACCGGTCGGCTGTTACTGAATGCGATTCATGATGCAGCAGAGCGCGGTGTTCGCGTTCGTTTACTCCTCGACGACCTTAATTCAGCGCCATTAGAGGGTGTTTTGGCGCATTTACATAGCCATCCATTGATTGAAGTAAGGATGTTTAATCCGTTCCCCGCGCGAAGTTCACGAACGCTAGGATTTATTACCGATTTTAATCGGGCGAATCGGCGCATGCACAATAAGTCACTGACCGCAGACAACCAAGCAACCATTATCGGCGGTCGCAACATCGGCGACTCTTATTTTGGTGCCGGCGAAGGATTCTTGTTTACCGATTTAGACGTGCTCGCCATTGGTCCGGTGGTGCACGATGTGTCCGATGACTTTGACCGCTTTTGGAGCAGTCCTTCGGCGTACCCGTTACATCAGTTGATTGATACTCGACATAAACGGTCGCGTTATCAACCCAAGTCTGTTGCCAATATGCTATCCAGCAATGCACAACTGCTCGCCTATGTTGATCAGGTAATGGCAACCAACTTGGCGACCAGCGTTATTCAAGGCGAAGTGGAATTCCTTTGGGCACGCACGACTATGGTCAGTGATGATCCGTTAAAAGGACTTGGTCGAGCTGAAGAACAAGATATGATTGTCTATCAGTTGCATAAAGCAATCGGCGAGCCACAACATTATCTTGAATTAATTTCACCTTATTTTGTGCCCACGCGTTGGGGCGTTGAAGCATTGATTGATCTTGCTGAACGCGGCGTCGAAATTATTATTCTGACTAATTCGCTTGAAGCGACCGATGTGGCGATCGTCCACGCAGGCTATGCAAAATGGCGTAAAAAGTTGTTACGAGCCGGTATTCGTATCTTTGAAAAGCGCCAAATTCTTCCCGAGGATCCATTTTTAGACGATGACCCACAGCTAGCTCGTTTGGGCAGCAGTGCAGCTAGTTTACATGCAAAAACCTTTGCGATTGACGGTGAGCGGGTGTTTGTTGGCTCGTTCAACTTCGATCCGCGTTCAGCGTTATTAAATACCGAGCTGGGTTTTGTCATCGACAGCCCAGAACTTGCGCAAATGGTTGACCAAACCTTTACCGAACGCATGCCAATGCAAGCTTACGAGCTGCAGTTGTCACCGGCGGGACGTTTGTATTGGCTCGAACGAAAACCGGGCCACATTATTCGTCATGAGCATGACCCATACACAACACGCATGCAGCGACTGTCGATGCGCTTTTTTTCCTGGTTACCGATTGATTGGCTATTATAATCGGTACAGTGCTTCACTCGTCGATGAAATTGGGGGTTTCCCCTAGAAATTATCTGATTTCATGTGCAACGTCATAATTTGTCGCTATAGTCTTCCTATCGTACAAAAACTAGAAAAAATATCATGCAGAAAACTGTCCACAACGCTGTTACTGCGGATGCTGGCGATCTAAGTATCGATCAGCACGATCAGTATGTGTGGCACTTAGCCTATTTTGATCCCGTCACACAATTACCAAATCGCACGGCTCTCACGGAGACGTTAACGGTGCTGCAAGCGATTATGCAACACCAAGTCAACGAGCTTTTACCGCCGTTCTTCCGCGGTTCAACCAGGGGCCAAGACGTTCACTCGAGCGTTTTGCAGCTGCCGGAAAGCCTCCATCATCTGTCGCTGTTGCTGATCAATATTCGCCGTTTTAAAGAAGTGAATGACAACTATGGTCTAGAAATCGGTGATCGACTTTTGTCTGCGATTGGCCAGCGCTTGCAGGGACAGCTTGAAGCGGGCAAATTAGTGGCGCGAACTGCCAACGATGAGTTTGCAATCGTGTTGCCAGAAACTGCAGGGATTGCGCTACCACTAGCGATTGAACATGTGAAAATGGCCTTTATGGAACCGTTTTACATTGATGAGCATCGCTTGACGATGGATGCCTACATCGGTGCTGCACAATGTTGTGAATTGACGCAAAAGCAAGCGACGGAACAAGCCAATTTATTTCAGCATGCGAGTATCGCACTTGATTATGCGCGGCAAGTGGAAACGCAGTCGCGCATCTATGACGCGTCGATGGGGCGCAAGATTCGTTACCGTCAGAACTTAATTGAACGTTTGAAAACCGCCATCTATCAAGATCAGTTAGAGCTTGCTTACCAGCCACAGTTTTCGCTGACAACGGGGGAGTTGGTCGGTGCTGAAGCCTTGTGTCGTTGGCACGACGAAACCTTGGGCTATGTTAGCCCGCTTGAGTTCATTCCATTAGCCGAGGAACGCGGCTTAATTCGAGCGCTTGGGGACTGGGTTATTCAAGCCGCCGTTGCGCAATTGCAAGCTTGGCAACGCGCAGATTTGCCACCACCCGGTTTGTTAAGCATTAATACCTCGGCACAACAATTTGATACCCCGTATATGGTCGATTACTTTCTCGATCGCACGCGAGCCATTTCCGCAGAGCATATCGGCATCGAATTGACCGAAAGCGTGATGATGCGCCATCCAGAGAAAAGTATGAAGTTACTGCAGCGCTTGCGCGAGCATGGTTTTCACGTTGCTGTGGATGATTTTGGTACGGGGTTCTCATCGCTGGCCTATCTCAGTCGCTTCCCGGTGACGAGCTTAAAGATTGACAAGTCTTTTGTCGAAGACATGGAGACGAGTCATGACCATTTCACCCTAGTGCAAACGATTATTGCCATGGCCCAGTCATTGGGCTTAAAGACGGTTGCCGAGGGGGTCGAAAACCACGCTCAAGAGCGCTTGTTACAGCAATTAGGTTGCGACGCGATGCAAGGATTTTTGCGTGGCAAGCCGGTCCCCGCCGATGAATTTGCACAGCGGTGGTTAAGCCAGTAAGCTAGGGCGTATATTATAACAATTAGAGGACGTGCTATGGCCATGGGCCCGGTGTTAATGTTGGTGTTTATTCCTGTCGCTGTGATCGCTTTGATTGCTGGCTACCTCATCTATTTTTTCCGTAAAGAAGAAGAAAAACGAACACAGCAACATAAAAACTCGCAAAAGTAAGTCTGCTTGACACATAATATGAACCATGATTCACTCCTTGCATAAGCATTTCATGCAAGGAGTCGGTGATGGCCTACCGCGAAACCGAAAAAGTTCGTAGCCGCAAGGCGAAGACCTTCGATAGTATTCTAGTAACGGCATTGTACATGGTCGCTGAACACGGGTTCAGCGCTGTGCAGATGGCCGAGCTTGCAAAGCGCGCAGGCGTTGCGACGGGTACGCTTTATCGTTATTTCCCCTCGAAAGAAGCCTTATGCACCGAAGTATTTCAGCGTGCAACCGAGGTTGAAGTCAGTAAAGTGCAACATGCGTTAGAACAAACCGCAGGCCATGGAGCCGAGCGTATCGCCGCGGCACTGACGGTTTTTGCTGAGCGGGCGCTACGAGCACCCACCATGGCTTGGGCACTCATCGCCGAGCCGGTCGATCCGTTAGTTGATCAAGCACGTCTGGATTATCGTCAGCGCTATGCCCGATTATTTGAATTGGCGATTCATGATGGGATTCGTGACGGATCGTTACCGGAGCAGAATGCGCAGTTCGCCAGCACGGCTTTAGTCGGTTGTATCGCCGAAAGTTTAGTCGGCCCTTTGGCTCCCGCTCGCCAAGGTGACGACACCAACGCGTTAAATTCTGCTCAAATTATCGCCCCCATTCTGCGCTTTTGTTTACAAGGACTGACCGCTAGTCCGTATGAGGTTCGCTACCATGACCAGTAATTTCTTCGGCAATACCCACAGCGTGGATAATCAACCCGCCGCGCTAGAAAACTATAATTTATTTGCAGCAGATCGCGCCCTCCAAGATGCTGTGCGACGCGAAGGTGCGCAGTGGGCAGCGCAAGAATTGCACGATTTTGGTCGTTTGGCGGGTCTATCAGAAACGATTGCATTAGGTTTTGACGCCAATCACTATAAACCAGAACTGCGTACCCACGATCGCTATGGTCATCGCATCGATCAGATTAATTTTCACCCGGCTTATCACGCGTTAATGAAGATGGCTATCGAGCATGGTTTGCATTCGAGTCCTTGGCAACGTCCTCAGGCCGGTGCACACGTTGTCCGCGCGGCAAAGTATTATTTGCATACACAAGTTGAGGCTGCGCACGGCTGTCCAATTACCATGACCTTTGCCGCTATCCCTGCACTGCAGCACCAACCGGATCTGCTCGAGCGGTTTGGTGGGAAGATTATGGCGACCACTTACGACCCGCGCAATGTGCCTGATGGTGAGAAGCAAGGCTTAACGATTGGCATGGCGATGACTGAAAAGCAAGGTGGTTCCGATGTCCGTAGTAACACCACTCGGGCTTACCCTGTGGGTCAGCGCGGACCGGGGCAGGCTTACGAATTAGTCGGGCATAAATGGTTCGTGTCTGCACCGATGTGTGATGCTTTTTTGGTGTTGGCGCAAACCGAAGGCGGCTTGTCCTGCTTCTTTTTGCCACGCTGGCGGCCCGACGGCTCGAAAAATGAGCTGCACATTCAACAGCTGAAGCAAAAAATGGGCAACGTTGCCAATGCATCCAGTGAAACCGAGTTGCGTGGGGCGTTAGCTTGGTTAGTTGGCGAAGAAGGGCGTGGTGTGCGCACCATTATTGAAATGGTGGCAATGACTCGTTATGACTGCATGATAGGTTCGTCGTCGGGTATGCGCCAAGCCACCGTACAAGCGATTCATCATGCACAGAATCGCAATGCGTTTGGTGCCCGTTTGTCAGAGCAACCACTGATGCAGAATGTGCTTGCCGACTTGGCGCTTGAAAACGAAGCGGCAATGACCTTAACCATGCGTGTCGCACGGGCAATGGATCAGCAAGATAATGAGCATGAGCGTCTATTGTCTCGAATTGCAACGCCAGTCGGTAAATACTGGATTTGTAAGCGGACTCCGAACCATGCCTATGAAGCGATGGAAGTGATTGGCGGCACCGGCACCATGGACACCCATATCACTGCGCGGCTGTTTCGCGAGTCACCGATCAATGCGATTTGGGAAGGTAGCGGTAATGTCCAATGTTTAGATATTTTACGGGCGTTACAGAAGGAGCCTGAGGTTTTAGCGGCTTATTTCGACGAAGTTGAACGCGCGCGCGGTGCTGACAGACGACTCGATGCCAGTATTGATGAACTGAAAAAGCAATTCGCAGCAGGTGGTGATGGTGAGACTATGCAGTATCGGGCTCGCAGTATGGCGGACCAAATGGCGCTGACGCTGCAAGGTGCATTGCTGGTTCAGCACGCGCCACACGCTGTTGCTGACGCATTTTGTTTGGGCCGACTCGGCGGCCAAGAAGGACTAAATTACGGCACCCTGCCGCGCAGTGTCGACACAAAAGCAATAATAGAGCGCGCAGCGCCAACAGCATAAGACAACAACAAGACTCGGAGGAAGGATGAATATTCCAAATTATGTGGCGCGTAATGCGCGCAAGTATACCCGCCATGAGGCAGTGGTGGCTTATGAGCCAAGCGGTGTCAGTCGCCATTCGTGGGGCGAACTGAACATTCATGTCAATCAGTTTGCGCGCTACTTGCAAACCGAGCATGGCATTGAAGATGGTGACCGTGTGGCATTGTTTTTGCCGAATACTTACGCGTTCGTTGTGGCGCATTTTGCCATCCAACGTCTCGGCGCGATTGTTGTGCCGATTAATGTGCGCCTAGCCACACCAGAGTTGGCGTATATTCTGGAAGATAGTGGGGCACGCTTAGTGGTCACCTGCAAAATGACCGATGCGGCGGTTAAGCCATTGCAAGCGGACGGTGTGCAAGCATTGTGGTTAGACGATGTTAACGCCATGCTCGATGGTTTGCCGGCACAAGAAATGCTTTGTGACTGTGACGCAGAAGAACCCTGTACTCTACTGTATACCTCGGGCACAACGGGTAAGCCAAAAGGTGTGCTGTTTAATCACCAAGCGCTCTTGCACGTGGGTATGATGTTCGCGGTGGAGATGCAATATCAGCCAGAGAGTCGACTCTTGAGTCTCATGCCTTTCACCCATTCGGCACCGCTAAACCTTGAATTGATTGGTGGTACGATTATCGGCTGCACCCATGTGATTGCACCCACGTTTACACCAGACTTACTGCTTGATTTGACCGAGAAAGAACGCACCACGCATTTCTTCGGTGCACCAGTGGCATACTTGCTCACCGCTCAACACCCGAGTATTCAAAGTCGGGATTTAAGCAGCACGACACATTGGATTTATGGCGGTGGCCCGATGGCCCCTGAACACGCTAAGCTTGCTCAAGAAGCCTTTGCTAGCGACCAGTTCTATTGTGTGTATGGGTTAACTGAAGCCGGCCCAACGGGAACGCTGCTTTTGCCTGACGAGCATGCTGATAAAGCCGGTGCTTGCGGGAAACGTGCAGCAGTATTTACCGAAGTGCGCTTGGTCGATGACTTTAACAATCCCGTTGGCGACAACGAGCCGGGTGAAATGCAAATTACCGGTGAAGGCTTAATGATGGCGTATTGGCAGAATCCGGAGGCAACCGCTGAATTGTTTACTGAAGACGGCTGGATCCGTACAGGTGACATTGCAGTACGTGACGAAGACGGCTTCTACTGGATCAAAGATCGAATGAAAGATCTGATTATTTCCGGTGGCGTCAATGTTTATCCGCGAGAAGTCGAAGACGCTTTGGCGACTCATCCAGCTGTTATGGAAGCTGCCGTGATCGGTATTCCACACCCAGAGTGGGGCGAGTCAGTGAAAGCTTGTGTGGTGCTAAAAGCAGAACTTGCCGCAGCCGAGGACGAGCTAAAAGCGCATTTGCGGCCGCTGCTAGCGGACTACAAGATTCCACGTTACATCGAAGTCATGGCGGAATTGCCGCATAACGCCAATGGCAAAGTGCTAAAACATGTATTGCGCAAGCAACAAAGCCAATAAGTTGTTGTTTTAGCAAAAATGAATAGCAATTTTTGCGATAGTGGTTAATAGTTTCACTGATTGCGCTGACAATGCGCGGCGCAGCAGTGAAACTTTCAGCTGAATAGAAGAATAATCACCCAGCGAGAACCACAATGAGCACGGAAGGAACTGCGAACAAAGCAGGGCAACAACCTGCAGCGACAGAGGCAGACAGTCAGCTAGTTGCTGCGCAAAATACCACGCAAGAGACTGGGCCGATTGGGCCTGAGTTGTGCGCAAACTGCAGCACCCCGTTACAAGGTGGTTTTTGCCACGCTTGTGGCCAAGAAAACACCAATCCTATTCGTAATATGCTCAGCCTGATTCACGAGTTTTTCGGTGAAATGGGTAATTGGGATGGGCGTTTCTGGCGCACAATTTGGCCATTGCTGACCAAGCCCGCGTTTTTAAGTTTGGAATATGTGCGTGGCAAGCGTGTACCGTATGTGCCGCCGCTCCGCATGTATCTGTTTATTTCGATTTTTGCTTTTGTCGTCTTTTCCCAAGCGTCTGGCAATTTAAATTTTCTGCAGGGTTCCCCGACGGGTTCCTCCTTGAGCAGTGGTGAAGCGGTTGAATTAAGTGCGGCTGATCGTGAAGATTTACGCGCGACCAACCAACGTTTTCGTGAGCAATTTGGTCGCGATATTATCAATCCAGAACTACTTGCTGAACCGGAGTTAAGTGCAACACCTGCGGAGGATGATTTGCCCGAAACGGCTCAGGCAGGAGAAAGTCGTCCGCGAATGACACCACCTCCACCGCCAACGAATAGCGGCAATGATCTCGATCGTTTAGCCCGCGGAGAAGAGGCGTTTTCTATTGGTTTTCTCTCTGACGAGCAAAATGCAGAGCTAACCGAAAAGGTACGTTTCTTAGCACAACGGCCAAAATTATTGGTTGATCGCTTCTTGTCAATCGCGCCGCAAATGATGCTGATTATGCTGCCAATATTTGCCGTGGTATTGAAGCTGTTCTACGCCTTTTCAGGGCGCTACTACATTGAACATGTCGTTGTGGCGTTGCATACACATGCCTTTCTACTGTTAATGACATCGCTGATTATCGGGGTGAGCGCGTTGAAAGCTGTGTTCGCCCATTTAGGTTTGGCGGCGGGTGGTTTGGGTTGGATGATCACTGTGATGTTTTGGTGGATGCCGATTTATCTGCTCCTCACGCAAAAAAGATTTTATCGTCAGTCTTGGCTCCCTACCGTACTAAAATTCTTGTTTATCGGTTTCTTTTATTCCCTGATTGTGGCGTCAACCATCGTCTTTGGTTTGATTTGGAGCGTTTGGCGCGCATAACTCGCTGCAACTTGCCGCAGGTGAGCGGCGCTTAATGGCGTTTAGGCCGTCGTAGAGCTTGAGGCAAGGGGCTAATTCTTATAGGCTCAGCGGTTATCATAAAATAATCGCCAGCGAACCGAAGGAACCCCCGTTGTGAGCAGTCCAAACACCGAAAGCCAAAAGGGCTTTATTGCCTTTGTTGAGCGCGTTGGAAAACGCATTCCTGATCCCGTCATTATTTTCATTTACTTCCTCATTGGTGCGTTACTCCTGACTGCACTCATTGGCGGTTTGACTTTTGAAACCTTTGGCGCTGGTGGCGAACCGGTCGTGCATGAAATTCGCAACATGCTGGCCAGTGAAAACGTGGTGTGGTTGTTTGACAATGCATTGCTCGCGAACTGGCTCGGTTTTGGTGGCGGTGTGCTCGGTGCCATTCTTATCGTTATGCTCGGTGTTGGTATTGCTGAGCATTCCGGCTTATTTGCTGCGGTATTAAAGAAGGTGAGTCGCGGCTTGCCAGTGAAGTGGCTTCCTCTGTTTTTAGTTTTCATCGGTATTATGTCCTCGATTGCGACGGACGCTGGTTATCTGATTTTGATTCCACTGGCCGGTTTGCTTTATGCGGGGCTTGGAAAGAACCCGCTCATTGGTATGGCCGCTGCATTTGCTGGGGTTTCTGCAGGCTTCAGTGCCAACCTCATTCCAGCAACGCCGATTGATGTGATTATCGGTGTTAACGCGCAGGTCTTCGCGGAAGCGCAAGGGGTTCCGTTCGTAAATGCCAACGGTGAGCCACTGACCCCGGCGACCATGCATTATTACTTCATTCTCGTATCGACCTTTGTGTTAGCAACGGTTGGTGCGTGGGTCACCCTTAAATTTGTTGGTCCACGCTTGGAACAAAAAGAATACACGGTACCCGAGGAGCTGAGAATTTCTGACTTTGACGTGACCCCAGAAGAAAAACGTGGATTGCGCGCGTCGGGCGTGGCGTTGATCCTAAGTTTATTAGCCGTATTTGGTTTGGCTATCGGGCCACTTGCCCCCTATACCAACGAGACCGGGCAGGAGATTACCCCTTACCTCAACAATGTTATTTTGCTAATTACTTTTGTGTTTGCCTCGGTGGGTATTGCTTTTGGTCTGGCGAGCGGCAAATTTACAAGCATGATGGATGTGGTGAAGGCGATGGTGAAGCAAATGGACACCATGGGCTACATCTTAGTCTTGACCTTCTTCTGTTATAACTTCCTCGGTGTGCTGAGCTACAGCGGTTTAGGTGCCTATATTACTTATTTAGGCGCGACCGCACTGACGACACTTGGCTTGCAAAGTTATCCGGTGCTGCTATTACTAGGCTTTGTCGTGGTAACCGCGATTATCAATATTTTCGTTGGTGGTTTAACTTCAAAGTGGATGCTACTCGGGCCAATTTTTATTCCGATGTTGTACATGGTCAACCCGGCGATGACGCCTGATTTAGTTGCAGCAGCGTTCCGTGTCGCCGACTCGGCAACGAATATCATTACGCCGATGATGAGTTATGCGGGGATAATTTTAGCCTTCATGCGTAAATACAATCCTAAGCTTAGCTTTGGTGAAATGATCGCCATGATGTTGCCATATTCCATTGCATTTATGGTGGTCTGGTCGATTCTCCTCGTGATCTTCTTTAGTTTTGGCATACCGCTCGGATTCTAAGCAGGACTTGAAAATCGCATCGTGACACCAAATATCATCATTAACTAATTCAAATGCGGTGCTCCTTTCAAGGGCACCGCGCTGTTCAGAAGGTTCAATCATGAGTGATGCAGTGATTGTTGCTTGCCCGCATTGCGGCCAGCGCAATAAATTCGCCAAAGAACGTTTAAGTCAACATCCGCATTGTGGTGCATGCAAGCAAGAGTTAGTCACTGGTGTGCCGTTTGATTTAACGGTTAATAACCTGCAAGCTCACATGCGCAGTGATATGCCGGTGGTGGTTGATTTTTGGGCCCCTTGGTGCGGCCCGTGCAAACAGTTTGGCCCAATTTATGAAATGGTTGCGGCGCCATTTGCTGAGCGTGCACGCTTTGCCAAGTGCAACACCCAAGTTGAAACGACGCTTGGCCAACGCTACAACGTACGCAGTATTCCGACCACTGCCGTATTCTTGCGTGACGAAGAAATCGCGCGTACCAGTGGCGCCATGCCGCCCCAACAACTACATCAGTGGCTCGACGGCGTGCTCAAACAAGTGGGCTGGTAGTCATAGCATTGTTGCTACGTTTGTAGCTATGCTCGCAATCGTCAAGTAAAACAAACACCGCCCTTACGAGCGGTGTTTTGGCCGGTGCCTTGCAGATACAATTGACCTTGGTCAATGAAGAGCTGGAAACCAAATTCAGGAGCGAGTTGATAGTAGCCACTGAGCGTTGCTTGTTGCTCTCGGGTTAACGACACTTCTTGATAGTGTGGGGCTTCAGCATGGATGCGGTCAGAGCGACTTTGCTCACCCGCGCGGCTATAAAGTACCAACTGTCGTTCGCCGTCAGTATCCACTTCGAGTGCTAAATAACTGACGCTGTCGGTGTAATGTAAGTAACCGCCACGGTCGGGCAACAGGCGAAAAGCACTGCCGTGACCGCGTTGAATATAAAACTCGCCATTACGCAGGCCGATCTGACGTTGGACTCCTGATTCGTCAACCCAAACGCCTTGCCATTGGTCGACCATGGCGTCAGAAACGGCTACATAATTCGGCTCCGGGAATGGTTGGCCCAGAATAGCGGCCGCTAGGCGTGTGGTCACGTCGATCGGATCGTAACTACGCGAATTGACAAACGCCGCAATAAACAGGTTTTCTTCGGGCACGGTGAGTACCGAGGTGAAGTAGCCGGGGAAATAACCGCCGTGTTCAACCGTGGCAAATCCTTGGACTTGCTTGAGCTCCCAACCATAGCCATAACCCGTTGGGCGCCCTGAGCTTGTGACATAATCCGTTTGTGCGGCTGTTAGTTGAGCTGGACTGAGCAGCTCACCGCGTTGTAACGCCAAATGCCACTGATAGAGTCCTTCCACCGTCGCAATCAACGAGCCTGCCCCAAGCACTTGCGACGGGTCATAAAAATCAGCAGGGCGGTGGCTAGCACCGTGCGCGATGTAGCCATTCACATAACCCGGATAAATACGATTTGCTTCGTGCGGCCAGATTTCACTAAGACCCGCGGCATCAAGCAAGTGTTCTTGAATATAGTCGTTGAAGGTTTGTCCGCTCACTTGCTGAACAATGTCGGCGAGTAAAAAGTAGCCCGAGTTACTGTAGTCCCAAGCAACACCCGCGGGGAACCGGGTCGGTAACTGACAATAGAGTGCGTGAATTTCATCGCTCTGCGCGGGTAACCGCGCTTGTTCGCGCCAAGCTGGTAACTCAAGGTAATTGACGATACCCGAGGTGTGCGTGAGCAAATGTTCAATGGTGATGTCTGCGGGCAGGGAACAACCGTCGGGTAAATATTGAGCTGCAGGATCCTGCAACGACAGTTTGCCTTGCTCGATGAGCTGCAAAATGGCAACGGCAGTAAACTGCTTGGCTACCGAACCGATTTGGAAACTGTGATCGGTTTGCATCGGCACGGCAAGTTCAAGACTGGCATACCCTAGGGCTGAATGGAGTAACACCTGACCGTCTTTGACTGCATAGACAATTGCACCGGGGACCGACTCCGGAATACTCGTTTCAACGATATGTAACAATTCAGGACGGGCAGACTGGTGCACCTGCTGAGTGCGATTCTGAATTTCTGCGGTATGGGAAACTGCAATAAGTTTCAGAGCGAGTAAGCTCAGTCCGAGGAATCCAAACGCACCGAGCCAAGTTTTGTATAGTTTCATTGTCTTTCTCTTTTGATGTAAACGATAACCATGAGAAAAGCAATTCTTGTGCCAACTTTTATCTATTTGATTTTACAATATAAATGATAAGAGTTGGCGTAAAGACAACAGGATGGTTGGTAAAAATCACTACCTTTTATGAGAATACAAGACATGTCTCGCTAGGCTTCGGTGTTCGCCAAGCGCTGGCGAAAGATCGTGGCCAATTCGGCGCCGCTACCGGTCATGAGGTCAGCGACTGTGTAATCATGCAAGTACTGATAAAACTGTTCTTTGCCGTGTAAAATGAGCCCGCGTAACTTACACGCCGGCACGGCGACGCAATAACTGCTATAGCAGTCAATCCATGGCTCGTCACCTTCAAGTTGGCGAATCACATAGTCGAGGTGAATCTCATCCGGTGACTTTGACAAACTAAAACCACCGTTCTTACCCCGCTTGGTTGTTATCAACTCAAGTTGGCCTAAGTGATGCACAACCTTATTGACGTGGTTGGCAGACAGGTCGAAGACGTCACAGATCTCGCGGATGGTGGTGAGCTTGTCGTCATCGCGGCTGGCCAGATACATCAGTATTCGCAAGCCGTAGTCAGTATATTTTTTTAGCTGCATGAGCACACAAGCCTTTCTTGAGTTAAGTCCATCCACATCTGCGGAAGCGCATTTTAATCATACCCCAGAGGAGAGAGGGAAAGAAATATTTCCCGAAACATTGATCTTGATTAAAGATACATTAATAATGCAACTTATAAAACATGCAGAAGGAATGTATCTTATGACAGGTCAACGACTACTGCGCGCTGCGAATACCTCCATGGGTGTAACGTTTGGACTTTTTTGCGGCGCCGCATTCATGGCGTGGGGTATGGAAGGGGCGTTTACTTTATTAACAACGGCACTACTGCATTTGTCACAAATCGTGCTCGCTGGATTATTCAAACTTTCCTACGTTTTTCGCCTGATCGCCCAAAACCAGTTAGGCCAGCGCTTGCGTTGACAATGATGCCTTGATAACAACAAACGAGTGGGGTTTACGTGGACAAAAAAGCGGATTTTCTCAATCACCATACCGATCCAGTGACCTGCTTTGATCAGTTGCGTGAACAGGAATGTCCGGTTCAGGCCGATAAACTCCAATGGCCGTTGTTGCGCCATGAAGACGTAGTCACAGCGCTGTTGGACCATGACACCTTTAGTAACCAAGTATCGAGTCATCTGCAAGTTCCCAATGGCATGGATCTACCGGAACATAGCAACTACCGGGAGTTGCTCGATCCCTTCTTTGCTGCGGATCGCATGGCGCAGTTTCAACCGATTGCGACCGCCATAGCGCGCAATGTTCTGAGTACCTTACCGCGTGCCAGTAATGTGGAACTAATGAAGAACTGGGCGACGCCCTATGCGCTGCAGATTCTCGCTGCCTTTATGGGCTGGCCGCGGCGATATCAACGACCGCTCGCCGACTGGATCAAAGCGCAACAAAAGGCGACTCATGATCAAGACCGTCCAGCCTTACAGCGATTGGCGACTACATTTGATAGCACCATTCGTGAAATCATAAGCTTGCGTAAAAACTCTGGCCATTATCAGGATGTCACTGCTGAGTTGTGCCAGCTGAAAGTTAATGGTCGACCGCTCCAAGACGATGAAATTGTCAGTATTATCCGCAATTGGACGGTTGGTGAGCTTGGCACGATCGCGGCTGCGATTGGCTCATTGGTGGTGTTTTTTGCTCAGCACCCGAATTTACAAACCATGCTCCGCAGTCGCGAGGACTTAATTGATTACAGTGTCGATGAAATTCTACGCATAGACGCGCCGCTGCTAAGTAACCGCCGACGAACAACGTGTCCCGTGCATATCGGCGGTGATGATTTAGACAAAGGTACCGAAGTGACGATTCTTTGGAGTGCTGCAAACCGCGATCCACGCGTGTTTCCGCAGCCGAGTCAGTTTCGTTTCGACCGCGAACCAGCGCTCAACTTACTCTATGGCAAAGGTATTCACCATTGCCCCGGTGAACCGTTTGCGCGTTTAGTCATGAATACCTTCGTGCGGGAAATGTTAGCCATGTATCCGGCGATTGATTTAGCGGTGACGAAGCCATTGCGGGCAAAATTCCCCAGTGGCGGGTATGAAAAAGCGTACATTCAGAATCCTGCGTTGAAAAAGCGCCGACGTTAATGTTCTAGCGCGTCCTTAAGATAATCAACCAGATGCCGCACTTTGGCCGAGAGATGACGGTTTTGTGGATACACAGCCCAAATGCCTTCGTTGGGCATTTGTAGCTCATCAAGCACGGACACCAGCCGTCCCTGTTCGATTTCATGGTGGACGTAATAGTCGGGTAATTGTACAAAGCCCAATCCCATTAAAGCAGCTTCTAATAAAAACGGCCCACTATTGCAATGCACGCGCCCCTGCGGCCGAAATTGAATGGTATTGCCTTCGTTTGTTTGCAACCGCCAGTAGTCGACACTGCCGCGCAAACACTGACTAGGTTTTAATTCGCTCAGTTGATGCGGACGTTTGTGCCGCGCAAGATAGTCAGGTGACGCCACAATATATTGCCGGCGCGAGCCGAGTCGCCGAGCAATCAGCGATGAACTTTCCAACGTACCCAGTCGTATCGCTAGGTCATAACCACCTTGGATTAAGTCGAGCTTGCTGTTGGTGAGTTGCAGATCGAGCTCTACGTCCGGATTATTAAGCAAGAATTGATTCAAGAGCGGTGCGAGCTTGGTTTCACCAAAATAGACCGGGGCCGTGACTTTGAGTAAGCCGCGCGGTGTTTGCTTTAATGACGACAAAGACTGATTAGCTTGTTCTAAGCTCTCGACGAGATGACGACAGTGGACAAGGTAGAGTTTACCTTCCTCGGTGAGGCTGACTCGCCGGGTACTGCGATAAAGTAGTTTCAGTGCCAGGCGGGACTCAAGTTCGGCGATATTACGCGAGACTTGAGCGACCGAAATGTGCAAATGTTTTGATGCTTCGGTAAAGCTGCCATGTTCGGCAACGGCAACGAATTCACTAATGCCCAACCACTGTTTCATCGCGAGACCTTATTATTGCAAATGTGCAAAAGTGAATTTTAAATTGAGCTATTCACAAAGTAAACGAAATAATTACAATGAACTACACTAGAGCTTTCTGAATAAATTCAACAAGGGGTACAAACATGGCAACAATGAAAACGCGCGCAGCAGTCGCTTGGGCAGCCGGCAAGCCACTCACCATTGAGGAAGTCGATCTTGAACTGCCGAAAAAAGGTGAAGTGTTGGTGCGGATTATCGCCTCAGGTGTCTGTCATACGGACGCTTACACCTTGTCAGGCGCGGACCCAGAAGGTATTTTTCCAGCGATTCTTGGGCATGAAGGCGCGGGCGTTGTTGAAGCTGTGGGCGAGGGTGTAACCGCGGTTGCGGTCGGTGATCATGTGATTCCACTTTATACCCCAGAATGCGGTACGTGTAAGTTCTGTACCTCGGGTAAAACCAATTTGTGTCAGGCAATTCGCGCGACGCAAGGTAAAGGTCTTATGCCGGACGGTACGAGCCGATTCTCGAAAGATGGCCAGCCGATTTTCCATTACATGGGCACCTCAACGTTTGCTGAACACACTGTGGTTCCAGAAATTGCTTTAGCGAAAATCTCGAAAGACGCACCACTTGAAAAAGTCTGTCTACTCGGTTGTGGCGTAACGACCGGTATGGGCGCAGTGAAGAACACGGCGAAAGTGGAAGAAGGCGACACAGTAGCCGTGTTTGGCCTAGGTGGTATTGGCTTGTCAGTAATCATTGGTGCGGTCATGGCCAAAGCCGGCCGAATTATTGCTATCGATATTAACGAAGACAAGTTTGATATTGCCAAGAAGTTGGGTGCCACTGACGTGGTGAACCCTAACGACTTCGACAAACCGATTCAAGACGTCATCGTTGAAATGACTGATGGTGGCGTCGATTACTCATTTGAGTGTATTGGTAATGTCAAAGTCATGCGCGCTGCGTTGGAATGCGCGCACAAAGGCTGGGGCGAGTCGGTAATTATTGGTGTCGCTGGCGCCGGTGAAGAGATTAGCACACGGCCATTCCAATTAGTGACTGGACGGGTTTGGCGTGGCAGTGCGTTTGGTGGTGTGAAAGGCCGTTCGCAATTGCCTGACTATGTGCAACGCTATTTGAATGGCGAGTTTGAGCTCGACACCTTCATTACCCACACCATGCCGTTGGAAGACATTAATGAAGCTTTTGATCTCATGCACGAAGGCAAATCAATCCGCAGCGTGATTCACTTTTAAGCATGGGAGCGACCATGAGTATGACCTTAAAAGAAGAGAAAAAAGTTTTTGACGGTCGGCAGATACGCTATGAGCACGTTTCGAATGTGCTCAACTGCACCATGCAGTTTTCGGTGTTTTTGCCACCGCAAGCCGAGCAGGGGCCTGTGCCAGCTGTCTACTGGTTGTCGGGACTTACCTGTACCGACGAAAATTTTTCCAGCAAAGCGGGGGCGCAACGGGTTGCTGCTGAGTTGGGACTGGCGTTGATTATTCCCGATACCAGTCCTCGTGGCGACGATGTGCCCGATGATGCCGATGGGGCATATGATTTCGGTAAAGGCGCTGGCTTTTACGTCAATGCGACCGAGCAGCCATGGGCGCAGCACTATCGGATGTACGACTATATTGTCGATGAACTGCCGGAGCTGGTGGAAGCTAATCTACCGGTTACCGATGCTCGGGCGATTAGTGGCCATTCGATGGGTGGTCATGGCGCGCTCGTTATCGGTTTGCGTAACAGTGACCGCTATGCGTCGATTTCGGCTTTTTCTCCGATTGTGCACCCAACCGCCGTGCCCTGGGGTAAAAAAGCATTCAGCGGTTACTTAGGCAGCGACGAAAGTAGCTGGCAAGCGTATGACGCAACCTTATTGCTGCAAGCGAGTGAAGGCAAGAATGTACCGCCAATTTTGCTCGACCAAGGCGATGCGGATAATTTCCTTGCTGAGCAGCTGCGCACGGATTTCTTCCGTGATGCCAATGAAGCGGTCGGCGCCGGCGCTCGCATTCGGATGCAACCAGGTTATGACCATAGCTATTACTTTATTGCCACGTTTATCGAGGACCACCTGCGTTTTCACGCTAGCAACTTGCGTTAAGCTGGCGTTCATACGGCAAACCCCAGTGCGAGTGCCTGGGGTTTATTTCGGTTATCAGGTGAGTGACTGTAAGTACAGCTGCCGACGGTTAAACGCGTCCTGTAACTGAGCACGGAGACCGTCAGCACTGACCGGTCGGATCAACACGCGTTGCGCGACCAGATCGTTTACCACAGTGGTCAATTCGACCAGTTGTTCGGGCTCGGCATGAAGACAGCGAATGACATCAGGGTAGAGGATTTTTACTTTCTGTAAAAATGCACTTCCACTCAGCTCATCAAGAGTTTCCGCGACTAAAACGACCCCAACGGCATGAGTGGCGAGTAACCGAAAAGCATCACTTGAGTTCGTTGCGGCGATGACAAAATAGTCTTCAGTGCGCACTTGATGCTCAATCTGGTCAATTTCATTGGCTCGTGGGTCAACTACCAATAAGGTTTGAAGTGTTTTCGGAAACAAATCAAGCGGCAGGTTGTTTTCTTGCCACGCCGCAATTTTCTTTAAACAGTCCGCAAGCGGAACGGCCGGAGATAAGAAGAAGCCTTGCACCCGCTCACAGCCTATTTTCCGCAAAAAGCCTAATTGTTCGGTCGTTTCAACGCCTTCGGCGATAACTTCAATTTGCAAGTTATGCCCCATGGAGACCATGGAACGCGCGAGGGCGGCACTGTCCGGTTGTGTGTGTACGTCTTTGATAAAGCTGCGGTCGATTTTTAATTCCGAAAATGGAAATTGTTTTAAATAACCGAGGGAGGAATAGCCGATTCCGAAGTCGTCGATGGAAAAGCGGATACCATGCTCGGTTAAGGCTCGCATTTTTTGTAGCGCATCGTCAGCATCGCGAACAATAATGCTCTCGGTCAATTCCATTTTTATATGCGAGGGGTCGACGTCGTACTCCTGAAGAACCGCAAGAACCCGTTCAATTAAGTTCGGCTCGGCAAAGGTGATCGGCGAAATGTTGACAGCGATGGTCAATTCGCGACCATAACGCAACAGCTGCTTTGAGTCTGAGCAGACGGTGTTCAAAATATAAAAGTCGAGGGCGATGATTAAGCCGGTGTGTTCCGCCATCGGAATAAAGTCGGCGGGTGAAACGGTTTGACCACTGTGCTCCCAACGGGTTAATGCCTCGAAGCCGGTAACCTTGCCGGAAACAAGATTCATTTGCGGTTGATACCAGACCACAAACTCATTGTTACGCAATCCAGCGCGAATGGCTTGTTCCATTTCTAAGCGCTTGCGCACTTGTTCGTTCATGCTCGCGGTATAAAGGCAGAGGCGACCGCGCCCTTGCTTTTTTGCAGCATACATCGCGGTATCTGCATTGCGCAGCAAGGCGGCAATGTCGTTGCCGTCTTCGGGATAACAACAGACACCAAAGCTGGCATTAATGACAACTTCATGGCCGTCCAGCTCAATCGGTTTGTTGAGTTGACGCTGCAAGAAATCGAGTTCGTTGATGTGATCGTCCAAGGTATCGCGGTCAGCTTGAATAATGACGAACTCATCGCCACCAATGCGTGCGACCGTATCAATATTGTCGGTGCCTTGGGTGAGGCGTTCCGCAACGATACGCAATAAATGATCGCCAGCATCATGACCTAGACTTTCGTTCACCACTTTAAAGTCGTCGATGTCCAATAGTGCTACCGTCAGTGTTAAACCGAGCTCATCGGTAGCGAGAATGGTCCGCTGCAGGCGATCTTGAAGCAAGTTACGATTCGGTAAACCGGTTAGGCCATCGTAGTTGGCTTGGTGTTCCAGTTCCCGTTGATAGCGTTTACTGTCACTAATATCTTGTAGCACCATAATGGTGCTACTCGGATCTTTTTTACTTTCGGCAAACTCGACCGCAGAGCAAAGAAAGTGGGCGGGACCTTTGTCGCCGATTAGCCGTAGCTCGTGATTACGGCTATTGAGCTGGTTATGGGCGTTTTCGACGATGGCGCTGGGAATTAATAGGTTGTCATAGGCCTTGTCAGTAACGACGAGGTCATCCAATTGAGCAATAGAGGTAAGCGACTTACCGCCGACAATCCTTTCGAACTCAGCGTTGTGCAGTGAAATTTTGCCACATTCATTAGCCAAAACGATGCCAACTGGAAGGTTGTCGATGAGTTTGCGCAGCAGCGCCTCGCGATAAGCCACTTGTTGCGTACGGTCGGCTACTTGTTGTTCAAGCTGGTCAAACATGCGCGCGCGACTGAGCGCCATACTCAACTGATAACCCACCATGGTTAGTGCATCGAGGGCTTCGCTCTCCCATTTGCGATGATGTTTATTAAGTACGTTTAATAGTGCGAAATTCTTACCATTAACTTGCACCGGAATGGTTGCGTGAATCTCACCTTGATTCAGCTGTCGTAAAGCAGGGCACTCGAGGAGGTTGCGTGCGCCACCTGTCATCGCCTCACCATCGCTGAGAAGTTTGCGACAATCACAGTCGCGCAAGCAGGGTTCAAGCTGCGCAACAGTTAAATAGCGACCAGTGTTAAACACTTGCGGAGTAGCGCACTGTTGCAGCTCGTCGCAGACAATAAACCAAGCGTCTCTGACTTCAGGCAGGCGGAGCAGATGCTCAAGGGTAATCTTAATCACGTCATTGACGTTGGTCACCACCGACAGCGCGGCAGCGTACTTAAATAGACTTTCGAGCGTTTCATTGGAATCGCATAATTGCTGGTGCTTTGAGCGCAGTTCGTAATTCAGGCGAATACCTTGTTCATAGGTTGAAATGAGCAAGTCGAGAATTTGCTGTTTCCCTGCGGTGATAAAGTGGCGTTCACCATCAAGTACAACCTCAACGCCCATTTGCATGCGCTCATGTGAACGTAGCTGCTGATTGAGGAGAAAATATTGGATACGTGAAACGAGGTATTTGTCGTCATACGGTTTAACGATAAAGTTGTCAGCGCCGCTGGCTAAGCCATGAATAACATCACGGGAGTCAGATAATGCAGTGACTAAGATAACTGGAATATGTTTAGTTTCAGGGTTGCCTTTCACGGTCCGACAAAATTCGTACCCGTCCATGTGTGGCATGATGATATCGCTGACGATGACAGTGGGCTGCCAGTTTTTCAACAGCTCTAACGCAGCGAGACCATGTTCGGCACTGCGCACCGTATAGCCAGCTTCTTCCAGCAAGAACCGGAGTTCCTCCGCTTGGGTACGACTGTCTTCAACGACGAGAATCTCAGCGTGGTCAAAGGTCATTATTATTATTCTCCGCTAGCAAGTCACGGGCTGAATGGCGACTACGTTCAGCCAGTGTTAATAAATATTCGGCAATCTCTAGTGGTGTCAGCACTTTCGCTTGCGGGCAGCGACTTATCGCTGCGCTTGGCATGGAGGCAATCATGGTGCTTTCCGGTTGTTGTACGACGACATGCGCACCGCATTGAGCGAGTTGGTATAGACCCTCAGCGCCGTCGCGTCCCATCCCGGATAGTTGAACACCAATCGCCTGCGGCCCGGCATAATTAGCGATTGAATTAAAAAGTAAATCAGCGTTGGGGCAAATAATGTCGTGTTCGGCTTTTGCGAGCAGTTGAATTCGTCCCTGCGCGCTGACCATTTGATGATAGCCCTCCGGTGCAAGGTAGAGGTTACCCGCATACAAAGGTTGGTCGCTGCTACTGATCAATACTTTAAAACCAGAACAGGCGTGTAACCAGTCAGCAAAACCGTGGAGGAAGCCCACTGCTATGTGTTGATTGATGATTACCGGCCATGGCAGCGGCTTTTTAATCGCTTGCAGGATGATCTTTAACGCGGCAGGTCCCCCAGCAGAAGCGGAAATAGCGACCAATTTAACCGGGCCGTCATTGGGCTTTTGGTCTTCCCGCAACTTGACCGGTTGACTGTTCGTCGAGGTGCGGCGTGGCCGGCGGACAATTTTGACATCTTTCATCAAGCGCACAGCGCGCAATAGCTCGCGACAGGTTGTTTCAAAATTCGCAGCCAAAGGGCTGGCGGGTTTTTCAACCACGGCCAAAGCACCGGCTTCCAATGCCCGAATGGCGGTGGAAGCCACTTTTGCGTTGGCACTGGCGGTGACGATCACTATGGGTATGGACCAGCGTTCTAAAATACGTTCGGTGGTTTCATAGCCGTTCATCTCCGGCATGTGAATGTCCATGGTGATGAGATCATAACGTTCGTTTTCGAGTCGACGAATGGCTTCGGCTCCGGAGGTCGCTTCGGCAACAATAAAACCAGCGTCTTCGAGGATTTCTCTTAACACCAGCCGAACAACAGTTGAATCATCGACGATCAAAATATTCATGGAGACCTCAAATTAACCTGCGGATCGCATCCAGCAGAGAGTCTTGTTCAAAACTACTTTTCACGAGGTAGGCATGCGCGCCCGCCTCGAGGCCTCGTTGTTGGTCTTCAGCCGACTGTAAGGCGGTTACTAAAACTACCGGTAGATTATGCAGTGCCGGGTCACGGCGCACTTTCTCCGTTAAAGTAAAGCCGCTCATGCCCGGCATTTCCATATCGGACACGAGTAAATCGAAGCGTTGTTGCTTGAGTATGCGCCAAGCTTCGCTGCCATCGTTGGCGGTGGTTACCCGATAACCTGCCGCTTCAAGAATACTTTGCAACAAACCGCGAGAGGTAAAGGAGTCATCGGCGACCAGCAGGTGTTGTTGTTCATTGACTTGTTCCTGCTCATCTTGAACCTGCAGTTGTGTGCTTTGATCGCGTGCGCGGTGCAGTAGTTCGGCCAGTTGCAGAACCGGAATTAAACCGCCATTACCACGCTGAGCAATGCCAAGCACACCAAATAAATGCTGCAGCCGTGTGCTCGGTGCTTTTAAAATAAGTTCTTCGTCGCTGGCGATTTTATTGACTAACAATGCACAAACCTGCTCTCGCAATTGAACAATAACCAAGGTGAGTTTGTCGTGTGCATGAATGGTTGCTACTGGCTGATTGAGTAGGGCAGCCAAGTCCCAAACCGGAACTAATTTGCCTTGCCAGCGCAGCGCAGGCCGATTTTCTATCGACTGCAAGGCGTCGCTGTCGCTGCGAATACATTGCAAGACAAAATGCGCAGGAAGACCGTAGTCATTATCCCCAACGGCGAGAATGAGGGCACGAAATGCACTCAAGCGAGTTGGAATGACCATGCGGAATTCTGTGCCTGCACCGACGTTCGAATGAATGGTCAGTTGTCCTCCGAGGCGTTCCAATGCTTCTTGCACAACGGCCATGCCAACCCCGCGACCGGAGACTTCAGTAATCAGTTGACTGGTCGACAACCCATCGTGAAATAGCAGCTCATACACTTGCTGTTGGGTCAATTCTTCGCTGTGTTCAGCAGCGATTAAACCGAGTTTGACGCCGCGTTGCACTACCGCCTCGTGATCAATGCCGCGACCGTCATCAGTAATGGTGAGTGCCATGCGGTCGGCACTCACTTGCTCGAGCTCCAGTGTTAAGGTTCCACGCTCAGGTTTATTCTGTTGCTGACGTTGTGCGGGCAGCTCTATGCCGTGATCAATCGCATTGCGCAGCAAATGCATGACCAGCGGGCGCAATTGGTCGAGCACACGTTTATCGAGGGTAAACTGGGCGATATTGGTTTTGACCTGCACGCGCTTGCCTAATGACTGCGCCAATGCATTCATGTTGTCACTGACACCGTCTTGCAGGTGGTGAGCAGGTATTAGAAGTAACGCCTCCAACTCATGGTTCATGCTGTCTTCAACAGCGAACAGGGCTTGATCGATTTGCTTGGCTGCTACTTGTTGTTGTCGCAGGGCTTTCGTCAGTGGCTCAATTTGCTGTTGCAGTTGATGTCCAAACTGCAGGTATTCGTGCAACTTGTATTGTAACTGTGCGCGCAGTGTGTCCGGTAACTCGCTAAGTTGCTGCAACAACGCCTGCTGGCGCAGATCAAATTGCTTCTGGGCGCCGCGCAAGTGCTGTAACTGGTTGAGATAGTTCTGTTGTTCGTTGACGTGCGCATGATGTTTTAAACGAATTTGCCGCAGGTTTTCGGTTTGATAGAGCAAGCCAGCGAGTTGCTGGCTGTCAACGCGAACTGTGTTACTCGGAATCATACTCGCCACAGCCGCTGCTGCTGTTTTTGCCATTGGCGCCTTGATGTCCGCCGTTTCGCCCAAATTGCTCAAAGCTTGGATAAAATGCTCACAATCGCTAGTGTCTAAGTCGTCTTCGTTTAGCGATTGGCTGAGGGCTTGGCAAATCGACAAGGACAACTCAATGAGTTCAGCACTCAGCGGCAGCGCACCTTCGCGGCACTCGGCAAGTTGCGACTCCCATTCGTGCGTGACACGTTCAACATGGCGAATACCGACAGCTCGAGCCGCACCTTTGATACTGTGTACTTCGCGGAAAATTGCAGCAATTAGTTCCGCATTCGCTCCGTCGTTCTGCGCTTGCAAAAACAACGCTGAGAGCGTGTTTAGCCGCTCGTGCGTTTCCTCTCGGTAGCTGAGCAGTAGCCGTTGTCGTAATGCCTCTCGATCCACAAGCGATCCTTATAGTTTGAAACGACTAGCAAGGTTTTTCAGTTTCACACCCAAGTCATTCAAACTGCGCGCCGCTTGGTCAACCTGATGTGCACCCGAGACGTTGTCTTGACTGGCTTGGCGAATGTTCTCCATTGCTTGTGAAATCTGATCCATACCAATCTCTTGTTGCTGACTGCTAGCAGCAATTTGCGTGGCCATATCCGAGCTGTCGGCAATCCGTGTGGCTAAGGTTTGAATGACATCACCACTTTGACTGGCTTTTTGATAACCACTGTCGACCGTTTTGCTGCTTTGCTCCGCGAGCAGCACTGCTTTGTTGAGCGCCCGTTGGATTTCACCAAGAATATTACGAACTTGGCCAGTGGCTTGCTTTGACTGGTCGGCAAGCCCTTTGATTTCTTGCGCAACTACGGCGAAACCCTTACCGGCTTCACCGGCTTTTGCTGCTTCTATCGAGGCGTTCACGCCAAGTAAGTTGGATTGTTCAGCGAGATCACTGACCGATGCAACAATTTCGCCGATCGCTTGGCTTTGTTCGCCTAAGCGCATGATGCTTTCTGCCACGGATTGCATTTGCTGACGAATATTTTCCATACCTTCTAGCGTTGCCTGCACCGACTCTTGCCCTTGTTCGGCCTCCTCACGAGTCAGTTCAGAGCTTTCTAGTACGGCTTGAGATTTTTTGCCGGCGACCGCAGCAGTCTGTTTGACCTCCTCAACAGTCGTCGCAATTTCACTGATGGCTGTGGCGGTTTCTTGGGTACTGCTTGCGACTTGTGCAGTTACTGCCATAATTTCTTCGCTCGAGGTGGCGAGCACATTAATGCCTTCATTTAGATCTTGAACCATGTCACGCAAATATTCCGACATTGCGGCAAAAGCATTCCCTAAACGACCGACTTCGTCGTCACGTTGATATTCCGGTAATTCCTTGGGAATCTCGCCGCGGCTAATGTGCTCTGCGTAAATGGTTAAACTCGCCAGCGGACGTGCGATGTGACGGCTCAATAGATAGGACATGAGTAGAGCGACGACAACAATGACCAAACCGAAAACAAGGATTTGCGAGGTCATTTGCGACAACGCGGCGTCCATGGCATGGATGTCTTCTTCGGTGCGCCGCGATACTTCTTCGTCTAAAAGTTCAAGCGTGGTGTACAAATTAATCAGTACTTCACTGCCTTGACTTAAAAGTAGAGCCCTCGCCTGATCATCCTGTTGGTTGTCAATGGCGGGGATTACACCGTTTTCAATTAGGTCAACGTACTGTGTGTGAATCTGAATGACTCGGTTGACTACTTCTTGGGTATAAGCACCTGAATTTTCCTCGAGTTCCAGCCGATAACGCTGACTATTTTGTAGGTAATGGTTTAGATCACGCCGATAGGCAGTGATTGAGCCATTGTCAGCCAATAAGTAACGCATCAGCGTGTATTGCACGCGAGTCGTATTCAGTTCGAGATTACTCGCTGTGGTTACACGTTCTATTCGATTCTGGAAGTTATTCGTGCGTTCACGGTGTTGTTCCAAATTTATCGTGGCAAAATACAGCACGGCACTGAAAGCGACTATCAACAACACGAAAGCAAGTAAAAGTTTATTGCCAATTCGAAGTGATGCAATGTTCATAAGTGTGTCCTAACGAGGTGTTGAAATTTTAAGTTGCGGCTCGAACAACAAGGCGGAGCCGGACAAAACAATAAAGTTGTCATCGGTAATACCGAGCAACAAGCGTTGGCGCAATTCATTTAAATTAGCGAGCTCGGTTTGCAGCTCGTCTAAATCGATGGTTTCAATGCCAAATATATGGTCAGCGAGCAACCCGAGCTGGTCGTCTTGCTCAGCGATGACAATGACATAATTACGATCTGACAAACCAACTTTAGGAAATTGAAACACGTGGCGTAAATCGAGCATGGGAATGATGCTCCCGCGCACTAAGGTGACACCTAAATAGGGCACCGTTAAAAAGGGCAACGGTGTGATTTGCTGCAAAGTTTGGCTGCTGACTATGTTGTCGGCGGCAATCGCATAGCGTTCCTTACCTAAGCGAAACTTGAGGACTGCGCATGGTTTACTGTGTAGGTCTTTGTTTTTCGCTTGCGCAAATCGCTGACTGCGCACTTCGACTGCCGCTTGCCAAGACTCAGCGGTTGTTGCGCTCGGCATGTTCGGATGGCTCATGAGGTCAACTCCGTGCTCGGTGACGGTTGCAATAACTGCTGACAAAAGGCTTGCAACTGTTGCACCGTCATGCCGTCGCTAAAATACAAGCGTTGTTCGTGGTTGACGTCGCTCAAACGACTGAGTGTACGCTGCAAGTAACGGTCGCGCTGTTTGTTCTGTTGTACTGCAGCCGCCAATTGAGCTGCGCAAAGGTTGGCTTCTATGTCGTCCGGTGCCAGATATAGAGCGTGTTGCAGCGCTTGCTGCGCGGCCTTATGGTCGCCGGCTTGGGCAGCAAATTGGGCGCGGAGCACGAAGGCTTGAATGCAATTCGGCTGCAGAAGCAAGGCTTTATCGAGCCAGTTTTGGCTCGCTTCTGGCTGCTGTTGTTTGTGACACGACAGCGCTAACCATAAGCAGAACTCGGCGTGAACTGCCGCATTCTGCACCGGAGTCGCCAATTGCTCATGCAGCCACTGCTCGCGTTTAGCATAAGCGCCTTGTTGCATGTCGCGGAAGGCATCGTCGCGCCAGGAGGCATCGGTAGCCAATGATGGCTCATTGCCGTGAGCTGCTGCTTTATTCCTTGCTGCGGTTCTTACGGACAATACGGGCTTTGTCGGCTGGGCTCGGGATGCATTAATTGGCTTTACTTTGTTCTGTCGTGCGGTCTTACCTTCGTCACGAATTTTGCTACGGGGAGTTCTACGAGAACCATTGTGAGCGCTGACTCGATTATCGACACGAATAGGAATAGTGCGTTGTTTGGCAGCATCGGGTGCAAGCGCAGCCGTCGTTAAAACATAATTGTCCCCAGCCCATTCGCCATATAAACCCGCTTGTGTCGCAACACTTGCTTCCACCGCCCCAATGAGTAACACCCCCTCGGGGCGCAATGCTTTTAAAAATCGACGAATAACCGCTTCCGCTTCATCGGCAGCAAAGTAAATTAAGACATTACGACAACAGATAAGGTCTTGGCTGGCCGCTTCCATGGGAAGCTCCTGTGCATGCAGATTCCATTGTTGAAATTTAACTGCCGCTAACCATGCAGGCTGGATCTGATAACCGCGGCCGCTACTTTGGAAGTAGCGTGCGCGAAAATCCTCGTCACGAATACGGAATGAATTCGGAGGGTACCAACCTTTTTTGGCTTTTTTCAGAAACTCGGTATTAATGTCGGTAGCTAGCATGTTCACTGCAGTCTGACATTTCTGCGCAGTGAAGATCTCGTGGATTAAAAAATAAATCGACCACGCTTCTTCACCACTGCAGCAGCCGGCACTCCAAACATTGAAAGAGTCTCGCTGGTTGTTTTGCTCAATCCATAACGGCAGGTATTGCGTGCGCAGCCACTGCGATGCCTGCGGGTCGCGCAAGAAATAGGTTTCACCCACGGTAACAGCGGGGGAGATGGCATTAATCGTGTCTATTGGCCACGGACGCCGAGTGAATTGCTGCAGGAAGTGTTGCGGTGTTGCAATGTTGCGTTCCTCCATTAACCACAAGAGGCGACGGCGCAAATCTGTGCGGCGACGACCGGAGTAATCAATACCTAAGTAGTCGCGCGTATTCGCAATAATTTGGTCGAGCTCAGGTTCGCTAACGTCCATGCGTGGCGTCATAAGCTATGCTCCGACACCCATTCATGCAAGGCTTGGTCGAGGCACTCGCCATAATGATCTGACAAGAGTTGTTCGAGATCTTGAATCAATAACACACCTGACTCGAGCGCTAATGCACCATTAAACCAACGACTGTGCTTTTGCTCTGGCAATGGTTGTAGCTGCGACGATGGCACAGTTAAAGGGCTGTTAACGGAGTCGAGGAGTAGAATTAAATCACGCTTAGCGGTTTGCACCCACAACATCGGGCTCCACAACTGGGTCGCGGCAGGCTGCACATTGAATACGTCGGCAAGATTAATAACCTCAATAAATTGCTCATGAAGATTAACCACACCGCTGACAAAATGCGGCGCTCCCGGTAGCGGGTGAATGGAAAGCAGGGGGAGTACACGATTGACGTTTTCAAGCGGAAACGCAAGCTGGCACTTTCATAACTGTGCGGGTACTAAATGCACCATATTCATTGGGCAATGTCTCGATATTTGAAACTGAGACGGCAAAGCGTGTGCTTTATCAGTTTGTACTAAGTAGTACATAAAGTGTTAATGAAAAACCTAACAAACGCAAGTCAAAGTATACCAATAGTTTGGTGTTTTTTGTGCGGTAACTCACAGAGAAACAACAACTAGCAGCTAGAAGATAGTCTAGTCGGCACTTATCGCGTGGGCACTGGTGGTGAAATAAATTTAAAATAAAAGTAAAACGGCGAAAAACTCACCAATCAAGCTATTTTCCGCCTGACAAATGGAAAAAACACTTGCGCGCACCGATGCAACTTACTAATATAGCGCCCGTTCGCAGCAGCGAATCACTTTTCAAAATGTGCGTCCGTAGCTCAGTTGGTTAGAGCACCACCTTGACATGGTGGGGGTCGGTAGTTCGAGTCTACTCGGACGCACCATTTCTAAAGGGCATCAGCCCGATCGATTCAGACTAAATCCACAACTGTGTAAAAACTTGCAAATTAAGCAGTGCGCGATGCGTCGTGTGCTATACTCTGTTTGAACAACGCCTTGTTCTGTCGAACCGGTGAAACTCCTCTGCCAATTTCCTCTGGCAAGGGTGCGACAATTTGTGCCATAATTGCTACCCAATGTTGAAAATAGCTCATGCTGAACATGCACTTGGTTCACAGCTGCTTGGGAAAGGAACATATTTTGACAATGGAACTTCATCGTAAATTCAATGACTTCGAGCAGACTCTGAATAAAAGTCACGCCCCGGCTGTTATTCTCGATCGTGATTTAATCATTTGTTGGTGCAACTATGCGTATGAGCAAGTTGCTCAGCGTAAACGGCAACAACTAATCGGTATGCCGCTGTTCGACGCCATACCCAATTCAACTGAAGCGCAAACACAGCCCCTCGTTCATTCCTTTGAAACGGTATTTGCGACAGGAGATGAGCACCAAATTAATCTTTTGCAATATGATTTGGTCGATGAGAATGGTCAGCTTACAACCTATTACTGGCAAGCTGTGAATACACCGATCATGGGGACTGATGGCAACGTTGAGTTTGTTCTCAATCAACCGACCAACATTACCGAACTGGTGCAAATGCAGCAGTATCAGCCTTCAGTCTTGGGTGGTGAAAAAGGTTTTTTACAGCTTATTGCTAAAGAACGCTCGCGTTTGAACGATCTGTTTCAACAAGCACCTGGCTTTATTTGTGTGTTGATGGGCAAACATCATGTTTTCGAAGTGGCGAACCAAGCCTATTTGCGCCTGATTGGACGTGAAGGAATTATTGGTAAAACCGTTGCTGAGGTCATGCCTGAAGTAGTGAGCCAAGGCTTCGTTGCGTTATTAGATCAAGTCTATAGCAGTGGTGAGCCCTTTGTTGGCCAGGCAATACCAGTTCAATTGCAGCGAGCTGAAGCGGAAAATCCGGAATTTGTTTATATTGATTTTGTTTACCAACCAATTCGAGATTCTGCCGACAAAGTAACGGGAATTTTCGTGCAAGGTTATGACGTCACGGAAACGCATCTTCTGACCCAAAAAATTCGCTATGAAGCATTGCATGATCCACTCACAGGCTTATTTAACCGGCGAGAAATGGAAGCGCGTAGCATCGCCCTCAGTAGTCGCGAAGGTACGCACGCCGTGCTTTATCTCGACCTTGACCATTTCAAGATTGTTAACGATCGTTGCGGTCACCAATCGGGCGATCGCTTATTAGTCGAGCTAGCCCATGCGATGGATTTAGCTAATCAAGACGGTATGCTCGCGCGCATTGGCGGCGATGAATTCGTCGTGCTGATTGAGAAATGCGGCCCAATTGCGGCTGTGGCCGCTGCCGAAAAACTTCTGCAAACCATTGGGGATTACTTGTTTATTTGGCAGCAACAAGAATACAGTGTGAGCGCTAGTATTGGCATATCGTTTTTTGGTGGCGAAACCGGTTATGACTTTGCGCAAGCGCTGGCCGCTGCTGACTCGGCTTGTTTTCTGGCCAAAGACAAGGGCCGCGGGCGGATTCAAATCGCTGATTTGTCCGATGACGACGTGAGCCAGCAACATGAAGACATGGATTGGACGCATCGGCTAAAAGCGGCGATGCGTGAGGATCGTATTGTGCTGTTCGGTCAGAACATCGTTGATTTGAGCGCTCCAGAACAAGTTGTGCACCAAGAAGTGCTGAGCCGCATGCTGGACGAGCAGGGCAATTACTTACCGCCAGGTAAGTTCATCATGGCCGCTGAGCGCTATGGCTTAATTGAACAGCTTGATCGCCACATTTTAAATAAGGTGTTTGCACGGCTGAATAATCCGGCGACTCAGCACACGCGGTTGTTTGTCAACGTATCCGGAATTAGTTTAAGTAACCCGTCATTCGTTCAGTTCATTGATAGTTTGCTGGTGAAATACCCGAATATTATGATTGAAAATGTCTGTATCGAAATTACCGAAACCGCAGCGGTCACTAATATTAGCCGTACCGCGGATACCATGAATAAAATCCGTCAACGGGGCATCGAATTTGCACTCGACGACTTTGGCAGTGGCGTGGCAACCTTTAGTTACCTCGAAAAATTACCGATACGTTATGTCAAAATTGATGGTGAATTTGTCCAAAACCTAACCTCTAGCCCAGTCAGTCAGGCGATTGTTGCATCGATCCAACATATCGCCAGCGTTATGGGTCTCACCACGATTGCGGAGCGCATCGAAGAGCCAGAATTGCTCAGCCATTTAAGTAAACTGGGTATCCACATGGGCCAAGGCTATGCTATTCACCGGCCAGAGAAATTGTCGGTGGCTTCTTGATCATCCTAATGAAGCGCCGGAGCTGCCTGATGTTTTTTTATGCCCTCAGCGACTGATCGACAGGCTTATATCAAAGTGCTCAAACATGCATTACCGGTGGGAGGGTTATTTGATTATCGCTGCCGACGATGCACTTAGTCATCAAGTTGTTTTCAGCGATTACCATCTGTTATTTAAGCCAAGAACTCCTTACTCTTTAAGTGACGATCTTTCTGTTAATTGGTCGGTTATTCACTTGCAGATAGGGGTTGCTTTAATTCCCCTTAAAGGGGTATTATGGTGACCAGCTACGTTCGTCCTAGTTACTCTTTATTGTCAATACAAAAAGCTTTTAGGTCAATTAGCGATTTAAGGATGACTCTTAGTGCACGGCAACATGCTTTTAGACTGGGGTTAGATGATTTCGAGATAATTCATGTCATTCAAGCAATTTCAACCACGGACTTTTATAAAAGCATGCCATCAAAAAAATGGCCACGATCAGAGTATCAGGATGTTTATAAAGTTCATTGGAATGGACTCTATTTGTATATCAAGTTTCAACGCATTCATGGTTATGTGGTCGTTTCGTTTAAAACGGTTTGACTGGAGGGAGTTATGCCCAATCTTGATGGAGTCACTTGTCCATTTTGTCATCGCGGTAAGCTCAGTGAAAGCGTTCGTTTGCAGAAGTATGACTACCATGGGCAAAGTACAGAGATAGAGCAACCGGGGCTTTATTGTTCACAATGTGATGAAGCAATCCTAGAAGCAAAACACTTAAAAGTTTCTCGAAAGGCTTTACAGACATTTCGAGCGAATATAGATGGCTTGTTAGCGCCTTCTGAAATTAAGGAAATTCGAATGAAAATAGGCCTTAATCAAAAGCAGGCGGGGGAGCTGTTCGGAGGAGGAAAGAATGCTTTCTCTCGTTATGAGCAAGGAGAGGTTGCGCCACCAAAGTCTGTGAGTTTACTGTTGTCAATAATTAATAAACATCCGGAGCTCAAGAGTGAGATTTTATCGCTCTGATTTGCAGAATCGGAATGCTGAATATGATCAACTTTGGCTGAACATTCAGCGTCTTCGGCCTGCAAATTGCGGAGAAAGTTCACTATAATTGTCATGCTCCTTTTGAATTTATCAGCGCGTTAATCTTCTCATTCTAATAAAACAGGAGCGTCCATGAGCAACGTAGTCAACGCCGAAGACATACTCGACTTTTGGTTTAACGAGCTGTCGAAGGCTCAGTGGTTTGCCAAAGACGATGAACTCGACGAGACGATTACCCAACGTTTTAGTGCGACACTTGCGGCGGCCGCTCAGTGTGAACTGTTTCATTGGCGCGAATCCGCAACGGGACGGTTAGCCGAGATTATTGTCCTCGATCAGTTTTCTCGCAATGTGTATCGAGATCAAGCTGCGGCTTTCGCTAACGACAGTATAGCGCTTGCGCTGGCTCAAGAGGCGGTTCAATTAGGGGTTGATGCGCAGCTGACCACTGAGCAAAAAGCGTTTTTGTATATGCCGTATATGCATAGTGAATCGTTAGTCATTCATGATGTTGCTATGCAGCTTTATGATCAGCCGGGGCTTGAGTACAACTTGGAGTTTGAAGTGAAGCATCGGGACATTATCGTTCGCTTTGGCCGTTATCCGCATCGCAATGCATTACTTGGTCGCCAATCGACAACTGAAGAGCAGGAATTTTTAACCCAACCGGGTTCTTCTTTTTAACCGCGCATAAAACAACATAAGCCAAATGCTGAATGTGACCAATTTTGGCGCACATTCAGCATGATGATCTGCCATCGTTATTAACGCAGTTTGAGCAAACGGCGTAGGTCGCGAATGATTTCATACAGCGCGATTACAGCAACAAATACAATCACAACAAACACGCTACGTTCGATGTTTGCGACGCTGATAGCGCCTTGCCACGTCGCTTCATTAATCCGCAGGATAGGGGCGTTGAACATCAACCAAAGCGACATGCCAACAAATGCGCTACTCACCCCGATATTGATTATGAGCAATTGCTTCGTCCACAGACGTGTGCGTAATTGCCACAAACTGCTCGCCACACCAATGGCAATGACAGGCGTAAACCAGAGTAGGACAGTCCATACCTCTTGATTAAATAGACTCTCAATTCCCGGGCTGGGTCGTAGTATCGGATACCAAATCACCAGCGCCAAAAACAGCAAGGTTGCAAGGTCGGTGAAGATGTCTTGCAGACGAATATGTTGCCAGCCGTCTATTGCAGTCGGCAGTTTCTCTGGACTCCAGGCGCAGAGAATATCATCATCTTTATTTCTTTCCTTGCGATCACGGGTCATGACGATAAATCCAATCGTTACCCACGTGAAGGCGAAATAACTGGCGTTTAAGAATTCGCTGGCCAAGGCCTTCATGTACAGCAGTAGCGACATATCTGTGCCGCTCAGCCAGCGCGTGGCGACTTCGAGCGATGAAATGACAAACAAAATACCGAGTACCATGTAAAGGGTATTTAGGTAAATGGGCATCAGACGGGCCGAAACCAAAGGCATCGGTGGACAAAACTCGCGCGCGACTGATCGCGGGTGACCCATGTTCAAGAGTAACTCGCTTAATTGCTGGTCATTCAGTGTGCCATGCTCAGCTTCGAGTGCCTCGACTTTGTCCATGATATTCGCTTCAAGTTCGCGAGCGATATCATCGCGTTTATTGGCGGGTAATTCTCGTTTTACTGCAGCAATATAACGTTCAACCAGGTCCATGATTAATTCTCCGAATCAGGTAAATTGGTAAGCAGGGGACTGAGTGCTTGGTTTAGGGAACGCCACTCCTGCGTTAATTGTTTTAGCCGTTCTTGACCGAGCTCGGATAATTGATAATAACGGCGTTCTCGGCCACCGCCGTGCTTCCACTCACTGTCTAACAGGCCTTGCTCGGCAAGTCGGCGGATCAATGGGTATAAGGTTCCTTCGTCAATATCGATACCGCCGTCTTGCAATTGTTGCCTAAGCGAGTAGCCATAATGCGGCTCCCGCAATGAGGCGAGTACCGCTAAAGCCAGTACACCGCGGCGTAGTTCAAGCTTCAGTTTGTCGCTAGGTAGAGTCGCCATTTTTTTCCCTTTTGAACAATTGGAATTTACTGTGCGTGATATACTAGTTATCACATACTATGTTATACACAGTATTTATACTAGGTGAAACACAGTATTAGTGCAAGAAATTATTTTTGTAGCTCATTGCGTTTTGCTGAAAGGTTGAAACGACGCAGGAATGACGAACAAAAATGAGGCCATGGTGGCCTCATTTTTTGGGGAGAAAGCGCGATTATTCGCCGCGTAATTGTCGGTATAACGACTCACCGCGTGAGTGTTTTGGCGCAGGAATGCCAAGATAGTCAGCGACCGTGGGTGCCATGTCAATTAACCGTGAACCGGGAATTCGGTTGGTTGGAAAATGCTGACCGTAAGCACAGGTGACGGTATACATGTCAGGGTTAGTTGAAGCATGCGAGTGTCCTGCCGAAATGCGGCCGTTAACATCAATAGCCGAATCGCCCGTTACACTGCGACTTGGTGCATAACCACGTACCGTATCCCAATACACGTCGCCGCCAGCCGCGCCACCAATCCCGAGTTCCGGGTGCTCACTGGCGATGTAGACACGCTCGATCACCCGATTACCGTTTTCGTCACGGAGGCTCTCTAAGGCGGCAACGATACGTTCGATAACTTCAGCTTTGTCTTCTTCAGCAACAATGCCGCGGCGCCATTCTTGAGTGTTCACGGTAATCCAATAGGCATTAGGCGATACGGCTAACGAGCGGCTGAGATCGACCATGCCATTGTCATCTAAAAACTGTAAACCTGCTTCTTGGAGTAAGACATTGGGTAAGAAGCTTTGCCAACTAGGGCGCATGCCATGATCGCCGCCGACGAAGAGTGCACTCTCAGGCTCACTGGCTAAGGACATCAAGTGCTGTAAACGCAAATCGACGAGCTGCCAAGTCCGTGTGCGCAAATCCCGTGCGCGGGCAGCATGTTCAGCGTTGTAATAGGGTGAGTCGGTTGCCATGTAACCTGAAATGGTGTGGTCGATGGAGTCACCCATAGGGAAATAATCGACCAGTAAGTCGACGCCGAGCTCATTCCAGAAGAACGCCGAACCTTTATTGAAAAGTCGAGTGGCAAGTTCGGCGGTTTCTAAGTAGCGCGCTTCGGCAGTACCGTCGCCGTTTTCGAAAAGCGGAGCGCCAAAGCCGCCGCGGCTATACATGCGCGTGGCAGAATTACCAAACCAACCACGAACCTCGGCATTGTATCGTGCTAATTGATCGTTATGGTTGATATCCATCACATGCATGGCTGGATGGTAGAGCAAGAAATCAGAGCCATCGGCAGCCGCTTCAAATAGGCGCAAGCGCAGGAAGGTGTCGCCTTGGTTGGTTGTCACTGGTAACGGATCAGAGAAATAGCGAGCAAGCTCACGATTCTGTGGTGGTGTGTCTTCAACCGGATGGGCAACGGCGATAATAGCGCCTGTACCGTCTGGGCTGGTGTTTACCGCAACCCGATCGTATTCTTCATCGCCGAAAAAGAGTCCATAAAAAGTACCCGCACGATTCTGCCAGCGGAAAGAGCGTGGCGCGACCTGAGGGTTGTTGATGCCCAATGCACTAAGGTTTTCCCAGCGAATATCCGCCAGCCATTCAACGTCATCTGCAGTCATTGCAGCATCGAAATTGACTTGAATGTTGTAACCGTTCATGACGGTAAGGTTGTCTTGTTCGTAAGCCGAAGCAATACGAGCTTGATCTGCTAACGCTTGCGCACTCGGTTGACCAACACGTGCAGGAAAACCGGGAACTTGCGGTGCTTGAGTGACATGATGACCGCCAGCAGAACGACCACTCAAGGCCGCTGTTACCCAAATTGGCTCTGCGGCGGAATTGGTGCTTTCGTATCCAGAGACTAAGTTCATGACCGTGTTTTGGTCACGAGGTAAACGATGTGCGGTATTGCCTGTTATTTGACTGACATCCCCAAAGGTACCCGTCCACAGAGCAGAATGGCCAGCGGCGGTCACCGATGGGAAATGCGGTTGGGCAAATTCGGTGCATGCACCTTGCTGAAAAAGTTTATAAAAGTTTGGCACTTCCTCTTCGGTGAGGCTGTTTTTAAGAATGGCTTCATTGAGCGAGTCAATACTGACCAGTAACGCACGGCGCTCAGCTGGAGGAACGTCTGATTCATGCAGAACAGCGCGCTCTGATTGCGTGCAACCGAGTAAAGTGGTTGTTAGTAACGCACTAATGAACGCTTTTCGTTGAAAAGAAATTGACGATAAAGAAAATTGACGAGGCATAGTAACGGACCAACAGAAAAACAATAGCCAAAGAGTACCAGAACTGTGTGACTTTCGCATTACATCACCGCTATAACTGATTCCAATGCGGCAAATAATGCGGCAAACGACTGCTTTAATGTGGTTAACTGACGCGAAATGCTACAAAGTGTTGAGGTGGTCACGAACGAGCTGCGACAAATCGAGTGCATCTTCTGCTATTGGTTTGGCTAAGTAATAACCTTGGATACGATCGGCGCCAAGCGCTTGCACGAGCTGTAAGGTTTCGAGGTCTTCAACGCCTTCGGCAACTACAGCAAGTCCGAGCTCTTTTGCCAATGCAATCGTTGAACGCACGATGGTCCGTGCTCTTGCTTTATCCGTAAGGACAGCGACAAAGCTGCGATCAATTTTGACTTCTTCGATGGCTAAGTCGTTTAAGTAAGATAGCGAGGAATAGCCAGTACCGAAATCATCGACCGCAATGCGCACGCCAAGTTGCTGCAATGCTTTGATGCAGTACTGTGCTTGCCCAGAGTCTTCGAAGATGCCAGTTTCGGTGACTTCCAAGACTAAACGCCGTGCGTCGAAGTTCTTTATTTTATTTTGCAAAAAGGGAAGAAAGTCTTCATCGACGAGGTCTCGAGTGGTGACGTTGACACTCACATGTAGCTGCTCATCTTGGCGCTTGAGCATGGCGATTGCTTCGTCAATGACCCAACGGGTGACTCTGCCGATGATACCTGACTCTTCAAACAGCGGAATAAATTGCAGCGGCTGTAGCAGACCGAGTTCCGGGTGCTGCCAACGAATCAATGCTTCACAGTGCGTTACCTGATTGGTATGCAAATCGAGTTGTGGTTGGTAATGCAATACAAACTGGCTGCACTGCACGCGCTGAAAGTCATTGAGTAAACGCAAATTCAAACTATCCGGCTCGATTTCAGGCGCATACTGGCCCAAAATAATATTCCTTTTTCGAGCGTGCGCTAACGCAGTCATGGCCCGACGAATAAGTTCGTTTGCATCGACGTTATTCGGCACTCGCGTGGGATAACGAGCGACACCGAACGCTAGCTGTGGCTCGATACCATTGGCGTCGGCGAGTTGCCGCTCATCCAAATCTTTGACTAATGCCTCGACGGGCACCGAACCGTCATAAATCATACCAAATAAGCCACTACCAAAATGGGCAACTAATGTATCCGGAATTGTTTCAAGAATCCGCGCGACAGCTTTGATCGTCCGCAGCGAGGTTAGATAGCCAATAGTAATACCAATACGCTCAATATTGACCACACTTACAGTAATCACGGTGATATCGAGCGATTTGTTATTTGCTCCCTGTTGAAACCGCTGGTCTAATTTTTCAAAGAATGTGGTGCGGTTGAATAATCCCGTCGCAGAATCATGGGCGGCGGTATAGCTCAAGGTTTCTTGGAGTTTTTGACTTTTATCAAGCTCTAAAGACAGTGCGTGTGTGCGCTCTTGAACGCGCTGGCGCAACGCCCATGACCAGAAAATAAAAATCAGGGTGAGTACTGAAATGGCGACAAAGAGCCAAATCACATATTTGAAATGGTCCCACGTCGAATGAGGCTTCGATTCGATTTCAGACGCCCATTTTTGATATACGTCACGGTATGATCCATCGACGACGATATTAGCGAGTTGCATGTTTAAACGGGTAAGAAGCTCAGTATTACCTTCCCTGACAGCGAACACATAGGCTTGAGGCCAAAATGGCGGGCTGGTGACTTGCACCGGTAAACGATATACTTGCGCTAAGTGATTTGAGGTGATGGTGACTTCCACACAAGCATCCGCTTCACGGCTGGCAACTAACTGTAAGCAGGCAAGTTCGTGCTCGGCGATGACGACATCGACGTTAACCGGCAACGCGCCGATTTCGCCAAAGGCAAAGGAATCCTGAACAAAGGCTACCCGATAATTTTCGAGTTGTTCAAGCGAACCAAACTGGGGTCCTGAACGGTGTGAAAAAATACTATGCGCCACGTAATAAAACGGGGTAGTGAAGTCGTAGTGTTCAGCCCGAGGTGCCGAGGCGATCATGGCAATGACGTCGGCTTCACCATCTAGCACCGATTGTTGGGCTCGATGCCAAGACTGTAAATGAAACTCAAGGGTATCCCCTGTGCTGGCCGCCATGGCGCGTATCAGATCACTGATATAGCCCTCAGCTTCTCCTTGGCTATTAAGCGATTCGAGTGGGGGATAATATTGTGAGCCAGCATACCGAATTGGGATGGTTTCCTCAGTTTGAGCTTGGGCGCCCGCCATTGCAATACTGGCGGTAAACAGAAAGACACATTTCCAGCTCGTTCGAGATTCCATGCTTACTCCCGCTACTGCGGTGAAATTTATATAGTTGATACTGTAGCACTAGTTAGACCAATTCACCTGATTATCAGGATTTCTTGATCGCATCCCAAGTTACAATTTGGTCTCGGCCATAATTCTTACCGTGATATAGAGCGCGATCGGCACGAACCATTACGTCGCTGGTGTCGTTATCTTCCGGCTGAATTTCGGTGACACCGATCGTCGCGGAGATCGACAACGGCTGATTCGCGAACTGGAATTCGAGCTGTCGTATTCCATCCAGCATGTTCTCCAGTGGCGGTAATGCATGATGGAGATTGGTGTCATGCATCAAAATGACAAACTCTTCACCGCCGGTGCGTGCAACAACGTCACTGGAACGAACGAACTCCGTTAAGAATTTGGAGAGTTTCTGTAAGACATGATCACCAGCTTCGTGGCCATATTGATCATTGATGGCCTTAAAGTTGTCGAGGTCTAAAAGCGCTAATACCGCGGAGTCTGAATCATTCGTATGGGTGCCGTATTTTTCAATCGCTTCACGTAGGCTAGCGAGTAAATAGCGGCGATTATAAATTCTTGTCAATTCGTCAGTTTGTGACAGCTCAACTAGGCGATTCTCAATCGTTTTGCGGTCAGTGATATTTTGCATCGTACCAATCAGCATGGTGCGACCGCTTAGTTCCGTTTGAGTTGCTCGTTCATGAACCCAGACGATATCATCGTCCGGACGAATAATTCGGTGCTCGAAATCAAACTCTTCGCCTTTTACTAGGGCAATCATCTTCTCGTCGAACAAGTCTAAGTCGTCGGGGTGAACTAGGCTGCGGAAAAGCTCCACCGAAGGCCGGTCAGTTGTTTCATCTAAACCTAAGATAATGTAGATCTTCGGTGACCAAAACAGTTCATCGACATTTGGTGTCGCCGTCCAATAGCCCAACCGACCAACGAATTGAGCGCGCTCTAGGGTGATTTGCTGCTCAATGACCTGTTCTTCAATGCGTTTATTGGCACTAATATCGACGTGCATGCCGATGACCCATTCTGGCTCGCCTTCCGCGGTGCGTGAATAGACACGTCCGGTATCACGCACCCATATCCAGTGACCGTCTTTGTGACGCATGCGCAGATCACATTGATAGACTTCATCTAGATTGGCAAACACCCGTTCAAAGAGTGCATTGGTTTTTTTGAAATCATCAGGATGGGTAAAGGCTTGAAAAGTTGCGATAGAAATTGGCTCGAGTTCAGTTAACGTGTAACCAAGCAGTTTTGCCCAAGTTTCATTGAGGATAAGCTCACCCGTTTGCACATTCCACTCCCAGGTGGCAGCTCCTGCGCTCAAAATAATGTCTTCTAACCGTGCGAGTTTTTCTAAGGATTTATCCATGGGCAATTAAAACTTCCGTAATGCCTTTACCTCAATAGTTTTAACTGATGTCGCAATGAAATACTAGGCAGGCTGGCTAATTTATCGTCATTTGTTAGTTTTTTGTACTACACTAGGGGGATGCGTTGATGGATGACTCGCACTCATCCCTCCGCCAAGTGAAACTAGAGTTTATCACGTGGTGTGATGCACCACGAAGTGAACAGGGAGAACCAATATGAGATTTCTAGTCATTGTATGTTTTGTCGGAATAGCCGCTTTGACCATGCCAAAAGCAACAGCTAGCGATAGCGGTCAGGCGTTTTTAATTGAAGAAGGTACGCATATTCATGTCGAATTTCGCGCACCGCATTTGCTACGAATAAGCGATAGTTCAGGTGAAGGCTATATGTTGATGCGCGACAGTAAGCTCTACATTGTCGTCGATGATGCCGAGCAAGTAATGGTTGTGGATGTCGTTGCTGCAGCTTCAGCTTATGGCGATGCATTTGCGCAAGAAGGGGTGTGGAATGAGGAAATTCGCGAAGTAATTGACTTCACCAGAACCGGTAAACGCGAAAATATCGCCGGTATTCAGGGTGAGGAGTTTTCATTAACCTTTATTGACGGTAATGGGGACACTCAGAAGCAAAGTATGATTCTTAGTCGTGATGCGAAGGTAGTCGCCTTAACTCAGGCAATGCATGAAATGAGTAAACTTTTACTACGTGCAAGTGGTGGCGAACTGCCGAAAAGCGTAGCACAAATGGAGCAACACATTATCGAAGGTGGCTGGGGCTTGCTGAAACAAGGTACTGATTTTCAATTAGCCATGATCACTGCGGATGCTCCGCAAGCAAATCGCTTCAATTTGCCCGCTGAACCAATGGATTTAGCTGCTGCAAATCAAAACAATGATGGTTCCAGTGCTATGGCGGATTTTTTGGCTCAACGCGCGGAACGCCAGAAGAGTCGCCAAAGTAGAAAAGTAGAGAGAGCGGTTGATGAAGCGACTGATAAAGCTATAGATAGAGCGGTCGGAAGAGCGTTAGGTCGTATATTTAACTAAAGTTTCCGACATTTTAGCAATCTTGAATAGATTAGACGATGCGGTAAATTATGGAGAATTATCAATGAAACCTCGGGAATTACTGTGCATGTTCGGTTTGCTCGGTTTAATGACGGGCTGCTCGAATGCAGCGGAAGGTGTTCGTGTTATTACAGCGCAACTTGATGATGAGCATTACCATGGGATTACCCTCGGTGAAACGAGGAACCATCAGGCAAGTGCAACTTGGAGCCGTTTTGGGCCGGTAACGATATTAAATTTGCAGGCTCATGATCCTGAAGCTGAAAGTATGATGCTGAATGTCTTTAATCTCGAGATCTCGTTGACGGACAGGGGAGGTTCGCCACAGGTAGATAGCGCTACCTTTAGTTATTGGCCTGAAGGTATGAATAATACATTTTATTCGAGCGAGGAAAGTGAGGTCACGGTAACGTTTGAATCTTTTACTCTTGATGACAATGCACATGTCGTTGGTACCTTTAGCGGGCAAATGTGCGCGAAATCGAGTTTTTTCAGTGAGCCTGACACTTCAGATTGTAAAAACGTGACGGGAACATTTGATACGGTATTGGTCAATGAAACTTAAGTAAGTTGACCGCAAAATGGAATGCTGAGCATTGCTGTTTGATTAAAATTCAAACAGTAAGGCTCGGTTTTTTCCGCAACTCTTCACTTGATAGAGAAGTTTATCGGCTTGTTTGAATAACTCTGCGAGATTGTGGTGTCTGGATAGCGCTATGCCGATGCTAATTGTTACGTGCAGATTCATAATTAGTTTCGTGCTCACCGCCTGCAGCAGCCGCTCAGCATACGCCTCAACTTGATCTCGCGAGGTAGCCGAGGCAAGAATGGCGAATTCTTCACCACCGACGCGCGCGAGTGTATCGCTTGCTCGTGTCTGCCGTTGGAAAATCTTCGCAATTTCCTGCAACACTTGGTCTCCAACATCATGGCCGTATTGGTCATTGATCGCTTTAAAGTTATCAACATCAATCATGAAAAATGCATAAGATTTCTGTTGACGACTCAGCTCATCAAGAGCGCTATTGGCATTCTCTATAAATGCGCGACGATTCAAGAGTCCAGTGAGTTCATCGGTTCTGGCTAAACGCGAAAACGTTTCAGCTTTCTGTTCGAGATGATTGCGCAGATTGACCAGTTCTTGGTAGAGGTCATCCCGTTGTTGTGCAGCGGTCACCGCCCAATAAATAAGATTAGGTTCTGCTGAATTTATCTGAGCATTGATGAGCACGGGTAGACGCTGGCCGTCGACTTGTTGAAGTGTTAATTGAACTTCTTCGATGTGGCGCTGATTAAGTAGCAGGGGCACGACATAAGACTCCAACATAATACGTGAAGCCTTGGTGAAGAGTGTATTGATGCTGTTGCGTCCGCAAGGCTTAAACCCACAGAGTTTATCAAAGTACTTATTACTTTTAATAATGGTTCGCTCATCGCGATCGGTAACCAGCAACCCACAGGGAAATAGATCGAGCGAAGCTGCTGCAATTGCCGTTAACTGTGACATTTTGCGTCAATCTCGTACGATGTTGTAGTTGAGGTTTTCAACAAAAAACTGTGAATTGCATCCGCGACGATCTGTGGATGTGTCATGTGCAAGCAATGCCCTTTGGCAGCGACGATGTTGAGCTGACTTTGCGGCATTTTCGCCTGCATATATTCGCCGACCGAAACAGCTGCAAGGGAGTCTTGTTGGCTTTGCAATAAGAGCACAGGATGCTTATTTTGCGGTAAAAGCGCACGATGATCAGAAAGAAAAGTTGCTTTAGCAAAGGCTTTGGCGGTAATCGGATTGGTGCTGCAAAAGCTTTCAGATAGCTCGTCGGTGAGCTCTCGTAATTCGGTCCCAGTCACTAAAGGCGCAAGGTAGTTGGCCCACTCGATATAATTCTTGTCCATTAAATCAAGCAGTTCTTGCAAGTCTTCGCGTTCAAAACCGCCGTGGTAGCCATCACTAAAATTTAAAAAAGAGGGGGAGGGACAGACCATCACTAACCCAGCAATTCGTTCGGGAATATGCTGGGCAGCGATTAAACTAATGATACCACTGACGGAATGGCCAACTAGGGTGACATTATGTAAATCAAGCGCCTGGCAAATATCGATGATGTCTTGGGCATAGCCTTCGAGAGCCGCGTACTTTTCAGCGCAAAATGCACTAAGTTCGCTAGTGCTAGCGCCGACATAATCGAACAGAACAAACTTGAAGCGTTGCTCTAATTCCGGCAGCAAAAATCGCCACATCTGTTGATTGCAGCCAAAACCATGAGCGAACATTAAAACTTCTGGCCCGCTGCCGAATACCGTGACGTTATTTCGTTGGATAATATTTTGCATGATTAATTGTAAATATAATTTTTACAAAATATAACACCAATTGGAATAAAAGACACGGAAATGAACTAGGCTTTGCTACTTCTGCCTTTTGCGGGTTGACCACGTCGACTGTTGTTAGGCTTATGGCTGTTTGTGCGCTTTGCAGTTGCATTATCTGTTGGCTTGCGCGGCGGCCGTTGGCCCTGCTTTGGCGGTGGCGTTTTGCCGGTCAAAGCGACTTCGGCAAAACCTTCAAGCTGACGTCGCTCAATCGGCTGGCCAATTAGTTTCTCAATGGCTTTCAAAGTTTTAAATTCTTCATCCATCACCAGAGAAATAGCATGGCCAACTTGACCTGCACGACCGGTGCGACCGATTCGATGGACATAGTCTTCAGCGACTTGTGGTAGGTCGTAGTTGATTACATAAGGCAGTTTATCTATATCCAGTCCGCGCGCAGCGATGTCTGTGGCGACAAGGATTTGCACCTGACCGGTTTTAAAATCACTGAGCGCTTTCGTGCGAGCGCCTTGGCTTTTATTGCCATGAATGGCTGCAGCTAAGAAACCGTCTTTATCGAGTTGCTTAACCAGTCGGTTCGCACCGTGTTTGGTTCGTGAAAACACAATCACTTGCGGCAGATTTAGGTTACGTAGAATTTGCATGAGCATACGCGGCTTTTGACTTTTGTCAGCTGCATACATGGTTTGCTCAATGCGCTCGGCCGTTGAGTTGGGCGGCGCTACGGATATTTCGACCGGATTGCTCACTAAGCCTTTCGCAAGGGTGCGAATCTCATTCGAGAAGGTCGCAGAAAACATCAATGTTTGACGTTTTGCTGGCAGGAATTTCATGATCTTCTTAATGTCATGAATAAAGCCCATGTCGAGCATACGATCGGCTTCATCAAGCACTAACATTTCGAGCTTGGGGAAGCGAATTGCATTTTGCTGATAAAGATCCAGCAAACGACCCGGTGTCGCAACGAGAATGTCCACACCTTTACGTAACTTCATCATCTGCGGGTTGATCTTTACGCCGCCAAACACAACTGCGTAATTCAACGGCAGATTGGCGCCATAAGTCGCAACACTTTCACCCACTTGAGCAGCGAGCTCGCGAGTTGGCGTTAAGATTAAAACGCGAGCTGTATTGGCTTGCGCACGCTCATTGCCTTTGAGCATTTCCAAAATCGGTAAGGTGAAACCTGCGGTTTTACCAGTGCCTGTTTGCGCTGCGGCCATCACGTCATGGCCAGCCAATACCGCGGGTATGGCTTGCTCTTGAATGGGAGTTGGTTCGGTATAACCTTGGCGTGTCAAAGCGGTAAGAATTTCAGGGGAAAGTCCGAGTTCAGCAAATGTCATGTATCAATGTGCAACTTAAATAGTGGTAAAGAGGCGCTATTCTACCCCAGAACCGCATTCGGTGTAGTTTATTTTGTTATTGGTTCAATTCGAACCCTATCGCAGCGCCGCAAGTGTGTTAAGCGAAGCTGCTTTGGGTTGTATCGTTTTGAAGCTACCTTGCTTCTAGGCGCTCGCTGTCAAAATTACGCTTGCGGGCACCGGCTTATGAAAATAAAAGCCTTGTAGCGCATCACAATCAAAGGATTCGCTGAACGCAATTTGATCTTTGGTTTCGATGCCCTCCACGATGACTTTTTTATTCAGGGTTTTTGCCAGTAGCATGACGGATTCGGCAATCTTTCTGCTCTCGCTACCTTTGCTCACCTCGAGAACGAAACTGCGGTCAACTTTAACGATATCAATCGGAAGTTTATGTAGCATGCTCAAGCTTGAGAAGCCAGTACCAAAGTCGTCGAGCGACACTTGCACGCCAAGTTCGCGCAACTGCTGTAAAACGTTGGTGACCAGCACAAAGTCTTCAATAAACACGCTCTCAGTCAGTTCGACATGAAGGTTATTTGGGTTGACCGCATACTTGCTTAGGAGTGCTCGGATGGTAGAAACGATGTCGATGCGGTCAAATAATTGCACCGACAGATTAACCGCCACATAGCGATGCGGATGGTCTTGGTTTAACAGCGCTAAAAATTTGATGGAGCGTTCAAGAACAAAGTGGCTTATTTCAACAATCTGGCCGGTTTGCTCAGCAACCGGAATAAATTCAGCCGGTGAGGTGAAACCACCGAGTGGTTGAGGCCAGCGCGCCAGCGCTTCATAACCCACAGTGTCATATGTTTTGGCAGCGACAATACCTTGGAAATAGACATCGAATTCGTTGCGCTCGAGTCCAGCCTTGATGCGTGATCGTAATTGATAGTGTTTCTCAGAATCAGCGGCCATGGCCAAAGAAAAGACACTGACGGTATTGCCGCCGCGCGCTTTGGCTGCCGACATGGCGACATCAGCGTGTTGAATATGTTGGGTGGCCGTATTGGTCGTCAGTACTACCGGGGCGACACCGATACTCGCGGTGAGGTGCAAGTCCAAGCCATCGACATCGAAATGCGCACCGACTTGTTGCAAGATTCGGTTCGCCATATCCATGACTTCGTCGTAACTTAGATTAGCAACATAAACAATGAACTCGTCGCTGCTAAAACGAGCAACGAGGGCTTCTGTGGGCACGGACTTTTTAATCCGCTGGGCAGCTTCCCGGAGAAGTGCGTTGCCTAATTCAATACCTAAGCTGTCGTTAATGGGTTTAAAACCGTCGAGATCGATAAAGAGAATATGGGCACTCGTTGCTTGGTTCGAGTGAATGGCCTTATTAACTTCGGCCTCTAACATGTCGCGACGGAGAAGACCGGTGACGATGTCATAGGATGCCATATCTTGCAGTTTCTCACGTTCGCTATTGAGCTTACGGTTGGTATCGAAGACAAAGAGTAAGAGAATCGAGAAAATTGAGCCGAAAATTAACACTAATTGGTTAATCCGAGCGTTATCCCAAATAATTGCATAATCAAATATCGCGGCGTGGTAATGCGCCTCAAAATCAGGGTTGAGCATCAGACTGCGGCTGAAAACAAAAGGATACTGCTCTTTTAAAGTTTCAATGTTGTAGTGTTCAAATTGCGGGTCATTTATGGAGATAACCACCTGGTCGTGTAAGTGAAAAAAGACCCGCATAAAACTCAAATACTCGGGAACCTCATGGCGTACAAACTGGCTAAAATTAATTGCTGCTGACAGCTGAAACTTTTGGTTCTCAGCGCTAACCACAGGCTTGCTGAATATCAAGACGGGCTGACCCGCAAGGACTGAATCGACTGACAACGCGTAGGCTTCGGTGCCGAATATCTCCTGCAGCCATTGCTGTTCACGTGGGCTGAAAACAATGTCTTGATTGTTGATGACACGGACAACGTCACCGTGTTCATCGGCCAAACGGAGGTGAAAAACATCCGGGTGGGCCGTCACGTATTGTTCCATGCCCAAATTGGTCATGGATGAGGGAATATCAACTTCTAAAGACCAACGCTCGGCAATCTGCCGGAGATTATTGTCGTATTGAAAGACTTCGGCGCCAATGAAACGGTTTGCCTCGCTAATCAGTGCATTCGCGCGGGCCACCATATCATTCGCATCACGCACAGATAAGGTCAGCCAGACCGCCATGCAGATTATCAATGCAATGCTCGCCGCGAGATAAGAGCGCACTTGCACGTGCGTGTCATGTTGCTGGCGATGGTCGTAGACTAACATGGCGACGCCGACGAGCACCAAGGTGACGGCAATTGCAGATAATGCGGTGGGGTTCGGCGCGAGCAAATTATTTAGTTCAGGCACCCAAATCATTAGATTAAGTACCACTGCGGTGAAGGTCACCAGCAGACCAAGTGTTCGCCACAATAATCGGGAAAGCAGAGATTGTGGCGGTAATAAACCATGAAGACCGATACCAATGAGCAGAATACTGACAATAATAGGTGATGCATAAAAGGAAAGTGGGGTGTTCGCCGGAACTTGCTGTGTAATCGAGAATAAAACGAAACTGGCGTAGCCTAAGCTAATGAGCGCTACGGGGATTTTGTACAGGCGTCTTTCGGTGAGGGTAGATAACAAACCAGCGCCCAACACAATACAGGCGATTCCGGCAAAAGCGAGGAATCGTGGATAAATGCTGGTGGCTGTACCACTGAATAAATAAACAATGGCGATACTGCCGATAAAAATGACTGCTAAAGCCGCAATGACGAAAAAGGATCGTGCCAGCGACTGGTTTGCTTGTCGTTTGAGCATAGGAGGCACTTTATTGTTTTTATAATTAGAAAACTATACTAGAAGTACATGAGAATAGAAGCTAGTACTTTTTCGTCAATATTTTGCAGTCGTTGAAAAAGAAGGTGCCTCGCTTAAGCAGCGTTTAAGGCACCGTTGTTTAATATTTGGTTTTTGGGCCGAGGATTGTGGCGCTCGATTGCGCTAATGTGTCTGGATAGTCGAGTGTGTAATGCAGGCCACGGCTTTCTTTGCGTTGCATAGCGCTGCGAATAATCAATTCTGCGACTTGCGCGAGATTACGTAGTTCGAGCAGGTTATTACTAACGCGGAAATTGGCGTAATAGTCGTGAATTTCTTGTTGCAATAGCTCAACTCGACGTAATGCTCGTTCTAAGCGCTTGGTGGTGCGTACAATACCGACGTAGTCCCACATAAACAGGCGCAGCTCGTGCCAATTGTGCTGAATGACGACTTCTTCATCGGAGTCCGTGACTAAACTGTCGTCCCACAGCGGTAATTCAGCAGGAAGGTTGATCTCGGGAAGCTTCGCTAAAATATCGGCAGCGGCGGCACGGGCGAAGACTACACACTCCAATAATGAATTACTTGCCATCCGATTGGCGCCGTGCAAGCCCGTATAGGCGACTTCGCCGATGGCATACAGTGAATCGATGTCGGTGCGCGCGGCGAGGTCAGTAACGACGCCGCCACAGGTATAATGAGCTGCTGGAACAACAGGCATGGGTTCTTGGGTAATATCAATACCAAGACTTAGACATTTCTCATAGATCGTGGGGAAATGCTGCTGAATGAAGTCAGCCGGCTGATGGGAAATATCCAAGTACATACAGTCAGCACCGAGGCGTTTTATTTCAAAGTCAATCGCACGAGCGACGACATCACGTGGTGCTAACTCGGCAGCCGGATGGAAATCCGGCATAAATCGACTGCCATCAGGACGCTTTAACACTGCACCTTCACCGCGCAGAGCTTCGGTGAGGAGAAAATTGTGTGCTTTCGGATGGAATAAACAGGTCGGGTGAAATTGATTGAATTCCATATTTGCAACCCGACAACCAGCCCGCCAAGCCATAGCAATGCCATCACCGCTGGCGACGTCTGGATTTGAGGTGTATTGATACACTTTGCTTGCGCCACCCGTACAAAGAGCGGTAAAACGAGCGCCAATGGTGTGAACTCGTGCGTCGAGGCGACTCCACACATAAGCACCGACACATCGCGTAGCTCCTGATTCGTCGCGTGTGGTGATTAAATCCACCGCATTATAATGCTCAAGAACGCGGATATTAGGGTGATTCAGAGCTTGTGATGTCAACGTGCTTTGCACTGCACGACCGGTGGCATCCGCCGCATGAAGAATGCGGCGATGGCTATGTCCGCCTTCGCGAGTTAGGTGAAAGCGCGGCTTACCATCTTCATCCGCTTCGCGGTCAAAGGCGACCCCGAGTTCGATGAGCCAATTGAGACTCGCTTTGGCATGCTCGGCGGTGTAACGAACCACTTGATCCTCACAAAGACCAGCGCCAGCAACGAGTGTGTCTTGAATATGCGACTCAATACTATCATTCTCGTCGAAGACGGCTGCGATTCCACCCTGCGCATAATAGGTCGAGCCCTCTGCAAGCGGACCCTTGCTGAGGACGATAACTTGCATATTCTGGGCGAGCTGCAAAGCCAGCGACAGACCGGCAGCACCGCTGCCAATCACTAATGCATCACAGGTAATCGTAGCGTCTGAAGTCATGATGATTTATCGTATGTGGAATTATTTACTGAATTTTACCTTTGTTTGTTGTCAATTTGCGAACTTTTTCAAAAAGGGCTGGTCTAGTACTGCAGATGAACAGCGGGCCCGGTTGACAATAACTTCAAAGGGTAGTGGAGAGAGTGGGCTCGAATGAGCGAACAGGAAATCGATCAACAGCTGGTAGAACGCGTACAGCGTGGCGACCAACGCGCTTTTGATATCTTGGTCAAAAAGTACCAACACAAGATTCTAAGTCTCGTTGCTCGTTACGTGAAACATCCAGGGGATGTGCCAGATGTCGCCCAAGAGGCGTTTATAAAGGCCTATCGTGCATTGCCGAACTTTCGAGGCGATAGTGCGTTTTACACATGGCTGTATCGTATTGCAGTAAATACGGCAAAGAATTACTTGGTTTCGAAAGGCCGCAAACCACCGTCGTCAGATATTGATGCACAGGATGCGGAATTTTTAGATAATGGGCATGGTCTGAAGGATATAGCTTCACCCGAAGGCATGTTGTTGTCCGATGAATTGAAGCGAACGGTGATGGCTGCCATTGATAGTTTGCCCGACGATTTGAAGCAAGCGATAACCTTGCGCGAATTAGACGGTTTAGGCTATGAAGAGATAGCAATTACCATGGATTGTCCCATTGGGACGGTACGCTCTCGAATTTTCCGGGCGCGGGAAGCGATTGATAAAGCAATTCAACCGCTACTGGAACAACATTAAGCGATTTGAGGATAGGATCTGATGACAGAACACCAACAAGAAAAGCTGTCAGCACTTTTAGATGGTCAGCTCGATGCCGATGCGATGCAGGATCTGGTAGACAATGCAGCCCATCGCGAACGTTGGTTTCGTTACCAACTTGTTGGCGCTATGCTGCGTGGTGAAGCGAAAGAAGGGCAGTCGATTGATATCTCTGCCGCCGTCGCTGCAGCTGTTGCGGCCGAGCCTCAATACGCTCAAGCTTCAGCAGGAGCTCCTTCTGCATGGGCTCGTTTCAAGCTTTGGATGGGGCAGCGTAATTGGGTGCGTCCGGCAGCGAATGTAGCGGTTGCAGCGAGTGTAGCTGTGGTTGCTATTGTCGGTATTCAGAACTTGCAGCCCGTTGATGACGGTGCGCCGGCTGTTGAATCGACGCAACGCTCTGCAACTGTGCTCGAAACCATGCCGTTGGGTGGTGTGATTAATCCAGTCAGCTTTAATACCGTTGCAGCACCGGCAAATAATGAAGGTGACGCTGATTTTGAACGGCGCTTATTGCAGTCATTCTTTATGGACCATCAACAGCAGTTACAACTCAATGAACAAGCAGAAGTCGAGTCGCAAGACGTCATCATCGACAAACAGGATCCGTAAATATCGTATGCAAAACTATGTTGGCGCATTGTTCCTTTGTGGTGTTTTAGGTGCTGGCGCTGTGCTTCCAACGGCTGCGCTGGCGCAGTCAGGTGAGGCACCGGTTCAAGACTCGACGGAACGGACGGTTGAACAGTCCATTCAAGACGGTCAAATTTGGTTTGAGCGCATGCAACATGCGTTGAGAACGAAAAATTTCAACGCCTCTTTAGTCCACGTTCAGGGCCAGCGCGTCGAGTTGTTTCGCTGGTTACATGGACACAGTGAAGACGGCCAAGATCTCGAAGTGCTTTACAGCTTAAATGGTCCGGAAATCCACATTGTTCGTCGCGCCCAGCGTGTTTCCTATTTTCATCCCATGATTTCACCTTATAGTGTGCGGGCCAAGAGTCTTTTTGGGCCGATACCACTAGGTTTTTACGCTGAGTTCAGTGAGCTTTCCGAGTCTTATAACGCGGTTGCGATGGGCGGTGCTCGGGTGATCGATCGTCCAGCAGTACATGTTCGCTTGGTGCCGCGCGATCAAGAGCGTTTTGGTTACTCGTTATGGTTGGATCGTGAGACCGGCATGTTGCTACGTATGGCGACAATTTCGCCGTCGGGTGACATTCTTGAACAAATCCAGATGACGTCGGTCGAGTTGTCCGATCAAATTAATCCAGACCTGCTGCAAATTCAGCAAGTGGGTTTACCACCGCTTGCCCAAGACGAAATGAATCAACAAGCCGTTCAGCATGAATGGCAGAAAAATTGGTTGCCACAAGGATTTAAGCGCGTGCGAGCGAATCACCATCGCTTGCCGATGACCGGCATCGCTGCAGATTACTTTTTGTATTCTGATGGTATGACGCGCATTTCCGTGTACGTCAGCGAAGATCCTAAGGCCGCGAATTCCTTAAGTTATGAAGGTTTAGATTCTTTGTATAGTCATCATCATCAAGACTACACAGTGACCGCTGTCGGCCGAGTACCAATGGCAACGTTACAACGCATTGCATTATCGGTGCGGCGATGATTCGTGAACTCGGTGAAGTCGTTGCGGTTAATGGCAACTCGGTAACCATTCAAACCCAGTTAAAGTCGGGTTGCGGTGGCTGTCAGCAACAGAATCATTGCGGAGCAGGTTTGCTTGCCAAAGCATTTCCTGATCGGCGAGGCGTGTTGGACGTTTGGCTGGAGAATCCGCCGACTGTTGGTGCACAGGTCGAATTACTGTTGCCGGAAAAAGCCATGATGCAATTTTCAGTGCTGATGTACTTACTACCTATTTTTGCTCTTTTCACTGGTGCCGTCATCGGTAATTGGTTAGTGCCGACTCATGAGCTCGCGACGATTGGTTTAGCTGCTTTCGCTTTTGTGTTGAGCTTTTATGGCTTGCGTCGTTGGCTTCGCGCTCGCGATGCTCGAGTGCGGACCTTACTTCAGGTCAATCTCGTCTCACCGCAATAGGCGGTTGTTCGGCAAAAGCAACAGTAAGAACCCCATTTTCTCGAAGATATAGGCGAAAATCGAGCTATCCCGACCGGCTTTGATTGTTTCTCTGCGCTAAAAAAAGTAAAATTCGCCGCTTATAGACGGGAAATAGTCACAGCATGTTGCTGGCTGACCGGAAATTGAGGTGTACATGAGCCAAGCTGGCATTCCGAAGAAAAATATTCGCAACTTTTCAATTATTGCGCACATTGACCATGGTAAATCGACGCTGTCCGACCGCTTGATTCAATTCTGTGGTGGGTTAACAGATCGCGAAATGTCTGCGCAAGTACTCGATTCGATGGATATTGAACGAGAGCGCGGCATTACCATCAAAGCCCAAAGTGTGACTCTTTTCTACAACGCCAAAGACGGTGAACGGTATCAGCTCAACTTCATCGATACCCCCGGCCACGTGGATTTTTCCTATGAAGTTTCGCGCAGCTTAGCCGGTTGTGAAGGGGCGCTATTAGTCGTTGATGCTGGCCAAGGTGTTGAAGCACAGACATTGGCGAACTGCTACACAGCGATTGAGATGGACCTAGAAGTGGTTCCTGTCCTGAATAAAATCGATTTGCCGCAAGCTGAGCCTGAACGTGTTGCCCAAGAGATTGAAGACATCGTTGGCATTCAAGCCGTCGACGCCGTTCGCTGTTCAGCGAAAACCGGTGTTGGCATCGAAGATGTGCTCGAACAAATCGTCAAACAAATTCCACCGCCGCCTGCGGATGCAGATGACGAAGCGCCTTTGCGTGCCCTGATCATGGACTCTTGGTTCGACAATTACCAAGGTGTTGTTTCTTTAGTCCGGATTAAACAAGGTGTTTTGCGCGCTGGCGAGAAAATGAAAGTCATGTCGACGGGTCAAGATCATATCGTCGACAAAGTCGGTATTTTCACGCCGAAACAAGTCGACACGGGCGTTCTACGTGCCGGCGAAGTAGGTTATGTCATTGCTGGTATTAAAGAGATTCATGGTGCGCCAGTGGGTGATACGCTGACCCACGCGAAGCGTCCAGCAGAGAAGCCAGTCCCCGGTTTTAAGAAAGTTCAGCCGCAGGTTTATGCGGGCATGTTCCCAATTTCATCTGACGATTACGAAAGCTTTCGCGATGCCTTGGATAAACTGAGTTTGAACGATGCCTCGCTGTTTTTTGAACCAGAAAACTCGGGTGCATTGGGCTTTGGTTTCCGTTGTGGTTTCCTTGGTATGTTGCACATGGAAATCATTCAAGAGCGGCTCGAACGTGAATACGATATTGACCTAATTACCACGGCACCGACGGTCGTCTATAAAGTTGAGACCACCAAAGGTGAAACCCGCATGGTGGATAATCCAGCGTATTTGCCTGCGGTGAATGATATTCAAGCAATTTACGAGCCGATAGTCGAAGCCAATATTCTTGTGCCACAAGAGCATGTCGGTAATGTCATAACGCTCTGTATTGAAAAGCGTGGTACGCAAACCAATATGGTCTATCACGGCAAACAAGTTGCGTTAACCTATGAAATTCCAATGGCCGAAGTCGTCATGGACTTTTTTGACCGGTTAAAGTCAACCAGCCGCGGTTATGCATCGTTGGATTATCACTTCAAACGTTTTGAAGAGTCCGACATGGTGCGTGTTGATATTATGATTAACGGCGAACGCGTCGATGCGCTTGCCATGATCTTGCACCGTAGTCAGGCGCAATACCGCGGCCGCGAGGTCGTGGATAAAATGCGTGAGCTGATTCCGCGGCAAATGTTTGATATCGCCATTCAAGCAGCAATTGGTAACCACGTGATTGCGCGTAGTACGGTTAAACAGTTACGCAAAAACGTCACCGCCAAGTGTTATGGTGGCGACGTCAGCCGGAAGAAGAAGCTGTTACAGAAGCAGAAAGAAGGTAAAAAGCGGATGAAACAGCTAGGTAATGTGGAAGTGCCGCAAGAAGCGTTCTTGGCGGTGCTGAAAACCGGAAAATAAGCGTGTGAAAGCCCTGTCATGATGATGGGGCGTGAGCGCAAAGGGACGAGTCTATGACAACTTATTATTTCTCCTTACTGTTGGTGATCGCGACTGTCTTAACCGGCATAATTTGGGCGATTGACCATTGGGTGTGGAAACCAAAGCGGAAAGCAAAGGTTGCTGCTACCGAACAGCAGTCGGGGCTGAAATTAGATCCAGAGCAAGCACAGAAGTTGGCACCACAGTCGGCCTTAGCGGACTTTTCTCAGGCAGCATTTCCGGTACTGTTGGGTATTCTTATTTTGCGTTCATTTTTATATGAGCCGTTCCGCATTCCGTCTGGGTCCATGTTGCCAACTTTGCTCGTGGGTGACTTTATTCTCGTCGAAAAATTCCGTTATGGCTTAAGAGACCCGATTAAACGTCATGAGTTTATCCGCACGGGTCGTCCTCATCGAGGTGATATAGCTGTATTTAAATACCCAGTTGACCCGGACGTTGACTATATTAAGCGTGTAATTGGCCTGCCGGGTGACCGTGTGGTGTATCGCGACAAAACGTTCTTTGTGCAACCTAGTTGTTACCAGCTGTGCGCGAATGTCGAGCCGATCGAGTTACAACAGAATTTAATCAATGCAGGGGATTTCTACCGACAGAATACGCCTCTGCAGAAATATAGCGAATCGGCCGGTGAGGTACGCTACGAAATCCTCGTCGATCCTTCGCGTAACATTGTCACTCAAGCGTTCCAATGGGATGTACCAGAAGGACATTACTTCTTTGTTGGCGACAATCGCGATAACTCACTAGACTCAAGATACTGGGGTATGGTGAATGAAGATTTATTGGTAGGTCGTGCCGTGTTTGTCTGGCTTAGCCTTGAGTTTGAGCGCAGTCACGAGAGTTGGTTACCGCGCTGGGTTCCAAGTAAAGTTCGTTTCGATCGCTTAGGGAGAATAGAGTGAGTTTATCGGCGTCTGAGTTTAAAACGCTCGAAAAACGGATTGGCTACACCTTTAACGATCGAGCACTACTGGTGCAGGCGTTAACGCATCGCAGTGCCAGTGACTCGCATTACGAGCGGCTTGAATTTTTGGGTGACTCGATTCTTTCCGTCGTTATCGCGGAAGCGCTCTATCACCGCTTTCCAAAGTCGCCAGAAGGCGAATTGAGCCGTATGCGTGCGACCTTAGTCTGTGGTCAAATGTTGGCGAAAATAGCCCGTCAATTCGAACTTGGACAATACTTGCAACTCGGTCCTGGCGAATTGAAAAGTGGTGGATTCCGCCGCGATTCGATTTTGTCCGATGCAGTCGAAGGCATTATTGGCGCGATTTTTCTCGACAGTAACATTAACCAAGTGCAAACAATCGTGCGGGCCTGGTTTGAGCCTTTGTTGCAAGAAATTCAACCGGGTAACAATCAAAAAGATCCGAAAACACGTTTGCAAGAATATTTACAAGGGCGGCAGTTTGAGTTGCCCATCTATGAAGTGCTGGCAACAACTGGTCAGGCACACAATCAAAAGTTTTCGGTGAGTTGTTCTATCGAGCCGTTGCCAACCCCTGTGGTCGCTTCCGGCACGAGCCGCCGTAAAGCGGAACAGGCAGCTGCGGCAGCCGCTATTGAGCAGCTTGCTGCACTGCCGGAAGGCAAGGAATTACGATGAATTTAGACGAGTTTTTAGCGCAAGAAAGCGGTAAAACTGATGATACCTACAATGGTTTTGTGGCGATTGTCGGGCGCCCGAATGTGGGCAAATCGACCCTGTTGAATCAGCTGTTAGGTCAAAAGGTAAGTATCACTTCGAAAAAAGCGCAAACAACGCGTCATCGCATACTCGGTATTGATACAGAGGGTCCGTATCAGACTATCTACGTCGATACACCGGGATTGCACAAAGAAGAAAAGCGAGCAATTAACCGATTGATGAACCGCGCAGCCAGTTCGTCGATGGGTGACGTCGATCTCGTTCTGTTTGTCGTTGAAGGTACCCATTGGACCGACGATGACGAGATGGTGTTGAATAAGATTAAACGTGCCAATCGTCCGGCCATGTTGATTATTAATAAAATTGATCAGGTCAAAGACAAAGGCAAACTACTGCCACATATTCAGAAAATTAGTGCTGATTTTGAGTTTAAAGAAATTATGCCGATTTGCGCAATGTCGCCAGAGCACATGCCCAAAATAAAGGAAATGGTGCGTGCTTATTTGCGTCCTGGTATCCACTTTTATCCAGCAGACCATGTCACCGATCGTTCCGTTCGTTTTATGGCCGCTGAAATCGTACGAGAGAAACTCATGCGCTATACCGGCGACGAATTACCCTACTCAACCACGGTCGAAATTGAGAAGTATGAGACGGGTAGCAATGGTGTGGTGCACATTCATGCGTTGATTTTGGTAGAACGTGAAGGCCAGAAACGCATGGTGATCGGTAACAAAGGCAGTAAGTTAAAAACCATCGGTGGTGATGCACGGCGGGACATCGAAAAGCTCATCGACGCGCAGGTAAACTTGCAGTTGTGGGTCAAAGTGAAGTCAGGCTGGGCCGACGATGAACGCGCACTGCGCAGTTTAGGTTACGGCGAGGAATAAGGTGCACGCCATTGTCCTGCATCGCTGGCCATGGCAGGAACATGGATTACTCGTTGACGTTTTTACTGCTGAGAACGGGCGTTTTCGCGTCATCGCCCGTTCCGCGCGCAGTGCGAAAAGCGTCCTGCGGGCTACACTACAACCTTTTCAACTGTTAGATATAGATGTAAGTGGTCGCGGTGAGGTAAAAACCCTTAAGCGTGCTGACTTACAACAAGCATTTCCCCTGACTCATCTTGCCTTATATAGCGGCTTGTATCTCAACGAGCTATTGCAGCGACTACTTCCGAACGACACCGAGTTACCTGAATTATTTAAAGCGTATCTGGATGCGGTGGAACTATTACAAAAAGAAAACTTTATTGAGCCGATACTACGCAAGTTTGAGTTAGTGTTGTTGGAACAGCTCGGGTATGATTTCTCCTTCCAAGAAGAAGCAGACAATGGTCAACCGATTTTACCGCAACAGGTTTATCGCTTTGTGCCGGGGCAGGGTTTTGTGGTCGAGCATGGTGTGAATGAACCGAGTTCATCCTTGATTTTAAGCGGCCAAGAAATTTTGCGATTAGCAGACTTTCAACAATTAGATCTGGCATTATTACAGCAACTCAAGAAATTAATGCGCGTCGCACTACAACCGTATCTGGGCAGTAAACCATTACAAAGCCGAGAATTAATTAGCGCCGTATTAAAGCAACAGACTCAACAAATTAATCAAGAGGCGAAATCATGAATCCTGTTTTACTGGGGGTCAATATTGATCATATTGCAACCTTGCGTAATGCTCGTGGCGTTGCTTATCCCGAGCCAGTGCAGGCGGCTGCGATTGCCGAACAAGCCGGTGCGGATGGTATCACGATTCATTTGCGCGAAGACCGTCGCCATATCACTGATCGCGACGTGCGTTTATTGGCGGAGACGATTCAAACCCGGATGAACTTAGAAATGGCGATGACGGATGAAATGGTAACGATTGCGAAAGCAACGAAACCTGAATTTGTCTGCTTAGTACCGGAGAAACGCGAAGAATTAACCACTGAAGGTGGATTGAATGTAGCCGGCCAATTGCAGCGCACTAAGGACGTTGTCGCTGAGCTGAGTGAAGCAGGCATTCTGGTGTCGTTATTCATTGATGCAGAGAAAAGTCAGATTGACGCTGCCCACGAAGCCGGTGCGCCGTTTATTGAATTGCATACGGGTCATTATGCGGAAACGGATGGTGTTGCTCAGCAACACGCCTTACAGCAGCTGCAAGACGGTGCGCGTTACGCGGCGAGCCTAGGCTTGACGGTTAATGCTGGGCATGGACTGCATTATCATAATACGCACCCGATCGCGGCCATTCCGGAAATTTATGAGTTGAATATTGGTCATGCCATTATTGCCCGTGCAGTATTTAGCGGATTAGCTGAAGCAGTGCGGGACATGAAGGTGATTTTGCAAGGAGCTCGATAAGCGTTTATGGCGATTATTGGCGTAGGTACCGACATCGTTGAGATTGCGCGTCTGCGCCAAGCCTTGGAGCGTCAGCCAGCGCTCGCGCAGCGTCTGCTAACGAGTAACGAACAAAATCTAATGGCCGCGGCAAAACAGCCTGAGCGTTACTTGGCCAAACGTTTCGCTGCCAAAGAAGCGGCGCTAAAAGCGCTGGGAACAGGCTTGCAAAATGGGTTAAGCTGGCAGCATATTGAAATTAGTAATGATGCGCTGGGGCGACCTCTGCTTGCTTTCAGTGACAACGCACTGGCGTTAGCTGATTCTTTAGGTGTAACTCAGGCGCATGTTTCGTTGAGTGACGAAGTTGATTATGCGCAGGCGTTCGTTATTTTAGAGGGTGTTTAAGCCATAGTAGGGAGGAGTTATGGTTCAGGTTCGCAATGTCCATGTTGATCGTAAAGGTTCTCAGCCAGAAAACTGGCTCGGGGACATTATGCAGCCTGAAATCCGTGAACAACTCGCCAATATAGCGGGCACACTGAGTCAAATTCAACATCCAGAGACCGAGACACTGTTGTTAAAAGGGCAGGAAATGGTCGAAATCCTTGCCGAACTAAATCTTGACCGCAAAGGTCTGTTAGCCGCACTGGTGGTTCCTTTCTTTGAAGCTAATCTTATTGACGACGACTGGTTGCAGGCAAACTTAGATGCTGAAATGGCGCAATTAGTCGCCACCGTCCAGCAAATGCAGAGCATCAGTGAGCTGCAACATTTTCGTCATGGCAAACCGGGAGAAGCGCAAATTGATGCGGTGCGCCGGATGTTATTGGCGATGGTGGAAGATGTTCGCGCCGTTTTACTTAAACTGGCTGAACGTGTCTGCTATTTACGTCAGGTAAAAAATCTTGATGAAGAAACACGGGTTCTGGCGGCCAAAGAATGTAGTGAAATTTATGCGCCACTGGCCAACCGCCTGGGTGTAGGTCAGCTGAAATGGGAACTTGAAGATCTCGCATTTCGTTATTTACATCCCGATATCTATATGGCCATCGCCAAGCAACTTGACGAAAAGCGTTGGCAGCGTGAGCAATTTATTGACGCATTTGTCACCGATTTACAAAGCGAGCTTGATGCCCAGCATGTGGACGCCAAAGTTTATGGTCGTCCCAAACATATTTTCAGTATTTGGAAAAAAATGCAGAAGAAAAACCTGCAGTTTGATGAATTGTTTGATATTCGCGCGGTACGAATCATCACTCAATCACTAAAAGATTGTTACGCGGCGTTAGGCATTGTTCACAGCAAATGGCGGCATTTGGCATCTGAGTTTGATGATTACGTCGCGACACCGAAAGCTAATGGTTACCAGTCCATTCATTCGGTGGTGATCGGTCCTGAGCAGAAGAATGTCGAAATTCAGATTCGTTCCGAGCAAATGCACAATGATGCAGAACTTGGTGTTGCTGCGCATTGGGTTTACAAAGAAGGTCACGGCAGTGGGCGATCGCAAGGCTACGAAGATAAAATTTCCTGGTTACGCAAGCTGCTTGCATGGCATGAAGACATGGCGGAAAACGAAGAGTTGGTGCAGGAAATACGCAGCCAAGTGTTCGAAGACCGCGTGTATGTCTTTACCCCAAAAGGCGATGTAATTGATTTACCTGTGGGTTCGACGCCGCTTGATTTTGCCTATTATATCCATTCACAGGTCGGCCATCGCTGTATTGGCGCTAAAGTCGACGGCCGCATTGTGCCTTTCACTTATGAACTAGGCAACGGTGAACGGGTTGAGATAATGACCCAGAAAGAGCCGAACCCAAAACGAGATTGGGTCAACCCTGCATTAGGTTATTTGAAGTCGGCGCGAGCGCGCAGCAAAGTCCAAGCTTATTTTAAGAAATTCGATCGCGAACATAACATAGTCACCGGTCGTGAATTACTCGAGCAGGAATTAAACAAACATAAATTGACGCTACAGGACGCGCATGGTGCCGTCGAGCGTTTTAATATGAGCCACATGGATGACTTATTGGCGGCCATTGGTGCGGGTGATGTGCGTTTACATCAAGTGGTCAACTTTGTTCGTGGACCAAGTGAAACGCCGCTTGATGAGTTAGAAAAACTAACCACGAAACGGCGGTCACCAGCGAAAGCAGGCAAGCAGCGCGAAGGCGTTAAAGTTGCCGGTATTGGTAACTTAATGATGAATTATGCACGCTGCTGTCAGCCGCTTCCCGGTGATCCTATCATGGGTTATATCACCCAAGGACGAGGTGTGTCCGTACACCATGAGGAATGTGAGCAGCTGCAGCATTTATTGCAACAGAATCCTGCGCGCGGTATCGAGGTTGATTGGGTGGATGATCAAAAACAACCGCGTTACGTGGCAAAGTTAATGATTGTTGCTGACGATCGCTCCGGCTTATTACATGATATCACCAGTATTTTGAGCCACGAAAAAGTCAATGTGAATCAGGTCAGTACCCGAATGGATCAGGACACGCAGCAAGTCATGATTGAACTGGAAATTATGGTGCGTCACAACAGTGATGTGCAGCGGCTGCTGGCACGGATTCAACAGGTAAGCCATGTACGCAGTGCCCAACGGAAGTAATTATGAGTGAAGATTTGAAGGTCACAGCATTACCGCAAATGCAGCGTCTCCTCGAGATTATGGCAGCGCTGCGTAATCCTAACGGCGGTTGTCCTTGGGATTTGCAGCAAACTATGCGTTCGTTGATACCCTACACCTTAGAAGAAGCATATGAAGTTGCTGCTGCTATTCACAGCGGTGACGTTGAAGCGATTCGCGATGAGCTTGGCGATCTTCTTTTTCAAGTGGTGTTTTATGCGCGCTTGGCAGAAGAGTCGGGCGACTATGACTTTGACCAAGTTGCAGCGGCGATTGCCGATAAGCTGGTACGTCGCCATCCCCATGTTTTCGGTGATGCCGAAGCGAATGATGCCACGGAAGTCCTCCGGCAATGGGAGCAGATCAAGCGACAAGAGCGTGCAGATGCTGCAACAGACACCAGTGTTTTTGCCGACATACCGCAGAACTTACCGGGGCTTCTGCAAGCAATGAAGATTCAAAAACGTTGCGCAGCAGTTGGTTTTGATTGGGATAATGCAGAACAAGTGTTAGCTAAAGTTCGTGAAGAGCTTGACGAAGTTACTGTTGAGCTAAATGACCTGCAAGTTGCTTCTAGCGAAGCTGAACAGGCGAAACTTCAGGATCGCATTGAGGACGAAATGGGTGACTTACTATTCGCTGTGGTCAATTTAGCTCGCCATGCAAAAGTAAACCCCGAAACAGCACTCGGTCGAGCGAATCAAAAATTTATGCGTCGTTTTCGCCAAGTCGAAGCTCTCGCTGCTGCAGAGCAGCGAGAATTAGCGCAGCAACCCTTGAGTGAGTTAGAATTACTTTGGCAACAGGCAAAACGCGAACTTTCGTGATTGCCGCAGCGGCAATGCTCGGGTATACTGTTTTCCCGTCTTAAGTTCCTTTTCCACGATTCATTTACCCTGACGCAGCAGGTTTTGCATGGCGACTAAATATATTTTTGTAACCGGCGGTGTAGTTTCTTCGCTGGGGAAAGGTATTGCGGCGGCTTCGTTAGCTTCTATTTTGGAAGCGCGCGGACTCAAAGTAACCATCATGAAACTGGATCCGTATATCAACGTTGATCCCGGTACCATGAGCCCCATTCAGCACGGCGAAGTGTTTGTCACTTGTGACGGTGCCGAAACCGACCTCGACCTTGGTCATTACGAGCGCTTTATTCGCTCACGCATGACTAAGAAAAATAACTTCACCACAGGCCGCGTCTACGAAGACGTGATTCGCCGCGAACGTCGCGGTGATTATCTGGGTGCCACGATTCAAGTTATTCCGCATATTACCAACGAGATTAAGCGTCGTATTATTGACGGAGCTGAGGGCAATGACATTGCCTTAATTGAAATTGGCGGCACGGTGGGTGATATTGAGTCACAACCTTTTTTGGAAGCCATTCGCCAATTGTCGGCAGAAGTTGGCCGTCATCGGACACTTTTCATTCATTTGACCCTTGTACCGTTCCTCGGTGCGGCCGGCGAAGTGAAAACCAAACCGACCCAGCACTCTGTAAAGGAGCTGCGTTCTTTGGGTATTCAACCTGATATTCTTATCTGTCGTTCAGACCGGACAGTACCTGCCAATGAGCGGGCGAAAATTGCGTTGTTTACCAATGTTTCAGAGCGCGCAGTTATTTCCCTGAAAGATGTACCGAGTATTTATAAAATTCCAGCGATTCTTAAATCGCAGGGGATTGATGACCTAGTGCTTGAGCGCTTTGGTATGGACTGCCCAGAAGCTGATTTAAGTGAATGGGAAAAGGTTCTTTATCTTGAGTCGAATCCTGTGGGTGAAGTCACGATCGGTTTTGTCGGTAAGTATGTTGAATTACCAGACGCCTATAAGTCGGTTAACGAAGCACTTGCGCATGCTGGTTTGCATAATCGTGTCACGGTTAATATCCGTTATATTGACTCGCAAGATGTCGAAACCAAAGGTGTTGCTAAACTTGAAGGTGTCGATGCGATTTTGGTACCTGGTGGTTTTGGCGGCCGTGGTATCGAAGGCAAAATCATGGCAGCACAATATGCCCGCGAGAACAATCTGCCGTATCTTGGTATCTGTTTAGGCATGCAGGTTGCGTTGATTGAGTATGCGCGCCATGTTGCAGGTCTTGAAGGTGCCAATAGTACCGAGTTTGACGAGCATACTGCGCACCCCGTCGTTGGTCTGATTACTGAATGGATGGATGAAAGCGGTCAGAAGGAAATTCGCGACTCGGGTTCTGATTTGGGTGGCACCATGCGTTTAGGCGCACAGCAGTGTCATTTATTGCCGGACACCAAGATCCGCGCAATTTACGGTGCGGAAACGATCGAAGAGCGTCATCGTCACCGCTATGAAGTGAACAATAATTATCGCCAACAACTGGGTGACGCTGGGTTGACCTTTGCTGGTCTTTCCGCCGATAAACGCCTCGTGGAAACGATTGAAATTGCCGAACATCCTTGGTTCGTTGCGGTGCAGTTCCATCCGGAATTTACGTCGACGCCGCGTGATGGTCATCCATTGTTTGCCAGCTTCGTTGAAGCTGCACGTGAGTATCAGCAACGCCAGCGGAACCTGCAAACAATCAGCGATTAATTAAAGACTGAATTCAGAAAGGATTAGATGATGAGCAAGATAGTGAAAATTATTGGTCGTGAAATCATGGATTCACGCGGTAACCCAACGGTTGAAGCGGATGTATATCTTGACGATGGCAGTATGGGTCGTGCGGCTGCGCCAAGTGGCGCATCGACAGGTAGCCGTGAAGCACTCGAATTGCGCGACGGTGATGCCGGTCGTTATCTGGGCAAAGGTGTATTGAATGCAGTTGGCAATATTAATGGCGCCATTGCGACTGCGCTGCAAGGCATGTCCGCGCTGAACCAAGAAGCAATCGACAACACCATGCTGAAGTTGGATGGTACAGAAAATAAAGAAAAGCTCGGTGCCAACGCTATCTTGGCGGTTTCCTTAGCCGTCGCAAAAGCAGCTGCCGTTAGCAAAGGCGTTGAATTATTCGCGCATATTGCTGATTTAAACGGTACTTCGGGCGAGTACAGCATGCCGTTGCCGATGATGAATATTCTCAATGGCGGCGAACATGCAGACAATAACGTCGATATTCAAGAATTTATGGTGCAACCGGTTGGTGCTAAGAGCTTCTCCGAAGGTTTACGTGTCGGTGCGGAAATTTTCCACGCGTTGAAAGCGGTGCTCAAAGCGCGTGGTTTAAGCACGGCGGTGGGCGACGAAGGTGGTTTTGCGCCTAACTTAGCATCAAATGAAGAAGCGCTGGCGGTGATTTCCGAAGCGGTTAAAAATGCCGGTTACCAGTTAGGCAAAGACGTCACCTTAGCGCTCGACTGCGCGGCATCAGAGTTTTACCGTGACGGTAAATACCATCTGAGCGGCGAAGGCAAAAGCTTCACCGCTGAAGAATTTGCCGACTATCTTGCTGAATTGTGTGATCGGTACCCAATCGTGTCGATTGAAGATGGGCTGGATGAAAGTGATTGGGCTGGCTGGAAAACACTGACTGAAAAACTGGGTGAGCGGGTGCAATTGGTTGGCGATGACTTATTCGTCACCAACACCAAGATTTTGCAGCGTGGTATCAGCGAAGGGATTGGCAACTCAATCCTGATTAAATTTAATCAAATTGGTAGTCTAACGGAAACCTTGAATGCGATTCGTATGGCGCGAGAAGCAGGTTTTACTGCGGTCATTTCGCACCGTTCAGGTGAGACGGAAGACGCAACCATTGCCGACTTAGCGGTTGGAACCGCGGCGGGGCAAATCAAAACAGGTAGTCTTTGCCGTTCTGATCGCGTGGCGAAGTACAACCAATTGTTGCGGATCGAATCGCAACTTGGTGATGTGGCTTATCGTGGTCTGCAAGAAGTAAAGGGCCAGTAAGGTCCCCATTGTGACGCGCCAAACCGATATATTTCCACAGCTTGGCTATGGCGGTGACTATACCGAGCTGTGCAATGCGCTTTTCGAAGCGGAACTGGTCTATTTGGCGCGCTCGCAAGAACCTCGCTTTCAAACTCATGGCGCTGCTTTGCAGCGTCGTTTGGCTAGTGTGCCTCAATATGTGCGCAAAACGGCTGCAGCATTACTCGAAGCGCAGCTCGAACCAGCGATACCACTCGCACTTGACGTGCAAAGCGCCTGTTGGCTCGCTAAACAACGCAGTAAGCCTTGGTTGCCGAGTGACGCAAGCCACAAACTTGCTGCTTGGTTGGGCAAACATGCAAAACTCGCCTTACCCTTACCTGTATTTGTCCTCGAAGAATCCACGCAAACCATAAGTATTCGCCTTGATTCAGTGGACCAGCTTGCACTTGAGCAAGAAAAGCTGCATCTTAACTATTATGGCTGGTTTGGGCTTGATGGCGAACATTTAGACGCTGCGGCAGACGGTGTGACCTTACATCTTTTACAGCCGAAAAAAGCCGTATTAGCGGCTGCATGTGCAGGGCATCGCTGGCGAGCAGGACATAAATTGCCGCCGCAGGCTTTAGATCTGCGCAGCCTATTATTGTCAGCATCGATTGATTGGCAGCATTTAGGGGAGATTCGGCGATGCGCGTTATAACCGTCATTCTAATCGCGCTGGTGCTTGCGTTACAGTATCGTATTTGGTTTGGTCAGCATGGGGTTAAGGATTACCGGGAGTTGCAAAATGATCTTGCCCGTCAGGAGCAAATTAATGCAACCTTGCAACAACGAAACCAACTGATCGAAGCTGATATTAAAGACTTACGCAATGCTTTAGAAGCAGTTGAAGAGCGGGCTCGCAACGAGCTGGGTTTCGTGCGCCCTGAGGAAACCTTCTTTCGTCTCATCCCCATGCATGAAGAGGAAATTGATTGATGATAGGGATTATACCTGCTGCAGGTATAGGTCAGCGAATGGGAGCGGAGATTCCCAAGCAATATCTTCAATGTTGTGGAAAAACCATTTTAGATCATAGTATTTTTGCGTTACTACAAGACCCGCGAGTTGAACGGGTTTGGGTGGCAGTGCAAGACGATGACCAATGGTGGCCGGAATCCCATTTTGCCAACGATTCACGGGTGGAAGCTACGCTTGGTGGCGCAACGCGCGCGCAATCTGTGCTTGCTGCCTTGCGTGCTGCAAAAGAATCCGGTGTTGCCACTGCAACACTGGCAGTGGTTCATGATGCAGCACGACCGGCACTAGCGCGAGAGGTTTTAGCGCGACTTCTTGATGTCGCCGAGAGGTCGCCAGAGTCTGGGGCCTTATTGGCATTACCGGTGCGCGATACAGTGAAACAGGCGGAAACGTCAGCCGCACAGGGATCGTTATCTGTGAGTGAGCAAACGTTGGAACGAGAAACGCTCTGGCTGGCACAAACGCCTCAGGTTTTTCAATTGGGGCAGTTAATTCAAGCACTCGAAGCTGGACTGGCGGCAAATTCGCCACTAACCGATGAAAGCTCAGCATTGGAACGTTGCGGTCAACGACCGTTACTCGTGGTGGGAAGTCGCCAAGCCATGAAAGTGACCGACCCAGAAGATCTTGCCTTGGTTGAGTATTATTTAAAACATTTAAACAGGTCGTTTTTATGAATATGCGTATTGGTCAAGGCTTTGACGTGCACAAATTTGCTGGTGATGGACCCATTCGATTGGGCGGTATTACCATCGACTGCGATCAGGGACTGCTAGCGCATTCAGATGGTGATGTATTGTTGCATGCCATTGCTGACGCACTGCTTGGTGCGATTGGTGCCGGTGATATTGGCGTGTGGTTTCCGGATAACGATCCGGCGTTTGCCGGTGCTGACAGTGGCGTCCTCTTGCAAAAGGTTTGGCAAGAGGTTTGCTTACAAAATTATCAGTTGGTCAATATGGATGTCACTGTGATTTGTGAAAAGCCGAAAATAAACCCGCATCGTCAAGCGATACAAGAGCGCATTGCAACGCTTCTGGCGGTTGCTCCAAACCAGATTAATGTGAAGGCAACGACTACGGAAGGACTCGGCTTTACTGGCCGGAAAGAAGGAATCGCGGCGATGGCCACGGTGCTTTTGGCGGGTGCGGTGGTATGATTTCATGGCCGCAGTTGCAACCATCAACGACAATTTCTGGTATCTACAAAGCGCAACCAAGTGACTTCAAAGTGCGCGAACTGCTTGGCTTCACACCGACTTCTGACGCGAAAGGTCAGCATCATTGGTTGTATGTTCGCAAAACCCAGCTAACGACTGTCCAAATTGCAAAGCTGATTGCCAAACTGGTTGAGGTTCCGGTCCGGGAAGTGGGTTATTCTGGGCTGAAAGACAAAGTTGCCGTGACTGAGCAATGGTTTTCAGTGCAATTACCGGCATTAGCGAACCCGGATTGGTTTGCGTTGTTTGCAACAGCACTGGCGAACCATGGACCACACTTCGCGGATGCCTCCATCGAGCTCGTTGAAGCGCTGCGCAGCGGCAAGAAACTGCGCCGTGGTAGTCACAAGCAAAATCGTTTTGAAATTGTACTTAGTGCAGTGACCGATATGGATGCGCTCCTACATCGTCTTCAAGGCACGACGCTCTGGGTGCCGAATTACTATGGCGAACAACGGTTTGGCTTTGGCCAAGATAACATTCGCCAAGCTGAGCAAATGTTTGCCGGTAAACGAATTAAAGACCGCAATCTTCGCAGTATTTTACTCTCCTCGGCACGGTCTTGGGTGTTCAACCATTACCTCGCTGAGCGGATGGCCTTGCACAGAACTGATCTTATCGATGGTGATGTATTTCTGCTCGCGGGTAGCCATTCGTATTTTACCGCTGATGGCATTGATACCGTCATCAAGAACCGTTTTGACGAAGGTGATATTCAGGTCAGCGGACCGCTGGTTGGTGATGGCGAAAGCCCGGCAACTGCGGCTTCGTTGGCGTTCGAAGAACAGATTGTCGAGCGCTTTCCAGTATTGGTGAGGGGGTTAAAAGCAAGTCGGGTGAAACCAGAGCGGCGAGCCTTATGGCTGCAGCCATCGGACATACAGATCACGCCAGTGAATGCGGATTCCGTTTGTCTTGCTTTCACCTTGCCGGCTGGTTGTTTTGCGACGAGTGTTTTACAAGAGCTGGGGGACTTTCAAAGTCCGCGGCGCGAGCACGGAGAAGATTCATGAAAATCCTTCTAAGTAACGATGATGGCGTACGTGCACCAGGCTTAGCTGCTTTGCATCGCGAACTGAGTAAGATTGCTGATGTCGTGGTAATCGCTCCTGATCGCAATTGCTCAGGAGCAAGTAATTCACTGACTTTGCATAACCCATTACGGGTGGAACAACTTGAGAACGGTTTTTACTCAGTCAACGGCACACCCACAGACTGTGTCCATATCGGCACGAATTCACCACTCGGTGAGGAGCCTGATTTGGTCGTATCCGGTATTAATGATGCGCCCAATATGGGCGATGACGTTATTTATTCAGGAACGGTTGCAGCTGCAACTGAAGGGCGCTTTATCGGTTTACCCGCAATTGCTGTCTCCATGGGTGAGCATGGCCATGATTATTATGAAACGGCGGCGCGGGTCGTGGCGGAACTTATTACGCGCTTACAGAAACAACCGCTGCAGTCTGATTTTGTACTGAATGTGAATGTGCCATATGTATCTTACGAGCAATTAAAAGGTTGGAAGCTGACCCGCCTAGGTCGTCGTCATCGTGCAGAACATATGGTTCGCGGCAGTGACCCTTGGGGCCGCGAAATATTTTGGTATGGGCCTGTAGGACCGCAGCGTGACGATGGTCCGGGGACGGATTTTGCCGCAATTCGAGACGGTTTTGTTTCGATTACACCATTGACGGTGGATATGACGGCGCGCGATGATCAAGAAAAAGTTCAGGAGTGGTTAGATAAGTCCTTATGAAAGTTACCAATCATCAAGGTGTTGCGAAACGCCTCGCGGCAAAACTGCAAACGCTTGGTATTAGCAATCCGCTAGTTTTGCAAGCAATTGCCACCACACCGCGCCATGAATTCATGCCTGAGTCGTTAACGCATCAAGCTTACGACAATACCGCGTTGCCGATCGGCAATGGACAGACAATTTCTCAGCCTTATATGGTTGCGAAGATGACTGAATTGGTGCTGACGGGAGCGCCTAAGTCCGTGTTGGAGATAGGTACCGGATCCGGCTATCAGACGGCAATTTTGGCGCAGCTTGTGGATAAAGTTTTTTCTGTCGAACGCATTAGTTCATTGCAGTATCAAGCACAACGTCGCTTGAAACGAATGGACTTGCACAATGTCGCATTGCGTCATGGTGATGGTTGGCACGGTTGGGCGAGTAAAGCGCCGTTTGATGCGATTTTAGTGACTGCCGCAGCGGCTCGTGTCCCGGAACTACTGCTGCAGCAATTAAATCCGGAAGGTGGTCGTTTGATTATTCCTGTTGGCGAGCAATCGCAAGAGCTTTTGTTGATTGAACGTCAGGGCGACGAGTTTCAGCAGCGCAGTGAAGGGGCGGTTAAATTTGTGCCGCTCATTGCAGGAGATTTAGCTTGAAGATATTTACCGTTTTGTATGACAAGGCGCTTATTTGGTCTCGTCATCGGCGCGCTCCTTCGATTCTCGCGGGTATTAGCTTTTTAGAATCAGTGATCTTTCCCATTCCGGTTGATGTCATGCTCGCTCCTATGGCGATCTCACAACCAAGCAAAGCCTATTATTTTGCTTTAATCACTTCAATATTCTCGGTGCTTGGTGGGATTGCAGGTTATATTCTTGGTTTTTTAGCGTTCGAACCCATAGTCCTTCCGGCACTTGAATATTTTGGTCACGTTGGCACCTTTGAAACCGCTCAGCAATGGTTTAATGATTGGGGCTTTTGGGTCATTTTCCTCGCTGGCTTTTCTCCCATTCCTTATAAAGTCTTTACGGTAACGGCGGGGGTTATGTCGATTGCATTTTTACCCTTCGTTATTGCATCTATTATTGGTCGTAGTCTGCGTTTCTTTCTTGTCGCTTGGTTGATGCGTTGGGGTGGGCCGATTATGGAAAGGCATTTACGTCAGCATTTAGACACGATCGGCTGGGTTATTGTTGCGTTGGCTGTTATTGTCTATTTAATAATACGTTAACACGGAAGCAAAGGAGTCTGCGTGCAGCTAAAAAGCAGCCAAGATGCGAGTCAACTCAACGGTATCCGTAAGCGATGCCAGGAGGTTGCTTTGTTAACGTTGGCTCTTATGCTGATTGGTTGTGGCAGTACGCCGACGCCTGCACCGGTCGACCAAGTGTATCGCGGTTATAGCATTCATGATTATGAACGTGCATCACTCACTGCTGACACTTATCAAGTTCAGCGCGGAGAAACACTCTATTCAATTGCTTTTCGTGCCAATATGGACATGCGCGAAATTGCTCGTTTGAATAATCTGCAAGAGCCATACACGATATTTGTTGGTCAGACCCTGCGTTTGCGTCCAGCGCAAGGGGGCTCAGTGCCAGCAACGGGTACTTCAAGTACAGCTAACAACTACGCTACAAATAGCACGAATGGTATAGTAAAACCTGTTGCCAGCTGTCCTCGGAACGAGTATGGCGTAACGACAGAATCAGAAAAAACGACACCAAAACAGACCACTAGCTCGGTAAATCAAACGCCTACCGCCGCGCCGACAACACCTCGGGTGGTGACGACTCAACCGCCTCAACGACAGCAGGCGAGCGGCCAGATTCGGTGGCAATGGCCAACTCAAGCACGCGTGGTCCGTCGCTTCAATAGTCAGGAACCAGGTGGTCGCGGCCTCGAATTTTCCGGACAGCGCGGTGAAGCAATCTATGCAGCAGCAGCCGGTCGAGTGGTGTATGTTGGTTCTGCATTACGTGGATATGGTCAGTTAATAATTCTGAAACATAATGATGATTATATAACTGCTTACGGTCACAATGATGAAATATTGGTGCGCGAGCAACAATGGATCGAAGCAGGGCAACACATAGCCACAATGGGAAGTAGTGGTAGGGATGATGTACGTTTGCGCTTTGAATTGCGTTTTCGTGGTGATTCGGTTAATCCGGAGAACTATTTACCAAGAAACCGCTAAGTAAAGTACATGCGTTGGAGGGGTTGTATATGCGAGACGAGCACCAGAACGAAGAAGAAAATGACGTCTCTGAAGACCTGGAATTTTCAGGGGACGCGACTGCGGACACGAGCCGCGAAGAAATCGATGCGGAGCTTGAAGAAGCGCTTGCCAATAACTCAAAATATCAACGTAAGCTCGATGCAACGCAGCTTTATCTGAATGAAATTGGCTTTTCGCCATTATTAACCGCAGAAGAAGAGGTTTACTTTTCACGCTTAGCGCTGAAAGGTGATGCTAAAGCGCGTCAACGTATGATTGAAAGCAACCTTCGTCTTGTTGTGAAAATTGCTCGCCGCTATCAAAATCGCGGTCTTGCCTTACTCGATTTAATCGAAGAGGGAAACTTGGGTCTGATTCGAGCCGTTGAAAAATTTGATCCAGAGCGCGGTTTCCGCTTTTCAACCTATGCCACGTGGTGGATCCGGCAAACTATTGAACGTGCGATTATGAATCAAACCCGCACCATCCGTTTACCCATTCATGTTGTCAAGGAACTCAATATCTACTTGCGTGCGGCGCGCGAATTAGCGCAAAAACTCGAACACGAACCAACTGCTGAGGACATTGCCCATAGCCTCGATTGTCCAGTCGCTGACGTCAACAAAATGCTCCGGCTGAATGAGCGTATTGCTTCTGTGGATACGCCGTTGTCCGGTGAAGGCGAGAAAGGACTGTTGGATATTATTGCCGATGAAAGTGAAATCGGTCCGGAAGGTATTTTACAAGACGATGACTTGCGTGAACGCCTGCTTGGTTGGCTTGATAACTTAACCGGCAAACAAAAAGAAGTACTTGCCCGGCGTTTCGGTTTGCTTGGTTACGAACCGGCGACTTTGGAAGATGTCGGCTCAGAGATTGGCTTAACACGAGAACGTGTTCGCCAGATCCAAGTAGAAGCATTACGTCGACTGCGAGAGATGATGCAGCAACAAGGCTTGTCAAACGAATCAATTTTTTCCGGAAATTAACCGCAAATTACCGGTGAATTCAACCTCTACAGGCGCTCAATCGAGCGCCTGTAGTCGTTTAAGTTCGTAAAGTAGCTCGAGCGCCTGCTTCGGACTCAGCTCATCGGGATTGATCTGCTGCAACCGCAACCACAACGGATGCTGATCTTGTTCAATCGGCAAACCTAAACCTAGCTGCGTTTCGCGGTGTTCATCGAAGGGCGTCGTCGGCTTGTCGTGATCGCGTTGTTCTAAATGACCGAGATGAGCTTTGGCACGCTGCAGCACACGCTCTGGTATGCCAGCGAGCCGAGCAACTTGAACACCGTAACTGCGACTCGCGGCTCCCGCTTTCAGATGATACAAAAATGCTACTTGCTCGCCATTTTCGGTTGCGTCGACATGGCGATTCACCGTTGCCGGCAAAAGGTCGGCAAGTGCAGTAAGTTCAAAATAGTGGGTTGCAAAGAGCGTCATGGCGCCAATTTCACTCAAGGCTTCGGCACATGCCCACGCCAAAGCAAGGCCGTCATAGGTTGATGTTCCGCGACCAATTTCGTCCATTAACACCAACGAATGGCGTGTTGCATTGTGCAGGATATTTGCTGTTTCTGTCATTTCCACCATGAATGTGGAGCGACCTGAAGCGAGTTCATCGGCGGCACCGATACGGGTAAAAATACGGTCGATTTTGCCGAGCTGCGCATGCTCAGCGGGGACAAAACTACCGGTATGAGCTAGTAGGGCGATCAAAGCGGTTTGGCGCATATAGGTGGACTTACCGCCCATGTTTGGACCAGTAATGATTTGTAGTCGTTGCTCCTGCTGGAACAAAGTATCATTGGCGATAAAGGGTTGCTCTGACACCTGCTCAACCACTGGGTGGCGGCCGTTGCGAATCGTCAGCGAATCACTGGTGTCAAACCGTGGACGGCAATAATTTAATTGTAGTGCACGCTCCGCAAAGCAACAGAAGACATCAAGGCGAGCAAGTTGTGCCGCCATTTCCTGCAATGGACCAAGCGTTTCATTCAAGCGCCAAAGCAGTTGCTGATATAGCTCCTTTTCTAAAGCAAGTGCTCGACTTTGGCTCTGTAACACCTGCTCTTCGAATGTCTTTAATTCTGGAATAATATAGCGTTCGGCATTCTTTAAGGTCTGGCGACGTTGGTAGTCGGCGGGGACCTTATCCGCTGCAAGCCGACTCATTTCGATGTAATAACCATGAACCTTGTTAAAGCCAATTTTAAGCGAACTAATGCCGGTGCGCTCGCGTTCACGTTGTTCGAGAGCATGCAATTGCTCGGTACCACCGGCACTGAGCTTACGGTAATGGTCAAGCTCGTCATGATAGCCATCGCGAATAACGCCGCCATCGCGAATCAACACCGGAGGGTTGTCCATGAGCGCGCGGTCGAGCTCTTCGTAGAGTGGTTGAAAATCTGCGAAAGGTTGAAAGCGATGATCAATGCTGTAATCACGGAAGAGCAGGTTGAACTCGGGTAAGGCGGCTAAGGCGGCACGTAACCGGGTTAAATCACGAGGACGGGCACTTGCTAATGCCACGCGTGCCAAAATGCGTTCAACGTCGCCTATTTCCTTGAATTTAGCAGCGATTGGTTGCCAAGTGTTCGTTTCAATTAAGGCCTCGACCTTATCTAAACGGTCATTAATTCGGGCATGATTGCGTAATGGGCGATGTAGCCAACGTTGTAATAAGCGGCTGCCCATCGCGGATTGTGTACGATCGAGTACCGCTGCGAGGGTATGTTGTTTGCCCCCTTGTAAATTTTGCGTCAACTCTAAATTTTTACGGGTGATACGATCGAGCGAAATAGCTTCATCGCTTTGCTCTTGGCGAATCGCGCGAATATGCGGCAAACTCGCTCGCTGAGTATCCTTCATGTATTGTAAGACGCAGCCAGCCGCGGCAATGCCGAGGTGTTGGCTAGCGATACCAAACCCTTGGAGGTCATGGGTGTTGAACTGCCGACACAAAGCATCAAACGCACTGTCTGGACTGAATTCCCATTCGGGGCGTCGACGTGTTTTGCTTTGGCGCGGCGCTAAATCAGCGATAGAGAGGGATTCCGCATGCAGTAACTCGGCCGGATTTAACCGTTCTAGTTCGCTGCGAACTGCCTCAAGACTGTTGAGTTCGGCAATGATAAAACGGCCGCTGGCGACATCGAGACTGGCAATACCCCAATGTTGAGAATCCTGACAGTGCAGCGCCACAAGCAGATTTTCTTGATCCGGTTCAAGCAATGCTTCATCGGTGACGGTACCCGGTGTAACAATGCGCACGACTTTGCGTTCTACCGGTCCTTTACTGGTTGCTGGATCGCCGACTTGCTCACAAATGGCGACAGACTCACCCATTTTAATTAAACGAGCTAAGTAGCCATCAACTGCATGATAGGGAACACCGGCCATCGGAATAGGCTTGCCATTCGACTGACCGCGTTGGGTAAGGGAAATATCAAGCAGATCAGCTGCTCGCTGCGCATCGTCATAAAACAGCTCGTAAAAGTCACCCATCCGGTAAAACAGCAAAATATCGGGATGTTGTGCTTTTATCGCCAAGTATTGCTGCATCATTGGTGTATGCTGAGGTGCTGATTCTGCCATGAGTCCCTGTTATTCTTATGGTCGATGGAAAACGCTATGATCGCGTTTTCAAGCGGAAAATCCAAGTCTAAATCCTATAGGATCTGATATGAGTGCGCAAAAAATCCCCGCAATTGCCGATTCGGTCGGTCGACTTGCTAAATTATTGAATGAGCGCGATTGGCTTATGGTCACCGCCGAGTCATGCACGGGTGGTGGTGTGGCCGCTGCCTGCACTGATCGCCCAGGCAGTTCGACTTGGTTTCAAGGCAGTGTCGTCAGCTACAGTAATCAAGTGAAAACGGACGTGCTGGGTGTACCGGATGTCGTCATTGAGCAGCATGGGGCGGTTTCAACTCAGTGCGCCGAGGCGATGGCCCGCGGTGGTCAGTTATTATTGCAGGCAGCAGTTGCGGTGAGCACGACTGGTGTAGCAGGGCCCGATGGCGGAAGTCGTGCGAAACCGGTTGGGATGGTTTGTTTCGGCTTTGCTATCGGTAAACAGTTATACAGTGATACGCAGTACTTTAAGGGTGATCGGAGTCAGATTCGCGCTCAAGCAAGTGCCTACGCGCTGTCGAAGTTGGTTTCTTATCTATCTGATAATTAATAAATAAATATATTTTTATAGATTTTTTTGTGCGAAATTGCCAAACAAGCTTGATACTGTATAGATAAACAGTATACTACTGAATATAAAGAACACGATTGTTAGATTGGCAGTGGTTGTTACCTGCTCAGGCCAGTGACACGCCAACAGAATCAATAACTTTCAATCACAGAATTAGCACAATGCGGAGCGTCAAATAATGAACGAGAATAAACAGAAAGCGCTAGCTGCAGCGCTCGGTCAAATTGAGCGGCAGTTTGGTAAAGGTGCGATTATGCGTTTAGGCGATAATCGAGCCATGGATATCGAAGCGATCTCAACTGGTTCTTTAAGTTTAGATATTGCGCTTGGTATTGGTGGTTTGCCGTGCGGTCGTGTCATTGAAATTTATGGGCCGGAGTCGAGTGGTAAAACGACACTAACGCTGCAAGTCATTGCGGAAGCTCAGAAGCAAGGTAAGACTTGCGCCTTTGTCGATGCTGAACACGCACTTGATCCTGTTTATGCCGCAAAACTAGGTGTGAAAGTGGATGAGCTACTGGTTTCACAACCGGATACAGGTGAGCAAGCTTTAGAGATTTGTGACATGTTAGTTCGCTCTGCTGCCGTTGATGTGATTATTGTTGACTCGGTAGCAGCATTAACGCCAAAAGCCGAAATTGAAGGTGAAATGGGTGACTCGCACATGGGCCTGCAAGCTCGCCTAATGTCGCAAGCGCTGCGTAAACTAACTGCAAATATCAAAAAATCGAACACCATGTGTATTTTCATTAACCAAATCCGAATGAAAATCGGTGTGATGTTCGGTAACCCAGAGACCACTACAGGCGGTAATGCGCTTAAATTCTATGCTTCTGTGCGTTTAGATATCCGTCGCACAGGCTCATTGAAAGAAGGTGATGAAGTCGTGGGTAACGAAACTCGTGTCAAGGTGGTGAAAAACAAAGTTGCACCGCCATTTAAAGAAGCGAATTTCCAAATTATGTACGGGGCCGGTATTTCGAAAGAAGGTGAGTTGATTGACTTAGGTGTGAAGCACAAATTCATCGATAAAGCCGGTGCTTGGTACAGCTATAAAGGTGACAAGATCGGTCAAGGTAAAGCGAACTCAATGAAGTTCTTGGCCGACAACCCAGCAATTTCTGGGGAAATTGAAAAGCTACTCCGTGATCTGTTGCTACTTAAGCCGGAGGTTGCCGAAGATGATCCAGCAGTAGCAGATTTATCTGATACGGTATCCGATACGGTATCCGATACGTAAAATAATCGCTGTCTAATCGCCTAAGTACTTCTTTTCCATAGCCACGACACATTTTATCGAATGTTTCGTGGCTTTTCGCTTTTTTTAACGGCAGTTAGCGCCTAATCCACTAGTTTGTTTATCTCGCTTGTGGCATGATTTTCACATTCTTTTAACTTTTGCTAAACAGAATATTATCATGCCTATTTCGACTGCATCGTTCCAACGTCTGCGCGTGAGTCAATTCATGCGTTCATCTTGGTTTATCCCGCTGTTATTTCTTATTTCACTGTTGGTTTTGGCTTCTTGTACGCCGAGAGATTCAGGAAATGAAGGGAATAACCTCAGTCAACGCGTGGAACGACTGCAAAAGATTTATGATGATTACTTCCAAGCCAACCTTGAGTTGAATCCATTGCAAGCGACATTGATGGGACAAGGTTATGAACACAGTGAATTGCCAGATACCTTTAGTTCAGAACATCGTCAGCGGCAACAGATGTTGGAAGAAGAATTTTTGGCTGCAATCGAGCGCGTCGATGTCAGCGACTTTGCAGAAGATGATTATCTGACCTACCAACTTTTTCGCCGCGACCGATTGATCAGCTTAGAAGCGATGCAGCACCCGGAACATTTGTTGCCAATTAATCAGTTTTATAATGCGCCGAGTCAGTTGGCGATGCTTGGTTCAGGTACCGCTGCACAGCCATTTAATACGGTTGCTGATTATTGGCAATGGGCTAAGCGCATGGAACAGTTTCCACAATTGTTTGCCGGTATTATTCGAAACATGCGAGAAGGCCTTGATGAAGAGGTGATTTTCCCTGCTGTGGTGGTTCAACGTTTATTGAACCAGATCGATGCGCACGCATTGAACAGCGATGACTATAGCTCGAGTATCTTTTGGCGGCCTATTGAGAATATGCCTGAGGATTTTTCAGTTGAGGATCGCGAGGCGCTAAGAACTGCCTATCAATCGCTATTGCAGTCGGCGGTGTTGCCTACCTATCAGGAACTTTCTGATTTTTTACGTAATGAGTATTTAGTCCATGCTCGAACCTCTACGTTCGGTATTGGCACCTTACCGGGTGGTAAGGATTGGTATGATTTTGCGGTGCGTTTTCATACGACAACTCAGCTCAGTGCAGAAGAAATCCATCAAATTGGCTTGCAAGAAGTCGAGCGTTTACATCAAGCGATTACGCAAGTGATGGCGGATGTTGGATTCGAAGGTGACCTAGACGCTTTTTTTGCCTTTACGCGAGATGATCCACAGTTTCATTACCCAAGTCGTGAGGCGATGCTGGAAGACTATCGCGCTTTTGCTCGTGAAGTAGAGACACGCACCGATCGTTTGTTCTTTCCCGAGCGTTTGCCTCGTGCAGATTATGAAGTTCGCAAAGTGGAACGTTTTCGAGAGCAAAGCGCTAGTTCCGGCAGCTATTCGGTACCGTCAGAAGATGGTTCGCGGCCGGGTATTTTTTATTTGAATACGTATGACTTGCCAGCGCGTCCTACTTGGGCGAAAGGTGCGCTAACCTTGCATGAGGCAATTCCTGGTCATCATTATCAACTCGCGCTACAGCGTGAAATGGAACATCTACCTCCATTTCGGCGCTATGGGGTCGAGACAGCGTTTAATGAAGGCTGGGGCTTGTACGCCGAATCACTTGGTGATGAACTCGGCGTCTATGGTCCCTACGACCGATATGGCCAATACATTGCCGAGTTATGGCGCGCCATTCGCTTAGTGGTGGATACTGGAATTCATGCGAAAAATTGGTCGCGTCAAGAAGTACTCGACTACATGTATGCGAATGCGCCGGTACAAGAAGCGCGAGCTGTCTCAGAAGCTGAACGCTTCATGGCCTTGCCGGGTCAGGCGTTAGCTTACAAAATTGGTCAGTTACAGATTCAAGCGCTGCGTAATCAAGCTCAGGAAGCCTTAGGTGAGCACTTTGATGTGCGCGAGTTTCACTGGCAGGTGCTTCGCCACGGCGCTTTACCTCTTGATTTGCTCAGTCAACAAATTGAGGCTTGGATCGCTGAGATGCAGGCGGAAAGAAATAGATAGGCGCGACACTAAGCGACAGCTGAAGTGAAAGCTTATAGATAACAAATTGAGTGTTTGATGGTTGGCAGATAGCCGCAAGGAGTATTCAACATGTCGAGTCCAAATAAACTAGTAGTGGGTTTGGCGCTAGGTTCTGGCGCAGCGCGTGGTTGGGCGCACATCGGCGTGATCCGAGCGCTGGAAGATATGGGCATCGATATCAATGTGGTGACTGGCACTTCAATCGGCTCCCTCGTTGGCGGCGCCTACGCAGCCGGTAAACTTGATGAGCTGGAAAAATGGGTGCGGGGAATGGATCGTTGGGCGGTCTTTAATTTGCTCGACTTTGGTTTCAATACGGGGGGGATGCTCGGCGGCGAGAAGGTCTTCAATCATGCCCGTGAGCGTTTTGGTGCCACCGATATCCAAAAATTGCATCGCCGTTACGCCGCAGTTGCGACAGATTTGTATACCGGCAAAGAAATCTGGCTAAAAAAGGGTGACTTATTCTCGGTTGCTCGAGCAAGTTGCGCAATGCCTGGTCTTCTGGCACCGAAATCTTATGACGGACGCTGGTTGGTCGATGGTGCACTCGTTAATCCGGTACCTGTCTCGCTAGCTCGAGCGTTGGAAGCAGATTTTGTGATTGCGGTGCACTTAAATTCTCAAGTTCATGTCGATGATAAAACACCTGCTGCATCTCAATCGCCGCAAAGTGGGCGAGATAAAAGTGCTAAAGAAGCCAAAGAAGTCAGTGAGCAGAAAACTGATGAAGATGACCAAAATGCGTTTCAAAGCTTTCTGGCCCGCAGTGGTAACTTTATGTCTGACGTTCGCAAGAAATTTAGTCGCGAGCCTAAATCGCCAAGTATGTTGGGCGTGATGGCGGGTTCAATCGATATCATGCAAGAGCGTATCACGAAGGCACGAATGGCGGGGGATCCACCCGATATCTTACTGCAACCAAAGCTTGGAGATATTGGTTTACTGGAATTCGACCACGGTAGCGATGCAATCGACATTGGCTATGAGACAACGATTCGCCTCAAAGATCTTATTCTTGACGAGTTGCGGATCATGAAAAAGCGTCGCAATGGTGGCCCGCGCGGCGATTAACGCTCGCATCAATAGCGTCCACATCGTCAGGCCAAAACGTAATTTCATCGCTGCGCGCAACAAAAAAGGACAACCTTTGGGTTGTCCTTTTTGCTTGCACGGAACGCATTTATTCCGCGTTTTGTTTCATCTCTTCTTCCATGTTCTCGAAGGTGTTTTGAATATCACGCTCAGGATCTTGGGTGAGTTTACTCACCAGCAAGATAGCCACGGTAGCAAGCAGTACACCCGGTACCATTTCATACAAATGGGTACTTAATGGCGCGCCGTTAATCGGCACATAGATCCAGAACAATACGGTAAGGGCACCGACAACCATGCCAGCCAAAGCACCCCAACGGTTCATGTACTTCCAGTAGAGACTTAGAATAATCAATGGTCCGAACGCGGCGCCGAAGCCAGCCCAAGCATTGCCGACTAAGCCAAGGATGGTGTCGCGCGGCACCCACGACAAGCCAATGGCAACCAATGACACCAGCAATACCGAAACTCGACCAGCGAACACTTGAACTTTATCGGAAGCGTCTTTGTGCAAGAAGCTTTTATAAAAATCTTGGGTAAGTGCACTTGAGGTGACCAGCAACTGGGATGAAATCGTACTCATAATCGCAGCCAAAATTGCAGCTAACAGGAAGCCGCCAACCAACGGATGGAAGAGGATTTGCGAGAGCACGATAAAGATCGTTTCAGCATTGGCCAATGATCCGTCTGGACTCATGTAAGCATTGCCAGTCAAACTGCCACCATAGACTTGCACGTAAGCAGCTCCTGCAATTCCGGTTAACATGGCGCCAATAATAGCGACAATCATCCACGTCATACCGATACGACGAGCGACTTTAAAGTCACGGACTGATTTGATCGCCATAAAACGGACAATAATGTGCGGTTGACCAAAGTAGCCAAGTCCCCATGCAAGGAGTGAAACCACACCTAAAAAGGTTGCGCCATAAAATGGATTGAGCATGCCAGGATTGAGATTTTCCACTTGGCTTACGACTTCACTGGTACCTCCAAGTACAGAGAAGGCGACAAGCGGCACCATCACCAAGGCGATGAACATAATGCAGCCTTGAACGAAATCGGTCATGCTGACCGCTAAAAAACCACCAATCAGCGTGTAGGCAACCACCACGCCGGCGGTTAGCAATAAGCCATAGTGATAGTCCATGCCGAACGCGTTCTCAAACAAGGTACCGCCAGCAACAAGTCCTGAAGAGGTGTAGAGTGTGAAGAAAATAATAATAACGACTGCGGATACAAGACGTAATAATCGTGAATTGTCTTGGAACCGATTTTCGAAGAAATCGGGAATGGTAATCGAGTCCTTCGCCATGTAGGTGTACATGCGTAAACGCGGTGCGACGACACGGTAATTGATGTAAGCACCGGCGACAAGGCCGATTGCGATCCAAACTTCCGAGAATCCGGCGACAAAAAACGCACCGGGAAGGCCCATCAACATCCAACCACTCATGTCTGAAGCACCTGCCGAAAGAGCAGTTACACCGGGGCCTAAACGGCGCCCGCCAAGCATGTAATCGGATAAGTCACTGGTTGATTTGTAATAGCCATAGACGCCAATGGCGAGCATTGCGACAAAATAAAGCGCAAGTGAAATCAGTGTTCCTGTTTCCAAAATGAAGACTCCTGTTGTGTGGCGTTTTTATTATCGTTTTCGCTAACGTTAGTATGTGGAGTTCAGAAGGTTTAGCAAGCGAATTGCAGCAAAACTTTTGCTAAACAGCCCGAACCAATGTTCGAGAAATTTATAACCGGCAACACGCTAACAAAATGTGTGCGTGTTCTCAAGTTCGCACCGACTGGGCGTCTAGTAATAAACGCCGGAACGTCTTAAATTGACGACGTAGAACCGGTACTTCGTTGCAGCTCTGAGGTTAACATCATTTCTGTATATTGTTCTTTCGGCGCGTTAAAGATGTCGGCAACAGCACCATATTCGAGAATACGACCATCTTTCATAATGATCACTTCATCAGCCATGTGGCGCACGATCTCAGGGCTTTGCGAGATAAAGATATAAGACATCTTCAAATCGCGCTGCAAATCGAGCAAAAGATTAATAATCTGCGCTCGAACTGACGAGTCCAGCGTCGCCAACGCTTCATCAGCTACAAGGAGCTTAGGTTGTAAAATAATCGCGCGGGCGATACTTGCCCGCTGCTTTTGTCCAGTGGACATCATATGCGGGTAAAACACCATATGTTCAGCCAGCAGGCCAACCTGCTGCAGCGTACGCATGATCCGCTCTTGCCGCTGTCTGGCATTCAGTTTGGTATTAAATAATAGTGGCTCTTCCAGCTGTCGACCCAAGGTTAAATGGGGGTTCAACGATGCATCTGCGTCTTGAAAAATCATCCGAATGTGCTGCGCACGCTGCTGATAATTACCAGGCTGAAGTTCCTCGTCAGCAAATAAAATTCGACCGGAAGTCGGTGTGCTCGCTCCGCTGATAAGTGCCGCCAAGGTCGATTTACCTGAACCATTGGCACCCATGATCGCCATGGTTTTGCCTTGTTCAAGAGTGAAGGAAACGCCATCTAGAGCGACAAACTCTTTGACTTTGAATAAGCCTTCGCGTTGAGAGTAGACCTTGCGCAGCTGTTCAACTTGCAATAGCGTGCTCATGTTAATCCTCCAGCTCTAGATTGACCGGATGATGACAAGCAAAGTGATGATCACGAAGCTTGGTCGCGCTGGGAAATTTGATGCATTCAGGTTTCGCATATGGGCAGCGTGGCCCAAGGCGACAGCCTATTGGTAAGTGTTGTAACGTCGGTTCAACTCCGGCTAGGGTTGGCAGTTTTGTCCGTGGCTCAGACTCTGCGTGGCGATACAAGGAGGTGCTCAGGAGCGCTTCTGTATATGGGTGATGCGGTCGGGTTAATAAGGCGTCCGCTGCGCCGGACTCCATCAGCTGACCACTGTAGATCATCGAAATTCGTTCTGTTTGCGGCATGATAGCGCCGAGATCTTGGCTGATCATTAACATCGACATGCCGTAACGCGCATGAAATTGCGCAAGCAAGCGATAAATTTGCTGGCGGGTCGCAGGCTCCATGGTTGATGTCGGCTCGTCAGCAATGAGTAGTTTCGGACGATGGGCAATGGCACTGGCTATCATGATTTTCTGCGCAGCGCCTTCGGACAATTCGTGAGCATAGGACCGCATCATATCCACATGATTCTTGATGCCGACCCGATGCAGCAGCGTAATCACCTTTTGTTTGCGTTGGCCACGCCGTTGCCACCAAGCTCCGGTTAAATCGCGATCGAGAACGGCCTCGCTGAGTTGCTCACCAATGGTGATATTCGGATCAAGGTAGCTTTTTGCGTCCTGAAAGATCATGGCAATGTCGACACCGATGATATTTCGTCGTTGCTGTGGCGTTAAATTGAGTAAATCAGTGCTTTCGAACCAGACACGATCGGCGGTCACTTGCCAGCGGGGACTCAAAAAGCCCATGATAGCGCGCGCAATAAGACTTTTTCCCGAACCGGACTCGCCCACCAAGGTATGGATTTCGCCTTCGTTAATTTGCAAATTCACGCGGTCAAGCACATTGACTAAGCCAGTACTAGTTTGCGTGCGAATGGTGAGATTACGAATATCCAGTAACATGGCTATTGCTCCAACTGCTTCTGAATGGCTTGGCGCAAGGTTTCACCCACGAGATTAACACTGACGAGGGTCAAAAATAGTGCGAGCCCTGGCAGCGCCATGACCCAAGGTGTCACGTAAGCAACTTCCAGACTCTGGGCTAACATTGATCCCCATTCAGGGGTTGGTGCTTGCGCGCCGAGGCGCAGGAAGCCTAATGCAGTAATATCAAAAATCGCGACCGAGAGCGCGATGGTGAACTGAATAACCAGTACCCGAACGATATTGGGGAAAAAGACCATGGTCAGTAGGTAGACATCACTGACCCCATTTAAGCGACTTGCGGTCACGTAAGGCTTGCGACGTTCATCATGAATGGCATTGCGGGTGACGTGCAAAAACTGTGGGATCATCACCAAACCAATGGCGAGTAGGGCATTACTCAGGCCGGGTCCGGTAATGGCAATAATGACTAACGCCAGCAAGAGCGAAGGAATTGACATCAATACGTCGAGAATGTGCTTCAACGTCGAGCTCTTTACGCCAACCGTCATTGCCGCGACAGCACCGAGTAACATGCCAATTGTAGCGGACATCAAAACGACTAATAAAGGTAAGGCAAAGCTGTAGCGGGCGCCATAAATGAGTCGTGTGATCATGTCGCGACCGAGCTCATCCGTTCCCAGTAAAAAACGGACATCACCAGAGGTTGACCATGCTGGTGGTAACGAAATGGCATCAATAAACTGTTGATTCGGTCCATACGGGGTCAGCAATGGACCGAAAACACTCAAGAAAATTATAAAACTAAGTAAATAGAGTGCGCCCATTGCAAAGGCATTGCGACGAAATTCGAGCCACACGCGTTCGAGCGGCGACGGCATACGTTCTTCATAATACAAGTTAGGACGAGGCATAGAGATCTTTCCTTACTTGTGGGTAACGCCAAGCGTGAAAAAGATTAAGCAACACATGACTAACCAGTATCAACATGCCAATGATGAGCAAGCCACCTTGTATCACAGGATAGTCACGCTCGAAAATACTGCGTACTAACCAACTTCCAATCCCTGGCCATGAAAAAATGACCTCAACAATGAGTGTATTGGCAATTAATAGGCTCATGAGACTACCGAGTTGGCGAATTACCTGCTGCATCGCATTGGGAATGGCATGAGACCAGAGTACGCGACGAGTGGACATGCCCTTGGCATATGATGCGACGATGTAGTTCTTCGCCAAAACGTCGAGCATACTGTTACGAGTGAGGCGAATTAGCAGCATCATTGGCATCACGGCTAAAACCAGGATGGGTAAAATCATGTGCTGCAGGGCACTCAAATAAGCGCCGGAGAGATTGTCAGGGCGCGCAAGGGTAATGTCGACTAAGATCGAACCAGTTAGTGCTGGAATTTCATATAGGGGATTAATCTGCCCGGCAATGGGTGTTAAACCAAGGTGCACGGCAATGACGAGAATCGCCAGCTGAGCAAGCCAAAATACTGGAATTGAATAACCTGCGATACTGCAACCGAGAATAAGTTGATCACTCGCCTTACCGGGTTTTAATGCCGCTAATACACCCAAGCTAACGCCCGGTATCCAAGCCAGTAAGAGAACGAGGAAAATGACCTCGAAACTAGCACCAAAACGAACCTTAAGTTGCTCAAAAACAGGGGCACCATCTAACAGCGAGCGGCCCCAGTCTCCTTGAAATAAATGTTGAACATAAGCAATGTACTGCGCGACTACACCGCGGTCGAACGCGCGTGCTGCGAACGTATCTGCATAATCCGGATGTTCCGGTAGTAAGCCACTGCTATTGGTCATGGCTTCACCGGTAAACCAATAACTCAGACAGAAAGTAAACAGCGTCAGCGCAAGGAGCGTAAAAAATAGCAAGATACATTGTCGCAGCAGGTAGCGGGTCATTAATCATGCTCCTTAGCGGCCGTTTTCTCGATAGCTTCGGTGGCAGCTGTATGCTCGGGTTTAAGGCGCCGCGCATGACGTAGCTCGATGCCGCCGAATGGTAGTAGTTCCAAGCCTTCAATGAAATCACGACTGGCTTGAAAACGGACTGAGTGTGCAATCGGCAAAAGCGGCACTTCAGTGGCTAAATACTCTTGAGCTTGTTGATAAAAATTTTGCCGAGTTGTCAGGAGTTCAGAGCGAATCGCTGCATCGAGCAACTCGTCAAACATGGGATCACACCATTGAGCACGGTTATTCCCACTTAGTTTTGCTGAGCAGCTGAGTAACGGGCGGAAAAAGTTGTCCGGATCTGCGTGGTCTGCCGACCAACCAATTAAAACACTGTCATGCAGACCTTCAGCTAAACGCCGTCGAAAGGTACTCCACTCATAGCTGACAATCGAGGCACGGACACCAATTCGAGCAAGATCAGACTGAATTCGTTCAGCCATCAATCGTGCGTTTGGGTTATAAGCGCGTTGAACCGGAATCGCCCAGATGTCCATACTAAATCCATCTGTATAGCCTGCTTCTTGCAGCAGTTCACGCGCTAACCCAGGATCATAAGTGTAGGCATCCGGCAACGGGTGATGGGCCCATGAGGTATTGGGGAGAATAGAGTCGGCGCGGACAGCATGCTCAAAATAGACCGCACGAAGCAGGGCGTCACGGTCAACTGCGTGAGCTAAAGCACGTCGAACAAGCGGATCATCAAATGGCGGTCGTTCGGTGTTGAAAGCCCAAAATGCAGTGTTAGGACTGACCGCCGCTTGTAATTTAATGTAATCGCGCTGTTGCAGCCATTCAACATCGCGAGCGGGCGGATAGGGTGAAATATCGCAATCTTGAGTGAGCAACATGAGCATCCGCTTGTGATCACTTTGGGTGATACGAAAGACGAGTTGCTCACTTGCCGCCGGCTCACGCCAATAGTTTTCGTGACGGTTATAGCGAACTAAAACGTCTTTGCGAAACTCGCGAAAACGAAATGGCCCCGTACCGATCGGCTGTTGATCAATCAGTTCCGGGGTGCCTGCGGCTAGCAACTGAGCCCCGTATTCTGCCGACAAAATAATGGCAAAATCGGAAGCGAGATTCGCCAGAAAGGAGCTGTCTTGCTGTTTTAAACGAATCTCGACGGTATGTTCGTCAAGGGCTTCGACGGACTCGATTAAATCATGAATACCACTGGCGGTGAAAAATGGATAGCCGCGCCCTGACACATGATGAAAAGGGTGTGATGGCTCAAACCAACGGCGAAAACTGAAGACGATATCTTCAGACTGTAATGGGCGTGACGGGCTGAAGTAAGCCGTGTGGTGAAATTCAACGTCATTGCGCAGTGTAAATGTATAACGTAAGCCGTTTTCATCGACGGACCAGTCTTCAGCAAGCGCCGGAACGTAACTATTACTGCGGTGATCGTATTCAATCAGGCGGTCATATAGCTGTGCCGCTGTCATATCGAGTGTCGTTCCCGACGTCACTAACTGCGGATTGAAGGACTCAGGATTCCCTTCAGCACAATATAACAAGCCTTGGGCGTTCATGTTGGCGGCTTCTTGCGGATTGCATGCGGTCAGCCATGGCACACTTAAGAGTGTTGCCGCTATCGCCAGCCAACGCGCATCAATCTTCACTTTGAGTGCCTTCTAGCAACTGATACTTTTTCAAATAGCCACGCAACTGATGATAGGTCAACTGTAATGCTTCTGCGGTTTTCTTTTGATTAAATTGGCAATGCTGAAGTGCTTGATTAAGCAACTCGATTTCGAACTCTTGGGCCACCTGCTTAAAATCAACGGGCTCATTAAAGTCGGTCGCAAAACGTGATGGCTCGGGTGACGCCGATGCAACACCAGCGTCTGTGGCTGTCTCCGGTGCGTTTGCACCATTGGTCATCGCTGCGGTGACGGACGACTTCTTACTTGGCCGCCAAGGGCTTTCAAACGGATTGAGAATAATCTCACTCACTGGCAATTGAGCGCTGTTTAATCGATATAGGCTGCGTTCGACGACATTTTTTAACTCCCGCACATTGCCTGGCCAGTGGTAACTCAATAGAGTTTCTTTCGCTTTCGAGGTGAAACCGGCGAAACAGTCGAGTTGTAGCTCGCGTGCCATTTGAATGGCAAAATGTTCGGCGAGTAAAATAATGTCTTCGCGGCGTTCGCGCAGTGGAGGTAGGGTTATGACGTCAAATGCAAGCCGATCGAGTAGATCGGCGCGAAACTTATTTTGTGCTGCTAATGATGGCAAATCTTCATTCGTTGCTGCAATTAAGCGCACATCCACTTTCACGGGACGGGTGCCGCCAACGCGCTCGAATTCGCCGTATTCAATGACACGCAGCAACTTCTCTTGGACGAGCGGCGAGGTCGTCGCTAGCTCATCGAGAAAAAGCGTACCTTTGTCCGCACGCTCGAAGCGACCTTCATGCCGTTTGCTGGCGCCAGTAAACGCGCCCGACTCATGACCAAACAATTCACTATCAAGTAAGTTGTCGTTTAAAGCGGCGCAATTTAGTTTTAAGTAGGCTTGATCCCAACGCAACGACAGGTAATGTAAGCGCGCAGCAATGAGTTCTTTACCCGTGCCACGCTCACCAATAATTAATACTGGTTTGTTGAGTGGGGCAGCACGCGACACCTGTTCTAAGACTTCGAGGAAGCTGTTCGCTTCACCGATAAGGTTTTCGTTATCACGAAACCTAGACATAGTTACGTTCCTGATTGGCTAATTTCACTAATTATTAGTCTAATTATTTAATTTTCACAAAAGTGATTTATTGTGTACTTTTCTATTAAACTATAAAACGCACGTTTTTTCAGCTGGTTATGAAAAAATAAAAAGTTGGCATCGATTTTGTATGTATACCAGTGACGCCACTGTTTGCAGTTTGTAGCGGGGCAGTCGACCAGAGTATGGTTGTTTCAACCCCAATGGATAGAGCCCGCAAGGGCAAACAGAAAAACTTTTGTTACGAGGTACAAGTTATGGGTATTTTTTCACGCTTCACCGATATCGTAAATGCAAATTTAAATGCGTTATTAGATAAAGCCGAAGATCCACAAAAAATGGTACGCCTGATTATTCAGGAAATGGAAGACACTTTAGTGGAAGTTCGCTCAGTTTCAGCTAAAACTTTGTCAGAGAAAAAAGATTTAGTCCGTCAGCTCACTCGTTTAGAAAACGAAGTCAATGAGTGGGAACGTCGTGCGGAATTAGCTTTAAGCAAAGACCGCGAAGACTTAGCGCGCCAAGCATTGCTTGAAAAGAGCAAGTTGCAGGATACGCTGGATAGCTTACAAGCGGAAATTGACCGTGTTGATGACCACATCGAACGTTTAAGTGGTGAGATTGGCCAGCTCCAAGAGAAATTAGCTGATGCCAAAGCACGTCAGAAGTCAATTTTAATGCGCGAGCGCACAGTCAGCTCACGTCTTAACGTGAAAAAGACGTTGGACAGTGGCAAGGTTGACGATGCACTGCATAAGTTTGAACGTTATGAAGCGAAAATCGATGATCTCGAATCACAAGTTGAAGCTTATGACATGGGCAAGAAGACTTTGGCAGACGAATTCCGTTCGTTAGAGAGCGAGAATAAAGTGGATGCCGAATTGGAAGCTTTGAAAGCGCGGGTAAAGAAAGATACTGCGAAAAAAGAAGACAAAGCATAAGATGTTAAAGGTCGCCGCAAGGGTTGGTTGATACGTTAGCCTTAACCACTCGCCAACCCTTTGCGAACCAAGGCATATGTCTGACTTGATAAAAGAATTAAAACGAGACAAGCATGACAAGTATAGAACATCACTTCGGTGAGTTGACAGAGGTGGCACCATTTATGGACGTTGCAATTTTAGGCATGTTAATGACCCCCATTATTCTTTTTTTGATTTTCGTTGCGCCAATTTGGGTAATTTTACATTACCGTAGCAAACGGAAGTTGAATGAAGGGATGAGCAAAGAAGATATGGATCGGGTGCGAGATCTAGCGCGTCAGGCTGAAGAGATGCGGGACCGGATTCGAACCTTAGAAAGCTTATTAGACGCCGAACACAGCAACTGGCGCAAAGAGTCACGTTAAGGAGAAGACCATGAGTACTCCGAGAAAACGAGAGCTATTACGAGACGAAAAGCAGGGTAAAATCGGTGGTGTTTGTGCCGGACTAGCCAATTACTTCGGATGGGAACTGTGGGTTGTTCGTATTATTGCAGTCACTGCTTTGATTCTGGCAACGAAGGTCACTTTTGTCGCCTACGTGATTGCGTGGGTCGTCTTAGATAAACAATCAAAAGTAAAAAAGTCGAATGCGAGCTTTAGCGAAGAAGAGCAAACCATCCGCGAGGAAACTCGCATCGAACGCACTTCAGATGGTCGCACAATTGAGGTGAAAACCCGGGTTTGGGAAGCGGGTAAAGCACCGCATCAAGCCATGGATGATATTGAGCTAGAATTCGCTCGGATGGAAAAGACTTTACGAAATATGGAAACTTACGTGACATCGTCTGAATTTAGAGTCCTTCAGGAATTTAAGTCACTTTAGAATTTTACTTCTCATTGAGCCATTAAGCCGACGTTCAGCGCTGGACGTCGGCTTTTTCGTGCGTAGAGTCGAATCGCAACAAGCGCTGCTTGTGGAAAGAAAAGCTTACAGAATTATGTGGTACGAACAGTTGCGGATGATTGCCGCCCACGCTGGCTCTACCGTAAGCTTGCTGGCAATAAAATAAGAATAACAACATTGGAACAGCAAGGTATGAAGGCAATGAAACCATTACATCCGGAATCCTTAGTGATTCATGGCGGCGATGCACAACAGGATCCACACGGTGCATTGGTGAGTCCGCTGTATCAGACGTCAACCTTCGTTTTTCCTGATGCGGAAACCGGTGGTCGCCGGTTTGCGGGTGAAGAAGCAGGCTACATTTATAGTCGACTCGGTAATCCAACCGTGAATTTACTTGAGCAACGGGTTGCTGCCTTGGAGGGTATGGAAGCCGGTGCGGCGGCAGCAACAGGAATGGGAGCGGTCGCTGCGGCGACGATGGCTTTTTTAAAGGCTGGTGACCACGTCATTGCCTCAGACTGTATTTATGGCTGCAGTTTTGCGCTGTTTTCGCACCTTTTTGAACGATTCGGCGTGAAAGTGTCGTTTGTCGACTTGAGCGATTCCGCAGCATTTGCTGCAGCGTTTCAAGCGAACACGAAAGTCGTGTTTTTAGAGACCCCGGCAAACCCTCATTTAAAGTTAATTGATTTGAGTGCGGTCGGCGAGGTTTGTGCCCGTCACCCTGAAGTTCGTCTGATTGTCGACAACACCTTTATGACCCCGTTGTTGCAACGGCCGGGTGATTTCGGTGCGCATCTTGTGGTGCACAGCGCAACCAAATACCTCAATGGCCATGGCGATGTGGTTGCCGGCGTGATTACTGGCTGCCAAGAAGACATTCATTTGATTAAAATGACCACACTGAAGGACATGGGTGCGACCATGTCACCGCACGATGCCTGGTTGATTACTCGTGGTCTAAAAACTTTAGCGCTGCGTATGCAACGTCATTGTGAGAGTGCCAATGTGGTGGCTGACTTTTTAGTCAAACATCCGGCTATTGAAACCGTTTATTTTCCCGGACTGAGTCATCATCCTGGTCACGAACTAATCGGTGCTCAAATGAAGTCTGCTGGTGCCGTTATTGCATTTGAATTACGTGGTGGCTATCAAGCGGGAGTGCAGTTGCTGAATCGCCTCAACATGATTCGTGTGGCGGTGAGTTTAGGTGATGCGGAGTCATTGATTCAGCATCCGGCGTCGATGACGCATTCGCCGTTAACGCCTGAAGCTCGGGAGCAAGCCGGGATTACCGACGGTCTTATTCGGATTAGTGTCGGGCTTGAGCAGGTTGACGATATCATCGCGGACCTATCGCAAAGCTTGAGCCAAATTAAACATTCAACCGCCAGCGCCAGCGCCAGCGGCGCAAGCGTATCGGAGGTTGCAAAAGTATGAGTAAAAAAGAAAGTAAATACGTCTCGAAACAGCCGGACAGTGACGGCATTATTCACTGGACGGCGGAAGAAAACCAAATCTGGCACGATCTCGTTGCGCGGCAACTTGAGATTATTCCAGGTAAAGCATGTGACGAATATATGGAAGGCTTGCGTTTACTCGACATGCCGAACGACAGAATTCCGCAACTCCATGAAATCAATAAAGTGTTGCAGGAAACGACGGGTTGGCAAGTTGCGCAGGTTCCGGCGCTGATTCCGTTCGACGAGTTCTTCCGTTTGTTAGCGAATAAACAATTCCCAGTAGCGACGTTTATTCGTTCACGTGAAGAGTTTGATTACTTACAAGAGCCGGATATTTTCCACGAGATTTTTGGTCATTGTCCGTTGTTGACCAATCCAGCGTTCGCGCATTTTACCCATCAATATGGCAAGCTTGGTTATGCTGCGAGCCCGAAAGAACGGGTATATCTGGCACGTTTGTACTGGTTTACGGTCGAATTCGGTTTACTCAACACGGCGGATGGTTTGCGGATTTACGGCGGTGGTATTTTGTCATCACCGGGCGAAACTCGTTATGCGTTAGAGAGCGACAAACCAGAGCGCAATCCTTTACGGCCATTAGATGCGTTGCGCACGCCATATCGGATCGACATTATGCAACCGGTTTATTACACCCTTGATAGCGTAGACCAGTTATTTGAAATCGCCGATATGGACATGATGGCGCTGGTTGAGGAAGCGATGGAACTAGGTCTGTTTGAACCTAAATTTCCACCGAAAAACGCCGCTTAAATTTTTGCTCCTTACTAACATAGAAATTGGAAATAGATATGTCAGATTTATCAACGATGAAATGTGAAGCCTGTCGCGCCGACGCGCCAAAAGTCAGTGACGATGAGTTGGCCAGCTTAATTCGTGAAATCCCAGATTGGGCTGCGGTTGTGCGTGATGATGTCATGCAGCTTGAGCGCGTCTATAAATTTAAAAACTTTAAGCTAGCGCTCGCATTCACCAATAAATTGGCGGAACTTGCGGAAGCTGAATTCCACCACCCAGGCATTTTTTTGGAGTGGGGCAAAGTCACTGTGACATGGTGGACTCATGCAATTGGCGGTTTACACAAGAATGACTTTATTATGGCCGCTAAAACTGACGCTTTGTTGGACGACTAACGCCATTTTTCCCAGCAACATCATGTGAAAATCGAGAGACAGCATGTCACTGCGGTGGCCTGCTGTCTTTTTTTGTAGCAGCCCTGTATAATTTTATTTACAGTGCAGCGCAGCTGCGAAGCTTATGATGGTACCCCGATGCGTTTGGAAATTACTTGTCGTGATCGTTTAGGCTTATGCCAAGATGTTTTAACGATTCTGCGAGAAAATGAAATAGACTTGAAGGGGATTGAAGTCGATCCCGTAGGCAAAATATACCTAAGTTTCCCTGATATTGAGTTCAGTGATTTTCAATTAGTGATGTCGAAAATTCGTCGTATCCCTAATGTTGAAGACGTTAAAACCATTCCTTATATGCCCACTGAACGTGAGCACTACGAATTTAACTTGCTCCTGAGTACGTTACCAAATCCGGTGTTTTCCTTAGATTCACGAGGTCGCTTTGATGTGGTGAATTCTGCAGCTGCAGCCTTACTGAATGCAGATAAAGATGCTTTGAAAGGTGCGCCAGCGAACGAGTACATTGGCAGTTTTAATTTGAGCAAATGGCTCGACAAGCAAGCACAAGACGCCAGTATTGAATACCTCCAGCTTGGCAGTGCCAATTATCGAGCGACACTGCTACCAATCTGGGTAAATGATGCCGATGGTACGCCTAATTTTGCTGGTGCGGTTATTCATTGTCAGTCCGAGCCACTGCCGTTGCGCGTACGGGAAGGTGAACAACAATCGCCGTTCAGCCAGATACTCACTCAGCACGCGGCGATGAAGCGCCTATTAAAAGATGCAGAACGCATGGCGCAACTCGATGTTCCGTTGTTAATTGAAGGCGAAACTGGGGTTGGTAAAGAATTGATTGCCCGTGCTTGCCATGAGGCAGGAAATCGCAGTCAACAGCCGTTTTTAGCGGTGAATTGTGGTGCCTTACCCGATAATGTTGCCGAGGGCGAGTTGTTTGGTTATGGCGCTGGTGTGTTTCCCCATCATCCGCAAGGTAAGAAAGGTATTTTCGAGCAAGCACAAGGCGGCACGGTTTTACTCGATTCAGTGGGTGACATGTCACCGGAACTCCAAGCGAAGTTACTGCGTTTTCTTGAAGATGGTCGTTTCCGGCGCATTGGCGAGGAGCAAATGGTTCGGGTCGATGTTCGCTTAGTCTGCTTATCACGTGGCGATTTATTTGAGCGCGTCGAAATTGGTGGCTTTCGCGAAGATCTGTTCTATCGTTTAAATGTGTTGTCGTTGCAACTGCCGCCCTTGCGGGATCGTAAGGGTGACGTGACGCTACTTGCCGAGCACTTTTTGCATAAATACAGTCAGCAATTACAGCGCGCCCCAGTTCGGTTAACCCCGAGTTGCCGTGATTATTTAGCCAGTTACACATGGCCGGGTAATATTCGCCAACTGGAAAATACCTTATTTCGCTCAATTTCCATGTTGGAAAAAGAGGTCCTTGAACCCAATGACATCAAGTTACCGGAAATGTCCGTGGTCAATGATCAATTGGCGATTGATATCGAAGACGGTGGTTTAGAAGATGCCGTGAAGCGCTTTGAAAGCACTTTATTACGTCGCTTATACCCCAGTTATCCATCGACTCGTCAGCTGGCGCGGAAACTAGGATTAAGTCATACGGCAATCGCGAATAAGTTGCGCGACTATGGCATTGGCAAACAACGTAAACGTTAAAATCCACTTCAGACCACAAGCGGTGTACAGTTTTAAGTACACCGCAATAGTACTATTGTAAAGATATATTTACATTAGACTCTATCAACCCCTTGCTGGTTAAGGCTGTAAAAAAATATTTACAGCTGCCTGTTTTTCATGCTGCAGTTAATCCGCTCGCGGGCACTGGCCTTTCTTGGAACATCAGCGCTATAACAGTGTCGGATTTTTACATCTGCCAACTAGAGGCAGTGTTATTGGTGCACGCACGGGTAACGTACAACTGAAGAATAGAGAGAGGAAGTAATTATGACTGACCATATCAATCCATTGGGTACTGACGGTTTTGAATTTGTTGAATATACCGCAGCAGACCAAAAGGGCATTGATGCTCTGAAACAACTCTTCGTGCAGTTAGGTTTTACTGAAGTCGCTAAACACCGTCGTAAAGACGTGTGGTTATACAAACAAAATGACATCAACTTTATCGTCAATGGTCAGCCGTCCTCTCACGCTGAAGCGTTCGCGCGCGAGCACGGCCCGAGTGTCTGCGGTATGGCGTTTCGTGTGAAAGATGCAAACCACGCGATGGCACATGCCATGGCCAATGGTGCGAAAGAGTTTAAAGCAGATGTTGGCGCGATGGAGCTGAACATTCCAGCGATTTACGGTATCGGTGAGAGTGCGTTATATTTCGTTGACCGCTATGGCAAACAATCGATCTATGATGTTGACTTCCGTTTCTATGACAACTGGGAAGAGAGCATGAACAGCTTCCAAGTGGGCATGGACTATGTGGACCACCTCACCCATAACGTCTTCCGTGGCAACATGGACTTATGGGCTGGCTTCTATGAGCGTATTGGTAATTTCCGTGAGATTCGTTATTTCGACATCGAAGGCAAGCTGACGGGATTGGTTAGCCGGGCGATGACGTCACCTTGTGGCAAGATTCGGATTCCAATCAATGAATCACATGACGATAAATCACAAATTGAAGAATACTTGAAAGATTACAACGGTGAAGGTATTCAGCATATTGCATTATCGACAGATAACATTTACCAAACGGTGCGGACGTTGCGTGAACGGGGTATGGAATTCATGTCAACACCAGACACGTATTACGACAAAATCGATGAGCGCGTTGAAGGCCATTCTGAAAACGTCGATGACCTGCGTGATTTACGCATTTTGATTGACGGCGCACCAATGAAAGATGGCATTTTGTTACAGATTTTCACCAAAACAGTTATCGGTCCGGTGTTCTTTGAGATCATCAGCCGCAAAGGTAACGAAGGCTTTGGTGAAGGTAACTTCAAGGCCTTATTTGAGTCGATCGAAGAAGATCAAATTCGTCGTGGAGTATTATCTGATGCGTAAATGGATCTCGTTTCCGAAGCAGGTGGGTACGGCGTCGCGCCAAGCCCATGCTGACTTCCCGGAAGAGGCGATCTACGAGCGTGAAGCCGGCCGAAGTGGTTTCTTCGGCCCAGCCACTCATTTCCATCACACTCATGCACCAACCGGTTGGAGCAACTGGGAAGGACCGTTGCGTCCGCGTTGCTTTGACTTCAATAAACTGACGGGTGTGGACTCAGCTTCGCCTTGGATTGCCGAAAACTTATTGTTCAATGCACACTGTAAATTCCGCATCTGGCACCTGAATGAGCCAATGAAAAAGCTTGCGCGCAATGCTGACGGTGACGATTTGTTGTTCGTTCATGAAGGCGCTGGTGAGTTATTTTGCGACTATGGCCATTTAACCTTGCGTGATGGTGACTACGTGGTGATTCCGCGTTCAACGAATTGGCGGATTGAACCGACAGCAGCAATGCAATTGGTGATGATTGAAGCTACCAATGGCTCTTATCAATTGCCTGAGAAAGGCTTGGTGGGCAATCACGCGATTTTTGACCCTGCATGTTTAGATGTGCCAGAGATTGATGAAGCGTTTCAGGCTCAATACAGCGAAGACGAGTGGCAAGTCGAAGTAAAACGTCATGGCCAAGTGTCGGTGATTACTTTCCCATATAACCCGTTGGATGCTGTTGGCTGGCACGGTGATTTATCGCCAGTGCGCGTGAATTGGCGCGATTTTCGGCCACTGATGAGCCATCGTTATCATTTACCACCGTCAGCGCATACGACGTTTGTTGCTGAGCGGTTTGTGGTGTGTACCTTTGTACCACGTCCGATTGAAAGCGACCCGGGTGCGCTGAAAGTGCCGTTTTACCATAACAATGACGACTACGATGAAGTGTTGTTTTATCACGCGGGTGACTTCTTTAGCCGTGATAACATCGATCGTGGTATGGTCACGTTCCACCCGGCCGGTTTTACCCATGGACCCCATCCGAAGGCGTTTAAAGCTGGGCAGGAATATAAGAAGAAATTCACTGACGAAGTCGCTGTGATGTTAGATACGCGTGATGCGTTGGAAGTTGGCGAAGCCGCAAATGCGGTGGAAAACCCAGACTACGTCTACAGCTGGCAGGAGAAAAAATAATGAAGTTAGCGACTTATCGTGATGGCAGCCGCGATGGCAAGCTCGTCATCGTTAGCCGCGATTTAACGCGCGCGATTGCTGTTCCGGAAATTGCGCGGACGTTACAGTCTGCCTTAGATAATTGGGAACAACTCGAGCCGCGTTTGAATCAAGTTTATAGTGCGCTCAACCAAGGTGCCTTGGAAGATGAGTTTGCCTTCGATGAAGCCGCCTGTGCTAGCCCGTTACCACGTGCTTATCACTGGGCTGACGGCAGTGCTTATGTGAACCATGTTGAGTTAGTCCGTAAAGCGCGCGGTGCTGAAATGCCGCCAAGCTTCTGGGAAGATCCATTGATGTATCAGGGTGGATCGGACGCATTTATAGGTCCACGTGAAAACATTCCATTAGGCTCTGAAAGTTGGGGGATCGACTTTGAAGGTGAAGTGGCGGTCGTTACCGGTGACGTGCCAATGGGTACTGAAGCAGCCGATGCGCGTCCATACGTGCGCTTACTCATGTTGGTCAACGATGTCTCGTTGCGTGGCTTAATTCCAAATGAGTTAGCGAAAGGGTTTGGCTTCTACAACTCCAAACCGAGTTCAGTATTCTCGCCGGTAGCGGTGACACCGGACGAGCTGGGCGATGCTTGGCAAGAAGGTAAAGTTCATTTGCCACTGCGTTCGACCTATAACGGTGAGCTTTTTGGCTTTCCGAATGCTGGTGAAGACATGACCTTCAACTTCGATCGCTTGATCCAACATGCAGCAATGACGCGTCCACTGTGTGCCGGCACGATTATCGGCTCTGGCACCGTGTCGAATAAGCAGGGCACGGACCATGGTAGTGCCGTAAGTGAAGGCGGTGTGGGCTATAGCTGTATTGCCGAAGTACGCATGATTGAAACCATTCGTGATGGTAAACCAAATACCTCATTTATGAAATTTGGTGACACGATTCGAATTGAAATGCTCGATGCCGAAGGCCACAGCATTTTCGGCGCAATTGACCAACAGGTCGTTGAGTACAAGGGGCCGAAGGCGTGACGCCTAAACTCTATGGCTACTGGCGTTCGTCGGCGAGCTATCGAGTTCGCCTTGCCTTGGCCCTGAAGGGAATTGCTTACGAGTATGTGCCGGTGCATTTGCTTCGCGATGGTGGCGAACAAAAATCGGTCGCGTATCAAGCGTTGAACCCGGCTCAATTAGTACCGACCTTGGAAATATTTGACGCGGAGGCAGAACTGCCTCTTAAACTCAATCAATCCTTGGCAATTATTGAGTACTTAGATGCGCGCTTTCCGGAGCCCAAGCTCATTCCTAGCGATCCAGTACAAGCAGCGGTAGTTCGTATGCTAGCCTTGGACATGGCGGCGGATTTGCAGCCGGTGACGAATTTGCGCATTTTACAAGCGCTAACGGAAACATTTGGTTTACCGGAAAGTGCAAAGGGTGAATGGATTCAGCTTTGGGTCGCGCGCACGTTTGCCGCGTTTGAGAAGCGTTTACTTGACACTGCGGGTACCTATTGTGTCGGTGACAGCGTGACCTTGGCCGATATTTGCTTGATGCCTCAGGTCTACAATGCGCAGCGCTTTAAGGTCGACTTGACACCTTATCCGACCTTGCTGCGAGTGGTTGAAAATCTGCAAGCATTGCCTGAGTTTCATGCGGCAGCACCAGAACAACAGTCAGATGCCAACACTTAACGCAAATAATGTGAACATTACCTAAGAATCGCCCAGCATGACTTATCATTGTTGGGCGTTTTTGCTTTAATACAGTGTTTCGATTCAACTGAATAACCGAACACCGAATCCTGTAACAGGCTTTGTAAACAAGGAAACGATAATGAAAAGACAACTTGCAGTTGCAATGAGCGCAGCATTTTTTGCTGCTGCCTGTGCGAGTAGTGGCGCAGGGCAGCAAGCCGCTGATGCCGCCTGGTATACCACCGAAGCATTAACGCCAAACACAGTGCCAGTTGGCCTTGGTCCGCAAGCCTCTGATGGTCATTTTGAAATGACACAAATTATGGCGGATCCAGACTGGTTAGGTCGTTTCCCAGAGCAAGCCTATTGGTCTTGGGACGGTCGCAGTGTCCTGTTTAATCGCAAACGTGAAGGCAGTCCACAGCGCGATCTGTATCAGCGCGGATTAACCGCTGGCGGTAACGGTGAACAAGTCGCCCTAGCCGAATTGCATGCTCACGCGTATCGTAATGCGGTGCATAATGCCGATCGCAGCCTGCGTGCGTATGTATTTGAGCGCAATATTTTTCTTCTTGATAACGCCAATGGCGATGTCCGTCAACTCACTCGAGACACTCAAAATAAGACAGATTTGCAGTTCTTAGCAGACGGTCGCCTCAGCTTCCGCACGGGTAATGACTTTTATGCGATGAACTTGAATACGGGATACACCGAGCTGGTGTTATCGTTGCAAACCCAAGACGAACCGAAAGCGTTGGACGAGCCAAAGGATATTTTGGCGCAAGAAGAAGTTGATTTAATCGTCTATAACCAAGTTCAGCGCCGTATTCGTGAAGAGCGGTTTCAAGATCAACGCGCTTTGGTGGCGGCCAATGCTGCGGTTGCTCCAGCACCGATTTATCTAGGGCGTGGCGTGCAAGTTGCGGAAGTCAGTTTGTCGCCCACTGCTGATCGTGCGTTGGTAGCGGTAACACAACCGCAAAATTGGCGTGGTGACGGTGATTTAATGCCGCGTTACGTGACTGAAAGCGGCCGTATCGAGAATCAAGATGTGCGTCGTCGAGTGGCTGATGCCAAGCCGGTTAACCACACTTTATATTTAATCGATATTGCCAGCGGTGAAAAAACCGAGCTGACCTATGACACTTTACCGGGTTTTGATGAAGATGTATTGAAGTCGGTACGCGAAGAGAATTACGCTGCTGAAGGCAAAACTTACGTCAGTGAGACCAAGCCGCGCGCTATCGAAGTGATGGCACGTTGGTCTGCCCAACAAGGCAATATTAATTGGAAAGCCGACGGTTCTGCGGTCGCCATCATGCTTCGCGCATGGGACAACAAAGATCGCTGGATCGCAACGGTTGACTTTGCAGAAGGTCAATTAGTCAGTCAACATCGTTTGCACGATGAAGCTTGGATCAATCGTGATTTTAACGCGTTTAATTGGCTACCGAATCAGAATGCCCTGTGGTATTTGTCGGAAGAGAGTAACTATTCGCACTTGTATGTGAAAAATCTCGACAATAATCGTGTCAGTCAGCTTACGTCTGGCCGCTATTTGGTCGATCAAGTGACTCTGAATGCAGCAGGCGATACCTTTTATTTCCAAGCGAATAAGCCCCATCCCGGCATCTTTGAGATTTATCGCGTACCGGTTAGCGGTGGTGACGTTGAGCAGTTAACTGATCTTGGCGGCATGACTTCGTATCAGCTTAGCCCTAACGAAGAACGTTTGTTGCTAACCCACTCAAGTGTTCATCAGCCTCCTGAGATTTATGTGCAAGACGCCCAGCCAAATGTCGCGGCAATGCGTTTAACCGAAACTGTCTCCGCAGAGTTTGTCGCCAAACCATGGCCATTACCTGAGATCGTACCGGTTCCGTCGAGCCATGTAGAAGACCCAATTTATAGCCGGGTCTATGTCCCTGCGGATTTTGATGCTGAGCGCGCTGAACAGTACCCAGCAGTGGTCTTTATTCACGGTGCCGGCTATTTGCAGAATGCTCATGCAGGTTGGTCAAACTACTTCCGTGAGTTTATGTTCCATAGCAAGCTGACCGAACAAGGCTATGTGGTGCTTGATCTCGACTTTCGTGGCTCAGCGGGCTATGGCCGTGATTGGCGTACCGCTGTTTATCGTCAGATGGGCTGGCCGGAAGTTGAAGATTTAGTCGATGTAGTCAAATGGTTGGGTGAGCACCGCAATGTTGATGTCGAGCGCGTGGGCACTTACGGTGGCTCTTACGGCGGTTTCTTGACCTTTATGTCATTGTTTAATGAACCGGGTTTATTCAAAGCAGGTGCTGCCTTGCGTCCGGTGACGGATTGGGCCCATTACAATACCGGCTACACGTCAAACATCTTGAATTTACCGCAAGACGATATGATTGCTTATCGTCGTAGTTCACCCATTTACTTTGCCGAAGGGCTGGAAGATGCACTATTAATCAGCGCACCAATGGTTGATGACAATGTGTTTTTCCAAGACTCGGTGCGTTTAGTGCAGCGCTTGATTGAGTTGGAGAAAGAGAACTTCGAGACGGCAATCTTCCCTGTAGAACCGCACGGTTTTGTGCAGCCTTCAAGTTGGCTTGATCAATATCGTCGTATCTATAAATTATTTGAAGATAATTTGAAGTAAATTGCATGAAGGTATGACTAAAATAGGGCAGCTTGAAGCTGCCCTATTTTTTACTTCTTGATAAAATCAATTGGTTTACGGCGTAGGCCGGGAACTGCTAAAGCTCCACCGATTGCGCCGCCAAGATGAGTTAAGTAGGCGACTTCAGCACCTAGCCAGTCTTGATAACCGCTATTGATGGTCATATCAAGCACGAGCTTGACGACCACTGCAGCGAGCACCACAAATCCAAACTTATTCCCTTGTTTGGTGAGCAGAACCCCAGCGTAAACGGCGATGCCATGCAAGACGCCGGATAATCCAACGAAAAGATATTCTTGGCTCACAGCAACCGGTACGATCGTCGCAAATAGGGCACTGATGACCATGACGTTGACGAGTAAGCGACCTTGCAATTGTTGGCGAAAAATGACGGCGAGTAACAGCAGTGCGGCAAGGTTAAGCAGCAGATGCTGGAGATTCAAGTGAACCAGATGTGTGGTGAAAATACGCCAGGGTTGCGCCAGTAATCCATCCTCACTAAGTGTCAGATAATCATGCCATTGCGGCTGAAACTGAGTAAGAACGCATATGAGTGCAATCGCCACAGGTGCGATGAGAAAACGAAAAGGAATGGATTGTTGCATGAGATGTCCTGTAAACGTTGCGAATTTTCCTAAGCTTCGTATGATACCCTTAATCATTCACAAATCGCAAAATGAGCTGTTTTATGAGTTTAGCAAAACCTTCCTTTTCATTTCCGGCTAGTCTTATTGCCAGTGCCTTATGGTTAACGGCGTGTGCGCCAGCACCGGAGTCTGAAACGATCATCGCCGACCCTGAAGCTGCGACGGGGCGCAGTGTCAATGAAGTTGCTTATGCACAAAACTTTATGGTTTCAGCGGCCAACCCATATGCAACCGAAGCTGGATTAGCGATCTTACGCAAGGGTGGCACGGCGATTGATGCGGCGGTTGCCGTGCAGGCCATGTTGACGCTAGTGGAGCCTCAGTCTTCAGGGATTGGTGGCGGTGCGTTTATGCTGTATTGGGATAACAGCAGCCAAAAGCTCTATAGTCTCGACGCGCGTGAAACAGCGCCGATGGCGGCTACACCAGACTTGTTCCTTGATGAACAAGGTCAACCGCCAACCTATTTAGAAGCGCTGGTGGGCGGTCGTTCCGTCGGGACACCGGGAGTGATGCGTGGTTTAGAAGCGGCACATCAACGCTGGGGAACACAGCAATGGGGTGATTTATTTACCAGCACGATTGAGCGTGCTGAAGCTGGTTTTATTGTTACTCCACGCTTAGCGCAATTGATCGAAATGGAACTAAATCCGGGACTGACAGCGCTCGGTGCTGCGCGGGATTACTTCTGGCCCAATGGTCAGCCATTGCAGGCAAATAGCCGGAAGCAGAATCCGGAACTAGCACAGACCTTGCGAGCAATTGCCTCGCAAGGTGCGGATGCGTTGCATCAAGGACCGATAGCAGAAGCGATTGTTGCTGCAGTACAAAACAGTGAAGTGCAGCCGGGTTTGTTGACGTTGGACGATCTCGCCAGTTATCAGCCGGTCTGGCGAGAGCCGGTTTGCGGGGGCTACCGTGTTTTCGAAATTTGCAGTATGGGACCACCGAGTTCAGGTGGGATCACCATGTTACAGATTATGGCGTTACTCGAACCGTTCGACCTGCACACGCTCGAGGTTAATGGTGAAGAAGCCTTGCACTTTTTTACTCAAGCGTCACGTTTAGCTTTTGCTGATCGCAATCGCTATATCGCCGATGCAGACTTTATGGAAGTACCCATTTCAGCACTGCTAAATCGTGACTATCTCGACAGTCGCGTTGCCTATATTGGTGGCACCGACATGGGCCATGCTTTACCCGGCTCACTCGAGGACCTGTTGCGTGCTGACGATCAGTCGCCAGAATTTCCGAATACCAGCCATTTTAGTATTGTTGATCAATATGGCAATGCGGTTTCGGTGACCACCACCATTGAGTTTGGTTTTGGTTCCGGGGTGATGACCAATGGTTTTTTATTAAATAATCAGCTGACTGATTTTTCTTGGGTGCCAGAAATAGATGGTGAGCCGGTGGCCAATCGGGTCGAGCCGGGAAAACGTCCGCGTAGCTCAATGGCACCGGCAATTGTATTTGATGAAACAGGACAGGTTTTGCATGTGGTCGGTTCGCCGGGTGGCCCGAGGATTATTAATTATGTCACGCAAACCATGATTGCTTTGCTGGATTGGGATTTGGACATGCAAGCGGCGATTGACTTGCCAAAGATTACCAACCTGAATGGGTCAACAGCGCTGGAACGAGGTACTAATTTAGAGCGCTTATTACCGCTCTTTGAGGCCCGAGGCCATGATGTTGAAGTGCGCGACCTCAATAGCGGATTACACGGTATTTCAATCCACGATGGTCGTTTAATCGGCGGCGCCGACCCGCGGCGAGAGGGTACAGCAAAAGGAGATAGTTATGAGTGATACCATTTTTACTAAAATTATTAATCGTGAAATCCCGGCCGACATCGTATACGAAGACGAGTTAGCGTTGGCATTTAAGGATATTAATCCGCAAGCACCGTTTCATTGTCTAATCATTCCAAAGAAGGCGATTGCTACGGTTAACGATATTGGCAAAGGCGATCGTGAGATTGTCGGTCACCTGTATTTTGTCGCTGGTGAAATTGCGCGTGAACATGGCTTCGCAAATGAGGGGTATCGCGTGGTGATGAACTGTAACGAATTTGGTGGCCAAACCGTTTATCATATTCATGTCCACCTGCTAGCCGGTAAACCTATGGGGTGGCCGCCTTACCAGGATAAGTTAAAACGAACGAACCCGATCGAAGCTTAGCTCCACAAAGAAAAGCCCCGAATCAGGTGATTCGGGGCTTATTTTGGGTTAGTCGATTGCTCGTAAAATCAAGCCTTTTAAATACCAACCTTCCGGATAATGAATGTGAACTGGATGGTCCGCTGATTGTTGCGTCCAAGCCACAATTTGTAGATCGCGATTGGCGTCTAGGCACGCATCCGCAACAACTTTCTGAAAGAGCTCCGCGCTCAGCAAACCAGAGCAGGAGAAGGTCAACAAAACACCACCCGGCGCTAAAATTTTTGCGGCCAAACGGTTAATGTCTTTGTAACCACGACAAGCCCGGTTCAAGCTGGCTTTCGAGTCGACGAATTTAGGTGGGTCAAGGACGATGACATCAAAGGTTTCGCCTTGCTCTGCATAAGTCCGAAGCTGTTCGAATACATCGGCTTTGACGTGTTTAACGTTCGCTTGCTCGAGGCCATTCAACGCGAGGTTGGTGACGGACGTGTCGAGTGCCGACTGCGACACATCAACGTTGACTACTTCCTTTGCACCCGCTGCGGCAGCGTAAAGCCCAAAACCACCGGTGTAAGCAAAACAGTTGAGCACGCGTTTACCGGTTGCATAGGTTTGAATTGCTTTACGGGCATCGCGCTGATCTAAGTAATAACCGGTCTTGTGACCAGAAATAACATCAACGTTCAGTTTTAAGCCGTGCTCAGTAATCGTAATCGGCTGGGTTGGTGCTTCACCGACGCGAGCGCCAGTTGTTAAGGGCAGACCCTCTTTCTTGCGCACATCGACGTCGGAACGTTCATAAACGGTACACTCTGGATAAAGCTCGGCGAGTACCGCGAACAAGGTTTCTTGATGATACATAGCGCCGGCCGTCAATAACTGACAAACCAATGTATCGACGTAGCGATCAATGGTGACACCTGGTAGCCCGTCCGACTCTCCGGCAATCAATCGATAGGCATTGGTTTGCTGACCCACCAAAACATTGCGAGCCGTTTGCGCAGCAACAATGCGTTGTTTAAAAAAGTCACTGTCGATATCGACTGCTGGATCAAATGTCCACACCCGCGCGCGTATTTGCGAATGCGGCGAATAGGCAGCGCGGCCAAGGAATTCGCCTTTGTCGCTGACCACGTCAACCGTACTACCGAGTGTTGGCTTGCCTTGTACTTTCGCTACCGCGCCGCTAAACACCCAAGGATGGCGACGACGCAACGACTTTTCCCGACCACTTTTAATGACGATGCGATCTGCCATTACGTCACACGCTGGCCAGGTTGCGCGCCGTCCTGTGGATTTAGTATGTAGATTTCCTTGCCACCCGGACCCGCAGCTAAGACCATGCCCTCACTCATACCAAAGCGCATTTTTCGGGGTTTGAGGTTAGCGACCATCACGGTTAATTGCCCAATCAGTTGTTCAGGTTGATAAGCCGCTTTAATACCGGCAAACACCTGGCGTTTTTCGCTACCGATATCGAGAGTCAACTTGAGGAGTTTATCGGCGCCCTCGACGTGCTCTGCGTTTTCAATACGGGCAACACGGAGGTCAACCTTGGCGAAATCGTCAAACTCGATTTCAGCAGCAATCGGCTCTATATTTGCTGTGACTTGCTCAACAGCGGTCGGAGCTGCTGACGTGTTGTTTGTGTCTTTCGATGCTTCAAGCATGGCTTCAATTTTCTCAGTCGGTACGCGTTGCATCAACGCCTTAAATTTGTTGATAGGATGACCGGTCAGTGTCTGCTGTACGCTGTCCCAAGTGAATTCGTCATTGAGGAATGCTTGGGCATCGTTTGATAATGCCGGAACCACAGGGGTTAAATAAATCATCAATAAGCGGAAGAGGTGAATGCCCATGGAGCAGACATCATGGACTTCATCGGCTTTGCTTTCGTCTTTGGCTAATTGCCAAGGCTCTTTGTCGGCAATGTATTCATTCGCGCGATCCGCGAGTTTCATGATGTCGCGCATGGCTTTAGCAAACTCACGATTTTCATAAGCGTTGGCAATTTCGTCAGCCGCCGCTTGGAAGTCACGCAGCATTACTTCGTCATCGATCCGAGGTGACAGTTGACCAGCAAACTTCTTGCTGATGAAGCCTGCACAGCGGCTCGCAATATTCACCACTTTGCCGACGAGGTCTGCGTTGACGCGTTGGGCGAAATCAGTCAGGTTTAAATCTAAGTCATCAATACGGCTACTCAGCTTGGCGGCAAAGTAATAACGCAAATATTCCGGATCTAAATGATCAAGGTAAGTTCGCGCCATAATAAAGGTGCCTTTCGACTTCGACATCTTGGTTCCGTTCACGGTAATGAAACCATGTGCCCAAACGCTCGTCGGCTGACGGAAATTAGCGCCTTTCAGCATCGCCGGCCAAAAGAGGCTATGGAAATAGATAATATCTTTGCCAATAAAGTGATAGACCTCGGCGTCGCTGTCGACACGCCAGAAATCATCGAAGTTTAAGTCGTTTTGTTGATCGCAATAGTTTTTGAAGCTACTCATGTAACCGATCGGTGCGTCGAGCCAGACATAGAAGTACTTGCCCGGCGCATCAGGGATCTCGAAACCAAAATAAGGCTTGTCACGACTGATATCCCACTGCTGCAGACCTTGCTCGAACCACTCATTGAGCTTGTTAGCCATCTCTGGTTGTAATGACCCCGAACGTGTCCATGCTTTAAGCATGTCGCCAAAGGCCGGAAGGTCAAAGAAATAGTGTTCAGATTCGCGTAATTCAGGAACTGCACCGCTCACCGCTGAACGCGGGTTCTTGAGGTCAGTGGGCGAATAGGTCGCACCGCAGACGTCACAGTTGTCGCCATACTGATCGTCGGCACCGCAGTCAGGACAGGTGCCTTTGACAAAGCGATCCGGTAAAAACATTTCTTTCTCTGGATCGTACAGTTGTTCAATTACACGCGTGTGAATATGACCGCTGTCACGTAAACGGGTGTAAATGAGGTTCGCCAGCTCACGATTCTCAGGACTATGGGTCGAATAATAATTATCGAAGGACACGGCGAAGTCAGCGAAATCACGTTGGTGCGCGACATTCATTTCCTCGATCATTGCTTCTGGCGTCATCCCGAGTTGCTGAGCCTTAAGCATAATCGGCGTGCCGTGGGCATCATCGGCACAGACGAAATGACACTCGTTGCCATACAGGCGCTGAAAACGCACCCAAATATCCGCTTGGATATAACCGAGGAGGTGGCCGATATGAATTGGGCCATTTGCATAAGGCAGTGCATTAGTCACTAGAATGCGACGCGAATTCTTAGTCTGCGCTGTGGTCGAGGTCTCTGCCATAGTAGCTACCATGTATCCTGTAATAGTGCTTGCCGAAGTGCTTGCGGATCAGTCGTCGCAGCGGTTGATGCGAGCATCATTGGCAACTTGAAATTGAATAACGAAAACGTGCGCCATCATAACGGAATTTTGCTGACTTTTCACCAGTTCAGCGTAGCTTCTAAGGCTATAAATCACTATGATGATAGTTATTCAGTCATACATTCTTACGGATTCCGCTTGCTGCCGAATTCGTTCCTCACGACTAGATAGGAAGCCGAACATGTCCACAGCTGTATTGGCGGCATGCCAAGCGCTACGAAGCGATATTTTTCCACATGGATTTCGCCCTGAATGGATTTCCATCGACAACCAACATGCGACCTTAACGTTGCCGTTTGCGGCCAAATCTGCCGCGTTCGAGTTATTGCAACAGTTGCGTGATGATTACCCGCAGTTCAATGATCTACATTGGTCGGTACGAATTGACGTGGAAGCATTGCCAGCGAAAAGCCCAACGATTCTAGCCGGCTCTAGTGCACCACAAGTGAAAAATGTAATTGCAATAGCCTCGGGCAAGGGCGGAGTGGGCAAGTCCGCTGTAACCTTAAATTTGGCCTTGGCACTGAAAGCGCAGGGCGCGCGTGTTGGTATTTTGGATGGTGATATTTATGGACCGTCATTGCCGACTATGTTCGGTAATCATGCGGAGAAACTTACGTTTACTCCAAACCGAAAGATGCTGCCCGTAAACTGTTGGGGGATTGAGGGTAATTCACTGGGGTATCTGGTCGACACCGAGGCGGCGGCAATTTGGCGCGGACCAATGGCGAGTCGAGCGATTGAACAGTTATTATTCGATACCCAATGGTCCAAACTTGATTATTTATTGATTGATTTACCACCGGGAACGGGCGATATTCAATTAACCTTGTCACAGAAATTTCCATTAACAGCCGCAGTCGTGGTAACCACGCCCCAGAATATTGCCTTGGCCGATGCGCAAAAAGGCATTGCCATGTTTAACAAAGTGGATGTACCGGTTGTCGGCTTGTTAGAGAATATGAGTTATTATGAATGTACCGAATGTGGCCACCAAGCACATATTTTTGGCTCGCAAGGCGGTGATGATTTGGCGGCCAAATATAAAGTGCCAGTCATTGGCCATTGGCCGTTAACCACCGCACTGCGGGAAAGTCTCGATGAAGGTAAACCTTTGTCGCAATCGCAGCCAGAGCATCCCTTGTTGGCCATCATGGCGACGACCGCACAGCAATTGGCAGCGAATGCTTGGGAATTGTTAACTGAGCTTCCATTAGAACAAGAATAAGGACACACAGGCATGCGACTAACGGATGGCCAAATCGAGCAATATCTTGCCGACGGACTGATTGGTATTGAGCCTGCACCGAACCCGAAAGACATTACCGGAGTGACGGTCGATATCCATTTAGGAGACAGTTTTCGCGTTCTCCAAGATCATGCGGCACCGTATATTGATATTAGCGGCCCACGCGAGGAAATTGACCTTGCCATTCAACGCGTCATGAGCGATGAGATTAAATTAGCACCGGGTGATGCGTTCTTCATTCATCCCGGTGAATTTGCTTTGGCGGTAACCCATGAGTCGGTGACCTTACCGGCCGATATTGTCGGTTGGCTTGACGGCCGTTCGTCTCTAGCGCGCTTGGGATTGATGGTGCATGTCACTGCTCATCGGATTGATCCGGGCTGGTCAGGGCAAATCGTCCTTGAGTTTTTCAACAGCGGAAAACTGCCATTAGCCTTACGACCTTTAATGAAAATTGGTGCGTTAAGCTTCGAAACATTAGGCGAGCCTTGTTTGCGCCCCTACAGTCGACGATTGGACGCTAAATATAAAGATCAACGTGGCGCTGTAGCCAGTCGAATCAGTGCCGATAATAATAAGTAAGTTAGTTTTTTCTCCATAGGGAATTAGGTGGGCATGCGGCAACAGGCCTTTCAAGACTACCGTCGAACGCTTTTACGGCGAGCCATACTGGGTATGCTGGCAATTGGTATTATTGCCAGTTTAACCTCTGTAGTGCCGCTGTATAAGCAAAGCCAAACCTATATCGATCGTCTGCATTACGCCTATGCTGGCGCGCAATCACAAGCTATTCATCATCAAATTCAGCGTTACCAAGACATTGCTAGTCAATTTTCCTCGCGCACAGAAATTCGTTATCGACTGGAGTTGCTGAATCGTGGAGAGATTGATTTGCAGAATGCCCGTGCATTCACTGAACCTCGCCTTGCTGATGCGATTCGAATCACGCCTGATGTTGTGGCGTCCCTGCGGCTCACTAAGCAAGGTGAGATTGTGAGTCAACATGTGTTTACTGCGGAGCCTGATTTACAGCGTTTCCTACTGGATGCGTTGACCTCATTTCGCCTTGATCAAATTGAGTTCTATGCAACGTCGGATAGCGATACTGTGGCGCTGCGTGAATTTCTAATAAGCGTTCCGGCCCCAATTTATGATGACGAAGGGGACGTTATCGGCACTGATCTGTTAGTTTTTTCAACGCAGGGCTTCCGTGAAATCGCAAATCAGTTGACGGAGTTCGGTACCCGAATGCAGTTGTTCTTTATTGACGGGCCTGGTGGTCGAGCTTTTCACCTGAATACACCAGAACCAAATGAACAAACGCTGATCGAGATTATTGGCAACTCGGATTTACCGTTTCCAGAATCGGCTCTCGTCACGGGTGTTCGCGGACCTGTCTTTTACCAAAATGGTGACTCTCATTCATTATTTGTCGTTACCATCCCTGCGAGTGACTGGCAGTTGGTGATTAGCGCCGCCAATGCAGAGCTGTATCACGAACATTACACGACCATTATTCTGCTCAGTGTGGTTTTGTTTATCGCCATTTCAATCGGCGTTTGGGCGGTACGCTGGACGATTCGGCCGGTCATCAATGACCTGACAAAGCTGGGTAATGAGTTGACCGTGAAAAACCGTCAGCTCGAGCTTGCCGGCCAAGTTGTCGACCATACTCATGAAGCGATTGTCATTACCGATGCAGATTTAAATATTCAACGCGCTAATCAAGCATTTTTACGTTTGATTGATACTCCAATTCAAACGATGCAGGGCGTGAATTTGAAGTCTTTGATGTTAATTGAGAAGTTGCCGTCTCAGTTAGAGCAACGGGTTAGCCGAACGTTGCGGATTAAAGACACCTGGCAGGGTGAGCTCTGGTATCAGGCATATGATGGCCGCGCTATTCCAGCGCTACAGAGTATCAGCACAATTCGTGATAATCAGGGGCAAATTGTCCAATTAATCCATATTTTCAATGATATTACCGAACAGAAGAAAGCTGAGAACCTGATTCTTCGTAAAGCGGAAACAGACCAGCTGACCGGCCTCGTCAATCGAGACGGCTTACTCAAGGGTTTGCAACAAAGGGTCGCCGGCTTACTGCCCGATGAGACAATTGCGGTTTTGTTTCTCGACTTAGACAAATTTAAGCCAGTTAATGACACCTACGGCCATCAGGTTGGCGATTCGCTCCTGCAAGCGGTTGCCGAACGATTACTCGACTTAGTGCGCAAATCGGACTTAGTCGCACGACTAGGTGGTGACGAGTTTGTTGTTGTATTGCAAGGCCCAGCAGTGCATCACCGAGCGATTCAATTGGCCAATGATATCGTGAGTAAGCTAGGTGAGCCCTTCGCGGTGAACGCGTTAACAATCCATGTCGGCGCGTCAGTGGGTGTTGCATTTTATCCTGAGCATGCTGCATCAGCGGATGAACTGGTGAAGCAGGCTGACATGGCAATGTATGCAGCAAAAGAAGCAGGCAGAAATTGTGTGCGGATAGCTGGCGCGTTAGAAGGTTAATTAAATAGCCCCCAGTGCCTTGTGATGCAAGCAATTGGGGGCTTTCTAAATTACGGATTATGTCGATCAAACCATTCAACAATGCGTTCAAGACGATCGACGAGATTGATCGGTCGGCCGCCACGACTAAGGCCATGGCCTTCGCGGTCATAAACGACTAGTTCAACCGGCACGTCATTCGCTTTTAAGGCATAGAACCATTCCTCACCTTGGCCAATTGGCGTAATGTGATCGTGATTACTATGAATGATTAATGTCGGTGTTTTTACGCGATCTGCATATTTTAGAGGCGAACGCCCCCAATAATAGTCGAAATTCTGCCAAATTGTCCCGCCAAACTCTTCCATCATGGATAACGGCGGGAATGCTTGCGTTCCGGCTTCAGAAATCCAGTTGCTAACGCTACGTTGGGTCACTGCTGCACGAAAACGCTCGGTTTGCGTGGTGGCCCAGTTGGTTAAAAAGCCGCCGTGGCTGCCACCGGTGATATATTGGCGCTCGGGATCAAGCCAATTGAAACGGTCAAGCGCGGCGTCGAGGGCAAAGATATTGTCGCGATAATCGGCGCCACCATAATCAAGGCGAACTTGACTGGCATGATCGTGGCCATAGCCTGAGCTTCCGCGGTAATTTACAAAAACGACCGCATAGCCACGCGCGCTGAGAAGTTGCATCTCAGGGAACCATTGATGTCCCCACATTCCGCCCGGACCACCTTTAATGTTCAGGACGACCGGATAGGATTCGCCTTCTTGGCGGTTCAGAGGTGGCAGGAAGAAAACATCCAAGCGATCACCGCGTTCATTTTCTGTCGTGAATACTTGATATCGTTGCAAGGCAGTTGCGGTCATATAATCCCGATTAAACTGCGCAATTACAGCCGTTTCACGATCGCGTAAGCTGGCGATTGAGTGCGCTCGCATGACTTGCGGTGGTGTCACCTCATTATGGGCGATAAATGCAACTGCTCCGTTCTCAGCAAATACCACGTCACTTAAAGAATACCCCTCACCAGCGACTTGGCTGTAGCCACCGACATCTAAGTCAACTCGAAAGAGGGGACGGCTGCCGCGGTCATCTGCGGTAAACCATAAGGAGCCAAGGGCCGCTTGTAAACCACTCGGGCTGTGATCCATACGGTCAGCAAGGGTGCGAAAACTGTCATTGCGCAAATCATAGAGATGTAATGCTGGCGCGGCATAATTACTCTCGCGATAGACATACGCGATGTTGTTATTCCCAGTCCAAACCGGATTTGAAGCATGTCCTTGAGGACTCGCTAGCTCGGTTTCTTGGTCACCACAACGGACGAAAATTGACCATGAGAAATAGCCTTCGCGGGCGAGTTGATGCCGGTTGCTGGAAAACGCAATACACGCACCATTCGGTGAGTAGCTCGCGCTTCCTTCGTGCCACTGTGAGTCGCCGGTCACGGACGTGAGCTTTTGCTCAGCAAAACTATACGTCCACAGACCACTGCGATTCTCGTTGAGATAACCGCCTTGGCGTTTGTAAACCGCATCGGTAATCACAGTGACGTCAGGTTTCTCTTCCTTTTCGGCTTTGGTTAATGGATCCGTGATAGTAGGATCCAGCGAGATTGACAACAGTAATGCCTCGCCATCAGGACGCCATTGTATGCTTTGGATGCTGCCTTGCTCGAGACGCAACAATTCCTGCGCTTCACCACCGTGCATCGATAATTGATACAGCGCGGTGCCATTGTCTCGACCCGAGCGGAAGATGAGCGTCTGGCCGTCGGGGCTAAATTGTGGTGCGAAGTCGCTTTGACTACGACTCAATTGCACTGGCTTAGCGCCGTCTCGGCTCATCCTAAGACTGTTGTGGCGACTACGCTTGTCATCTGCGACGGTCGTTTTAACAAAGACTAGCGTACGTCCATCTGGGGTGATTTGAACGTCATTAACGTTCACTAACTTGTAGTAATCGGCAGCGCTCAAACCGGGCTGTTCAACAGCGGCTACGGTGAAACTTAGGACGGCAGCGGCACTTAACCAAGGCCCTAAGCTGTACGTATTTTTTAATCGCATGTCATTCTCCTATCGTAACGGCCGAGCATGGGCGGCCGCGCGGAAGATTGAGTTCATCAGCAAGACATGCTGACCTTCCAGGTAGGCACGGAAATTTGGCTCCTGGGTGAAGCTAATGACCATACCGCGGCCATGCGGTTGCACCATAACCAGCGGTTTGTGGGCAATCTGTTCATGGTTTTCTGGCCACATAAAGCCGCTGGCGAGGACATCGTCTTTATCTGCATAATTCACCACATTGCGGCCATCGGTAATACGCAGTGGCGTGTAGATATCACTACCAATAAACATAGCGTGCAATTGTTCATGGACGCCAGCAGTTAGCCAATGCTCCTGATCGACGTTGGCGCGGGCAATAACACCGGATACCCAATCTGGGCCTGCATCTGGATCCCGGAGGTAACGTAAGTGGTCATCGTGGTCATGGGTAAGATTACCAGCAACACGGCTTCCGGATGGTTTTTCGGCAATATTGTCAACCTGTGCCTTTTTCTCTAAAGCACTGTTTAACAGCGGTTGCTCGCCTGAAATGGCAAAGCGTGTGGCGTTACCGAGAGTAATTAATACGCCACCGCGTTGAATCCAATTACGCAGATTTTCACGACCGCGTTCGCCAAGTGCTTGTTCATAACTGCCGCCTGCAGTGGCCGGCAGAATAAGCACGTTATAGTTGCTTAAGTCTGACCAAGCCAAGCGATCAGGACGAATCGCGGTGACCGGATAATTAAATTCACGTTCAATAATAAAGCGGGTGCTGCCGGCGCTCAGTACATTCGTCGGTGTGTCCCAGGCGAGGGCAATGTTCGGCGCAAACATGCGTTGGACATTGGCGGAACCGACGTTCGGACCGTCTTGCATCCAACTGCGCTCAAGTCCGTCAATCTGGGCACCGCTGGCTAGCGCAAGTTCGCCGAGAATCGCACTGAGATTTTCCGGGTTACCTGCACGTGGAATAATCAAACTTCCTGCTGGATAGTCCGTACCATTGGCGTGTTTAAAACCACGGTCGGCGCTGCGGATCAATAGCCCTTCACGCAAAGCGGCGGTAAGTAGACGTCCACTGTTCATGTCGCCCCACGCAACTGCAAATCCAAAAGCAGCGTCGGGGTTATTGACGCGTCCAGGCTGGATTCGCTCGCTACTCACAGCGATGGTGTCGACCCGCGGCACTTGCCCACAAATGTCCATATCGAGGTTAAATAATAACGGCAATGACCATGCCGTAACGTCGTAAATCTGGTCAGGTAGATTATTTGCCCGCAAACGCTCTTGTTCAGCGATAAAGTCTTCGTCCATCGGCACATGGACGTCAAGCAGGGTACGGATTAGATGGTATGATGGTTGTGCTGCTTCGACCACGAAGGCGCCTGATGAATAACGACCATTACAGGCGCGGAAGTCGCTTTGTGCTTGTTTAACTTCAATACCTTGCTCAGCCAACAGTGCCATTAATTTCCGATTGCCGGCGTGATCACGCTGATTGGGGAAAATGTAGCTGCGGACTTCACCGCGACTCCCTTGATCAATGCCACTCTTGCGGTAATCGTAGAAGCGTGAAAGCAGTTCTTGGCGGCGCTGCGATGCAGTTTCGATTGTCGCCATAAAAGCGACGAAGTTCTGCTGAACGCCATCGGCATAGGTTAATATTTCACCTTCATGCGTGCGGAAGTGATGCCCCCGCGCCGAACCCATTTCGTAGGTCATCGAGAGACTGCCGTGATAAAGCGGCCAGCTGGCACCGTAGCCGGGGTAGAAGGCGTCAAAAATTTCTCGGGTAAAGTAGTCGTAGCCAAATTGATCGAACCAGTCTGCATTGTTTTCGCCGACCCAATTTAAGCCTTCGCGTTGTTCACCGGTAATAAAGGGGTTAAACGGGTGCGCTTCAGGCGTAAAGTAGTAGGGTAAATCACCGCCCATTTCATGCGAGTCGACAAAAATTAGTGGGAATGTTTGTAACAGCGCGGCAATGCGTCCACGAGTTTCCGGCTGCGTTAAGGCAATCCAATCACGGTTCATATCGAAAAGATAATGATTGGTGCGTCCGTTTGGCCACGGTTCGTTATGTTCGGCAGAGATGCGATCTGTAGATGGTTCAAGCCCAATCGTTGCATAATAGCGGCTAACAAATCGGCCACGGCCATCCGGGTTTTGTAATGGATCGAGATACACCAAAGTATTGCGCATGATATTTTGCGTTCGCTCGTCACGCGCAGCTAATAGATGATAGGCGGTAACCATTGCCGCTTCGGCAGGAGAAATTTCATTGCCGTGGACACTGCTGGCAATCCAAACACTAGCCGGTAGATCATTCATCAGCTGGCGAGCCTGACGTTCGTTGGTTTGGCGAGGATCGGCTAAACGGCGCATACCGGCTTCAATTTCGTCCAAACGAGCGATATGGTCACGGCTACCAATCACCGCATAAAACAGGGGGCGGCCTTGCCATGTTTCACCGTAAGGTACCAGTTTTACTTGTTCAGGATGCGCTTGTTGCAATGCTTCAAAATACGCAAGTATTTGTTCTGGAGACGAGACACGACTACCAGCATGATAGTCTAAAACATCATGAATCGAAGGTGTGCCTTGATGGTCGGCGTTTGGCCATGCGGGCACCGTGTCAGCGGCCGCTGGGGTAAGGGTAAGCGCCGAGACCAGCGCGATGGACAAAAGCGACAGTCGATGACGCTGGTTACTGAGTAAATTCATCTGCATGACCAAAATGCTCCGTTAGCATGTCCTCAAAGGGACTGTTTTTCTAGTGTGTCAATCGTACGAATGATTGCGTCTAATAGGGTTTTCTCATCATGACGATGAGGGACTTCGGAATCAGGTTTTGCTCCCGTAATTACTGGAATTACAATGGCTTGTTCTGCTTGATAACTCACCTCAGGGGTTTCATTTGTCACACTAATGATGGCGTCTACCGGCTGAAAGCCAAGTTGTCCATGAAGCCACTGCATTCGTTCGGTTAACGGAAGTTGCCCTGCGGGACTCGGTTCAGCAACCAGATTATCAATAAATATGACGCGAGCTGATGAATTCTCGATTGTTTGTGCAATTTCTTCGATTAGCAGCGGTGGTAACACGGAAGTAAGAAAACTACCGGGGCCGAGGATAATGTAGTCGCTTTGGGTCAAATGTAATAATGCTTCCGGCGTTGCTTCGACTTCAGGGAACAAAGTTAGACGTTTCGGCATGGACGTCAGCTTGTCGACGCGAAATTCGCCGAAACAGGTCAGATCGTTCTCCAACTCGGCAACAAGGTCGGTTGGCGTTTCCGACATAGGTAATATTCGACTAGCAACTTTTAAGAGGCGACTCAATAATTCGATTCCATCGACGGGACGGGCTGATAACTCGTCTAAACAATAGAGTAGGAGGTTTCCGAGGCTATGACCTTCTAAGCCGGTTTGTTTTTCGAAGCGAAAATTTAAAACCTCAGCTGCAAGTGGCTGACTGGCGAGTTGCGACATACAATTGCGAATATCACCCCAAGCGATGCAATGTTGATCAGCACGTAGGCGTCCTGTAGAGCCCCCATTATCGCTGGTCGCAACGATGCCGACGAGACGCTTCTTCATGAAGGTAAGTGTCGCCAATAATCGACCAAGCCCATGCCCACCACCAATTGCTGTAATGCGGAGCTCGCGAAAGATCGGATGTTTTACTTGATGGGTGACCATTCCGTTTTTATTCTCAACAAAAAAACTCTTCCCACTATAAAGGCTGCCCCCTAAACTGTGAAATAAATTCCGGTATATTTAAGAAAATGATGCATTTTTCTGGCAAGATATGCCGAGTTAGAAAAGGAAACTTGCATGCCTGCCGACGCAGAAACTATCAAGACCAACAAATTCAGCCGTTGGAGCCTATGGCTATACAACGGCCTGCTATATTTATTATTACCATTTATCTTGCTGCACTTTTGGCGCCAAGGTCGACGTAATAAGGCTTATCGCGCACGAATCCAGGAACGTTTTGGCAAACAGCCCATCGCCAGTAAACACCAAGGCGCGGTCATTTTTCATTGTGTGTCGGTGGGTGAGTTCTTAGCCGCTAAACCCCTTATTGCTGCTTTTCTCGAATCTGCAAACGGCACGCCTATCGTTGTTACTTGTATGACACCAACGGCTTCGGAGTTAATTCAAACAACATTCGGTGAACAGGTTTATCATTGTTATTTACCACTGGACACGAGCGCGGCCATGCGTCGATTTATCCACGGCTTGCAACCCAAGGCTTTGGTTATTTTAGAAACCGAATTATGGCCGAACCTGATGTATCAGTGTCAACGTGCAAAGGTACCGACGTTATTAGTCAATGGGCGCATGTCGGAGCGCTCAGCTGCGGGCTATAAGCGACTCGATTGGTTGTTTGCCCAGACTTGGGGGGCACTGCGTTATTGTGGGATTCAAACGGAATCACAGGCGTCTCGATTTGTCGCCATCGGCGTACAAAAAGACCGCGTGCAGACGGTTGGAAACTTGAAATTTGATTTACAGATTCCAGACGCGCAGCGTGAGCAGATTCAGTCATATCAGAACTTGCTAGCTGACCGCCTGATCATCACTGCGGGAAGCACACACGCTGGCGAAGAAGCTACGATTTTACAAGCATTTAAGAAAGTTCAGCAAAGTTATCCCAATGCGCTGCTCATTCTCGTGCCGCGTCATCAAGAGCGTTTTGACGAAGTCGCAGATTTGCTCCAAGAGCATGAGTTTTCATTCGTGCGCCGGCGCACTGGGCAACCTATCCTTGCTGATACAAAGGTGTGGCTTGCCGATACCATGGGCGAACTCATGCTTTGGTATGGTCTCGCGCGTATCGCCTTTGTCGGTGGTAGTTTGATTACGCGCGGGGGGCATAATCCATTGGAACCGTTGGTTTTTGGTGTCCCTATCGTATCAGGGCGGCATGTTTTTAACTTTCAAGATATTTACAACGAACTCGATCGCTTGCAAGCAGTTCGCTGGGTGCAGGATAGTGATTCCTTAGCAAGTACGCTCATTGGCTTAATGGCGACGCCAGAAACAGCGCGACGCTTGAGCCAAGAAGCGCAGCAGCTGTTTGCTGATCACCAGGGAGCTACACGTCGATATTTAGCGACGATCCACCAAGTCTGTGAAGGGAGGCATGGATGAAACTTACGTCAACATGCGCTGCTCGAGTGGCACGCCTGCAGAGCGGCGACGCTAGTACATTTTTGGTCAACACGGACGAAGTCCCAGCGGACACGAAGACAACGACGATTCAGTCTTGGTTTCAGCCTGCGTACTGGCAGCGAAAAAACGCAGTGATTGGCACCAGTCATGGCCGCAATACGGTCTACTTTGTGATGTCGAACACCCGTCATTGGGTACTTCGCCACTATTATCGTGGTGGCTTGCCGGGTAAACTCTGGAACGACCAATTTTTGTACTTAGGCGAAGCGCGAAGTCGAAGTTTCGCCGAGTTTCAGTTACTCCAGCAAATGCGCGAATTAGGATTACCTGTGCCGAAACCGATCGCTGCAAACTTGCAACGTCATGGCTTGTGTTATCGCGCAGATCTATTGATTGAACGTATCGTCAATAGCCAAGACTTATTTAAAGCGCTGCTACATGCAGAATTAGGTGACCAAACTTGGCAACGGATTGGCTTTACTATCGCTGCATTTCATCGTCATCATGTATTTCACAGTGACCTCAATTGTCATAATATTTTGTTGCAGTCTCAGGATGAAAGCGAGCAAGTGTACTTGATTGACTTTGATCGCTGCCGAATTCGGCCGACCGGAGCTTGGCAACAGCAAAACTTGCAACGGTTGCAGCGGTCATTGTTAAAAGAAAGAAAAACCATGCACGATGAGCAAGGGAACGCATTCTATTATCATGACTCCAATTGGCAAATGCTTTTGCAAGGCTATCGTGACGGTATGTCTGCTCAGGAAACAGTCCGAACGTCAGCGACCACAGGAAATGAATAAGATGAAACTAAGGTTTATGAATTGGGTAATTGCCATGACTGCAGCGAGTACGCTCGGTCTAGCTTATGCTGAGGAGCATGATCGGCAATTGCTGACGTTGTGTTTAGTCGCAGCAGATACGGTGAAAATTGAGGTAGAACTAGCGACGGAACCCAAATCGCGCGAACGCGGATTAATGGAACGAGAAAGTTTAGCTGCGCAAGCGGGAATGTTATTTGTTTACCCGCAGAACGGCATGCGTGCATTTTGGATGTACAAAACACTGATTCCGCTTGATATTGCCTACATTGGCGCTAACGGCCGCATTCAAGAAATTTATAGCATGGAGCCTTGTCGGAGCATTTTTCCCGCTCGTTGCCCAAATTATCCGTCACAGCAACCGTTACGCATGGCTTTGGAAGTCAATAAAGGGAAATTTGCAGAGTGGGGCGTTGAGGTTGGTGACTTGATCTTCACAGATGATTGTGAAACGCCGTTGCAACCGTTGCCGGCGGCTTAAAGAGAGAGAACTATGAGCAACTATTTGAAAATTATTCTAATCTTCATAAGTCTTAGTTTGCTTGCTGCGTGCGCTAGCACCACGGACGGTGAACCGACACGACGCGGGGAACAGACCCGTGTTCCTGCACTGACTGAGTTGACGGAAGAGACTGCGGCGCAATGGTTGCGTTCTGGACAGACGCTTAATAGTGAAATTCAACGTTGGTGGGGAACACCTTCGTCGCAAGGACGTAGCGGCGATGTATTATGGGATAACTATACTTGGGTCGGCCAAAGCGGCAAGGGTGATGGTAGTACCCGGATGTTATCGTTAACCTTAAGTTATAACTTGCAAGGTATCTTGCAAGACTACGATTTACAGATTCACGAGTTTCCGGCCTACGCACGTCCCTGAGTCATTGGTCGCAAGGGGAGAGCTACTAATCCGGTATCGGCTAGACTTTTGTGGCTAACTCCCGAAGACTTTGCCTAGTAACCCACATAATAAAAAGGTTTCCTATGTCTAAATTAACGCTACTTTCAGCAAGCATTGCATTAGCGCTTGGTCTTAGTGCATGTAGCGATGCGGTTCAAAATCAACCAAACGAATCTCGGATCGCAGCCGAAAATGCCGTTTCGGCTGAGCAAACGAGTTTAGTTTCGGGTATTGAGCTCGAGAATATGGATCGGTCGGTAAGCCCGCGCGAGAACTTTTTCCGTTACGTAAATGGCGGCTGGTTAGAAAAAACCGAAATTCCCGCGGATCGGGCGCGGTGGGGAAGTTTTGATGAGCTTCGCGAACAGGCGGAAGCGCATGTGCTTGAAATCGTCATGGAGTTTGCTGAGCAACAAGGTGAAGCAGGATCTGATCGGCAGAAAATTGGCGATTTGTATCGCTCATATATGGATGAAGAAACGATTGAAGCGCTTGGATTAACGCCGTTAGCTGATGATATCGCCCGCATTCAGGGACTAACGTCGCATGCCCAACTGGCAGAATTCTGGGGGAAACAACAACGCCTGCGCACGGCCGTCCCATTCTCTGTTGGTGTTGGTCAAGACCAAATGCAATCCGACCAATATATTACGTCAATTAGTCAATCAGGTCTTGGTCTTCCAGACCGCGAGTATTACTTAGCCGATGATGAACGTAATCAGGCACTAAGACAGTCGTATGTGGCGTTTATTGAGCAGTTATGGTCCGCCGCAGACTGGGAACAAGGTGCCGCAGCGGCACAGACTATTTTGCGGATTGAGACCGCTTTGGCCGAACAGCAATGGACGCGAATTCAAAATCGTGATCGGTTAGCCTCGTACAATAAAATGACCTTAACGGAACTGGCGGAGCAAGCACCGGGATTTGATTGGCAAGCTATGTTCAACGCCGCTGACCTAGATATTGAAGAGGTTGTGGTTCGTCAGCCCGATTATCTCGCTGCCGTTGCTGAATTGTATCAAACCATTGATTTAGCTGATTGGCAGACCTATCTGCAGTTCCATACGTTGCGTAGTGCCGCCGGTTCATTAAACCGTGAGTTTGCCGACATTAGTTTTGATTTTTATGGTCGGGTATTACAAGGACTCGAAGAAGAACGTTCACGCGAACGCCGCGCAGTTAGCACGGTGGAAAGTGTGCTCGGTTTCATGGTCGGGCAAGAATATGTGCGCCGTCATTTTAAACCAGAAGCTCAAGAGCGGATGGCGGAGATGGTTGACAATATTCTCGTTGCTTTCGGTGAAGCAATTGATGACTTGGAATGGATGACAGCGGAGACGAAACAAGAAGCGCATGCAAAATTAGCGACTTTCACCACAAAAATCGGCTTCCCAGAAAAATGGCGTGACTATGAGTGCGTCAACATTGTTGCCGATGATTTGTTTGGTAATTTGCGTCGCGCTGGCTCCTGCGAGTATGACCGGATGATTGGCCGTTTAGGTCAGGAAGTTGATCCGTATGACTGGGGTATGACACCGCAAACCGTGAATGCTTATTATCGCTCCACAATGAATGAGATTGTATTCCCAGCAGCGATTTTGCAACCACCGTTTTTCAATGTCGATGCGGATGATGCAATTAACTATGGTGCAATTGGTGCCGTTATTGGCCACGAAATCACCCATGGCTTTGATGACCAAGGACGCCGGTCTGATGGTGAAGGTAATCTACGTGATTGGTGGGGCGAGCAAGACGAGCGTCAATTCCGTGAACGCGCGGATTTGATGATTGAACAGTTTAGTGGTTTTAACCCGATTGATGATCTTTATCTGCAAGGCGCTCTGAGTTTAGGTGAAAATATCGCCGACCTTGGTGGTTTAAATGTCGCGTTGCGGGGTTACATGAATTCACTTGAGGGTCGCCCGGCTGAAACTATCGATGGTTATACTGCGGAACAACGTTTTTTCATTGGTTGGGGACAGATTTGGCGGATTAAGTTCCGCGATGAAGCCTTACGTCGCCAAGTCGTCGTTGGGCCGCACTCGCCAGGCAAATACCGTGTGCTAGGGCCTTTATCGAATATGCCAGAGTTTTATCAGGCGTTTGATGTCGAACCTGGGGATCCTATGTATCGCGATGAATCCATTCGAGTTAAGATTTGGTAACTTGAATCAATTAACGCGTTAATTGTTAGTTGTGTGGGCAACCTTTGCGGGTTGCCCAATTTGTATCTCAGCCTTGTATTGTTTGTTTAAGAAGAAAAGATTGGAGCAGCGTATGAGACTTGATCTCCGCAGTGATACGGTGACGCAGCCAACACCGGCGATGCGTGAAGCAATGGCCAGTGCAGCAACTGGTGATGATGTTTATGGTGAAGATCCATCGGTGAATGCACTCGAAGAGCGTGTTGCAGGGTTGTTTAATAAAGACGCAGCGATATTGTGTACCAGTGGGACGCAAAGTAATTTGCTGGCGCTGCTAAGTCAGTGTCAACGTGGCGAGGAGTACTTAGTTGGCGAAGAGTACCACACCTACCGCTATGAGGCGGGTGGCGCTGCAGTACTTGGAGGCATTGTGCAGCAAACCGTGTCAGTGCAAGCCGATGGTACGCTTGATCTAGAGCGACTAGCAAGCAAAGTTAAGCCTGCCGATCCGCACTTTCCGATCACGCGCTTACTCTCACTGGAAAACACGCATACAGGTAAAGTTATGCCGCCGGCGTTTATTGCAGCCGCCAGTACTTTCGTAAACCAACACAACTTACGATTGCATCTCGATGGTGCGCGATTGTTCAATGCGCATATTCAATCAGGGCAATCAATAACCGCAATGACGGCACCGTTTCACAGTGTGTCGGTGTGCTTCTCGAAAGGACTAGGCGCACCGATTGGGTCTATGTTAGTGGCGGATGCAGAGACGATTCATAAAGCGCGACGTTGGCGAAAAATGCTCGGCGGTGGTATGCGACAAGCAGGGATTGTTGCGGCTGCATTAGATTACGCACTAGACCATCATGTACAGCGGTTAGCCGATGACCATCAGTGTGCGCAACAGTTGGCGAACGCACTGCGAACGGCTATCGCAACGCAGAAAATTCAAGGCGTAACGGTGGAACCGGCGGTAACGAATATGGTGTATGTGCAGTTTGATCAACCAGGAATAGCCAAACAGGTCTCAGAATATTGCCGTTCGCACGGTATATTCGTGCCAGCTAGCGCACGTATGCGCTTAGTGACGCATTTAGATGTAACATCTGCTTACATTGATTTTATTGTTGAGCACTTTGTTCATGCGATAATCTCGGATTCGTAATCGGTTGCGAAATGCATGACGTTTGTTTAATCAAGGACGAATAGAGCTGAAATAGTGGTTTATTATTTGTTGTTCAGCTGACTGGAAAAAGTATGGGTAATCGCGCAATTAAAAGGCTCCGGCAGAAGCTATATCCACTCGGTATGGTTGTAGCCTTTTTGTGTGCTTTTTCCCTGTTGGCATGGAAGCCAACTTTAGCAATGCCGTCGAGTGATTTATCGCTGACTGATTTTGCCCGCCACGCCCAGTTTATTGACATAAAAATCTCGCCGCTGGGAAGTTATCTTGCGGCGACGAGCCGTAAAACGGACGGTTCCGTTCGTTTAACCACGCTAGATGTTACCACTCACGAAGTACTGTCAGTGACGCAATTGCGTGGAAATGAGTCGGTCGATGATTTTTATTGGGTCAGTAACGATCGATTGTTGATCACGACCGCACGAGAAATTGGTTCGCTTGAACAGCCGATACTAACAGGTGAGCTGTCGGCAATGAATGTGGATGGCAGTCGACGTGTGATCCTCACTGGACCGCGCTCACGAGATGGCGAATTTGTTTTTGCTGAGTTAATCGATGTCCTACCAATGAGTGACGGCGAGGTCCTCATTTCCCAGTTCAGTATGCGCGAAAGCGAACCCTTTATTGATCTCTACCGGATGCGCGTCGACAGCGGCAGAAAACGCAGCGCAGGGCGGATTCCAATTCGCTCTTTTTATGGTAGCCAAGTCCAGATTGTTGTGGATAGCAGCGGCGTTGCACGTGTTGCTCGCGGTGTATCACCGGACAATCCGGAGCAGGTTGTGATCATGTATCGACAAAATGCTCGTTCGCCTTGGCAGCGGCTAGGTGACTATGATGAATTTGAAGGTGGGTTTATCCCATTAACCATAGCCTCAGATGAACAAACCGTCATAGGATTGTCGACAACGCAAACCGATACGCAAGCCATTTCTTATTTGAACATCAATGACAAATCTGAAACGATTCTGGCTTACCATCCTGACGTCGATCTCTATCCAATATTTTCCTATCGGTACGGCCGACCGCATGCAGTCATCGGGGCAAGTTTCGAAAATACTGGTATGGAAACGGTATTTTTTGCAGACGAGGATGACGATTATGCGCGTGTGTTACAGCAACTGACGGCAACATTTCCGAATTCGAGCATTCAGATCCGATCGTCTACCGTCGATAATCAGAAAATGGTCTTGGCGATACAATCGGCGAATCAGCCGCGCCAATTTTATTTATATGACCAACAAGAAAGTGTCATCGTTGCTTTGGTTGATAGCCGCCCATGGTTTTCCGGACACGACTTACCAGCAACGCATGCAATTACTACTGTAAACCGTGACGGAACAACGATACAGGGAATGCTAACCGTACCAACAATAAACGACTCTCAAAAATTACCGCCCTTGGTTGTTGTCCCTCATGGTGGCCCCTATGGTGTGCGCGACTCAATAGCCTATTTTGATCGTGAAGCGAAGTTATTAGCACAGCAAGGATATGCGGTCTGGCAACCGAATTTTCGTGGCTCCAGTGGTTTTGGTCTGGCGTTTGAACGTGCTGGTTTGCAGGAATGGGGAACTGGCATTGTCGATGATATTACCGATAGCGTATTGGCCTTGATCGAACAAGGCAAAGTTGACGGTAATCGGGTTTGTATCTACGGCGCAGCGTTTGGCGGTTATGCGGCGATGATGTCGGCTATTCGCGAGCCTCAGCTCTATCGTTGTGCGATTGGATTTGCAGGCTTTTACGATTTAAATCTCATGTTTCAAGTGGGTGATTTACCCCGCAGCAACTTCGGCCGCTCCTACTTGCAGCGTGCATTGGGTACGGACAGCGAACAGCGTCGGCAGCAGTCGCCGGTGGCCCGTGTAAACGAGTTGCAAGTACCGGTTTTAGTTATTCATGGACAACAAGACATGCGTGCTCCGATTGAGCATGCTGAAGCATTACGCGCTGAATTAATTGAACATCAACGCGAATATGAGTGGCTGGTCAAAGCGAATGAGGGCCACGGGTTCTATAAGCCAGAAAACAACGTCGAGCGTTGGCAAGTGATGCTGGAATTTTTAGATAAGTATTTGCGCAATGCAGAGAATAACGAAGAAGATTAATTGGTCGGCGTGACTGGATTTGAACCAGCGACCCCTGACACCCCATGACAGTGCGCTACCAAGCTGCGCCACACGCCGACCGTGCGACGTATCTTACTGCTTTCAAAGCAAATGGCAAGCACCACGCACTAATTTTGCGCATAACTGCGGTAATTTTAAACAGTTCGCTAGATATCTAAGCAGCCTTTCTATTGTTCAGCAAACCGCTGTAGCTCACGCAAGCTCTGAATGAATACTGGTGTCGGTGGAACTGCGCCGGGAACAACGTCGCCTTGTGCATTAAATAACAGCATATCGCCGCTACTATCTATCACGGTCGTTTGCTGTGCCTCAAAGATAAACAGGTTAGGTCGGACGGTGTACACGCGAGGGAAAGTGCGTCCCGGTTGGTTTAACGCTAAGCCATTGGTGAAATTACGAAAGCCTTCGGCACAGGACATGTAGGGCTGTATTGCGGTTGGCATGACATCTTCAATTGTCGTTAACCGGCGCGGATAATCATGAGTTCCTAAAGTATACAGCGGTACATTGATATGTTCGGGGCGGATGCTGTTGTGTGCGAGCTCTGCTGGGACTAATCCAGTAATAATGACTTGGTTGGATAGCTCATGGTATTGCTCGATAAATGCCAGTACATCGTCTAAATCAGCCGGTGTCACTAAGATCACCTGTAACCCGCTGGTTGCGATACGAGATTGCTGCCACTCACTAAACGACGTTTGCAAATGTTCGGGCAATTCAACCTCGGGGAATTCGCGAGTGCGCTGGAAACGCACAGGCGTGCCATAGTCGTTCATGATCTGCAAATAGGCAGGCAATGCGTTCTGTTGTTTTAAGCTCGCACTATATAAATCGGGTACACCGTACAAGAGGGTCATGACCGCCATGTCGAGTTGCGCATGTCCGAGGTGCATTCCCTGATGTTGGGTTAAACCCGGTATTCGCGACTGCAGCGCCGCTTGCATGGCAACATCGATTTGCGAAAAGGCAAATACTACCGTGCCTCCTTGGACAAACTCTTTACTACATAACATCGGCCCGACGGGATACCGTGCGGTTAATTGCTGAGCTTGAGTGAGCTGGTCTTGGCGATTCTGAAATTGTTCAATGCTGATCCAACCATGGCGAGCCATGAGTGACTTAGCGGTCGTTGGGTAGGAGAGTGGGAATAAGTCATCATGCTGAGTAATCGGTGCGTATAAGTTCGCATCGGCCCAAATGTGCGTGCTATGACTGATAAAAAAGCTAGCAATAAAAACACCGGTAAATGCCTTCGCGAATGGCTTACCTTGTAAGTTGGGTAATCGTTTCCAAGTCAGGTTGGCCAAGGTCAACTGCAATGCGAAAATAATTAAAAAAGCAAAAATAATAATGGATAATAAGACAAAACTACCACCGGCAAACCACTCTTCGGCATCCAGTGAGAGCTGGTTGAGTGAATAGGTGTTTAGGTGAAAGCCATACTGACGGAAGAAGATCGCGTCAAAGAGCAATGTAAACAGTCCTATCGTCGCCAGTAAAGCAGCATAGCCACGCAGTATCTTGGAGTAAGGAATAATTAAACACAGGGGGAACAGTGCGATTATAAAAATCACGAATGGCAAGAAGGCAAAATGACCAAGCCAACTGACAAAGAGGTAACCATTGCCTAGGCTAGAGCCCGTTGGCAATGCATTCTCGACGTAAAGCAGACTAATGAGCAAACATAGAAAAATATTACCAAAGGTGAACCAATGGCCCCAGCTAATGAGACGTGCTATTCGGTCGCGCTGTTGATATTTGCCCATTTGTCGTCCGCGTTATAATTGGAATAAGACGTGTATTTTTATTTTTCGCTACTGTTCGCTACCGATTGTAGCAGAATTTGTCCGAACTGCTTTGCAATTGCCGCTCGCTTATCCGCCGCGACATGATGGTGAATAATGTGTGTCGTGACGTTGCCTAACGTCATCAAAGCAAGGTCGCTGGGCGACTCGTCCGCTGAGAAAATATCTAAGATATCACTGATTAATTTTTCCTGACGTGCTTCATCGTATTTTGACAGTATCGGCATGGGGCTCTCTTCTTCACCGTGATAGAATAGGGTAAGTTTATCATAAATCAATATGTTGCATAGCGAGAGAGAAATGAATCTGACGGTTACGGCCAGTATTGTGCACGAAATTTATCAGGATCCTGATGGAAATTATGGCGTTCGGTTTTCACCGGCGACGTTACAAAATGACCCGGAAGTGGTCACACTCCTTGCTGAATTGTCGCAAGTTTATAATGCAAAACCAACCAAGGGTTATGCAAGTTTTGTCACGATTGACGATCCGATCTATGCCGAAGCCCGCGAGAATGGCGAGTCTATACCTGAGCCTGAGTTTCCAAAACTTCTGACTGGCTGGTTGCAGGGCACGATGCCGTTTGTGGAGTTATCACAGCAAGTTGCACGCCTGTTACAACAGCAATTGACTCAGTATGCAGTGGCTGAAGCGGGCTTCCTGCTGCTCGCAGATTATGAAGAAAGTGGCGACCGATTTTTACTTGTTGGTTTTTTACCGGTGCGTGATGGCGTGATGGTGCAACCTGATTTAAGTGTGCATAAAGCGGCGCAGTTAGATGTCGCAAAAGTACAATTAGCAGCGCGAATTAATTTGACCGAGTTACAGGCGAATGCTGATGATTTGTATTACATATCGTTTCTAAAAGGTCGCACAGGACGCAAAGCTGGTGAGTTTTTTCTTGATTTTCTGGGCTGTGCCGAACGCGTCAATGCAAAAGCGAGTACGCAACAACTTGTGAAAACTGTTCAAGCCATGGTGACAAACAGTGAATTGGAACCGGAGCAAGCACAACAGATTCGTCAAGAAGTCTATGACTATTGCGGCGAGCAATGGCAACAAGGCGGTCAAGTCGAATTGAATTCATTAGATCAGCGGCTCGCCGATCAAGGTTCGCCTTCGATAAAGGGCTTCGCCAATGATCGTGGCGTCGAATTACCCGATTCCTTTCCTGCTGATAAGTCAAGCTTGCGTCAACTTATGAAATTTCAAGGGCAGGGCGGCGGTGTCAGTGTTGCCTTTGAACAGAAACTAATTGGCAGTCGCGTGCAGTATGATCCGGCGACCGATACGATTACGATTGTTGGAACACCACCGAACTTGCGTGATCAGCTACGGCGCTTCTATGGACTTAATGATTAAAAGAAAATGCCAGCGCTGTGACGATCAGAGCGCTGGCATTGTCTGTGAAGCGAGAGGTTGTTATTCGGAATTGGGTTCTGCTGAATGAGGAACAATATTCATTGCATGTAAACCTTTTGGTCCTTCTTCCAGCTCAAAGTTGACTTCTTGTCCAGCTTTTAGCGTACGGTATCCTTCCATTTGAATGGTGGAGTAATGGGCAAAGATATCGCCACTACGTTCCTCTGATTCAATAAATCCGAACCCTTTCGTGTTATTGAACCATTTGACTTTACCGGTAGCCATACTTCTACTTCCTTCTTGCGTTTGTTGTTTTGTTATAATGATTATTGGTCACACCTGTTATTGTTATTCGGGTGCGGAGACTGTCATGAAGCACTTGTGTATCATGCACTTGAAATCTGCAACAAACAGTACCATCTGTTAATGTAGATAAGACCAAAAAATAGTCAAGGTTTTGAGGGAAATTTATTACAATTTTTTAACGAATAAATCCGGAAAAAACTTACCGGCTGGAAAAATTCTGGCTATAGTTATAAAGAACACTGGGATTACTTTGAAACAATGACGTGGTTTAGCGACTCCATACCTGAACATCATTTAGACGAAGCGACTGATACGGTTTTGCAGCCGCCGCGTATGTATCAGGTGATGTTGAATAATGACGATTTTACGCCGATGGACTTTGTCATCGAAGTACTTGTCCGTTTTTTCCGACTCGATCAAGAGTCGGCAACGGAAGTGATGTTAAAAGTGCATCATCACGGGAAAGCAGTGTGTGGTGTGTACTCTGCAGAAATTGCAGAAACGAAAGTGGTGCAGGTGAATCAATATGCACGTGATAACCAGCATCCGTTGCTCTGTACCATGGAGCAAGTTTGATTTGTGAAGTAAGGAGAGCAGTATGCTAAACAAAGCGCTCGAGATTTCGCTAAACGATGCATTTCGTTTAGCACGTGAACGCCAACACGAGTTAATGACCGTTGAACACCTACTCGTCGCATTGCTAGATAACCCAGAAGCTTCGGAGGCTTTACGTGCCTGCGGAATCGATTTTGCTGGGTTAAAAAGCGACCTATTAACTTACATCGATCGCTCTACCCCTCGCTTTCCTGAAAATGACCTTGGTGAAACTCAACCAACACTTGGTTTTCAGCGCGTTCTACAACGTGCCGTATTTCATGTCCAATCTTCAGGCAACTCAGAAGTTACTGGCGCAAATGTGTTGGTGGCAATTTTTAGTGAACAAGAATCTCAGGCTGTATATTTACTAAATAAGCACGAGGTGACCCGGCTCGATGTGGTGAATTTTATTTCACACGGTATTTCTCGTGTCGAAGAAGAGAAAGGGGCACCGATAGACTCGACCGAAGCGACTGCCGAATCGGAAGAGCAAAGTTTTCTTGCGCGTTTTTGCGTGAACCTCAATCAACGCGCGAAAGCGGGCAAAATTGATCCGCTTATTGGTCGTGACTTGGAATTGGAGCGCACGGTTCAAGTACTCTGTCGGCGGCGTAAAAATAATCCGCTACTGGTCGGTGAAGCGGGCGTGGGTAAAACTGCGATCGCGGAAGGTTTGGCGTGGAAGATTGAGCAGGGTGATGTTCCAGAAGTCATGGCTGACGCGGTGATTTACAGTCTCGATATGGGCGGTCTTTTGGCGGGTACGAAATACCGTGGTGACTTTGAGAAGCGTTTTAAAGCCTTGTTGAAAGAGATTACGAAGCAGCAACATGGCATTTTATTTATCGACGAAATTCATACGATTATTGGCGCTGGCTCTGCCTCCGGCGGCGTCATGGATGCGTCAAACCTATTGAAACCTCTACTCTCGAGCGGCGAGCTCAAATGTATTGGTTCAACGACGTATCAAGAATATAAGAATATTTTTGAAAAGGATCGGGCGTTGGTACGGCGCTTCCAGAAGATTGATGTGACGGAACCTTCAGTCGAAGATACGACACGAATTCTTTTAGGGTTGCGTGACAAATATGAAGCGCATCATGGGATTCGCTATACGCAACCGGCCATTCGGGCAGCTGCTGAATTAGCGGCGAAATATATCAACGACCGTCATTTACCAGACAAAGCAATTGATGTGCTCGATGAAGCAGGAGCGAGTCAACGTTTGTTACCGCAGTCAAAACGGAAGAAAACGATTGGTGTTGGTGATATTGAAGCGATTATTTCGCGGATTGCTCGTGTTCCTGCGCAGTCGGTTTCGCGCAACGATCAAAGCATGTTGAAGCAACTCGACCGTAATTTGAAGATGGTGGTATTTGGGCAGGACAATGCAATTGACTCGTTAGTTGCAGCGATTCGGCTGACACGCAGCGGACTAGGCGGAGAACACAAACCGGTCGGCTCGTTCCTATTCGCTGGCCCAACGGGAGTGGGCAAGACGGAAGTCACACAACAATTAGCCAAAGCTATGGGCGTTGAGTTACTACGGTTTGATATGTCCGAGTATATGGAGCGCCACGCAGTAAGCCGTTTAATCGGTGCGCCACCGGGCTATGTCGGTTTCGAACAGGGTGGTTTGCTGACCGAGGCCGTCATTAAAAACCCATACAGTGTCGTGTTGCTCGATGAAATCGAAAAGGCACACAATGATATTTTTAATATCTTACTGCAAGTTATGGATAACGGCACGTTAACCGACAACAACGGCCGCAAGGCGGATTTCCGCAATGTTGTGCTGGTGATGACGACGAATGCGGGTGTGCGTGAAACTGAGCGCAAGTCCATTGGTTTCCAAGAGCAAGATCATAAGTTCGATGTCATGTCGGAAATTAATAAGGTATTTACGCCGGAGTTCCGTAACCGATTGGATGGTATTATTTGGTTCGATCATTTGAACACCGAAGTCATCCTGCAAGTGGTTGATAAATTTATTTGTGAGCTACAAGCACAATTGGACAAGAAAGGTGTGTCACTGGAAGTGGAAAGTCCAGCTTTAGCTTGGTTAGCTGAAAAAGGCTATGATCGGGCGATGGGCGCTCGACCGATGACGCGTGTAATCCAGGAACATCTTAAGAAACCGTTGGCTAATGAAATTTTATTTGGGCGCCTAAGTCAGGGCGGAAACGTTCAAGTTTGTCTAAATGTTGAAACGGATTCTCTCGACTTTGTCTATGACAATGCCAGTGAAGCAGTGACTTAATCGACAGTCTCAGTTAAACACCAGACACGAAAAAACCCAGCCATGTGCTGGGTTTTTGTTTCCTAACTCTGGTGCCTTCGGCTAGGGTTAGGAGAACTTCACGTTAGTAAGTTGGGATGCGATTAACCCGCTGGCATCAGCAGCGGATAGACACAATTAACGTGCACGGAAAACGATACGGCCTTTACTAAGGTCATAAGGGGTCAGCTGAACGGTAACTTTGTCACCGGTTAGAATACGAATGTAGTTTTTACGCATTTTTCCTGAGATATGCGCAGTGACTACGTGGCCGTTTTCCAGCTCGACACGAAACATGGTGTTTGGCAAGGTCTCTAAAATAGTGCCCTGCATTTCAATGCTGTCTTCTTTCGCCATTAAAATCCTCTGTATTTTCTTTGATCTGGCTAATTTTAAGCGCGGGGATTTTAACCCGAATTCACTTTAATTGCCAACATTCGCTATGGGTATTTGTCGCGAGCACCAACGTTGGTGGTCAAATTCAAGTTCTTGCTGCGCTTGTAGTGCCTGAATAAAGTCAGTGCGCGGAAGTTCTTGCGCGCCCATTTGCTGCAGAAATGGGTTCATGATTTGGCAATCAATTCGTTCTATGGATAGCCTCTGAAGTTCGTCGCCTAAGGCAACCAGAGCGACCTTTGACGCGTTCGGTGCCAAACTAAACATACTTTCGCCACAAAATGTGCGCTTGACCTGCACCCCGTAGAGCCCGCCGACTAATGTTTCACCTTGCCAAACCTCGATAGAATGAGCATGGCCTAATTCATGGAGAGTGATATAAGCCTGTTGCATTGCTTTCGTTATCCAAGTGCCGTTGCCCGGACCTCGAGGGATGTCTGCGCAATGCCGTATCACTGCAGGAAAATCTCGGTTTAAGGTGACACGGTACTGACTCTGCTTGATAAATTTGCGCAGGGACCGGTTACAACGCACCGAGTCGCTGGCTATGACTGCACGTTTCGAAGGCGACCACCAAAGAATCGGCTCATTCGGGCTAAACCATGGAAATATACCTTGTCGATAGGCATTCATCAGACGTGTGGGTGATAAACAGCCACCAATGGCGAGCAGGCCATCCGGGTCTTCATGGGCGAGCGTAACACTTGGAAACGGCGCATTGGCATCCGTGTCGAGGACGTAAAAATAAGGTGGGCGCGGTGATTGGCTCATCGTAAGGCTAAATAAGGGACAAACCGTGCGGAATGTCCCCGGACTAAATTACTTCGTTTCTGCCAAGGCATCGAGGTATCGCTCGGCGTCTAGTGCTGCCATGCAGCCGGTGCCTGCGGAAGTGATTGCTTGACGATAGATATGGTCACTCACATCACCGGCAGCAAAGACACCAGGAATGGATGTTTGAGTGGCATTCCCATTGGTGCCTGAATGCACTTTCAGGTACCCGTTTTCCATATCTAACTGACCGGCAAACATTTGCGTGTTTGGCTGATGACCAATGGCAATAAATGCACCGGCTACCGGCAATTCAGACAACTCACCTGTTCGGGTGTCTTCGATACGAACACCGGTGACGCCCATTTGGTCACCTAAAACTTCGTTTAGAGTTTTATGTAAGTGCAATTTAACATTGCCGTTTTCTGCTTTTGCCATTAAGCGATCAACGAGAATCTTCTCCGCGCGGAAGCTATCACGACGATGAATAACGTGAACTTCTTCAGCAATATTGGATAAGTAAAGCGCTTCTTCGACCGCGGTATTCCCGCCACCGACGACACAGACTTGCTGACCACGATAGAAAAAACCATCGCAGGTTGCACAGGCACTGACACCTTTACCTTTAAAGGCCTCTTCTGAGGGAAGACCAAGATACTTGGCGGAAGCGCCAGTTGCGATAATCAGCGCGTCGCAAGTGTACTCGCCCGAGTCACCAATTAAGCGGAAAGGCTTGTCGGTTAGTTGCACTTGATTAATGTGGTCGAAAATAATTTCTGTATTGAAGCGCTCTGCATGCTGCTGCATACGCACCATAAGGTCAGGGCCGGTAAGACCTTCAGGATCGCCTGGCCAGTTTTCAACATCGGTTGTGGTGGTCAATTGACCGCCTTGTTGCATGCCGGTAATGAGAACAGGGTTCAAGTTTGCGCGCGCGGCGTAAACCGCAGCGGTATAGCCTGCAGGGCCAGAACCAAGAATAAGAAGCTTGCAGTGTCGTGCATCAGCCATGAAAAAAAGACTCCACTGTTAAGGTCAACAGAATTGAAAACCGATAGTTATGATTCGTTTTGGACGCTCCCATTGTAGGGAGTTGTTTCCATAGGGTAAAGAGCCGGCTTAAAGCCGGCTCATATTCAGTTGTAACGATTTCTTTAACGCGTAATTGCGTCAGCTGGATCCATGTACTCCAAGCCAAGTTTCTCACCTAAGTCGTCGTGTACGGCTTTATAAGTGATGTAACCTTTATGCATGTTCAAGCCATTGCGCAAATTGACGTCATTGGTCATCGCTGCAAGACCTTTATTCGCTAAAGCAATACCATAAGGCAAAGTGGCGTTGTTTAAAGCAATGGTTGAAGTCCGTGCGACACCGCCAGGCATGTTAGCCACACAGTAGTGCACCACATCGTCAACGACGTAGGTCGGATCTTGGTGGGTGGTCGCTTTCGAGGTTTCGAAACAGCCGCCTTGGTCAATCGCAACATCAACGAGAACTGAACCAGGCTTCATGTTCTTGATGTGCTCACGGCTTAATAATTTCGGTGCAGCTGCGCCTGGAATTAAGACCGCGCCAACGACTAAGTCGGCTTCACGCGAATATTTGTCGATGGCGTCAACGGTTGAGTAGACGGTTTTGACCCGACCCATAAAAATATCATCAAGTTCACGTAAACGCGGCAATGAACGGTCGAGGATAGTGACGTCAGCGCCTAAGCCTACGGCCATTTTCGCCGCTTGCGTACCAACCACACCACCACCGATGATCAAAACTTTGCCAGGAGCAACGCCAGGAACGCCACCGAGTAACGTACCGCTGCCACCTTGAATTTTTTCCAAGTTGTGCGCGCCTGCTTGAATTGACATGCGCCCAGCTACTTCGCTCATTGGCGCGAGTAACGGTAAACCGCCACGATTGTCAGTGACCGTCTCGTAAGCAATCGCTGTGACGCGAGCCTCGGCGAGCAAGCGCGTTTGCTCAGGGTCTGGTGCAAGGTGCAAATAGGTATAAAGAATCTGGCCTTCACGAAGTTGTTTACATTCGCCCGGTTGCGGCTCTTTCACTTTCACGATCATGTCGGCACTGGCGAAAATCTCTTCCGGTGTATCAACAATTCGTGCACCTGCAGCTTCATAATCTTCGTTGGTAAAACCGATGGCGACACCACCATCGCGTTGAACCATGACTTGATGGCCGTGAGCGACATACTCGCGAACCGCTGCCGGGGTTAAGCCGATGCGATACTCATGGTTTTTAATCTCTTTAGGTACACCGATCAACATAATAAAAAGCCTCAAGTCAATGTAATGGTGAATGGCCATTGACGTGCATCAACAGCCATTCAGGAACGCGTAATGTGCGGCAAAGTATAGCTTAACCGCGGCGCGCATTACTGACTTTTTTAGTGGCGTATAAAAGCATAAAATGCTATAAATAATTTATTAAAAAGCAGAAATGACTGGTAATGTATGGCAAAAGAGCATGAAGTCACTATTGATCGGCTCGACCGGAAAATTTTAAGAATCCTGCAAGAACGTGGTCGAATTTCGAATGTACAATTAGCCAAAGAAGTTGGACTAAGTCCAACCCCTTGTTTGGAAAGAGTTCGTAAACTTGAGCGCAATGGCGTAATAAAAGGCTATTATGCCAGAATCGACCCAGATAAATTAGGTTCTCCGTTACTGGTTTTTGTCGAGATTACGTTGAGTAAAACGTCGTCGGATGTATTTGCAGAATTCAGTGCTGCAGCGCGAAAAACCGACGAAATTTTAGAGTGCCATCTCGTTTCTGGTGACTTTGATTTTCTTTTGAAAGCGCGAGTTGCCGATATGGCCGCTTATCGTAAACTCCTAGGCGAAACGTTACTGAATATGCCGGGCGTCAATGAATCGCGCACCTATGTCGTCATGGAAGCCGTAAAACAAGAGAACAAAGTCGTAATAAAAGGCTGAATTTAGGTTAGTTTTGATTTTTAATTTTGAATACTCGAACCGAATCACTGTATGGTATTCTAGGTCGATAATAAGAAAAGACAACGATACGGAGTGTTATGACTGGATTGCAGCGACTACTTGAGGCTGGACTCATTCTCTGCGGCGCGTTAGCGATATTTTTGCTGACTGCGCTATTGTCATTTGATCCTGCCGATCCCAGTTGGTCACAAACAGGGTACACCCAAGAGATCCAGAATGCGGCCGGTGCTATCGGTGCGTGGTTCGCCGATATTCTCTTATTCTCCTTTGGTGCACTCGCGTACTCAATTCCTTTCGTCGTGGTTGGTTTCGGCTATGTGGTGTTTCATCGTCCGAGGCAGTTGTTGAGTGTCGACTACCTGACACTTGGTCTTCGACTTTTAGGTATTCTCCTCTTTCTTGCTGGAGCGACCGGCATCGCCGCCTTGAACTTTGCCGATATTTACTATTTTCCAGCCGGGGGGCTTGTTGGCAGCGTCATGATTGCCGCAATGTTGCCGTATTTTAACCTTGGTGGCACCACACTTTTACTTCTGACCTTTATTCTCACAGGGATTACTTTAATTACCGGTTTGTCTTGGATAGCTTTAGTCGACAAAATGGGCGCAGCGACCATTGCTGCCGCACTTTGGCTGGCAAAACCGATAAGTTCCCGTTTAGGAGAAAAACCGGCCACAGTTAAACCAAAAAGCAGTTCGCCCACGAAAGCAGAACCACCGGCCAAAAAGTCGAGTCGATTTGCCGGGTTATTCAGCCGTTGGTTCTCGCGTCACGACACAGCAAAGCAAGAGAAAACAGTTGAGCCTGACGACACTTGGGATGCTTTGCCAGTGGGCGGTCAACATGTCATCGAAGATGACAATTTGCCATCATTTTCCACTCGAGACGCGATTGATGAAGTGTCTGACGAGGCGCTTTTAGCTGACTTTGATGATGACGATAACGTACCGCAAATGGCAGCCAAGAAGCCAATGCCACAAGCGGCAAAGGCGCCGGTAAGCAAACCGCAACCGATAAAAACAAAGGCAGAGCCAACAGAGAAGAGCGCGCAATGGGTCAGTGAACTACCGTCGATTCAACTGTTGGATCGTGCTAACCGATCTGGGAATCCCATTAGTCAGAGCGAACTCGACGAAGTAAGTCGCACCGTCGAGTCGGTGTTGAAGGACTTTGGCGTTGAAGTGCAGGTCGCCGGTGTTCAACCTGGCCCGGTCGTTACTCGTTTCGAATTGGATCTTGCACCGGGCGTGAAGGTGAGCAAAATTTCTAACTTGGCAAAAGATATCGCTCGCTCGTTATCAGCCATTGCTGTGCGTGTGGTTGAGGTCATTCCGGGTAAATCGTATGTGGGTTTGGAGCTTCCTAACAAGCATCGGGAAATTGTTCGCTTAAGTGAGGTTCTAGAAAGTGAAGGGTTTGCTAAATCACCGTCGCCCCTAAGTATGGTGTTGGGTAAAGACATTGCTGGCAAACCAGTGACCGTTGATTTAGCAAAAATGCCGCATTTGTTAGTAGCAGGTACGACGGGTTCAGGTAAGTCTGTGGGTATTAACGTCATGATTCTGAGCATGCTGTATAAGTCACAGCCTGAAGACGTGCGCATGATCATGATTGACCCGAAAATGCTCGAACTGTCCGTGTATGACGGTATTCCACACTTGCTCACCGAGGTGGTGACTGACATGAAAGATGCAGCCAATGCGTTGCGTTGGTGTGTCGGCGAGATGGAACGCCGTTATAAGTTAATGTCGGCACTTGGCGTCAGAAACTTAAAGGGCTACAACCAGAAAGTTGAAGAAGCGATTGCCGCTGGTGAACCGTTACGCGATCCGATTTGGAAGCCGGGTGACTCGATGGACGAGCGTCCACCTGAGCTGGGTAAGCTGCCTTATATTGTGGTCGTGGTCGACGAATTGGCTGACATGATGATGATTGTCGGCAAGAAAGTTGAAGAACTTATTGCTCGAATTGCGCAAAAGGCACGAGCGGCTGGTATTCACTTGATTCTTGCCACGCAGCGGCCATCGGTTGACGTTATTACAGGTTTGATCAAGGCAAATATTCCGACCCGGATTTCGTTCCAAGTGTCGTCAAAAATTGACTCGCGCACCATTCTCGATCAGAGCGGGGCAGAGCATTTGTTAGGACAAGGGGATATGCTTTATATGCCACCTGGCTCAGGCGTACCGGTGCGTGTGCATGGTGCTTTTGTTGATGATCATGAAGTCCATGCGGTCGTCGCGGACTGGAAACAACGTGGCGCTCCGCAGTATCTGGAAGATATCTTAAGTGGAGATCAGGGGGATGAAGGCTTACTGCCGGGTGAAGCATCTGACGATGACGGCGAATCCGACCCCTTGTATGACGAAGCCGTTGCGTTTGTGACTGAAGCTGGCCGTGTTTCGGTGTCGAGTATCCAACGTAAATTCCGCATTGGTTATAATCGTGCTGCTCGGATTGTCGAACAAATGGAAGTTTCTGGTGTCGTATCTGCAGCAGGGCACAATGGTGCTCGAGAAGTTTTAGCAGCGAAACCGCCGAGGGATTATTGATGTATCGGACTATATTTTCTCATGCACTTTTGGTGTCTGTGTTGTTTAGCGGAAATCTTGCTATGGCACAGACTAGCGTCAACAGTGAGATTTCAACGCCGGAGACCAGCGCGCAAACGCTGCAACGCCGCCTGAGTGACTTAAAGAGCTTGCAAGGTCACTTTATGCAAGAGATCTTTGAAGATGGCCACCTGATTCAAGAGTTGCAGGGCCATTTTGTCCTCGAGCGACCAGCACGCTTGCGTTGGGTTACTGAAGCACCGGAAGCGTCGGTGATGGTCGCAGACGGCGACACCTTGTGGTACTACAATCCTTTTATTGAGCAAGTGACACTGTTTAATCAAACCGATGCGATGCAGTCTAACCCGCTGTTGCTTCTGTTAGAAAATGAACAACAGGATTGGCAAAATTTTATCGTGGAGCAACACGAACACGATCAGCTTCAGGTTTGGTCAATTGCAGATAAGCCTGGCACATCAGGCAGCGGCAGTGTCCTCGAGTTAGCGTTTCGTAAGGACTCGAATGCTGAATTTGCACTCGAGACTTTACGCTTACGCGACTTGCATGGGCAGGAGAGTGTCTTTTATTTGGCTAACCTGACCTATAACGAAGCAGTCGATGGCCATCCGTTCCAGTTCGACATCCCAGCAGGCACGGATATCGATGACCAACGAGACGATTAGACCGTCACTTGATAATAGGACATTCAGTTGAGTGAGTTTATGCCGTTGGCGGCGCGAATGCGGCCACGACATCTTGATGAATACGTTGGCCAAGACCACATTCTCGGCCCAGACAAGCCCTTGCGTAAAGCTCTTGCGCGAGGGCATTTGCATTCTATGGTCCTGTGGGGACCGCCGGGAACCGGCAAAACGACACTCGCAGAGTTAATGGCGGGTGCCGCAGATGCTCACGTCGAACGCGTTTCGGCAGTCACGTCGGGCGTAAAGGAAATACGCCAAGCAATTGACGCGGCAAAAACTCGAGCAGGCGATGGACTCTTTCGTCAGAAGACGATTCTATTCGTTGACGAAGTGCATCGCTTTAATAAAAGTCAGCAAGACGCTTTTTTACCTTTTATAGAGGACGGCACCATAATTTTTGTTGGCGCCACTACAGAGAATCCGGGGTTTGCGTTAAATAACGCCTTACTTTCTCGAGCGCGAACCTATCGTTTGCAAGCGTTGACGGATGCTGATTTAGAGCAACTCCTAGAGCAAGCGTTAACGGATTCCGAACGAGGGCTAGGTCAACGGCGGCTGCAGTTAACGCCGGCAGCACAAGTTGCCATTTTGGCTGCGGCAGCAGGTGACGCACGGCGATTACTGAACAGTTTAGAAATTGCCGCGGACTTCGTCGCCGATGGCGATGAAATCGATGTTGAAACGATAGCTGCTGCGACCGGACAAGCAAGCACTGCGTTTGACAATCAAGGTGATTTATATTTTGACTTGCTTTCGGCTTTTCATAAATCCGTGCGCGGCTCTTCACCCGATGGTGCCTTGTATTGGTATTGCCGGATTCTTGCCGGTGGTGGTGACCCACTCATTGTTGCCCGGCGGTTGTTGGCCATCGCTTCAGAAGATATTGGTAATGCCGATCCACGAGCGCTGCAAATTGCGCTTGATGCGTGGGATACTTTTCAACGTGTCGGTCCAGCTGAGGGGGAGCGTGCCATCGCCCAAGCGACGATTTATTGCGCCTGTGCAGCAAAGAGTAACGCAGTCTATCAAGCGTTTAATGCCATGTTGCAGCTTGCCAAGGACGGTCCGAGTTATCCAGTTCCGGAGCATTTGCGCAATGCACCGACTCAAGTGCATAAAGATGAAGGATTTGGTGCCGACTATCGTTATGCACACAATTATGACAATGCCTATGTTGCGGGTGAGTCTTACCTACCTGAAGAGCTCTCGAATCAAGTATTTTATGAACCGCGAACTCGTGGGTTGGAAATAAAAATACAAGAAAAATTAGCCTATCTCAAACGCCTAGATGGAAACAGCGATTGGCAGCGATACGACGTGACGAGGAGCAAGGATGACGTCAGCGAAGAGTAATCCATTGTGACTTGGCTGCTCGTGGCACTTGGCGGCGCGGTGGGCGCGGTTTTACGTTTTTGGTTAACCCGCTGGTCGGTGTGGCAAATGGGTCACAGTCGCATTGGTACCTTATTTGTCAATATTACCGGTGCACTCATTCTTGGTGTGGTTGTCGCACTATTGGCGAATACAGTCGATGGTGAACGGTCGACTGCAGCAATAAGACATAGCTTCGCTTTTTTCGAAATAGGTCTTCTCGGTGGCTTTACCACATTTTCAACCTTTGCCATTGAAGTTCGAACGCTATTACTTACACAACCGTTGCGGGCTTTGGGTTACGTGCTGGCCTCGGTGTTATTGTCGTTTTTAGGCCTGATCCTAGGCTACATTCTTGGCGGCGTTTTGGTGTATGGATAAGCAAACTTTTAACTCAGGACAGGTATTTTGGCGCCTTACACTAGCGGTTGCGCTGGGTGGCATGGTCGGCGCGTTGCTACGTGAGAGCGTGGGTCAGTTAGTGTCTGTGTTGGCGCAAAGTGAAAACTTATTTGTTTATTTCACATTTGCCACACTGATCGTTAACATAGTGGGCTGCTTGGGTCTTGGTATTGTCACTGCAAAGCGTGGGTTGGCTCAGGCTGAATTTAGCATTCAATCAGAGACAGCTTTTTTGTTTTGGTCGGCTGGTGTGTTTGGTGCTTTGACTAGCTTTTCTGCGTTTACCCAACAAACGGGTGATTTATGGCTTCAATATGGACCCATCTATAGTTTAGTATACGTTGGCTTATCCGTTGTTCTCGGTGTGCTGGCGGTAAGTTGTGGATTTTGGTTTTATCGGCAGCGCTCGAATTCGTCTGCTGAAACATTAAAGAGAGAGTAGTGCATGTTAGATGCGAAGCATTTCCGCGAAGGAATAGAGGAAACCGCCATTCAACTCAAACGTCGCGGTTTTGCGCTTGATGTGGCAGCGCTGAAAGCGTTAGAAACGCGTCGTAAGGACGTTCAAGTGAAAACTGAAACCTTGCAAAGTGAACGCAACTCTCGTTCTAAATCGATTGGTCAAGCAAAAGCACGTGGTGAAGATATTGAGCCTTTATTGGCTGAAGTCGGTTCACTCGGCGAACAGCTGGAAGCGGCAAAAGTTGAATTACAAGAAATCCAAGCGCAGTTGCAAAGCATCATTGCCGGTGTGCCGAACTTGCCCGATGCGGAAGTGCCAGATGGTGCTGACGAAAATGATAATGTTGAAGTGAGTCGCTTTGGTACGCCGACGCGTTTTGCCTTTCAAGCAAAAGATCATGTCGATATCGCTGCTGGTTTACAGAATGGCTTGGACTTTGAGCAAGCAACAAAGCTCACAGGTGCGCGCTTTGTTGTGATGAAGGGCGGTATTGCCCGTATGCATCGCGCTCTGACCCAATTTATGTTGGACTTGCATTCTGAACAGCATGGCTATGCCGAAACCTATGTACCGTACTTAGTCAATCATGACAGTCTGTACGGAACTGGACAGCTACCTAAGTTCGGCAAAGACTTATTTCACGTTGAAGGTGAAAGCCAAGATGCCGTGCCACTGTCTTTGATACCGACGGCCGAAGTCCCATTGACCAACTTGGCTCGCGATGAAATTTATGATGAAGCGGAGCTGCCGATCAAACTCACTGCACATACACCGTGTTTTCGCAGCGAAGCAGGCTCACATGGTCGCGATACGCGTGGTTTGATCCGTCAGCATCAGTTTGACAAAGTCGAGCTTGTGCATATTTCCAAGCCCGAAGACTCGATGGCGGCGTTAGAAGAACTCACTGGACATGCCGAGAAGGTTTTGCAGCTGTTAGAGTTACCGTATCGAAAGGTTTTGCTTTGCACTGGTGACATGGGTTTTGGCGCATGTAAAACCTATGACCTTGAAGTGTGGTTGCCAGCACAGGATACCTATCGCGAAATTAGTTCCTGTTCAAATATGGGTGACTTTCAGGCTCGACGGATGCAAGCACGTTTTCGGAGGAAGGGCGCGAAGAAGCCTGAGCTGGTACATACGTTAAATGGTTCAGGTTTGGCGGTGGGGCGTACTCTAGTCGCGATCTTAGAGAATTACCAACAAGAAGACGGTTCTGTGCTTGTTCCTGACGTGTTGCGACCGTATATGGCGGGTGTTGAGCGCTTATCTGTATAACAGCGTTGCACGAATACAAGGAAGCCGATGATTGGATGCCAATCGTCGGCTTTTTCATATGCATTTCGCTGGTTTCGGTAAACCGGCAATGCGCGTGGCTTGTTTCGCCGGACCTTTAGGGAATAAACGATACAGGTAGCGGCTGTTGCCCTTATCCTCACCGAGCGATTTGGCCACGGCTTTGACCAAGACTCGCATTGCTGGTGATGTGTTATATTGCTGATAAAAAGAACGGACAAATTTTACTACTTCCCAATGTTCAGCGGTCATGGTTATCGCTTCAAGCTCTGCGATATGCAAAGCAAGCTCCTCATTCCATTCTGAAAAATCAGCTAAATATTCATGTTTGTCAGTTGCATACTGACGGCCGTTGACATCAAACATCAATTAGTCACCAAATCGAAGGGTGTGTTTACAGGACGCGATCAAATGTGACTTCTCGGTGTCGCTAATGACGGTGACAGGGACACGAAAATCAGCCACTGACCATGGCGACTGAGCGAGATTTTCTGCTGAAACGTAAAACGCTTCATAGTCGAATATGTCAGGTAGCATGAGCATTTTTTTTAGCGGATCAATTTGGCTGTCGTCTGGCGCAAGTAATTGACTGATGCCGTCGCCTTCGAAAAAAGCAAAGCAGCGCTGCTCGAGTGTAACTGCCATCAACAGCATATCAAGCCCCTGACGCGCGTTGGGATGCAAACGCGGTTGATTAAAAACAAAAGCGAGTGAGGCTGACGTCATGATTCGCTCCATTAAAGCTGCAACAGATGATCTGCGCCAGCGAGGGTGCTGACAAACTCAGTTAAACCGCCGGCGGTAAATCCATTCTGGAGATTTCCTTCAGGTGGACTCAATGCGTTTAAGCCGTATTGGCTGCCGACCGTTGAACACACCACTAACGGTATTTGCCTTTCAGCTGCAAGATTCAACCACTCTTGCTGGAGATCGGGCAAGCCGGATGGATAGCCGAGAAAACAATTTGCGTAACTAACCGCGGGGCCATAGAAAAAGATCTGCTCAATGTGAGCCTCTTCAGCCAGAACTTGACGCACAGCTGTCAGCGCCTGAAGCGCCTTTTCGGTGTGGTCAGGAGCATGTGTAATCATGATCACGTAATTTGCATTTAACGGCTGCATGGAGCTCTCACGCTGTCTTGACAATGTGCCTAGTATATAGAAAAACGCCTCGAGAGTAACTTCGAGGCGTTGTTGCTTTACTTGCGCTACAACCAGTGATTAATCGTCACCGGTGAACGCCATTAATAAGTTAATTAGGCTGATAAAGATATTGTAGAGTGATACGAATAAAGTCACAGTCGCTAGGATATAGTTACGCTCGCCGCCATTCACAATCGCACTCGTCTGCATCAGTATGGCACCTGCAGAAAATAAAATGAAAATTGCACTTAAAGCAAGGTGCAGAGCCGGCAACTGCAGGAATAAGTTGGCAATAAAGGCGACCACAATCACCACAAAGCCAGCCATCATCATTCCACCGAGGAATGACATGTCTTTTTTCGTGGTTAAAATGTAGCCAGAAAGCGAAAAGAATATCAGCGCGGTACCACCCATCGCGAGCATGATGATATCACTGCCGCCAGACGCAACGACGAAGTTTAACAATGGGCCGATGGTGTAGCCCATAAAACCAGTAAGCGCGAAGGTCAGGACCAAACCCATGCCGCTATTTGCAGTTTTGTGAATTGCAAAGAGCAAGCCATAAAAACCAACGAGCGTAATGATCAGGCCAGGGTGCGGTAAATTCATCATGCCAGAAACGCCCGCCATGATTGCACTGAACACCAAAGTCATGGCCAGTAGTGTATACGTGTTGCGTAATACCTTGTTCACCTCAATGGCGTGGGTATCACGTGCGGTATGCACAGTTGGGTTATTCATAGATTGCTTCTCCAGTTGTTTTAACTCGTATCGCTGGTAATGTCCGTGTTGCCACTGCACGTTCAAGATCCAGCTAGTTGGTTAGATAACGTTATTTTCTATTGGTTCTACTATACCGCACTTCAGTAGGTGTGTTTCAAGTAAAATCGGTTCGCGGGAAGATGAAAATCAACGGGTTTGGATAAAATTGCAGCAAACGAATCAATTCATTTAAATTTTTACTTTACAAGCACAATTCAGATCCGTAATATTCGCCTCGTTCGCAGCGATACACACAGTGAACAATTCGGAGAGGTGGCAGAGCTCGGTTTAATGCACCTGACTTGAAATCAGGCGTAGGTTCATCCCTACCGGGGGTTCGAATCCCTCCCTCTCCGCCAAATACTAAAAACCCGCCTTACGGCGGGTTTTTGCTTTCCGCAGCTTTATTTTCATTCTGCACTTGAAGTTTCCCTTGTTCGGGCGTATTTAAATAGGAATACACTAGATCAGGGTATAGACCGTGTCTCGTCAATTGCTCTTGCTGACATTACTTTCTTGGCTGACACTGCCTTCTGCAGCGGTCGCCCATGAGAGTGCGTGGCAAACAACAAATGGCAGCGGCGATTGGACAATGCCCCAATCGTCGGTATCAGTTGAAATCGCGCCGAACGCTGAACATGAAAGTGATGAAGGCGATGAACTACTGGCGACGTCGTTGGCGATAGTCGCTAAACCTTCTACCGATATTAGCCAAGCGCATATTGCTCAACCCACTCTTCAGTGTTTTCGGACTCAGAATATTCGCGCTCCCCCAAGTTTCTCCTAAATCAAATCTTTTACCCTTGTTGATTTATTTGGAGAACAACCATGTCTAATTATCATGCATTGGCTTATACCATTCAGCCTTCTGAACCTTTTACTGAACGTAAGATTTTAAAATCCTTATTAGATTGGCATGCAAATGCGTTACACGTATTTGAGCCACTGCAATTTCAAGGTAGCTTACATCTCGATACAGGCACAAAAATAACGGTAGCAGAACAGGTGTTGCGCGCAGCACATGTTCGCTACGCTTGGGTAACCGACCGCAGCGATAGTCGCGTGGGTATCGTCGCTTTGCAGGACCTTACCAACGGCAAAGCAGTTCAACTTGCTCACGACCTGCGCGTCACACACGACGAGATTGAGGTGAATGAGCTTTTCACTCCACTCGAGCAATTGCCTGCAGTTGAGCTCAAATATCTCAATAAAGCCACTATTGGCGATGTTGCGATCACGCTGCAAAAAACGAATGCAAGCTTTCTTCTCGTCCACAACGACGATGAACTTATGGGCGTAATTCCGGCGCTCAAAATTGCAGAAGTTACTGGTGAGTCAGTCCGCCTTGCACCAATGGCAAATAGTTTCGCAGACCTGATTCATTTAGTGAAGCCGAGAGCCGTAATCGCATAAGAAACCCTTGATTCAATATGACCGAGCAGCACCGTTACACGGTGCTGCTTTACGCTATTGCTTACGTTATACCATCGTACGCATACGTTATTGTCACCTATACTGTTAGCTCATGACGATTTGCATATGAGCTTTATTAGAAATAAATGTGAAATATATGTGAATAAATGTTGACCATCGTTAAACTTTTGTTTAAAAAAACAACGGCACATTAAGGAGTTAAGTGCCTCAACTTTAACAATAAAACAAGGAATATGGTTATGACAGACGTGATTGTTGCCCTGCCGCAGGGAATTCGCGCATCAGGGTTAGTTGCTGAACTTCAGGCTTTAAATTGGAAGGTTCACGCAGCTTCACCAACTCGTAACGCGTTGATACAGTTAGTACGACAGCGTGCTGCTCGGATATTGATCTTAGACGAGCATTACTTGGGTGGTGAAACAAAATCTTTAATCCGTGCATTACGAGACTGTAATTCACACTTAAAGATACTTTTATGGTGCGAAAAGTTGCGTTCAGCGATGCAATATCAGTTGAACAAAGCCGATGTGGATGGTTACTTTCTGCATGAAGCAGAAATTGACGAAATTCATAAAGGGTGCCGGATAGCCAAACTAGGTCACCAATATATCCCTCCCGATGTCAATCGAGCGGTACGTCGGTTTCGCAAATATGGTGCTGAGCATCCCGTTATTAGTCGTTTGAGTAAAAGAGAAAGTCAGATATTTCAAATGATTAGCACGGGTGTTTCAGTAGGTCGTATTGCTGCTGATTTATTTATTTCACGCAAAACGGTAAATACATTCCGCTATCGTTTACATAAAAAGCTGAATGTTCGCTGTGACGTCCAATTAGCTCATATCGCTATCAAGTACGGGCTGATTGAAGCTAAGGTAGATGGCGGTGATGGTGAATTGTTAGCGTAGTTTGTAGGCAGCAGACATTGTAACCGTGTTCTGATAGTCTTACGGACATGAGCAACGTTATTAGTTCACGGTTGTATGCAACACTCTATGAATGAATCGTTTGACCCACAAGAGTTTCTTCGCCATTTGACCCATCAGCCCGGTGTTTATCGGATGTATGATGCCCAAGGTGAGGTTATTTACGTGGGTAAAGCAAAAGACCTGAAAAAGCGAGTCAGTAGCTACTTTCGCACGAATCTTGATTCGGTAAAGACACAAGCTTTAGTCGGCCACATTGCCAGAATTGACGTTACAGTTACGAATTCTGAAGTCGAAGCTCTCATCCTCGAAAACAGTTTTATAAAGACTTACTTACCCCGTTACAATGTTTTGCTGCGTGACGATAAGTCTTATCCTTATATTCTAATTACAGCGCATCAACATCCTCGAATTGCTTATCATCGCGGAGCGCGGCGGGAGAAAGGGGAATATTTTGGTCCTTTCCCGAATGGTAGTGCTGTGCGCGAAAGTCTTCGCTTGTTACAGAAGCTGTTTCCTGTTCGTCAATGTGACGACAGTTACTACAAAGCCCGCAGTCGACCCTGTTTGCAACATCAATTAAAACGCTGTTTGGCGCCTTGTGTTGGTATCGCTGATGAATTGGAATATGACGAGCAAGCGCGCTTGGCTAAGTTATTTTTGAAGGGGAAAAACTCGGACGTCATTTCGCGGTTAGTCGTGAAAATGGAGCAGGCCAGTCAAGAATTAGCCTTTGAGAAGGCTGCGATGTACCGAGACCAAATCACGTCATTACGTCGTATCCAAGAGCAAAACTCAGTAAGTGGTGCGCAGCATGAACTTGATGCAATCGGCTTTCATCGTGAGTCTGGATTTACTTGTATACATCTCCTCACGGTTCGTCAAAACGCGATTCAAGGAAGCCGAAGTTATTTCCCGAAAGTTCCACAATATAGCAGTAATGAGGAAATATTAGAGTCCTTTCTATTGCAATATTATTTGAATCAGAACCACGGCCAACGTATCCCAGCCGAGATTATTATTCCGGCGCTTACAATCGACACCAAAGCATTAACTGAACAGTTGCGGGCTGCGATTGATGTACGTTGCCGTATCCTCCAGCCGAAGCGAGGAGAACGCTTGCAATATCTGACTTTGGCGAGTAAAAACGCCATGAATGCGGTGCACAGCAAGCTAGGCTTGCAATCAACGATGCAAAGTAGATTACAGTCGCTAACAAAAGTGCTCGCCCCTGAACAAGCAATCGAACGGATGGAGTGTTTTGATATATCCCACACCATGGGTGAGCAAACGGTAGCATCTTGTGTGGTTTTTGATGGTAACGGCCCACGGAAAGCGGATTATCGTCGTTATAACATCAGTGGAATTACCCCGGGTGATGACTATGCAGCAATGGCTCAGGCATTAGAGAAACGGTACAAAAATGCAATTGAAAAAGAAAATGTTCCTGATGTGTTATTCATTGACGGCGGTAAAGGACAGTTAACCCAAGCCGAGTCTTATTTTCAAAACTGGCCGCAACCTCCAATTTTATTAGGTGTTGCAAAAGGCGAAAGTCGTCGACCAGGGCTAGAGACGTTAATTTTTGGCTATTCACGCAAAACGATTCATTTGCCAGCGGACGATCCAGGCTTACATCTGATTCAATATATCCGCGACGAGGCACATCGATTTGCTATTACCGGGCATCGACAGCGGCGTGCAAAAGTGAAAAAGACTTCAACGCTTGAAGAAATTCCAGCGGTAGGGGCAAAACGTCGGCAGAATCTTTTAAAATATCTTGGTGGATTACAGCAGGTAAAAGGCGCTAGTATAGAGCAGCTCGCTAACGTGCCGGGTATTAGCCGAAGTTTGGCCGAAACGATTTACTATGCATTACGAGACGAATAATGTTTTGTAATGGGTTCGGTAAGTGCTTATTTAATGATAGAAGACGAGAAACCAACGTATGTGGAGCATTCCTAATCTTTTAACCTCATTTCGGATTTTGTTGATTCCAGTATTTTTGGTGGTCTTTTATCTACCAATCGACAACGCACATTTTTGGGCAGCGCTGGTTTTTGTTTTGGCGGCGATTACCGACGGTTTAGACGGTTATATAGCACGAAAACTGGAACAACATACAAAGTTCGGTGCATTTTTAGACCCTGTAGCGGACAAAATCATGGTTGCGGCTGCCTTAATAGCGGTCGTCGAATATCACAATACACTTTGGATCACCATTCCCGCGTTGGTCATCATCAGTCGTGAACTAATCATTTCAGCATTACGTGAATGGATGGCAGAAATTGGTAAGCGTGAAAGTGTTGCGGTGTCTTCTCTAGGTAAAGTGAAGACCACCATGCAAATGATCGCATTGACGGGGTTACTTTGGAGTGCAAACGCTTTCGTTATTGCTTTAGGAACGATCGCGCTTTATATTGCCGCAATTCTAACTTTTTGGTCAATGTACATCTATTTAACCGCTGCTTGGTCTGACTTAACTCACGACAGTTAAATCGCTATCAACTTGAGCCTGATGAAATTTTCAGCCAAACTTGATCAGGAATGCGGCGAACTAGCCAAAAAATCAGCAAACAGTCAAAAAAACGAAATTTTCTGTTGACTGAAATAAAAGGGTAGGTAGAATGGCGAGCCACTGGGGCAGCGCTCTGGTAGCAGTAAAGCAAATGCGGGAATAGCTCAGTTGGTAGAGCACAACCTTGCCAAGGTTGGGGTCGCGAGTTCGAGTCTCGTTTCCCGCTCCAAGCTTTATTCAACCCAGGCGGGTTGGCAGAATGGCTATGCAGCGGATTGCAAATCCGTGGATCTCGGTTCGACTCCGGGACCCGCCTCCAGTTTTAAACACTATAAGAAATAGTGCCTACAAATAAGCCCGGGTGGTGAAATTGGTAGACACAAGGGATTTAAAATCCCTCGACTTAACGGTCGTGCCGGTTCGAGTCCGGCCCCGGGCACCATTTCTTTTAAAATCACTCTGTCATACTTAATTTAAACTCGGAATGGGCGCTAACATCCTTGTCCACTGTCTCTATTTTTGTTTTCCGACTGTTTCAACAACGTGACGCATCCAATTAACCAATGCGACAATCGCCATTTCACGTTGGCTTTCGCGGCGCACAGAAATGTGCAAACCATGTTTACCGTCAAGACTAAATCCGGGAACTTCAACTAAGTCTCCTTCAGTCGCAGCTTTCGCATAACACTCCGGCAATAACATCAAACGACCGGTAAACTGAGCAAGTTCGACGGCCATACTCGTGTTATTCACAAACTGTACGTTTTCAGCGGGAATTTTCCCTTCATAAGCCCGGTTCCAACGGTCCCAGTCTTTATTGGTATTCACAGCAACGAATTTGAATTCGTTAATATTTTCGTCACTAGGCACCGGAACAGACGCTGGTCTAATCAAAATCAATCGTGGTTCAGTTAAACGCCAATTCACGATAGCTTTTTGAGCAGGTGCCGAGAAGGTCAGGAGGGCATCGAGCTCACCGTGCAGAATTTCATGCGTTAATGGCCCTTCGTTTTGTCGACTGAGGTACTCAGGCACCTGCACACATTGTAATTCAAGGTGAGGGTAAAGTTGATTAAACTCACTCAGTAAGGGACCAAGCCACCAACGCAATAATTCACTGCTAATGCCGAGCGTTAGCGTGCGTCGCGCTTGATCGCCATTCTTCATGGTGCGTTTCACCAAACGCTCAATTTGGCGGAAGACTCGAGAGAGCTCCGGCGCTAATGCGTCACCGGCGGGAGTCAGAGCATGAACTCGATTATCACGTTGAATTAGGCGAATACCAAGCTGTTCCTCAAGCGTGGACATCTGTCGACTGATTGCCGATTGTGTGACACCCAGCTCTGCTGCGGCTGCTTTAAAGCTGCCTTGACGAGCAACCGTTTCGAAAACCCTCAGTGCATTCAGTGATGGTAGTGAATTTTGATTCATAATAGTTACTTCAGTGTGAGTTTAACTCATGTTAGTTGAAAGCTGGTTAAGTTGCAATTAGATATTTAAACTGTTTTGGATAACGCCTAGAATAACGAATTCCTTGTCTTGCATAGAAGAAACCCATGTTCGAAGAATTTTTTTCTCAACGTTACGCTGCTGAATTTATAGCGATGGCGATTGCTCATGCATTTGCTGTGGCAAGCCCGGGCCCTGATTTTGCGGTTGTGAGCCGTTACAGCGTGCGTCATGGAGCGCGCGTGGCCACTTGGGTTAGCCTTGGTATCGGTTTAGGCATTTTGGTGCATGTAACCTATTCAATTTTGGGTCTTGCGCTGCTTATTCATCAAACGCCATGGTTATACCGACTTTTGTTGTTAATCGCAGCCGGCTATTTCTTCTGGCTTGGTTTAAACGCTATCCGCTCAACACCTCCCGTGGGGGAGATTGATGACATTCAAGTGAGTGGTTTCGAAGCTGAAGTGTCTGCACGTCGTGCCGTCGTGATTGGCTTTTTAACCAACGGTTTGAATGTCAAAGCCACCATGTTCTTTTTGGCGCTGTTCACCTCGATCATTGCGCCATCGACCCCTGTAGGCGTTAAGGTCGGTTATGGGGTTTACTTGGCATGTGCGACCTTCATCTGGTTTGCGACCTTAAGTTATTTATTCGGCCGGACGCGAATTCGTGAAGTCCTGTTGCGCAACGGCTATTGGTTTGACCGATTTATGGGCGGTGTGCTGTGGTTGCTTGCATTCCATCTCGTTTGGCAGTGGTGGCAACTGGGGTAATTACGCTATAATCTCGACCGGTTAGCTTTAAACAACGAGTGTTCTCGTTCATTTTTATATTTTATAGGCGTATTCATGCAGCTTTTTGTAAACGATCTTACCGTCATCGACTTTTCGTATTTGTGTCCACAACGTGGCATCGTGGGTGAAAGTTGGATCGTTGACATTATGCTGGATGGCTCTCTCAACGATCAGTCGATGGTGCTTGACTTCGGGCGTGTGAAGAAGCAAATCAAGGCAATTATTGACCAGTCTGTGGATCACAAGTTATTGGTGCCGAGTGAGAATGCCATCACCTATGTAACGAAACACGATAATGAAACGCACTATTGGGTCGACTTTTTGCGTCCTCAAAATTCAATTCATTTGTTTTGCCCAGCCGATGCTTATGCGTTTATTGATGCCCCAGAGATCGATATACAAGCTACCCTGTCGTATTTGCATGCAGTGATCAAGAAAGAGCTACCGAATAATGTCAAAGGCTTGGAGTTGAAGCTGCGGGCGGAGAATATTCCAAGTTTCTATTATCACTATACCCACGGCTTAAAAAAACATGATGGTAATTGCCAGCGAATCGCTCACGGTCACCGTTCGGCAATTCAAGTGTTTGTTGACGGTATGCGCAGCCCAGCATGGGAACAACGCTGGTCGCGGCGCTGGGAAGATATTTACATCGGCACGGCAGAAGATGTCGTCACCGCAGAACATTTGACCCTAAGTCCATTGGCTAAAGACGTGATCGGTGATCGGCATGTATGTTACTCCTATGTCGCCGAGCAGGGTGTTTTTGAGCTGGCATTACCTGCTGCAGAGAATGAAGTTATGGCTAACGACACGACGGTAGAATGTATCGCGGAATATATTGCCCAGGAAATTAAGCAACAAGAACCAACCCATGAAATTAAGGTCATTGCTTTTGAGGGTGTTGGCAAAGGAGCAATCGGTTATGCGTAAGATCTTCTTCAGTTTATTTTGGTTGAATGTCGTGACCTGGTCTTTTGCCCATGCGGCAGAGCCAGAGATTAACGGACAATTTGTGCAAGGCGGTATGGTCGTTGGGCAAGCGCAACCTGGCAGTGAGGTTCGACTGAATGGTGAAGCACTAAAAGTCGCTGAAAGCGGCCATTTTGTTTTCGGTATTGGACGGGACGATACCGCTCCTGTCTTACTCGCCGTATCGACACCGACAGGCGAGCATTGGCGACAGTCTTTTACGATTCAAACGCGGACCTTTGATATTCAACGTGTTGATGGTTTGCCACAGCAAACGGTTACACCCGATCCGGAAGTACAAGCTCGAATCGCCGAGGACAATCGCAAAATTGGTCAGGCACGTGCAGTCAACAGCGATCGTTTAGACTTTACTGGAGAATGGATTTGGCCTGCAGAAGGACGGATTTCAGGCGTTTATGGCAGCCAGCGTATTTTAAATGGTGAGCCGCGTGCACCGCATTGGGGAATTGACATTGCGGCACCAACTGGAACACCGGTGTATGCGCCTGCAGCTGGCGTTGTTCGTTTAGCTGAACCGGACTTAGTACTTTCCGGTGGTACAATTATTGTTGATCATGGCCATGATATCTTTTCTAGCTTCCTGCATTTGCATGCAATTCACGTTGCGGTTGGTGATGAAATTGCACCTGGCGATCTGATCGGTGAAATTGGTGCGACCGGTCGAGCGACCGGCCCACACCTAGACTGGCGGATGAACTGGGGAAGTACTCGGATTGATCCGCAGCTACTCTTGCCTGAACGCGATTAACCTAAGCGCAACCACGTTGCGGCCAGTGCCTGCTGCTCAATGTTTAGACTAAAACCATCGACGACAGGCGCTTGCCAAGTTAATTCAACAGCTCGCAATTGATCGGAACTAAACACGTGGAGTGTGATAAGCTGCCCAGGTTGACTTCGTTGCATGGCTCTAGTTAAATTAGTGCGCGTTGCTTCAATGCCGTCAATGGCGATAATGCGATCTTTTGAGCTCAATCCTGCAGCTGCAGCAGCGCTATCCTCAAAAACCCGCGTAACTTCAACATAGCTTTGTTTATCCGTAAGTACGGCGCCAAAGCTGACCGGAAGATTTGTTTCAGCCTTGCTGCTTGGCTGCATGGTTAACGGGTCGGATACAGCAGGAGTGATGCCTATTCCGACCGTTTGTAGCAATTCTTCAAGCGCAGGTGTTTGCGTACTGCTTAGCCATTGCTCCAAGCTCGCCGCCAACTCCTCGCCGCCGAAGCGCGCGAAACTCGCGATTAAATCTGCCTGAGTTGTCCCCACTGCAGCATACCGAGCATAAACATCGTTCATGACATCCTTAAGACTATGGGCACCATCGGAAATCTTGCGGATGGCGAGATCTGCAAGAAGAGCGATCACTGAACCTTTGCTGTAATAACTGGAAATCGCATTCTGGCTGTTTTCATTTTGCTGATAAAAAGTCGTCCAAGCCATGCGGCTTGATTCCACCACCGACTGCCGTTGCGGACCTTTGCCACGCAGCGCGCGAGTCAAGGTTTCACCGAGTCGCTGTAAATAAGTCGTCGCTGACATAGCGCCGGCTTGTTGGACAAAGTAGTCATCGAGATAAGACGTGATACCTTCGTAAAACCACAGCTGCTCAGTGTATTGCTCACGTTGTAAATCATAAGGATGAAACAGCTTAGGGCGAAGTTGTTTGACGTTCCAACTGTGAAAATACTCATGACTACAAAGGCTTAAAAAGGTCAAGTAGTCACTGTTGTCTTGAGGATTTGCTCCCGGTTCTAGTGTGTGTCGAGCGCACAATAAGGCGGTCGAATTTCTATGTTCGAGACCACCAAATCCTTCGCCAACGACCATGGTTAAAAACGTATAGTTTTGAAAAGGTGCTTCATCGTTAAAAAACTTAATTTGCTGTTCACAGATGGCCGCAAGATCGGTTGCGAGACGAGATTGATCAGCATAGTGTTTGCCCGCTAAGACTAACTCATGTTGAATGCCAGCAGCAGTAAACGGTATCACCGTTAGCTCACCCAGAAGGAAAGGGTGATCGATGAGGGTGTCGTAATCTGTTGCTTGGAAGCGACCCGAGGCGCCAGTTTGTTGTGGCAAACCAGTCGCTACTTGCCATTGAGATGAATGCGGTAAGGCGATGTCGATACTGAGTGGGCCTTGGTGTGACAAGCATTGCAGACAAACGGCGCTTGGATTAAAAAAGCCGAATTCATGATTAACCCAGGCTGTGCGAACGGACAGATCAAAGGCGTAAACACGATACTCGATGACCACTTGTCCGTCGTGAGCAGGTATTTCCCATGTGCTTTTGTCAGGACGAATGTAATCGAGCGCGCCAGTAGTTCCGACTACCGAAAAGCCAACGATGTGTTTGGCAAAATCTCTTATCATATAGCTCCCCGGTAACCATGCGGGTAACCGGAACTGAGTCGGTTGTGGCAGAGACGACAGGGTGATTTTAACGTCAAAATAATGCTGCTGAGGATCGCACTGAATTTGGTAAGTCAAGGGTTCGGTCATCGTCAATTCTCGGCGTTAAAAATGATGCCGACAGTGTACCACAATCCAAGTCGACATCGATGGTAGGACAATTGAGTTTAATGTCAGTTTTCTGCCGATAAACGGCAGTTACTTTTGTCGACATTCAGCTACCATAGTCGAAGAATGTTTAAAAAATGTTAATGATATAAAGTAGGGATATAGTTTGAACTGGCGCTCACTGCTTGAAGACCGAAATAAATTGTTCTGGCTAATGCAAATTGCAGGTTGGCTGGGCTACGCGTTTGTTCAGTACATGGGTTCACTCATGCACGAAATGCGTGAAATTTGGATTGTCATCGTTTTGCTTGGCGCCTATGCTGGGTTCCTCTTAACAGTACCTATGCGTTATATTTATCGCTCGATTTGGTCATGGCATCCGGCTTTACAAATTCTTGTTGTTGTCCTGTGTTCTTATATTGCTGCTGCCAGTTGGGCGGTTATTGATAACTTAACCAATTGGGAAATTTACAAATTCGGTTACCGTCCGACAAACTTACTATTCTATTTTCAACACTCGATCGCCAAGTTTTACATTATGTTGACTTGGAGTGGACTGTACTTCGTTATTAAATATTATCAATTGCTTCAAGATGCACGGCAGAAAGCTCTAACTGCAGCGTCAATGGCTCACCAGTCGCAGCTGAAAATGCTGCGCTACCAGCTCAATCCACATTTTTTGTTCAATACCTTGAATGCGATTTCAACGCTTATTCTGGTAAATGACACCAAAAACGCGAATCAAATGATGAATAAACTCAGTCGTTTTTTACGTTTCTCTTTGGATAATGAGCCGATTAAGCGCATCACACTCCAGAATGAGCTGAAGGCGCTAATGCTCTATTTGGAGATTGAGAAAGTACGGTTTGCCGAGCGTCTTGAAGTAGTGATCGACATTGCTCCTGACGCGGAAAAAGCGTTAGTGCCGAGTTTGATTTTGCAGCCCTTGATTGAAAATGCCATTAAGTATGCGATTGCGAAAACCGAAGCGAACGGACGAATCGAAATAAAAGCTTGGATTGCAGGCGACGACTTATGTATTGAAGTTGCTGATAATGGGCCAAAACCCTTTGATCCGGATAACGTTAAAGTGTCTGGTTCGGGCGTGGGCTTGGAAAATACCCGAGAACGTCTTAAAGCCTTGTATGGGAAACAATTCTCCTTTACTCTGTCTGCTAACGATCCGACTGGGTGCGTGGTACGTTTGCGTTTCCCATTACAACAAGCCGAGTCTTAATCCAGCGTCTGAGTAAACGAGTATGAGCCAACAAAAAATTCGTGCGATCATTGTTGATGATGAACCGTTAGCCCGTCAGGGGTTGCGTATTCGGCTGGAGAGTTTTGAGTTTCTCGATGTTATTGCGGAAGCAAATAATGGTCGCGAAGCGGTGGATAAAATTATTGAATTGAAACCGGATTTAGTGTTTTTAGACATTCAAATGCCCGGGACCAATGGCTTTGACGTTTTAAAAAAACTGAAAGCACAATACGAACTTGATGGCAGCCAAATGCCGGCAGTGGTCTTTGTTACCGCTTACGACCATTACGCAATACGAGCATTTGAAGTACGAGCGATTGACTATCTCCTTAAGCCTGTGGATGAGGAACGTCTGGCTGAAGCGCTGGATCGGATCAAAGAAGAAGTGCTTGTTGACCAATCACGTCGACATCAGCAGCGATTGGTTGAGCTCGTCGCCGATATTACTGGCGAAGATGTCGAAGAAATACTTAAGTTACTTGCCGAAGGGAAAGCACCGTCGGTTGATCATTACCCCGAACACATCGCGATTAAAGATAGTGGCGAGATTACTCGGGTGGCGATTAACTCGATTGAGTGGATTGATGCTGCTGGCGATTATATGTGTATCCACGCGGGTAATCAGACGCACATTTTACGTCGTACGATGAAAGAACTGGAGCAAGAGTTGAATCCGCGTTTGTTTCAACGGATTCATCGGTCTGCCATTGTTAATCTTGGCCAAGTCGAAAAGCTGTGCAGCCGACAAAATGGTGAGTACCATTTAGTGTTGCAAAATGGTCAAGAACTCAAGGTGAGTCGAAGCTATAAAGACCGCATTAAACAATTGGTGCTTGGCCAAATTTGACCCGCAATCGCGAGGTTGATCAACTTATCTGTGTCTAACGTATCGTCTTTAACGTTTTGTACTTAAGGATAGTTATGCGTCTGCGTTGGATTTTCATCATCTTTTTCTGCGTCATCGTACTGAGCAGCTGCTCGAGTCGCCAGCTGGGCTATCGATATGCGGAGTCGCTGATTACTTGGCAACTCAATCAACAGGTTTCGTTAACGCGTGAGCAGCGCAGTGCGGTCCGTGCCGATCTTGATCAGTTTCTGCAATGGCACGCCGAAAATGAAATGCCGCGTTACCTGCAGTTGTTAGAAGCCATGGAGGAAGCACTGCTCAATAGCGAGTTTGATGCGCTGCAACTGCGGGGCTGGGCCGAACAGGCGGAATCGTTTTGGCTCGATATTCGTCAAGCATTAATTCCCTATGCAGATAGGTTCTTCCAATCGCTTAGTGAAGGGCAAAAATCTGTACTGATCAGCCATTGGCGTGAGCGCTTTGAAGAGCGAATGGAAGACGTTGCAGAGGCCGACTCAGAACGAGCCGAAGTGATGATCGAACGTCTGGAGTCAAGTCTTGGCCGGGTCACTTCATCGCAAAAGCAATTAGCAGTGCAGTGGCAAAACGAAAGTATCGATAATTCAGAACTGTGGATTCAGTATCAACTGCATTGGTTGGACGGATTAACCAACTTGCTGATGCTGCCTGCGGATAGTGACGGCTATGAAGATCTTCTGCACCGTTTGTTCCTGCAACCCGAAGACTGGCGCAGCGAGCAATTAAATTCAGCCATCGCACAGAATGAGAACGCTGGATACGAATTTGTTGTTGCACTCATGAACACGCTTGATCAGCGCCAGCAACGTCAACTGACTCGAGAGTTACGTCGCTGGCAGCGTGACTTGCGTGGAATGATGCGTCAGCGCGGTGTGTCATAGCACGCTGACGCAGGAATTGAACTAAACCTGAAGAATCTTACTGGTGTTGGTTTTGCCAATGGTCTCCATGACATCACCGTGCGTTATGATGACCATGTCGCCTTTTTCAAGTAAACCGCGGCCGCGAATAAGCTCAATGGCGTCACGGAGCACATTTTGCGGATTTGATTGGGTTGAGTCGAAATAGGTCGGGTAGACGCCACGATATAAATTCGCCCGATTCAATGAGTGTTGATGGCGAGATAAAGCAAAAATCGGTAAATCGGTATGAATCCGCGACATCAGTTTCGCGGTGTGGCCAGACTCTGTAAGTGCAATAATTGCTTTCACACCGGCTAGATGGTTTGCCGTATACATTGCGGCGAGTGCTGTAGCTTGAGCGACCGAAGTCACCGCTTCTTCGACTCGCTCACGGCTTAAGCGCAATGTTGGATATTCTTCCGCCCCTCGGCAGATATCAGCCATTGCTTTGACGGTCTCGACTGGATATTTACCTGCTGCAGTCTCTGCGCTCAACATCACCGCATCGGTGCCATCGAGTACTGCGTTGGCAACGTCCATTACTTCAGCGCGGGTTGGCATCGAGTTATCAATCATCGACTCCATCATTTGCGTTGCCGTGATGACTACTTTATTCAATTCGCGAGTACGTTGGATAATTCGTTTCTGCTTACCCACCAGCTGAGCATCACCGATCTCGACACCGAGATCACCACGGGCAACCATGACAACATCAGAGTGGTGAATCAGGTCGTCCAGGGCAGCGTCAGTCGCGACTGTTTCTGCACGTTCAATCTTGGCGCAAATGGCGCCATCGCACCCGGCCTTGTTTAGCAAGGCTCGGGCTAATTGTAAATCAGCACCGCTGCGCGGGAATGAAACTGCAAGAATGTCGACATCGATTTGTGCCGCGACTTCGATATCGCGATAATCTTTATCGGTGAGCGCTGACGCTGAAAGACCACCGCCTAGACGGTTGATGCCTTTATTGTTCGAGAGCTTGCCACCGATTTTAACTTCGGTGTGTACTTTACTGCCTTCGACTTTGACGACGGTCAATTGAATGCGACCATCGTCCAAGAGCAGGACATCGCCAGACTCGACATCTTTGGGTAAATCTTTATAGTCCAAACCCACTTGTTGTTCATTACCTGCGTCGTTCGGTAAGGCTGCATCGAGCAAAAATGGTGCGCCGTTTTCAAGCTCCACGCTGCCGTTTTGAAAACGAGCGACACGAATCTTTGGGCCTTGTAAGTCGCCTAAAATTGCCACATGCTTACCGAGTCGAGCAGCGATTTCTCGAACGCTTTCCGCACGTTTAATGTGATCTTCAGCAGCGCCGTGCGAGAAATTAAGACGCACAACGTTCGCGCCAGCATTGATTAAAGCTTCGAGAATACCTGGTTTGTCAGTCGCAGGACCAAGTGTGGTGACGATTTTAGTACGACGTAGCATTGAGAAAACCTTCTGTAACAAGCAATATTTCGCTCTATATTACCACATAGATTGTTGCGAGTGGATGAATCCTAGTGAGTAATTGGATAGGCGAAGTCTGCTTTGAGCTGCTGCGGTCATACCATTTACAGCTGGTAGCAGAGCAACAAATTCAGTACAATAGCGGCCGAATTTTGGACGTAAAGTGGCGCCGCCACTGCAACGATTCTTTCACCTCACGTAAACACTGACAAAGGTTTCACAATGACTGACGTGCATAACGAGACAACATTGAAAAGCTGGGAAGAGCGCCAAGAATACGCAGAGCTGATGCAGCCGCTGATTGGCCGTTTGTACCGTACCAAAGGAGTGGAAATTCTGGTTTATGGCCGGAGTTTGCTGAATGGCTCGACGATCGACATCATCAAGACCCATCGGTTAGTTCGCCAACACGAAGGGCACAAATTGCGTTTGCGTGAGAGTTATCCGCTTTTAAAAGCGATTTCTGAAATGGAAATGGCACCTGCACGACTTGATTTAGGCAAACTGGCGTTTGGTTATCATTTCGGTGGCAAGCGCCAAGGCGAAGAAGATGTCGTCAGTTATTTAAAACGCGAATTGATTGATGTTGTTGGTAAGCCGGATGACGTCGAGCCACGTGATGTCGTACTTTATGGTTTCGGACGAATTGGTCGCTTATTAGCGCGCCTTTTGATTGAACGTAATGGCCGCAACAACAAATTACGTTTGCGTGCTATCGTTGTTCGTGGTGGCGGTGAAGGTGACTTGGAGAAGCGTGCGAGTTTATTGCGTCGTGACTCGGTACATGGTCCATTTAATGGCTCTATTACGGTTGATCATGATAGAAGCGCCATCAAAGCTAACGGTACCCATATTCAAGTGATTTATGCTAATTCACCGGATCAGATTGATTACACTGCGTATGGCATTGACAATGCAATCATCGTAGACAACACCGGTGTTTGGAAAGACGAAGCGGATCTCGGTTTGCATTTGAAATCTAAGGGTGCAGCAAAAGTTTTGTTGACGGCACCAGCGAAAGGCAACATTAAAAACATCGTCCATGGTGTTAACCATAGCGATATTTTGCCAGAAGATTTGATTGTTTCAGCTGCAAGCTGTACCACCAATGCGATTACGCCAGTATTAAAAGCGATCAACGATCAGTACGGAATCAACAATGGTCACGTCGAAACCGTGCATGCCTACACCAATGACCAAAATCTCATTGATAATTATCACAAAGCAGAACGTCGCGGTCGCTCAGCGCCATTGAATATGGTGATTACTGAGACCGGCGCGGCGAAAGCGGTAGCGAAAGCACTCCCTGAACTTGCCGGCAAATTGACAGGTAATGCGATTCGTGTGCCGACTCCGAATGTGTCAATGGCGATTATGAATCTCAATTTAAACCAAGCGACCGATCGTGATGGGTTAAATGAGTTTCTGCGGACTACCGCTTTGAATTCTGAATTACAGAACCAAATCGATTTCACCTCCTCAACGGAAATCGTTTCGTCTGATTTAGTCGGCAGCCGCTATGCGGGTATTGTTGACTCACAAGCGACGATTGTTGACGGTGATCGCGCAGTATTGTACGTCTGGTACGACAATGAATTTGGTTACAGTTGTCAGGTGCTGCGTGTCGTTCAAGATATGGCAGGGTTGATCGTTCCAAGTCTTCCTGCATAAGACTTAAGAGTAAAAGAAGCGCCTTTGGGCGCTTCTTCTAAATTGACCCTGCAAGGGCTGTTTTTAAGCGCGAGGCTTAACATGATTAGAATCTCCACCGCATTTGATAGCGGTAATATCGAAGTAGTTTCAGCCGCGTCAGCTGACAATATTCGTTTACGTATTCGCAAAGATAATGAGAGCGAATTCTTTCAGTGGTATCACTTCAAATTGTTTGCCAAAGCTGATACCAAACACGTGATGGTGATTGAGAACGCGAGTGAGTCTGCTTATCCGAAAGGCTGGGAGCATTATTACTCATTTGCAAGTTACGATCGTGAACATTGGTTCCGTGTACCCACCTCGTTTGACGGCAAAAAAGTTACCATTACCCATACACCAGAGCAAGAAACTGTTTTCTACGCCTATTTTGTACCGTATAGCTGGGAACGTCATCTTGACTTAATTCAATGGGCGCAGCAGTCTGCTTGGGTCGAGCAACGTTGTTTGGGAACAACGGTTGATGGCCGTGAAATGAATTTGCTCGTGATTGGTGAAGAGAGTCCGAAAAAACGTAAAGTCTGGATTACTGCACGCCAGCATCCGGGTGAAACCATGGCTGAATGGTTTGTTGAAGGACTTCTCGAGCACCTGCTTAACGAAGATGAGCCGGTGTCACGTCAACTTCTTGATCAAGTCGTGTTTTATGTTGTTCCAAACATGAACCCGGACGGCAGTGTTCGCGGACATCTGCGCACCAATGCTGTTGGCGTCAACTTGAACCGCGAGTGGGCGGAGCCTTCACTTGAGCGTAGTCCAGAAGTTTTTCATGTACTGAAGGCGATGGACGCCATTGGCGTTGATATGTACCTTGATGTGCATGGCGACGAGAATCTGCCGTATAACTTCGTTGCCGGCTCTGAAGGAATTCCTGCTTTTGACGAGCGTCATGCACGGCTTGAAAACTTGTTTAAAGAAGCTTATTTACGTGCGACTGCAGAGTTTCAAACGAAGTACGGCTATGAAGTGGATGCGCCAGGAGCTGCAAACTTAACGGTTGCAAGCAACGCAGTTGCCGAGCGTTTTAAATGTTTAGCGTTCACAATTGAAATGCCGTTTAAAGACAACGATGACATGCCTGAGCCTTATCAGCAATGGTCAGATATCCGTTCTCGCCAATTTGGTCGCGATACCTTGAAAGCGATTTTAGATGTCGCCAACGATTTACGTTAAACCATACGTAATTGGAATTAAAAAGGGAGCCAGCTAATGGCTCCCTTTTTTGACCCTGTCGATATTAGAATTTTTCAGCGTTTTCAGCTTTAGCTTGTTGCTTCGCTAGACGCTTTTCCCAGAAATCCGCTTTTTGGATGCCGAGCTTTTGCGGATCGAAAATAATCGGCATGCCGGTTTTCTTTTGCTCTTCATAATCACGCAAACACATGATGGCAGGTCGTGCGACGAAGAAAATAGCTAGAATACCGAGAATGTTGATCCACGCCATCAAGCCAACACCAATATCACCAAGGTTCCAGATGTAGCCGGAACTATTCACGGTGCCGTAGGCGACCATAAACATAATCACTAATTTCACTAACGTTAACGAGAACCTGTTTTTAATGTAGCGATTAAGATAAGCCACATTGGTTTCAGCGATGTAGTAGTAGGCGAGTATAGTGGTAAAAGCAAAGAAGAAAATGGCGATGCCAACAAAGCCTTCGCCCATGTTACCAAACACACTCGACAGCGCTAACTGTGTAAATGCAGGTGAGGCAACGTCTGTAGTTGCTGCGACGTTTTGAACGATTAACGCACCAGTGACTTCATCCACGATATTGAATTGCTGCGTGATCAGAATCATTAAAGCGGTCGCGGTACAGACAAACAAGGTGTCAATGTAGACCGAGAAAGCTTGGACTAATCCTTGTTGCGCAGGGTGATCAACTTCTGCGGCAGATGAGGCGTGAGGGCCGGTACCTTGCCCCGCTTCGTTTGAGTAGATACCGCGTTTTACACCCCAACCAATGGCAGCACCGAAGCCAGCTTGAGCAGTAAATGCATCGGTGACAATCATGGCGAGAATGCCAGGGACTTTATTCAAATTCAGGAAGACAATGACCAACGCCATAATAATGTAGGCAAGGGCCATAAAAGGAACCACAATTTGGGTAAAGTTGGCGATGCGTTTGATGCCACCGAAAATAATGAAGCCGAGGACAATAAGAATCACAGCGAGTGCGATGAGTTTATTCGAGCCCACTTCACCGAAGTCGGTCGACACCATATTGCCATCACCGAAAACATGGGTAACTGCATTACCGACTGCATTGGCTTGAATTCCGGGTAAGAAGATGCCGCAAGCAATAATCGCTGAAATCGCGAATAGAATCGCCAACCACTTTTGCCCAAGTGCCTTTTCAAAGTAGTAGGCCGGACCGCCACGATATTGACCTTGATCTTCGACTTTATAAATCTGACCTAAGGTTGACTCGGCATAGGCTGTACTGGCACCAAGAAAGGCCACGACCCACATCCAAAACACGGCACCTGGACCACCAAAACCGATCGCAGCTGCAACACCAGCGATATTACCGACACCGACACGACCAGAAAGTGTAACGGCAAGTGCTTGAAACGATGAAATACCTTTACTTGAGTCATTTCCGCTGATTAACAAACGCAGCATTTCGCGAAAGTGCCGCACTTGCGCAAAGCGGGTAAGTATCGAATAAAACAGGCCTGCACCTAAACAGAGAAAGATTAGGGCAGGGCTCCAGATGATATTATTGACGGTGTTGACGATGGCTTCCATCAGCGTCTCCCAGTTGTTATGGAATTGTTGTTTTTAGAATTAGGCGTTACTTTGCCACATTATTAAAGCCAGCTCTACGAGAACTTCATGCAGCAGCCCTATATTTGTCTCGCTTTATCGAGTTTTTTTGGCTTACAAACGTGATTTACGCTGGAATCATCACCTTTCACGTGAATCAACCTTGGATGGCTGATATGATTAGTTTACTGAAACTCACTTTTCTTTGTGGACAACGAGAGGTGCCATGGCGATTATTAATTGTCCCGGCTGCATGAAAAAAGTGTCTGACCGTGCGGCTGTGTGTGACCATTGTGGTTTTATGCTTGGTGCTCACGACGCTGAAACATTGGCACGCAAAGCACGTAATCAGCGTTCGATTCGGGTGAATAAGTTAGTCAGCCAGCAAATGTTGGCGATTGTCTTTTTTGTTGCGGGTATTGGCGCAACTTTTTATGATTGGCAGGAAAGTGGCTGGGAGTCCGTCATGCCGATTGTCGGCCCGGCAGTTGCAGGTTTGAGTTTTGCGTGGTACTTAGTCACCCGTGGTCGTATTTATCTTTTGAAACGGCAGAAATAGAATGCAATATGATGACGTTGTGAAGGCGATGTCGCCTGAAATTTATGAGCGCATGGTTCAGGCCGTTGAAACTGGACGTTGGCCTGATGGCCAAAAACTAACGCCAGAACAATTGGAAAATGCGATGGAACTGGTGATGGTTTATCAGGCACGGCGATTGCAGCAAGACGATCATTTTTCCATCGGTCCAACTGGTGAGTTGGTGATGAAGACGAAGGGCGACTTGCGCTCTGAGTTGCGTATGCGTGCCGAAGCAGACATTGCTCGGTTCACAATCAATGACGATAAACACTAAACGTTTTTAGTTGGAGTGATCAATTCCGTGTTTTCAGCAGTGACGACCGAACCAAGTGGTTCCCCAGCGTTTTATAAAAGCTTAGTGAAGCAACTCGATGCATTAACCGCAGATGAGCCTGACCTCATTGCTAACCTTGCAAACATTAGTGCGTTTCTTTATGACCAATTAGCGGACTTGAATTGGCTTGGCTTTTATTTAAGTCAAGGCGACGAGCTTGTGCTTGGCCCATTCCAAGGTAAAGTTGCCTGTGTCAGAATTCCATTTGGTAAAGGTGTCTGTGGTACTGCCGCGAGCAGTCGTGAAGTACAACGGGTGGCAGACGTTCATGCGTTCGCTGGCCATATTGCTTGCGATAGCGCGAGTAATTCAGAAATCGTACTGCCAGTGATTGTCAATGACCGTGTCGTTGCTGTGCTTGATATCGACAGCCCGAGTCTTAATCGTTTCAGTGCCGAAGATGAAGCTGGACTTTCCCTGTTGATGCCTTTACTCGCGTCGCTAAACTGGCAGCAATATGGATGATTTTGACATTCGTCCCTATCTTGTTGATGTGACGGACATGGACTTTTTTGAAGATGAAGCTGAGTTAGCGGCTGATCATCTTAATTTGATGCTTTACACGATTGTTCAGCACACGGCTGACATCGAATTTTGGACGTTTGAAAAGCGTGAACAATTGATTCTGGAAATAAGCGAGCTGTGGCTGCGTGAACCGGGACTTGTCGAAGCGGAATCGGACGAATTAGAAGATTATATCACCCACCTGGTTCAACGTATCGAACAAGACGACCAGGCAACAGAGAACGATGAAGGTTAATTCAATGGAAAATACGGCAAAACTCTCGACCAGCAAAGAAGTTATCGCATACCTCGCGGAACAGTTCCCAGGATGCTTCACGTTGGAGGGAGATGCACGCCCGCTGAAAATAGGAATTTTCGATGAGCTGGCAAAACGTCTGGCCGATGATGAAAACGTCAGTAAAACGCGGTTACGCTCGGCATTACGTCAATATACTAATTCTTGGCGCTATCTGCGTGGTGTGAAAGCAGGAATTCAACGCGTTGATCTCGATGGCGCCGATGCGGGTGCCGTAGAAGCGGAACATGAGCAACACGCGCAAGAACAACTACAAGCATCGCAAGCAAAAGCGAAAGAAAAACAAGCACAACGTGCGGCAGAGCGTAAACCAATTGCGACCAAAGGTCGTAATACAAAGAACAAAACAGGCGATAATCAAGTCAAAGGTGAAAAGAAGCGTAAATCAGTTTCGATTCCGCGCAGTGGTTCAAGCAAGCCAGCAGTTGCTCAACCGATTACCCGTAAGGCGGCCTTGGAAAATGTTCAGCCTGACGCTGTGAAAGTTGGTGACAAAGTTCAAGTTAAAGTGGGCAGCATGGCAGTGCAGGGGACAATTGCAGGCATTGAAAAAAGCGAAGTTCAGGTTCAATTACCGTCCGGAATGACCGTTCGAGTAGCCGTTTCTGAGTTGTTTCGCAGCTAACAGGAGTTCGAATGTTAAAGCAAGTTGTAACCAGCGTTGTTCTGAGCGCAGCGTTATTATTAACGCCTTCAAGCAGTGTTGGGCAAACCCAAGGCTTAAGTGATTTAAGTACGAGCTACACATTAGCCGATGTACCAAAACTTGAGCCGGAAGCGCAACATAAAGCTGCAAGTCGTCGGATCGCGTCTTATTTCACTCGCTATCACTATAGTCGGGTCGAGCTTGATGAGGCGATGGCAGAGCAGATTTTTAATCGCTACTTTGAGCAACTTGACTACAATCGAATGTTCTTCTTGCAAAGCGACATTGATGAATTTGCATCACATCGCAAGAACTTTCATGAAAAGCTGTTAAATGGTGATCTCGATGCAGCCTATGCGATGCATCAGCGCAATTTGCAGCGTCGTTTTGAACGTTTTCAATACGCATTGAGTGTCGTCGAGTCAGGCATCGAGTTTGACGAAGAAAACACTGAATTCCAATTTGACCGCACCAAGGCAGACTGGGCGACGACCCGTTCTGAACTCGATGATATTTGGCACCAACGGGTGTTGAATGATGCACTTAATCTTTTGTTAGCTGGACGCACGGAAGACGAAATTACAGACAACCTCAAGCGTCGTTATCGTTCAGCGCTGCAGCAACTTACCCAAACCCAAAGCGAAGATGCTTTTCAAAATGTCATGAATGCTTTCGCGCGCAGTGTCGACGCGCATACAAGTTATTTGTCACCGCGCAACGCAGAGCGTTTTCAACAGAACATGAATTTGTCGCTTGAAGGTATTGGTGCAGTGCTGCAAGCGGAATTTGATTATACCGTTATTCGCTCATTGGTTCCTGGTGGCCCAGCGGACAAATCTGGCAAATTATCACCAGATGATCGAATTATTGCGGTGGCACAGGGCGACCAAGAGTTCGTCGATATTATTGGCTGGCGTCTGGACGACGTGGTTGAGATCATTAAAGGCCCGAAAGGAAGCGTTGTTCGCCTCCAAGTTTTGAAAGGTGGCGATGCGCCGGGTGCATCACCGGTCGAAGTTGAAATTATTCGCGAAGAAGTTCGTTTGGAAGATCGTGAAGCCAAATTAAGTTATGAAACTGCTGACAGCGGTGAGCGTTTTGCAGTGATTACTATCCCCGGCTTCTATAACAAGCTCACAGACAAGGTTCAGGAGTTGTTGGTGGATGTTCGTGCCAATGACGTTGATGGCTTGATCATTGATTTGCGCGGCAATGGAGGCGGCGCCCTAAATGAATCGATTACTTTGACGGGTTTATTTATTCCGTCGGGACCGGTCGTACAGGTGCGTGACAGCACCGGACGTATTGATGTCAGTGGTGACCCGGACCCGCAAGTGCATTATGACGGCCCAATGGTGGTCATGATTGACCGTTTCAGTGCGTCAGCATCAGAAATCTTCGCTGCAGCGTTACAAGATTATCAGCGTGCTTTGATTGTCGGTGAGAACAGTTTCGGCAAGGGAACGGTGCAGCAGCATCGAGGCTTGGCTCGTCGCTTTGATCTCCATTCCAATCCGATGGGTAGCGTCCAATATACCATGGCTAAGTTTTATCGTATCGACGGTGGTAGCACTCAGCATAAAGGTGTGGTTCCGGATATTCAGTTCCCGAGTTTGATTGACCCTGAAGAGTTTGGTGAAAGTCGTGCAGAAAATGCATTACCGTGGGATCAAATTGAAGCCGTAGAATTCCGTCGCTTTAATTACGTGAACACCGATGTCATCGAGCGCTTAAATAATTACTTCGGTCAACGTACAGCAACAGATCCAGAGTTCAGTTATATTCATGAAGATGCTGAGCGGGTTAAAGCGATGCGCAACCGCACACATGTGAGTCTTGTAAAAGCTGAGCGTGAAGCAGAGTCTGAGCGCGATCGCCAACGTAGTCTCGATCGTATTAATGAGCGATTATTACGTGCAGGTTTAGAGCCTGTAGAGACGATTGATGAAGCGGATGAAGAGGTGCGTACTCCAGACGTATTCCTCGCTGAAACCTTAAGAATCTCAGCTGATTATTTGCGCATTTTGCGTGAAAACAATTAGTTAAATAAAAGACTCCGTGTAAAGGGCTTGTTCGAAACAAGCCCTTTATTATGTCTGCGAATCGAAAAACGTTTGGTTTTTCTCGCTAAAAATGACATAAAGTACAGTAAATGCGAACCTCGACGATAAGAGTAAGATAGGGATTCGCTACCTTATTATTATAAAAAATGGATCACAAACATGACGGTCACTACAAAACGTCCCTCGTATTTGCAAGCGCTGATTCCTTTGTTAGCGCTCATTGCTATGTTAGCAAGTTCAGTTTTTCTCTTTGGCGAGGATTCGTCATACGGCCCTAATCAAATAGCCTTGTTAATCGCCGCGGCAATTGCCACTGTGATTGCATTTAATAATGGTTATCAGTGGGGTGATATCGAGAAGGGCATTACCGAAGGCATTTCTGTTGCTCTCGGTGCGATCTTAATTATTTTGATGGTCGGCTCACTCATTGGCACTTGGTTACTCGCCGGGATTGTCCCGACGATGATTTACTACGGCCTTGAGTTGCTGAGTCCGAGTTGGTTTTATGCTGCTGCCTGTATCATTTGTGCCATTGTCGCGTTGTCAATCGGCAGCTCATGGACCACAGCAGCAACGATTGGTGTCGCCTTGATCGGCGTTGCAACCGGTATGGAGCTTTCTTTAGCCATCACTGCAGGTGCGGTCGTGTCCGGCGCTTATTTTGGTGACAAAATGTCGCCATTATCCGACACCACCAACTTAGCACCTGCCGTCAGCGGAACAGAGCTGTTTGCTCACATCCGCTACATGAGTTGGACGGCTTTCCCGGCGTTGGGTATTTCCATCGTTCTGTTCTTGATTCTTGGGTGGAGTGCGTCAAGTAGCGCCAACATGGACTCACTCGATGCAATGCAGAGCGAACTGCGGAACCTATTTAATATCAGTCCAGTGATGTTAATTCCGCTCGCCGTTCTCTTTGTACTTGCGGTTGCAAAAAAGCCGGCGTTACCGTCGATTCTGATTGGAGCTTTAGTCGGCGGCCTTTGGGCTCTGCTGTTCCAACAAGATGTTATTGCAACCATCGCTAATCCAGATCGTGCTAATTTCATTGTCGGCGCTTTTGAAGTCGTTTGGCTTGCGCTTGCTAGTGGTGTGCAAATCGCCTCTGACAATGCTGATCTTGAATCCTTGATCAGCGGCGGTGGTATGGAGAGTATGATCAACACCGTCTGGTTAATTATCAGTGCCATGACCTTTGGTGCTGTCATGGAAACAACCGGATTACTGCAAAAGTTAATTCGCGGTATTTTGAAAGTGGTCAAAGGAACGACGTCATTAGTCACTGCAACAGTGTTTACCTGTTTTGGTGCCAACGTGTTGACAGCCGATCAGTATATGGCGATTGTGCTTCCGGGCCGCATGTTCCGGGAAGCCTATGCAGAAGCGGGGTTGGATCCGCGAGTTCTTTCACGGACACTCGAGTCAAGTGGTACCATTACTTCTGCATTGATTCCATGGAACACCTGCGGTGCTTACATGTTCTCAGTTTTGGGTGTTTATCCACTGCATTACGCGCCATTCGCGTTCTTCCTGTTGTTAGTGCCGATGCTAACGATTCTGTACGCCTATACAAACTTCAAAATTTTACGTTTACCGGGCCATGAATCAACGGCAGCATAAGCGCTGCCGTTTGCCTCGTCTTGGGAAATTTGCCGATTAAATCAATCAAAGGTTAACTTCATGCTCGAACTCACGACTCAACCGCAAGCTAAGTTCCGCGCCGATTATCAGCCACCAGCATTCGCGATTGAGACCGTTGACTTAACCTTTGAGTTGGCAGCAGAAACGACGCAAGTGACCAATACAATGGTGCTTCGCCGCCTCGGCAATGAGGACACGCTGCGTTTAGATGGCGAGCAATTAAAATTAGAAAAAGTCCTACTCAATGACCATGAGCTGGGCACAAATGATTTTGTCGTTGATGGCAAAAGCTTGACCCTGCGGGAGATGCCGGAACAGTTTCAGCTGACCATCATCACAACGATCAATCCCTCCGCAAATACCGCACTTGAAGGTCTTTATCTGTCAGAGGGTACTTTTTGTACACAGTGTGAAGCTGAAGGTTTCCGCCGGATCACCTATTTTCTCGATCGCCCGGATGTGTTGGCCGTCTATACCACGACAATTATCGCCGAACGGGGACGTTATCCGCACCTGTTGTCGAATGGTAATTTAGTTAAGCGTGAGCAACGCGATGGGCAGGATTGCGTGACTTGGCATGACCCTCATCCGAAACCAAGCTATCTTTTCGCGCTGGTCGCTGGCGATTTTGATTTACTAGAGGATCGTTTTATCACGCGTGACGAACGGGTTGTGACCTTGCAGCTTTTCGTCGATAAGGGCAACCTCGATAAAGCCAATTATGCCATGGGTGCGCTCAAGCGCGCGATGCAGTGGGATGAAGAGCGCTTTAATCTCATTTACGATCTCGACATTTATATGATCGTAGCGGTCGATTTCTTTAACATGGGCGCGATGGAAAATAAGGGGTTAAACATTTTTAACTCCAAATATGTGCTGGCTAACGCACAAACAGCGACCGACCAAGACTTTCTGAATGTTGAGTCTGTCATCGGACACGAGTACTTCCATAACTGGACCGGAAATCGTATTACTTGTCGTGACTGGTTCCAGTTGAGCTTAAAAGAGGGACTTACCGTGTTCCGCGACCAAGAATTTAGTGCTGATCTTGGGATGCGCGCGGTTAATCGTATTCAAGATGCACGTATTATGCGCACGCATCAGTTTGACGAAGATAGTGGCCCAATGGCGCATCCGATTCGCCCTGACCGAGTGGTCGAAATGAACAACTTCTACACCGTAACAGTTTACAACAAAGGTGCGGAAGTCATTCGTATGTTGCATACCCTGCTCGGTGAAACCGGTTTTCAAGCGGGTATAGCACTGTACATTCAACGTCATGATGGCCAAGCCGTTACCTGTGAAGATTTTGTCACAGCAATGGAGGATGCCAATCAAGTTGACTTACAACAGTTTCGTTTATGGTATAGCCAAGCAGGAACGCCCTTAATTGAAGCGAGTGAAGCTTATGATCAAGCAGCTCAACGCTACACGCTAACTTTGCGTCAGAGCGTACCTGCAACGATTGGCCAAGAGCATAAACAGCCGATGCACATTCCGGTTCGTGTTGAGTTTGTCAATTCTCTCGGTAAGCCATTGCCGATCAGTGATAACGAAGGACAAACAGTGAGTGTTCTGGCGCTACGTGAAGGCCAACAACATTTTGTTTTTGAAGGTGTAAAAGAGCGTCCTATCGCTGGTCTCTTGGCCGATTTTTCCGCACCCGTGCGTTTGCGTATGGCTCGTAGCGAAGCAGAACTGCTTGCTCTCATTGCCGGCGGTTCTGACGCGTTCTTGCGCTGGGACGCAGTGCAACAGTTTTACCTGCAACGCTTGCACCAAGCCATTCGCGATGATGAGCCGGTAGATGTTCCGCAGAATTTAATTGACGTATTGGGCGAAGAGTTAGGCAACCGTTCGGCGGATCCTGCACTCACAGCATTACTTCTGCAAGTCCCGAGCGAGGAAGCGGTAAGCCAAGACTTTCAGGTCATTCCGGTACGCGCGATATGCCGCGTTGTCAATGAGTTGCGGTTAGCTTTAGCCCAATCTTTGCGCTCAGAGTTATTGCAAGTTACCAAGCTAAACAAGGATGAGACGAGCGCGTTATCGTCTACAGCGATTGCACGACGGATGTTAACCAATACTGCCATGAGCCTATTAGCCTTATTGCCGGATGAGGATATTGAGCAAGTGCTCGAGCAGTATTTTAATATTGATTCATCAATGACCTTGCAGTTCGGTGCGTTGCAAGCTGCTGTTCATGCAAACCATCGTTTAACGACGTCTTTCTTAAACCAGTTTGCAAATCGATGGTCACATGACGTTTTAGTCATGGATAAATGGTTGGCGGTACAAGCAACGAGCCCTCAGTATGGAACGGTCGAGAAAATCGCGAGTTTAGTAGAATCAGCTTACTTTAACTGGCGTAACCCGAACCGGATTTACGCGCTATTAGCCTCGTTTACCCATAATCTCGGTCAACTCCATGCTGAAGATGGCGAGGGTTATCGTTTTGTTATTGCTGCGATTCGGCGATTGAATAGTAGCAACCCGCAAGTTGCGTCGCGGTTGTTGTTGCCGCTACTTAAATGGCGCAAGCTCCCTACTAAGCAACAACAACTACTCAAAACGGAGTTAGTTTCGTTAAGCCAACTGGACAATTTAGCGCCTGATTTATATGAAAAAGTTAACCAAACGTTAAGCGAAAATTAACTCATCGCACCAGCCCGGAATACGTTGATTTTCCTCTCTTAAAGGCCGACAATATGTGAGCTATTAAACTACCGCCCGGCGGCGGTTGTCATGCCACAACTTTTTTGCCTCAGACAAGGATTAATCATCATGGCATCGGTCAACAGTCAACCCCCGGTTATCCTCGAGAAAGTTTCAGAGACCATTCATCAACGCTTCCCGAAAGCCAATGCTTCTTTGGTGGAGGAATTTGCCCAACGCCTCTACCGTAACGTGTCCCGCGATGATTTGGCGGGACGAGACCATAGTAATATCTATGGCGCTATCGTTGGTCTGTGGCATAGTTTTAACGACTACGAGTCGAACACCAAAGCGACCATTAAAGTGTATAACCCAGAAGTGTCGAAACACGGCTGGGAGTCTCCTCACACGATTATAGAGATTATTCAAACCGATATGCCGTTTATGGTGGACTCGGTGCGGATGGCCTTAAGCCGCCTGTGTATTAATTCGCAATTGCTTTTACATTCACCACTTGTTCATCGTCGTGATGCCGAAGGTAAAATTACCGAAATTTTACCAGCAGGCCAAACTGACGAAGCAGCACAAACCGATACCGTATTCTTAGTTGAAGTGGATCGCCAAAATGACGCTGCTGAGTTAAAAGCGCTGAAAACAGAATTAGCCTCGGTAATGAACGAAGTTGCGCTAGCGGTCAGCGACTGGAAGCCGATGCGAGCAAAGTTAAAAGATATCGCTGAAACAATGGACGCGCGGAATTTCCCAGGCGCTCCGGAGAAGCTCGAACAAGCGAAACGCTTTTTAGCTTGGCTTGCCGACGATAATTTTACCTTAATGGGCTACCGCAGTTATAGCGTGAACGCGATCGAGGGTGACTATGAGATCGTGCAGGACTCGGATTCAAGCTTGGGCTTGCTGAAAAACTCGAAAGAAAATAAAGCCCGTCGTCTTGGTGACATGAGTAAACTAGCTCGAGCGACTGCGCTGTCTAGCGATGAAGTTTTATTGCTGACGAAGACCAATGCACGTTCACGGGTGCACCGTCCAGCGCACAATGATTACATTGGCATTAAGCGTTTCGATGAGCAAGGGCGTGTCATCGGCGAAGATCGCTTTATTGGCCTGTATGCAGCTACATTCTATAACGACAGTGTCATGGACATTCCCTTAGTCAGTGACAAAGTGAAATCGGTACTCGAAAAGTCTCGTTATGCGAAAGGCACGCACGCTAGTAAAGCGTTACTCAATATCATGCAAACCTATCCGCGCGACGAAATTGTCCAAAGTAGCGAAGAAGATTTATTAAAGACCGCGCTCGGTGTGTTGCAAATCCAGGAGCGTGATATTACTCGCGTCTTTTTACGTCGTGATATTTTTGGTCGTTTCATTACCGCAATGGTTTATGTTCCCAAGGAACGTTACAACACCTTGCTGCGGGTGCGTACTCAAAATATATTAGCGAAAACCTTGGGCAGCAGTGAAGACGTCGATTTTACGACCTATTTCTCTGAATCAGCTCTGGCGCGGACACAATATACGATTCGTGTACAAGACAGTGGCCAAGAAATTAACATTAAAGAATTGGAAGAGAATCTAATGGAAGCATCGCGCAGCTGGGAAGATAATTTAGAACGCTTGCTAGTGACGGCAAAAGGTGAAGGTAGTGCTCGTGATTTGATGAAGCGTTACGCTGCGGGTTTCCCGCGTGCCTACAAAGAAGATGTTTTACCTTCAGTAGCACTCGCTGATATCGAACAGCTTGAAGCACTCGACGATGACCACCGTTTAGGTATGCTGTTTTATCGTGCGCAAGAAGTTCAAAATGACTCGAATCGAGTGAAGTTGAAGCTGTTCCACCGCGATGAGCCGATTCACTTGTCGGATGTTTTGCCCATGCTGGAGAACTTTGGCCTGCGCATTATCAACGAAAGTCCGTACCAGATTAAAACCAATGACGGCCATGTCTTTTGGGTACTCGACTTCTTCATGCTGCACACTGCAGGTAAGCTTGACCTCGAACAAAGTCGCGACGCTTTCCAAAATGCGTTTGCAAAAGTGTGGGCCGGAAATTATGAAGACGACGGATTCAACCGTCTGATTCTTGGTGCTGGAATGGAAGGGCGCCACGTTGTTATTTTACGTATGTTTGCAAAATACATGCGTCAGATTGGTGTGACGTTTAGCCAAAGTTATATCGAAAGTACGTTTACTCGGTATCCAAACATCGCCGCCTTGTTAGTGAAATTATTCTACATCCGCTTTGAGCCGGGTGTGAAAAATGTGAATAAGAAAGTTGAGACGCTAGTAACCAAGATCCAAGGCGAGCTTGAGAAAGTCGCGAGCCTTGATGACGATCGGATTATTTGTCGCTACCTCGACCTGATTCAAGCAGCCCTACGCACGAACTTCTTCCAAGTTGATGCGGAGGGTAACGAGAAGCCTTATGTGTCGATTAAGTTCTTACCCGAACTTATCTCTGAAATGCCGTTACCACTGCCTAAGTATGAAATCTTTGTCTACTCACCACGCGTCGAAGGTATTCATTTGCGTGGCGGTAAAGTCGCTCGCGGCGGCTTGCGTTGGTCTGACCGACGGGAAGACTTCCGTACTGAAGTGCTAGGGCTGGTCAAAGCGCAGCAAGTCAAGAACACGGTGATTGTTCCGGTTGGTGCGAAAGGTGGTTTTGTCTGTAAGCAACTGCCAGAAGAACGAGACGCCATGCTGGAAGAAGGAAAGGCGTGTTATCGCACATTTATTCGTGCTTTGCTCGACATTACCGACAATATCATCGAAGGCGAAATTGTTTATCCGGAAAATGTCGTACGTCATGACGATGATGACCCGTATTTGGTGGTTGCGGCGGATAAAGGAACCGCTACGTTTTCGGATATTGCCAACGGTATTTCTGCTGAATACAACCACTGGCTTGGCGATGCATTCGCATCAGGTGGCTCAGTCGGTTATGACCATAAGAAAATGGGTATTACGGCACGTGGTGGCTGGGAGTCAGTTAAACGTCATTTCCGTGAAATGGGCATTGATTGTCAAACGACTGACTTTACCGCCGTCGGTATCGGCGACATGGCCGGTGATGTGTTCGGCAACGGTATGCTCTTGTCGAAACATACCAAGCTGGTCGGTGCCTTTAACCACATGCATATCTTCATTGATCCAGACCCTGATGCCGCAAGCTCGTATAAAGAGCGTGAGCGCCTGTTCAATTTGCCACGTTCAAGTTGGGATGATTACGACCGCAAGCTCATTAGCGAAGGCGGTGGTATCTTCCTGCGTAGTGCAAAATCAATTGAATTGACGACGCAAATGAAGCGTTTACTCGGCACACAAAAACGCACCATGACACCAACTGAACTTATTCGTGCCTTGCTCATGTCTGAGGTGGATTTAGTTTGGAACGGTGGTATCGGGACCTATGTGAAGGGCAGTAAAGAAACCGATGCGGAAGTAGGCGACCGTGCCAACGATGTCTTGCGCATTAACGGCAAAGATTTACGCTGTAAAATTGTCGGTGAGGGCGGTAACTTAGGCTTCACACAGTTAGGTCGTATCGAATACGCGATGCGCGGTGGCCGCATTAACACCGACTTCGTCGACAACGTCGGTGGTGTTGACTGTTCGGACAACGAAGTCAATATCAAGATCTTGTTGAACGGCTTGGTGACCGCAGGTGAACTAACCAAACCGCAGCGTGACCAGTTGTTGTATGACATGACCGATGACGTCTCGCGCATTGTACTGCATGACTGTAACCGTCAAACTCAGTCGATTTCCGTAACGCTATTGCGTGGTGCAGATCAAATTAAAGAAATGCAGCGCTTTATCCATCATCTTGAAAAAGAAGGCTTGTTAGATCGTGCACTGGAGTACTTGCCAGATGATGACGAACTAGCGGATCGCACCGCTGCGGGCAAAGGCTTAACTCGCCCAGAGCTGGCTGTTTTGAATGCGTACGGCAAAATGGTTTTAAAAGAAGAGTTAGTGACGGAAGAAATCACTCAAGATCCTTTCCATGCTAAAGAGCTAGTCGCCGCGTTCCCACCGAAACTGCAAGAGCAATTTGCTGAAGCGATGAATGACCATCCGTTGAAGGGCCAGATTATTGCCACGAAATTGGCCAATAATATTGTCAATGACATGGGCCCGAATTTTATCTACCGTAAACAGGAAGCAACGGGTGCGACGGTAGCTGAAATTGCAGCTGCTTACATTATTGCTCGTGAAGTTTTCGATAGTCGTTGGATTTGGGCTGAAATTGAGAAACTGAATAACAAGATTCCAGCGAATGTACAGAATCAAGTGTTATTCCAAGTTCGTCGTATGGTTCGTCGCGCGACACGCTGGTTCTTGCGCCACCGCAATCCGGCATTTACCTCAATTCAAGAACACATCGGTTTCTATAAGAAGTCATTTGATGACTTGAACAAAAATGCTCTTGATTACATGAATGAATCAGAGCGCAAAGTCATCGTAGCGCGTATTGACGAACTGGTAGAGCAGGGTGTTCCAGCAAAATTAGCCCAACGCGTGGGTGTGCTGAGCACTGTGTTCTCAGCGATGGACATTGCGGAGGTTGCTGCCGAGACAGGGCAAAAGATCTCGATGGTAGCAGAAACCTATTTCCGTTTAGGTGCTGAGATTCAAATTCATTGGTTCCTTGATCAAGTGAACAAACAACCGGTGGCGAACCATTGGCAAGCACTAGTACGTGCAGCGTTCCGCGAGGAGCTTGATTGGCAACAGCGGTTACTCACGGGCTCAGTCTTAAAGTATGCGGAAGGCAAAAAGCAGACTGACGAAATTTTAGCGCTATGGTTAGAGAACAACGCAAGTTCTGTTGATCGTTGGAAGTCAACTTTGGCTGATTTCAAAACAACGAAGAGCCATGAATTTGCTAAGTTCTCAGTGGCTTTGCGCGAGCTAACCTTGTTAGGTCAGAAGTCTAGTTTAGGTGCATAACGGAAGGGTTGATTTACATTGAACTTTTATCCAATTGTCCGCAAAGCGTTATTCAGCAAGGATGCTGAGTGGTCACATGACTTTACGTTAAGACAACTCAGCAAGCTTAATCATGGGCCCTTACGCTGTTTGATCGCACAAAAACTGCCGGAGAAGCCGGTTGAATTGCTTGGGTTACGATTTCCGAACCCCGTGGGATTAGCCGCAGGTCTTGATAAAGACGGACGTTGCGTCAATGCGTTAGCGGCAATTGGATTTGGTTTTATCGAGATCGGTACGGTGACGCCGCGTCCGCAAAGTGGTAACCCGAAGCCACGGATGTTCCGCTTGCCAGAGCAACAGGCGTTAATCAATCGCATGGGTTTTAATAACCAAGGCGTCGATGCACTGGTTGAGCGGGTGCGTGTTGAGCAACAACGCCCTGATGGCTTTCGTGGGATTCTTGGGATCAATATCGGTAAGAACAAGGATACTGCCGAAGAAGATGGCCATCTTGATTATCTCTATTGCTTGGAGCGAGTTTATCCGTTGGCAAGTTATGTCACCGTCAACATTTCGTCGCCAAATACACCCGGATTACGAGCATTTCAACAGGGTGATTCACTCAGTCGATTATTGAAGTCGCTGCGACAGAAGCAATTGCAGCTTAGTGACAGTTCGGGAAAGTATGTGCCAATCCTTGTTAAAATTGCGCCGGATATGACCCGCGAGCAAACACATAGCTTTGCCCACGCAATTCAAGCGTTTGAATTAGACGGTGTTATTGCGACGAATACGACTTTAGATCGAAGTGCAGTGGCAGACTTGCCGCATGCAGAAGAAGCCGGTGGTCTCAGTGGGCAGCCATTGACGGATAAAAGTACCGAGGTTATTCGTTGGTTGCGCGAGGTCTTACCGAGTGATTTTCCTATCATCGGTGCTGGTGGTGTAAGCTCGGTCGCACAGGCACGCGAAAAGTTAGCTGCAGGTGCTCAATTAGTGCAGGTTTATACTGGATTTATCTACCAAGGGCCTAGTTTAGTAAAAGAGCTTGTTGAAAACTTGTAAAAATAAGGGAATACCCCTATTATACTGCACAAATAATTACTGTTGTTTAATGGCATGATGCCGTTAGTTGTAGCCACAGTTGCACAAGCGTTCATTGGATTAGACATTTATGCAAAACTGGCAGTGGTCATTTCGCGACAATCAGCAATTAGTCATTGAATTAGACCGAAATATTTTTCAACCTCTTCGCTTTAAGCGTTCACTCCTACGTGATCGTCTGCCCGAGACTGTCTCTTTTTCAATGGACGACGCCAGTCAGTTCCAGCGCTTTTCTGATTACCTTGACAGCTACAGTGCGTTTTCTGCGTCGGAGCAGTTCGAGTTAGCATTGCATGCCTGTGCTTTAGTTCGTTTCGGTAAATTGATGTTACCGCAAAGCTGGTATTTCAAATTTGGTGAGTTCGACGATGTGCATCCATGGCCGTCAACGCATTTATTTTGCGCTTTAGATTCAGGGCTAGAACAGGCTGATTTTTTAATTATCGAACAAGACGATCGTTGTTCACTGTGTATGTTGGTGGACGAGCAGTTCTCACTCGATGGAATTCGTACCTTGCAGCGATTTGATGTGGTTCGGGTGCTCAATGATCGTTTGCAAGTTTCTCTGCGGCATCCTCTGCCAGTGGTATACGACTCTACACAACAACGCGCCTAAGTTGTATCGACTTATAACAACGGACTGAGAAAGTACATGAAGCGTTCTGCCATCCGACGATGGCGACCGCGTGCTTGCCAGTCGGCAAGTTCAACGGCTTCACTTGCTGACTGATAACGGGCGAGCAGTTCACACACTTGTTCGCAACAATCCTTCTCGTAGAGTGCGAGTGATAATTCAAAGTTCAACTGTAAACTCCGCATATCCAGATTCATACTGCCGACCATCGCCAGCTCATCATCAACGGTAATGGCTTTGGTGTGCAATAAACCGTCTTTGAACAATAGAATTTTCACACCAGCTTTTAACAGTCCTTCAAAATAGGACTGACTGGCCAATTTGGCGATTCGTGAATCACTATACTTAGGTAACAAAATAGTGACCTGAACCCCACGTTTCGCGGCATGACGAAGAGCCGAATAGATACTGTCTGACGGCACAAAGTAGGGAGTTGCTATGGTAATGTTCCGATCAGCACGGTGGAGGACTGAGAGCATGATTTGATGCATATATTCTTCGTCGTGTCCCGGTCCTGATGGAATGATCGATAACCGCTGGCTGTTGGATTTTAATGGAAAGTTCAATTGCGGAAAGTTTCGTTGACCGGTCTCAATCTCCCAATCCCAAGAAAAAACTTTCGAGACACCAAACGCCGCCGGACCGCTAAATCGAATCATCATGTCAATCCAAGGACCAAAACGTTTATTCGCATTAAAGAATCGTGGGTCTGCCATATTCATGGAGCCGGTGTAACAAATTTGGTGGTCGATCAACAAAAGTTTCCGGTGCAAACGAATATCGGCACGACGGAAAAAATTACGAAAAATAGTCACTGGTAGTGCTGGCAGGATTTTTATCCCCGCCTCACGTAAACGACGCTCGTCGCGATGGTACAAGAAAAAACGCCAACTACCGGCATGGTCAATTAAAATCTCGATATCAATGCCGCGCTTCGCAGCGGCTATAAGTGCCTCAGTGATTTCCTGAACCCTTCCGGCCGGCTCCCAGATATAGAACTCCATGCGAATATTTTGTTTTGCTGCAGCAATATCTTCGAGCCAAGCATCGAAGATCTGATCCGCATCCGCAAGCACACAGAGATTCTCATAACTTAACGCACCAATGCCGTCACGTTGATGCATAATTTGAAAGATAGCTTGCGCGGCGTGTTGCTGCGGTTCTGTGGTCTCGTGACCTTGAAGATGGTCGATGTAGTTCTGAATAAAGGGTTTACGCAGAGCAATGGCGCGCTCAAGACGCTTTTTACCCAACTGTATTTCACCGAATAGAAGGTAAACGATGACACCAAAGACAGGAAAAACGACAACAATCAGAACCCACGCAAGTGAGGACGAAACTGAACGACGTTTAAAGATAATGCGTAAAAATACGGTGGCGATAACGAGCCAATAGAAAAGCACCAACAAGTCTGTAAGTTGCACCTTGCACCTAGTGTCATGGGGATTCTTAATGAAATATAGCGAGACGTGTATTGAAAAGCAATAAATCGATGATTTACTGAAACTTTATAAGGAGATAAACCAAGACAGGAAATTGGTTGCGGGGGCAGGATTTGAACCTACGACCTTCGGGTTATGAGCCCGACGAGCTACCAGACTGCTCCACCCCGCGTCCGATTAGGGGCGTATCTTAACAGCGTGGAGCTTGATTGCAAGTGGGAAAGTTAAATAAATAGAGGTTTAATGACTAAGTGCGCAAATAAGCAACAAAACTGTGAGTTTTGTTGGCTTTTTATGCGTCTCACCACGCCCATTCACAGACAGCAGTTTATGATTGCGTTATACTTGATTCCTATTTTAAGTAACTAGCGAAGCATCAATGCAAGAGTTTGAATATTTTGTTCCTTGTGGTCGTGGCCTTGAGGAGCTGTTAGTACAAGAAGTCACGGAATTAGGTGGCGCAGACGTAAAAGCAACGAATTCGGGCGTTCACTGCCGTGGCGATTTGCGCTTAGGCTATATCCTTTGCTTGTGGAGTCGCTTAGGCAGTCGCGTGCTGTTGAAACTCATCGCGGGCGAAGTGCATGATCGCTTTGCCTTGGAGAAATTAGCTGGAAGCTATGCTTGGCCAGATATATTCAACGAGCGGAATACCTTTGCTGTGCGTTTTAATGGCACCAGTGAGACACTGAAAAATACTCAGTTCTCTGCGCAAGTCGTAAAGGACGGTGTCGTTGACTCTTTTCGTCGGCATGGTTTACGTCGGCCAGATGTTGCCGTACAACGGCCGGAAATTAATATTCAAGGTTATCTACACAAAGGTGAGGTAACTCTCTATCTTGACTTGGCTGGCTCGGGGCTGCACGAACGCGGGTATCGTCAAGCAAAGGGTGCCGCGCCTATTCGTGAAACGCTGGCGGCTGCTTTAATTCATCGCGCTGGCCTAACTCAGTCGTTTACTCAGAATAGCAGTCAGTGGCCAGCGTTAGTCGCGGATCCGACCTGTGGTTCTGGCACACTCTTAATCGAAGCAGCGATGCTAGCAACCGATCGCGCACCCGGGTTAGGGCGAACCGAGTGGGGCTTTAATGCATGGCGTGCGCACAAAGCTGCTGTGTGGAATGAGGTTAAAGCAGAGGCCCAACAACGGTTTGATCTTGCCTTAGCTGCCTGCACAACTAAATTTCACGGTGTTGATGAAGATCCCTCTGTGGTCGCAGCTGCGCAACAAAATCTGCGTAGTTTAGGCTTTGAGCAACTGATTAAAATCGAATGTGGTTCAGCAACGGATGAATGGGTATTAAAACGCTATCGTCATGCGAACAGCGGTTTAATGTTAGCGAATCCGCCCTATGGTGAGCGCCTAGGAAGTACCTTTAGCGCTTGGCGTTTTTATCGCGACTTTGGTAAGAATTTACGCAAAGGCATTCCCGGCTGGCGAGCGGCAATATTGGCGCCTGACGAATCGATGATTAAAGCGATGCGGATTCGTACAGAAAAGAAATACAAACTCAACAACGGTGGTATTCAAGTACTTCTCGCAATTCTGCAGCTGTCGGACGAACAACAGGAATTTGCTCGGCCGGAACTGGAGTCACTGCAGAATCGTTTACAGAAAAATTGGCAACAGCGCCAGCAGTGGGCGAACAGCGAGGGAATTAATTGTTTTCGGGTCTATGACGCCGATATCCCTGAGTTCAACGCGGCGATTGACTACTATGATGGTCATTTGATCATCCAAGAGTATGCTGCCCCCGCGAATATTCCTGAACAAGTGACGGAAAAGCGTTGGTGGCAAATCATTGAGGCAGTGCTGGATAGTTTACCCATTGATGCAGACAAAATTCATACGCGGCAACGCAAGCGGCAAAAGGGCGAAGCTCAGTATACCCGTGTTGCTGAAGAAGGCGTGGTAATTGAAGTACAGGAATATAATGCGCGTTTTTTGGTGAATTTAACTGATTATCTCGACACCGGTTTGTTTCTTGATCATCGCTGGGTTCGGCACGAGATCCAAAAACGAGCACAGGGTAAACGCGTGCTAAACCTTTTTGCTTACACAGGGACAGCGTCTGTGCATGCTGGGCTCGGTGGTGCAGAGCAGATTACTACTGTCGACTTGTCGAAAACTTACTTGAATTGGGCAAAAGATAACTTCCGCCTCAATCATTTAACGATTAATCGACATGAATTTGTTCAAGCTGATTGTTTAAAGTGGTTAAGCGAACAAAGTCAGGCTGAACATACACCGCAATGGGATCTAATATTTATTGACCCGCCGACGTTTTCAAATTCAAAACGCATGGCCGATGTATTCGACGTTCAGCGCGACCACGTTGCAGTTCTGCGCGATGCCAAGAAGCTTTTGGCGCCGGGTGGGGAGCTTATTTTTACCACCAACAAGCGTGGATTTAAAATTGCTCAGCCTGAACTCGAGGCGTTAGGTTTTGCATTAAAGGATCAAACTCGCGCGAGCATTCCTCCGGACTTTGTAAAACAACGAGCGATTCATTATTGCTGGTATTTAACCCATGCGTAGTTTTTATTTATTAACCAAGTCACATTGTCCATTGTGCACGCAGGCGATTCAGTTAATTCACCAAACACCATTAGACGAGCCTATCGAACTTGGCGTTGTCGATATTAGCACTGATCCTGATTTGATTGAGGAATATGCCACGCTAGTACCGGTATTGGTGCGTGGACGGGATGACGTTGAATTAAAATGGCCGTTTAACCCTGCACAATTATTGGAATTTCTTGAATCATGAGTGTTGTTTTACGCTTAGCCAATGCACGCTTAGCATTCGGTACTGCGCCTGTTCTCGATGGCACTGAATTTATTGTCGAGCAGGGCGAGAGAGTTTGTATTACCGGTCGCAACGGCGCGGGCAAGTCAAGTTTGTTGAAAGTTCTTAACGGTGATATTCACCTCGATGACGGTGAGCTCCATTATGTCGGCAGCACCCGTGTGGCGATGTTGCCACAAGATCCGCCGCCACGAACACAAGGTTCGGTCTTTCACTATGTCGTTGATGCATTTGCTGATGTTGGTGAGCTCCTCGAGCGTTACCAGGAATTAACGATGGCAATTGGCGAAGCGCCAGAAGATGAAAAACTGTTCGAAGAGCTGATGCAAATTCAGGGAAAAATTGAAGCCGCCGAAGGTTGGCAATTGCAAACGCAGGTCGAGCAGGTGCTAAGCCGGTTGAAGCTTGATGGTCAAACACCGATGGCAAACTTATCCGGCGGCTGGCTGCGGCGTGCAGCGCTTGCCAAAGCGTTAGCAACAAATCCAGAAATATTGCTGCTTGACGAGCCGACCAACCACCTTGATGTGGATGCGGTGGCTTGGTTAGAAAACATGCTCCTTGACTTTAATGGTGCGATTGTATTTATCAGTCATGATAGAGCCTTCATTCGCCGCTTAGCGACGCGGATTGTCGATTTAGACCGCGGTACTCTGACGAGTTTTCCAGGTAACTACGCCGCGTTTCTTGAAGAGAAACAGCGCTTGATCGAAGTTGAAGCCTCACAAAATGCGGAGTTCGATAAAAAACTCGCGCAGGAAGAAGTGTGGATACGTCAGGGCGTCAAAGCGCGCAGAACGCGGAATGAAGGTCGGGTGCGTGCTTTAAAGGAATTGCGACAGCAGCGGGCGCAAAGGCGGCAAGTGCAAGGACAGGTCAAGTTCGATAGCACAACGAGTGAGCGTTCCGGAAAAATTGTATTTGAAGCTCAAGACTTATGCTTAGGTTATACCGAGACGCCATTAATTAGGGGGCTGACGGTGACCATTCAGCGCGGTGACAAGATTGCTTTGGTCGGGCCAAACGGCTGCGGGAAAAGTAGCTTTATTCGTTGTGTACTCGGTGATTTAGTGCCGCAAAGTGGTATTGTCAAATTAGGTACCAATTTACAAGTTGCTTATTTTGACCAACACCGCCAGCAAATTGATGAGTCGCTGAGCGTCGCCGATAACGTTGCTGAGGGCAAGAAAGAAGTCACTCACCGTGGTCGCACACGGCATATTTTCAGTTACTTACAAGACTTTTTATTTTCCCCGCAACAAGCACAAATGCCCGTCAAAGCTTTGTCTGGTGGTGAAAAGAATCGGGTCATGTTGGCAAAGATTCTGTTACGTGAAAGTAACTTATTAATTCTCGATGAGCCCACCAATGACCTCGATATTGATACACTCGAATTGTTAGAGCAGGTCGTCGTTGATTACCCCGGTACCGTCTTTGTCGTAAGCCATGACCGTGAGTTTATCGACAACACAGCAACGTCGGTCCTGCTGTTTGAAGGACAAGGTAAAGTCACCGAAATTATTGGTGGTTTCACTGAGGTGGCTCATTACCAACAAGCGAAGGCGAGTTCGCAGTTAGAAAAAGGCAATTTACATGGAACTAAATCTGCACCGCTTGACTCAGAGAAGCAACCCCCTTTAGCTAAAGGGACGAACAAGTTATCATACAAGCTGAAACGTGAATTAGAGCTTCTGCCGATTCAGATTGATGCATTAGAAGCTGAAAAAGAAAAATTACAACAACAAATCAATGATCCGGAATTTTTCCGCCAACCAGTCGAGCAGACTGAGTCAGCTACCATTCGCCTTGCAGAGGTTGAAGTACTGCTTATGGAAGCACTGGAGCGTTGGGACTATTTAGAAAACTTACAAGGTAATTAAATGCGCAGAACTAAGCTATCTCTCGCCATTGCAGCATTCGCAGCGACCTCAATGAGTTTCGCTTACGCTGATACTGGGTATCGAGTGACCGATATCGGTAGTCTTGAAGGGAGTATTCACACCTCACCTCGCGATATCAATAATCAAGGCCACATTGTTGGGCAGCTCTCCGATTTACGGGCGCAAAATGTTCGCTACGATTTATTAGACCCGGAAGTCTTTTCTTTTCTCGGAGAAGATGTTGATCTCAATGATTTAAGTGACGCTGATAAACTTCGCGTCCGTAACGCGTTGATCAATGGTACATCAATTGGCAATAATCCGCGTTTCCAGAAGCTTGCAATTGTTCTTGGCTATCAATTTCAAGGCGCAAATCTGTTCGAACTCGATGGTTTTGATTCTTTAGATGAAGAAACCGGGCAACGTAGCGACAGTGTCGATTTTCGCGCACGTGCAATTAACGATCATGGCATTGTCGTAGGTCAATCTGCATTGCCATTTTATTGGCTCGACGGAACTGATTTACAAGGTGAAGAAGCGCGTTTTCACGTTCGTGATGGATTTCCGGTCGCTGCGTGGACCGACGGCAACGAGTACAAGCTATTAGGTACCGACGAGGAAAAGATCCTCGGCGGCGTATCGAGCTTTATTGACATTAATAATAACCACTTAGCGGTCGGCTTCGGCACCTTTATTGATGGCTTCCGTCTTGAGGAAATCTACGATGACTGTACCACGGATGTCGATGAAGATGGCGAAGCAATCAATTTAGAACCGCTACAGGCTTGTCTCTACCGGTTCTGGTACAACAGCAGCGGGCGTGCTGGTGTTGTGACACCGATCACTGAAGAACGCGCCTTCGTATGGCAGCTTACTGCGCAAGGTGACGTTGTTTCCTCACGTTCATTCGGCGTTACGTTTGATTCCGAGGAAGATGCGGAAGATCCGTGGCAAACAGTTCGTTATCGTAGTGTCGCGAACGCTGTCAATAATCACGGCGTGATCGTTGGTACTTCGACACGGCAATTGGTTCAAGGTGCTTTCAATCGGGCTACGATTTTTACTGATGAAGGTGCGATTGAAGCTTTTGAAGCGGATAGCCCATATCGTGACGTGAGTGCATTTACTGCAATTAACGACTCGAACATTGCGGTTGGTGCGGCTACCGTATTCGCGTTCGGCGCGCAGCGTCAGCGATTGTTCTACATGGACATTACTAATGGTCCAAGTGAAGCGATTTTCCCGACCGGTTTGTATTCTGATGTTGCTTGGGCACCACGCGCAATTAATAATCAAGGCTTGATTGTAGGTTCGACTGAACTGCGTGGTGTGCAAGGTATCCAGCGGCGCAGCGTTGGCTTTCTGTACGACATGAATACCGATACCACCTATGATTTGAACTCCTTTTTACCTTGTAATAGTGAATATGTGATCAACGAAGGTGTTTCGATCAACGATCAAGGTGAGATTATCGCTTCAGCAGTTCGTATGATGGATGTCGAAGTGGACGGTGAGATGGTTGAAACAGCGCGAGTCCGAACCTTATTATTGACGCCAGATGCAAGTCAAACGGGTTGCCAAGAACAAGTTGACGATCAGACGCAACGTAAAGGCGCCTCTATTACGCCATTTTGGTTAGGTCTAATCGGCTTAATCTCACTTATAGCGATTCGCCGTAAAAAGCATTCTGCTTAGGTTTTTTTGGTCTAACCTAAAATTCAGCGGAACCTCAACAGCTTATTGAAAAAGCATGGTGAGGTTCCGTTTTTAGTATTGAACTTTCTTACCTTAATCACTATCCATATAGATACGGAACAGAAAAAACGTAAACCGTACTCGTCAAAGAATGGCAATAAAACGCCAATCAAATCCACGCTTGTTAAAAAGGAGTTGTGACCTTCATTTCTATTCCAGATTGGCTCCACATTAGTAAAGCTGGAGTACCACTGGATTGTCGATATTGTTGTCAATCATAGTCGCTGATTAATCAGCCAAGGCATAGACGACAATCAGTAAAACGAAAACAGAGAGGAAAGTGATAATGAGAAGACAAAAACGTGACCGGATGGAACGTGCGCATTCTCAAGGTTTCAAAGCAGGGGTATCAGGCCGCTCAAAAGAAACTTGTCCTTATCAAAATGGTGACGTTCGCTCGCAGTGGCTTGGAGGATGGCGTGATGCCATAGAAGCCCGCACCGAAGGTCTGTTCCGATTATAATTCGTTAACCGGTTACAGTAGTGGAAAGCCCCCTAAATAGGGGGCTTTATCGTTTGTAGTGCTGGTAATTAACGGTTAGAAGCCGGACGTATCGGTAAAGAGTCCAACTTTAAGATCCTTTGCTTCATAAATAGTGCGGCCGTCAACTTCGACATAACCATCACCAATTCCCATGAACAAACGGCGTTTCACCACGCGCTTCATATGGATTTTATAGGTCACTTTCTTCGCGGTTGGTAAAATCTGTCCAGTAAGTTTAACTTCACCAACCCCAAGAGCACGGCCACGTCCAGGACCGCCAGAGCAGGCCAAGAAGAAGCCAAGTGTTTGCCACAAGGCATCAAGCCCGAGACATCCGGGCATAACCGGATCGCCGGGGAAATGGCAGGCAAAGAACCAGAGATCAGGGTGAATATCGAGCTCTGCTTCGATATAGCCAAGGCCGTGGTCACCACCATCGTCATTCATGATGGTAATGCGGTCCATCATCAGCATATTCGGGGCAGGGAGCTGGCTATTGCCAGGACCAAACATTTCACCTCGACTGCAGGCGAGAAGCTCTTCACGAGTAAAACTAGATTGCATAAATAGGCACCTGATTATCCTGAATGATTCAGGAATCTTAATTGAAATAAAAATCTGGTGCCAAGATTAGCGAACAGGTGTACGCTAAACAAGTCCGAACAGTTAGTTTTCTGTGGTGTTCTCTTGTTTGCTACCACCAAAAAAGCGTTTCCACCACGGTTCTGGTGTTCCCTGCTGCGAGGCTAAAGCCGTTTGCAGACGCCGATAGATACGACCAAAAATCGTTTGTTCATCTAAATTCAGCGCTTCGCCACAAGGCGTCTGTAATAACAATTCAAAAGCTTCCGTTGCATGACTCACCGCATAAATAGAGAACTCTTTTGCCACAACAGCTGCGCGAACTTCCGGACTTAAATGAATGTTCATTACGTTGGACTGCGGAACAATGACTCCATGCTTGCCATTTAAGCCGCGACGCTGACAAATTTCAAAGTAACCCTGAATTTTTTGATTGATCCCGCCGATTGCTTGGACATTGCCGAACTGATCAATTGCACCGGTGACAGCAATGGACTGCTGAATTGGTGTTTCACTTAATGCCGACACCAAACAACATAGTTCAGCAAGTGACGCACTGTCACCATCGACTTCGTGATAGGACTGTTCAAATACCAGTGTTGCGGACAATGGCATCGGCTCTTGTCGCGCAAATAAATTCGCTAAATAAGCACTTAAAATCATGATGCCTTTGGTATGTATAGCACCACTGAGCTCAGCTTTGCGCTCAATATCAATAATATCGCCGTCACCGTAATGAATGGTAGTTGTGATTCGCGACGGTTCACCAAACTCGACGCCACCCATATGCACGACGGTCAGGCCGTTGATTTGACCGATAACTTCATCGTCCGTATCAATCTTGATTTGTTGTTCAAGAATAGATTGCCAATTCAATTCAGCGAGAAGTCGATCGCGATGTTCGCTTTCCCGTTCAGCTTCCCGTAAATGCGCTGCCGTAATGGTTGGTTCACCGGCCAATGCTGCGAGTACCTCAGCTTCTTCTAACAATTGAATGAGCATCACAGCGTCAAGACTTAGCTCGTGTTGATGCTCAGTATAACGGGAGGATGTTGCTAATAGCTCCAGCACTGCATCATCATCTAATGGCCGACAACGGGCGCGGTTCTGAACGTATGCGAGAAAGTCGTAATAGGGTTCGACGGCAAATTTCTGTGTCGGGTAGTAGCTGGTTAGCTCAGCAAAGTAGGGGAACAGATTGGAAAATTCGCCATCGAGGTCTTTCAGCTGACTGTATAACTCACGACCACCGACTAAAATGACTTTCAAGTTAATCGGAACCGGATCGGGTTCGTAGTGAATTGCAGTTTGTTGGGAGGTTGGCTGTGCCCACTCAAAACGACCGGTGCGAAGAACGTGTTTAAGTTGGTTCCAAAGCTCAGGCTGAGTTAGGAGTTGTAATGCATTAATTGCCAAGGTTCCACCGTTGGCTTTTAGTACCGCACCAGGTTTAATTAAATGCAGTTCCGCACTAATCGTGCCTTCCACGCTTTGCAGGCGAATGTCACCGAATAAACTTGCTTGGGAAACGCGATCACAATAATACCAAGGCTTGTTCTCTGTATGAGAGACGATAACCGTGGCTAGTTCAGTGCCTGGAATGTCATCAAATGAAAGATCTTTGACACGATCTAAGTAATGACGAAATTCGGCAGAATTGTATTTATCGATTAGTTCTAAATACATCGATTGCCGCTGTTCTGCCGGCTGTTCAAGTAATTGCCATAGGTCTGTTAGGGCATCTTCTGCTTTACCCGCAGGTAGGCTGACACAAATGGGTGCTCGATCATCAATGGGATTAGCTAAATATACCCAGTCGCGAAAATTCTTGCCGTTCCACTGTTGGTCTAGGCTCATACTTTCAAGAACATCTTCAACGAGCACACCAGAAGGGGTCGCCATGTAGATGTGCGATAAGTTTGAACGGATTAACTGAGCCCGCTCAATTGCGGTAGAAGCGCGTTGCTGCCCAACTAACGGATCCGGTTTTGATGTCAGCGGACGTGCTGAAAACCAAGGCTCAACATTGGCCTGCAAATGTTCGACTCGCAAACGCAATGCCTCGCGAGTCTTTTCAAGATTGAGATTTATTTCGCGCTGCAACTCGGTTGCTTGAGTACTTAATTTAGACATTCAGGATTCCAGTAATGAGGGCGCTCATGTTGGCCAAACCATAACTTTTAAACCAAGCGCCGAACTATCGCGTATGATACGTCAATCAGAGAGTCGGGTGAAGCTTCTCTATTAATTCACTTTCACGTAGAGTAGCTCGGTAAAGAGGGAGACCGTATTTATGGCAAGTGCTTGGACAACCAACCAACGGACAGTAATGAGCGCATTGTGTTTATTGTCTGGATTATTTGCTATTCAGTCTGTGCAGGCGCAAGACGAGGAGAGTGAGCCGCTGATGATTCCGCAAGGGTGGAGTAGTGGTGCTGCGTATGTGTCATCAAAGCAAAATTATCGCGGTTTGAAGTCGGACTCGATTGCTGTGCCATTTATTGGTTATGAAAGCGAACGTTTCTATTTGCGTGGCTTAACTGCTGGTTGGATAGCGCAACGCAGTCGCCAACAACAATTCGCGGTGACGTTTAACGCCGAACTTTTTCGCTTTCGCCCGCGGGAAAATAATGATGAACAGATGCAACAACTGAACCGGCGCAATTTAAGCTTTACGCTTGGTCTGCAGCACCGTTATGCAACGCGTCATGGTAGTTTCACAACCCACATTAAAACCGACGTCACAGGTCGGCATACAGGGCAATTAGCGACGTTTCGTTATGCTTACCCATTAAACCGACCAGGTCAAGCGTGGCAGCTATCACCAGAAATTGGCATCAATTATTTCTCGCAGAATTATGTCGATTATTATTACGGTGTGAGTGCCGACGAATCGGTGCGTTCTGGCCTAGCGGAATATCGGCCTAGCAGTGCAATCAACCCTGTGATTGGTTTAAGTGGTTATCGATATTTCACGCCACGCCTGAGCGCTGTTGCGAGTTATTCCTTGGCACGGAATGATAGCGCGATCAGCGACAGTCCCATGGTAAGAGGACGTTCGACTCGAGCCTTATTCTTTGGCTTAAGTTATCGTTTTTAATCTTTGCTGTCGGTACAACGAAAAAGACCCGCATTGCATCGCAATACGGGCCTTCGCTCCAAATTCAGTTTAGAAACGATAACTTACACCAAGTTTGAATTCGTTTTTAACACTGTCCGTGTTTAGGCTGTAGCTGCCTTGAACAGACAAATTCTGGTTAAGGTGGTACATCAAGCCACTGCGGAATCGCCAGAAACCATCGCCAGCTGTGTCATGGTTTAATTCAAAAATGCTGTGAATGTTGCTGTCGAGTGGATGTGTAATACCTGCACCGAAATAAACACCATCAAAAGAATTCGAATAATCGGAATAGCCGACGTTTAAAAATAATGGTGCAGTACCTAAATCGACACCCGTAAGAAAGCGGCCGCCAATGCGCAAGCTAGTATCGTAGGTGTCACCAATTTCAGCATTGAGAACGAATTGCTCATTGATCTGAGCTGCACCTTCAATGAAAAACCCAGTATCGCCGAAATCGTAAAAACCAGCACCGACATAATTGTGCCATGGTGAGTCAGACGCTGAAGCAGTTCCTAAAGCCATCGCTCCGAAAACTGCTGAACCAATCACTAACGACTTTACTGATCTATTGCTCATACTATTTTCCTTTTATTGAGGTAAACGAAGTTACCAGAATCACCAAAAGCTTAGCTGCACCCGGGCAAAGACTCAAACGAATGCACGTAAAAACATGGTAAACCGAGGGAACTTCGCCATTTAATCTTCTGACATAGAATGGTATTATTGTTCGCATAATGTATATTATGTTAAATAACAATTATATCATAACGAACGGATTAATACTGACCTTACGCAATCTATCACTTCATCGCCTCTCTTAAGCTCTTAACCCAAGCACGATTTCCACCTAAGGACAAAAAAGCCTCGAGTTTCACCTCAAGGCTCTATTCGAATCGTTCGTAATCAATCGTTCACTTAGCTACGAGCGTGCCTGTGTTTGTTTAAGCACTTCGGTGATTCCAGCTACAGCACCACCGATATTCGCTAATTCGGCTGGAATAATCATGGTGTTGTTGGCTTTCGCTAAATTCCCAAACTCTTTAACGTATTGTTCAGCAACCCGCAAGTTCACCGCGTCTTTACCACCAGGCTCACTGATTGCGTTGGCAATTTTACGCAAGCCTTCAGCTGTAGCTTCGGCAATCAGCTCAATTTCACGAGCGCGACCTTCTGCTTCATTAATTTGCTTCTGCTTCTCAGCTTCTGACAAGTTGATGACTTCTTGGCGGTTACCCTCAGAAACGTTGATCATTGCTTGACGTTCACCTTCAGATTTTGCGATCGCCGCTCGACGCTCACGTTCTGCGCGCATCTGTTGTTCAAGCGCATCTTTAATTGATGCTGGTAATTCGATATCTGAGATTTCATAGCGTAAAACTTTGATGCCCCATGGCGACGCAGCTTCGTCGAGCGCTTTTACAACTTCTTCGTTAATTGCCGCACGCTCTTCAAAGGTTTTATCAAGGTCAGTTTGGCCAATGACTGACCGCATTGTGGTTTGAGCCAGTTGTGATGCGGCATAGCGATAATCGTTAATACCGTAACTCGCTTTATAGGCGTCAATGACTTGAATGTATAAAACACCGTTAATGCCGACTTGAATGTTGTCTTTCGTTACACAAGCCTGGCGATCGACGTCGATAACTTCTTCTTTTAAGGTTTGAATGTAGGCTACTTTATCGATAAATGGGATCAGGATATGGAAACCTGAATCCAGCGTACGACTATATTTACCTAATCGTTCGATGACAAAGTTTGAACGCTGTGGAACAATGCGAGCGGTTTTGATAATGACAATAATGACTGCCAATGCAAAACCAAACGAAAGCACCGTACTAATATCTAGTTCCATATTTAATTCCTTAACTTTTTGTAATTACATCATAATAAAAGGTTTGGCGCGTAAATCTTAACTTATTGAATTGGTTTTATTTTTGAAACCTTCAGTTGAATACCTTCATTGCGAACCACCCAAGCTACATCACCTTTTTTCAGGCCGTCATCGCTGTACGCATCCCATTGGACACCGTTGAGTATCACGCGACCAGCGCCTTGGTTAAAGTCGGTATGGACGGTAACCCTCTCGCCAAGATCCTTCTGAAATACCATGCCGTGCTCGCCTTCATCGGCGGTAAAGCCTCGAAACCACCGCTTGAATTTGCCGCGGGCCGTGATCAGCATTAATAGGCTGACGGAACCAAAGACAAGATATTGCGCTGTTGACGATTCAATCCAACCAAGTTGTAACAAAATGCCAGTGATTATTGCGCCAATCCCAAGGAAAACAGCGACAATACTGGTGGCTAACAATTCGCTAATGATGAGAACAACACCAATAATGATCCAAATTAAAGCACTACTCATGTTCATTACCTTCTAAAGATGGAGAAGCCTCAGTGACTTCCCCAAGATTAAACTGCCCATCTAAGAAAGCTTTCGCAGCTTTCGCATCAGTTACACAGAAACGTCCGCTGTCGGCATAATAAAAATGTGCCTCCGCCGGCAATATTAAGGGTCGGCGAAAGATAACGTCCATCGTGGTGGCCGGCTTTCTTGCCAATGACTCTATTTTCGCTTGTGCGCGGGCAACCGAATACATGCCATGAATAATCGGTCGACTAAAACCAAACCAACGGGACAACCAAGGATGAAGATGTATAGGGTTATAATCGCCAGATAAGTTTGCGTACTGACGCCCTCTTTCACTGCTCAATTGCCATAATCCAGTGTCTTCAAAGCCAGTTAAATCAGGTGCCGGCATGCTACGATGACGCCCCCTTGCTGGCGGCTCGCCGCCACCGACTTGATAAGTTGAAATACATTCGACGATGAGCTCGTTGCGTTGCCAGAATTCAACCCGATAAATTGGTCGCACGCGCTTTTTCGTTGCCGCGCGCTCAGGCATTTCAATAATAACTTCAAGACGAAAACCGGCTGTCGGCTCAACTGCATGGAATTGGGTCATTTTGTTGGCGACATGAACCATACCAAGAATTGGCCATGGAAAACTCGGATCGAGCATTGCGGCTAAATGTGCCCGCTGAGCGGCGAGATAAAAATAAGTTAAGGGAATATCACTGACAAAGCCAGGGAACATCGCCTGATATTTGTCGATGTGTGCACGCTCGAAAGCTCCGAGTTGAAAGGTAAACTGGAGATCCTCGGGTTCATCGTGTAACGCTTTTTTGCGGCTGACCATGGTCGGCACTGCACGTAATAACATCCCTGGAAGTGCGGGTAACTGCTCTGCCATAACTGCCCATTGCCTCTACATACAATACGTAGCGCCTGCCTTGCTACTGGATTGAAGAATTGTCATAACGTTAGCTAGCATAGCAAATTTGTTTAAGTCAGGTGTAACGAAATCGTTAAAAAACATTTCAGAGCGCAGCTTTCCCTTCTGCGTTGAGATTTGTTAAGGTTTTAAGACTTTAAAAACAAAAATAGGTAAGTTTATGAGTGTACTTGCGGCTTTAATCATGAGTTCGACGGTCTCAATTCCGACCCACGATGCCTTCTTCGATAATATTCGCCAGTATTGTGGCCAAGCATTTGTCGGTGAAGTTGTAGAAGATAACTTCAAAGGGGTTGAGACATTTACTGAAAATCGCCTCGTTATGCACGTGCGTGAATGTAGCGATAACGAGCTGCGCATTCCATTTCATATCGGTGACAACCACAGTCGAACTTGGATCTTAACAAAATCGGGTTCCGGAATTTCGTTAAAGCATGATCATCGTCAACCGGATGGCAGCGATGACGACGGAACTATGTATGGTGGGCATACCGTCGACGCGGGTTGGGAGTTTGCACAATCATTCCCTGCTGACCAATACTCGAAAGAAGACTTCATTCGCCGCAAGATTCCTCAGTCCATTTGGAATACATGGCATATGTATATTTATCCGGGTGAATTCTTTAGCTATCGGCTAACCCGTGAAGGTCGTGAATTAAGAGTTGATTTTGACCTGAGTAACCCGGTCGAATTACCCCCAACGCCATGGGGTTACGAAGACAACTAGAATGAAAGAAGGGGCACTCGTCAGTGCCCCTTCCTCACATCTTAACGGCCTAAGCTTATTACTGACCTGGGATCAACACGCTATCAATCACGTGAATTACACCGTTATCAGCTTCGATATCAGCGGTAACAACTCGCGCGTCATTAATGCGCACACCGTAGCTGTTCGCACGAATATTTAGTGGAGAGCCTTGCACGGTATCAGCTTGAGAATCACCATTGATGTCAGCGCTCATCACTTTACCCGGGACGACGTGATAGGTTAAAACAGCAATTAACTGATCCCGGTTTTCAGGTTGCAAGAGGCTTTCAACCGTACCTTCAGGCAATTGAGCAAAGGCTTCATCTGTTGGAGCAAATACGGTGAACGGACCTTCGCCAGCAAGCACGTCAACTAAATCTGCTGCGCCTAATGCGGCTACAAGTGTTTCGAAGCTGCCATTGCTTGCAGCGATTTCAGCAATTGTACCTTTACTCTTGTCGCCGTATGACTTATCAGCGCTGTAGCTCGAACCTTCTTTATTGCGATCGCCACTATGGTGGTCTGCAACTGCCATTCCCGTAAGCGCTAAGCTAGAAGCAAACGTTACAGCTAAAGTTAATACATTTAATTTTTTCATGTTTGAACTCCTCAATCCTAGGGGGGTAGCCGCTAAATTGTTACGGCCGAGTTTAAGTTGTTGCCCCCTATTAACGAAACAAACATGGAAAATAGATTAAACTTCACACAATCTTTACAAAACAAAGTCTATTGCGCTGCTTCGAGTAAAAGCTGCGTTAGCGCTTCGCCAAGATGTTCAGTCATGATTGCACGGTATCTGTCTGTGTAGATAAAGCCACCGTCAGCGGCAAAAAACGCCGTTAACACCGGTGCCCAGTCATTGCTGTGTGGCATGATAATGCCGAAGGTTTCGCCCGGATCATCGCCCACTGAGTGATGTCGAATCGCTGCACCTTCAGCAACCGCCCGCCAATAATTATAAGCGTCGATGTAACTATAATAGCCGCCCTCAGCTACCGCATTGATGATTTCTGGGTTACTTGTCGCTGGGCGTATATCCATATCCGGCTGATATTGGTCACGTAGTGCAGTGATCCGTGTTTCATGTAAGGTGCCGGCAAAGGCCATCGGCTGTAAATCGGAGAACACGTTAGCCAGTTCGGACAGGTCGCTCAGTTCGGGGGTGTTCTCAGGTGTAATGAGAACGGCTACGTTCGTCATATAAGGCGGAGAAAATTGCAATTCATCGCGCCGGGCTTCGGTGATAGTGACATTCCCCAAACCAAAGACGCCTCCCTGTGCATCTTGTATGCGGCGATAGAACGTTGACCAATTCGTCTCTTCGACAAACTCTAATTCAAGAGAAACTGAATGGTAGCGTTCAAACCACTGGACAAACTCACGCATAATTTCAACCGTAACGCCGGTCAAGTCACCAGCCGAATTACGATATGCAAAGCCATCGGCTTCGACATAGAGCACGCGTAACGTGGCTTGCATATTGCCCGAGACATCGGCCCGTAATGGACCAGAGTCGTCCGCCTGAATTTGTTGATTTGGGCTACATGCCGTTAAAGCCATGAATGCCGTCAATATGAGAAGCCAAATTTTGATACGATACATAACGAGTTACCAGCTTGAATGAAAAGGAATTTCTTTAGTTTGCCGTGCGCCCTGCGGATTTACAAACTCGATCCGCAGCATCCACAACATATTTGGATCTGTGCAAGCTCCAATCAGTAGATCAGCTTGCCAGAGGCCGCTAGACACTGGCGACCACTGTAATGGAATTCGACCCATATACATGCTGACCCCTACGATATCACTACGCACAATTGTCAGATTTTCAGGTATCAATACGTGCAATTCTAACAGGGTTTCTACCGGCATTGCAGGATCGCTACTGAACCACACGACTGAACCTGAGCTAAATGTTTCGGAGAATAAATAGGTGCAGTCTTCGTGCCTCGATGTGTCACGCATATCGTAGTCGCAAGGTTGTTTTGCATCGGTTAAGAGCGTTTCGGCGTCGGAACAGCCACTCAAAAGGAGTAGCACGACCACCCCAATGGTTAAGTTTCGAGCACTGCCTAACTGCATAATAATGTTCTCTTTTTCAGCAATAGAATAAGTCTTGTTAATGCGACCTATAAGTTTTTATACAAACGCGATACTCAATCAGTGATAGTTTGATCTTTATCATGCTTTCGGGGTATTGATTGGCTGTATTTTCCACCTGAAAACCCTTACAATCCGAGTTGAAATGCATATCCATGCAAATTACTTTTTTTGCTGGTTATGGTTCATACTCACTGTCTGTTCTGCAAACTACAGCGGATTAATAATAATGAGCACAACTTCGAATCAACCTGTCGACTATAACCTAAAAGTCGTTAAGCAGTTTACTGTCATGACGATTATTTGGGGAATTATCGGGATGGTCGTCGGTGTTTTAATCGCAGCCCAGCTTGTTTGGCCTGCGCTTAACTTTGACACCCCTTGGCTGACCTACTCTCGTCTTCGTCCACTGCATACCAACGCAGTGATCTTTGCTTTCGGCACCAGTGCCCTTTTTGCCACGGCGTATTACGTTGTGCAAAAAACCTGTCAGGTTCGGTTGTTTTCTGACCGATTAGCTGCGTTCACGTTTTGGGGCTGGCAAGCCGTCATCGTGTCGGCAGTGATTACCTTGCCATTGGGTATTACGACGACGAAAGAATATGCAGAATTAGAATGGCCGATTTCAATTTTGATCGCGATTGTTTGGGTCGCTTTCATTATTGTGTTTTTCGGCACACTCGCGATTCGCCGGACGTCACATATCTATGTAGCTAACTGGTTCTACGGTGCCTTTATGATCGCTGTAGCCATGTTACATATCGGTAATAACTTGGTCATTCCAGTTTCTTTCTGGAAGTCATACTCCATTTATTCCGGTGCGGTCGATGCAATGATGCAATGGTGGTATGGCCATAATGCGGTCGGTTTCCTCTTAACCGCTGGTTTCTTGGGTATGATGTACTACTTCGTGCCGAAGCAAGCAGAGCGTCCGGTTTATTCTTATCGCCTGTCAATCGTTCACTTCTGGGCATTGATCACGATTTATATCTGGGCTGGTCCGCATCACCTTCACTACACTGCTCTGCCTGATTGGGCTCAGTCTGTGGGTATGGTGATGTCAGTCATTCTGTTCGTTCCGTCTTGGGGTGGAATGATTAACGGTATCATGACACTGTCTGGGGCATGGCATAAGTTGCGCACCGACCCTATTCTGCGCTTCCTCATTGTTTCTTTATCCTTCTACGGCATGTCGACGTTTGAGGGACCAATGATGGCAATCAAGTCAGTTAACGCCTTGTCGCATTACACAGACTGGACGGTGGGCCACGTGCACTCAGGTGCCTTAGGTTGGGTTGCGATGATCTCAATTGGTGCAACCTATCATCTAATCCCGATTCTTTTTGACCGCGAGCGGATGTACAGCATTAAACTGATTAACACTCACTTCTGGTTGCACACGATTGGTGTTGTTCTGTACATCGTTGCCATGTGGATTTCAGGTGTTATGCAAGGCTTAATGTGGCGTGCGGTAAACTCTGACGGTACCTTAACGTATAGCTTTGTTGAAAGTTTAGAGGCGTCTTATCCATTCTACTTCGTGCGCTTCGTCGGCGGCGTATTCGTGGTCGCAGGTATGTTGATCATGGGTTACAACGTCTGGAAAACTATCCGTACTAACCAAGTCCGTAGCAGCGAGCCATTAGCTGCTCAACCGGCGTAAAGGAGGCTAAATCATGAGCAAAAATAAACATGAGAAGGTCGAGAAGCACGTCGGCTGGTTCGCGGTTTTCGCAATTATCGCTATTTCGATAGGTGGACTCGTCGAGATCACCCCCCTGCTGTTCCAAAAGCAACTGCAAGAGCCAGTTAAAAACTTGCGCCCTTACACCGCTTTGGAACTTGAAGGTCGCGATATCTACATTCGTGAAGGTTGTGTCGGTTGTCACTCGCAAATGATCCGCCCATTCCGCGCTGAAACAGAGCGTTATGGACACTATTCAGTTGCTGGTGAGCACGTTTGGGAATTCCCACATTTGTGGGGCTCAAAGCGCACGGGTCCTGATCTTGCGCGCGTCGGCGGCCGTTATAGTGATGAATGGCATTACGTTCATTTAGTCAACCCAAGAGCGGTTGTGCCAGAATCGAATATGCCTGCTTATCCATGGCTTGCTGAGCGTACTTTGGATGGCAACTTGACGGCTCGCAAAATGCGCGCATTCCGCACGCTGGGCGTTCCTTATACCGATGAAGACATTGACGGCGCTCAAGCAGCTGTGCAAGGCAAGACCGAAATGGAAGCGTTAATCGCTTACTTACAGTCTTTTGGAACAGCGTTGAGGTAATCATGGGTGCAGGTTTTCAAGCAATTCATACGGCTCTAGTGTTCGGCGTCATCATTATCGTGATCGTCTGGGCATTCTGGCCGAAGAACAAAGGCAAATTTGAGCAATACGCGAATTCCATCTTCGAAGAAGACAAGGATAAAAACGTCAAACGCTCTCAACAGGAGTCAGATAATAATGAGTAGCTTCTGGAGTTGGTGGATTATCGTTCTCACCCTCGGCTCACTGGTCGCAATTGGCCTGTTGCTGTGGTGGAACATGAAGAATTTCACGGATGTGGAAGAAGGCGAAAGCATGGGCCACGAGTTCGATGGCATTATCGAGCTGAATAACCCATTACCAACTTGGTGGACCGTGTTGTTTTGGATCTGCTTGGCGTGGGGATTGCTTTACCTACTTCTCTACCCAGGTTTAGGTAATTTCCCCGGCTTGTTGAAATGGCAAAGCGCGAACCAGTTTGTCTTGTCGTTGGAAGAGTCACAACAGGCGAAGATTGACGCGCGTGAAGCGGGCTTTAATGTTCAGTACGACCGTGAACGCGTTCGCGCTGACGAAGTCTTTGGGCCGATCTTCCAGCAGTATGCGAGTTTGGAAATTGCTGAGATCGCACAAGACCGTGATGCGTTGCGCATAGGTCAGCGTCTATTCCTGCAGAACTGTGCGCAGTGTCATGGTTCCGATGCTCGCGGTTCACAAGGCTTCCCTAACCTAACGGATGGCGTGTTTAATTGGGGCTCTTCGCCGCAACATATCTACACCACCATTATGGAAGGACGCCAAGCTGCTATGCCTGCATTCGGTGACCAGCTGGGTAGCCAAGGAATCGCCGAAATGACGGCCTATGTGTTAAGCCTTAGTGGCCGCACAGTAGACCGTGATTTAGCGCGCGCAGGTGAACAACAATGGATGGTTTGTGCCGCTTGTCATGGCCAAGACGGTAAAGGCAACCCAGCATTGGGTGCACCTGACCTGACCAATAATGTCTGGACTTATGGTGGCTCTGAGCGAGCAATCAATGAAACCTTGTTGTACGGCCGCAATGGCGTTATGCCAGCGTTCAAAGACATTCTCGGTGAAGATAAAGTGAAAATTTTATCGGGCTATATTCTCAGCCTGTCACAGTAAGACAATTTGGTAAGTTCGGCATGGAAGCCCCGGTCATCGGGGCTTTCTGTTATTCAAAGAGATGATTATGACGACAAACACGACAACACCAACCAATCCAGTCAAAACCCCTTGGTACAAAGTGAGTTGGGTTTGGTACATTATTTTTATGAAATTCGCGGTTATCACAGCGTGTATCGTCACAGCTATCTTGATCTATCGAAACCCAATTTCCATGGTCGTCGATGACTATTACAACGAGGGGCGCAGTATCAATTTGCAATTGACACGCGTTGCCATCGCAGAAGAACGCAATATTTCCTTCTATGCTAATTTTTCTGCTACCAACAATTTCGAGCTGACGTTCCGCTCAGGTGAACCGAATGACGCATCAGCATTAATCGTGACCTTCTTCCACCCTACTACCCACAACAATGACTTTGAGTTGCGTATGACTCGAGGTGCTGATGGTGTCTACCGGCAAATGTTACCACGTGAATTGTATGGCCATTGGCGTGTTGACATTGAGCCCTTTGACCGTGAATGGCGTGTCAGCCAGAACATTCATTTACCGGTTAGCAATACCCTCACGATATTACCGGTCAATTACGGAATTTAATGTCAGTCTATTTAATGAGGAGGTTTTTGTGAGCTCAAGTTGTTTTCATTGTCACCAGCCGGTTCCGCGCGGTATTGACCTTGCCGTTGAGATTGAAGGGCAAAAACAGCCGATGTGTTGTTTTGGTTGTCAGTCCGTTGCCGAAACGATTGTCGAACAGGGACTCACTCATTTCTATAAATATCGGGAAACGAAACCCGGAGAATTGATTTTAGTACCCGATGAACTGGAGCACCTGCAAAGTGAGCTTGAGCGCTACGACGATCCGGATATTCAACGCGAATTTGTCAGTCGTCAGGGTGAGCGTCAAGCTGCCACTCTAGCGCTTGAAGGCATGACGTGTGCAGCGTGTGCTTGGTTGATTGAGCGGCAACTCATGAATACGGCCGGCGTTAGTAAAGTTGTGGTCAACTCCGCAACGGAACGCCTACAGGTTGAATGGCAAGCGGATCAAACGCGCTTGAGTGATATTCTCCGGGCGATCCATCAAGTCGGCTATAAGGCCCTGCCATTCCAACAAGCAGACCTAGAAGCCAGTTACGAGAAGAAACGACGGGGTTATATTCGTCGCCTCGGTGTGGCTGGAATAGCCTCGATGCAAACCATGATGGTGGCATTTGGCCTTTATTTCGACGATATCGATGACACCACCCGATTGTATTTCTGGTGGGTTTCGTTGTTGTTTACCGCGCCCGTAATCGTCTATAGCTGTCAGCCATTTTTTGTTAACGCACTAAAAGCATTAAAAGCTCGAACGCTGAATATGGACGTCCCCGTCGCATTAGCGATGGCGATTGCCTTTGTCGCGAGCTTTTATGCAACCGTGACCGACACGGGTGAAATTTATTACGAATGCGTGTCGATGTTTGCGTTCTTTTTGCTATCTGGTCGTTTTCTCGAGATGCAAGCTAAGCACAAGGCTGTTGCCAACGCCGCAAACTTGATGAAACTGATCCCTTCTATTGCTGAACGCAAAACGGATGAGGGTTGGCAACAGGTTATGGTCAAGTATCTTGAGCCCGGTGATGTGATTCGCGTTAAAGCAGGTGAAACCATTCCAGCCGACGGCCAACTTATGGATGCTGAAGCTTGGTGTGACGAGTCATTACTGACCGGCGAAAGTCGCCCGGTCAGCAAAAAGCAGTTGGATACAGTTTACGCGGGGTCGATTAACCAAGAGCATCCGATTTCCATTCGTATCCAAGCGACCCATCAAGAAACCTTGTTGTCCGGAATTATTTCATTGCAGGATAGCGCACTTGAGCAGAAACCTCGGTTCGTTCGTTTAGCGGATATAGTCAGTCGTTATTTTGTTTTAATGACGCTGATTGTGACAACATTAACCTACATTGCTTGGACCTTCATTGACCCGTCCAAAGCCTTTTGGGTCATGCTCGCGGTTTTAGTTGCGACCTGCCCTTGTGCCCTATCGTTAGCAGCCCCAACGGCCATGAGTGGCGCAGTCAGTCGCCTTAACCGCAGTGGTATACTGATTAAGCACGCGGTCCTCATGGAAGCATTACCGAAAATGAAAACCTTGTGTGTCGATAAAACAGGAACGCTCACACGGGGACAGTTTTCGATTGTTCATCGGGTCTACGCACAAGACTTCCCAGAAGCGAAAATTGAACGTATCGCAGCCAGCCTCGAAAGCTACTCTGAACATCCTATCGCGCGCGCCATTCAACGCCTCAGTGCGCATGTTCCGGTGGATGCTGTGGAAATCCATCAAGGGCTTGGGATCAGTGGACGTTATGATAATAAACTCTACCGAATAGGTAGCCTTGAGTTTATTCAGCAGTGGCACCCACATGCGAAATCACCGCTGCCGCAGGCGAATGTCATTCTTGCTACAGAAGACGGTATACTGGCAGCTTGGCAGGTAGATGATGAGCTACGTGCAGACACTGCCGTCACCTTGCAGTGGTATAAAAATTTAGGTTTCAATATTGTCATGCTTACCGGCGACTCTGCTGAACGTGCAGAAGAATTGGCCGCATCACTGCCAATTGATCAGGTTTATGCCGGACTCAAGCCAGAGGATAAACTTTCGCGTTTGCAATCCTTGCGAGCAAATGGACCGGTGTTAATGGTCGGTGACGGTATTAATGACGGCCCGGTGCTTGCTGGCGCTGACGGCTCGGTTACGTTTGCAACGGGGTCCGACCTTGCGCAGACCAGCAGTGATGTCGTCATTCTTAATGGTGAACTTGCTGGACTTCGTCGCATGTACGAAACGGCGCGTTTGACCCGGCGAATTATCCGCCAAAACTTTACCTGGGCGATTGGATATAATCTAGTCATCTTGCCACTCGCCGTGACTGGTCAAGTTGGCCCTTTACTTGCTATGCTCGGCATGTCGGCGAGTTCATTAATCGTGATGACGAATTCACTGCGACTCATGCGCGACGCACGTTAGGGAGAAGCTTGTGGAAATTTTGCATTTAATGGTGCCCATTGCCATCATTCTTGTCGTTATTGCGATCGTCATTTTCTTTTGGGCTGTTCGCAGCGGTCAATTCGACGATCTCGAGCGCCAAGGTTACAACATTCTCCTTGATGATGACCAAAAGAAGAAAAAGACGCCCTCGAAGTCAGCTGCACCTAAACATGACGAGGAGTCACAGTGACGGTCGATTGGCTTGCTGCAGTTATTATGGGGTTAGCGGGCAGCGGTCATTGTTTAGCCATGTGTGGCGGTTTAGCCGCTGCTATGGGAATGAACCAATCACCATTACGTTTACTTTGGTACAATCTTGGTCGCATTACCAGTTATGGCTTAGCGGGTGCATTGGTGAGCGGCGCCCTATTTTCGGTCACTAGCCTCTACCCGGATACCTTGATTTATTTGCGTGCCGTTGCCGGTATCATGATGATCTTGTTAGCGCTGTATTTGGTGCGATGGAATGCCGCACTGTTATGGCTAGAAAAAATCGGTGCTGTTTTCTGGCGGCGGCTGCAACCGTTAACGCGGAAACTACCAAAAACCAACAAACATGGCGGGCATATTTTTCTTGCGGGGATGCTCTGGGGTTGGCTGCCGTGCGGTTTGGTATACAGTGCACTGGCTTGGGCGGCATTGAGTGCTAATCCTATCAATGGCGCGACCTTTATGATTATCTTTGGTCTTGGCACTTTTCCAGCCATGTTCCTGACCGGTATTTTTAGCTATAAGTTGGCGCATATAATTGCTTCTAAAGGCTTTCGTTGGATTGCAGGACTACTGCTTTTGGGGTACGGTATAGCGACATTATTGATTGCTCTTCAGCAACTGCAACGAATCGCATAATAAGCATCGACGCAACGTGTAGTTGACACGATTTTGCGTTAGAATGTCCGCGGAATCGTCAAAGGAGTCAACATGGCCGGTGAATTCAAGCTAAACAACCACATCAACTGTCAGAACTGCAGTATTAGTCAGTTGTGCTTACCGTTTACGCTCGATTCAAGTTCACTGGAACGTCTAGACTCCATGATTGAGCGCAAGCGCCCCTATCAACGTGGTGATACCCTCTTCCGTGCGGGGCAGCCATTGCAAGCACTTTATGCGGTTCGCTCTGGAAGCATTAAAGGTTATACCTTAAATGATGCCGGCGAAATGCAGATTACGGCGTTCCATCTGCCTGGCGACTTAGTTGGCTTCGAAGCCATCGGTACCGGCCAACACCATGGCTATGCAGAAGCCATGGAAACTTCCATGATCTGTGAAATCCCCTATCAAAACCTCGAGTCTTTAAGTGGCCAAATTCCTGAGTTGCGGCGACAATTAATGCGGCTCATGAGCGACGAGATCAATGCGGATAAACGCATGCTTACGCTGTTGAATACGCGTACTGCAGAACAGCGTTTGGCGACTTTTCTTATTGAATTGTCAACGCGCTTTCGGACACGTGGACTTTCGTCGAAAGAGTTTCGCCTCACCATGACGCGTGCCGAAATCGGTAACTACTTGGGTTTAACCGTTGAAACCGTGAGTCGATTATTGGGTAAATTCCAAAAATCAGATTTCATTGCCGTGGACGGTCGACTTGTACGACTGCAGCAGCTCAACGCACTATGTGAACTTGCCGGTTTACCCGCCTTACCCTGTGACGATTGATCGCGCAAACAATTCTGAGTTAATCCGAATATCTGCTTAATTTAAGCGTGAAAACACGTGCGTTTTTAAATGCTTGCGCTATGCTTGAAGAAGTCTTATGAGCGCGAGGATTTCCCATGTTTAAGAACATTCTTGTTGTACTCGATCCTAATCAAGAACAACAAAAAGCGCTGGCTCGAGCTCTGCATATTGCTCGCCTGCAGCCTGCACGGTTAACGCTTTTCTTGTCGATTTATGACTTTGCCTATGAAATGACCACCATGCTGTCAGGTGAAGAACGTGAACAAATGCGTCAAGGTCTAGTGAGTGAGCGGGAACAATGGATGCGTGGCATTCTAAAGCAATATGCAGCGGAGCAACATCGGGTCGACTTCTTAGTGCAATGGCACCATCGTCCTTTTGAAGCGATCATTCGCACTGCGGTTGAAGGCAGCTATGACCTAATCATTAAGGGCACACGCAAACACGACACGTTACAGAGTGTTATTTTCACGCCGACCGATTGGCATCTGCTGCGAAAAGCCCCACAACCCGTCTTACTGGTAAAAGATCATGATTGGCCGCAACACAGCTCAGTATTAGCTGCAGTGAACGCAGGTAGTGATAGCGAAGTCCATCAGCAATTGAATAATAAAATTCTTAAAGCCGCCGGTTACATCAGCCAAAAACTCAACTCACATTTACATTTAGTGAACTGCTACCCGGGCGCGCCGGCGTCTATAGCCGTTGAAATACCTGAGTTTGACACTCATCAGTACCAATTAAACGTACGTGAACATCACGAGAATGCTTTAGCAGAAGTCGCCCGTCATGCAGAAGTTGAGTTTAGCGGTTCACATCTCCGTGAAGGCATACCTGATGACGAAATACCCTTGGTGGCTAATGAATTGGATGCTGAGTTAGTGGTGTTAGGAACGATTGGTCGTACCGGCATCACAGCGGCATTACTTGGCAATACTGCCGAGCATGTTATTGAGCAGCTCAACTGCGATTTACTTGCGGTCAAACCGGAAGGTTTTAAATCCCCCGTCGTGAATTAATTGCTTCAGTGTAGTGATTGCGTTGCCAATAGGCCGGCAGGTATACTAGCCGGCCTAAATTTTGTGGTCTTTCAGGAATCAGTCATGAGTCACTCTACCCCACTAGCAACTGAGCTACAGGTCTCTGCCAGCGACGATAAGCGTCATAAATACAGTTTTAACAAACTGGAAAAGCGAATTCGCCGCGCTGCTGGAAAAGCGATTGACGATTTTGCCATGATTGCTAATGGTGACCGGGTCATGGTGTGTTTGAGTGGAGGTAAAGATAGCTACACGCTACTGACGACACTTCGATACCTGCAAAAAGTGGCACCGATTCGATTTGAGATTATTGCCGTCAACTTAGATCAGAAGCAACCGGGCTTTCCTGAGCACATCTTGCCTGCGTATCTGCAAGCCGAAGGTGTTGATTATCGCATTATCGAAGAAGACACTTATGCGATTGTAAAAGACAAAATTCCGCAAGGAAAAACCACATGTTCCCTGTGTTCACGCTTGCGTCGCGGCATTCTTTATCGTACCGCTCGGGAGTTAGGTGCAACTAAGATTGCGCTAGGACATCATCGCGATGACATCATTGAAACGCTTATGCTTAACATGTTCTATGGCGGGTCCTTGAAGTCAATGCCGCCCAAGTTGGTCAGTGATAACGGCGAACACGTTGTAATTCGTCCATTAGCCTACGTACGCGAAAAAGACATCGCGAAATACGCGGCAGCTATGGACTACCCGATCATTCCCTGCAACTTATGTGGTTCGCAAGAGAATCTCCAACGCAAAGTGATTAAAGAGCTGCTGAAAACTTGGGATCGTCAATATCCAGGCCGCATTGAAAGCATGTTTAAAGCGATCACCAATGTCGTGCCGAGTCACCTCGCCGATACACGCCTATTTAATTTCAAAGAATTGATTGCGAATGGTGAAGAAAATGAATTGGGCGACACTGCATTTGACCAACCGCCAGTTGGCGATGCCAGCCAATTCGTTGAGTATGATGAAGATGACAGCAGCGCATCCGTACAGGTTATACAGCTCTCTTAAGACGATACGTCTGCGGCCAGCTTGTAACAAAGACTGGCCGCAATGACACGGTGATTACTGAATGCGTGCTTGGCGGATGATTTCTCGATTGACGCGAATCATTTGGTTTAGCTCAACAATATACTCTTCACCGCGTTCGGAATAAGCCATTAGACCGAGCGTTAATGGCTGAGCGGTAATCGGTATGTCACGTGCGCGCAAATCAGCGCGAATTTCGCGCAATTCTTGATATGCAAAGTGCGTATTGAGATTACGAATGTAGCTTTGCACCGAAGCTTCGATACTTGCAAAGTACTGAACCTCATGACTCGCGCCGGCAGGCCGCGATGAAGGGACAATGCCACAACCCTCATTCCAACACCATTGACCAAAGAAATTACGTGCATCTTGAGCAAATCGCGAAGTTCCCCAGCCTGATTCATTGGCTGCTTGAATTAAAACCAGGGTATCCGGCACTTCATCAACCCGTCGTTTCAAAGTGGTAAAGACCGCATTTAGGTCATCGTGCTCAACACGATAGTAATCAGCGACTGCGCGCACCCAGCGTCGTTCCAAACGGGTTAATTGCTCGCCGGCCTGGTACTGAGCATGCAGTCTCAACACCTCTTGGCGGACGCTGAGAATATGCTCATTTTCAGCGTCGATTGCTGGTAAAAGGTAAGCAAAAAATGCAGTTTTACGATCGTTGACATCACTAATTTGCGAAAAGTCGGGTACTTCAACAGTAACATCTGAAAAATGACGCGACACACTTGGCAGCGAACCATAGGATTCATCGTCATCGACGTCACTCTTGTAATCGCCCGAAATGAATGGATAGGCAATCGCTAAGATGATAAAAATCACAGCGACAGAAAAGGCGACATGCCGAAGCATCTCACCTTTTTGCTTAGTTTTCTGAGTTACAATCGTTTGCATAGATTTCCGTTAAGCTTGAAAATTATCACGATCAGACTTTTTCTCAGCGCTAGACGCTTCGTCGTCTGACGCATCGTTGACGTCTAACGTTTCATCGTTACTATAAACGCTGGTTGCTGCTTCCGCTGCTTTTAGACCAAATATCTCGCGATAGAATACGGCCAGACCATGATAAAACAGCGGTGCTAGCCAGAACGCTAAGCCATAAATCACCGCTAACGACAGCATAATAGCGATAAACTGGCCGACGGTCCCGGCTGCAGCAAAACCTGCAACGAACATCACGGCTGGAATAACCATTACAAATGCTAAGAACATGAGCGCTAAATAGAAAACAAAAAAGGCTGACATTCTTTGTTTGACAATGATGACGGATGCATACAATGCGTTGCCAACGTTGCATTGAGTACCCACTGCGATTGTTAACGCAAACGAGAAAAAGAATAAAATAACTAACGACACAAACAGTGCGAGTAATTCGGGGACTCCTGGAATGAAGCTAGGTACCTGACCAATCAACATGGACACGACACTAATTCCAATAAAAACCCATGGTCGCTGCAGCAATGCAAACACATGGCTTCCGCCAACATTCTCGCCGGTCACATTGCGCAATGCCATCAAAATAAGCCCTGCCATCAGTGGCGCCCAAATAATTGATGCAATCGCCGAAATTAAGATTTCAGCCGCTGCGTTTTCTTCAATGTCGATACCAAGAGCAGAAACCAGTATGGTGACGAACATGACGGCGAGTAAAACGACAAGAAACGACCAAATAATACCAAAGCCGATGCCTGTGCGCTTTTCTTTGGTCAATTGCCAAGCTTCAAAAAGTACTTTATTTGCATCAGGTTTATTGTCGCTGGCGAGGCCCTTTTTTAAGTCCGTATTCCAACGTGGCTGTGACGGTGTTTGGTTCATGGTAAGCTAGTCCATTGGTTATTGTTTTTGGTTTATCAATTGACCGTCATTATCTCTGCTCAAGTCAGAAAATGCTAGTGTACAAACAGATAAGGATACCCATGCAGCGTGACTCGACGCGTAAGCCTGTCGCTAAGCGCAGGCATCGTCAAAAAAGTAGTCAAGTCTCACGACCTCGGCCGTCTCGTAGTGAGGTCGTCTTGCTCAATAAGCCGATGAATGTGTTGTGTCAATTCACCGGCAACCCTGGCGAGGCAACATTGGCTGACTTCGTTCCCGTAAAGGACGTCTACCCTGCTGGTCGACTCGACAAAGACAGTGAAGGGCTAGTGGTCTTGACCAACGATGGCCGGCTGCAAGCTAAGATATCCTCACCAAAATTTAAACAAAGCAAAGTCTATTATGTGTTGGTTGAGGGTGAGCCAACTGAGGAGCAGCTGTGCATCCTGCGCGCCGGCCTTGAACTAAATGACGGTCTCACCCTACCGATAGAAGCTGAAATAGTTCCCGAACCCGAATGGCTTTGGCCACGGACCCCACCGGTGCGTGTACGTAAAACCATTCGTGATACGTGGTTGCGATTGACCTTAAAAGAGGGACGTAATCGGCAAGTTCGACGCATGACTGCAGCGATCGGCCATCCGACTTTACGCTTAATTCGCTATCAAGTCGGTGAATGGACGATTGCAAATTTGGCCTGTGGTGAATATCGCCGGCTCGAACGAGCCGAATAATGCTTACTCCTTCATTGACTCGCCCTTTTTGCTAGGCATGGGGTAGCAAAAAATGCTAAAATTCTGCGCCTTTCAAGACACAAGTACAGGCACAAGCCAGTTTTTCATCATGGGGTCGTTGGTGCCGGAACACACCAAGGCTGCAAGATAAATAGGTATGATTTGCGTGAATCAAGATGAAAATATAGACAATCCCAATGTGAACAAGCGTGTCATCGTCGGTATGTCCGGTGGTGTCGACTCATCCGTCTCCGCTTACTTACTTCTTCAACAAGGCTATCAAGTTGAAGGCTTGTTTATGAAAAATTGGGAAGAAGACGATACTGACGAATATTGTGCTGCCGCAACTGATCTTGCTGATGCGGAGACAGTCTGTGAAACCTTAGGTATCCCCCTGCACACGGTAAATTTCGCCGCCGAATACTGGGATAACGTATTTGAGCATTTTTTGAGCGAATATAAACTAGGACGTACGCCAAATCCTGACATCATGTGTAATAAGGAAATTAAGTTTAAAGCTTTTCTTGAGTTTGCTGCCGAAGCATTAGGCGCTGATTATATCGCTACCGGTCACTACTGCCGTCGTCAGTTTAGCGATGGCAAGTGGCAGCTATTGCGTGGACTCGATAGCAACAAAGACCAGAGCTATTTTTTATATACCCTGAGCCACGAGCATATTGCGCAGACATTATTTCCCGTTGGTGATATTGCCAAACCAGAAGTACGCCGTATTGCCGAAGAGCAAGGCCTGGTGACTGCTGGCAAAAAGGATTCAACTGGAATTTGTTTTATCGGCGAACGTAAGTTTAAAGACTTTCTACAACAATACCTTCCTGCTCAACCCGGCCCTATCGTGACCGTTGACGGTCAGCAGGTTGGTGAACACGAAGGTTTGATGTACCACACCATTGGCCAACGTAAAGGTCTTCATATTGGTGGACTGGCGGACGCATCCGATCAACCTTGGTATGTTGTCGACAAAGATGTCGCCAACAATCACTTAATCGTCGCTCAAGGTAAACACCACCGTCGTCTTTTTTCTCGAGGTTTAGTAGCTGGTCAATTGCATTGGGTAAATCGTGAAATCCCTAATGGCGATTTTCGCTGTGTGGTTAAAACACGCTACCGCCAAGACGATATTCCTTGCCGCGTGATTGTCCGTAATCCGGAGCAAATTGAAGTCTTATTTGATGAACCGGTTGCTGCGGTCACGCCTGGTCAGTCAGCCGTGTTCTATCAAGGTGACGTTTGCCTTGGCGGTGGTATTATCGAGCAACGCATAACAGACTTTGAGGTCGCTTTGTGAGCCATTTCAGTGTTTGGGAAGAACGCATGATTGCGCTTGGTGGCGTCTGCCTTGCCGCCGTGTGTGCACAACAATTAGCGCGTCGTGGTGAAATTCAACCGGCAGAACACTCAGACGTCATGATTCATGCACTATTGTCGATGAACCCAGAAAGCACAGAAGCTGTTTTTGGTGATCTCGAGTCGTTAAAACCTGCGCTCCGTCTGCTCCGTGGCCAACTTAGCGGTGAAGGCGCCAAAGACGTTGAACAAACTCGCTACGTGGTTGGCATGTTAGCGCTTGAACGGCGCTTAATGAATAACCAAAAAGCGTTGGCGGAACTGGGCCGGAGCCTACAACAAATTGAACGGCAACAGAATGACTTTGCGTTTGAACCTAGTTTGATTATTGAAAATGCCGGCAAACTCTATATGGACGTGATTAGTCCATTAGGCCCGCGTATTCAAATTAGTGGGAACCCAGATTACTTGCGCAAAGTTGACGTGCAATATCACATTCGAACCATGTTACTTGCTGGTATTCGCAGTGCAGTGTTATGGCGGCAGCTTGGTGGTAAACGTCGGCAAGTGATTTTTAGCCGCCGCCGTATGGTGGATGCCATAGACTCGTTATTAAAACGATAAATTTCGCTGAACCTCAGGTACCTCGACCTTAGGTTTATGATTATTAGTCCTGTCCAGCATATTTTAAATGGAGCATGACATGCAGCTAGCCCTTTCAGAATTAACCGCGATTAGCCCTGTTGATGGTCGCTACGGCAATAAAACCGCAGATTTACGTCCGTACGTTAGTGAGTTCGGTCTTATTCATCAACGTGTACTCGTCGAAGTCCGCTGGTTGCAAAAGCTCGCAACGATTTCCCAAATCGCTGAAGTCCCGGCTCTGTCCGACGATGCAAATCAAGTGCTCAACCAGATTGTTAGTGACTTTTCTGAAGCGGATGCCGCGCGTGTAAAAGAAATTGAACGCGAAACTAATCATGACGTGAAAGCAGTGGAATACTTTCTCAAAGAAAAGGTTGCCGGTCATGCTGAGCTTGCAGCGGTCAGTGAGTTTATTCATTTTGCTTGTACCTCTGAAGATATCAACAACCTTTCTCATGCACTGATGCTAACTGCTGCACACCAGCAGGTTGTCAGTCCGCTGTTAGAGGGAATTTTGCAAGCGTTGGTCACTCACGCGCAACGTTATAAATCAATTCCAATGATGGCACGTACCCATGGGCAACCAGCAACGCCAAGCACAATGGGCAAAGAATTTGCAAACGTTGCGGTGCGCTTAGATCGCCAATTAACAGCACTTAAGCAGGTGCAATTTCTCGGTAAAATAAACGGTGCCGTGGGTAACTACAATGCTCACCTCGCCGCTTACCCTGATGTTGACTGGCATCGCGTTGCTGAAGAGTTTGTGACATCGCTTGGCCTGACGTGGAACCCTTACACCACACAGATCGAACCACACGACTACATCGCTGAATGGTTTGACGCCCTATGCCGAATCAATACAATCCTGATTGATTTAGACCGGGATATGTGGGGCTACATTGCGCTCAATCACTTTAAGCAGAAAACTGTCGCCGGTGAAGTTGGCTCGTCGACGATGCCACATAAGGTCAACCCAATCGATTTTGAAAACTCGGAAGGCAATCTAGGTATCGCTAACGCCGTACTTGGCCACCTCTCAGCTAAGCTTCCCGTTTCGCGCTGGCAGCGTGACCTGACCGACTCAACCGTTCTACGCAACTTAGGTGTCGGTTTGGGTTATGCGGTTATCGCTTACCAAGCGACGTTAAAGGGGTTGTCGAAGTTAGAAGTAAATGAGGCTAACCTGCGCAACGAACTGGATCAAAACTGGGAGTTGCTCGCTGAGCCAGTACAAACCGTCATGCGCCGGTACGGTATCGAAAAGCCCTATGAAAAATTGAAGGAATTGACCCGTGGGAAGCGTATTACTGCGGCTGACTTGGCCTCGTTTATTGATACGCTCACGTTAAGTGACAGTGTTAAAGCTGAACTAAAAACATTGACCCCAGCGAACTATGTTGGTCGCGCTGAAGCATTTGTTGCTGAGCTGCCGCAGCATTTACGCAACATATAAGCCACTATTGAGGTCAAGTGAATGACAGCTGACTACGTTTTGAACCATTACGCTTTTGATCCTGTCGCGTTTTTACGCGACTATTGGCAACAAAAGCCATGCGTCATCCGCCAAGGATTTATTGATTTTCAAGACCCGATAGAAGCGGAAGAGCTCGCCGGGCTCGCGTTAGAACCGGGCGTGGATTCACGCGTAGTCAGTTGCAAGAACCAACAGTGGGATCTCATTCATGGTCCGGTCGATGACTTTGACCAATTCGGAGAAACCGACTGGAGTCTCTTAGTGCAAGCAGTGAATGAGCATTATCCGCCAGCACAAGAACTGTTGCGCGCCTTTCGGTTTCTGCCAGATTGGCGCGTTGATGATCTCATGGTCAGCTATTCAACGCCCGGTGGCGGCGTTGGCCCTCACCTAGACCAGTACGATGTGTTTATTATTCAAGGTCAGGGTAAGCGTCGCTGGCAAGTTGGTGAACCGGGGCGTTACACCGAGCATTGTCCGCATGAGGACTTAAAACAGATCGAAGGATTCGTAGCGACGATTGATGTTGAACTCGAGCCCGGTGATATTCTTTATATCCCAGCAGGTTTTCCGCATGCGGGTGAGACTCTTGAAGCCGCATTGAATTACTCCGTAGGCCTCAGAGCGCCAAGTCAGGCTGAATTATTGTCAGCATTAGCCGACGATGCGCTTGACCAAAATAAGCTGCAACAACGTTTTCGTGATCGGACTTCAGATCTGCTTACTTCGAGTGAGAATGAGCTTAACGATTGTGAACCTTGGCATATTTCGCGTCATGTGGTGAATAATTTTCGTGAGCTACTGCAATCTGCGCTTGCCGATGAAGAACAGTTACACCGTTCCATTGTCAGCTTGTTATCACGAAACCCAAGGCCGCCGCTACCCGAGTGGCCGCAACAGCCGTATACCGAGTCGGCCTTGCTCTATACATTGCAACGTTTTGATATTTTGATTAAAGCAGTGGGTGTGAGAATGGTGACGACTGCCCTCAATGAACAACGTTTTGCGGTGGTTCAGGGCCATTGGTACCCGCTTGATGAAGACGACGCAGAAGCCCTATTTGTATTGCTGTTAGAGAGTACAGATTACTTAACACTTGAGCAGATCCATCCGTATCTCAACTCATCACAAGCGCGTCATTTACTCCTTGGGCTTCTTAATGAAGGCTTATTCATGCTTGACCAAGACGAGAGTTAGCATTTTGCTATAAAAAAACGCGCCTGAGCGCGTTTTTTGATTTCGTTCTACTCAAATGTGTTGGTCAACCCACAATTCGTCGTTCTCGACGATTTCGTAGCAGGCTTCAGCATGGTTAATCAATAGCTGCGCAAACTTCTGTTGCGTTTCGTCGGCCTTTTCATCGTTGAGGATGTTGTCTGCGCGCAGTTGCCAACGTAATGAGAAGTGACGGAGTGCATCACGGGCGTTGTCTGCAACCTTGGCATCGACAAAATCACTTGGGCAAACACCATTGATCGCCCATACTTTATCCGTTGAGCCGCTTAAGGTGAATTTCCATAACGCGATGTGCGGAATCAAATAACGACACTCTTTGGTCAACACTTTATCGGTAATTAAACCTTTTTCAACCAGGTAACCATTTGCCTTCTGAAAGTGCTCGCGTACCCATGCTGCTTGTTCTTGATTTGCTTGTTCTTGTTGGTCACTCATGGTTGTCTCACTACTACTTAAAATAAATTAGATTTGAATGGATTGGAGGCTAACAAAATTGTTAAAGCTTTGTAGCATTTGTCTGCATATTAACAGGCTTGAGCCGCCTTGCAAAGCCTTGTTATAGCGGCTGCAGGCCTTATGCTTCAACGACTGGACAGACCTCAGTAAGTGTAAAGACAAGTTGATAGTTTCCTGAGATAAAAAGTGATTTTTTACGCTGAAGAAACTAGTAACAGTTTACGTAAAGTGTTAGTTTACGCCACAAATTTCTATCCAGAACGATGACCTTTGGGTCGCTAAATCGTTTTGCAACCAACAATGAGGTTAGCGGAAATGGCGCTATTCGAGCACAAGGAATTTGATAACCACGAACAAGTGGTTTTCTGTCACGACAAGGTCACTGGTTTAAAAGCAATTATTGCAGTGCACGACACCACAATGGGCCCTGCACTTGGCGGCACCCGGATGTGGAGCTACGCGAACTCGGAAGAAGCCTTAACCGACGTGTTGCGTCTGTCGCGTGGCATGACTTATAAAAGCGCCCTCGCCGGCTTACCACTTGGCGGCGGTAAAGCAGTTATCATCGGCGACGCGAAGAAAGACAAAAGCGAAGCCTTTTTCAAAGCTTATGGTCGTTTCGTCAACGCTTTAGGTGGTAAGTACATCACTGCGGAAGACGTCAACATTCGCACCAGTGACATTGCAATTGTGGCCACTGAAACAGCTTTCGTTGCTGGCACCGAAGGAAAAGCTGGCGATCCGTCACCGCACACCGCAGAAGGTACTTATCTAGGTCTCAAAGCGGCTGCTAAGCACGCGTTTGGCAATGAAGACTTGTCAGGCTTGAAAATTGCTATTCAAGGTCTTGGCGCTGTAGGTTACGACTTCGCCAAATATTGTGCAGGCGAAGGCGCTAAACTGATTGTTTGTGACGTCAACCAAGAGTCAGTCGATCGTGCCGTCGCTGAACTCGGTGCTGAAGCAGTCAGCATCGATGCCATCTACGACGCAGACGTCGACGTCTACGCACCTTGTGCACTCGGTGCTACCATCAATGACGAAACCTTAAAGCGTATTAAGGCGAAAGTGATCGCCGGCAGTGCCAACAATCAGTTGGCGACACCAGCACACGACAAAATCGTCAAAGACATGGGCATTCTTTATGCGCCAGACTATGTCATCAATGCTGGCGGTGTTATTCACGTCTGTTCTGAAGCAGCTAACTTCAGCCGTGAAGATACAGCGGCTCGGGTGAAAGCCATTTATGGTACATTAGATAAAATCTTTACCCGCGCGACTGCCGAAGATCGCCCGACGGGTGAAATCGCTGATGAAATGGCACGTGAAATTTTGGCCAAGAAATTAGCAGAAAAACAAGCCTAATCGCCTAAGCGCCAATAAAAAAGAGCTTCAATTTTGAAGCTCTTTTTTTATGCCACATTTACACCTTGAGTTGTTCAACCAGCCATTCAATGGGATGTAGCGGTTTCATGCCACTGTGACGCTCAACCTGACAGCGACAGGAAAAACCCGATGCCAATACTGTTGCATGCTGACTTGCCAAGCTTGGTTTCCAACTAAGTTGATAGATTTCAGCACTTAAATCTTGCTGCTCATTCTCATGGCCAAACGTACCGGCCATTCCGCAACAACCGACGGCAGGGCTTGATAATGCGACGCCAAACGACTCGAAAATTTGTTGCCAACGCTGTCGTACCTGCGGCAGCGCCGTTTGCTCTGTGCAATGAGGTAATAAGGTCGCTATGTCGTTTCCTTCTCGTCTAAGCTCGGATAACTCATATTGGCGGTGTTGCAGTACTTTATGCAACCACTCGTCGATGGTTGAAACCTCGAAATCATGGCTGCCGGGAATATTTTCGTGACGATACTCGTCGCGATAAATAAGTGCGGTCGCAGCGTCCATGCCAACAATCGAGGTTGGATACTGGCGACTCAATTTACTCAACGTTTCTGCTGCGGCTGCGGCTTGGCGTTGAAAGGTTTGCAAGAACCCTTTGACGTGTGCGGGCTTGCCATTGGCCTGCAAGGGAAGTAAGACTGGCACAATATTTAATGCCAATGCCATTCGCGCAAAGGCGGCGACAACACTGGCATTAAAACTCGAGGTAAACGTATCTTGGAGAATGAACACATAGCGCTCAGCGATCTTTGAATCAAGCTGGCTTTCTGCCTGTTGACGAAATTCGGTGAATGAAAGTACCGCTTTTGGTAACTGCTTTTGTAATCTAGGGACAGAAAACTTAGGCGTATCGACATAGGCAAATAATGTTTTCTGTAGGCTACGGGCGACTGCATTCTGCGTTAGTAAGTTCGCTATACGCGGAAATCGCGCAAGGCGCGCGATACTTGTTTCGCTACTGCGTATTAAATAGTCCCGCAACGGCCGCCGATAGCGTTCGTGGTAATGCCCATAAAACACCGCGCGTTGGCGTGGAATATCAACTTTTACCGGACATTGAGTTGAGCATGCTTTACAGGCTAAGCAGGTATCGAGACTTTCCCGCACTTGAACACTAAAGTCCTCTCCATTGGCCTTCGGTAGGCGTGAGTTTTGCCAAATACCCGGTTCATGAATGCTAGTCCGTAAGCTGAAACCCTGCTGGCCTGCTCGACGAGCCCATTCACGTAGCAAGCTTGCACGACCTTTTGGCGAAAATCGCTTCTCTTTGCTCGCGCGATACGAAGGGCACATAGGCGCACTCGTATCAAAGTTAAAACAAAGCCCATTGCCATTGCAGTCCATGGCACCGGAGAGAAGCTGTTGACTTGCTGTCGGTATCTGCCGGTCATACCAACCGCGTTTACGACTATCCACCGAAACAAGCGCATCGCCCTTACGTTCAGAGCCGAATGGCGTGCAGATTTTTCCCGGGTTAAAGCGATTACGTGGATCAAATGCCGTCTTAATTTTGCGCAGCTCAGTAAACAGTTGTTCGCCAAAAAACTCTGGACCGTATTCTGAGCGAAAACCTTTCCCATGCTCTCCCCACATGAGACCACCATACTTGGCCGTCAATGTTACAACTTGGTCGCTAATTTCTCGTACCAGCGTTTCGCTTTCAGGATCTTGCATATCGAGCGCAGGACGAACATGTAAGACGCCAGCGTCAACATGACCAAACATACCATAATGAAGGCCGTAGCTGTCCAGTAGCGCGCGAAACTCGAGGATGTACTCGGCCAAGCGTTCTGGTGGAACGGCTGTGTCTTCGACAAACGCAACGGGCTTAGCGCGACCAGCAGTTGCACCTAACAGACCGACCGCTTTCTTACGCATCGCATAGATGCGTTGAATACTGTCGGCTTCGCGGCAAATTTGATAACCGATCACACCAGACCTCTGCGCATCTAGCCCTTTCAACTGGGTAATTAACGCTTTGATTTTGTCACCGAGCTCGCCTTGATCGGTTGCAGTGAATTCAAGGATATTAATCCCATCCATCCGATAAGGGGGAACATCCGTAAGTAAGTCACTTACCTCATGCCAAATTACATCCTTGCGCGCTAGATCTAACACATTACTGTCAATGGTTTCGACCGAAGTTGCTTGCGCTTTGACCAATTCAGGCGCGTGACGCAATGCATCTTGAAAGTCCAGATATTTCACATTGACGAGAACTTTATGTTTGGGCGTTGGCGTTATCGTTAACTTTGCCTCTGTTACCAAGGCCAAGGTCCCCTCAGCCCCGGTAATCAGACGGCTGACGTCAATGATCTCATGTTCGGGCTGGTAGGTATGCTGCAGGTCGTAACCGGTTAAAAAACGGTTTAGCGGCGGAAAGCGTTGTTCAATCTCTGTACGCAGTCCCACGCACGTCGCCAATGCTTGCCGGTAAATCTTGCCTAAAGTGCTGTCCTTTTCACTTTCTCGTTGTGCATCAGCTAAACTGATAGGCTGCGTTGTAATGACCTCTCCAGAGGCGAGGACACTTTTTAAGCCAAGTACGTGATCACTCGTTTTGCCATAGATCATGCTCCCCTGGCCCGATGCATCGGTTGCTATCATGCCGCCAATCGTACAGCGATTACTGGTCGACGTATCGGGTGCAAAAAAATACCCGTGCTCGGCCAAAGCTTGGTTTAATTGATCCTTCACCACACCAGCTTCAACGCGTACCCAGCCTTCCTGAGGATTAATCTCGAGCACACGATTCATATGGCGACTGAGGTCAATCACGACGCCTTCAGTTAGCGATTGACCATTGGTGCCGGTTCCCCCGCCCCGCGCAGTAAAACGAATACTTTGAAAACGCTCACTATTTGCGGTGCGTAGAATGCAGCGAACATCCTGTGTGCCTTTGGGGTAAAGAATGGCTTGGGGTACAAGTTGATAGATACTATTGTCGGTCGCGGCAACGATCCGTGCACTTTCAGTTGCGTCAATGTCGCCGATAAACCCAGCTTTTCTCAGCTCCACGAGAAAAGCCCGAGTGTCCTCGGGCAGTTTCAAGGTTAAATCTAACGAGGGTATCACCGCGCTCATTGACGCTTCCTACTACTCAACTTATTTGTGTTCTTGTAAATGCTCAGCTAAATACAACCAAGTATCCACCACGGTATCAGGATTCAATGAAACCGAGTCGATACCTTGCTCTACTAACCATTGTGCAAAGTCTGGATGATCCGATGGACCTTGACCACAAATGCCGACGTATTTACCGCGTCGTTTTGCCGTTTGAATGGCCATCGCCAACAAGGATTTTACTGCTTCATTACGTTCATCGAACAAGTGTGCAATGAGGCCTGAGTCACGATCTAAACCAAGCGTAAGCTGAGTTAAGTCGTTCGAGCCAATCGAGAAACCATCAAAAATATCGAGGAATTTATCAGCTAATACCGCATTGGACGGTAGCTCACACATCATGATGACACGCAGACCATTCTCGCCCTGACGAAGTCCGTGTTTAGCCAATAATTCGATGACTTTCCGGCCTTCCTCTACGGTACGGACAAAGGGAATCATCACCTCGACGTTGGTTAAGCCCATGTCATTGCGTACACGTTTAATTGCTTCACATTCGAGCGCAAAACAGGCGGTGAAATCTGGCGCTAAATACCGCGCCGCGCCGCGGAACCCCAACATTGGGTTCTCTTCTTCCGGCTCATATTGGCGACCGCCAATCAAGTTCGCATATTCATTCGACTTGAAGTCGGACATGCGCACAATCACCCGTTCTGGCGCGAATGACGCGCCAATTGTTGCAATACCTTCGACCAAGCGCTGGATGTAAAACTCTCGTGGGTTTTCATAACCACTAATAATGTCTTTAATTAGCGCTTGTAATTCCGCTGTCTGCTCGTCGAAATGGAGTAATGCTTTCGGGTGAACGCCAATCATACGGTTGATAATAAACTCGAGGCGCGCAAGCCCTACACCAGCATGTGGCAAGCGGGCAAAGTCAAAGGCGCGATCAGGGTTACCAACATTCTGCATGATTTTCAGCGGCAATGGCGGCATATTGCCGACTTCCGAATGACTCACTTCAAACTCGAGAATACCCTGATAGATATGTCCGGTATCACCTTCCGCACAGGATACGGTGACTTCCATACCGTCGGTAATTTTATCGGTGGCATCGCCACAACCAACAACCGCTGGAATACCAAGCTCACGGGCAATAATGGCCGCATGGCAAGTGCGTCCACCACGGTTAGTCACAATTGCAGCCGCCCGCTTCATGATCGGTTCCCAATCGGGGTCGGTCATATCCGTAACCAACACATCACCAGGCTTCACTTGGTCCATATCGGCGATCGAAGACAATACGCGTGCTTTACCACTGCCAATTTTTTGGCCAATCGCACGACCGGTGACGACGATGTCAGACTGCGCTTTCAGGGCAAAACGCTCTATTTGATTCGTCGTTTCGTTCGAACGAACGGTTTCTGGACGAGCTTGAACAATATAGAGTTTGCCGTCCTGACCATCCTTCGCCCACTCGATATCCATTGGCCGACCATAATGCTTCTCAATAATCACCGCTTGCTTTGCCAGTTCCATAATTTCATCGTGTTCCAAAGAGAACCGCTTTTGACGCTCTGTATCAACGTCTTGAACAACGACTTGTTTACCATGCTCTTGGCTAGCTGAGTAAACCATTTCAATTTTTTTACTTCCCATGGTGCGGCGAATAACCGCCGGTCGGCCTGCAGCGAGAGTAGGTTTATGGACATGGAATTCGTCTGGATTAACTGCGCCCTGCACTACCATTTCGCCTAAACCATAGGACGAGGTGATAAACACGACTTGGTCAAAACCGGATTCAGTATCAATTGAAAACATAACGCCGGACGCTGCGAGATCGCTGCGAACCATCCGTTGAACGCCTGCAGATAAGGCGACGCCACGATGATCGTAACCTTGATGGACTCGATATGAGATGGCTCGGTCATTAAATAACGACGCGAAAACGTGTTTAATCGCTTCCATGACAGCGTCGATACCTTTGACATTTAAAAAGGTTTCTTGCTGACCAGCAAACGATGCATCAGGCATGTCTTCAGCAGTCGCCGAACTGCGCACGGCGAAGCTGGCGTCCTCAAGTTCGCCACTGAGTTGGGCATAACTGCTACGAATTGCCTCTTCTAGTTCAGGCGTAAATGGGGTGTCAATAATCCACTGACGAATTTTCTGACCCGCTTCAGCAAGGGCTTTGACGTCGTCAATATCGAGGGAGTCAAGGATTTCGTAGATTCGGGCGTTGAGGCCGCTTTGTTCAAGGAAGGTATTAAAGGCGTGGGAGGTGGTGGCGAAACCGCCGGGGACTGTGACTCCGGCGCCTGCCAGATTACTAATCATTTCCCCAAGTGAGGCATTTTTGCCGCCGACTCGGTTGACGTCGCCCATACCTAAGTCTTGATACCAAAGCACGTAATCTTGCACGGTGTGTTCCTTTTCGCAGTGGGATAAAGTTGCAATCATTTTACACATTAGGTCGCAACAAGTTAACATCTGAATTCTATTCACGAGGATGTTTTTTCTATGCGCACAGCTTTCTACATCTCCGATGGTACGGCTTTAACGTCAGAAACCTTTGGCCATGCTATTCTGTCGCTGTTTCCAGTTGAGTTTCAACACAAAACCTTTCCATTTATCGATGAAGCTGAAAAAGCGCTTCGGGCAGTCGAAGAGATTAACGCAGCCTACGCAGAAAATGGCGAACGCCCGCTCATTTTTCACACTTTTGTCGATCCGAGCATTAAGAAAATCATCACCCAAAGTGAAGGGGTTTGTTATGACTTTCTCGACCACTATGTTGCACCGGTGCAAGCTGAACTCGGTGTTGCCGCACAACCAAAAACGAATCGCACGCACGGTCTGAATCAAGACTATAATTTTCGGATTGATGCGATTAATTACACGTTAGAAAACGATGATGGCGTGACGACTCGAAACTACGCTGAAGCCGATATTATTTTAATCGGTGCTTCGCGCACAGGTAAAACACCGACATGTATTTACTTGGCCCTCCAATATGGCATTAAAGCGGCAAATTATCCTTTGACCGAAGAGGATATGGATAATCTCGAACTGCCCTATGACCTTAAAATGCATCGCCATAAACTGTTTGGATTAACTATCGACGTTGACCGGTTACAAAGCATTCGCGAAGCGCGGCGTGCAGGAAGCCGATATTCGTCTTTAGAGCAATGCCAATTCGAAATTAATGAGATTGAAGGGCTTTATCGACGCGAGGCGATTCCTTTCTTAAATTCAACCCATGCATCGGTTGAAGAGCTTGCTGCGAAAATCATGACCGCTGCACGATTGAAGCGACATCGATATTAAAAAGGAGTGCTGAGCACTCCTTTTTCGATGTTGTATTTTAGGCTTGGCCTTGGCGCGCTTTTGCTAAGGACTCAGAAACCAAGAAGGCAAGCTCAAGAACTTGGTCTGCGTTTAGGCGCGGATCACATTGCGTCAAGTAACGGTCAGCTAGGTCATCTTGAGAGATACGGTAAGCGCCACCGGTACACTCGGTAACATCTTCTCCGGTCATCTCTAAGTGAATACCGCCAGCATAGCTACCTTCAGCTTGATGTACCGCAAAGAACTGACGTAGCTCACGAATAATGGCAGAAAAATCACGAGTCTTATAACCATTTGATGCTTTCACTGTGTTACCGTGCATCGGATCGCTTGACCAAACAACCAAGCGCCCTTCACTTTGTATCCGGCGAATGAGCTTCGGTAAGTTTTCACCTAAGTTATCTGCGCCCATACGGGTGATGAAGGTTAAACGTCCAGGAATGTTCTCTGGATTTAATTTATCGATGATCGCCATCACATCATCTTCTGATGCAGTCGGTCCAATTTTGACCCCGACCGGATTCTTAATGCCACTGAAGAATTCCATGTGCGCCTGATCAAGTTTCCGTGTTCGTTCGCCCATCCACACCATATGTGCCGAACAGTTGTAAGGTAGTCCCGTCAGACTGTCCGTGCGTGTTAACGCTTCTTCGTACGGTAACAACAATGCTTCATGGGAAGTAAATAACTCTGTCTCATGAATGGTTGGATGGGTTTCCGCAGTAATCCCGAGTACTTCCATAAAGTGCAACGACTCTTGGATACGCTCGGCAATAGCTTGATACTTCTCCTTCATCGGATTCGCATTAACAAACCCCATGTTCCACTTATGCACCTTGTGCAGGTCTGCAAACCCTCCTTGTGCAAAAGCCCGCAGTAAATTCAAGCTAGCGGCGGAATGATGGTAAGCGGTCAACATCCGTTGCGGATCAGGAATCCGGGCCTCAGCAGTGAATGCTGCGCCATTGATAATGTCACCACGATAACTTGGCAACTCAAGGCCATCCACAATTTCAGTGTCACTAGAACGAGGTTTGGCAAACTGCCCGGCCATGCGCGCTACTTTAGTAACTGGCACGGAACCGGCGAAAGTCAAAACAATCGCCATTTGCAGCATGACCTTGAAGGTGTCACGAATTTTTGGTGCAGTGAAATCGCGGAACGATTCTGCGCAATCACCGCCCTGTAGTAAAAAACCATTACCTTGGCAGACCTGACCTAAATGCCCTTCTAAGCGTCGAATCTCTTCAGCAAAGACTAAGGGTGGATATCGTTTAAGTTGACTTTCCACGTCACGCAACACATCCAGATCTGGATAATTAGGTTGCTGTTCGATTGGGAAATTACGCCAACTTTCAGGACTCCACTTCATTACTACTACCTCTTTACTGCTTTTGCGCTGAAAAAACTCATTAAACGGCCATATACAAGCACTCAGGCGTTGTCTAAAAAAGCTCGGAAGCCTTCAATTTAGCCGCAGCTAGCGGCGATTGCAACGCTTTATTTAAGGTTTTGCTATTTTGGTCGTGGAACTGTCAAAATACTGCCTAAAGTGCCATATTGATCAGCCCCCAGGCGAGCTAGTGGATCGATCGCTTCAGCCGAAATACTCACGCGTTGGGAACGTTTACCGTCAGCTTTCACCCGTTCCTCTACCGAGACAACGGAATCATCGACGTAAAGTTGCACGACTTCACCAAACACCAAAGTTTGCGGGGCACCGGGAACTTGTTGCTGGGCATGGAGCTTGCAACCAAAGGCGACTTTGCAGTCACGCAAGCGTGGCAAGGGAAAATCACCAAACGGAACGGTCACTAAGTTCGCTGTCGTTAACTCTGACTCTTCAGCAGGTAAACTTCGCGAACTTTCTGTTACTTCTGCTGCTTGTGCTGCTGATGCGATATGCACAACAAAGAAGGGGTCGTGATCAATATTGACCTTTGTATCTTTGCCTACGCCGGGTGATTTATCACCGACTGAAAACATAAGCAAAGGTGGTTTCGACGATACAGCGGTAAAGTAAGAAAATGGCGCAAGATTGAAGTGTCCAAGCGAGTGCTTAGACAATACCCAAGCCACCGGGCGTGGGATCAAGGTTTGCGTCATCAAATGATAAATTGCAGTGCTATTCTCCTCGGCAAACGGAATAATCATTTAAACTTACCCTCTCGTAGCGCTTGAATGCGTTTGTCTAATGGCGGATGGGTCATCATTAGTTCACCTTTCGCCAACTTACCTTTAATACCAAAGGCAAGCAGGCGGTCATCGAGTTGTGACTCACGCCCTTGAGCCAATCGTTGCAAAGCGGCAATCATTTTTGACGCGCCGACAAGGCGAGCGGCACCTGCGTCTGCGCGATATTCGCGTTGGCGTGAGAAATAAAAGACAATCAGGCTCGCTAATGCACCAAAAATAATCTCAAATAAAATCACCAAACCGAAGTAAGCAAACCCTCTGCCAGAACCGCCTTGTTGATTGCCCCTTAATGCGTTATTCACCAAACCAGCCACGACCCGAGCAAGGAAGATAACAAAGGTATTCACCACACCCTGAATCAAGGTTAAGGTGACCATATCACCGTTCGCGACATGGCTAACCTCATGGGCGAGTACTGCTTCGACTTCATCTTTGGTCATATTGCGTAACAATCCGGTTGACACCGCGACCAGCGAATCACTCTTGCTTGGTCCGGTCGCAAACGCGTTTGGCTCCGGTGAGTCATAGATGGCAACCTCAGGCATTTTAATACCGGCCTGCTTCGCTTGACGCGCGACGGTCTCCACTAACCAACGCTCTGCATCATTACGCGGCTGGGTGATCACTTGCGCACCGGTCGACCGTTTGGCCATCCATTTCGACATCCATAACGAAATAAACGCGCCACCAAATCCGAACAGTGCTGCAAAGATGAGTAATCCTTGATAACTGCCAAAATCGACCCCAAAAACGGCCATAATAATATTCAGCACAATGCTGAGGACGACAATCACCGCTAGGTTTGTCGCTAAAAAAAGAACCACTCGTTTCATAAATTACCTCTCAACAGACTGCCACGATTTACGTTATGATATGGGGAGAAAGGCTTGGATATTCAAGCGTTTTACCACGACATTAGAGGGAAAATCGCGACAATGCGCAAATTATTATTGATGAGTAGTTCTAAATACGCAGCAACGGACTATTTGGAGCACAGTCGTCACTGGCTTTCGGAACACTTCAGCGAGCAGGCCTCGTCTGGTGCTGATATTCTTTTCATTCCCTATGCCGGTGTGACGATTACAGCTTCGGCATATAGCGAGAAAGTCGGTCGCGCACTCGCCTCTTCCGGTTTAACGATTCGCGGTATTGAACGTTATGCCAATCCGCGCGAAGCTATACGCAACGCGAAGGGAATCTTAGTTGGCGGTGGCAATACGTTTGTGTTGTTAGACAAACTGTACAAGTTTGGATTGCTTGATTTGATTCGCCAACAGGTTTTAAACGGTACACCCTATGCGGGTTGGAGCGCAGGAGCGAATATCGCAGGCTTATCGATTAAAACCACCAATGACATGCCGATCGTCCAACCGCCCTCGTTTACTGCGTTGCGCTTGGTTAATATGCAGTTGAATCCGCACTACTTTGATCAGCATCCGCCGGGTTTTCATGGTGAAACCCGTGCCCAGCGACTGGCCGAATTCATGCAATTGTACCCAGCAACTGGCATACTCGGTTTGCGCGAAGGGACCGCATTAACAGTAAAGGGTTCGCAAGCAAAGTTACTTGGCGATGATCCGGCTATGTATTTTCGTGATGGCCGCGCAAGGGAGCTAAAAACGAAGTCTGATTGCAGTTTTATATTGTGAGAGTAAACACGCGCAGGAGCCTCAGATACCCGCAACCTGCGCGCTATTTTCGGTAGAACTATGGCGTTCATTTGACTTTAAGTTCAGCAATTGAACTAAATTAGATTGTCGCAACCAGATTTCTCGGTCTCCCAAACAGGTCAAATGCGGCACCTCCGCCAATAACGGCGCCTGAATCCGTTGTTTCAGTGTCTTGAGGTTGGCACGATAGGCCATCATGGGTGTCGGTGTTGGCTGATTCGCAATCCAACCACGCAACTTCAAACCGGCGGCATGGATCGCTTGCTCAGTCAATAATGCGTGATTAAGGCATCCGAGCTTCATCCCGACCACAAGAATCACGTCTTGTTGGGTTTGTTGAACGAAATCAGGAAATGATTCAGTCGCATTCAAAGGCACGCACCAACCTCCTGCGCCTTCGGTCAGAAACACATCAGTTTGGCGTTCTTGGAGTGCACGCCAGTGCCGAACGAGGTCGGCGACAGAGAAATTCACGCCGAACTGTTCCGCAGCAATATGCGGCGCAATCGCCGGCGCAAGGGCTACCGGATTGACCTCTTCATAACGAAGTTTCATCGTCGCAGCTGCCTGTAATTTCAAAGCATCACTGTTGCGCAACCCTTCCGCAGTAATTTCGCAGCCGGCAGCCACCGGTTTCATTGCGATCGTCTGCAAGCCAGCACGTGCAAAGAGTTCGAGCATCAGCTCTGTAACCGAAGTTTTCCCGCAATCGGTATCGGTCCCGGTGATAAAAAGACATCCTGACATAATATAAACTCACTTTTGGAAGCGGCCGACGAAATATTCGACTTCTGCATCCTTATTCTGCTGCAAGAACGAAAAAACCGATATGATAATGAAGGGGTAATCCCTTAGAGGTTCGATGGCGCTCATAACCTTGACGCAATTTCACCAGCATACTGCGAGTAAGACGCGGAACTTGCGCATGCGCATTGTTCGTTACCGGTTGTGCATGGGCATCAGCACCAACACCGCTGATACTCTTTACCACAGCACTCACATCTGGATAATAGCTGGTTACCTGCTCTAGCCTGCAGTCTAATGGCTTTAAGCCGCTATCTGAAATTGCCGCCTGCCAAGTTGCAAAATCTGCATGACGGTTCTGCTCTCGACCGAGAAGTTGGCGCAACGGTTGTAAACTTTGCGGTAGCACAACCGACACTAGTGCATACCCATTTGGAGATAATATGCGCGCACACTCACGCAAAACCGCACGGGGGGTTTGACACCATTGCAACGCCATATTTGAATAAATAAGGTCAACCTGCCCCGCCGCAAGCGGTAAATGCTCAGCATCTGCGCAAATAAATTCTTGCGGACATAGCGGTGCAATTTTCTGCATGTTCTGCTGAGCGACGTCAAGCATCGCGGCGGCGATGTCGATGCCAATGTAATGATGTATTGAATCGAAATTAAAGTAGTCAAAAAGTCGGTGTTGTTGACTACCGGGACCACAGCCCAAATCCAGTAGTCGCACCGGCAGATTTCTTGGATTAATCGGAGTCGTCAATGCCAACAAACGTTCAGCCACCTGATCTTGCACCTGACAATGCTGTTGGTAGCGTTCGGCTGCACGGCTAAAGCGGTTTGCTACCGCCGTTTTATTGTCGATACATAACATCAGCAAGTTCTCGGTCGTTGTGCAAACAGTGGACTAAACGACTGACAAATCGTTCTAAATCAGAGCTAGTGTGATTCGCTCGAATTGACACCCGGAGGCGGGCCGTGCCCTGCGGAACGGTAGGTGGTCGAATAGCAATACAATCAATTCCCTGCTGTTGCATGGCCTTGGCTAAACGCACAGCATGTTCATTGCAACCCACCATTAAAGGTTGAATAGGGTGACTATGCGTACAAGCCTTCAGTCCAGCGCTTCGCAGCAATTGTTGATAGCCGTTCACATTTCTTTGCAACTGTAGCCGCAGCTCTGGGGTGTACCTGATGCGCTCAATCGCAGCCAGAATTGCGACTGCTTGAGCCGCAGAGAACGCTGTGCTGTAAATAAAGTGTGGACAACGTTGTAGGCACAAATCAGCAATGTCTGCGCTGGTTGCAACAAAAGCGCCACCGATGCCGCATGCTTTCCCGAATGTTGCCGTCAGTACATCAATGTGTTGACCTTGAGTATTGCCGCGCACGCCACAGCCGTCGTCGCCTAAAATGCCAAAGCCATGGGCGTCATCGATCATGAGGACACTGTCGAACGCTCTCGCGATCGGTGTGATATCGGCGAGAGAAACACCATCGCCGTCCATGCTGAAGATGCTCTCAGTCACTACAACGGTTGGTTCAACTTGCTGCGCAAGTATTGATTGCAAATGGGTGTAATCATTATGCCGAAATCGACTTAAGCGCCCAGCCTGAACCGCATCGTACAACGATGCATGGGCAAGCCGATCGAGAACGGGGTGCAAACTCACCGTTTGCAGCGCTTGTAACACGCCACTATTCGCTGCAAAACCGGAATTAAATAAGAGCACGCGCTCCATGCCTAGCCAATCAGCAAGATATTCTGCAAGGTGGTGATGAGCCGAGCTATAACCGCGCACCAAAGGACTGGCGGTTGCGCCACATCCCCATTGTTTCAGTCCGCGTTAAAATGCAGCTATGACGTCGAGATCTTGGCTCAACCCCAAATAGTCGTTACTGCAGAAATCTAATCGGCTTATATCGGCTGGATGCAGTTGCCGTCGCCGCTGTTGGACATCAACTTGCTCGAGTGTTTGGCGAATAGCTTCACGATACATCTGGCTCAGTACCTAAACGTGCGCATTTGCATCAGCCACAGTGGCTCGCGATTCTTTTGCTGTAGCGTCGTAGTAGAGTGGTTTCGCTGCTTCTGGCCGCAATCCCAAACGGGAAAATAGCGCTAAATCATGATTTGCTTCCGGGTTTCCTGTGGTGAGGAGCTTCTCGCCGTAAAAAATGGAGTTCGCACCGGCGTAGAAGCAGAGTGCTTGAAGTTCATCATTCATCGTCTCGCGCCCGGCCGAAAGTCGAACATAAGAGGTTGGCATTAGAATTCGTGCTACGGCGATACAACGAACAAACTCAAACGGATCTAGGTCATCCAGTTCAGCTAATGGCGTACCATTCACTTTGACAAGGTGGTTGATCGGAACACTTTCCGGTGGAATCGGTAAATTGGCTAACTGTTGTAATAACCCGATGCGATCTGATTGTTCTTCACCCATGCCGACGATGCCACCAGAACACACTTTCATGCCCGCCGAGCGCACATTTTGTAGCGTGTCTAGCCGGTCTTGATAGGTACGCGTAGTAATGATATCGCCGTAGAATTCGGCGGAGGTATCGAGGTTATGGTTGTAATAGTCTAACCCTGCGGCAGCAAGTTCGGCAGCCTGCTCGGAAGAAAGCATGCCAAGCGTCATGCAGGTTTCCATACCAAGTGCCCGAACGCCTTGAATCATAGCATTGAGTTTTGGCATATCGCGGGCTTTTGGATTACGCCAAGCAGCGCCCATACAAAAACGCGTGGCTCCGGTTTCTTTGGCTTGCTGAGCGGCGCTTAATACCTGCTCAATCTCAACCAGCGCTTCCTTTTCTAACCCAGTATCATAACGAGCGCTTTGCGGGCAATACTTGCAATCTTCGGGACAGGCCCCCGTTTTTATCGACAACAAGGTACTGACTTGCACTTGGGTCGGGTCAAAATGCTTGCGATGGGTGCTGTGCGCTTGGTGAAGAAGTGCGAATAGTGGCAACGCGAAAAGCGCTTCAATCTCGTGTCGTTGCCATTTTTTTATCGGGTTTTGCGCAGAAGTCATGAGCTTATGTCCAACATTTTACCTGAAAAGATGTCGACTAGCTTAATTCGGCCACGTAAACTGTCAATACAAATTCAATTGCAAAGTTTACATTTGATTATAATATGAACAATATTTCTATTGATCTTGAGTTTGACCGGCGCCATTTATGGCATCCTTACACCTCGCTAACCAACCCGCTACCCACCTTTCCAGTAACTAGCGCATCTGGCGTTTACTTGCAATTAGAAACCGGCGAACGACTTATTGATGGTATGGCTTCGTGGTGGTCGACGATTCATGGTTACAATCACCCCCAATTGAATGCCGCGTTGCACCAGCAAGTGGACACACTCGCGCACGTGATGTTTGGTGGTTTAACCCATGCACCAGCGGTTGAGCTAGCCAAATCATTAGTGGCATTAACGCCAGAACCCTTGGATGCTGTGTTTTTAGCCGACTCAGGCTCAATAGCGGTCGAAGTCGCAATCAAAATGGCCATTCAATTTCAGGTCAGTCGTGGTTTGCCGGCAAAAACAAAACTTGCCACCATACGTCAGGGTTATCATGGCGATACGTTCGCCGCCATGTCGGTTTGTGATCCGATCAATGGCATGCATGAAATGTTTTCTGGCATTCTCGCCCAACATTACTTTCTTTCCAGTCCGGCGATTCGGCCTGACCAAGATTGGTGTGAGCGGGAGCTCGATGCTGCGCGCAACTTGTTGTCGACCCAGCACCAGTCAATTGCCGCGTTCATTCTCGAACCCTGTATACAAGGCGCCGGTGGCATGCGCTTTTACCACCCAAATTATTTGCGTGGTATCCGCGAACTCTGTGATCGCTACGATATTCTTTTGATTGCTGATGAGATTGCAACCGGATTCGGCCGCACCGGTAAACTGTTCGCGTGCGACCACGCCAACATAATCCCGGACATCTTGTGTGTCGGTAAAGCACTAACCGGTGGCTACATGACCCTTGCTGCAACGCTAACCACACGCCATGTAGCGAATACGATTGGCCAAGGTCCTGGTGGCGGAAATTTAATGCATGGACCCACATTTATGGCCAATCCCCTCGCCTGTGCTGTGGCCCACGCAAGTCTGCAATTATTGGCCAGCGGCGCTTGGCAGCAACAAGTGAAACGGATAGAGCAGCAGTTACGCGCCGAGCTTTTGCCGCTCAATGGCTGCTTCGGCGTTCGCAATGCGCGAGTATTCGGCGCAATTGGCGTCGTCGAAATGGTGAATCCAATTGATGTAGCAAAAGCGCAACAGGGCTTTGTCCAGCAAGGCGTATGGATCCGTCCATTCGGTAAGCTTTTATACATCATGCCGCCCTACTGTATTGAGCCAGCACAACTGCGCCAATTGACCGCCGCGATGGCCGCATATGTCGAGCAACTTGCGCCGGATTAATCGTCTGCAGCCGTTGCGCTGATTGCCGCAAGCAAGTAAGATTAGCGGCTGATTTTATCTTCAATAAAGGCTGCTTTTAAGATGCTTTTTTCGCATTATTCAGCCTAACTGGCTCGTTTCGGAGAATTTGTTACATGACAATTGCGGTGATTAAAGATGTTCTCGGCGGCAAATATGCGGTCGGCGATACAGTGACAGTCCGCGGCTGGGTGCGCACCCGGCGCGACTCGAAAGCAGGGATTTCCTTTATTAACGTGCATGATGGTTCATGTTTTGATGCTGTCCAAGCCGTTGTCCCGAGCAATTTACCGAATTATAGCGCTGAAGTGGTGAAATTAACGACCGGTTGTTCGGTCATTATCACAGGGCAAATTGCCGAGTCAGCCGGTCAAGGGCAAGCGTTCGAATTGCAAGCCGACAATGTTGAGGTTGTCGGGTGGGTTGAAGATCCGGACACCTATCCAATGGCACCAAAGCGACACAGTATGGAATACTTGCGCGAGTTTGCGCATCTGCGTGCGCGGACTAATATTACTGGCGCCGTAACCCGGGTTCGTCATTGTTTGGCCCAAGCAGTGCACCGTTTCTTCCATGAACGCGGTTTTTATTGGATTAGCACGCCGATTATTACGACCAGCGACGCGGAAGGCGCTGGTGAATTATTCCGTGTGTCGACGCTTGATTTAATGAACTTACCTTTAACCGATGAAGGCCGCGTCAATTTTAAAGAAGACTTCTTTGGTAAAGAAGCGTTCTTAACCGTCAGTGGCCAGTTAAACGTCGAAACCTACGCCTGCGCTCTGTCCAATGTGTATACCTTTGGCCCGACGTTTCGTGCCGAAAATTCGAATACCAGCCGTCACCTAGCTGAGTTCTGGATGATTGAACCAGAAGTGGCTTTTGCTGATTTAGAAGATGTCGCAAAACTAGCTGAAGATATGCTTAAGTACGTATTCAAAGCTGTTTTAGCTGAGCGAGCTGATGACATGGCCTTCTTTGCCGAGCGCATCGATAAAGAAGCAATGAGTCGTCTGCAACACGTGATTGACAATGATTTCGTCCACATGGATTACACGGATGCAGTAGAAATCCTGAAAAACTGCGGTAAAACCTTCAACTACCCAGTTGAATGGGGTACTGACTTGCAGTCCGAACACGAGCGGTACTTAGCTGAAGAGCATGTTGGTGCACCGGTGATCTTGAAAAACTACCCGCGCGACATTAAAGCGTTCTACATGCGGCAAAATAGTGACGGCAAAACCGTCGCCGCAATGGACGTCCTCGCACCGGGAATCGGCGAAATCATTGGCGGTAGCGCACGTGAAGAGCGCCTAGACTTGCTTGATCGACGCCTTGAAGAAATGCAACTGCCAAAAGAAGAATACAGCTGGTATCGTGATTTACGTCGCTACGGCACTGTACCACATGCTGGTTTTGGTTTAGGCTTCGAACGTTTAGTCGCATATGTAACTGGTGTTCAGAATATTCGTGACGTGATTCCATTCCCACGCTCACCGAACAACGCAGAATTCTAATCGGTCATTGTGAGAAAATCCCCGGCTTAGCACCGGGGATTTTTTTATGATCGGGTAACAATTTTTACAGACGTATCTCTAAGCCGGTCTCGTCACAGGCATGCTTCCGTGGACAGAATTCACAGTCTTTCATCACTTTTTCTGGCCAACGGCTTTTGTCTGCGATTTCAAAGCCGAGTTTAGCGAAGAATGCCGGTGAACGGGTTAAAGCGATCACCCGCGCAATACCGAGGTTACGTGCTTGGTCGAGCAAGAACTGGACGATTTCAGCACCGAGCCCCTTGCCTTGTAGGCCTTCCCTTAATCCCAAGGATCGTACTTCGGCTAATCCAGTGCCATAGACATAGAGCGCTCCACACCCTACTACTTTGCCATCTATCTCGGCTACAGCGAAGGTATGAATAGCTTGCATAATATCCTGCTCTTGGCGGGGTAAATGCTCCCCTTTACCAGCCCAGTAACGAATCAGATCAGCGATTGCTGGGACGTCAGTTAAACGAGCCTGGCGAATATGCGTTAACGCCGCGGCATGCGCTTGATAACGCAAACGCGCGCGGCGAATTGCACCATGGACTCGAACCGGCGCGGTGCCGCCCAAAGCGCTACGACGATTCATGCCGGCAGTTAACGCCAGTGCTGGATAAACGTCCTCGTCGATCGACGGACAAACCGCCTGCATGGTTGTTAATGGCAGTGCTTCGAGCGCACATTGCTGATTGATTGCCCGCAACACAAGTTGGCCACTTAAGTCATGTGCATCACGAAATGGAATCCCTTTACTTACCATGTAATCAGCGAGATCGGTTGCGTTGCTATAGCCAAGCATTGCAGCTGCTTCAGCTTTAGCTAGGTCAACACTTAAATACGGAATGGCATAGGCGGCAATCGCTAAGCAACGTTGCCATTGTTCAAGCGCATCGAAAAAGCCCTCTTTATCTTCTTGCATGTCCTTGTTGTAGGCTAACGGCAGGCCTTTCACGGTCATTAACATGGCTTGTAAATGACCCGCCACCCGTCCTGTTTTTCCGCGAATCAGCTCAAAAACATCGGGGTTTTTCTTCTGTGGCATTAACGACGAGCCACTGGAGATCTGATCACCTAACAAGAAGAACCCCGCTTCGCCAGACGTATAAAAAACGATATCTTCAGATAAACGTGACAAGTGAACCATGCCGATACTAGCAACAGACAGTAGTTCAAGAACAAAGTCGCGATCAGAAACCGCGTCTAAACTGTTTCTTGCTGGCTCGCGCAGATCAAGTTCTTTAGCAATTGCCGATCGATCGATCGCAATCCCGGATCCCGCTAAAGCGCCACAACCCAGTGGTGCGATCATGGCGCGATCACTTGCTTGCGACAGGCGATCAAAATCACGCTCAAGCATCTCGACATAGGCGAGCGCCCAATGGGCAATCAATACCGGCTGTGCTCGTTGTAAATGAGTGTACCCCGGCATCACTGCATTCTCGTAGCGCTCAGCAAACTCGATCAGCGTGTTGATCGCGGCGAGGATCTGTTCGCCGATTAATTTTGCTTTGGCGATCGCCCACAAGCGCAAGTCGGTTGCCACAAGATCGTTACGCGATCGTCCAGTATGGAGCTTGCGTGCGACACGTCCAATACGTTCCTGCAGTTCCGCTTCGACCCAGCTATGAATATCTTCCGCTTGCGATTGCAGTGGCAATGTTGGATTCAGTGCTACCGCCTCAGCGAGTTCATCGAGGCCGCTCAGCAATTGTTGCTGTTCTTCAACCGATAACAAGCCCTCACCTGCTAACGCATTGACCCAAGCCTGACTCGCTTGAATATCATAAGGCGCGAGGACATAGTCAAATTTCAGCGAGTCGTTAAAGTCACGAAACTCAGCAGCACTGCCCTGCTCAAAGCGGCCGCCCCACATACTCATGCTAAACCCCCTTGTTTCAGTGCACGGATCCGGCTGGCTAAACTAAATAGCCGAATAAAACCTGCGGCATCTTTTTGTTGGTAGACTTCGTCTTGTTCAAAGGTAGCAAATGCTTCTGAATATAGACTATAGGGTGACTGACGACCTAGCACTGTGATATTGCCTTTATACAAACCAATCCGCACCGTACCAGTTAATTTACTCGCGAGTACGGTGACCGAAGCAAGTAAGGCCTCGCGCACAGGTGTGAACCATTGACCATCATAAAGTAGATCAGCAAGTTGCTGACCAAGCTGATGACGTAAGCGTTGGCATGGACGGTCATGGACTAGTTCTTCAAGGCCCCTTAGCGCTTGATACCAAATCGCACCACCAGGCGTTTCATAACAGCCACGCGATTTCATACCGACAAGGCGATTCTCAACAATATCAATACGGCCAACACCATGCTCAGCACCGATGGTATTTAACACGATTAGCGCTTCTGTTTGTGAAACTTCAGTGCCATTAATCGCGACGAGCTCACCGGCATTAAATTTAAGTTCAACAACTTCTTCCTTGTCCGGAGCCTGTTGCGGGGAATTACTTAAGGTCCAAACTTGGTCACTCGGTTGTTGCCATGGATCTTCTAGCTCACCGCCTTCATGGGAGATATGCCATAAATTCGCATCACGGCTATATATTTTTGTTGCCGATGCCGATGTTTTAATGTCTCGTTCTGCGAGGTAATCCAGTAATTCTTGGCGTGAGCGCATGTGCCATTCCCGCCAAGGTGCAATAATCGTCAAGTGCGGTGCTAAAGCAGCGAAGGTGCTCTCAAAGCGCACTTGATCGTTACCCTTGCCGGTACAGCCATGACACACAGCATCGGCACCAACTTCAAGAGCAACTTGTACCTGTGCTTCAGCAATGACTGGACGGGCCAAGGCAGTGCCGAGAAGATATTGTTCTTCATAGATCGCACCCGCCTGCATCGCTGGGGAAATTAATTCGTTAACGAACTTGTCTTTTAAGTCTACGACATAACAAGCCGACGCCCCCGACTTTAACGCTTTCTCTTCAATACCTACGAGCTCTTCTTCACCTTGCCCGACGTCGGCGACGAAGGCGACGACGTCGCAATCGTAATTTTCTTTCAACCAAGGAATAATCGCTGAGGTGTCGAGTCCACCTGAATAGGCCAAAACAACTTTCTTAACGCTGGTGTTTAATTTGCTCATGAGTGGCTAGACTCCTCGAATAGATGGTGAATAACTGCTTTTTGTACATATAACCGATTTTCTGCTTGCTGCAACACAGCACTAATCGGACCGTCCATCACTTCATCGGTAATTTCATCATTCCGATGCGCCGGTAGGCAATGCATAACGGTTGTTGCTTGCAAACGTTGAACTAAATCTTGATTGACTTGATAAGGACTAAAAATACGTTTTGTTTCCGTATAGTCACGACTATCCCCCATCGATAACCAAGTATCGGTGTAAATCACATCAGCGTGCGGAACTGCATTCAAATCAGTGCCAAGCTGAATTTTATGTTGCGGATAGCGCTGATTCAGTTCAGTCATAAATTCAGCGTTTGGGCCAAAGCCTTGCGGGCAGATGACCGTAAGTTTCAAATCCAATGCGGCGGCACCAACCATGAAGCTTTGGCAAACGTTATTGCCTTCACCCACGTAGAGAATATCAACGACTTTCATGTCAATAGGATAGCGTTCCTGAATGGTTAACAGGTCGGCTAAACTTTGACACGGGTGATGTTGATCACAAAGTGCATTGATGACCGGAATGTTTGCTGCGGTCAAGGCATGTAACGTTTCGTGCTTGAACACCCGAGCAACAATGCCATGTGTCCAGCAGGCTAAATTGCGGGCAATATCTTCCACCGACTCGCGCTGTCCAGGCTGAACCATTTGCGCATCGAGATACAAGGGTTGCGCACCGAGTTGATTGATCCCCACCTCAAAACTAACCCGTGTACGCAGGCTCGGTTTTTCAAATAACATGGCGATTGATTTGCTTTTCAAACTATATTGGAAACTAGCAGGATGCGCTTTCATATAGCCCGCTAAGGTCAATACGTGGCGAATCTGCTCGGCCGTCAGATCAAATAAAGACAATAAATGCATAATAGTTCTTCTCTTCGAATTGGTGCGTACGATAAATTCAGAGTAGGTTTAAACGCGTATATGAGTGCCTAAACGCTCACCCCGCAACAAAGCGATTACAGTCTGAGCATCAGCCCACCCAGCAATCGCGGTGCTTCGTCGTGCACGCTCTGCGGCAAGAATGGCAGCTTTCAGCTTCACGCGCATGCCACCTTGAATGAAGGGTTCAGTCAGCAATGTGCGTGCTTCAACGAGTGACAATTCGTTGATCGGCTTCTGCTGAAGGTCGAGAATAGCGGGTACATCACTGAATAAAAAAAGTTCGGCTTGTAACAACATGGCCATTGCCGCTGCTGCGTAATCCGCGTTGACGTTACGGAGTTGAAATTGATCGTCGATACCAATCGAACTAATAACCGGGCAAAAGCCTTGCGCTAAAAGGCCGTGAATCAATGCCTGACCCGCGCTGTTCGCGGCAGTTTCTGGTTTCGGTTCGCCCACAAGGCCAAGGCTCGGCACAGGTTCTAACGAACATAAAGGACCGTCAGCAAGACTCAAACCGACTGCATGAATACCGGCTTTCTGCGCTGCGGCAACTAACGTTTTATTTGCGGTACCAGCAAGCGCACCAATAATGATGTCGATCTGTTCTACTGAAGTTACCCGCTGACCATCAATTTTCGCGCTTTGTAAGCCTGCTTGGTGTAACTGCTGATCAACCGCACTACCGCCGCCATGAACGATCACGACCGCTTCACCACTTGCGTTCACAGCCGTTAAGAAGTTAGCCAATGCCATTTCATTTTCAAGAATCGCACCACCAACTTTGACGACTTTAATGACTTGAGTAGGCTGTATCATTCTGCGCCTCCAAACTCGCCAAGATGGCATTCAAAACCAGCGTTGACCGGTAAACCAAAAACTCGGTTAGCCGCCTGCACCGCTTGACTGGCCGCTCCTTTCAATAAGTTATCTAGCGCAGCAATGACAATCAGTTGTTGACCTTCAACGGCGACAAAAATGTCACAAAACGGTGTATGTGCTACATGCTGTACCGCCGGTGGTTGCGCGACAAGGCGAACAAAAGGCTTTTCGGCATAGGCCTGTTGGTAAACCGCATGAACCTCTTCGGCACGGACATGCGGGCCTAACTGCGCCACGCAAGTTGCGACAATACCGCGTGGGTAAGGCCCAATTAATGGCGTAAACACGACATCTAGCCCCAAGTTATTGGCAATTTCCGGGCGGTGGCGATGCTGAAACACGCCATAGGCTTGCACACTCACTTCACAAAAGGAGGTACGTAAGTTTGCCGCTCGCCCAGCACCTGAGACGCCACTTATCGCGGTAATCACTGGTACAGATGCTGGCGCAAGCAGCCCACTCTCACAGACGGGCAATAATGCTAAACTCGCCGCGGTTGGATAGCATCCGGGAATGCTAAATAGCGGTAGCTGGCTGAGTTCTTGCGGAAACTCGGCCAACATATAATTTGCAATGGGTAAAAACTCAGGCACCGGATGAGTAAAGCCGTAAGTCGCAGCAAACTGAGTCGCATCCTTAAAGCGATACGCGCCGGATAAATCGAAAACCTTAATATCTTGGTCAATCAGCTTCTTGGCAAGTTCAGCGCTTGCTTCATGTGGAAGAGCCAAAAACGCAGCATCAATATGACTCAATGCAGCAAGGTCACCGAGAAAAGGTTCGATGATTAAGCTTGACCGCCCCGCTAGTTGTGGTGCCAGCGATGACCACGCAACGGGTTGCGCACGTTCTGAAGCATAGGCTTTAACGACGGTAAAATGCGCATGATGATGCAATAACGCCAACAATTCAGAACCGCTATAGCCACTTGCGCCAAATACTGCGACGCGCAGCGGTGAGTTCGGTATTTTCTGGGTTTGTTGCGAAGAATCTTCTTTAATCATGAATAATCATTCAACTACGATAACTAACGACCCGCTTAGAATATCGTAAGCGAGTCGGATTCGTCAATATAGTTATGCGTTATTAATGATTATTTATGCATTGCTAGCGTTGTATGAAAATGTTTTTGTCTTTCTTCGGTTTAATCGGTGTCGGTACCGCAGGCGTTCCGACATAGAGAAAGCCGACAATATCGTTGTCGATTGAAATTCCGAGTGCTTCTTTCATGTGATCAGATTCGGCATAGACCCCAGTTCGCCAGATAGCACCCAGCCCTTGTGCAAAGGCCATCTGTTGCATCGCCATCGTCGCGCATGCAGCACTGGCAAATTGTTCCTGTCTTGGTACTTTTGGCTCATCACAGTAGCGAGTTGTCACGACGATTAAGCAAGGCGACCGCAAAGGCAATTGTGCTGCCCTCGTTTGCTCAGCTTCACTTAACCCCTCTAAGCTTGCCACCGCAACAAAAATCTCGCTCAGGATGTGTAATGCCTCATTCTGAAAGACGTGACATTCATAGGGCGTAAGATTCATATGATCGGGCACACGTAATGCCGCAGCCTCGAGCAAAGCAAGCTGCTCATGACTTGGGCCGGGTGCGACCAAACGTGGCATTGACGAACGATTTAACAAAAGTTCCACTGCATTCATAATCAGTTCCACAACAAACTAAATAAAGGAGCTGCTGACAATGACTACCATCGCAGCATCGTTACATTAGCATTGGAATAGAATTGTTACAAAAGACCACTTCGCATAAAGCGTTTAAATGGTTAAACTATCGCCAAACAACAACAGCGTGGACCAATAAAAATGAAATTTCTCGCCCGCATACTTCGCCCTATTTGGAACTTCATGAATACGGTTCGCCGTATTATTCTTAACATTATCTTCTTTCTTCTGGTCATCATTATTGGCGTTGCCCTGTTTAGTGGTGACAAGGAACCAACGGTTCCCGATGGTGGCTTGTTGGTGCTCAATCCGTTTGGCATCTTAGTTGAGGAAGCCTCCTACTTATCTCCAAGTGATCGTTTCTTAGCTGAAGCACTCGGCAACTCGCCAATTCCAGAAACGAGTCCGCATGACTTTCTTGCTGTGATTGAACACGCCGCAAACGACGACCGTGTCGCCGGCGTTGTCCTCGACCTACGCTATTTCTGGGGCGGCGGTATTAGTAAAATGGAGAAAGTCGCGGAACAACTCGAACTTGTTCGCGCGGCCGGCAAACCAATCATTGCTCATGGCAATTCATTCGGTCAGTCGCAGTACTTTCTTGCTAGTCAAGCCGATACAATTTACCTCAATCCTCAAGGTGCAGTAAGTGTCGAAGGTTTCCATGCCTATCAAACCTACTTCAAAGGCTTGTTTGATAAGCTGCATGTAAAACCCTACATTTTCCGCGTGGGTGATTTTAAATCTGCGGTTGAGCCCTACAGCCGTATGGATATGTCAGACGAAGCGAAAGAAGCCAATCAAGAGTGGATTGACGGTCAATGGCAACTCTATCTCGCTGGTATTACTCGCCATCGTGACATCGCGCCAGAACTATTAAGTGGTCAAATGGACGATTACCTGCGTTTGTTTGCGGCAGCCGACAACAGCCAAGCACAAATGGCGTTGAATGCAGGCTTAGTTGATGAATTAGCCCACGCCGAAGCAATCCGCAGCGCACTGATTGAAATCGGTGGTGCTGATGATAATGGTAATGGAAACAGCTACCGCCATATTACTTGGCGCGATTATAAGCGCGTGCTTGATCGCGAGAATGTCGTCAAAAAGCCAGATTCACGTCCAGAAATTCGTGTTGTATTTGCTGCGGGTACAATTTTAGACGGTCGCCAGCCACGCGGCACTGTTGGCGGTGAAAGCCTTTCGGCAGAACTTCGCCGGGCGCGTCTCGATGACAATGTGAAAGCCGTTGTCTTACGAATTGATAGCCCGGGCGGCAGTGCTTTTGCGTCTGAGCAAATTCGCCAAGAAGTCTTACAGTTACGTGAAGCGGGTAAACCTGTGGTCGCTTCTATGAGTTCTGTCGCTGCGTCTGGTGGCTATTGGATCGCTGCTGGCGCCGATGAGATTTATGCAACACCAGCAACCATCACGGGTTCAATTGGTGTCTTCGGCATGTTTTTGTCGTTACAGGAAACGTTAGCCCAAGTTGGCGTTTATACCGATGGCGTATCATCAACTGAATTTCCGTACATTAGCATCGAGCGTGATCTCAACGATGCCGCGCAGGAAGCGATTCAACGCGGCGTTGATCGGATTTATGATGAATTCTTAAGCATGGTTGCGGAAGCACGCAATATGACCGTGGCCGAAGTCCATGAAGTTGCCCAAGGTCGTGTGTGGACCGGAAGCCGTGCACTTGAATTAGGCCTTGTCGATGCCTTGGGCGAGCTCGACGATGCTGTCATCGCCGTTGCTGCCCGGGCTGAACTTGAAGATTATCAGGTGACCTTCCCGACCGTCGAACTCACAGGTATGGAAGTCTTCCTTGCCCAGATTTTCGACACCAGTGTGAAGATTGCCCCGAACTTATTTAAGGCGAAAACACCGACGTTGCTCGAGCAAAAAGTGCTAGAATTGCGTCGCGAAGTTGAAGCGTTAAACGAGTTCAACGACCCTAACTATATTTATGCACGTTGCTTAGAGTGTAAGGTCTATTAGTGGCAGAACGGAAAAAGAGAATTTACATCGCCTACACAGGCGGAACGATTGGAATGATGCGCTCGGCACATGGCTATGTGCCGGCGCCAGGATTCCTCGCTGAAAGTATGCAAGGCATGCCGGAGTTTTATCGACCGGAGATGCCGGAGTTTACTTTATGCGAGTATTCACCCTTGATGGATTCGTCAGACATGACGCCGGCGGACTGGCAGCGTATCGCTGACGACATTCAGCGCCATTACGATGACTACGATGGTTTTGTTGTGCTCCATGGTACGGATACCATGGCGTACACCGCTTCAGCGCTTTCTTTTATGTTTGAGAACCTCGGTAAGCCGGTGATTGTGACGGGATCGCAAATCCCACTTGCTGCATTGCGTTCGGACGGCCAAACAAATCTTTTGAATGCACTGTTTTTAGCCGCGCATTACCCCATTCACGAAGTGACACTGTTTTTTAATAATCGGCTGTTCCGGGGCAATCGAGCAACCAAAGCAGATGCCGATGGTTTCGATGCATTCGCTTCGCCGAATTTTCCACCGCTACTCGCTGCAGGTATCGAAATTGAGTTACTTGCCGGGGAAGTTGAACCTATCCGCAACCATGCATTAAGGTTGTCGCCAATTACTGCACAAGAGATTGGCGTCGTTACCTTGTATCCGGGAATGCGCGCGGAACTTATCGATAATCTCGTACAGCACCCTGTAAAAGCGATTATTTTGCAGAGTTATGGCGTTGGTAACGCACCACAGTCTGGCGCGCTGATTAAAGCATTAAAGCGAGCTATTGAGGCAAACATAATCGTCCTAAACTGCACGCAATGTTTCAAAGGTACCGTCAACATGCAGGGTTATGCCACCGGTAATGGGCTCGCAGACATTGGTGTAATCAGCGGTCATGATATGACAATTGAAGCTGCGTTAACGAAATTACATTATCTCTTAAGTACACACTCAGACCTGAGCGAAGTTAAAGCGCAACTAGCTCAAAGTCTTCGTGGAGAACTTAGTAATAATTAATTAAAAATCAAACGATTAGCTTTTAAAATAGTAGAAGCTGCTAATTTTTAGCGGTAAAACTGGACAACCTTGATAAATTGTCTACTCTTGCATTTACCCTTGATTGTTTTTTGGGCACTCTGTTCGCAGTTTGGTAAAATCGTCTGTGTTCGGCAAGCTCACGTTTTGTTGTCCCCGACGATTACTAACAGAAACAAATTCTTTTGAGGCCAGCAACGAACAGATGCTTTGCGCAATGTTTAGCGAACCCCATTTGCTAGACACTTCCCCTAAGCTCGAAACGCCCCCCTTAGTTTCGAGCTTTTCTTTATCCAAACTTAAACTAAGGCAGTCCGTTCAATGCGAAACAAGTCGTAGAAATTTTCTCGTGTTTTCGCCGCGACCTCTTCCACGTCTACCCCTTTCAAACGCGCGACACATTCTGCTACGTGTTTTACGTATTGAGGATGGTTTTCTTCACCACGATGAGGCACTGGTGCAAGCCAAGGTGCATCAGTTTCAATTAACAAACGCTCGATAGGTACACGTTCAACGACCTCACGCAATTCAGTCGCGGATCGAAATGTTACAATACCGGATATCGAGATATAGAAACCCAAATCAAGAGCCTGCTCTGCCATCTCCAATGACTCAGTAAAGCAATGCATGACACCACGGCATTGATCGGCACGACCCTCACGTAACATGGCGATAGTGTCTTTGCGCGCATCCCGCGTGTGAATGATTAGCGGTTTGTCGACTTGGTTGGCAATCTGAATATGCTCGGCAAAACTTGCTTGTTGCTCAGCGATATGGTCCTTGTCATAGTAGTAATCAAGACCGGTTTCACCGACCGCAACGACATCCTTCCTTGCACATATGGTTGCCAGCAACTTAGCGTCAAAGCCATGCTTGGCAACGTACAAAGGATGAATACCGCAAGAGTAACTAACGCGTTGATGATGGCCAACGATCCCTTGCATTTGTTCAAAGTCATCGAGGGCAACCCCAATACAGAGCAAATGTTCAACGCCGGCGGCTTGGGCATCTTTAATGACCTGCTCAACGCCGAGTTCAGCAGTGACTTTCAATTTATCAAGATGACAATGTGAATCTACAAACATATTCGATTTAACCTTTCCTGATATGTACCGCGACGATAACTAAACCTTACGGTAAATCTGCAACATGAGCTCACTGCCCCAGGCCTGCAATAATACGGGTAAATTAATCCCGGATTGGCGCGCCTGACGGCGTATTTCCAAGGCGCGACGATAACTCGCATTGGCGATATCATAACAACGTTGAGCGCTGATGCCAGTCGGCGCGACGGCAGCAAAGCAAGAATGTACCCTTCCCTGTGCGGCATCACGACAAACCTGTTGCAGGCTCGCAAGTACGCGATCAAGCCAACGCTGAAGCTCAATCGGGTCAGTACTGGTTGGTAGCTGACCGCGCAGAAGTGTCTGTAATTCGTCGTCTTCGGCAACTTGTCCCGATTGTAACTCCGCTAGAACCGTCAACGGCTGACGCTGGGCGCGTTCAAGTTGTTCTGGCGCTAGCGGTTTCGGACTCAAGGGTGTTAACCAAGTATTTAACTCATCAATACTTGGCCGAGGCAGAGGATAACTTGCTATACGACTACGGATCGTCGGCAATAGCTGACTGTACTGTTTCGCATACAAACAAAAATAAGTCGCTTTTGGTGGCTCCTCTAATGTCTTGAGCAGCGCATTGGCTGCTTGTAATGACATCTGATCTGCGGACAATATGCTGACGACTTTGTTACCGCCTTGCCCTGCTGTCTTCTGAACTTGTTGGACGGCCTGTCGGATTGCATCGACACCAATTTGTTTTTGCGCTTCAGGCTGCAGGACTATCAGGTCAGGATGCGTGCCCGCAAGGTGAAGTTTACAACTCTTGCACTCTCCGCAAGCTTGGTTACGTACATGGTTTTGCTCACAAAGTAAAAACTGTTCCAGGCGTAGACGCAAAACCTCACTGCCTAATTCAGCAGCTTCATTGAAACCAAGGCCATGGGCAAGACGCTGTTGTTTGAAGCTGGTCAGTAATTGCTGCCAGAGCCGTCGTAGCCAAGGGTAACTAACTTGCGGTAATTGCTCAGTCGTCATTCGGCCACCGTGTTGCTAATGCACGCTGAATTTGTTGTTGAACGTCACTGAGTTCATTTCCTGCATCGATCACCACAATATTCGATTCTTGACTAGCAATCTCTAAATAACGGGTTCGTGTTCGTTGAAAAAATGCGATAGCTTGTTTCTCAATCCGATCTAACGAACCTCGCGTTTGTGCGCGCTGTAGGCCGATTTCTGGATCAATATCGAGGTAAAGCGTTAAGTCGGGCTGAAAGTCCTTCAGCGTGATTCCCCTTAGGGTTTGTAGAATTTCATCGCCTAACTCGCGCCCACCACCTTGATACGCTCTTGACGACAAGTCATGGCGATCACCAATAACCCAAGTACCAAGGTCTAATGCTGGTTTAATCACATTTTCGACTAATTGAACGCGCGCCGCGTACATTAATAATAGTTCAGCTTCTGCGGTAATTTCTTCGTCCCAGTCACGTTTGACCAGATCCCGCAAGGCTTCGGCAAATGGTGTACCACCCGGCTCACGAACTTGAATATAGGGTTGTTGATGGGCTGTAATCCAATCACTAACTGTTTGCACCGCGGTGCTCTTCCCTGCACCTTCTAGCCCTTCTATGACAATAAACTGACCTTTCATCGATTCCTCTGATAGCGGTTTACCGCTCGATTATGCTCTTCCAATGTACGTGAAAATACGTGCGTACCATCGTTGCCGCTGACAAAATAATAGTAATCGGACGTCGCTGGCATGAGTGTGGCCGCAATTGCGGCTCGCCCTGGCATGGCAATTGGCGTTGGCGGTAGCCCATCAATTCGATAGGTATTATACGGGGTATGCTCGCGAATGTCAGACCGGTAGATAACCCCACGATAACGTTCACCTAAACCGTAGATGATGGTCGGATCCGATTGCAAGCGCATTCCTGTGTGCAAGCGGTTCACGAACACCGAAGCAACTAGGTCACGCTCATGTTCGGCACCTGTCTCTTTTTCCACAATTGATGCCAGAATCAACGCCTGATACCAGTCAGCCAATGGCACCGCGCGATCGCGTTGCGACCAAAGCTCTGTCACAACGTGCTGCATGCGTTGATAGGCTTGGCGGTAAAGCTGTAGATCGCTGGTGCCTGCATAAAATCGGTAAGTATCCGGAAACAGCAATCCTTCTGGATGACTAAATTCACTGCCAAGTTGTTCCATCAGCTCAGCAGGCTCGACGGCAGCCAGGCCGCTGCGCACAAAAGGATGATCTGCAAGTTGCTCTTGCCATTGACGAAATTCGGACCCTTCGACAAAAGTAATGGAAAAGAGATGTTGTTCACCACGATTAAAGCGTCCCCAGAGGTCAACCAAGGGTTCATTAGGGCGCAACTCATACACGCCCGCTTGGATCGTTTCGCCCCGATGGAACACGCGTAATGACCATGACAGGAGTTGCGGTTGCTCGAGAAAACCTTGCTCATGCAGCACGATTGCCAATCGCCGTGCATGACTGCCACGCGGGACTTCAAAAAGGGTCGGTTGTTCAAGGTTGCTTAACTGTCCGCCATGATGAAACCACCAGTACAAACCACCGTAGGCACTACCGACGATTGTGGCAAAAAATAAAGCTAAAACAAGGCCGATACGAAGAACGATTTTCATCATAGCTGTAATTGACTTTTCAGTTGCTGCGGATAGTGTCGACATTGTGGCAATGGTTTACCGTTCAGTTGACGCACAGGGACAAGGCCCATCAAAGCGTTACAGACTAACACTTCGTCAGCTTCTTGCAGTGACTGCCAGCGGTAATGACCTATCTTGACCTGAGGATTTACCTGCAATAATTGTTCTCGTGCAACACCAGCTACCCCTGCTTGATCCAGCGCTGGCGTATACCAGCGATCGCCCTGACGCCAAAACAAATTGGCCGCTGTCGCCTCGACAATGTAGTCGTCACTATCGACAACGACAAGGTCGTCCATTGTAGTCTGTTGCGCGAGTTCTTGCTTGAGTAAAACTTGCTCAAGACGATTTAAGGTTTTTAAACCGGCTAAAGCAGGTTGACGGCCCAATTTGAGTTGTGCCCTACCGATTGCGATCCCGTCCCTTTGCCAAGTTTCATAATGTGCCGGAAACTCAGAAACCGTGAGAATACGACGAGCGACTGCTGTCGCTGGCGGCGCATATCCCCTGCCGCCATCACCTCGCGTCAATACAATTTTAACGACTGCTTTGGTCAAGACCTCGGGTGCCAAAGACTGACAAAGTTTTTCCCAATCCGATAAGAGTTCAGACTCAGTGAACGATCCTAAGGCTAAACGCTGCGCGCAATGATGCAAACGCGACCAATGCAGTGGCCATGATTCCAATTGACCGTGACGCATTGCAATCGTCGTAAAGCAACCGTCGGCAAACTGCCAACTGCGGTCGCTTAATGCTAATGTGTCCGTCATTTTTCCATCGACAATTCGAATTGGAAGATTCTGGTTGCTCACGTTCATCCATCATGGCTAGCTGATTATCAAACCATTGTGCCTGAAAATTCCCAGCACGAAAACAGGTCTCTTGTTCCGTAATTGTCCCGCCGGCATTCTTAAGGGCGATCAGCAGATATAGAAAAAGGCGGAATTTTCATTCCGCCTTTCTAAAAGACTAACCTGTTCTTCAGCGATTAAGCAGAGTGCTTGTTGATATAATCGATCGCAGCTTGAACTGTACGGATTTTTTCCGCTTCTTCGTCTGGAATCTCAGTTTCAAACTCTTCTTCCAGCGCCATTACCAACTCAACGGTATCCAACGAGTCAGCACCAAGGTCATTTTCGAAAGAAGCTTCTGGCTTTACTTCTTCTTCTTTAACACCTAGTTGTTCAATGATAATTTTCTTTACGCGTTCTTCGATAGTGCTCATGTCTAACCCTCAATTCAAGGTATCTTTATTAATTTGCGTGTAGTGTAGTCAATCAGCCGACACGATTAAAGCAAAAATTGCAGATTTATATGAGGTCTTACCTCGTAATGCTGCTAATTTCGGCAAAAACGCTTACACCATGCTCATGCCACCGTTGACGTGAATTGTTTCACCGGTGATATATCCTGCCTGTTCTGAAGCCAAAAAGCCAACCGCAGCGGCAATTTCTTCTGGTTTACCCAAACGAGCAGCTGGAATCGTTTCAAAAATTCGAGCGCGTTGGTCATCGGTAAGTGCTTTAGTCATATCCGTATCAATAAACCCAGGAGCGACTGCATTGACCGTTACGCCACGTGAAGCGATTTCTTTCGCTAACGCTTTAGTAAAACCGATCAATCCTGCTTTTGCCGCACAATAGTTTGCTTGACCCGGGTTACCCGTTGTACCCACCACAGATCCAATATTAACGATGCGCCCGTATCGATTCTTCATCATGCCGCGCATGACTGCCTTACACATCTTATACACGGCAGTCAGGTTAGTGTCGAGGACACTTTGCCACTCATCGTCTTTCATTCGCATCAATAAATTGTCACGGGTAATACCGGCATTGTTAACGAGAATGTCAATTTTACCGAATTCAGCTTGAACCTGACTCACTAATTCATCAATCGCACCCGCAGCAGTCACGTTTAAAACCATTCCACGGCCTGTATTGTCCTGTGCGTTTAGATATTCAGTGATAGTCTGTGCACCGCTTTCACTTGTCGCTGTGCCAATCACGGTAGCCCCACCACTGGCGAGAAGTTCAGCGATCGCTTTACCGATACCGCGTGTTGCGCCGGTAACTAAAGCGACTTGACCTGCATAAGCTTGTGTCATTTCATTTTCCTTTGTTCTTGCTGTTATTTGACCTATTCGATAAGGGTCGCACTTAAACCTGGCGGATACTTTGTACTGTCTCGGCATCGTTCACAGCCATGCCGATAAGATCACCATCAATTCGTTTGGCTAGGCCGGTTAATACCTTACCCGGTCCAATTTCGTATACGTGCGTCACCCCTCGAGATTTCATTTCCAGCACAGTTTCGGTCCAACGCACCGGCGAGTATAGCTGTGCAACCAAAGCCTCACGTAAAGTTTCGGGAGAAGTCGCTTCAGCCACGTTGACGTTGTGTAATACTGGAATTTGTGGTATTTGAATTTCAATGTGCTCTAACGCCTCAGCCAGCACTTCCGCAGCTGGCAGCATCAAAGCGCAATGGGACGGAACACTGACTGGCAGCGGCAATACACGTTTTGCACCGGCTTCTTTAAGTAGCACCGCCGCACGATCGACGGCATTTTTCTCGCCAGCAATCACGACTTGCCCCGGCGAATTATAATTAACCGGCGCGACGATATCGTCTTGTGCTGCTTGCTTGCAGGCTGCAGCAATTTTTTCATCGTCAAGACCGATGACTGCAGCCATCGAGCCTAAACCAGCAGGTACAGCCTCTTGCATTGCTTTGCCACGCAGTTCGACGAGACGAATGGCGTCGGCAAAATCAATTGCACCGGCGCAAACCAGCGCTGAATATTCACCGAGCGAGTGCCCAGCAAGAATTGCCGGAGCTGGACCGTCAGCAAGACAACGCCAAATTGCGACACTCGCAGCCAATAAGGCAGGTTGAGTTACCTCAGTTGAATTTAATCGGCCATCCGGGTCGTATTGAACAACATCCCAGAGGTTGTAACCGAGTACGTCTGAGGCCTCAGCGAAGGTCGCCTCGACTTGTGGAAACTGTTCGGCTAAATCGGCTAACATGCCAACGGCTTGCGAGCCTTGTCCTGGGAAAACGAATGCTACATGTTGACTCATGAGTCATCTCTCTCTACTGATGAATATCAGGGTGACTAATAACGAATGAGGGCTGAGCCCCATGCGAAACCGCCGCCAAATGCTTCTAATAACAATGTTTGACCGCGTTGTATGCGGCCGTCTCGAATCGCCCAATCGAGCGCGATGGGGACTGACGCTGCCGATGTGTTACCCGTCTCAGCTAATGTCATGACCACTTGCTCTAAGGGCAACCCGAGTTTTTTGGCCGTAGCCTGAATAATCCGGAAATTTGCTTGATGCGGGATTAACCAGTCCAATTCTTGCGCCGTCATACCGTGAAAATTCAACGTGTCTTCTACCAGACTGGCTAACTTCTCCACCGCAACTTTAAACACTTCGCGTCCGCGCATGTAAAGCCACGCTTCTTGTTGCAACGCTTCATCATCGCGGTTCGGATGATCGGCTCCCAATAATGAGGCAAACTCGCCAGCACTGTAAATATGCGTCGACAAAATTCCGGGGCTGTCAGCCGCAGATAATACGGCAGCGCCTGCACCATCACCGAATAAAACTATAGTATTGCGATCGTCTGGGCGGCACAAGCGCGATAAGGTATCGCTACCAATGACTAACACGTGATTGGCCGCACCGCTGATAATATATTTTTCTGCTACTGAAAGCGCAAAGATAAAACCGGAACAAGCTGCAGCAACGTCAAATGCAGGAATGTCGGTCACACCCAATGCATGCTGAACTTCACAGGCGGCACTCGGGAACGCGCGATCCGCGGAAGTCGTTGCCATCACAATTAAGTCGAGGTCGCCTGCTTCGAGTCCGGCAGCAGCGAGTGCCTGCTTGGCAGCTTCGGTTCCCATGGTCACAACGGATTCAGTCGCATCGGCGATATGCCGAGTTTGAATACCAGTGCGTTCACGAATCCAGCTGTCAGTGGTATCAACGCGTTGTTCTAATTCAGCATTAGTTAGCGTTGTCGCGGGAAGAAAATGCCCCGTTCCTGATAAACGAGCGTAGCATGTTTGTACTGTGGCAGATTGCCGAACAGACATAAATCCCCTCTTGTGCCGGTTCTCCCGACCAACGAGTGCGGGAGTTTATTGTTGTTCGCTCAAAACAGTTTCGACTTGGGCCTGAATACGCTCTGGAAGTTTGATTTGAGCTTCTTTGATTGCGTGAGTGATGGCACTGAAAAATGCATTTGCACTCGCATTTCCATGGCTCTTCACGACAACACCGCGCAATCCTATCAAACTTGCACCGTTATACTGGTCGGGGTTCAGCCATTGCCATGATTTTCGCTGTCGTTTTACCAGCAACCAAGCGAGTGCTTTGCTTAGCCAATGATCTTTCATACTCGCTTGGAAGTGGTCATAGACCAATTTCGCCATGCCTTCGCAGCTTTTCAAAGCAATGTTACCAGTGAAACCGTCACAGACCACTACATCGGCTTTGCCGGTGAACAAATCAGAACCTTCAATAAAGCCACGGTAGTTCAGTGCAGCGGATTGAGCGAGCAATAGGCCCGCTTGTTTGACCACATCTGGACCTTTGATCTCTTCTGTACCCATGTTTAACAAAGCGATTTTCGGCTTTTCAACCCCACTCATTTCATGTGCAAGAACCGAACCCATCACGCCAAATTGAAATAAGGTCTCGGCATCACAGACAGGATTTGCACCAAGATCGAGAAGGTACCCTTGAGAACCACCAGCAGTTGGTATCGGCGCGACTAATGCGGGTCGCAGCACGCCGGGCAAGGTTTTGATGTGCAGGTAGGCCATTGCCATAAGTGCACCGGTATTCCCTGCGCTGACGCAGGCATCAGCACGACCGTCAACAATATAGTCGATGGCGACACGCATGGAGGAGTCTGTTTTTTTCCGCAAGCATTGGCCGGGCTTATCGTCCATATGGACAATTTGCGTTGTGTGATGAAATTGGACGCGTTTCGTATCGAGGGATTTATCGACTTTGCACTCACGAGCAAAGAGCGCTTTTAGTCGAGGTTCATCGCCAGTGACAATAAAATTGACATCCGGAAACGACTGCAGCGCTCGGGCGAGCGCTGCAATAACAATGGAGGGACCACGGTCACCACCCATTGCATCGATTACAAGAGTAAAGTTTGTCATACGCCTTAAGCGATGACTTTCTTACCTTTGTAGTAACCGTCAGCGGTTACGTGATGACGAAGATGAGTTTCGCCACTTGTCTGGTCAACAGACAATGCAGCACCACTCAACGCATCATGTGAACGACGCATACCACGCTTAGAACGGGTTTTGCGGTTTTTTTGTACAGCCATTTGACTCGTCTCCTGAATCGGTTATTTCTTAAGCTTTTGCAATACAGCGAACGGATTTTGCTTTTCTGCTTCAGCAGGTAGCTCACCCCATTTCATTGCATCACTCTTAATCTTACAGTCCTGCTCGACATGCTTTGCCACAATCGGCAATGCCAATAGCAGTTCGTCTTCAACTAGAGGATGGAGCAGTACCTCGCCTAGTTCATTCAATTCGACTGCTTCGTAATGCTCCGGCATATCCTCAGCGGAACGTCGCTTTGTCACCGGGGCATATTGAAACTCTGTCTCTAGTTGCCATGGCATGGCATCGCCACAACGTTGGCAAACTAGTTCGACGGTTGCTTTCGCCTGACCACGAAAATAGTGAATCTTTTGCTCATCTGTATCGAATGTTAGCGTGACCTCTACATCGGTACAGGGTGATGCCAGCACTTCATTGAAACGAGGTAAGTTTTGTCCGGGTATAACCCCGTCAAATGACAACTTTTTACCAGAGTTTCGTACCGGATCAACCGAAAGCGGTATACGAACCTTTTGCATAGCGCGCGAATAATAATAGTTGAATTACTGATAGTCAAAGAAAATTACAAGACAAGCCCCTGTTTTCGCGAAAAAACAGATGTTTTTGCTAGTCCTGACACATTTTCCACCCTTTAATGCGCCATTCTATCATACTTACGTATAAAAGTACGTGTATGATGAAATCCAATCATGATTATATTTCGTCGTTCGTGGGTACTTAAACCTAGATGTAACTGGAGGCAACCATGGCATCGACACCCCTTCCACTTGTGCTGGCAAGCAGCTCGGTATATCGGCGTGCCTTACTTGAGAAGTTTGGCCTACCTTTTATAACCGCCACACCAGACGTTGATGAACTGCGTCTCGCCGAAGAGCCGGCAACGGACTTAGTGCGTCGCCTTGCCTTTGAAAAAGCGACTGCATTAAAGGCCGAGTTTCCTGAACATCTGATTATCGGTTCAGATCAAGTCGCCGTGTGCCAAGATCGCATACTTGGCAAACCGCACACGCGGGCACGCGCCATTGACCAACTGAAGCGCAGTAGCGGGCAAGAAGTGGTCTTTTACACCGGTCTTTGCCTATATAACAGTGCTACACAAGAGAACCATTGCTTAGTCGACCCATTTACTGTCGAGTTTCGCAAACTCACAGAAGCAGAAATATGCCGTTATGTTGATCACGAAAAGCCATTTAACTGTGCTGGAAGTTTTAAAAGTGAAGGCTTTGGTATTACGTTATTTAAACGAATGCACGGCGATGATCCAAATAGCTTGATTGGCTTGCCTCTCATTAAACTGGCGGAACTGTTACGCCTGAACGGTGTACAACTGCCTTAAGCGTTCCGGCAGTTCGCGAATATCATTCAAGATAAAACGCGGCTTTTCGATACGCAGTCGCTCTTCATCATGAACACCCCACGTGACGCCTGCCGCCGGCATACCCGCGTGATTCGCCATTTGTAAGTCAAAACAAGAATCGCCAATCATGATCGCTGATGCGGCATTCACACCCGTGTGTTGGAGAATTTCTTCGAGCATCTGTGGCGCAGGCTTACTTTTTGCTTCATCTGCACAGCGCGATACCTGAAAGAACTGCGCGGTATTCGTTTCTTGCCACGCCCGTTCGAGCCCAACCCGTGCTTTTCCGGTCGCAACACCCATAAGAATATTTTGCTGCTGCAAATCGACTAACACCTCTTCGACCCCGGGGAAAAGTGGTGACGGCGTTTGGTCGGTATGCACATAAAACTCTCGATAAATCGCAATGAGCTGTTGCTGCTCCTGTTCATCGTAACAATCAAAAAGGCGCTCTAACGCGACCCAAAGGCTGAGGCCAATAATGTCCTTAACGGCGCTTTCTGACGGAACTGCTAGTCCTGCCGCAGCGGCCATTTTTTGCATACAAGAAACAATTCGTGGCACTGAATCCATTAAGGTGCCGTCCCAATCAAAAATCACTAAAGCGGGTTGTTCTGAAATAATGGTCATTGCGAATTACTCACTGCAGGGTAATGTTTTATAAACGCCTTTGTTAGTATCTTATTGATTATTCTATTTAAGCATTACGTAGCTTATTAATCACTTCCTGCAAATCAGGATCAAGCGGGGCTTCAAAACGCAACGGTTCACCTGTTTTCGGATGTTGAATAGTCAATGATTGCGCATGTAAGAATAAGCGATTCAGTCCAAGCGCATGCAGTTGTTCATCAAAGCCCCGAATACCATATTTGTTATCACCAGCAATTGGGTGTCCGACGCATTGGGTGTGAACACGGATTTGATGCGTCCGTCCGGTAATGGGTGACGCTTCGACTAAGGTTGCGTTGATTTCACTCTGAGGAAAGCGCTCACGCACACGAAACTTGGTCAATGATGGTTTACCCGAGTCAGCAACTCGTACGACTCGTTCACCGGATTGCAGCGTATTTTTTAGTAACGGAGTGTCGACAGACTTAATCTTTCCCGGCCAACTGCCGTAAACCAAAGCGAGATAGACTTTTTCCATTTGTTTATCACGCAACTGCTCGTGCAATGCACGTAAAGCCGAGCGCTTCTTCGCGACCATCAAAACACCCGATGTATCACGGTCGAGGCGATGCACAAGTTCCAAAAACTTGGCTTCTGGGCGTAAAGCACGCAACCCTTCAATTAGACCAAAGCTCAGGCCCGAACCACCGTGTACAGCGGTGCCAGAAGGCTTATTGACAACCAACATGACCTCGTCTTCATAAAGAATACAATGTTCTAATTCAGCAACCTTCTCCAGCTTTGGATTAGGAAGACTTTGTTTAGCAGCAACACGCACCGGTGGAATTCGAATTTCATCGCCGGCAGCTAGGCGCTGATCCGGCTTGCAGCGCTTTTTGTTAATCCGCACTTCCCCCTTGCGCACAATCCGATAGATCATGCTTTTCGGTACGCCCTTTAACTGCGCTAAGAGAAAATTATCGAGCCGTTGACCGGCCTCATCAGCATCGACGGTGTGCCAACGTACACCCGGATTTGTTGCATCGGTTGCGGACGCCGATTGATTGGGATGTGTCATAGCAGGCGCAATATCCTTGTGGAGTCACAAAATAAGTTATATCAGTGCCAAATAATAACATGAGTTACCCGAGTGGTCATCGCTCATACAACCTATACACTGCACTTTACCGGCGCTTTTAACATGAACTCGCCACATAATTGAAGCAAAACTGATGAATCGGCATATTTGTTGCTTGTCAGACTGCAAGGTAAATGCGACAATAGTGTGTCGAATTCTTAGGAATCTCGATAATGTTTTTCTCGATGAATGTTCTCGAAAAGCACAACACTGATACGCAGTGAACGCCTGTTTCGGCAGTTAAGAAATTTATTGTTACACGTAGCTTATTATCACGTTACGACATTTTTCGGTTATGCGATTGACGCTTAGACATAGCGCAATCCCCCCAGCAACCTGGGGTAAGACGTAACCATCGTGGCAGTGGTAAATGCCCAGATTGGTAAAGATACGGGTAACCTCGCGGTTCAGATTCTGGCCGCGTTAAAGATAAACAGAAGTCATACAAATAGCATAGAGACCACTTGCCCAAAAAGCGCGCACCAGCAAACTATATACGGTGCCGGCAAGTCCTTTAGCAACGGAACAGAACCGTCTCTGACGGTACAGTGTTGTGATTTCGTACCCATAAAAAGTATGAGTCACACAATATGAAAAGAATGCTAATTAATGCCACGCAACAAGAAGAATTGCGTGTAGCGTTGGTCGACGGTCAACGCCTCTATGATTTAGATATCGAAAGTCCTGGTCACGAACAGAAAAAATCAAACATCTATAAGGGTAAAATTACCCGTGTAGAACCTAGCTTAGAAGCCGCCTTCGTCGATTACGGCGCTGATCGCCACGGTTTCCTACCTCTGAAAGAAATTGCTCGCACCTATTTCCCTGATGGCTATAGCTTTAAAGGACGTCCGAACATTAAAGACGTTATCTCTGAAGGCCGTGAAGTCATTGTCCAAGTCGATAAAGAAGAACGCGGACAGAAAGGTGCTGCACTAACGACCTTTATTTCTCTGGCAGGCAGTTATTTAGTCCTCATGCCTAACAACCCACGTGCGGGCGGTATCTCGCGCCGTATCGAGGGTGACGAGCGAACGCAACTAAAAGATGCATTATCGACACTGGAAGTGCCTGATGGCATGGGCCTGATTGTCCGCACCGCCGGTGTTGGCAAGTCGGCCGAAGAGTTGGCTTGGGACTTAAATGTTCTACTCCATCATTGGCAAGCAATCGAGCAAGCATCCTCTACACGCCCTGCTCCGTTTCTCGTTCATCAAGAGTCAAACGTAATTTTCCGAGCGATTCGCGACTACTTGCGCCGCGATATTGGCGAAATTCTGATTGATAACGAAACCATTTTTGAACAAGCTCGCGAGCACATCAAAATCGTTCGCCCTGACTTCGTGCAGCGAGTGAAGCGTTATCAAGGTGAAGTTCCGCTATTTAGTCATTATCAAATTGAAAGCCAGATCGAGTCAGCATTTCAGCGTGAAGTTCGACTACCTTCTGGTGGGTCGATTGTCATCGATCCGACTGAAGCGCTCACCTCGATTGATATTAACTCGGCGAAAGCGACCAAAGGCGGCGATATTGAAGAAACCGCGCTGCAAACGAATTTAGAAGCAGCCGATGAAATAGCGCGCCAATTGCGTCTGCGTGATGTCGGTGGTTTGATCGTTATCGACTTTATCGATATGACTCCGCCAAAACATCAACGTGAAGTCGAGAACCGTTTACGTGATGCATTAAAACACGACCGCGCACGGGTGCAAACGGCTCGAATTTCACGTTTTGGCTTGTTGGAAATGAGTCGCCAGCGCTTGCGTCCTTCACTTGGTGAATCATCGAATCAAGTCTGTCCACGCTGTGACGGACAAGGCACCATCCGTGGTGATGAATCACTCGCACTGTCAGTTCTGCGACTCATTGAAGAAGAAGCACTGAAAGACAATACCGCACAAGTTAACGCACAAGTGCCGGTCACTGTCGCTACTTATCTCTTGAATGAGAAACGCTCAGCCCTGCGCGTTATCGAAGAGCGCAACAAAGTACAGCTGTTGGTTATCCCAAATCAGTATTTAGAAACACCTCATTTTGACGTCGCGCGTATCCGTAGCGATGAAGTCACTGATGTGCAGAGCTATAAATTATTACAAGCATCAGAGATCAAAGAAATTGAGTTCGCCGCACCACGTGAAAAAGTTGCGGATGAGCCGGCATTAAAAACCTTAGTTGCGCCAGTTGCACCACCGGCAGCAAACGTACCGGTACCGCAAGTAACAGCGCAAAAAAGTGCTGCACCGGGCGTACTCTCACGTTTAGCTGCGTGGTTCAAATCAATTTTCGCAACTGAAGATGCTACTGAGGAGAAGAAGTCCGAGCAAAAAGCAACTCAGCAACGCTCGTCACGTCAAAATGATAATCGCGGACGAAATAATAACCGTCGTCGTAATAATCAGGGACGGAACCGTAACCAAGGTAAAGGTCGCGATAAGTCAGAAAACACCAACGACGAGAAAGCCGCTACTGAGACGACCACGACTCAAGACACCAGCACCAAGCCGGCGTCAAAGTCAGACAGACCTCAGGAAGGCCGTCGCCGCAACCGTCGTCGTAAGCCATCAGCAAATAAAGAGCAAACGACTGATGTTGAGCAAACCGAGCAGCCGCAAGCAGAGCAGAAATCTGAGTTGCAACCTCCTCGCGAGCGTCGTCAGCGCCGTCAGCTTGACAGTTCTGTGCGCATGAATGCTGAACAAGCGAAAGAAAAAGCACAAATAGCGAATGCCGAAGCAGCACCTGAAAACGTGAATGCAACGAACGATGCAAGCCCTACTGCACCGAAAGCTGAAAGCAAGCCGGCAAACGCAAGTCAGAGTAATGATGAACAAGCGCCTGCGACTGCAGAAGCTATAGCCGAGCAAACAACTGAAGATAATTCAGAGTCAAATGCGACTGAGCAGAAGAAACCGACACGGCGTCGTACTCGCCGTAAACCTGCCAAAGCAAAAGAACAAAGTGCTGACAATGACGCAGCGACTATTGAGTCCTCCGAGTCAGAAGCGGTCGCTGCAGATGTCGAAGCTAAAGTAGATCACTCTGCGACTGAAGAAGTTGCTGAGGCTTCAAATACTGAGGCGCAACCGTCAGCAGTAAACGAAGTAGAAAATGAGTCAACTGAAAGAAGCGCAGCTGCAAAAGTAGATGATGCCGCTGATTCTGCTGCCAAAAGCGCAGAAGCTCCAGTAACGGAAACTGAAGCCGTCTCTGAATCTGTCGAACAAGCGGAAATCGCTGAACAAAGTGAGTCTGAAAAGCAAGCCGCTGAAGTGACTCCGACTGAGTCGGCAGAGAAAGTTGATGAAAAACCAGAGCAATCGATTCAAGCTGACGCAGAAAGCACATCTACTGCTGAAGTTGAGTCCGATACAGCAGCACCGGAGCCAGTCGCTGAAGTCGAAGCTGAACCTGAAGTGAGTCAAAAGCCGCAGGCGAAAGCTAAATCTGCAGCTAAAACTTCAGCGCATAAGCCTGTTGCTCAACAGCGTGCCTCATCGCCAATGACAAAAGCTACGGCTGTCGTCACTGCGAATAACGAAAGCTTGGCGGTTGCGGATGCAAGTACCCGCGTGCAGGTCTCGCATTCAGGTCGTTATTCTGGACTCAGTAACGCCCAGAATCGCGTTCAGGCTGATGCAGCCCGGTGCCAACCGTCTGAGTAAGCGGTGAAGCAGCTTTGATTAGCAAACAGCCAAGCTTACGCTTGGCTGTTTTTTTCGGGTTGCGGCATGAGCAGTAACTACAAGGATAGTTTCTCCCGATTGTCGTTAATTACCTTCATGCCCAATCCGCGAACTTGCAAGAGTTGTTCAATATCTGTAAAGCCGCCGAGCTCTTCACGTAATGCAACAATAGCTTCTGCACGCGCTTTGCCAACACCACGCAGACCTGCTGCTAATTCTTCCGCGGTTGCGGTGTTTAAATTAATCTTTTCGACTTTATTCTGGCCATTCACTTCAGCCAGAAACTGAACATTCATTTCGGCGTTCGTCATACCAACCTCCTCTGCATTCACGGCAGTGGACACACCCATGGTCGTAACCAAAAGTGTTGGTATTAAACATTGTAAAAAGCGACAACGCGCTTGTTGAACTATTGTGGGTGCTACTGTGGGCATTACGGAGTGTACTACGCGGCTGGTAGCCGATGTTAAACGAAATGTTTTCATAATCATTCCCTCTGATTAAGTCACTGCCTTCCTGACAGTGACTTTAGTATTAAGCAGAGTGAAAAAGATTACTAGTGACGAGCCGTGCTGATTTCGTCAGCAATCGCTGAAAGCGTTGCAACTGGATCCTTGCTTTCACGGATAGGCCGACCCATAACCAAGTAATCCACGCCAGCACCGACCGCCTGAGCAGGCGTCATGACCCGAGATTGGTCATGACGCTCACTACCCGCTGGACGAATCCCCGGAGTTACCAAAACAAAGTCTTCACCTAACTCGGACTTCAGCATAGCGGCTTCTTGTGCCGAACAAACAACACCATCGAGATGACAAGCTTTAGTTAATTTGGCAAGGGCAAGTACTTGGTCTTCAAGGCTGCGCGTTACGCCAACTGCGTGCAGATCGCTTTCACTCATACTCGTCAAGACGGTCACTGCGATTAAAAGCGGCGCTTTGTCTTGGAAAGGTTCAAGTGCTTGTTTCGCCGCCTTTAGCATGGCCTCGCCGCCACTTGCGTGAACATTTACCATCCACACGCCAAGTTCAGCAGCAGCTGTGACTGCCTTCGCAACCGTATTTGGAATATCGTGAAATTTTAGGTCAAGGAATACATCGAAGTTACGTGCATGCAATGCAGCGATGAGATCGGGACCACCCGCGGTAAACAACTCTTTACCAACTTTCACCCGACACTTTTCTGGGTCAAGACTATCGACGAAACGCAATGCATCTGTTGGCTTGGCATAATCTAAAGCAACCACTATTCGTTTATTCATCTATTCTCCATCAAGTCCACGGGTTGGTTTAATGGTTCCCCAGGTTTTACAGCTCGGGCAATGCCAGTACAGTGTCTGTCCTGAAAAACCACAATGGCGGCAACGATAGCGCGATCGTTGTTTTAATTGTTCATTGACCATATTACTCAATAGACTCAGGCTATCCTTCGCTCGGCCAGAATCTGCTGAGGCGACATGAAAGCGAATCAGTTGATAGAAGGCTTTCATCGTCGGGTTTTTCTGTAACGCCGCAAGCATAAACTGCTCTGCAGCTTCTACCCCGTTACGCTGAGCAATAATATTCGCCAACATAACCACCGCGGTAGCACAGGGATGCTCAAGTACAACATCATGAAGTACGGCAGTAAAACCATCTTCATTGTTAGCGTCTTTAAATGCTTGTTGTAATAAAGGTAGCGCTTCAGGAATAAAGTCGGGCTGCGTGCTTAATATGGGCAAAAGCAATTCAATGGCTCGCTTGCTTTTCTGATGTCCAAGCCACCAGCGAGCCAGCGCAAGACGAGCTCGAACACAATTGTCATCATGCTTAATGGCTTTTTCATAAAATTTGATGGCTTGCTCGGCGTTTTCTTGGAGATCTGCAAGCTCACAGTAGAATTGCGCAATCGTCGGCTCAATCCGCTTATCTGTGCGACGCAGTTTCAGCGCAATTTTAATTGCCTTGTCCCACTCGTGGGTTGCTTCATACAAAGAAAGAAGGCTGCGTAAACTCTGCTCTTGGTAAGTTGAATGTGCCTGTAATTCGGCAAACATAGTTTCGGCGCGATCATACAGTCCAGCCGATAAATAATCCTGACCAAGCTCAAACATCGCGTGGTGTCGTTCTTCTTCTGATAATGCGGGTCGAGAGATTAAATTCTGATGAATACGAATCGCCCGATCGACTTCACCGCGTCGACGAAAAAGCTTACCTAAGGTCCAGTGGGTTTCGATCGTTTCGCTGTCAATGTCTAACATGTCGATGAACAAGTCGACTGCTTTATCGCTTTGTTCAGACAACAGGAGGTTAATGCCGGTTACATAGTTCTTGGAAAACTCTTCCTGTTCTTTTCGTTGTTCAACGCGAACACTGTTGCGACCCATGAACCAACCATAAGCAGCAGCAATTGGTAGTAAAAGAAACAGAAGTTCCAGCATAAATGCTAACTAGACGTCCTTTTGGGTTGTACGTGTTGACGCCTTCACCAGCGCCTTGCGTAAACGTTGATTTTGCCACTTCAAGCGAAGATAGCCGACAATCAAGGTTAGCAGACCTAAAATAAAGCCAACACTCAGTGTCAGAGCTAAAACCACAGCTAATGACGTTTGTTGGGTAACAAACAACCAATCAACCATGACCTGTGTGTCATTATGCCGGCCAAGTAGGAAAGCAAGCAAGAAGACAACCACTACCGGAATCAGCGTAAGTATAAGACGCAACATAATTTTCCCTTGCTGAACGCAGAAAAATAAAAAGGCATGCCATTATAGCATGCCTTTTTTAAAAGTTCGGCTTCTGCAAAACGTTAACCTTGCGCCGCTTCGTTCACCCTTTCCCGTAATGCTTTGCCCGGTTTGAAATGAGGGACATATTTGCCACCTAAATCAACCTGCTCGCCGGTTTTCGGGTTTCGACCAACTCGGGGTTTGCGATAGTGTAATGAAAAACTACCGAACCCGCGAATTTCAATGCGGTCGCCTGCGGCTAGTGAATGAACCATGACTTCAAGAATCTCTCGAACACCACGTTCAACATCTTTCGGTTGCAGCTCTGGCTGCTTATTTATCAGTTTTTCAATCAGTTCAGACTTGGTCATTACAGATTCCTTATTCTGATAGCAAACAGCCAGATGACATTGAATTAATCGTCAGTCTTTGCTGCTTTAAATGCTTCTGCCATTGCGTTATTGAACGCGTTGTCGTCAGCATTGTTAACGCTTTCCAGTGCAGCTTTCTCTTCAGCTTCGTCTTTCGCTTTGATTGACAGGCTGATTACGCGGTTCTTGCGGTCGATACCCATGTAACGAGCTTCAACTTCATCACCAACTTTCAACACAGTCGAAGCGTCTTCGATACGCTCACGAGAGATGTCAGATGCACGGACGTAGCCTTCTACACCTTCGCCTAAGCTCACAGTTGCGCCTTTCGCGTCAACTTCAGTGATGCTACCTTTAACAATAGCACCCTTCTTGTGGGCTGCAAGGAAGTTGTTGACTGGATCTTCAGAAATTTGCTTAATACCCAGTGAGATACGCTCACGTTCTGCGTCAACTTGCAGAACAACAGCTTCAACTTCTTCGCCTTTCTTGAAGTCACGTACGGCTTCTTCGCCAGTAGCGTTCCAAGAAATGTCAGACAAGTGAACAAGACCGTCGATGTTGCCATCAAGGCCGATAAAGATACCGAAGTCAGTGATTGACTTGATCTTACCGCTAACCTTGTCACCTTTCTGGTGGTTCTTCGCAAACTCTTCCCATGGGTTCGGTTTACATTGCTTGATACCCAGAGAAATACGGCGACGCTCTTCGTCAATCTCAAGAACCATTACTTCAACAACGTCGTCTAAGTTTACGATCTTCGATGGGTGAACGTTTTTGTTCGTCCAATCCATTTCAGAAACGTGAACCAGACCTTCAACGCCTTCTTCTAACTCAACGAAACAACCGTAATCAGTCAGGTTAGTTACGCGGCCAGACAGAGTTGAGCTCTCTGGATAACGATTTGCGATATCGCTCCATGGATCTTCGCCTAACTGCTTGAGGCCTAAAGATACACGAGTACGGTCGCGATCGAATTTCAATACTTTACAGTTGATTTCGTCACCAACATTCACGATTTCACTTGGGTGTTTCACACGCTTCCAAGCCATATCAGTGATATGTAACAGACCGTCAACACCGCCTAAGTCTACGAATGCGCCGTAATCAGTTAGGTTCTTAACGATACCCTTAACTTCTTGGCCTTCTTGTAGGTTCTCAAGCAGTTCGTCACGCTCTGCACTGTTTTCTTTCTCGATAACTGCACGGCGAGAAACAACAACGTTGTTGCGTTTCTGGTCAAGCTTGATCACTTTGAACTCAAGGTCACGGTTCTCAAGGTGGGCAGTATCACGGATTGGACGCACGTCTACCAATGAACCAGGTAAGAATGCACGTACACCGTTCAGGTCGACTGTGAAGCCGCCTTTTACTTTACCGCTGATCACACCGATCACTGTTTCTTCTTTTTCGTGTGCAGACTCAAGCTGCAACCACGCTTCAAAGCGTTTCGCTTTTTCACGAGACAGGATGGTTTCACCGAAACCGTCTTCTACCGCGTCAAGTGCTACTTCAACAGTATCACCAACAGCGATGTCCAACTTACCTTCAGAGTTAAAGAACTGCTCCGCAGGGATGGCACTTTCAGATTTCAGGCCGGCGTCAACCAGAACTAGGTCTTTCTCGATAGCAACGACAGTGCCTTTGATGATAGAACCAGGACGGGTTTCGACTTCTTTGAGGCTTTCCTCAAACAGCTGGGCAAAATTTTCAGTCATAAGTTTAATTAACTTCGCTTAATGGACATCCACCGGAACTCCCTCTCGGCGGGGTTGTTTAAATTTGTCGGTACATTCCGTCGCTCCGACCCTTGAACTAAAGTGCCTTTGCACTTCATTTCAATACTTGCTGAGCCGCAAATTATTGCTGGCCCGAAAGCTTACTATGGGCAAATTGCAATATCGCTTGCAATACCTCATCAATGCTCATTTCTGTTGAATCTAGAATGAGCGAATGCTCCGCTGGCTTCAATGGCGCAACAGAGCGATTCGTGTCTTGTTCGTCACGCGCTTTGATCTCATCGATCAAGCTGTTCATATTAGCATCAAAGCCCTTTTCCTGCAATTGTAGGAAGCGGCGTTGCGCCCGCTCTTCCGGGCTGGCGGTTAAAAATATTTTGGCTTCCGCGTCAGGGAAAACTACGGTTCCCATGTCACGCCCATCGGCAACTAAGCCAGGCAAGTCCCGAAAGCCCCGCTGGCGACGCAGTAGCGCTTCTCGCACGCTCGGTAATGCCGCGATCTTCGATGCTCGCATACCGACTTCTTCCGTGCGAATCGTCATGGTGATGTCTTCACCTTCAAGAATGACGTGTGTCATGCCGGTTTCTTCACTAGCAACAAACTCAACGTCAAGATCGGTTGCTAAGGCGACTAAACTCTCTTCGTCTTCCGGACTAAAGTCATGATGCATCGCAGCGATCGCTAAAACGCGATAGATTGCCCCACTATCCAGCAAATGCCAACCCAGCTTCTCAGACAACAAACGGCTCACCGTCCCTTTACCTGAACCGCTTGGCCCATCGATTGTGATAACCGGCGCCACCGTTGGCTTAACCACTGGATTCGTTGGTTCTAAATCGGACATGTCGACCTCATAAACTGCACACCGAAGCTGCAGCCATTTATTAAAAACTGACCTTGAATCAGCGTTCGTGCTGTTACAACAAAGCAACAGAAGCGATCCAAGGCGCCGAAATTATACGGATTTTTGAGAAAATTGCACCCTAATTCGGTTAAAACGACAGCAAATCGCTGTCGCCATTACCTTAGTGCCACTGGATGACAAACTGATGCAAAGTCAGCGAAGAAATGGGGATACGTCTTGCGACAGCAATCGGGATCAAGAATAGTGACCCCTGCTGGGGCGAATGCGAGCAGGGAGAAGCACATCGCCATGCGATGATCGTCGTAGGTGGCTATTTCTGCATGACGAATTTCTTTCGGCGGCGTAATCACGATAGCATCGTCTTGCTCATCAACTACGGCGCCAACTTTTTTCAGTTCAGTCGCCATGGCATGTAGCCGATCGGTTTCTTTTAATCGCCAATTATAAATATTACGGATGGCCGTCGGTCCTTCTGCGAACAATGCTGTCGTCGCAATCGTCATCGCGGCATCAGGAATAGCATTGAGATCAAAGTCACCGCCCCGCAATGGTTGCTGACCACGCGTGACCGCAATTGAACGCGGTTGAAAGTCGACCTCAGCACCCATTGCCGCAAGTACCTTTGCGAATTCTTTATCGCCTTGGAGGCTGTCAGTGCCCACACCATGGACTCGAATTGTGCCACCAGCAATCGCCGCAGCAGCGAGAAAGTAGGATGCTGAAGAAGCATCACCTTCGATCCAATAGCGTCCAGGGCTCTTATACCCTTGTTTACCAGTCACTTGGATACAGCGCGGGCTGCGCCAGTCAACTTCCGCACCAAACTGGCGCATCATAGCGATGGTCAATTCAATATAAGGAGCAGATACGATCGTGCCGGTGAGTTCAACTTCGGAGTCCTCCGGCAATAACGGCAAAATCATCAGTAATGCACTGATAAATTGACTCGACATACTGCCATCGATGGTGACTTTGCCACCGCGCATTGACTTGCCTTTGATCAACAATGGCGGAAAGCCTTTTTCACCTTCATAGTGAATCTCAGCACCTAACTCATGCAATGCGTCAACTAGCGGTCCAATTGGGCGCTCATGCATACGAGGCTCACCACCCAGAGAAAACTCTCCTGCACTCGCGGCTAAGGCTGCAGTCAATGGCCGCATCGCTGTGCCGGCGTTTCCAAGAAACAGCGCAAGTGGAGCCGCTTGGCTGGCAAACAAGCCACTATTGCCAACAACTAGCGTGTCGGCGGGTTGCACCGGTGCCGCGTTCGCGTCTTCGCTGATATTGATACCTAAAGCGCGTAGTGCTGTGCGCATATGCCGCGTATCATCGCTGTCGAGCATATTCTCTAAGATCGTTGAACCGTCCGCTAAAGCAGCGAGCAACAAGGCCCGGTTAGCGATGCTCTTCGAACCCGGTAAATAGATTTCACCTGAACACTGCGAGCGAAAATCGAGCTTGAGTAACGTTTCGGTCAAAGCAAGGTTTCCATAGCTGTGCAGAATTTTGCGTTTTCTTCTGGTAAACCAATGCTAACGCGAAGATGGTTCGGTAACTCATAACCAGCGATAGGCCGCACAATCACACCCTGCTGCAACAGTTGTTGATAGATTTCACCCGCATTTGCACCGACTTCGATGGTGACAAAATTACCATGCGAAGGAATATAGTCAAGACCATGAGCATCACAGAACGTAGTGATTTGTGCCATTCCTTCAGCGTTCATTTGCACCGAACGCTGAATAAAATCATCATCCTGCAATGCAGCAAGTGCGGCCGTTAAAGCGAGCTCATTCATATTGAACGGCTGGCGAATACGGTTCATTAAATCTGCGACATTTGGATGTGATACCGCGTAACCGGCGCGCAAGCCCGCTAGCCCGTATGCTTTCGAGAAAGTCCGGGTCACCACCAAATTTGGATACTGCTCAATCCAAGCGAACGACGGTGCGCGATCACGTGCTGGAACGTATTCATAATAGGCTTCGTCAAGGACAACTAAGACGTGTGCCGGTACTTTAGCAATAAAGACTTCTAATTCGTCTTTCGTCAGGAATGTACCCGTTGGATTATTCGGATTGGCAACGAAAATCATCCGTGTTTTGGGTGTAATAGCAGCCAACATGGCGTCGAGATCATGCCCATAGTCTTTTGCTGGCACCGCGACTGGCGTTGCGCCAATGGCTTTAGTGACTAATGGATAAACCACAAACGCATGTTGCGCAAAAATCACTTCATGTTCGCTGGTCACGTAGGTACGAGCAAGTAATTCGAGCACATCATTTGAGCCATTACCTAACGTAATTTGATTCATTTGGATGTCGAATTTATCGGCAAGCGCTTGTTTTAAATAAAAGCCATTCGCATCTGGATAACGTGCCAGACTCGAAATTTTGTTGGTCAATGCTTCACGAACTAAGGCACTAACTCCTAATGGATTTTCGTTCGACGCTAACTTCACAATATTTTGAATTCCAAGTTCCCGTTCTACTTCCTCAATCGGCTTACCGGCTTGGTAAGGTTGCAACTGGCGAATTCCTGGTAAAGCTAGACTTGCTGCGTCAAAATCTTGCATAAATTCCTCAATGTTTAGTCACAATGCTCGCTTCAACGAGGGCCGGTGTAGCCAAGCTCCTTCGTGAGCAAGTCGTATAATTAGTTTAGTTATACTGCTTAGCGAAACGGGTCATAAAGTCGACCAAGGCTTGTGCACCTTCGTATGGCATGGCGTTATACATGCTTGCCCGCATACCACCAACAAAGCGATGGCCTTTCAATGACATTAAGCCCTCGGCTTGTGCTTGGCGCAAAAATTCTGCATCCAACGCGTCATCACGCAGTTGAAACGGTACATTCATGATCGAACGATTTGCGACCGCAACGGTATTGCGGTAGAAGCTAGAATTGTCCACGCATTCGTACAGCAGCGCGGCTTTCCGATGGTTTAAGTCCGCCATTGCCTCAACCCCACCCTCGGCTTTGATCCATTTAAAGACTTCACCAGCGAGATACCAAGCGAACGTATTGGGGGTGTTATACATGGATTTGTCAGCGGCTTGTACTTTGTAATTCATCACAGTGCAGACGCGTTCTTGTTGAGTTTTTTCCAGCAAATCGTTACGAATAATCACAACGGCAAAGCCTGACGGTCCAATATTTTTTTGCGCTCCGGCATAAATAATACCAAACTGGCTGACGTCGAGCGGTTCAGCCAATATTACCGAAGACATATCAGCCACAATCGGCACTGACACTTGCGGAATCTGGCGCAATGCAATGCCATCAACAGTTTCGTTTGGACAATAATGCAAATAAGCTGCATTGGTACTCAGTTGCCAGTCGGAAAAGTCGGGAATAGCCTTGCCAGCAGGTGTTTCCGTGACGCGAGCAACAACATTCACCTGATCGACATATTTTTGCGCTTCACGAATGGCAAACTGTGACCAGATACCTGAGTCGAGATAATCAACGGTGGCATCAACACTGGCAATATTCTGTGGTACGGCCGAAAACTGCCCACGCCCACCACCATGCATGAATAGCACAGAATAATTGTCTGGAATTGACATCAAGTCGCGGAGATCTTGCTCTGCTTCTTCAGTCATTTGTACATAGACAGGATCGCGATGGCTGATTTCCATGACGGAAATACCGAGTCCACGCCAATTGGTTAACTCGCGTTGCGCTTTACTTAAAACAGGAGCCGGCAACATCGCCGGCCCCGCTGAGAAGTTATACTTCATCACCTGATTCTCCAGCCGCAGGCTCGACATCACTGTCTTCGCTACCACCTTCAACCAACTCACCGTCAAGCACTTCTTCGTCTTCAAGCTCAGCGATGCGCGCCATACCGACAACGAATTCTTGCTCCGCGGTACGGATCAAGGTGACGCCTTGTGTATTACGGCCAACTTGCGAAACTTCATCAACGCGAGTGCGAACCAGTGTGCCCCGATTACTAATCAGCATGAGGTGTTCACCCGGAACGACTTCGGCTGCACCAATGACTGCGCCATTACGTTCCGACACTTTAATTGATACGACGCCCATTGTTGCCCGGCTCTTCGCTGGATATTCTGCGATTGGGGTGCGTTTACCAAAACCATTTTCGGTTACGGTGAGGATGTCACTATCACCACCACGTGGCACGATCAACGACACAATCTTCTGGTTCTCGGCAATCTTCATGCCGCGGACGCCTGTTGCGGTACGGCCCATGGAGCGCACTTGTGTTTCAGTGAAGCGAACCACTTTACCTGCATCCGAGAAAAGCAGAATTTCGCTATCGCCATGGGTAATATCGACACCAATGAGCTCATCGCCGTCGTTGAGATTCAGCGCGATAATACCACTCGAACGCGGGCGCGAATATTCAACCAATGGGGTTTTCTTAATCGTACCCTTGCGGGTTGCCATGACCACAAATTTATCGTCTTCAAAATTCGAAATTGGCAAGATTGCGGTAATCCGCTCATTGTCTTCCAGCGGCAGCAAATTGACGATAGGCTTACCGCGTGCAGCACGACTTGCATAAGGCAGCTGATAAGTCTTCATCCAATACACCCGACCGCGGCTTGAAAAACACAGAATCATGTCGTGGGTATTCGCAATTAATAAACGCTCAATGAAGTCTTCATCTTTCATCTTGGTTGCTGCTTTACCTTTACCGCCACGTTTTTGCGCTTCATATTCAGTCAATGACTGATATTTCACGTAACCTTGGTGCGATAAAGTGACAACCACATCTTCTTGCTCGATGAGGTCTTCCATGTTGATGTCATGGCTTGCTGCGGTAATTTCAGTACGACGTTCATCGCCGAACTCCGCTTTAACTTGTTCAAGCTCTTCACGAATCACTTCCATCAGCCGTTCGGTGCTGTTCAAAATGTGCAGCAACTCTTCGATGGCTTCGAGAAGACCCTTATATTCGTTGAGAATTTTTTCATGCTCAAGGCCGGTCAGCTTGTGTAAACGCAGGTCAAGAATTGCTTGCGCTTGGTTTTCGGTAAGACGGTAATTACCATCGATCACACCAAAACCTTCTTCGACCCAATCTGGACGCGCCGCATCAACACCTGCTCGCTCCAACATGACCGCGACGTCGCCCAGCAACCATGCTTTCTCGATTAACTGCGCTTTCGCTTCCGCTGGTGATGGCGAGGCTTTAATTAACTCAATGATCTCGTTAATATTCGCCAGTGCAACGGCTAAACCTTCAAGAATATGTGCGCGTTCACGTGCTTTGCGTAATTCATAAACAGTACGACGGGTAACGACTTCACGACGGTGTGTAATGAAACACTCGAGCATTTCCCGCAGCGTGAAGAGTTTCGGTTGCCCTTTATCAAGCGCAACCATATTAAAACCAAAAGCAACCTGTAACTGGGTGTTTTGGTAAAGATGATTAAGCATGACTTCGCCAGACTCGCCACGTTTCAGCTCAATGACGATACGCATACCGTCTTTGTCCGACTCGTCGCGTAATGCACTAATCCCTTCGATCCGCTTTTCTTTAACCAATTCTGCGATTTTTTCAATCAGCTTGGCCTTGTTTACCTGATACGGGATCTCGTGCACGATAATGGTGTCACGGCCATTGTTTTCATCGGTGATCACATCGGCGCGGGCACGAATATAGATTTTACCGCGGCCAGTCCGATAGGCGTCAATGATGCCTTGACGGCCAGAAAGAATTGCTGCCGTTGGAAAATCAGGTCCCGGAATGTATTCCATCAACTCTTCGAGCTGTATATCCGGCTTGTCGATCATGGCTAAACAGCCATTAATTACTTCGGTTAAATTGTGTGGCGGAATGTTAGTTGCCATACCGACCGCGATTCCTGAAGAGCCATTGGCTAACAGATTCGGTACGCGGGTCGGTAAGACTTCAGGAATGTGTTCAGTACCGTCGTAGTTAGGAACAAAGTCGACGGTTTCTTTATCCAGATCGGCTAATAATTGATGGGCAATTTTCGACATCCGCACTTCGGTGTAACGCATTGCCGCGGCAGAGTCACCGTCGACTGAACCAAAGTTACCTTGACCATCAGCCAACATGTAACGTAGCGAAAATGGCTGCGCCATCCGAACAATGGTGTCGTACACTGCAGAGTCACCGTGAGGGTGATACTTACCGATGACGTCACCGACTACCCGCGCTGACTTTTTATAAGGCTTATTAAAGTCATTGCCGAGTACATTCATGGCGAATAATACGCGACGGTGAACCGGCTTCAAGCCGTCACGGACGTCGGGTAACGCTCGGCCGATGATGACACTCATGGCATAATCAAGGTAGGAATTTTTCAGCTCATCTTCGATATTGATGGGCATGATTTCTTTGGCAAGATCGCTCATATTTTTTCCCTAACTAGTACTCTTGGTATCGTTATAATTTTTGAGTAAATCGTCTCACTTTTCTAACCGAGCAGCATACCACAGGGTTCTTCCGTTGACGACTATTCGCGCCGCCCTATTTACACCATTTTTCGTTCCTGAAGTGAAACACTAGCCTCGACAAACAGGTTTCGGTAAACTCGGCGCATCGAACGCTACTCTTATCACTGTTGCAATCATTTCAGCAACGCTTAGTTGGGACCGCAAACATGCACGACAAGGCAAAATCGCAGACTTATACAAACGTAGATGTCGCCGAAATTGAAAAATTTAACGCGATGGCATCACGCTGGTGGGATCCTGAAGGCGATTTTCGACCTTTACATCAAATCAATCCGCTGCGGGTGCAATTTATCGACCAACACGGTCACGGTTTTGCTGGCCGGAAGATTCTCGATGTCGGTTGTGGTGGCGGTATTCTTAGCGAAGCAATGGCCAAAGCTGGTGCCCAAGTTACTGGCATCGATATGAGCCCTGACGCACTGAGTGTGGCGCGCTTACATGCGCTAGAATCCGAATTAACCATCGATTACCAGCAAATTACTGCCGAAGCTTTTGCCGCCGAGAACGCTGAGCAATATGACATTGTCACCTGCTTAGAAATGCTCGAGCATGTCCCCGACCCTGCTGCTGTGGTTGCTGCTTGCGCGCAACTGGTTAAGCCCGGTGGCCGGGTTGTTTTTGCTACATTGAATCGGACATTAAAAGCCAAGTTACTGGGCGTATTTGTCGCAGAATATGTTTTGCGCTGGGTGCCGCAAGGTACACACGACGCAGACAAATTTATTCGCCCTTCAGAGCTGATCCAGATGGCGGAAAAGGCCGGGTTAGCGCCGCTGGCAGCGACCGGCATTCACTTTAACCCGCTGTTGAACCAATTCTACGTTAGCGATCGCAATCTCGATGTAAATTACCTTGTTGCCTGCGAGAAGCCAATTCGTTCTTAACCTAACGCAAGGAATTGATCCGCCATGGTTGCTGCTGTTTTATTCGATCTTGATGGAACCCTACTGGATACAGCACCTGATTTAGGTGCTGCCCTCAATAGCGTGTTGCAGGCAAACGGCCGCGAGCCTCTTGCTGCAGAAGTCATGCGTCCCTACGCATCCCATGGCTCAACTGGACTGCTGACGCTAGGTTTTGGTCACGACTTTAGCCATGCTGCAGAACAAGACAAGAATCGGTTACGCCGACAGTTTCTTGCTGCCTACGAAGACAACATCTGCCAAGGCACCTGTTTATTTCAAGGGGTTTCTGAGCTTCTACAAGCGTTAGCTGAGCGCAATATTGCTGCAGGCATTGTGACAAATAAGCCGACACATTATACCCAGCTCGTTCTGCGTTACTTTCCGGAACTTGCGCAACTGCCGAGTATTGTTTGTGGCGATACGTTAAGTGTGAATAAGCCGAATCCGGAGCCCATTCGTCTCGCTGCCGACCAATTACACGTTGCTTACCACCGTTGTCTTTACGTTGGTGATGCTGAGCGCGACATTGTAGCGGGGCGCAATGCCGGAATGACCACGGTACTGGCTGAGTATGGCTACCTTGCTGAACATGATCAGACTGCCGAGTGGTTAGCCGATCACAGGATCGCGACGCCGTTAGATATTTTGCAGTTTCTTGCACCTAAATGACGCAAGGAACTATTCCTTTTGTTATATATTACAAAACAAAGACACAACAATTTTTCTAAGTACAAAAAATTCTTTAACGACTAACCTCGCGCAAACGCACGTCAGGCTTGAAGACAGAAAAAATCAAGCCGAAAAAACCTCGTGAAGCGAAATTTCTTGCTTGATCAATTGGCGCTTGGTGACTAGCATATCGGTCAATCACGCAACACTATATATTGTGTAAAAATCCCCCATCAATGAATATTGAACACAATATATAGTGATAAGAACAATCACGCGAGGGAACCATGAGCCAGTCAATTTTTGTCACTAAACGCGATGGAAATCGCGAACCACTTGATTTAGATAAGATTCATCGTGTTGTGAGCTGGGCCGCCGAAGGCCTCGCGAATGTGTCTGTCTCTGAAGTTGAACTGAAAGCACGAATCCAGTTTTATGATGGCATTAAAACTGCGGATATCCATGAAACCATGATTCGCTCTGCAGCCGATTTAATTAGCGAAGATGCGCCGGATTACCAATACCTTGCAGCACGCTTAGCTATCTTCCACTTGCGCAAAAAGGCCTACGGTCAGTTTGAGCCACCGCATTTATATGCGCATGTCACACGCATGGTTGACATGAAGCGTTATGACGAACATTTGCTTGCGGATTACAGTGAAGCTGAATTCGAAACCATGAATGACTTTCTCGACCATGGCCGTGACTTAAACTTTTCTTATGCTGCGGTGAAACAGCTTGAGGGCAAATACTTAGTCCAAAACCGTGTGACTGGCGATGTCTATGAAAGTGCGCAGTTCCTCTATCTGTTAGTAGCGGCATGTCTGTTTGCTAATTATCCGAAGGACACTCGTTTGGACTATGTCCGTCGTTTCTATGACGCGACCTCAACGTTCAAAATTTCCTTACCAACGCCGATCATGTCGGGTGTCCGTACCCCGACCCGCCAGTTTAGTTCCTGCGTCCTGATCGAATGTGGTGATAGCCTTGATTCGATTAACGCCACTGCTAGTGCCATCGTCAAATACGTATCCCAGCGCGCTGGCATTGGCATCAACGCCGGACGGATTCGTGCTTTAGGTAGCCCAATTCGCAATGGTGAGGCATTCCATACCGGCTGTATTCCATTTTTCAAATATTTCCAAACGGCTGTCAAAAGCTGTTCACAGGGTGGCGTTCGTGGTGGTGCAGCAACCTTGTTCTATCCGATTTGGCATTTAGAAGTTGAATCGCTACTTGTATTGAAGAACAACCGTGGTGTTGAAGAAAACCGTGTGCGCCATTTAGACTATGGTATTCAGTTCAACCGCACCATGTACCAGCGCTTGGTCAAAGACCAATACATCACCCTGTTCAGCCCGTCTGATGTGCCGGGGCTCTATGACGCCTTCTTTGCCGATCAAGACGAATTTGAGCGCTTGTATGAGCAATACGAAGCCGACGAGTCGATTCGGAAAAAGCGCATCAAAGCGATTGAGCTGTTTAGTTTATTCATGCAAGAACGCGCAAGCACAGGTCGGATTTATGTGCAAAACGTTGACCACACCAACACCCACAGCCCCTTTGACCCGAAAGTTGCGCCGATTCGGCAAAGTAACTTGTGCCTTGAAATTGCACTGCCGACTAAACCATTGCAGCACATTAATGACGAAGAAGGCGAAATTGCGCTTTGTACACTTTCTGCCTTTAACCTTGGTTCGCTCGAGTCGCTCGACGATTTTGAAGAATGGGCTGACCTCGCTGTGCGCGCACTGGATAGCTTACTGGATTATCAAGATTACCCAGTCCCCGCTGCGAAGAATGCGTCACTCGCTCGCCGCACCTTGGGTATCGGTGTGATTAACTTTGCCTATTACCTCGCCAAGAATGGCGTACGTTATTCCGATGGCAGTGCAAATGGACTTGTCCATCGCACCTTTGAAGCCATGCAGTACTATTTAATGAAAGCGTCAAATCAGCTGGCGAAAGAAAAAGGTGCCTGTCCGAAGTTTAACGAGACCACCTATGCGCAAGGAATTATGCCCATCGACACCTATAAAAAGGAACTCGATGCGGTTTGCGCTGAACCCCTGCATTATGACTGGGATGGTTTACGTGAATCAGTAAAACAACACGGTTTACGCAACTCTACCCTGTCGGCCTTGATGCCGTCAGAAACTTCGTCACAGATTTCCAATGCGACCAATGGTATTGAGCCACCGCGGGGCCACGTTAGCGTGAAGTCTTCAAAAGACGGTGTTATGAAACAAGTTGTACCTGAATTTGAGCGCTTACGTGACCAATATGAACTACTTTGGTCAATTCCAAGTAACAAAGGTTATTTAGAATTGGTTGGCATTATGCAGAAGTTTGTTGACCAAACTATTTCGGCAAATACCAATTACGACCCGACACGCTTTGAAAGTGGTCGAGTACCGATGAAGCAGCTGCTACAAGATTTGTTGTTGGCCTACAAACTCGGCGTGAAAACGCTGTATTACCACAACACCCGCGACGGCGCGTCGGACAGCCAAGCAGAAATGTCGGTGGAAATGCGCAAGAAATTAGCTGAACGCGAAGCAAGCCAAGCGGTTACAGCCGTCATTGAAGAAGATGATGATTGCGCCGGCGGCGCTTGTAAAATCTGAGGATAACCATGCGATATTCAACGTTTAGTCAAGAAAGTGTGAACCCGTTAACCGAACCTATGTTTTTCGGTAACTCGGTCAATGTGGCGCGTTATGACCAACAGCGTCACTCTATTTTCGAGAAACTAATCGAAAAGCAGTTGAGCTTCTTCTGGCGCCCAGAAGAGGTTGACGTTAGCCGCGATCGCGTTGATTTTCAAAAAGTCAGTGATAGCGAGAAGCATGTCTTTATTTCAAACTTAAAATATCAAACCCTTCTCGACTCGGTGCAGGGGCGCAGCCCGAATATTGCCTTTTTGCCAATCGTGTCACTGCCTGAGTTGGAAACTTGGATTGAGACGTGGTCCTTCTCGGAAACCATTCATTCTCGTTCTTACACACATATTTTGCGTAACTTGTTTACCGACCCAAGCCATGTCTTCGATGACATCGTCAACAACGTTGAAATACAAAAACGCGCAACGGATATTTCCAAGTATTACGATGATCTGATTTTCCACACGCAACTGTGGCAAACGCACGGTGAAGGTGAAATCACCATTGACGGTGAAACCTACACAGTGACAGTGCGCGAGTTAAAGAAAAAGCTTTATCTGTGCATGAATTCGGTGAATGCGCTTGAAGCGATTCGCTTTTATGTCAGCTTTGCTTGCTCGTTTGCTTTTGCCGAGCGTGAATTAATGGAAGGCAATGCCAAAATTATTCGTCTCATTGCTCGCGATGAAAACCTCCATCTGACCTCCACCCAGCACATTATTAACCTGTGGCAATATGGTGAAGACGACCCAGAAATGCAGGAAATTGCTGAAGAATGCCGTGAAGAGGCATTAAATATTTTTCGCTCTGCTGTCGAACAAGAGAAAAAATGGGCCGGCTACCTGTTCCAGCACGGTTCGATGATCGGCTTGAATGAACAAATCTTGTGCCAGTATGTCGAGTACATCGCTAATTTGCGCATGCAAGCGATTGGCTTCGATGCTGAATATAGTCAAAAGAGTAATCCGTTGCCATGGATGAATAAATACCTAGTGTCGGATAACGTTCAAGTCGCGCCTCAAGAAGCTGAGATTAGTTCGTACTTGGTTGGCCAAATCGATAGTTCAGTCAGTGTCGATGACTTCGGAGACTTCGATCTCTAATTGATATGAACCTTTTTCAAATTCGTATTAATCAGACCATCACAACAGAGGTCGCGGCTGATGCCCCGGCCTCTTTGCTTGAAGTTATTGAGGCCACAGGCATCGAAGCCCGCTTTCACTGCCGCAACGGTTTCTGCGGAGCTTGCCGAACGCGTTTGGTCTCTGGCTCAGTAGTTTACGATACAGAGCCCCTCGCCTATGTGCGCCAAGGTGATATTCTACCTTGTGTTTGTCGCCCCGCCAGCGATATGGTGATCGAACATGATTAATCGATTCTTCCTATCGGGCTATTCGTTTAATCAATCTTTGAAGGCCCGTTAACTTCTGGCATAATCGCGGTCAATTTTACACCCAGTTCAGGAGAGCATTATGTTAACCGTTATTTTTGGTCGTCCAGCATGTCCTTTTTGTGTGCGTGCCGTTCAAATCGCGAAGCAATTAAGCACCCAACGAGACGATTTTGAATATCGCTATGTTGACATTCAAGCGGAAGGAATCACCAAGGCTGACCTTGAAAAAACGATTGGTAAGCCAGTGTTAACCGTACCTCAGATTTTTGTCGATGAAACGCACGTCGGTGGCTGTACAGAGTTCGAGGCTTACGCGAAGGAAAATTTAGGCCTTTACGCTTAGTTCGTTAAGACAAGATAATGATAGCAAGAAGCCCCATATTAGGGGCTTCTTCGTTTTTACTAATCATTACAGCTGTTTCAACAATACCTCGAGTTCGTCGAGCCGTTGTTTCAAGCGTTGCTCTGACACAGGGAATGCCGTGCCGAGTTGTTGGGCAAACGTCGACACTCGAAACTCTTCCAAGTACCAGCGAAAGTCGCTCAACGCCTGCGGCACTGCGCTGCCTTTTGCGACCAAGCCATAGAGCGATTGCCAACGTTGTTCCAAGCGCTCAAACAAAAGCAAACGAACGCGATCTTTATTTGGGTCGACCGGTAGCTTTTCTACACGCTGGGCAAGCGCTTTTAGATAACGCTCCGCATCAGCCAGCCGCGTAACCCCAAAATCACTCACAAATCCGGGATAAACCAAACGCTGCAAATGCGCTTTCACATCGCCATAAGATTGAACTAGCGGCAGTGGTATCTTCCCTTTCGTCGCTTTCTGGATCTGATGACTGAGTAGTAAACATCGCTCCACATGCGATGCAATCCGCAAGGTTTCATCATTTAACTCGGCACGAATCGATTGCACCAATACTTTGAATTCAGATTCATTACTTGGCAGTTGTTCACCGATCAGATGATCGATTGCCGCAAGCATACAGTCTTCAATGAGGGACTCAACCTTTCCCCAAGGGTTAAAATACATAGCCAGTTTGGCTTTGTTGGGCAGCTTTTCGCGCAAGTAAGCCACTGGTGAAGGAATTTGCAACATAACGAGTTTGCGTAAGCCTTGCCGATGGGAACGTTCAGCTTCATCAGCGCGATCAAAAACCCGAATGGCAACGGATTTACCCTCATCTTTCAGCGCTGGGAAGGCCTTAATCGCAAACCTACCCTGTTTCTTTTCCACCGGCTTCGGTGCCTGACCAAAGGTCCAGTCAGTTAATCCGGTTTGTTCAATGTCATCGCCAGCCGTCGCTTTGAGCGTCGCATTCAAAGTCGGTTGCAGTTCTTGTTGTAATTGCTTCAAATCGCGACTTCGAGCTAGGACCTTATTATCGCCATCGATCACCCGAAAGTTCATGCGCAAATGGCTGTCAATTTGTTGCCAATCCCATGCATCGGCAGGAACTTCGACACCGGTCATGCGTTTGAGCTGATGGGTTAATACCGGTAACAATGGTTCCTCGCCCACAGCAGGGTGACCGGCGACAGCTTGGAGAAATGCCTTGGCGTAATTCGGCGCCGGCACAAAATTGCGTCTCCATGTTTTTGGTAGCGACTTAATCAACGCGATGATCAGCGCTTCGCGCAACGCCGGAACTTGCCAATCAAACCCTTGCCCACTGACTTGGTTGAGCACAGGCAATGGAATATCAACAGAAACGCCATCATCCACATCACTCGGTTCAAACACATAAGTCAGCGGTAAACGCAAACGTCCTTGTACCCATTCATCGGGGTAATCGGCCGCCGTTACATGTTCAGCATCGTGTTGCATCAGCTGTTCACGGGTAAATTCGAGTATCTTGGGTTGCTGTTTACGCGCTTCCTGATACCATGCGGCTAATCGTCGTTCATCATAGATATCCGCAGGTAACTGCGCGTCATAGGCCTGAAATAAGGCATCTTCATCCACTAAAATATCGCGGCGACGGGATTTGTCTTCGAGCTCACGAACGGAAGTCACTAAGGCTAAGTTTGCCCGAATAAATGCTAATGGTTTGCGCAGCTCTCCGGTGACGAGAGCTTCACGGATAAATACTTCACGAGCGACCACCGGGTCGATTGGACCGTATTGAACCGTGCGTTTCGGAACAATCAACAGGCCGTACAAAAAAACTTGTTCGCTAGCGACTACAGCACCACGTTTTTTTGAAAAACGTGGCTCATGATAGTTGCGTCGAACCAAATGTTCAGCGACTGGTTCAACCCACTCCGGTTCAATCTTCGCCGCATAGCGAGCGTAAAGTCGACTCGTTTCGACTAGTTCTGCTGCCATTAGCCATTTCGGTGCATGTTTAAACAGACCTGAACCGGGAAAAACAAAAAAGCGGCTTTGGCGCGCGCCTAAATACTGGTGTTTTTCGTCTTTTTGCCCAATCTGCGACAACAACCCCGTCAATAATGACTGGTGAACTTGCTGGTAAGTAGCTGGTTCACTATTGATGCGCAGACCTAATTCGCGAACGACCTGACGCAGTTGCGCATAGAGATCCTGCCATTCGCGCACGCGCAAGTAATGAATGAACTCCTGTTTACATAAGCGACGAAATTGATTGCCACTGAGACTTTTCTGCTCTGCTTGTAGATAATCCCAAAGTTTTAAATAACTACTAAAATCTGATTGTTCATCATGAAAACGGCGGTGTAATTCATCCGCCTTTTGCTGTTTATCATGGGGGCGTTCACGCGGATCTTGGATGCTCAACGCGGCAGTAATAATCAAGGTTTCACGCAAAGCATGTTGGTCTGCGGCAGCTAATAGCATCCGACCTAAACGCGGGTCAACGGGTAAACGACCGAGTGCCCGACCAATAGGAGTCAGCTTTGGCGGCCGGCGGCGGCCTTGCGGAACCATGGCACCTAGTTCTTCGAGTAAGCGAATTCCGTCATTAATAAAGCGATCGTCTGGGCGCTGTAGGAACGGAAACTTGCGAATATCCCCTAGCTTTAAGGTCGCCATTTGCAGCACAACAGACGCTAAGTTCGTGCGCAAAATCTCTGGATCCGTGAATTCAGGACGATTAAGAAAGTCATCCTCACTGTAGAGTCGCACACAGATACCCGGCCCGATCCGACCACACCGCCCTGCTCGCTGATTGGCGCTCGCTTGGGAGATCGGCTCAATCGGCAGGCGCTGTACTTTAGTTCGGTAACTGTAGCGGGAAATTCGCGCGGTTCCCGGGTCAATGACGTAACGAATACCAGGAACCGTTAAGGACGTTTCTGCGACGTTGGTTGCAAGAACAATTCGTCGTCGGCCTTGGGTTTGGAATACGCGATTTTGTTCAGCGGCAGAAAGTCGAGCATACAAAGGTAAGATATCAATTTGCTCGCGACTGTTGCGAAACGTATCTGTCAATGCATCAGCACTATCGCGGATTTCGCGCTCACCACTTAAAAACACCAAAATATCACCTGGCCCTTCGCGTACAAGGGCTTCTGCGCTGTCGCAAATGCCTTGGATCAGGTCGAGATCGATTTCACCGTCTTCAGTTTCCCTTAATAGCGGCTGGTAACGAATCTCAACTGGATAGGTCCGGCCAGAAACTTCAATCACAGGTGCATGTTTGAAATGTTGGGAAAAACGATCGGTTTCGATGGTTGCCGACGTGATAATAATCTTTAAATCGGGACGTTTATCGATGAGTTGCCGCAACACACCTAATAAAAAGTCGATATTCAATGAACGTTCATGGGCTTCATCAATAATAATCGCTGAATACTGTTTTAACAGTCGGTCACGTTGCAACTCAGCCAACAGAATCCCATCGGTCATGAGCTTGATCGCGGTTTGTTGCGATGACGTTTCTTGGAAACGAATCTTAAAGCCAACGGTTGTGCCAATGGCTTCGCCGAGTTCGTCAGCGATCCGCTGCGCCACTGAACGCGCTGCAATCCGCCGCGGTTGGGTATGACCAATACAGCCGAGTTCGCCAACCCCCATTTCGAGGAGCATTTTCGGTAACTGCGTGGTTTTCCCCGAACCGGTTTCGCCGGCTAACACGATCACTTGATGCTCGCGAATCGCTTGTTGAATGCGTTCGCGCTCAGCGACCACCGGCAATTGTTCCGGGTAATTAAAATTTCGGGTGCGTGATGTGTTCATGCTTTCCAATTAAGTTAAGTCATCATTAGCCATTACGACTTTGGCCAAAAATAAAGGCCGCCAAGTTTAACAAAACGGGCGGCCTGTGTAGATGGATTTTTAACGTTACCGATTTTGATAAGAATCTTTCAAATGCAGATCTATGGCACGTAAAATATCCGTCCGACTAATGACGCCAACCAAAGTACCAGCATAGTTCAGCACAGGATATAGCTTTGGCTTCTGATTGCCTAATTGTTGGGCTAAATCGAGAATCGCCATGTCACTGTTCACAGTTAGAACGTCGCCATGCATGCAATCTTCGACGTTGGCTGTTTGTTCCTTGTGATAGGTGTCCTTGAGCATCGCTGCAAGACAATCTTGTTCTGACAAAAAACCAATGACTGTGCCGCGTTCATCGACGACTGGACCACCGGTTTGCTGCGCTTGGACTAATAAAGCCACAGCTTCTTCAATGGGCATGGAGCGTGTGAATTGCAGTGGATATCGGTTCATATAGTCTGCTACTTTCATCGAACGCATAACAACTACTCCTCTTGCTGATAAATCCCAATCGTTAACTCACCATTGACTAAACTCCCACGATACATGCCTTCGGTGTTAAACGGCATACTGACCTGTCCTTGACGGTCAAGAATAATTACGCCGCCGGTACCGCCAGCAGGTAACAAGGTTTCATGAATAACATAGTGGCCGGCATCCGCGATCGACTCACCAAGGTACTTCACGCGCGCGCAAATTGCGGCGGCGACATGGAAACGAATAAAGTATTCACCATGTCCAGTGGCGGAGACTGCGCAACTCTCATTGTCAGCCCAGGTTCCGGCACCGATAATCGGCGAATCGCCGATCCGGCCATATTGCTTTGCGGTCATGCCGCCGGTTGATGTTCCAGCGACTAGATTGCCTTCGCGGTCAAGCGCGACTGCGCCCACGGTCCCCATATTAAATGCAGGGTCCCAATCCGGTTGTTGGGCAATCTGGTCGCCAGCATTTTGCTGTTCACGGAGACGCTCTAACGCACGCTCCAGCTGCTGGAATCGATGATCGGTATTAAAATAACTGTTCTCGACTTGTTCTAAACCTTGTTCGCGAGCAAATTGTGCAGCACCCTCGCCACTTAACATGACATGGCGTGAATTCTCCATAATTGCACGAACTAAGGCAATCGGGCTTCGTACCGTTTTTACTCCGGCCACAGCACCTGCGTCTAGAGTATCGCCGCGCATGATTGAAGCATCAAGTTCATGCTCGCCGGTATAGGTATAAACCGCACCGCGGCCGGCATTAAACAATGGGTTCTCTTCCATCAGCTGAATCGCGGCGATGACTGCATCAATACTCTCACCACCTTGCTCAAGTATGGCGTAGCCCGCCTGCAACGCGTCTGTCAACGCCTGCTGAAACTCAGCTTCACGTTCAGGCGACATATTCTCGCGTGTGATCGTACCTGCACCACCGTGGATCGCAATTGCAATCGGTTGCTCATTCGCTTGCGCAGCACTTACAGGCACTGCGCTGCTTGCAGCGAAACCTGTAGCTAGCGCTAAAGCTGTCAGTTGGATACTCATTTTGTTCATTCACATTCCCCTTGATGATTGTTATAAGTGTAGACGCTGTGGGAAAAAATGCCGACTCTTAAGCTGCAAGCACAGGTCTATTATTTGAATAATTTACGCCATTATCAGCACGACTTCAGCTCGCACTCAACCATTTCGCGATGGTATGCTTAGAGTTAAAGACTAATCCACGTTTGCTTTACAGAAACTAAACCTGCAAGCAACACCGTGAGAACACTATGACTGCAACGATTTATTGGTATGACTACGAAGCGGGCGGCGTCAATCCTCGCGCCGATCGTCCGATGCAATTTGCCGGCATCCGCACGGACTATGACCTAAATATTATTGGCGAACCACTAAGCGAATATTGTCAGTTAGCGCCGGACTACCTGCCCCACCCAGAAGCATGCCTAATCACTGGTATTACGCCGCAAAAAACGCTTCGCGACGGCATTCCCGAGTTCCAATTTGCCAACAAAATACACCAACAATTTAGTCAGGCGGAAACAACCATCTGTGGTTACAACTCAATTCGCTACGACGACGAAATGACCCGCTTTTTATTCTATCGCAACTTTATCGATCCTTATGCTTACAGTTGGCAGAATGGTAATTCGCGCTGGGACCTACTCACATTGGTACAAGCTGCCTATGCACTGCGCCCAGAAGGCATTGAGTGGCCAAAGAACGAAGATGGTCGAGTGAGCCTCAAGCTCGACCGTTTAGCGCCTGCCAATGGCATTGAGCACAGCAACGCCCACGACGCTATAGCCGACGTGTATGCAAGTATTGAACTCGCCAAACGGATTAAAAACGCACAGCCAAAGCTTTATCAATACAGCTTTAGCATTCGCCGCAAGCAGGCCTTGATGGATTTAGTTCGCCGCGCAATCAACGAACAGCAACCTTTGGTCCATGTATCTGGGCACTACGGCAGCGAACAGCGCTTTTTGAGTTTGATTTTGCCACTTGCCTTTCATCCTGACCAAGCGAATCAAGTGATTGGCTGGCGACTCGATTGTGACCCCTTACAATGGGCAGAAGCAACGCCTGAGTTTATTCGGGAGCAGCTTTACACACCCAAGTCAGAATTAGACGGTGAACGTCCGGGACTCGTAACCGTCACACTTAACCAATGCCCTTTCTTAGCCCCAGTAAAGACCCTTTCGCCAACACAAGCGCAAGCAGCAGGCTTAGATTTGCAACAGCTTGAGGGGAATCGCCAAAAGTTGATAAGCTCACCTGCATTACGCGAGCATTTGCTATCCGTGTTAACCGTTAGTCGAGCTCACGAGGATGGTCACGACGACGAAAAAATCAGCGAAGACGCCGACCTTGCGCTCTATAGCGGTGGCTTTTTGAGTCAACAAAGCCGTTCGCACTGTGACATGATTCGCCAAGCAACGCCCGAGCAATTAGCCGCATTGAAGTTACCCTGGGACGATACTCGCATGCCAGTTTTATTATTTCGCTATCGCGCCCGGAACTTTCCACATTCCTTGAGTGCAGGCGAAATGCAGCGCTGGCAACAACATTGTAAAGATCGGATTTTACACGGTTCTGCCCAGTTTTTAAGTGTCGATGACTATGTCTTGAAGCTGGAGGAGTTGGCGGAAACACAGCAAGATAACTCCGATAAAATGCGAGTTATCAAGGCGCTCGCCGACTACATCATGACCCTTTAGTAAAGTTCTTCTTAAACCGATAAAAAAAACCCCGCAAATTGCGGGGCTTCCTCGTTTTCACTTCAGGTCTAACAACTTAGAATTGGAAACCTAAGTTGAAGAAAATACGACGACCAAGGTTGTCGTACTGTGAATACAGCGCAGCATTACCTACCGCTGATGCACCTGCAGGGCTCACACGTGGTGGCTTTTTATCAAACACGTTAGCTACACCGAAGGTTAAGTCAAGACCATTGTCCATAACCGTGCCCGCTGACAACGTGTGATAGAAAGTACGCGGCGCTTCAGCAACGAAACGGATGTCTTCACCACGATAGCCAGTGATGTTACCGCGTGTAAAGGTGCTGTAGTTATCGACCGCGTCGTAGTAACGCACAGACCAGTTAAAACGCCAATCGTCACGCATTAAAGTCGTGTTCAAGGTACCTGAGTGTTTCGGGTTACCTAAACGACCAACAAACTGGTTGCGTGCGCTATCCGGGAATTGCAAGAATGAACGCTCGAGCTGAATTGTGTGGTCTAAACGGATACGTAACATACCCCATGGCGTCTCGTCAGTGTATGACAAGACTAAGTCAGCACCACGAATTTTCTGCTCAGAAATGTTGGTATAACCACCACGAACTTCAATGATGTTGTAGTTACCAGCAGTTCCGTCGTTACGATCAAACTGAGAACAGAATGGTTCGTTGGCGAAATCTTCTGAGGTATAGCACAAGTTCAAGACCTGACCGCTACCAACGTTGCTAACCTGACCATTAATCACCACGTCATAATAATCAATTGAACCTGCGAAACGGTTCTCTGGGCTTGAATAAACTAAACCAATACCTTTCGATACCGAAGTTTCTGCTTCAAGTGAGCCAAAACCACCACTGGTGACAGCAGTTGCCGAACCAAAGTTCAACGCGTAGTCACGTGGGATACCGTCAGCTGCACAGTTCTCAGCAACGATTGGGTTGATGGTGCCATCGTCGTCACGTGCACCCCAGTTCCAGCACGGATCACTGCTCTGGTTGAAGAAGCTAGTCTGATCTTTCAAGAATAGCTCATACAGCGCAGGTGAACGGAACGAAGTACCACGTGATGCACGCATACGGAAACCATTGGCGATGGTCCAGTTTGCACTCACTTTATAGGTGGTATCGCTGCCGTAAGTTGACACGTCAGTCCAACGACCAGAAGCGGTTAAATCGAGTGCTTCCATCAATGGTAAATCACGGACCAATGGAACCTGGAACTCAGCATATGCAGCTTTCGTTGTTGAACGACCTGCAGTGATACCTGAGCTGGTCATACCCCAGCTGTTGTTAAGCATGGTTTGCTCACCTGGAGTATCCTGGATTTCATCCGTTTGATACGCCACACCAATCGCTGTTCCAACTGTACCTGCTGGCAAGTCAAACAAGTCACCAGTGATATAGGCATCTAAGGTGTCTTGTTTATAAATGGTCTTACCATAGTCCATACCGAATAACAGGTCGCGGGTACCTTGATCGAAGTTACCGTAGATGTAATCTGGAGTGAAGAAGTCAATTTCATAGCACGGACGACCTGAAACTGGCGTCAGTAAACCTTCACAAGGATCACCCCAAATTGCGTTCGAAGCCATTTCTAGACCATCACGCAAGATGATTTTCGTGTCATATTCACCACGGTTAATGGTGCGTTGATACGAGGCATCCCAGTTCCAGAACCCAATCGAGCCTTCAAGACCAATAACAGCACGTGAATAGTCGATCGTAGTCACGCTACCTGAGTGATCAGTCACTGCTGTTGGATCGAGGTACACATAACCATCCCAACCTGGCACTAAACCCGCCCATGCAGGGATGAAGGGTTCCCAGAATTGACGATAGCTGTTAATCGTCGTTTGACGATTTGAGTGCATCAGCTCTGAATAGAAAGAAACGGTGTCAGTTAAATCATAGTCACCTTGGAAGAACAACGACCAGCTCTTCGTTTCCGGAATCATACTTTGTAAATCTTGGAACGGGTGATCCGCAGGAACCCAGCCATCGGTTTCTTTCGAATAACCAACCGGTAACCAACCTGGAGGCGCAGAAATATCGCCCGGGTTCATTGGTGTATAACCTGGGCTACCGTTTTGACGATGCCAGCCGCTGTAATCGAAAGCAGTAATCGTTGAGGTGTAGTTACCTGCGCCCGCATCCCATAACCACATACCATAAGGCAAGTCATTACAGTGATAATCGCCCGTGATCGGATCGATTGGGTCAGCACGCTCACCAGTTACTGGATCAAAGAAATAACGTTGACCACATGCGAAGTGATCGCGGTCGCCACGTTTCATTTCGGTTTGTACGTTATAGTCAGCGACAATCCGCATCGAACCACGGTCGAACGAACGACCCATGGTACCATTAATACGGAACGTCTCACCGCCAGACTCTAACGGCTGGCTCATACTGACGTTGACGCTTGAGTCATCGCCGCGTTTGGTAATAATGTTAATAACACCAGCAACCGCGTCGGAACCATATAGCGATGAAGCGCCGTCTTTTAAGATTTCAACACGCTCAACCGCTGAAATAGGCAACGCGTTCATGTCAAATGCAGACACCTGACCACGCGTACCTGCAGGTCCCGCACGGCGACCGTTTAACAAGACGAGCGTACGGTTGGCACCGAGACCACGCATTGAAATGGTTTCAGTACCAGCACCGCCTTCGGTTACTGAACCTACGGTCATGGCCGAGATGATCTGGTTCGAACCAGAAGCAACAGTTGAGGTTCGCAGTAACTCACCGAGCGTACCTAAACCCTGCTCAGTGGCAATTTCAGCACTGATAATGTCAATTGGCGTTGCATTGTCGAGACCGTCAGTGCGGATCCGCGAGCCAACAACCTGAATACGCTCAGGACGCTCTTGTTGCGCCTGCTCTTCTTCTTCGTTTTCGTCTTGTGCAGAGGCAACGCCAGCAAACGCAAGCGTTGACGCTGCCCCAAAGGCAAGGGCCAGACGAACTGATTTACTCAGTTTTGTATTTGTAAACATTCCAAGACTCCCTAGTACATTGCTCATACTACATTTTGTACAGACATGTAGTTTAGTGATGTAAGCGTTAGTTTTATTATTCGAGACAGCTACAGCTGTCGACTGCCCATTCAGGCGCTACAAAGGCATTAAAAACCCAAATTAACAGTCAAAAACTGAGACTGACGAACCATATTAAGGTTAAAACCATGTTAATTGCAACGCTAAAGGCCTGAATTAGCTTAAAAGCATAGAATAATTTACAAAAAAAAAGCACCAACTCGGTAGAGTTGGTGCAAAAAGAAACTACAAAATGTACGTTTTCTCGTCGTTGCTTAGAAACTATAAGAGAAGTTCACAAATGCACGACGGCCTAACAGCTCATACTGAGAAGCAAACAACATGGTGTTACCCGCGGTGTTTACTGCTGCAGGAGAAGCTTGTGGTGGACGCTTATCAAATGCGTTCGCCAAACCTAATGTGATATCCATGTTATCCATCAATGTTTTGTTAACAGAGAACGAGTGCATCAAATAAGTTGGTGCGTCAGCGACAAAGCGCACGTCTTCATCACGATACGTGGTCAAGTTGCCACGCGTATACAGGTGGTAGTTTGACACTTTGCTCACGTACTGGATGTTCCAGTTAAAGCGCCAATCATCACGAGTTAACGTCGTGTTTAAGGTACCTGATTGCTTCGGATTACCTAAACGACCAATGTACTGTGTAGGCGTGCTATCAACGAACTGCTTGAAGTAACGCTCGATCTGCGTCATATGGTTCAAACGCATACGAATGTGACCAAACGGTGTTTCTGTTTGATAGGTCAAGACGATATCAGCACCACGAATGCGCTGTTCAGAGGTGTTCAAGTAGCCACCACGAACCTCATCGATACCCCAGTCAAAGTTATTCGCTTCAGTACCAGTACGACGATCGATCTGACGACAGAATGGTTCGTTTGCGAAACCAGCTTCAGAGAAGTAACACTGGTTTAGGACGTTACCGCCAGTCACACTTGAGATCTGGTTGCGAATGGTGACGTCATAGTAATCAGCCGATGCTGCAAACGTATTTTCAGGGCTGGTATAGACCAAACCAACACCTTCAGAGGTTGAGGTTTCTGCATCCAATACGCCTGCACCACCACCGGTAACAGAAGTCATTGACCCACCGACACCAGCAACATAGCTTTCTGGCACGCCAGCAGCCTGACAGTTCGCTTGGAGGATTTCGTTGGTTGACTCAACCCAGTTAATACATGGATCAGAGTTCTGGCCTAAGAAGCCCGTTTGACCTTCAAGGTACAGTTCGAACAATGCTGGCGCACGGAATGACGTTCCGCGTGAAGCACGTGCACGGAAACCGTTACCGATGGTCCAGTTCGCACTCAACTTGTAAGTGTCACCGCTACCATACGTGTTGACCCGCGTGTGACGAGCAGAAGCTGTAACGTCGAGTGCTTCAATCAGTGGCAAGTCACGTAACAATGGTGCTTGGACTTCAGCAAATACAGCTGTTGTCGTACCACGACCTGCGGTGATACCTGCAGAGCTTAAGCCCCACGAGTTACCATTGCGCGTGTGGTAGCCCGGAGTATCTTGAATTTCATCGGTCTGGTAAGAAACACCCACTGCCGTTGCAAGTGTACCGTGCGGCAGGTCAAACAAGTCACCAGTGATGTAACCTTCGACCGTGTCTTGCTTATAAACCGTTTTACCTTTGTCATTGCCGAACAAGAAATCAGCAACACCCGGACCTAAGTCAGTACCGCTTAAGTGGCCATGAGTAAACCAGTTCACTTGCGTACATTGACGACCTGAAATCGCGGTCACACCCGTACAATCATTCAAGCCAAGAAGGTGCTCATGTGCCATGACCATAGAGTCAGCAAGAATAATTTCTTGTTCGTACTCACCACGGTTCAGTGAACGCTGCCAAGACGCTTCCCAATTCCAGTAACCAATTGAACCCTCAAGACCTGCAACGAAACGGGTGTAATCAACCGTGGTTTCACTGCTGTAATGATCAGTTAATGCAACTGGCATCACTGCTAAACCAGCGCCATTGTCCTGCCAGCCTGGTAAGGTGTTGATTGGGATGTACGAAGCTAAGTCAGGGTTGTTAGTCCAGAACTGACGAACGCTGTCAATTTTGGTGGTCCGCTGGCTGTGCATCAATTCAAAGAAGGCTGACATGGTGTCAGTGACATCGTAATCCGCTTGCTGGAAGATTGACCAAACAATCGATTCAGGGATCATGGTCTGATTGCGATGTAAATCACTGGTGTTGTCTAACCAACCATCAGTTTCATAATTATGACCAGCCCAATACCAACCGTCTGGTGCAGACACAACAAACGGGTTGCCGTATTCACCGCCAGAAGCTAGGTGTGGGAAACCAAAACCAGTGTTGTCATACTGGAAACGGCCCATATGGTTATTCCACAAGCCATAGCCAGTACCATTACAGTGATACTCGCCGGTACGCGGATCGATTGGATCAACGCGCTCACCCGTCGTTGGATCGAAGAAATAACGAGTTGGACAACCGAAATGGTCACGGTCGCCACGCTTCAAACCCGTGTTATGGTTATAGTCAGCAACAACGCGGTATGAGCCACGATCAAACGCTGTACCCCACGTACCATTGACACGGATGGTTTCTCCGCCTGAATCGAACGGTTGGCTAGCGGTGACGTTAATGCTCTTGTCGTCGCCGCGCTTAGTAATGATGTTGATAACACCAGCAACCGCGTCAGAACCGTAAAGTGAAGATGCACCGTCTTTAAGGATTTCTACCCGCTCAACTGCAGACACAGGTAATGCGTTCATATCAAATGAAGCGACCTGACCACGTGTACCCGCAGGTCCAGCACGGCGACCGTTCAAAAGAACGAGTGTACGGTTGGCACCAAGACCACGCATCGAGATGGATTCCGCACCAGCACCACCAGCTGTGACGAAGCCTACCGAGTAAGCTGAAATCAACTGGTCAGAACCCGACGCAATTGTTGACGTCCGCAATAATTCACCAAGGGTATTTAAGCCCTGCTCGGTGGCGATTTCAGTGCTAATGATATCGATCGGTGTGGCGCTATCGAGGCCATCAGTACGAATCCGCGAACCAACAACTTGAATTCGTTCTGGACGATCACTAGAGCGTGCTTCGCGCTCTTCTTCGTCGTCATTTTCTTGAGCGCTTGCAGCACCGGCAAGTGCCAGCGTCGAAGCGGCACCAAATGCGAGTGCAATGCGCACAGATTTTGTTAATCGTGAGTTTGTAAACATCCCATTACTCCCTGGAGATTTGTGTACTGTAAACAGCAGTCAATCTACGTGTGTGTATGTTATTTTTTTGCGGCGGAACTGTACCCTAAGTCAACAACTAACGACTTACAAAGTCCGCCTGACGCCCGATACTAGGGGTAATGGATGCATTGCAACACCGAGTTAAACGCTAATTTTGACCCTTTCATCGCAATCTTTACAAAAAAGGTGGAAAATCACACAGTTACTATACCAGTGGTTTTATAAGTCATTATAATACATATACTTACATACGCTGATTAATGTTAAATTTAAAATATTCTAATATTAAGAGGGTTTTACTTTGCGCTGCGCATAAAAAAGCACCAGCTTTTCAGCTGGTGCTTTTACTATTCTAACGTCGAAAAATTTCGACTTAAATTAGAACTTGTAAGACGCGTTTAAGAATGCACGACGACCTAACAATTCGTATTGTGAAGCGAACAACATGGTGTTACCAGCGGTGTTAACTGCAGCTGGTGAACCTTGTGGTGGACGCTTATCGAACACATTTGATAGACCAACGGTCAGATCCAAACCGCTATCATATTGCTTGTTCACAGAGAACGAGTGCATTAAGTACGTTGGTGCATCGGCTACAAAGCGAACATCTTCACCACGATACGTTGTCAAGTTGCCACGAGTATATAGGTGGTAGTTTGACACGCTGCTCACGTAGCGAATGTTCCAGTTATAGCTAATGCCATCACGCATCAATGTGGTGTTTAAGGTGCCCGTTTGTTTTGGGTTACCCACACGACCGACGTATTGGATTGGCGTGCTGTCATCAAACTGCTTGAAGTAACGTTCGATCTGCGAGGTGTGGTTCAAACGTACACGCAACATACCCCAAGGTGTTTCGTCTTGGTAAGTCACGACAAAGTCAGCACCACGTACGCGCTGCTCAGACGTGTTCAAGTAACCACCCCGAACTTCTTCCACGCCCCAATCGAAGTTATTACCTTCGGTACCAGTACGACGCGTGATCTGGCGACAGAATGGTTCGTTCGCAAATCCAGCCTCAGAGAAGTAACAGCGGCTCATCACCGAACTACCCGCTACGTTCGAGATTTGACCACGAATGGTCACGTCATAGTAGTCAACCGACGCAGCAAAACGATTTTCTGGGCTGGTGTATACTAAACCAATACCTTCAGAGGTTGACGTTTCAGCGTCAAGCTGACCTGCACCACCACCGGTTACCAATGTCATTGAACCACCAACTGCTGCAATGTAGCTCTCTGGAACGCCAGCAGCGCGACAGTTTGCTTGCAAGATTTCGTTGGTTGATTCAATCCAGTTCACACATGGGTCAGTGTTCTGACCAGCGAAACCAGTTTGGTTCTCAAGGAACAATTCAAACAATGCTGGCGCACGGAATGACGTACCGCGTGAAGCACGCATACGGAAGCCGTGACCGATTGTCCAGTTGGCGCTGATCTTATAAGTATCACCGCTACCATAGGTGTTCACTTCGTTGTAACGAGCTGACGCAGTTAGGTCCAAAGCTTCAATCAATGGTAAGTCACGGATTAGAGGCGCTTGAATCTCAGCGTAGATTGCTTTGGTAGTTGAACGACCTGCTGTGATACCAGCACCCGTCAAGCCCCACGAGTTACCCATACGCGTATGGTAGCCCGGAGTATCCTGAAGGTTATCGGTTTGATACGAAACACCCACTGCCGTTGCTAGTACACCTGCAGGCAGGTCGAACAAGTCACCAGTGATATATGCATCAACAGTGTCTTGCTTATAAATAGTGCGACCGACTTCTTCACCGAACAAGAAGTCATTTACACCAGGGCCGTAATCAGTACCGCTCAAATGACCGTCAGTAAACCAGTTAACCTGCGTACACTGCTTCAATGAAACAGCAGTGATACCGGTACAATCATTCAAACCAAGTAAATGCTCGTGAGCCATGATCATCGAGTCTTGGAAGATGATCTGGTTGCGGTATTCACCACGGTTCAATGAACGCTGCCATGAGATATCCCAGTTCCAGTAGCCAAGTGAACCTTCTAAACCAGCGACAAAGCGGCTGTAATCAACCGTGGTTTTGCTGCTGAAGTGGTCCGTTAACGCAACGGGCATTACACCGAGTGCCGGGTTTGATGCTTCCCAACCTGGTAGGGTGTTTACTGGGATATATGACGCGAGACCTGGGTTACTGGTCCAGAACTGACGCACTGAGTCGATGTAGGTTTCACGTGAGCTGTGCATCATCTCACCGTACATTGACACAGTATCAGTTAGGTCATAATCCGCTTGTTGATAAACTGACCAAACACGCGTTTCAGGGATCATCGTACGGTTACGGTGAAGTTCACTCGTGTTGTCAAACCAACCATCAGTTTCGAATGAATGACCTGCCCAATACCAGCCTGCAGGTGCTTGGGTCAATAACGGGTTACCGTAAGGTGAGCCAGATGCTGCCCCAGGGAAACCAAAGCCGTCACGGTCAAACTGGAAGCGACCACCGTTGTTAACCCACAAGCCGAAACCGGTATCATTACAGTGATAGTCGCCGGTGCGCGGATCGATTGGTTCTGCACGCTCACCAGTCACTGGGTCAAAGAAATAACGCGTTGGGCAACCAAAATGATCACGATCGCCACGCTTCAGGCCGGTATTGTGGTTGAAGTCAGCCACGACGCGGTATGAACCACGGTCAAATGCAGTACCCCAAGTACCATTGATACGGAAAGTCTCCCCGCCTGAATCAAATGGTTGGCTACCACTGACGTTGATGCTCTTCTCATCACCACGCTTAGTAATGATGTTAATTACACCAGCAACTGCATCAGAACCGTAAAGTGATGATGCACCGTCTTTTAGGATTTCAACCCGCTCAACCACAGTCACTGGCAGTGAGTTCATATCGAACGCAGCAACCTGACCACGCGTACCCGCTGGGCCGGCACGACGACCGTTCAAAAGAACGAGTGTACGGTTGGCACCAAGACCACGCATTGAGATTGATTCGGCACCAGCACCACCAGCGGTCACGAAGCCTACCGAGTAAGCTGAGATTAACTGGTCAGAACCTGATGCGATAGTTGAAGTACGGAGTAATTCACCTAGCGTGTTCAAGCCTTGCTCGGTGGCGATTTCCGCGCTAATGATGTCAATTGGTGTCGCGTTATCGATGCCGTCAGTACGAATACGTGAACCAACCACCTGAATTCGTTCAGGACGCTCGCTCTCACGAGCTTCGCGTTCTTCTTCGTTTTCTTCTTCTTGTGCCCCAGCAACGCCAGCTAATGCCATCGTCGAGGCAGCGCCGAACGCGAGTGCTAAGCGCACAGCTTTGCTTAGTTTTGAGTTTGTGTACATTTTGAGCTCTCCCTGGATCACTACACAGTGATTTTGGATTTATTATTATCAAGCACAGATTACTTCTTATTTTTCTGCACTATTACGGGGCGGAAAATCCGCCCCGTGAGCTCAAGAATAAATGTAAATGAAATGAAAAATCAACCGAATGTTAAAAAAACTTTATGCACTTAACATTCAGTGTTTATAAACCAGCTGCCGGTTTTTTCGGTTTTACGCCGAAAAGCCGCGCCAGTGCTGGGATGAGGATCAACGCACCCAACATATTCCAGATGAACATGAAGGTTAACAATAAACCCATATCTGCTTGGAATTTAATCGGCGACCAAATCCAAGTCGCCACACCTATAGCAAGTGTTAAACCGGTAAAACCAACCGCTTTACCTGTTTTTGACAAGGCGTAGAGATAACTCTCGGTGAGATCCATCCCCTGCTTCAGTGCTTCCTGCATCTTGCTATAGATGTAAATACCGTAGTCGACACCAATACCAACGCCCAATGCAATCACTGGCAAGGTCGCCACTTTAATGCCAATTCCAAGCATGGCCATTAAGGCTTGGCTCATAATGGTCGTGAACATCAATGGCAAGACAATACACAGTACCGTGCGAATACTACGGAAGGTAATTAAACACAGTACAATTACCACACCGTAAACCCACAACAACATGCGGAACTGGGCATCTTCGATGACTTTGTTGGTCGCCGCTTCAATCCCGGCATTACCGGCGGCAAGCAGGAAGTCGAGATCATCCGATGGGAACGCCGCTGAGAAAGCGCGAACTTCGTCGACTACACGGTTTAGCGTATCGGCTTTGTGATCGTTCAGGTAAATAATCACCGGCGCCATACTACAGTCGCCATTGATGAGACCTGAAGGTGCTTGCGAAATCGACGCATTCATGACGAAGTTATCACGGTTAATGCTCGACCACTTCAAGTTCCCTTCGTTAATCCCCGCCATACCGAGTTTTGAAACATAGGCAATTGAACGAACAGCTTGCACACCCGGTACATTTTCCATGTGCCACTGGAAACGGTCCATTAGCGCCATGTTTTCATAGTGAATACACGCACCAGGGGCCGTCTCAGCCATGACAACGAAAATATCCGTACTGGCACTATAGTTGGCAACTTGGAAGGCGTTATCGAGGTTGTAGCGCGAATCAGCCCGTAATTCCGGCGCGCCGGTGTCTAAATCACCGATTTGCAGGTCTTGTGCTTTGTAAATACCCCAGGTCGCCATCAAACCGGCAACAACAACGGCACCAATCGCCCATTTCGGCTGCGTGAAGCGATCGAACAACTTGAAAACCGGGTGATCTTTTTTCTGTACCTCTTCAAGGTACTGCACACCGCGTTTACTGACACCGATATAGGAGGTCAGAATCGGCAGCAAGCCCAAGTTGGTTAAGACGATAACCGCAACACCGATACTGGCCGCAATCGCCAGCTCTTTAATTACCGCGACATCGATGACCATCAAGGTGGTAAAACCTACAGCATCAGAAATCAGCGCGGTTAGACCAGCCACATACAATCCGCGGAAAGCAATGCGCGAAGCGCCAAGATTATCGTAACCCTCGACACGATTCGCGATCACGGCGTTGATGATCTGCACACCATGACTCACACCAATAGCGAACACCAAAAACGGTACCAGCATCGAGTATGGGTTAATGCCACTGCCAATCAGCTTAATAATACCGAGCTGCCAGATCACGGCGATACCCGAACAGAGTAAGACAACGACCGAGCTGCGCACACAGCGGCTGTAGGCGAACAACATTGCAAACGTAATCACCATCGCGAGGAAGAAAAAGCCACCCACTAGCAAAGCACCGTCGATCAAATCACCGATAACTTTGGCAAATCCAACAATTTGAATTTTAATCGTATCGGTTTCGTAACGAGCGCGTATCTGCGACTCCAGTTGCTGAGAAAACTGGTGATAGTCGAGGCTCTCACCAGTTTCTGGATCGATTTCATTGAGCGGTACATAAATCAACGCAGAACGGAAGTTATTCGCGACTAAATCACCAACCGTACCCGAACGGAGAATATTCTGCTGCAATTGTTCCAGTGACTCTTCCGTACCATCATAATTTTGCGGAATCACTGGCCCGCCAACGAAACCCTCTTCGGTGACTTCGGACCAACGCACGCTAGGTGTCCAAATCGAGCGCATGCCAGATCGGTTCACACCATTCAAAAACGAAACTTCATCGGTAATTTCACGCAGTAAATCTTGGTATTCCGGAGTAAAAATGTCGCCTTCTGTGGTTTCCACAGAAATTCGCACCGCATTACCCATTGCTGCCAAGTCATCACTGTATTTAAAAAAGTTTTGGATGAACTCGTGGTTACCCGGAATCATTTTCTGCAAACTAGCATCCGGACGTACCTGCGCCGCGTGATAAAACAGAAACGCTGTAATCACTGCAAAGAACAGCAACCAAGGTAAGCGGAAATTAAATAAGATTTTTTCAAACCGCCCTGAGTGGCCGTGTATCTCGACAAGGTCGAATTTCTTTTCGTTGTTCTCGTTCATTCGAATACGATCCCCTTAGTTGCCGCGCATTGCCGTAACTGCCGGCAAAGTAAAGGTAAGAAGTCCTGAGCGACCAATTAAAATCAATTGATGATCAGCGGTTTGACGTACGCCAGCTAAAGGAGAACTGGACTCATGCTCAAAACGCAATAAAGCGCGCGTCGCTGGGTCAATCACCAGCAAGGTACCCGAGTGTCCTGCGAGCACCACCCGACCATCATTCAGTAAGGTTCCTGCATTTAAGTTGTAGCGTGTGTTGGTATCGACTTGCTCAAAGTCATAACCGTCAGTTGAAACGAAAACATTACCGCGTAACCCATAAATCCAGAGTTGCCCTAAATCGTCATACAACGCCCCGAATAAGGAGCCATGATACGGTGAATCCAACATTTCAAAGGTTTCACCTTGATCATCGCTACGTGCAAGCAAACCTGCTTCACCGACGAGAATAAGTTCGCCGTCTGGGCCTTCAACCAGTTTGTTAATGTGATTACCGACGATGTTGTCAATCGCACCATTCTTGACCGACCAATTCGCGCCACCATCGGTGGTACGCAAAATAGTTCCGTACGCACCGACCGCTAAACCGACATCACGATTAAAGAAATGAACGTCAAGGAAAGGCTTGGTTGGCCCGACGTCAAACTGAATCTCGGCTCCACCGATATGAAAAAACAGTTCGTCGAGCTCAAATTCGAGTTCTTCGGCTTCGAACTCATCTTCAGCATTTTCAATTGCGTCTTCGAGTTCGGCCTGGCGGACTTGCAGCCATTCATATTCAAGTTCAAGTAACTGATGACCATCAAGACGCATCTGCCAAGTTTCACCACCGTCGGTACTCTGCAATAACACGCCATCGTGACCGGCTACCCAGATATGTTCATCATCGATTGCATTAATTGCGGTGAGTAAAACAGTGGTCGGCACTTCCCGTTGTTGCCAGTGAGCGGGATCACTAAATTCAATAATGGTTCCGAAACCACCCACAGCGATAAACTGCTCGCCCTGTTGCAATATGCCCGTAATAAGACCACGGTCGGCACGCTGTGCCTGTGGCGCTGGGGTATGCAGCGGGTCATAATTCTCTATTGGCTCTGGAGCACTGGCATACGCTGTCGCTAGTGCGCTGGCTAAGATTCCCGCAATGGCAATCCGTTTCATAGATTAACTCCGGTTTTTGTTGTCTGCGAAACTGGCGTTTCGCCCAAAATTTGTTATTGTTCACGATTGTATAGTCTAACAGGCGTTTGAAAACCCTTCTAACCTAATTTTTCTTGTATTTTATTTTCTTTCAAATTGGTGTAGCTTACAGATTAACCCATTCGGAACTAATTTCCGGACTGGTGTTCATAATTAAAAGAACGCACAGGAACTTAAGGACAACGACAATGAAAAAAATCATGCTTACTGCCGGGGTCATGGCGCTATCGCTGGTATCAGCTGGTGTCAACGCAGCGGTTTCGCAAGAAGAAGCAGCCCGCTTGGGTCAGGACCTGACTCCGCTAGGTGCTGAGCGTGCTGGTAATGCCGATGGCACCATCCCTGAATGGACTGGTGGTTATTCGCGCCCGGGTGAAGACGTTAACCGTCCGCAAAACCCGTTTCCAGATGATCGTCCATTATTTACCATTACGCGTGAAAATTTAAACGAACATCGTGATCGCCTAAGCCCAGGTCAAATCGCGATGTTTGAACGTTACGACACATATCGTATGCATGTTTACGAAACGCGTCGTACTGCTGCTTATCCGCAAGAAATTTACGATATCGTCCGTCGTAACGCTGAGAATGCACGCTTAGTTGAAGGCGGAAGTGGCTTAACTGGCTTTGAAGGCTATGTTCCCTTCCCGATTCCAAACAGCGGCTTAGAAGTCATTTGGAACCATCTGACCCGTTATCGCGGTGGTGCTGTGCAGCGGACCGTCGGCCAGTTCCCGGTGCAAGCGAACGGCCGTTACGAAATGGTGCGGTTACGTGAGCAGCTCGTCTGGCCAGAGCACCTTGAAGGTGGCCGTACCTCGGATGACGACAATATTCTGTTCTACTTCTTGCAAGAAGTATTGGCACCTGCGCGTCTAACTGGCACCGTGTTATTAGTTCATGACACGATTGACCAGGTCAAGGAAAGCCGTCGTGCATGGCTCTACAACGCCGGTCAGCGTCGCGTGCGTCGTGCTCCAAACGTTGCCTACGACGGGCCAGGCACAGCATCTGACGGTCTACGGACTTCAGATGGCCTCGATATCTACAACGGCGCGCCAGACAAGTACGAATGGAACTTGGTTGGCAAGAAAGAAATGTATATTCCATACAACAATTACAAGTTGATGGATCCGTCGCTGCGCTATGACGATATTATTAAGCAAGGTCACTTGAACCCAGAACACATTCGTTATGAATTGCATCGGGTTTGGGTGGTTGAAGCAACGGTTAAAGAAGGCGAGCGTCATATTTACGCGCAACGTAACTTCTTTATCGACGAAGACACGTGGACCGCATCGGTTGTCGACCACTATGATGGTCGTGGCGAACTGTGGCGTGTCGCCGAAGCTTATAATGCGCAATTCTACGGTAGTGATGTTCCATGGATGGCTGCCGAGGCACTGTATGACCTCAATAACGGCCGTTACATCGCGCTTGATTTAGCCAACGAAGAAAGTAACTTCATTAACTTTGATATTACGCCTCGTCGTCAAGACTTTACCCAACAAGCGCTCCGCCGCATGGGTATTCGCTAAGCGATTGAACCGCTCAAACAAAAACGGCAGCTTAAGCTGCCGTTTTTTTATACCTAATCTATTGAAAGTTAGCTTTTGGACGTATTTTTCGGGGAAACCAAGCGTGTGATTAAGCTGGACGTATCAAAGCGATTACCACCTGCCGCCTGAATATCACCATAAAATTGGTCAACGAGTGCAGTCAGTGGTAGACGACTGCCATTCTGTTGCGCTTCATTTAATGCGATCTGTAAATCCTTACGCATCCAGTCAATGGCAAAACCAAAATCGAACTCACCGCGCCACATTGTCGCAGAGCGATTTTCCATCTGCCAACTTCCGGCTGCGCCTTTACTGATTGCAGCGACCAATTTCTCTTGGTCTAAGCCTGCATTCTTCGCAAACTGTAAGCCCTCGGCTAGGCCTTGAACGACGCCGGCGATACAAATTTGGTTAACCATTTTCGCAAGTTGACCAGAACCAGCCGGACCTTGCAGACCGACATAACGGGAATACGTCGCTAATAAAGGCTGAATTTGTTCAAGCGTCTCTGACTCGCCACCAACCATCACCGTCAATTGACCATTCTCAGCGCCCGCCTGACCACCAGAAACCGGTGCATCGAGAAACGCAACCTGCTGTTGTCGGCAAGCGATGTCTAATTCGCGCGCGAGGTCCGCAGAGGCCGTTGTATGATCAACAAGCACTGTCCCCTCTGTCATAGCGGCAAGTACACCATCATCGCCGTAGACCACACTGCGAACGTCGTCATCGTTCCCTACACAAATAAAGACCACAGCTGCGCCTTGAGCTGCTTGCGCTGGAGTGGCAAAAGCAGCGCCCCCGTAGGCCGCGACCCACCGCTGGGCTTTCTGCCCAGTACGATTAAACACCTGCACCTCGTGCCCTGCTCGTTGCAAATGCCCTGCCATTGGGTAGCCCATGACACCTAAGCCAATAAACGCGATACGCATATGTACTCCTCAATAAGTTTAGTCGGTTCGGCGTAATAACAAATGTTGATAACGCCCAAGCTGACGATACGGCTCTGTATCCCTGTATTTCAATTCCAAGGCAATAAGTTCAGGGCTATTTTGCAAATGCTGCGCTGTAGCGGTCAACTGTGTTGTTCCTCGTCGTTCCTGATAAATTGCTTGATGGGTTGGTTCGCGTAAGTAGTCATGAAAACAGCGCACCCCGCTATGATGATACAAGGTCAATGGATATTGCTGTATACGACTGAGTACATGTTCCGGAGTTAACGGCGAATTAGGGCTAAACCTCACCTTTTTTTTGACTTTCAACCCAGCTTGAACGTACGCAAAGTTACCGTACACCATATTGGCCATACGCTGCGCATGCTGGTTGTAAAACATTAATGACAACCATCCGCCCACCTTGACCCGTTCGATTAATGCCGGCAAGGCCGATAGCGGGTCTTCAAGCCATTCGAATACCGCGTGACAAAGCACGACATCAAACTGGCGCTCGCCGAGTGATTGTGACAACTGCTGCAAGGCACAGGCATAATATTCGTACTGCTCTGCCAAACCTTGATCACGGTGAAAGGCTTGCGCACTAGCAACCATTTCAGCGGAAATATCAGTATGCACCACGCGATGCCCTGCGCGGGCAAATTCGCTGTTCACTTGGCCAATACCGGCACCGACATCAAGTACGGTTAAATTCGGTTGTTCGAGTAAAAATCCAAGATCAGCTTGCAACACAGCTTGGCGAATCCGGCCTTTAGCTGTGGCATAGATATTCTGTTGAAACCGGCTGACGTCATCGTTAAAGGCGCGATCGCGGTTCGCTTGCTCGTTCTTGCTTGACGATTTCACAAGTGACGTCCTATGCAGGGTTATCGATGTCAATGAACTGCACGTCAAGATTGAGTTGCGCAGCGATTCTATCGCCTAATGCCTGCACACCATAACGCTCTGTGGCATGGTGTCCTGCGGCAAAAAATTGAATACCGCATTCGCGGGCGATGTGAATAGTCTGCTCCGAAACCTCACCGGTAATAAATGCGTCTGCACCCGCGGCAATGGCATGTTCGATAAAGCCTTGACCACCGCCAGTACACACTGCGACTCGACGAATCGGTGCATCGCCGAGTTCACAGGCAAGCATGGTACGCGCTAGCGTGTATTCAATGCGATCAGCGAGATCATAACCGGAAATCGCTTCGGGTAAGTTACCGAGCTGTAAAATGCCAGCTGGCGCCACACGCTCGTCGGATTGAATGTCGACACAGTTCAATAATTCTAAAAGGCGACGATTGTTGCCGAACTCAGGATGAATATCCAAAGGTAAGTGGTAAGCAATTAAGTTCATATCATGGGCAAACAAAGTGCGTAACCGCCGATACTTCATACCAACCACAGCATCAGCCTCGCCTTTCCAAAAATAGCCGTGATGGACAATCACTGCGTCTGCTTTTGCGTCAACTGCCGCGTCAAGCAATGCCTGAGACGCTGTTACCCCTGTTACGATACGTTCAATTTCATCGCGACCTTGCACTTGCAGCCCGTTAGGACAATAGTCTTGCACCTTATCCGGTTGCAACCAGTCGTTGAGTTGGGCAAGTAAAGCTGCACGTTGCATAGAAGCTCCTTAATCGACAAATTAGACAGCTGAGAAAAAAATCGGTATAAAAATATTGAATTCACTATCTTAACACACAGGGAAACAACGATGAGCAAACTTGATAAAGACCAGGTGCTTGCCGACTTCACTGCTGCGTACAAGAATGCACATGGCAAGTCGCCAGACATCGCAGAGAAAAACGGCTGGTATAGTATCGATGGTGGTAAAAATAAGCGGTTGGCGCAGCTTGCCGAAGAGGCCAATGCCCTGACGGATCAAACTCAATCAGCTCCAACGAAATCAGCTCCGAAAAAGGCTACTGCCAAGGTTAAGAAGCCAGCGACAAAGCCAAATAAAGCGGGCAAGTCAACAGGGTTATCGGCGAAGGCATTGTGGCTCAAACGCCTCGAAGAAACACAAAGCTACTCTCGACTGCCGCGTGGCATGCAGGCCGATCAGTAGCGTTGCGTTCCACGCGCTCACTGCGCTGAGTGCGTGGCATCAACCCGTTCAATAAATATCGTAATTTCGCCAACGCGAAAGCCGAATTTGCGCATTTCCGTTTTATTCATTAGGCGGTGTTCATCGAGCAAGAACATCCAATCGTCTAACGTAATGGCGGTCGTACCATCCCGAAACGGAACCTCAAGTTGATAGACCCAGTGCAAAGCATTTCCTGCCGTTGTTCCTTTCGCCTCGCCGACCACATCACCGGCAGTACCTACATAGGTATTCTCGCCCGTCTTAGTCAACCGCCAGACGCGCGTTTGTTCCCGACCATCATCCCAATAGAAGACTTCATCGAGGATACCTTGGTTACCGTCCCATGAGGCTTTAATGTCAGCCCGAAAACGCTGAGTCACTGCTCCAGAACGATCTTGCACCATACCGTAAGCGACTAGATCGCCGACAAAAAATTCATCGAGGTTTAGCGCTGGTTCGATGCCTTGGTAGTCTTGAATCTTACTGCTACAACCAGCAAGCAATCCCAGTGCGACTAAAGCTACAATTAATAATTTCATCCGCGTTCTCCCACTAATTCATCTCGACTACGGCGAAAACGCGCGTTTTCGGCAAGCCAAATCGCGAAAAACTTCTCCGCAAATTCTGGTTCGTCAATCTCGCCGAGCGCACGTTGAGCAGAAAAAAACTGAGTTGTGCCGGCTTCGGTACGCGCTGCAATTAGGCAATCACCTGAGGAGACATTTGGCCACATTGCAGCAAGTTGCTCGAGCCATTGTTCTGAGTTTTCATCGACTAACGCCATACGTTGCCACTCATCACGGGTTTGATCGACCAATTGCTGCGCTGAAATATCACGCGCATATTCAATCGCCAAAACCATCGGTTCCATGCCATTAAATTCTCCAGAGCGAGTGAATAAAGCGGCATCATAGATGCGCATAAACAGAACGCGCAAACGCGTTTCACCAACCGGTTTAAGCGCTGTTTTTGGCGCTATTTCCTGTTCCAATAATGTTGAGTAGCATTGTTGCCCCGCGCTTGCTGCAGCAGAAAAAGCAAGAGCAATAAGTGACGCAGCAACCGCAACTTTACAGATATAACGCATGACGACCTCTCATCAACGTGAATGCTCGTTTACCGCCCTATTGCGTGTTGAGGGAAGCACAAATCGGGCAATAACCACCATCATTACGGCCCAAAATGCGCTGTAGACCACAATCGCAGAGAAAAAGGGAACAAGTAATTCTGCTGCACCCAAACGTTCTCCGGCAAAATAAGTGACTGGGCCAAAAATTGCGCCGAGAATTGCAGCAATGAGATAACGTCGATGCAGGTAGTCGAATACGACCAAAGCCATACCACTGAAGCCTACCCAGAGCAAAATTAACCACAGCGGAATCAGTGCTGAGCCTTCATAGCGAATCACACCGAAATAAACCGTAGCGAATTCAGCTAAACAACCAAGGACGACGAAAAAGAATAGCGTCTGACGCTGACGCCAGAGCAGTTTCGGCGTAGCCGCAAACATGCCAAGGATAAGTAACGCTGTAACCCACAACCAGTCACTGCGACCAAGCACTGCTGCTAACCAGACAAAGTCGAAAATAACAAAAGCCGCCAACCTGTGGTTGCGTAATAAGTTTTTAATAAGCTCGATCATACGTGTGCTGATTTGCTGGCGCATAATTGAATCGCACTAATCGTTCGCTGCTTAAAACCGCCCTCGCAATAACACAAGTAATAGTTCCACATACGAGAAAATCGCTCGTCATAGCCCATAGGTTCGAGTTCGTGACGACGTTCATTGAAGCGCTGACGCCATGCATTTAGCGTCATGCCATAATCAAGGCCGATGTCATCTAATGATCGCACAACCATATCCGTATGTTTGCGATACATCGAGCTAATTAATTCAACTGAGGGCAAATAGCCGCCGGGGAAGATATACTTTTGGATAAAATCAACATTTCGGTTGTAGCGCTCGAGACGTTGGTCAGCAATTGTGATTGCTTGTAAAACCATCAAACCACCGGGTTTCAATAAAGCATTACATTTTTTGAAGAAAGTACTCATGTACTCCGCACCCACCGCCTCAATCATTTCAACAGAAACTAACTTGTCGAATTGACCAGTTAAGTCGCGGTAATCTTCTTTTAAAAGTGTAATTCGGTCTTCTAGCCCTTTCTGTTTGACTAGATTCTCAGTGTACGCGTATTGCTCTGCTGAAATGGTTGTCGTGGTTACTTTGCAGCCATAGCGCTCCGCTGCATAAATAGCTAAACCGCCCCAACCTGTGCCGATTTCAACGAGGTGGTCTGTCGGCTGCAGCTGCAATTGATCACACAAGCGCCGAAGTTTTTCTTCTTGGGCGTCTTCTAGGCTCATATCAGCCGCAGTATAAACCGCACTGGAATATTGCAAACGTGTATCGAGGAAGCGCGTGTACAACTCATTGCCTAAATCGTAGTGCGCGGCAATATTCTCTTTTGCGCGTGTTTTGCTGTTACGGCGACGAACGTGCGAAAGCATATGCAAAGGCCAGGTTAACCAGGACAAACGTTTCTCTAGGGCATCCAAAACATTCAGGTTCGCAGCAAAAAACTCAATAACAGCCGTCAAATCCGGAGATGTCCAATGCCCTGCCATAAAGGCTTCTCCAGCACCGATATCACCTGAAAAAACCATAGCTTGGTAGGTTTTTCCGTTCACAACATTAATTTCAGCGCGCGGCCCAGACAATGGACCTTGAAAGTGCGCGACTTCGCGATTGTTTTCTTTAACAATAAAGCTGCCACGTTGACTACGGTTTAAAACTGCAAATAAAACGCGTCGAGCGAAGCGCTCTATTTTTGAAACGGTTTGCATTGGTGTCACAAAAGACTCACTCGTTGATAAAGACATATCAGTTCCTTGGATATATAGAACGCACGTTCGAACAGACAAAACTACTCATTGGTTTTGCGCCTCGCGTGTCCATAAAATGGCACTCGTTTTACGGCAAGCCTTAACGCTTGCCAGTAGATTCCCGCCACTGCTTTGACTGTCATCCATGGCGTCCTAGCGAATACGTAACGAATATTTGATTGGTTTAATTGCAAGCGTTTTAAATTCATACTGGCGGTAAAAATTTTTTCCTCACGCCAAAGCTCAATGGTAACGCCAAGGGGTGCGCCCTCACGAAATTCCGGTAAGCGTAATCGCCAACGATAGTCCATCTCGATCGGATTAAAGGGGGAGACATGAAACGACTTCTCGTGCTCAAGTGTTTGGTCCAGCGCTAGTAAATAGTAATGCCGCTCATTCCATGGTGTATTGCTCACCTCTGCTAGTAAATGAGTGAAGCTGCCATCCTCATTTGCCAGGTAATAACAATTCAGCGGACTAAAGTAGATACCAAAACAACGCACATTACCGAGCAAATAAACTCGCCCTTGGAGCGTTTCCCCGGCCAATTCAGAGATTTTATTACGTACTTTATCCGCTAAACTCTGATTTGGTTCATTTGGCTCGTCACGCAGGTAATCCGAGCTGCGGAACATAAACGCTGCGAAGCCACTATCAATCGACAATAAGCGGCTAGAGCTTCGCGCTGAGTCAAGGTCATCAAGATCAAGCCACCATTGTGACAGTTTATAGCCGAAACCATGGGTTTTCGGCGTGTACCGTTGGTGGCTAATCTGACCTAAATAAATGCCATGATTACTCATAATAAGCCGGTTCGTCAGCGACGACTTCTATGCCGAGGCGACGTGCGACGTCTACCGCGCTGCGCACACCATCTTCATGGAAGCCACTGTACCAATAGGCACCACAGAAATGGGTGTGGTTGTGTCCACAGATTTCATGTCGTCGCGCACGGGCTTGAAACGAAGACACCGAATACACCGGATGGGCGTAATTGAAACGCCGCAAAATCTTGGTTGGGTCAATCGCTGCAGTATTGTTTAAGGTGACACAAAATGTCACCGGCGCCTGTGTAATTCCCTGCAAAATATTCATATTGTAAGTAACCGTCGCTGGTAACTCGGCACCATCGCCTCCCAGCTCCTTCGGCAAGCGATAATTCCAACTCGCCCACGCTGCTTTGCGCCGTGGCAACTGACCAATATCTGTGTGCAAAACCACTTCATTTTCTTGGTATGGAATACCTTGAAGAATCTCAGTTTCCGCAAGTGTCGCATCAGCGAGCAATGCCAACGCTTGATCGCTGTGACACGCAAAAACAACCTGATCAAACTGCTCCGTGCGTTGATCTGCAAAGTGCAAGGTTACTCCTTCAGCGTGACGACTTACCGCTGTCACATCTGCATTGAGCACAATTCTCTCGGCAAATGGTGCAGTCAATGCTGGAATGTAGCTACGTGATCCCCTTTTTATCACATGCCATTGCGGCCGATCTTGAATATTTAACAAGCCATGATTCATAAAGAAGCGGAGAAAAAATCCGAGAGGAAATTGACTTGACTCGCGCAAACTCGCCGACCAAATCGCGGCACACATTGGTAACAAGTAATTTTGCGAAAAGTCTTCACCGAGGCCAAGCTCTGTCACAAATTCAGCTAAGGTGACTGTATCGAGCTCAGTTTGACTGCGCTCTTCCAACGCTTGTTTTGCAGCTTTATTAAAAGTAACGATGTCACTCAGCATTTTATAGAAGCGCGGACGGAATAAATTACGTTTTTGCGCAAACAAGGTTGCGAAGGAATGGCCGTTGTACTCAAGGCCTGTCACCGGATTAGTGACACTGAAGCTCATTTCAGTATCTTGCCAGTCGACGCCGTTAGCGCGTAGTAACGTTTTAAAATGCGGGTAAGTGCGGTCATTAAAAACAATAAAACCCGTATCAATAGCGAATTTCTCCCCTTCTACTTCAACATCAATTGTCGCAGTATGGCCGCCAATATAATCATTTTTTTCAAACATCCATACGGTGTGTTCACGACTGAGCAAATGTGCTGCTGTCATCCCGGCGATGCCGGAGCCTATCACGGCTATTTTCATCGGTAGTCATTCCTAATTCATCGAAACAAGGCGATTAACCATCATTGATTACGCAGTCGTGCCGACAAGGCTATTTGCAACCGGTAAGGCAAACGATGGAGAGTCGCCAAAATCAAACCGAAGATACGTGGAAAGGCAATATGTGGTTTACCCCGCTGTAAACCTTTTTGGATCGCTTTACTTGCTTTGGTTACCGAAATTCGCATCGGCATTTCAAAGTCATTGGCGTCGGTCATCGGTGTCTCTACAAAACCGGGCGAAATGGTCGTTACCGCGATACCGTGAGGGCGTAAATCCGAGCGTAAACTGCCAGCAAAATAATGCACTGCCGCTTTGCTCGCCCCATATGCTTCAGCGCGGGTAAACGGAATGAGTCGCGCCATACTGTCGACAATGGCAATTCGACTTCCTGCGCGTAGCACTCGCACCAAAGCCTCGCAACAATAGACGACGCCAAAAAAATTCGCTGCAAATACGCGTTCAACCAGCGCTGCGTCGAAGTTCATCACGTCATCGACATATTCACACACGCCAGCGTTTAAAATCGCTAGATCGATCTCGGTAAGCTTTGCCAACGCTCGCTGCACCTGTTGTTGCTCGGTAACATCGAAAACCAAGGGGTGAAAGCGTTCTTGCTCTGCTGAGCCAAGCGTCGCCCGAAATGCAGCGAGTTTCTCTTCGTTGCGTCCACAAACGTAGACGGTATGGCCAGCGGCTAAATAGTCACAGGTGAGCTGCTTACCAATTCCTGAGCTTGCGCCCGTAATTAAAATATTCATGAGCCCCCCATCTTCGTACGTACTTTATTGATGACCCAACCCAACACGGGCACATGCTCATACACCATCGCACCAAGATCATAATAGTCAACATGCTCTTTGATCAGGTTTGACTCTTCAGCAAAAAGCAAATGACTTGTGCCTGGCACCTGAATTTCCCGACCGCCCGCAAGCTTTTCGTGCTGTAGCCGCATTTGCCAGACTAAAAACGCTTGCTCGCGGTCTACCATTTCAATTTCAATGGCAAATTTGCAATGAATTGCGTTGGCCAGACCATGGTCCAAATAGCGCAACAGGTTGTCTCGCCCTTGCACGAACTGCACAGGATCTTTGAAGGTGAGGTCCTTGATGTATAGTTGGTCGAGCGTCGTCAGATTGCGTTCACCGAGATCACTGTAGAAATCACGAAAGCGCGCAATTAATTCACGTCGTTCAGCGGTTTTAATCATTACCAAGCCCTCTCATCGTTTTGCTGCTAACCTTTCGCTGCTTTAAACATAGCAATAAATCGTTCTCGTCGTTCGCTATGATCAACAATCGGCTGTGGATAGGGACTCCCATCGCCATAGATGGCTTGCAAATAATTGGCAGGCTCATGAATATACTTGTTCGGTACCTGCTCTAATTCCTTGATCCACTTACGAATATACTCTCCTTCGGGATCAAACTTTTCGCTTTGTCGTGTCGGATTAAATACTCGAAAATATGGCGCTGCATCCGTTCCTGTTCCGGCACTCCACTGCCAGCCACCGTTATTGGCAGGAAAACTCCCATCAATCAGCCGTTGCATGAAATAGCGTTCGCCCCAACGCCAATCGATGTGTAAGTCTTTCACTAAAAAGCTGGCAACAATCATTCTTACCCGATTATGCATCCAGCCGGTCGCATTGAGTTGCCGCATACCCGCATCGACAATCGGAAAACCTGTATTTCCCTCGCACCATGCGCGGAACTCGCGGGAATCATTGCGCCACTGAATCGTGTCTGTGTCGACAACAAAACTCTCGCCACGACAGAGTCGTGGTTCATGAAACATGAGATGTTGATAGAACTCACGCCAAGCAATTTCTGACAGCCAAGTATGCATCCCTTGATTGAGTCCATAAGGAAACTCAGGGCTGTGCTTTTGTAGCAGATGCAAAACCACCCGAGGCGATATCACACCAATTTCAAAGTAAGCTGAGAGCATTGACGTGCCATCAATTGCTGGCAGATCGCGATCAGACTTGTATGCACTCGCCTGCTCACGGACAAAGGCTTGCGTTTGCCGACGAATATCAGCTTCTACAACCGACCACTCTTCGCTCGACAACACAGGTGCTGCATCTTGCAAGGGTTGTTCAGGGGTGACACGATGCGTAACCTCCCGACCGTTTGCCAACGCGTCGCGCGTGTATGGCGCCGAAACTCCAGTTTCAGCCAATCGTTTCAACCAAGCTTTAAAAAATGGCGTGAACACCCGATAGTATTCGCCTTTACCATTTTTAATCTGCTCAGGTGCTACACAAAGATTGCTGTCGTATTGAACGACCTTGATGTCTTCCGCCTTCAATCTGGCTTCGACCGCAGCGTCACGATTGATCTCATCGAGCGGGTAGTCACGGTTCCAATAAGCCGCATCAATCTTTTGGTCATGGCAAAACTGGCTGATCGCCTCTGGCACTTGCGTATAGTCATCAAGGTCCAACACAGTTAATTCAATGCCCAAGCTAGCTAGGTCATCGGCTAAGGCCGTAAGTCGACGTTCATACAAGTCCCACTTAATTGCAGACCAATCGTGCTGTAGCCATTGCTTTGGCGTGCGCACAACGATCGCGCTGACCCTTTGCTGACCTTCGCAAGCGAACCGCAGCGCGTCATTATCGAGCAGTCTCAAGTCGTTACGAAACCAAACGAGTGCTTTACCCATTTCACCTTTCTCCTTAATAACCAGCCCCTTTTACAGACCGTAACGTAATTTCAGATCATCCGGATAAGGTTGGAAATAGGATTGGCTCTCAAGATAAGCGTCAGGATACAGATTTAAGTAGTGCCGCATCATGGTTAGCGGCGCGGCCAGAGGCTCTGTGCCTTTGCGATAATCAAGAATCAGGTTCGCCAGCGCAGTACGCTGTTTAGAGTCGATGTGTTTACGAAAGTAACCTTGAACATGTTGTAAGACATTAGTGTGATCGCGGCGCGAAGCTGGCCCTGTGAGGGCTCGCATTAAACGAAAAATATAGTTGGTGAGAAAACCTTCATGTAATTCTTGCTGTTCAGCAAGCTCCTTACCAAGCGCTCGGTAAACAGGTTGATTATGGGCAAGAAGCAGTAGCTTGTGACGTGCATGAAATTGATATAAATCACGCTTAGTGATCGGCTGCGGCAGATTTTTCCATTCGAAATACACATATAAGCGCAAAACAAAATTCTCGCGCAATGCAGGATCATTCAAACGCCCATCTTCTTCCATCGGTAATGCAGGGTACAATTCACGCAGTCGAGCCGCAAAAATACCCATCCCTTCTTTACGATTTGCGTTGCTTTCTTCGTTATACAGTCGCACACGTTCCATGCCACAACTTGGCGATTTAGCACATAATACATAGCCTGACAGCTTGTCTAATTGGCTGGTGCGAACGGATGCAAAATTAGCTAAACGTTCCGTCACATCTTCGCCGGTTTTCTGCACAACAGCGCGCGTTTCTTCCGGCGTTCCAACTAAACGAATCGTCGGACGAGGCACTGCCATGCCAATTCCTACTTCTGGACACAGCGGCAAATACTCAACATGCTTGGCGAGTTGATTCTGACAAAAATCGTTCGCTTTATGGCCACCGTCATAGCGAACATTTTGTCCTGTGAGACAAGCACTAATTCCGACGTATACAGGCTCTTGAAGCATTCCTAATCCTTTTAAATTTGTTTTATCAAACATAGATCCACTTTCCCCATCCTGACGTAAATTTCTGCAAACGCCAACTACCGGCGCAAAATAGTTATCCTAAAGCCGTATTTACAGGGAAATCGTTATGTCCATGCCGAGCACACAGCAACTTGGATTATTTCCGCTGACGTCCACCGTTTTACCGGGCGGACGCATGCAGTTGCGTGTTTTTGAACCGCGATACTTGCGTTTAGTTCGCGAGTCTTTACGCGAACAGTCAGGTTTCGGATTGTGCATGCTCAATCCAGAAGGCGACTGCGACAAAAATACGCACATTCACAAAATTGGTACTTTAGTTCGAATTGTCGACTTTGAAAGTTTACCAGATGGCTATTTGGGTATAACGATTATTGGTGATCGCTTATTTGAAATCGAGTCGTTGACCACCGAGTCCGACGGTTTGCGCCGAGCGAAAGTGCAATTTAAATCGATGGATACCAGTGACAGTGTCCTGCAATCACAGGCTTGGCCAAATGAGCTGCAGCAACGCCTGCAAGAGGTTTTTAATAACTATCCTGAATTCGCGCGGCTGTATCCAGAGCACAATTTTGATGATCCGCTATGGGTTTGTAATCGTTGGCTTGAAATTCTGCCGCTGCCGAGTGACGTCAAACAGGAGCTACTTAGCGGCAATGATTTTTATCAGATGCAGACGTACCTTGCGCAATTGTTTGCAGAAAATGAACAACACAACGAACCAAACTGATCTTTTTCAACGCGCAGTGCGTTATCACTAGTTAAGTAAGTTTGGAGCGGGTTCAATAAAGGCGTACACTATGATGCAGGTCATGCCAGAAAAGCGGGTCAATCGACACCACATGAAAACGAACAGCGCAAGTCCGCAAGAGATAACTCCCGAGTATCTCGCCGGTTTACTCGGCGAGGTGGCTTTGACACGGTCTCGGCGGGCATTCTCCGAATTATTCAAGCATTTCGCGCCAAGACTGCAAAGTTTTGCGACTCGTCAGTTCGGCAACGAACAGACCGCAATGGACTTGGTGCAAGAGACGATGACCAATGTTTGGCACAAGGCGCATTTATTCAGCCCAGACAGAGGTTCTCCAACAACTTGGATTTTTACCATTGCGCGGAATATTCGTTTCGATATTTTGCGGAAGAATAAAAAGAACCAAAATGACATTAGTGCTGAAGAGCTTTGGCCGGTGCTGTCTGAAGAAATGTCGGATAGCGATGAAGAGTTCGCGATCGACCAGACGATTCTGCTGCAAGAGATTTCCAGCTATTACAGCCAACTTCCAGACGCTCAGCGCGTGGTCATTGAACATATTTACATCGAAGGAAAGTCGCAACAAGAAGTTTCCGACGAGTTAGGCATACCATTGGGTACGGTCAAGTCGCGCACCCGTTTGGCGTTACAAAAACTAAGAGAGCTGATAACTGATCATGATTAAATTCCATCCAAACGAAGAACTGCTTGTGCAGTACGTCCAGGGAAATCTCGACAGCGCCCTCGCCGTTGTGGTTGGGACTCATATAGACATGTGTCAGCACTGCGCACGGCAGAAACAAGACATCGAAGCCCACCTTTCAGCGAAAGCCTTCGGTAGCGAGACTGATTTCAATGATTTGTCGATGCAGTCGATGCTCGACGAAATCATGAATTCATCTGCACCTGCCATCGAGGTACCAAATCAGGTCGCTAAGCATGTCGTGGTTAAAGGGAAACAGTTTCGCCTACCCCCATCATTGGCTCGTGTTTCAAAACGACTTGGTGAATGGAGCAAAGTGCCTGGGTCGGTTTGGCGTGCGCCGTTAAAAATTGATGACGACAGCGCAATCAACTTAATCTACATGGGCGCGGGAGCATCAGTTCCTGAGCACACGCATCGGAGTCATGAGGCGACCTTAGTGCTGAATGGCACCTTTAATGATGAGCATGACCGCTACCATGATGGTGACTTCGTGTTCTTGAGTGCAGATCATCGTCACTCGCCACAAACGGCAGAGGAAGATTGCTTAACCTTAGCTTGGTTAGACGCGCCACTGCAATTCACGTCGGGTATGGCGCGCCTGTTAAACCCGTTTAGCAGTCTGTTTTTCAAATAGACCATGCTTTAAGAAATGAGAGAGCTGCACAGGCAGCTCTTTTTTGAAAACGAAAAAAAAGCGACTGCACCTGAGTGCAATCGCTTTTCTCTTTGAGACTTAGTCTTATTCGTCTAAGTTCGCATCTTCGACACGAGCTTTAAACTTCTGACCGGGACGGAATGTAACAACACGCCGCGCTGAAATTGGAATGTCTTCACCAGTCTTTGGGTTACGGCCTGGTCGTTGCGACTTGTCGCGCAAATCGAAGTTACCAAATCCGGAAATCTTAACTTGTTCCCCACTTTCTAATGCTTGGCGAATCTCTTCAAAGAAGCGCTCCACCAACTCCTTGGCATCGCGCCGATTAATTCCTAACTTTTCGTACAAATGTTCGGCAATTTCAGCTTTGGTCAGTGCCATATTAACTGTCCCTCAACACCGCATTGAATTCAGTACGCAGCGCATTGATAACCTGTTCCATCAGAGAATTGACTTCCTGATCTTCCAAGGTTCGATCTGCCGCCTGCAAGGTTAGAGCAATTGCCAAACTCTTTTGTGACTCTGGCACATTGTCTCCGGTATACACGTCAAATAAGTTTAGGTCAACTAACTGATTTGCGCCAATATTTTTAATAGTTTCAAGAATTTCTCCGGCAGCGACCTGACGATCAACTAAAACAGCGATATCTCGGCGAATCGAGGGGAACTTAGAAACCACGCCAGCAACCGGAATTAGGCGCTCTTGCAGGGTGCTTAATTCCAGTTCAAAGACGAAAGCACGCCCTTTTAGGCCGAATAACTTCTCAAACTGCGGATGCAATGCTCCGGCATAGCCCACCAAGTCTTCACCACGATAAATCGCTGCACTCTGCCCCGGATGCAAAGCGGCATGCGCTGACGCGACAAAGCGGAACTGTTCAAATCGACCGGTGGCCCGCAACAAAGTTTCGACATGCCCTTTGAGGTCGTAGAAATCAACTGGACGAACACCATCACTCCAATGTTCACCTTGAGTCGTCCCCAATAAAACACCCGCCAACATCGGTTGTTGCTGGATGTTGTTTTCTGAGCTTTCATTTGGAATGAAACGTAAGCCCGACTCAAACAAGCGAATATTTTGTTGCTGACGCTTCTGGTTGTGCCCTGCAGCGGCGAGTAAGCCAGGCCATAGACCTAAGCGCATCGATGACATCTCGATAGAAATCGGGTGCGGTAACGTCAGTGCCGCCAATTCTGGATAGAGCTGAGCTTGCTGTTTCGGATCAACAAAGCTATAGGTAATCGCTTCTTGATAGCCTTGAGCCAGCATCGTTTGTTGTAAATTGCGAAGACTTAAATGACGCTCGTCTTTGCGCGTCATCCGCAGCTCCGCTTGCGGAGCGACGGCTGGAATTTGGTTATAACCAAACACACGGGCCACTTCTTCGATTAAATCTTCTTCAATCGCGATGTCAAAACGGTATGTTGGCACTTCGACGTGCCAGCCCGTTGTTGATTTCTCAACAGCAAAGCCTAACCGAGTCAAAATTGCTTCGACGTCCTTAACCGCAATTTCAGTACCCAGAACACGAGTTAAGCGATCCGCTCGCAAATTAATCTCAGCGGCTTTCGGTAAGTGATCTTGACTCAGCGCTTCGACGACAGGACCTGCTTCACCACCACAAATTTCAAGAATCAATGCTGTGGCGCGTTCCATCGCTGTGCGCTGCAATTCTGGGTCCACACCGCGTTCATAACGATGTGAGGCGTCGGTATGCAAACCAAAGCGACGAGCGCGACCCATAATTGCATCGGGGGCAAAGAACGCACTTTCGAGGAAAATATCACGCGATTCGGTAGTCACACCGCTTTGCTCGCCACCGAATATACCGGCCATGGCTACAGACTTCTGTTCATCGGCGATGACTAAAATGTCATCCTGCAAAGTCACTTCTTGACCATCTAGCAGTGTTAGCTTCTCACCGTTATTTGCCATGCGAACATGAATATCACCGCTTAATTGCTGTAAATCAAAAGCATGCATTGGGTGACCCAACTCCAGCAGGACATAGTTGGTAATGTCGACGACCGCATCAATTGAGCGCACGCCTGCACGCCGCAAGCGCTCTTGCAGCCATAGTGGTGATTGGGTATTCACATTGATATTGCGGATCACCCGGCCTAAATAACGTGGGCATGCTGCAGGCGCGTCCAAGTGAATCTCACGCTGGTCAGCAATCGTTGCCGGCACAGCGGCGACTGCAGGTTCGTTTACATCAACTCGGTTTAACACCCCAACTTCGCGGGCTAAACCACGGATACCAAGGCAGTCGGCACGGTTTGGTGTTAGATCAATCTCAATAGCGTGGTCATTTAACCCCAACCACTCACGGAAATCTTGACCAACTGGCGCGTTCGCTGGTAACTCCATAATGCCGTCATGATCGTCGCTCAATTCAAGTTCCGAAGCTGAACACAACATGCCGTGCGAAGGCTCACCACGAAGTTTGCTTTTCTTAATTTTAAAGTCGCCTGGTAACTCAGCACCAACCGTTGCTACTGCAACTTTAATACCGGTACGGCAGTTTGCTGCGCCACAAACAATATCGAGCAGCTCGTCACCGCCAATGTCAACCTTCGTTACTCGCAACTTGTCTGCGTTCGGGTGTCGTTCACAGGCTTTAACTTCGCCTACAACCACACCGTGAAATACCCCGGCGACCGGTTCAATACCGTCAACCTCCAAACCAGCCATGCTTAATTGTTCGGCTAATTGCTCGGTGCTCAGCTCTGGGTTTACCCACTCACGTAGCCACTGTTCACTGAATTTCATAATCGTTATATTCCTCTACCGCTTAGCCGAACTGTTTTAAGAAACGTAAGTCATTTTCAAAAAAGGCACGCAAATCGTTGACCCCATAACGAATCATGGTCAAGCGCTCAACGCCCATACCGAAGGCAAAGCCAGTATATTCTTCTGGATCAATATTTACTGCTTTCAACACGTTTGGATGCACCATGCCACAGCCAAGAACTTCTAACCATTTACCGTCCTTGCGGCGCACGTCGACTTCTGCAGACGGCTCGGTAAACGGGAAAAATGAAGGACGGAAACGAATCTCTAAGTCTTCTTCGAAAAAATGATGCAAGAAATCGTGAAGAATACCTTTCAGCTCTGCAAAACTCACGTTCTTGTCAACCATTAAGCCTTCAACCTGATGGAACATCGGTGTGTGGGTTTGGTCGTAGTCATTCCGATAAACGCGGCCCGGCGCGATAATGCGTAATGGCGGCTGTTGCTTTTCCATGGTTCGAATTTGCACACCTGACGTATGCGTACGCAGCATCGCATCGGCATTAAAATAGAAGGTATCGTGATCGGCGCGCGCTGGATGTTGTGGTGGAATATTCAAGGCATCGAAATTATGAAACGCGTCTTCCACTTCTGGCCCCTGCTTAACGCCAAAGCCAAGCTGACCAAAGTAATCTTCGATACGCTGAATCGTCCGCGTCACTGGGTGCAAGCCACCAAACTGATTCATACGCCCTGCCAGCGTCACGTCGATACGTTCAGCTTCAAGGCGCTGGTTCATTTCCGCGTCTTTCAGTTCGTCACGACGCGCATTAAGAATTTCTTGCAACTCTTGCTTGGCTTGGTTAATCAACTGGCCTGCCTGCGGGCGCTCTTCAGGGCTAAGCTTACCAAGGCTTTTCAGCTGTTCGGTTAAGTGGCCTTTTTTACCCATATACTCAACCCGAACATCTTCGAGTTGCGCTGGCGTTGTTGCACCGGCTGCCGCCGCTTTTCCGGCTGCAAGAATTGCTTGTAAATCCATCATCGTCCTCAAATACCTAAACCGAAACCACTTTGCTTCCGGGACCAATACGAAAGGGCGTATGATAGCAGAATCAAGCCCTTACGTGCATATAAAAAATACAACAAAAAGGGAGCCATTGGCTCCCTTCTCTATTCTAGCTTGAAGCTGTTTGCTTAAGCAGACAGACCTTCTTTCGCTTTCTCTACCAATGCAGCAAAACCTGCTTGGTCGTGAACAGCGATATCAGCCAAAATCTTACGGTCGATCTCAACAGATGCTTTCTTCAAACCGTTGATGAAACGGCTGTAAGAGAGGCCACCTTGACGAGCCGCTGCGTTGATACGAACGATCCATAATTGACGGAACGTACGTTTCTTCACGCGACGGTCACGGTATGCATATTGACCCGCTTTGGTTACTGCTTGCTTAGCAACGCGGAATACGCGACTGCGAGCACCATAGTAACCTTTTGCCTGCTTCATGATTTTCTTGTGACGCGCACGCGCCATCACACCACGTTTTACTCGTGCCATGTGTCAGTCTCCTCTCTTATGCGTACGGTAACATGCGATCGACTAAAGCAACATCGCTCTTATGAACCATGCTCTTTGCCCGCAAGTGACGTTTACGCTTTGAGCTCTTCTTGGTCAGAATGTGACGCAAGTGAGACTGCTTGCACTTGTAACCGCCTGAAGCAGTTTTCTTAAAACGCTTAGTAGCGCTTTTTACACTTTTCATTTTTGGCATTGCAAAAACTCCGCATTGAGATTGCCATTAAGTAGCCGGGGTGAAGTTTTCCGGTTGAAAACTTACTTGTAAACCCACGTTACTTGTTACTAAGTGGGGCCAGAACCATAATCATCTGACGCCCTTCGGCCCGACGAGGGAACGATTCACAAGTTGATACTTCCTCTAAATCGGTTTTAATCCGCTCTAGAAGTTCAATACCAATCTCCTGATGTGCCATTTCCCGGCCACGGAAACGAATAGTGACTTTCGCTTTGTCACCACCCTCAAGAAAGCGACGCAGGTTGCGCAGTTTTACCTGGTAATCGCCTTCGTCAGTACCAGGTCGGAATTTAACTTCCTTGACCTGAATCTGTTTCTGCTTTTTCTTCTGCTCTTTCTGCTGCTTACTCTTCTCGTACAGGAACTTTCCATAGTCCATGACGCGACACACAGGCGGCTCAGCATTCGGACTGATCTCAACGAGATCGAGCCCAGCTTCTGTCGCAACTTCAAGTGCTTCGGTTAAGCTTACAACACCCCGCTGCTCTCCTTCGCCGTCGATTAAACGGACTTCTGCAGCAGTGATGTCTTCATTAATACGTGTTTTGTCGACCTTTTGGCCTTTTTTTCCGCCTTTAATTGTGTCTTCCTCCAATCAGTTCTAAGAAATTACGCGGGTAGATACTTCTTCGCGTATGCGAGCCATGAAGTCGGCCACGGCAAACTTGCCGAGGTCTTCACCTCGCCGGGTACGAACCGCGACTTGTCCTTCTTCTACCTCGCGATCTCCTACCACCAATAAATACGGCACGCGCTTAAGCGTGTGCTCGCGAATTTTAAAGCCTATCTTCTCATTTCTCAAGTCAGCTTTTGCTCGAAAACCCTGTTTTTTCAATTCTGAGACTAAATTTTCGACATATTCGGCCTGATTATCGGTAATATTCATCACCACGACCTGCATTGGCGCTAACCAAAGCGGGAAATAACCGGCGTATTCTTCAATCAAAATTCCCATGAAGCGCTCTAACGAACCCAAAATTGCCCGGTGAATCATTACCGGCACATGGCGTTCATTGTCTTCGCCAACATAAGTTGCACCCAAACGGTCTGGTAATGCGAAGTCAAGTTGTATTGTACCACACTGCCATGCTCGACCGAGACAATCATGTAAAGTAAATTCGATCTTGGGTCCGTAGAAGGCACCTTCGCCCGGTAAATACTCAAATTCGATGTCATGGCTCTTTAACGCGTCGGCCAATGCAGCTTCAGAGCGATCCCACATGGCATCGTCGCCTAAACGTTTTGCCGGACGAGTTGAAAGCTTCACCACAATCTTGTCGAAACCAAAAGCTTCGTAGGTTTCATAGACCATCCGAATACAACCAGCAACCTCTTCCTGCACCTGTTCGTGGGTACAGAAAATATGCGCGTCATCCTGAGTAAAGCCACGCACCCGCATTAAGCCATGCAATGCACCGCTTGGCTCATTACGATGACAACAGCCAAATTCAGCCATGCGCAATGGTAAGTCGCGGTAGGACTTTAAGCCTTGATTGAAAATTTGCACGTGGCCCGGACAGTTCATCGGTTTCACTGCATACTCGCGGTTCTCCGACGAGGTGGTAAACATGAGCTCTGAGAACTTCTCCCAGTGCCCCGACTTTTCCCACAGCACACGGTCCATCATTAACGGACCTTTCACTTCTTGATAGCTGTAATCGTTAAGCTTCTCACGCACAAACTTTTCAAGTTCTTGAAAAATGGTCCAGCCGTTGTGATGCCAAAAGACCATGCCAGGCGCTTCTTCTTGCCAATGGAATAGGTCTTGGGTTTTACCGATTTTCCGGTGATCGCGCTTCTCAGCTTCTTCTAAACGTTGTAAGTAAGCTTTTAATTCTTTCTTGTCAGCCCATGCGGTGCCGTAAATTCGTTGCAACATTTTATTATCGGAATTGCCGCGCCAATAGGCACCAGCGACTTTCATGATTTTAAAATGTTGGCAAAAACGCATGTTTGGAACGTGAGGGCCCCGGCACATGTCGATATATTCTTCGTGGTGGTACAAACCCGGACGATCGTCACGAGCAATATTTTCATCAAGAATTTCAACTTTGTAGCTTTCACCGCGCTGCACGAAGACTTCACGAGCCTCGTCCCAACTGACTTTCTTCTTGATGACGTCATAATTGGTTTTCTGTAATTCTTGCATGCGCTTTTCTAACGCATCGAGGTCGTCCTGTGACAATGGACGGTCGATATCGACGTCGTAGTAAAAACCATTATCAATCGTCGGTCCTATCGCCATTTTCGTGTTTGGCCAAAGCTGCTTAATTGCGTGCCCAAGTAAGTGCGCGCACGAGTGACGAATGATCTCAACCCCTTCTGGGTTTTTCGGTGTGATGATAGCAAGCGTGGCGTCGTTTTCGATGACTTCACAAGCGTCAACCAATTCACCATTTATACGACCCGCTACCGTTGCCTTGGCTAAACCAGGACCAATGTCATTGGCCACATCAAGAACTGAAACGGGGCGGTCAAATTCGCGTTTGCTACCATCAGGGAGAGTAATTACCGGCATGATCTTTCCTTTTTACAGTGGTGACACCTACCAAGTGCCACTTGTATGAATTAAATACGTCGAAAAATGAACCGGCAACTATACCGAAGCAGCGTCTGCAACGCAATCAAGAATCTCGTGCGTAGCCTGACTCAGAGCAGAAATAAAGCACTGATTCCGAGCATGGCGATGACGGTGCCCGCAAGGGCTCGAAAGCTAATGCGACGACCACGCACAACATTGATGCCCAACATAAATAATGGCGCTGTCGATAGCAGCGTTTGAGCAATGCCCGGTGTTACATAATGAATCGCGGTTTGTTGTAGCCAAATTGCTAAAAAAGTACCGAGAAATATCGCACTGAGCAAAATTGACAGGTTCGTTTGGCGCACCGCACTGAGTGTCGACTTGAACATTTGCGGGCGCACGATCAACAAGATGGCCGTCAGCATAATGGTACCAGCGGCGAGACGCAGCATTGCCGCCTGTAAAGCATTAATGGTGAAGTGCTGGAAGGCATAAAAAGCCATCACCAAACCAACGGCTTGGCAGACTGCAGCAGCGACACCAAATAATACGCCACTACGTGACAGTGGCACGCCAGCAACTGGCTGTCGTTCGGTCAGGACCAATAAAACCCCACTAATGACCACGACCGCAGAAATTAACTCACGCCAACTCAGTGTTTCACTAATAAACAACCAAGCAATTAACGCTGCAAATGGTGGCGCAAGATATTCCAGCAGAATGGTGTGTCCAGCACCGAGACGACGAAGCGCGGAAAAATAACAGGTATCGCCAATTGTGATACCAATCACCCCGCTCAATAGCAACAACCAGATGGGCGTACTCGCCCAGCTTAGTTGTTCAAGATTACTAAAGACCAGCAGGCCAATCGCTAACAAAGGCGTTGCAATCAGGCCTTTGACTAAATTCAGCTGGGCCGAACTTAAATGATGACTACTGCGCGCATACATTAATGTTGCTAACGCCCAACACAATGCCGCAAGTAATGCGGCCCCCTGACCTAAATACGCACTCATGCAGGTCTCGCCGGGAAGAAAATTTGTCGAAATGACGTCACGTTACACACTCCCAAGCAGAATCCACAGCAGCAAGCGGTCGACGTTGCTATAGTTGAAGATAGAGGTACTTTTTTACGACTGTTCGAGGACATCGTTATGGACCAAGAAAAATTGCACGATGCAGCTGCACATTGTCCGCATTGCGGGCACACGATTCATTTTTACGTCGACTTATCCGCAGATGATCCACAAAATTACGAAGAAGAGTGTCCTGTTTGCGGAGATATTTTATATGTCGAACTGTTCCGTGATGTCGGCGACGACAAGTTTCATGTTCGCATCAAGGCGGACGATGAACAGTATTATTGATTTGCCGCTGAACGTTGCAACACACGCTTGACAGTTTCGACGATAGTCACGGTTTGCTGATCCGCTTCAATGTTTATTTTTTGCCCCGGTACGGCGTCGCCGAGAATGGTCAAATCCAAAGTTTCTGGGATTAAATGCAGCCAAAACCCCTCGTCGGTCACTTCACCAACGGTTAAACTAGCGCCGTCTACTGCTACAAAACCTTTAGGTAAAATATATTCAAGCCACTTCGGCTCCAGCGTTAAATACATCCGACAGTTGTTTTCACTGTCAATACGCTCTGCTAACACCGCTGTGGTTTGGATATGGCCAGAGACAATATGCCCACCTAATTCCCGCCCGAGCGTTAACGACCGCTCAAAGTTAACCGCATTGCCGACATTGAGAGCACCCAAGTTGGTCAAACGAAGGGTTTCATCGATGACATCAAAACGAACCAGAGAACGTTCTTCGGTCACTTGGTGTTCGAAACCGGTAACGGTCAAACAGCAGCCATTAATCGCAATACTAGCGCCGGTTTCCACGGCCAATAAATGCTCTGGTGCCACTGCAATTTCAAGTTGACGAAATTGCCCTTGATCGCGAATCGAGTTAACCTGAGCTTTGCTTTGAACGATACCAGTAAACATAGAGACCTCTTATCTTGGACTGCGACCATGCCTGCAAAAATCGCCGCTAGTGTAACGCAAAAGTTAAATTTGCGCACGGCTCTGCTGCTCTGCGTTGCCGCACTCATGTTAAGCGCCTGTAGTCGCACCAGTTCATCAGCGCTGAGCGATTATCAGGGACGGATTGCGCGACTCACCGACAGTGACGTTGTCCCCGTCGAACTCCCGCGGTTCGAACGTTTGCCAAGGGTACAAGAAAGTCGCAGTGAAATTCCTGAATACACCATTAGCTTAGTTACCAGCCAACGCTTGAACCGCTGTCGCGCTGGCCAGCTCATTGCCGATCGCAATAGTTCCTTAGGGCGTGTGCAACCCCCTCACCTACGTGTACGGCATGAAATTGAGATGCTCATCGCCCTGCCCGAATGTCTAGCCGATACGGACGTCGCGAGTCCTTCCATCGCTGCTGAACTCGCTGCGGCAATTTCCCATAAACAAGAGACATTGCCACTTTGGACGCAGCGATTAGTGACTGCCGAGACCATCTTACGCGACACCTTGCGACCTGGCCGTAACCTGCTTGCTCCAGACGATATGGGTGGTGCGCAAGAAAGCTTAGCCGCACTGGATAACATTCTGTACGTACTAGCTGCAATCGACGATTATATTCAGCAACCGAGTCATACCGAAACATTGGGTGATTTGAATCTGGCAGATTTTTGGCAACCCAGCTGGCAAGTTCTTGGTCAAAGTGACTTTTTACCGCGCTATTGGCGTTCACAACAACATGCATTAGGTGCGATGCGCGCACTGAATCAACAACTCGCGGGGGCGGAACAGGCGCTGCGCTGCTCGGCCACACGAACACCGTTGGAAGCAGAATACCTACACACGGTTATGTTGAACTTTTGGATTGCCGAATTGCAGCCTATGTTTGCGCGCTGGGACGGCTTTCAACAACAGTTAACGGTGCGCTTGCGGCAGCTGCAAAGCTACTATGAATCGCCGGCGTGGCAGGACTATTTTGACCGTTTGGTCGGTGACCAGAGTTATGCAGCACAACTACAACGGGAGGTTCGAATTCATGCGGAATATTGGCAGCAGCTACTTGCAGCCTGTCAGTTGGATCCCGTCTCTGGCCGGCGCAATTGAAACGCTGCAGGAATCGTCCGAATCCGGATAGGCGTGGTGCCGATCCATTCACCATCCGCTTCGACCGGCAAATCCGGTGTGGTAATTTCCAGCGCCGAAAATTGACCGCTGTGGACTTGTTTTAGATTTAAATGACGGCCTTGATACAGCTTCGGAATGCTAAATAGTTTGCGCCATAGCGGCATCGCCTCGATTAAACAATACGCCAAATAGCCATCATTCATCACCGCATGCGGTGCGATATGCATACCCGCACCAAAATAATTGCTATTGGCCGCAGTGAGGAGCAAAGTCTTCCGCTGACCTAGCGCTAACAACTTTTGCTGAGTCCCACGAAAATGAAGTGGTTGCTCGCGATAGCTAAGCAAACTCAACAGCGCACACGCGAGGTAACTAAGTCGTGGCCAGAGGTACTTTTTACTGCCCAAACGCTGCACAATTTCCGCGTCGAAGCCGACGCCAGCAACATTAATAAAATAACGTGAGCCAACTTGGCCAAGATCAATGGTCTGGATTGGTGCATTTAAAGCCTGTTCTAACCAGAACTGATCGTTATGTGATTTGCTGTCTGCTGACGTGTTGAACCAAGCACGGGCGAAGTCATTCCCAGTACCACACGGGATATAACCGACGGGCAGTTGACTTCCTACCAGAGCGTTGACCGCTTGATGCAAGGTGCCATCACCACCGAGCACAACCACGCGCTCAATCGCTGTGCTTGCTTGTAAACGCTCAAAGGCCGCAACGGTTTGGGTAACCTGTGGATATGTTTCAAAACGATGGTAGCGCTCACCTGTAGTTTGCAAATGGCGCTCAAGCATCGTTACGAAACGGTCTTTGCGGCGATTCGCTAGCGGATTAAGAAAAAGAACCGTCGTCAACGCTAAAACTCCTCCCTGAGTAAGAGCCACATTTAGCTTTCTTCACGCGGACGCAAGTTTTCAAACACTTCGTTCGCTTTGTAAACGTTCTCTTCATCCGGCAAAGCACCACGGCCGAGGCGAATTTCTAGATTCACTTCAACTTCACTGCGACCATCACCAAGGGTTAAACCTAAATGATAGTTTGTCGATGGGCCGCGGCGTCCGTATGGATAACCCATACCAAAGCCGACATGACTGTTGCTCACACGTTCACGATCGACAAAGGTTTCGCGGTTCGTCACCCGAAACCAGTCATAACCGCGTTCAAGCGTTAACTCGCTGGCGCGCAGCATTGCGTAGTCCAACGCCATACCAATATTGTCGCCACGCGCTTTAAAGTTCACGCGAAATTGTTCATCGGTAATTTGTCGTTCCGAATAGCCAAAGCCGCCACGTTGCGCTTCACGGTACGCCGGCTGTCCAGCGCAGGCGCTCAAGAACAACACGGCAGTAACCATTAATCCCATGAATTTAAGCATAAAACACCTCTTGGTTTCTTGTGCATTGGCATTCAATATTATAGTCGCCGGCGGCGGTTTGGGTTTAGCTCTTTATCAAATCTTTGCCAATTCGGTAAATAGTGGTCCATTAGACGATAAAACCTTGGACTGTGGCTTGCTTCGTGCAAATGCACGAGCTCATGAACGAGCACATAATCGATTAGCTCTGGCGCTTTGTCAGCTAACATCAAACTCAGCCATACTCTGCCCGTACGCACGTTACAGCTACCCCAGCGGGTATGCATCTTCTTCACCCGCACGTCCGTCACCGTAACGCCAATCTGTTCTGCTAAACGGGTCAGGCGCACGGACGCATAAGCTTGCAGCTGTTGGCGTTTTGCTTCAAGTGCGTCCCAATCAAGGGCTTGAGTCATTTGCTCGGAACCAGCGATACGCTCGACATGATGACGGATCCAAGTACTTTTTTCAGCAACAAAATTGAGTACATCACGATCGCTTGCCCAAGGCGGAGCCGATACACGGACTTCACCACTATCGCTGCGAATACGGATTCGAATCGTTTTCATCGGTTTTCGGGTCAGTTTAAACCTTACCCCGGCGTGTTCATACCACATTAAACACCTTGATTTTTCCCATGACTTACTCAGGCCAAATTACCCGACTACGATAGCATAAGTTGTCGAATAGAGCGCATACTGCCATACTCAAATCAGAATGAAATTTACTCATTAAGGAGTTATCCGATGCAGTCCAACACGACGCTACCCCATCATCGTTTCGCTAAACCTTGGCCAACACTGATGGCTGGCCTCATGCTCACAGTACCGCTCTGGTTTAGCCCCCTAACAAAGGCCTTAGAGCAAAAAAGTGTGCACAGCATTAGTGAGCAACTTGAGCAACAAGTGATTACGTGGCGACGCGATATTCATCAGCACCCCGAATTAAGTAACCGAGAATTCCGCACCGCTGCACTTGTTGCCGAACACCTCCGTTCGCTCGATATGGAAGTTCAGACTGAGATCGCACATACCGGCGTTGTTGGCTTCCTACGCGGTGGCAAACCCGGACCAACCATTGCCTTACGTGCTGACATGGACGCTTTACCCGTCAAAGAATTGACTGACGTTCCTTTCGCTTCACAAGCCATGGGCGAATATCGTGGGCGCGAAGTTCCTGTGATGCATGCCTGTGGTCATGACTTACACGTTGCGATGTTACTTGGGGCAGCGAGCCACCTCGCCGCGCATCGCGATGAGATTGAAGGCAACGTCATGTTTATTTTCCAGCCGGCTGAAGAAGGCGCTCCCGAAGGTGAAGAAGGTGGTGCTGAGTTGATGTTGAAGGAAGGATTATTCGCTGAGCATAAACCGGACGCTGTACTCGGTATCCATGTTTGGTCTGCTGGTAACACCGGCGTCATCGGTTACCGTAAAGGCCCGTTAATGGCATCCTCTGATCGGTTTGAAATCACGATTAAAGGCGAGCAAACCCATGGTTCACGGCCGTGGGGCGGAATTGACCCGATTGTTACTGCAGCACAAGTGATCAATAACGTGCAAACCATCGTGAGCCGTCAAGTTGACGTAACTAAAGCGCCTGCCGTGGTCAGCTTTGGCATCGTCGAAGGTGGTGTTCGTAACAATATCATTCCAGATGAAGTGTATTTAGAAGGCACCATCCGCAATTTCGACATGGGCATTCGTGCTGACATCTTCCAACTACTTGAGCTCACGGCAACCCACACAGCGAAAGCTGCAGGTGCTGAAGCTCACATTCATATTCATGAAGGCTACCCGGTTACGTATAACGATCCCGAGTTGGTTGCTCATTTGCTGCCATTAACCCAGGTCGTTGCTGGCGAGCAAAATGTCCGTGAGAATGAGTTGGTTACCGGTGCCGAAGACTTCTCGTTTTATGCTCAAGAAGTCCCGGGGATGTTCGTATTTTTAGGCATTACGCCACATGACCAAGACCCGGCGACCGCGCCAAGTAATCATTCACCTTATTTTTATGCTGACGAGGATGCGCTGCGCATCGGTACCGAGCTTTTCATCAATTGGGTGATGCACTTCCCGCACGAATTTCTTTCCCGTTAAACATGTAAAGGCCACGAAAGTCGTGGCCTTTAACTGCTTCATCGTTTTATCTTTCCTGCCAACTTGGCATCGGGATTATTGGTTTGGCAACGGCTTGTTGTGGTGGCCAGATAACCCGCTTTTCACCCTCTTGCCATTGAATAAATACACCTTGGTGAGCGATTTGGTAACCGCGTTTATCGACTTTAAACGGACCGAATACTGTAGTCATTTCAGTATTTAAAAGTACATCTCTGATCGCATCGCTATTGAGACTTCCTGCGGTCGTGATGGCATGCGCAAGAAGCTGGCAGCTTCCGTAAGCACCCGCTGCGTGGAAACTTGGCGCCCGTTGAAAACGTTCTTGATAAGCAGCAACAAACGCCTCAGAGCCGGGTAAAGGGACTGAAGCCTCCCATGCTGACAAACCGAACATATAGTCAGCGTCTGCACCTAATGCTTGCTGATACTCGTCGACCGCACCTGAGTTGCCGATCATTTTCACATTGATATCAAGCGCTTTTAATTGCTCAGTAATGGCCACGAAGTTGTCGAGTGCCGAGGCTGCAAGCGCAAGTACTTCTGTGTCCGCAGCTGCGATTTCCTGTAAATACGCAGAAAAATCTGTTGTACCACTCGGGTAAGCCTGATTAAAAACAACCGCCATACCCTTGTCGTTAGCTAATCGCGCTGCGCCTTGACCGGCTGCATGCGGGAACAACGCATCTTCATGCAGAACCGCGACACGCTGATAACCATGCTCGTCGGCTAACGTTATCAAGCCCGCTAAAAATACATCCGCCGGTGGTAAAACCATAAATAGATGATGACGCCCTTGCTCCCAAATCGACGAGGTGGCTGCTAACGGCGTAATGTGGACAAAACGATGTTTCTCAGTAATTGGGGCAACAGCCTCGGTTAACGTTGAACCATAAGGGCCCATAATCGCATCGACTCGGTCTTCGGTAATGAGCTGTTCATACAAAGCTTGAGCTCTTGCTTGGTTCGACTCATCATCGTAAATCACAAACTCAACCGGACGACCTAACAACCCGCCACTTCGATTGAGATCCTCAGCACACAGCAGATAGCCATTTCGAGCGGCGCTTCCTTGCGTCACGTACGCCCCTGACTGCGACATGGTTGCACCAATGCGCAGTGGTTCGGTTGTACCACCATCACACCCTGCCAAAGAACTTAACGAAGCAGCGGCTAAAACAATACTGAATCGATGAATTAAAGTTTTCACGAGCCTTCCTTTTTTATTTTTGTCGTTATAACCATAGGTGAAATAACTCACCGATGTAAGTCATTTTTTGCTTTTATATGACGCGAATTTGACAATTATTGACGATTCTTCATAACGAAAATCTGTATCAATCGTTCTACACTACTCTTGTCCTGCAGACGAATTACACAGCGTGTAAGACCACTGCATTGAATAGGAGTACCACAATGAACTACAAATCTACTTTAGCTGTTAGCTCGGCGTTAGCGACCGTATTGGCGATGGCACCAGCAGTAGCCAATGAGCCCGCTTTCGATTTCATTTCGGCGCACTATCAAGAAACTCGAGTCAGTCAAGCTGATCTGGACGGCTACGAACTTAACCTCTCGACATCGATCACCGAAGACTATTTCTTTCGTCTGAGTCATTCAAACCAGTCAGCAAATCAATTTGACTTTGATTTGACGAAACTGGGATTCGGCTACAAACATTATGTGCAGCTCGACACCGTCGCCTACGGTGGAGCTGGTCTTGTGCGATCACGGGCTAAGTTCAACAGTCTGTCTAACTCTGACTCAGGGTTCAACGTCTTTATTGGTGCCCGACACAAAATGAGCCACAACCTTGAGTTAGGTATCGAGGCGGAGTATATCGATGTCGGTGACGACGATGATTTCGTCATCCATTTACAAGGGCGCTACTGGGTCGCACCCAACTTCAGCTTGGTCGGTGGCTATGCGTTTGCCAATGACGACCGCTGGTCGTTCGGCGTTGCTTTCCACTTCTAAAGCGAACACCTTGTTCGGTCGGCTAAAATAAAATAACCCTGCGTGTGCAGGGTTATTTTTTTAACGTACTCAATCACCAACGCATTAAGTGCGGTCGCGCAAGAAGGTGTATGGTGCTCCAACACTGACAGCGAATACGCGCCGTTCTGCATCTGGACGATAAATACCATTGCTCGCTGCCGCCCGCACTCGGCGTGCATCGGCTGAGTTCTTCCAACGGACAATTTCTCCTGCGGCTGTAGTCATCGATGGCGTGACTTCAGCGACGCCTAGTGGTGTCACAAAGCCCGCTTCATATTCGAAAATAATCATGGTTTCGTTTGGCAACACACCCGCATTCTGGCCGCGATCCAAGCTAATCTGGTCACCGCGAATGCCCACCACTTGTGCCGTTGCTGGCATTTCCGCCAACATCCGTGTCAGTAGAATATCGATACCACGCGAGGCCATATCATTCAGTATTGAATTGACATGCGCGCTATCGAAGTAACGAAAACCACTGACATAACGATCGTTAGCCGTCACGTATTCGAGACGGCGTCGATCGCGAACATCGGCAGACTCGACCCGCACCTTACCTAAATTCGGATAAGCCATTAGTTCACGGGTAAACGGATTCAACACTGACGCGGTAATCTCAAGGCCATAATCCATCCACCCGGTAATACTTCCTTGGTTTTTAACCGACCGCAAGGTATCGAGTTTCACGACAAAGTCAGGAGCCAAGATTCGTTGCTCACTGTGACGCTGACGAAACGCCTCTTCACCTTGTTGCTGTCGGAAAGTTTCAAATTCCTGGCTGACCACTTGGTCATCACGCGTCACAATGCGGAAGCGATTAATGCCAGCAAACTGATTCTCCAGCATGCTCAATAAATTGCGTGTGTCGAACTCACGTACGGCATCGACTCCAAAACCCTCGCCTTCGACCATAGCTGAATCAAAATACATGCGCACGATCGGACGATAGAGCGGGCAATTTGGATGTTCGTTCTGAACATCAAAGGTACAAAAATCTAAGCCCTGTGTATTAAAATAATTGGGAACTCGAATATCAGCGTCACGAAAATCAAATGCACGTCGAGCAATCGATGCTGATGACGGATCCGATGTCGCGTCGACACGTCGTGTTTGTTCTGCTGGCTGCGTACTGCAGCCGGCCAATGTTAAAGCCCCTACCACGATCGCTAAACCGAGCGGTGCGCTGGCGCGGCGCCAAGTGGAAGGTTTTGGGGTATGATTACTCATCGGGTCACCTCATTTATTGCTGATTTAGCGCTTCTAAATCGCGTTGTAAACTGTCGATTGCTGCAATGGTTGCTTGCTCAATTTGAATCAAAGTATTCGCCTGGCGGGCCAGTTGTAACTGATCACGCGCACGCAGAATTGCTAAAACTAGATCGTTATCGGCCGTCCTCCGCCCGTGTCCGCCGGTTAACCCTCCTAATACGTTGGCCAACGCAAAAGCCATGACCGCTTCACGATGTTCCTTAAGAAGATAGCCACCCACCAATAACTGGGCCGATATTTCCCCTGCTAACAGGCGATTTTGCTGCTGAATCATCCGTGTCGCCTGCTCGTAAGCCGCCAACTTCGGTGCTATTTTCTCATTCTCGTTCATTGCTGTGCTGTCGAACTCTGCAACAGCAAGTCGAAATTGTTCAGCGTCTGCCCCCCGATACGCTGTTATAAACGCTTGTACATCGCGATGAAACTCCGCTTGAGTCCGGTATTCCTGCATCAGCATCGCTTGGCGCTCGAGAATAGCCGCCGCTATATTCAAAAACTCGTCAATACCAGGAGAAATTCGCACCCGCTGGTAACCAACGCGGTCGATTCGAGCACTCAGTTCGGCAATCGCCTTATCACGGTCAATTTGTGCGGCATTATCGGGTAGTCTGCTTGCGCAGCCACTGAGCAAAGCGATGACAACCAGCCAGTAAAAACAGTTCCATTTCTTCATAGCAGTTCGATTGATTCTCAGCGCCTTAGTTTCATCGACTTGGAACCCCAAAAGGATTCCTTTCACTCGTTCTACAATACAAAAAAGCGTTAACACTCAACTATCACCGCCACAAAACGCTCTGATTATGAATTGCAACATACCCGAGAAAAGTTTAAGAATCTGTCAAAGTTTGTTAGTCCGCTACGAAGCGTATCACTCAAGAAGCCGCAAACACTGGCTGCGGGCGATAGAGTCATCGAACGCGCCGGCGTGCAAAGACGACCATTGTGGATGTTGACGGGCGCGCTGCATGAATTCACGAAAACGCTGCGGCTCTTTAAATTCAGCATGCTCATCAACAAGTCGCAATGGTGTCACGGCAGCATGGCCTCGGCGCAATAATAATTGCACTAACTGCTGCTGACGCGCTGCCAGCAAACGAATGATTTCCGGTTGTATATAGACGTCAGCATAGCCCTGAACTGCATGTTTAAGGCGGCGCCCGTATTGCTGCCAACCTTGCCAAAGCCCACCAGCTGCGGCACCCAGCAAAGTACCCGCACCAAGGCTCAGCCCGCCAAACATTAAATCAACGCTGGCTCCAGCTGCGCCCCCGGCGACGATGCCTTTACTCGCCTGAATGCCAAACTCCTTGAGCGTATCGGCAGCAAAAAGCGGCGCTTGCCAAGCATCTTTTTGCTTTGCCAGTGTTTGCAACGATGCACTATCAACGGGAAAGGAAAAGATTGTTAGAATGGCATCCACACAGCGTTGCTCACGCTCGATCACACGCCGTTGCATCAGCGCAATCGTCGTCGCTAATTCGTCTTTGTCATCGTTGGGGACACGCACACTATAGGCTGCGGCATCGAGTAAGAGCTCAGCAATTTCCCTTTGTGCTGCCCGCAAGCGCTGTTGCACCTGTTGAGACCGTTGCAGGCGAATGCTGTCAAGTTGCTGGCGTTGATTCGGCAATAAAGTGGCAAGGTGATCAAACAACTGCTGATCGCCTTTTTCCGGTAGGCTGACTGTGTCAAACTCGACCCATCCGTGTAAATTGACGTGAGCCAAAGCTTGTTTCCATTCATCCGCGTGATGCTGAGGATGAGCAGTAAAATTGAGAACGGGTAAAATCGGTTTGCCGCAACGTCGCAGAATATCCAATTCATCTTGATACTTAGGTAACACCGGGTCACGACAGTCAATCAAATAAAATGCAGCATCAGATAGCAACAGTTGCCGCAAAACCTTCGCTTCCTGTTCAAACTGGTCCTGTGCCGCTGGACTTGCCAAAAACAAGCGGATTTGCTCCGGACCATTATGACGCAATGTAGCCGACGATGATTGATTCGAGTCAATGTAATGATAAAGACCCAAACCATCTTCAAGACCCGGGGTATCATAAATTTCCATAATCACTTGCTGGTCTAAATAGAGCTCAGCTTTGCGCACATCGCGTGTGGTGCTCGGACGATCAGAAACATCGCCAAAACTGGTATTTTGCAACAGGGTTCGAACAAAAGATGTTTTCCCCGTATTGGTGTGTCCGACCACAGCGATTCGCAACGGCGACTTGTTACTCATTCAAAGACCCTCTTCCAACCAGCGAATCGCTTCGTCACTAAATGAAAAGCCCATAATATGATATTCCGCGAGCAATTCTTGCCACTGAGTCTGATATTTACCATTGCGCACCGTCCACACGGCGATGTCATTACAGTAGTTCTGTAGCTCCGCCAAAAAACGTAAGCTCCCGCGATCCGGCGTAATCTCTGAATCAACACGCACCAGAACCTTGCGCGCGGGTTTTTCTTGTAAGTCGCGAATGAATTGCTGGCGTTGTTCATAACTGGCAATTACGCCATGATTGTTGAGCAAAAACACATCATTCCATTGGGGAACAGGCTCATAATCGAGACTAAAGACTAAACAGTCCTTACCAATTACCGCTGGCTTGTGCCGCTGTGGTCGGGTAATCGTCGCGGGTTCGGGATCGACAATTTGTTGACTGCGAGGTTGTAAACGACTGGTTAAGCCACTTAATCCAGGCAAACTCATATCGACTTGAAAACGCTGCAAACGCAGCCGATAAGTCAACAAGAACGCCGCCCATAAAAGCGCACGAGGTAACACACCGAACAGGGCTAAAACCGCTAAAACCCACCAACCGGTTTCTTTCGGAAAGAAAGACGTCATGCCACCGTCTGCGCTAAACGTCGGTGACTGAATACTCAACAGGTCTGTTGCCCAAGTAAATAAACCAAGTACTGAAATGACTGTATCGGCACTCAAAATGGTCGTTGCCCAAACGAATTGGTGACTCTCAAAAGCAAATCGGAGCCACAATAGAACCCAAGCCAAGAGCAACGTCATGAACCAAAACCCATGCGTCAACATACTAAAATATGGTGCAAGTAAATTCTGTTGCTGCATGACTGCAAAACGACTTTGCAACGTGCTTTCTCGTTGTGCTTTTTGTCGTCTGAATTGCTGCAACCAACGCATCAACCCAAGCGTTCGGCTGCCCACCCCTCGCGCTTTAGCAGGTCGTGCTACGGATGCGACAAACCAAATAGACAACATGATGAAATTCAAGAACAACAGTGAAAGCAACAAACTGAAGATATTAATCTGTGGCCGAGCAAAGTAAGTCGCACCATGAATTAACGCCACGGCACTAAAATAAGCAAGGACGATGAGGATTTCCGGCAAAACGCGAAATATGCCTTCGGTTCGTTGCACACGACTCAGAACACCGCGCGATTCAGCTAGTCGCTGAGCGCGTATAGCAATCTTTTCCTGCACATCAATTGCCTGCTCTCTTAGCTCTGCAACAATTAGATCTTCATCACTCGGTGCTTCATGCACATCTTGCCGGCGAATATGTTCGATCAGCCATATCTTACGTAATTTAGGTTGCCGATTGCGTTTTGAATCAGTCATGACTGTCCTTGTCTTTAAACAGCCGCCAATAAGCCAACATGGCACTCAAACTATGCTGTACATAATCGATGCGGATGTGCCAATTGGTCAAATTGCTGTGTAAACCGCCGAACGCTTGCTGCGGATTGCTCAAGTACATTAACTTTTCACCAACAAACTGATTCTGAAATTGAAACTGTAAACTACTAACAATCATCTGTTGTAATGCTGCGAGTTCCTCGGCGGAGGTCAGGTCTGGGTGGTCGTTAAGCAATTGCCAACTCGCTAACAATCCCTCGCATCGGGTTGCTGCAGGCGTTGTCCGTGGCGGATTATACCAACCTCCGCGCCAATCGCTGTGTGGGCTGTCGACACCGTGTTGCGTATCCTGCATCGCCTTGATTAACTTCCTTACATGTTCAATAAACAGTGGTTGTGAAGAAACGCGATAAACCTCATTCAAGCCATAAAGCAACCAATGATCATGCTCTAATTCGGCGAGTGACTTACCCTGATCACGAACTTCAATCAACCATCGTGACGCTGCAACCGCAGCATCTCGCCAATCATTATTACCGTCTTGCTGATACAATCGCATCAAACCAAAGATAGCCTCGCCGGGATAATAGTCGGAAATGAAAGGTTGTACTTTCCCAGTCGTCAGCCCTTGCTTATGGATGGTGAATTCACCCTGATCATTTTGGCTATTCACAATCCAACGTGCTAGGCCTTGTGCTGTCTTAAGCGCCCGTTTATCCGCAAATAATTCGTGAAATAAACTTAAGGTTAGTAAACCAAGGCCATTACCGCCAAGTTTGACAAAGTTATTTTCATTTGTGGCGAGTACGCCGGGAGCAACTTCGTCAATATTGCGATAAAGGTATCCAAGCGCCCTATAGCTCGCTGTTTTCACCGCTTCACTTGGTTCTTCACGATAGAAGTCAAGCAAGGACCACAAGGATCCGATGTGGCGAAGTAAGTTATATTCATCCGTCACTTCATTGGGTCCGGCTTGATACATATAATTGAAGGATCCGTCCTCACGAATTTGTCGAGCCAAATAGCCAGCACCTGCGCGAGCTCGCGCAAAACACGCACCTGGCGTGACTTGGAAGTGCGTATTGTGACCACGATACAAGCGCAACACATTGGGCTTCACTGCAGTTTGATGTCCCCAGTCCGGCGGAATTGCAGCTCTACTCACATATCGGCTGGCTGTAGTGAAACCATATAAACGATGCGTTTTCGCTTTCAGACTTTTCACGCCTAAGCGAGCACCGATCGCAAGCCGCGTGCGCTTGTAGTGGATGCCGCCATTCTTTTTTAACAACCGATACCTAAGTGTCTCTTCCGGCAACCAACCGTTATCTAAACTGTTACAAGCAAAGCCAAGAACAGATTCATCAGTCGTTAATCCTTGATTCAGCGACACCCGTTTCGGCGAATACACAGCAGCCCGCATGACGACATCAACTTTCGCTTGTTGAATCGTCAAGTGTCGTCGCTGAGCTTGTGGCATAACTTTCTTTAAGGCTGATTCAGCCGCGGCTTGCAGGCCTAATCCCATTCCAGCGGCAGTAACATAACCGCCGCGATCGTCTGCCAAGGTAATATAGACCACGCGTGGATAAGCACAGTCCGCTGCCAGTCGGCTTAAAGTGCTCGGCGACTGCCATTGCAGTTGTTGTTCCAGCCAAATCGCAAGATCGTCAATGAGCGACTCGGTTAATCCCTGAAAAAAATGCTGTTCTTCGCTGGTTTGTTGACTCTGCAATTGCTTACTCACGCAAAGTTCCCTCTGTTGAATTGCCGGCTTCGACTCTAGCCTCAGCGGATACAAAATAGGTTTACAAGGTATCACAAAGCCTCTTTTGCTGTGAATTAGAATACCTTACAACTTGATGAAAAATAATGAGCTATTCCATTCATTTACAAATTCTGCAATTAGTTTATTGACAATTCGGTCGGTTATACGCAATAATCTACGGACTGACCAGTCCGTCCGTTGGTTTAGAAACTCAAATTTTAACCGCAGACTGGTCGTTTTTATGCCTTTTAATCATGGTTTCAAACAATGAATGAGCAAGTAGTGGATACTTCTGAAAAGCCTGCCAAGCGGGTGCACAAACCTGCCGAACAGCGCCAGCAAGAGATTATTGCCGCGGCCGTGCGGGCGTTTGCCGATCGTGGCTATCAGGTCACCGACATGCAATCGATTGCAGAATTGGCTGGCGTTGGCAAAGGAACCCTGTATCGCCATTTCCCCAATAAGGAAGAATTATTTAAATCAGCCCTCACCCATCAATTAGATATTTTGCGTGAGCGCATGATGCAAGCGCGCGACAGTTATAGCAACCCTTTGTGCCGTCTGTACGCCATGATGCACGCTTATCTCGACTATTTTGACACTCACCCCGATACGGTCGAATTATTCATTCAAGAGCGTGCTGAATTTGGCCGGGATATCACCCCGCTCTATTTTCAGCGCATGCATGACAACAAATCTGACTGGCTTTTTGTCTTTGAAGACATCAAAAACGCCTATCCGGTGCGCGAGTTTTTAAGTACCGAGGAAATGTCGTCCCTCTGTGGTGAGTTGCTCCACGGCGCCGTGTATTTGAGTATGGCGAGCGTACCGAAGCGCACGTCGCTTGCACGTCTCGAACACGTTTTTTCATTTTACTTGCACGGCATTATGCACGTGCAAAACCCACTCAACTTTGTCGAACAGTTTGAAGGCTGTTCGAAGCATTCTATTTCTCAGCAGACCAAAGAATTGGAGAACAATTAATGAACGCATCGTTTCGCGCTCAATCTCAGCCGCATCGCAACGTTTGGGCAACCCCAACAAAATTAGCCCTCAGCATGAGTGCATTGGCTGTACTAACCGCTTGTAGTGGCGATTCTGGTAATGGCCAACAAGGCATGCCGCCATCGCCAGTTACGATTGCTGAAGTTAGGACTGAATCTGCTGTCTATACCGCCCAGTACCCTGCTCGTGTACGTGGCGCTCGTGAAGTTGAAGTCCGAGCACAAGTTAGCGGTATTTTGCAACAGCGCAATTTCCAAGAAGGCCATGCCGTTGAGCAAGGTGAAACGCTGTTTCAAATTGACCCAGAGCCGTATCAACTTGCGGTAAATTCCGCTCAAGCCGAGCTTGCCGATGCCACCGCCATGCACCAACAGGCTGAGCGTGAATGGCAACGCGTGTCGGGTTTATACGAAAGCAATGCCGCTAGTGAACGCGAATTTGACCAAGCGCGTTCTGCCATCGAAGCGGCAAAAGCTCGCTTAGCTCGGGCAGAATCGGGTCTTGCTGATGCTCGCCGTAACCTACGTTACACCCGTGTTGAAGCACCCATCAATGGTCTCGCTGGCGTTGAATCAGTTACTGAAGGAAATCTTATCAGTGCCGGCGCGTATTTAACCCATATTGTCCAAACTGATAAATTACATTTGCACTTTGCGATTCCAGAAAGCGACGCGCAACTCTATCGGGCTCGTCTGCAACAAAGCAACAGCCAAGGCAACTATGTCGACGTTTATAACAGCCAAGGACAAAGCTACGGCGTTCAAGGCGCGATCAACTACACGGCGCCAAGTATCGATGCGCAGACTGGCCGTATTGTCATGCGTGCAGAAGTCGATAATCGCGGTAATGTTTTGCTACCCGGTCAATTTGTCCGTGTTGAACTCGCTTTGCAAACTTTCGATGACGTCGTTCTGATTAACCCAACAGCTGTGAGCCAAGGCCCGGACGGCCCGCAAGTGTATGTCGTCAACGGCACTGAGCAAGCACAGGCGCGGCCTGTGACCTTAGGTCCAAAGGTAAATGGCAAACAGGTTATTCTTGACGGCTTATCAGCGGGCGACAAATTAATCGTCAATGGTCATGTTGCGGTTCGTGATGGTGCGCCTGTCATGATTACCAACGGTCAATAAACGAGTAAAGGAAAGTTTATGTTACGTTTTTTCATTGACCGTCCCCTATTCGCGTCGGTCATCTCGATTATTATTGTCATTGCTGGGATTGTTTCAATTCGCGCCCTGCCGGTTGAACAGTACCCGAATGTTGTGCCGCCACAAGTGGTCATTAGCACCATTTATCCCGGTGCTAGCGCCGACGTACTCGCTAGTTCAGTAGCAGCGCCACTAGAGCAAGAGATTAATGGCGTCGACGACATGTTGTACATGGAAACGACTACCACTGACTCTGGCATGCTGCAGATTACCATTTCGTTTGCCATGGGCTCAGACCCGGATCAAAACACCATCAACGTGAATAACCGTGTGCAAGCAGCCTCGGCGCGATTGCCACAAACGGTTCGGGATCTTGGCGTCCGAGTTGAGTCTCGTTCAACCAATATCCTTATGGTTGCGACGCTCTTCTCCGATGACGGCAGCATGAGCACACTGGATATCAGTAACTACACGCTACTAAATATCCTCGACGAACTAGTTCGCGTTGAAGGCGTGGGTGACGCCTCGTTGTTTGGCGCCCAAGACTACTCCATGCGAATTTGGACCGACCCGGCTAAACTAGCCGAATATGGTTTAATTCCTGCGGATGTCAGTAACGCGATTCGTGATCAAAGTGCACAATATGCAGCCGGTCGCTTCGGCGCAGATCCCGCGCCAAAAGGGAACGCGTTTACTTTTGCTGCAACCACAAATACGCAACTGAGTACCCCAGAAGAGTTCGCCAATGTCATTATTCGGTCCGGCGACAGTGGCAACAGCATTCGCGTTGGCGATGTCGCCCGAATCGAGCTCGGCGCACAAACCTATGGTTTCTCTGCTATTTATAACAACCAAGACGCTGTGCCATTTGGTGTTTTCCTACAGCCCGGTGCCAACGCGTTACAAACTGCAGAAAACGTCCATGCAAAACTAGAAGAACTTGCTGAACAATTCCCTGCAGGCTTATCCTACTACGTGCCCTACGACACGACTGAATTTATTCAAATTTCGGTGAATGAAGTGATCGTGACCTTATTAATTGCGGTTGTGTTAGTGGTCCTGATCACCTTCTTATTCTTGCAACACATCCGCGCTACATTGATTCCAATTGCAGCTATTCCGGTCTCGCTGATTGGTACCTTTGCAGGTATGCAAGCATTTGGTTTTTCAATCAACATGCTAACGCTATTCGGCTTGGTGCTGGCTATCGGTATTGTCGTCGACAACGCCATCATCGTTATGGAAAACGTTGAACGCCTCATCACGGAAAAAGGCATGAAGGCGAGAGAAGCGTCGATTGAGACAATGAAGCAGGTTTCCGGTGCGGTCGTTTCTTCGACCTTAGTTTTGGTTGCAGTTTTCGCCCCCGTCGCTTTCTTAGGTGGCTTAAGCGGCGAACTCTACCAGCAATTCGCCGTCACCATTGCCGTTTCCGTGGTGGTATCCGGTATTGTTGCTTTAACCCTGACTCCGGCTATGTGTGCCCTTCTGTTGGACAAACAAAGTCACCATGTCTCGAAACCCTTTAAACTGTTTAATGCCGGTTTCGACAAACTCACCAATGGCTTTGTCAATGCGGTCGCTTTCTTTATCCGTCGCTCTGTCTTTGGTGTGATTCTTTTCCTTGCGTTTGTGGTCGGTACCGGTGTCCTGATGAGTCGGATGCCAACTAGCTTAGTCCCGGGTGAAGACCAAGGTGTCGCTTTGGCAGTCGCTCAGTTACCAGCAACTGCCTCACTCGAACGCGCTGAAGAATTCCGCAACGAGCTATCACGGCAAATTCGTGAACTCGACACGGTGCAAGATTTCACCACCTTTGCCGGTTTTGATATTATTGCTAGCGCCCTGCGTACCAACGCGTTGGCTGGTTTTATTAACTTAACCGACTGGAGTGAGCGAACCGCTCCGGGCACTAGCGCGCAAGAAATCGCCCAGCAAGTCATGGGCATGGGTTTTGGTATGCAAGAAGCAAACGTCTTCGTCTTTGTGCCACCTCCAATTCAAGGCTTGTCGTTAACTGGAGGTGTCGAAGGTTATTTGCAGTTACGCGGTGACTCAGACCCAATTCGCTTGAACAACATCGCTCAACGTGCCGTTGCAGCAGCCAACGAACGCCCAGAACTGATGGGTGTGCGGAGTACGTTAGAAACCAATATTCCGCGTTACCTGATTCACGTTGATCGTGAGAAAGCCCAAGCAATGGGTGTGCCTTTAAGTAGTCTGTTCAGCACGATGCAAGCAACGTTCGGCTCAACTTATGTGAATGACTTCACCTATCAAGGCCGCCTATGGCAAGTGAACTTGCAGGCCGAAGGTGAATACCGCATGTCACCAGAGAATTTGCGTGATGTATTTGTGCGCGCCAACTCGGGCGCCATGATTCCAGTCAGCAGTTTAGTCACCGCTGAACGGGTAGCTGGTGCGGATATTCTTAACCGCTTCAACCTTTATGCTTCAGCAAAAATTATGGCTGACCCAGCACCGGGATATACCACTGGCCAAGCAAAGGACGCGCTTGATGCAGTGATTAACGACCTCCGCTCGGAAGAAAACATTCAAATGGGATGGGTTGGCGAGGCCTATCAGCTTGACGCTGCGTCCGGTGCCGCTGCATCAGCTTTCGGACTTGGTTTGCTGATGGTTATCCTAATTCTGATCGCGCAATATGAGCGGCTGACGTTGCCGTTTGCGGTTGCTACGGCAGTTCCGTTTGCAGTATTTGGTGCGGCACTATCATCAATGCTACGGGGGTTCCCGAACGACGTGTATTTCCAAGTTGGTTTATTGGTCCTCATTGGTCTTGCGGCTAAGAACGCGATTTTGATCGTCGAGTTTGCCGCGCAAAACCGCAAAGAAGGCATGAGTTCAACTGACGCAGCAATCACTGCTGCACGGCAACGTTTCCGCGCCATTATAATGACCGCAGCCACCTTTGTTGTCGGTAGCTTCCCGCTGGTCATCGCCTCGGGTGCTGGTGCAGTCAGCCGCCAAGAAATTGGTACGGTTGTAGTCGGTGGTATGTTGGCTGCAAGTAGTTTAGCACTGATTTTCGTGCCGCTCGCGTACAAGCTCTTGGACGATTTGAGCACTTGGCGCAAAGCGCGGAAGCAGTCGTCCGAGCAAGACACCGCTGTCAACAATAGCTAACCAAAGGACCGTAACATGAATAAGCATTTTTCAAAATTAGCACTCGTGTCCTTCGGTGTCGCAACCACTCTGTTTTTGAGTGGTTGCACCATGGGCCCAAACTATGAGTCACGTGATACTGAGTTGCCACAGGAATGGTTTGCGGATATGCCCTCAACAGCTGAGTTGCGTAACGACTGGCAAAATTGGTGGCAGCAGTACCAAGATCCTCACTTAAATACGTTGGTTGAGCGTGCGCTTAACGATAACCTCAATTTACAAGCGCAACTGGCCCGCATTGAACAGGCCCGCGCCGAACTTGGCTTTGCCCAAGCAAATCGTTGGCCGCTTTTGAGCGCACAAGCATCAGCAGCTCGAGAGCAGCAGCCGGAAACGCTGATGCCAGCTGCGCTCGGTGGTGGCAGCCCACGCAATCAGTTGAGTGTGGCCGGCGTGCTGTCCTATGAAGTTGATTTATGGGGACGTTTGTCACGCCAACGCGAAGCCGCCGGTGCGCTACTTGCGCAGTCGACCTATGGCGCGGAAGCCGTCAAGCTGAACTTAATTAGCGAGGTGGTCACCGGCTACTTCAATTTACTCGCAATTGAACAGCAATATACAGCGCTCACGACCAACATCGATTCGCTTGAGCAAACGTTGGCACTTGAACAATTGCGCTATGACAGCGGCTCGAGCAACGTCTTAAACTTACGTCGCGCCGAAGCTGCAGTTGCTGCTGCGAAAGCCAGCCTACCCGATTTGCGTGAAGCGCAGCAGGTCACCCGCAGCGCTTTAGCGATTTTAGTCGGGGCTAGCCCCGATGAACTTGCTCGAGGTATTGTGTTCGAGCACAGTAAGCTCACGGATTTGCATACACCGCAACAACTACCCGCATACACCCCGTCGGAGTTGTTGCAACGTCGACCCGATGTGCGCGCCGCCGAGGCTAGTTTAATTGCAGCTAATGCGCAGATTGGTGTCGCACAAGCAGCTCGTTTCCCTAGCCTAAACCTGAGTGCGTTGGGCGGCAGCGCTGCAACCGATACAAGTGACTTGTTCAGTTCAGCCAGCCAAACTTGGAATATTGGTGCAGATCTCGCTGCGCCACTGTTTGACTTTGGCCGCTTAGCACGCCGCGTAGAGAGCGCCACAGCCATGCGTGAGCAAGCGGATATCGCCTATCAGCAGGCTATTCTTGCGGCAGTGCGCGATGCCAGTGACGCCATAGCCTTGTTGAGTATTGCCGAACAACGTAGTAGCGCAGTACAAGCCCAATATGACGCCATTGCCGATACCTATCGCCTTGCTGAAATGCAATATGAGCGCGGCGCAATTGGCTTTTATGAGCTATTGGCAAGCCAACGTGAATTAATCAATGCTGAACTCGCGTTAACGAGTGCTAAACGTGACCACTTTACTGCCTACACCAATGTGTTCAAAGCGTTCGGTGGTGGCTGGTCCACTAGCGAGTAACTCCTTGGGGCGCTCTGATGAGCGCCCTATTCCTCAATGCCGTACCAAACCCGAACCTTAGCAATACCCTCGACGTCAGCAAATTGCGTGCGATAAAACTGCGCCAACGTGCGTAACTGGCGGTCATTTCGTTGTAATCTGTCCTGTGCTTCATTCGCGCTCATGGGGACATCAAGCTTGACGTCAATGACAACGCCATGGACTAAGTAGTGCAGATTAAGCTGGGCGCCGGTGACGAGATCTTTTAAGTTCGCCGGTAAACGCGCGTGAAATTGGCTAAACAATCGCTCGATTTCAGTACGCTTGGGTAACTCTAACTCCGCACGTGGACTTGCATGATCGTTGCGTGTATCAATGTGATAAATCACGTAAGTCACTTCGTCAAACGTCGTTAATAAACGCTCAACCACGCGCTCTCCAATGAAATGTCCTTCGCTAACCGTGAGTTCTGGGCCAACTTGAATATGCAGCTCCAACAAGATATTGCCACCACTCAAGCGGCTTTTGGCACTATGCACGTCGAGCACACCGTCGACTTCCCTTGCCACAGCCTTTATTTTCTCCAACTGTCTGGCTGGTACCGCGGTATCGACCAGCTCTTTGGCATTAGTCAGCAGCATGTCGAGGGCGATTTTACCAATTAAAAGCGCCACCAAAACCGCGGCTAGCGCATCGAGCCACCAAACGCCGGCGATTGCGCCAGCGATTGCTACGAGAACCACAATCGACGACAGGCTATCGGTGCGATGATGCCACGCGTTGGCAATTAACAGTTGCGAATTGGCCTTTTTACCAGCGCGCAGAGTCAGCCAATACAGTCCTTCGTTGGCAATAATCGATACTGCCGCGACAATTAATGTCCACGTACTGGGCGCACTGAGCGGTTCCCCTGCAAGTAGCACTTGCACGCTATCCCAAGCCATTAACACCGCAACCACAGCAAGTACGACCGCTAAGCCAATCGTGGCTAAGGTTTCGATCCGTTTATGTCCCCACGGGTGGGAAGCATCTGGTGCGCGATGAGCGACACCAAATACCCAGTACACCAGCACATCGGTTATAAGATCGGAGAAAGAATGAAGACCATCAGCCACGAGTGCGGCCGAGCCACCAAACCAGCCCACTAACATTTTCATGGCGCTGAGAATGGCGTTTACCAACGCACCAATGAGGGTAACGCGTTTACCTTCTTTTACACCTTCCATCGCCTGAAAACCCTTGTAAGATTGAATAAAATCGCGTTCAGTGACATACTATCGCGCGAACTTTTCCAGCACATTGCAGCACATTTGCAACGGTGATCTAACCAATAGGAATGACAATGTCGACTGATAAATCAACGATTATTTATACCGAAACCGACGAAGCGCCACGTTTGGCCACCTATTCTTTACTGCCGATTATTCAGGCCTTCACTAAAGCCGCCGGTATTTCGGTTGAAACCCGTGATATTTCCCTTGCTGGTCGTATTATTGCTAACTTCCCTGACTACCTAAAGGAAGAACAACGAATTGGCGACGCGTTAGCAGAGCTTGGCGAAATGGCAAAAACGCCAGAAGCAAACATCATTAAGCTCCCAAACATCAGTGCTTCTATTCCACAGCTTGTGGCAGCAATTAAAGAATTGCAAGCCCAAGGTTATGCTTTACCGAATTACCCGCACGAACCAAAAAGCGATGAAGAGCGTGACGTCAAAGCGCGTTACGACAAAATCAAAGGCAGCGCTGTGAACCCGGTACTCCGTGAAGGTAACTCTGACCGTCGCGCGCCAACGTCGGTGAAGAATTACGCGAAGAAACATCCGCATCGCATGGGTAAATGGACAGCCGACTCAAAAACTCGCGTTGCGCACATGAGCGAAGGCGACTTTTATGGTTCTGAGCAATCGACGACCTTCGCTGCTGCCGATACCCTGAAAATTGTTTTGAATACCCCTGCAGATCAAATCATTCTTAAAGACGGCGTTAAAGTCTTAGCCGGTGAAGTCGTTGATGCTGCTGTGATGAGCGCGGCCAAACTGCAAGCTTTCTATGCTGCCGAAACAGAGAACGCGAAGAAAGAAGGCGTATTACTGTCACTGCACTTGAAAGCGACCATGATGAAAGTCTCTGATCCAATCCTGTTCGGTCATGCAGTGAAAGTCTTCTTCAAAGATGTCTTTGCGAAGCATGCTAACTTATTCCGTGAGCTTGGTGTCGACGCGACCAACGGTTTTGGTGATGTTTTAGCCAAGGTTGCCGAGCTACCAGCTGAGCAACGTGCTGAAGTTGAAGCCGATATCGAAGCTGCTTATAAGAGCCAGCCAGAGTTAGCCATGGTGAACTCAGACAAAGGCATTACCAACCTGCACGTTCCAAGCGACATCATCATTGACGCCTCAATGCCTGCGATGATCCGTGACGGCGGTAAAATGTGGGATCCAGCCGGTGGTCAACAAGACACTCTAGCGATGATTCCTGACCGCTGCTATGCCGGTGTGTATGAAGAAACCATTAACTTCTGTAAAGAGCATGGTGCGTTTGATCCTGCGACTATGGGTACGATTCCAAACGTCGGTCTCATGGCACAAAAGGCAGAAGAATATGGTTCACACGACAAAACCTTTGAAATCCCTGCCAACGGCACGGTCAAGGTTTTGAATAGCAATAACGAAGTTGTGTTCGAGCACGCGGTTGAGAAAGGTGATATTTGGCGCATGTGCCAAGTAAAAGACGCGCCAATCCGTGACTGGGTGAAACTAGCGGTTAACTGCGCCACATTAAGCGGCATGCCAGCTGTATTCTGGTTGGACAAAAACCGTGCCCATGACGCCGAGCTGATTAAGAAAGTTGAAACTTACTTAAAAGAGCACGACACCAGCGGTATCGAGTTACACATTATGGCACCAATCGAAGCAACTCGCTTCTCTCTAGCGCGCATGAAGAACGGTGAAGACACCATTTCTGTCACTGGTAACGTTTTACGTGACTACTTGACCGATTTGTTCCCAATTTTAGAACTTGGCACCTCGGCAAAAATGTTGTCAATCGTACCGTTAATGAACGGTGGTGGTTTGTTTGAAACTGGCGCGGGTGGTTCAGCACCGAAGCACGTGCAACAGTTTGTCGAAGAAAACCACTTGCGTTGGGATTCACTCGGTGAGTTCTTGGCCTTAGCTGCTTCACTTGAGCACTTAAGCCAAGTCACCGGTAATGCTCGCGCGCAAGTGCTTGCCAAGACACTCGACAGCGCAACGGCCAAGTTCCTTGAAAACAACAAGTCGCCTTCACGTAAAGCCGGTGAAATCGACAACCGTGGTAGTCACTTCTACCTCGGTATGTATTGGGCCGAAGCGCTTGCTGCACAAAACGATGACGCAGAACTGCAACAACGTTTTGCCAAGTTAGCTGAAACTTTAACTGCTAATGAAGACGCTATTATTCAAGAGCTGAACGACATCCAAGGCGTCGCAGTTGAAATCGGCGGTTACTACCAGCCGAATTCAGAATTGGTCAGCAAAGCAATGCGTCCGTGTCAGTTACTGAATGACACATTAGCCAGCTTGTAAGGTCTCACAACGAGACCAGAAGCAATCGCCTTGCGCTGATTGTTAACTTATCTAAGCCCAATGTCTTCACATTGGGCTTTTTTTTGCCATGAATTCCCCACTGCGCCCCTTTACTTCTCATCGCCCTCGCCTAAAGTCGAATAGTAATTTTGTTCAATCCAACTACATTAAAGTGATACTAAGAAAATCGGCAGCGACGAGGACACCTATGAGCTACCAGCAACAACATCAGGAATCAATTCATAACCCCGAACAGTACTGGCGCCGCCAAGCAAGCAAACTAGCATGGTATACACAACCAAGTGAAATTCTTAGCTTCACCGATGCCGATGACCCAGCTAGCTACCAATGGTTTACCGACGGTGAGCTAAATCTGAGCTACCTCGCCCTCGATTACCATGTTGAACATGGGCGTGGCGAACAAATTGCGATTTACTACGACTCACCGGTGACCGGCACCCAATCAGCCTACACCTATGCAGAGTTAACTGATGAGGTAGCACGTTTTGCAGGTGTACTAAAGCGTCATGGCGTGAAAAAAGGCGATCGGGTTGTTATTTATATGCCGATGATCCCACAAGCAGCGATTGCCATGCTTGCGGTGGCTCGCTTGGGCGCCATACATTCCGTCGTTTTTGGCGGTTTTGCCGCGCATGAGCTCGCTATACGGATTGATGATGCGCAGCCGAAAGTCGTGGTTTCTGCTTCGCACGGCATTGAACCGCATCGCGTCATTCCCTATAAACCACTGCTCGATAAAGCGATCGAAAAAGCCGAATACAAACCGCAAGCAACGATCATTTTCCAACGCACGCAAGTGCCGACTGATAAGCAAGTTGCACTTAAATTACAAACCGGTTTTGACTTCGACTGGGCAACCGAAATGCGTTTAGCCGAAGCGGCGGCACCGGTCGCCGTTAAGAGTACCGATCCGCTGTACATTTTATATACATCAGGCACCACAGGTAAGCCCAAAGGAGTCGTCCGCGACAGCGGTGGTTATGCCACAGCACTCCACTATAGTATGCAAGCTGTTTATAACTTAAAGCCGGGTGACACCATGTTTACGGCTTCAGATGTCGGCTGGGTTGTTGGTCACAGCTACATTGTTTACGGCCCCCTCTTGCTCGGTTGCAGCACGGTTCTCTATGAAGGAAAGCCGGTGTTCACGCCGGACGCTGGTGCCTTTTGGCGCATTGCCGAACAATATCAAGCGAAAGTTATTTTCGCCGCCCCTACGGCTTTTCGTGCAATTCGTAAAGAAGATCCCAATGGTGAGTTTCTTAAACAATATAATCTTAACTCTGTCGAAACGATTTTCATGGCCGGTGAACGCCTTGATCCGGCGACTTATGACTGGGCGCAAGCCGTGAGCGGCAAGCCTGTGGTCGACCATTGGTGGCAAACCGAAAGCGGCTGGCCAATTTGTGCAAACCCAACCGGCATTGAACGCCTGACAACCAAGGCAGGCTCATCATCAGTCCCCGTCCCCGGCTATCAAGTGGTTGTACTTGATGATGCTGGCGAATCCATGAAAGCCAATCAGCAAGGAAATATCGTCATTCAACTGCCCCTGCCGCCCGGCTGTCTATCCGGTGTGTGGCAAAGTCCTGAGCGCTTTCACGCAAGCTACCTCAGGCAATTTCCCGGGTATTACAGTAGCGGTGACGGCGGTTATATCGACGATGATGGTTACGTCTTTATTATGGGCCGCACGGATGACGTGATTAATGTCGCCGGTCATCGCTTATCAACCGGCGAAATGGAAGAGGTCGTAGCGAGTCACCCAGCGGTTGCAGAGTGTTGTGTCATTGGCGCTCAGGACAGTTTAAAAGGTCAGCAGCCACTTGGACTGGTGATTATGAAGAATGACGTTGAGCTAACTGCAGAACAACTTGAAAAGGAACTTGTGGCGTTGGTGCGCGAAGAGATTGGCGCGTTAGCTTGTTTTAAAGCCGTGGTCGTAGTTAAACGTTTACCAAAGACCCGCTCTGGAAAGATCTTGCGAAAAATCGTCCGCCAAATTGCTGATGATCAACCATATCAAGCACCCTCCACGATTGATGACCCAGAAAGTCTGAGCGAGATAGCGGAAGCATTGGCAAAGCACGCGAAGTCATCCTAATGCGGTTGGGCTTAGCGCTGAACCGCGCCAGCTTGACGTCATTTCAACTGCACAATTTCTTTGCTTGAAATTCAGCCATTAAAAAAAGGCAACTTTATAAAAGTTGCCTTTTTCCGAATCACTGTAGCAGAGCTACGTAGTCAACATGTTGAGCAGCGCTGCTTCTCAGCTGGCTGCAGAAACACTTATAGAGCTACGATGTTCTCAGCTTGAGGACCTTTTTGGCCCTGGGTAACAGTGAAAGAAACTTTTTGGCCTTCAGCTAAGGTTTTGAAACCGTTGCCTTGAATAGCACTGAAGTGAGCGAATACATCTGGACCGCCTTCGCGCTCGATGAAACCAAAGCCTTTAGACTCGTTGAACCACTTAACAGTACCAGTAATTGTATTAGACATAATCATATCCTGAAATTTAAAAATTAAATGTGCGCTTCACTCTTCGACACCAAAGGGTGGCAATAGAGACCAAACGCGGGGCATGCTGGAAAAATAAACTGAAACTTAAAAACTACAGGACGATGTTGAGCTTATGGCTTGATACAACGTGTGGAGCATTAAATTGTACTTTTCGTGCATTGACCAACACTATACAGCAACTGCACAGAAAAGATACCGAAACTTTTGTAATCCATGAAAAAACTTTGCTTTTTTTGCAACGAATGAACATGATAATGCCACTTCATTGATATAACGAGGAGATCACCATGCGAAAATACGCTGGATTAGCCTTGTGTTTGGTCGCTGCAAGCTTAATCGCTGCACCCACGATTCAAGCACAAACCGAGCAGAAACTGTTATCTGCTGAGCTTATTTGGGAGATTGAACGGATTGGAAGTCCAGTCATCAGCCCTAATGGTCAGCAAATTATCGTACCCATTACACGTTATGATCTCGACACCGATCGTGGTCAATCACAATTATGGCTGTATCACCCAGAGCAAGGCGAACAACGTGCTCTCACTGCCGCTGGCCTGCGCGCGAGTAACGCAACGTTTGCCCCGAATGGTAATACCCTTGCGTTTATTTCTCAGCGCGACAAAGACGATGCGGGTCAAGTATACCTTTTACCCATGGACGGTCCCGGTGAAGCCACACGGCTGACTTCCGTGCCGACTGGAGTAAGCAACATTCAATGGGCTGGCGATTATATTTATTTCATGAGCAGCGTCTGGCCAGAAAAGACTTGGGAACAGATGACAGAGCAACTGACTGCCCAAAAGAATCGCAAAGTGTCAGCGCACAAGTGGACCGATCTTCCTTACGCGTCTTTTGACCGTTGGTTAGATGAAGAGCGAGCGACCCACGTCTTCCGTATCCCTGCGGCGGGTGGCGATGTCGAGGCGGTAACTGCGAATTTACTCGCAAATCCAATAAAAGGCGTTGGTGGCTTTCACGTTCATCCGGATGGAAATTGGATTGCGTTTACCAGTGATACAGCCGACGGTGTCGTGCCTAAAATTGACTTGTTCCTCGCCGAAGTAGGTAGCGATCAAGCACGTAACTTGACAGTCGATAATGCGGCTCCGGATGCTAACCCGATGTTTAGCCCAGACGGCAAAACATTGGCATTTACCCGTCAGCGAATCGTCGGATTTTATGCAGACCAAACCAATCTGATTTTGCATGATCTCGAAACTGGCAATGAACGAGAAATTACTGCTGAATTTGATCGTTCAGTGGGTGGTCTAGTGTGGACTCCAGATAGCCAAGGCTTTTTCGGCTCAATTGATGACGCTGGCACAGTTCGAGTTTATCACATTGATGCTGAAACTGGCGCAACGCGTGCAATTACCGGCGCCACTAACTTTGGCGGCTTGAGTATTGCAGACAACGGTACTTTGGTCGGTACCAATGAAAGTTTTCTCTATCCAGCCCAGTTAGTTCGTATTGATGCGGAAAGCTGCGAAGTCACACGCTTAGATACACGCAATGACGAGTTACTCGCTGATGTCGATTTAGGTCACTATGAGTCCGTCACTTACGAAGGCTATAACGGTCAAGAAATCCAAATGTGGGTACATTACCCGCCTGGTTTTGACGCGAGCAAACAATATCCACTGTTCCTGCTTATTCACGGTGGCCCGCATAGCGCTATTACAGACGGCTTCCATTACCGTTGGAATGCGCAAACCTTTGCCTCATGGGGCTATGTGACTGCATGGCATAATTTCCATGGTTCAAGTGGCTTCGGGCAGGAATTTACTGACTATATTAACCCCGACTGGCTAACCGCTCCTTATGCTGACACGATTGCCGCAGCAGAGTGGTTTATGGAAAAGGACTGGATCGATAATGATCGTATGGTTGCAGGTGGCGCCAGTTATGGTGGCTATCTAAGTTCTATTTTACTTAGCCACGATCATCCATTTAATGCCTTGTTAATTCACGCGCCGGTGTACAACATGTATTCACAAATGTCTGCCGACTTCGCTGTCCATGCGGATCGCTTCGGTGGCTTTTGGGAGAATCCAGAAATCTACAAAAAGATTTCACCACATTATTATGCGGATAACTTCAATACCCCTGCCCTTATCAGCCATGGTCAACTGGACTACCGTGTTCCTGTTGGGCAGGGCTTCGAGATTTTCCGTACCCTGCGCAGCCGTGGTATCGAGTCGCGGATGATTTATTTCCCCGACGAAAACCATTGGATTTTAAAACCAAACAACTCGATTTACTGGTATAACGAAGTGAAGGACTGGATGGGCAAGTTTGCCCAGCCAGGTGCCCGCTAAGCCATTCCTGGCCGTAGGATACCAATAGTCGCAAAGAACCAAGCGCCGCTGCTCGTCTCGCGGCGCTTTTTTTTTATCCAATCTATACGTTTAGATGACTACACTCTGACGCCAAAGCAAGCTAGTATATTCAAGAGAATCACACTGAAATCAAGGAGCTCGCTTTGCAGTCAGTGCCTATTGTGAGTGTAACGATGAACCCAGCAGTCGACCTTTTCGCGGTCACGAAAACCATTCACACCGACAGTAAAAGTCGTTGTGACAAAGCGCTTGAAGAGCCTGGTGGTGGAGGCATTAACGTTGCTCGTAATATTCAACGTTTAGGCACCAACGCTTTAGTCGTCTTTCCGGCTGGAGGTCTTAATGGTGAGCGCCTCAAACACTTACTTGAACGAGATGGCTGCCGATATCAAGCGGTTCCGGTAGCCAGCGAAACTCGACAAAACTTCGCCATTACCGAAAGCAGCACGGGTGTAATGCATCATTTCGTTTTTCCCGGTCCCGACTTGTCCGCGGCCGAGCTAGCAGCCTGCGAGCAAGCTATTCTTGGCCAACCTTCCGCTCCTGAATACTTAGTATTAAGCGGTAGCATTCCGGCATCAGTTCCGGATGACTTTTATGGCAAGTTAACTCAAGCGGCCAACGCACAAGGTACAAAAGTCGTGCTAGACAGTTCTGGCCGTGCGCTGCGCGGCGCACTTTATCGTGGCGCTTATTTAGCTAAATTAAACCGTTACGAATTTGCCGAACTTGGCTACCCCACTGACGCACCCATTGATGAATTGAAACGGCAAATGGAAGAGGAAGTAGCGAAAGGTGCTGTGGATGTTTTGATTGTCACGCTCGCTCGCGGTGGTGCACTGCTTTGCAGTAAGGACGGCGAGCGCTATTACTTTATGCCACCTGCAAGCCCTATTGTCAGTCATGTTGGTGCTGGCGACAGCTTTGTGTCTGCGCTTGTGTTTCATTTACAGCGCGGCACGCCCTTACGCGAAGCCTTTCGTTACGGAATTGCTGCCGCCAGTACCAAAGTGCAAACCGAGGGCAATCAACTGACCGATTTTGCCAAACTTGCCGAGATTTATGCACAAACTGATACACCACCGACGGAAGCATAATCATGACGACGGCGTCCTTCTCTTACCATCATGAAGACCAAATCTTGTCCTTACGCGGTCAATGGACGGTGGAGCAGTATCCCCAGCTGTTAAAAACCATGTTGCAGTTCTTTCATGCGAAAAACGCCGACAACGTCAAACGGCAACCACTGCAGCAACTAGAGACCAGTGAGTTAGAAGTCATTGACAGCAGCGGCGCTAGCCTGCTGCATTATTTTTTCGATCATGTCCATCTTACTGAAGCCATTCAAACAAATCCGAATTTGTCGCCACAGCAACAGGCGCTCTTGTTAGCGGTAAGTGCATCGCTTAGCGAAGACGCACCGCCGCAGCCTAGACCTTATCGCCTAGGTGATGGAATTGCCAAGTTTGGCGAGCAAGTTATCCGCCAGATCAAACACAGTAACAGTCTGTTCGGCTTTATCGGTCTAACGCTAATTACATTCGTCAGTGTATTATTGCGGCCTTGGCGTTGGCGTGTGACTTCCTTGGTGTATCACATGCAGCACTCTGGTGTGCACGCTGTTCCCATTATTGCTCTGCTGACTTTTTTAGTTGGTGCGGTCGTCGCTTTCCTCGGCGCAACGGTTTTACAAGATTTCGGCGCCACTATTTATACTGTGGATCTAGTGGCATACGGCTTCATGCGCGAACTGGGTGTACTCCTCACGGCAATCCTTCTCGCTGGGCGTACAGCCAGCGCTTACACCGCACAAATTGGTTCCATGAAAGTGAATCAAGAAATTGATGCGATGCGCGTTCAGGGTTTAAATCCAATTGAATTATTAGTTATTCCGCGTCTCATCGCTTTGCTGATCATGCTACCGATATTGACCTTTGTTGCTATTATTTTCGGTATTCTTGGCGGTGCCAGCGTCGCTCTCTTCGCTCTCGACATTAGCAGCACACAATTTCTTTATATTATTCAAGAAATTCCCGCCAAACACTTTTGGGTAGGTATGAGTAAAGCGCCAGTCTTCGCCGCTGTCATCGCTATTATTGGTTGCCTCGAAGGCTTTAAAGTCGGCAAAAGTGCGACATCTGTCGGAATTCATACCACATCAAGTGTGGTGCAAACGATTTTCATCGTGATCTTATTTGACGCCCTCGCCGCTCTTTTCTTCATGGAAATGGGGTGGTAAATGACAACTCAATCGATTATCCATATTCAGGGGTTACGTAATCAATTTGGTTCGCAAGTTGTACATGACAACCTTGATCTTGACGTCTACCGCGGTGAAATTCTTGGTGTGGTCGGTGGCTCCGGTTCTGGTAAATCGGTTCTGCTGCGCAGCATAATTGGATTACAAACGCCAGCGGCTGGTACAGTCGAACTACTTGGCACCAATGTTCGTAATATCAAAAGGTCGCAGTTGGAAAAACAAACCGGTGTTTTGTTCCAATCTGGAGCCTTATATTCGTCCATGACGGTCGCTGAAAATATTAGCGTGCCCTTGATTGAACATGCGAAATTTAGCCGGCGTGACGCCGCTTTACTAGCGCGGATGAAAATAGCGTTAACCGGTTTGCCGGCTCACGCTGCTGACCTATACCCAGCAGAACTTTCCGGCGGAATGATTAAACGTGCAGCGTTAGCTCGAGCGCTTGCCCTCGATCCCGAAGTGCTTTTTCTCGACGAACCCACCGCGGGCTTAGATCCGATTGGTGCTGCCGCTTTCGACAAATTATTGGTCACTTTACGGGACGCACTTGACCTCACGGTTTTTCTCGTCACCCACGACCTCGACACACTCTATAGCAGTTGTGACCGCGTTGCCGTGTTGGCCGAGAAGCGTGTGATTATCGCTGAGCCTTTAGCCACAGTGGCAGAGTATAATCACCCGTGGATCCAAGACTATTTCCATGGCCCTCGTGGCCGTGCAGCATTACAGGCGCAAACACGTTTGCATCAGGAGGATTAACATGGAAACTCGTGCCCACCATCTCTTCGTTGGTTTATTTACTGTCATTGCCCTTGTGGCCGCCGTGTTTTTCACACTATGGCTGACCAAAGCTGGCACTGAGCGTGCTGTCGTCGAGTATGAAGTCGTGTTCACCGATGGCGTCTCTGGTTTATCCGTTGGCAGTCCAGTTCAGTTTAATGGTATTCGAATTGGCGAAGTAGCCAGTTTACAGCTTGATCCGAACGATCCAAATCAAGTTCGTGCCCGCATTCTTGTCGATAATCAAGTTCGCATCGCACCAAGCACCTCCGCTCGATTAGCGTTGCTTAATGTGACCGGCGCCACCGCAATCGACCTCTATGTCAATGACGAAGACAAACAAGAACATGTCTATAACAGTCGAGGGGTAGCCGTTCTGGTCGCCGAACCAAGTCCATTTACCCGCTTACGGGTTAGTAGTGAAGAGTTGTTAGTTAATCTGAACAGTTTCCTCAATAACGCAGCGAATATTGTCTCTGATGAGAACAGCGAACGCATTGCCAGTATCTTAACGAACCTCGACCAACTCAGTGGTTCATTGGCACAACAAAGTGACAGCTTGGGCGCAGATTTGAGTGCCTTAATGGCTAATTTGAATACGACAAGTGAACAACTCACCCAAACGCTGCAGCGATTCGATGACAATATTCTCAGCCAAAGCGAACCAATCATGGCCAATGCCGCTGAAGCAATAGCAAACCTTGCAGCGCTGAGCCAGCGCGTCGAAGCTTTAGTTGCTAAACATGAAGGATCCGTTGCCTCTGGACTCGATGGCGTAGCGGAAATTGGCCCAGTGATTCGAGAGTTGCGAAGTACCATTCACACGGTCAACATGATTTTGTTACAGATTGACCAAGATCCGGCGGGTTATTTATTAGGCCGCGAGCAATTGAAGGAGTATAAGCCATGAGACTCGCTCTGATTACGCTACTAAGTGTTGGCTGGCTGAGTGCCTGTACGGTTCTTCCCGAGGCTGAAAGCGTCGACGTCTACCGCCTACATCCGGCGACGACCATCGTCATCGATAGCAGTCAGGAGTTCCCTTCCGCGTTGCGTGTTAGTCGCCCCTTAGTTACGGATTTATTGGCGGGAAATCGGGTTTTGCGGTTACATACGGATCAAAGTTTTTCCGCCTATTCAGGTACACGTTGGAGCTCTGCGATTCCTGTACTCTGGCGCGATTGGCTAACCGATGCCTTATCGCAGCACCCAGGATTTTCTCAGCTCAGTAGTGATGTTGACAACGTCGCCGCCGATCTAGAGCTGACCGGCACCTTGCGTAATTTTCATATCGAAACTCGCAATGGACGTTCGTATGCAGTGGTTCAGTTTGATGCACGGTTGATCAAGTTGACCGGTCGCAGTGTCAGTGCCCAGCAGCGGTTTGATGCCCGGGTTGCCGTCACAGATAATTCAAGTGGGGCGGCAGTAGCGGCACTCAGCCAAGCGACCCAGGCTGTCTATACCGACATGGTCGCATGGCTGTTTACTCAAGAGAGCCGTTAACGCTTCATGACAAACGCGTAGGCGGTCATAAAGGCATTTTGTTGAAATCCTTTCAATCCAGTATCAGCGTAATCCACCGCAAGTGGATTACGCTTAAGGATTTCCTTCTGTTCAGTCCCGTTTAAAATGTGGGTTTGTACATCGTCGAGCAACTGCAACACAGTTTCAATTTTAAAACCTACAGCCGCGCCTGCAAATTTTCCTTTCTGCGGACGTTCTTTAATGACCACATGTTGCACCTTGTAATCGGTCATGAGCTTTTGCAGGGTAAAATGAAACTTTTGCATCTGCTCTTGCACATGATCTTTAGTCAACTGTAAGCGCACCGTGCGGCAATCTGGCAGGCCTACTAGACCGTCATCCATATCCATGAGAACAAAAATTGCTTCATTACTTTTAATTTCTACACCACAAACACGCATGCTTGCTCCTTAATTGAATTGGGCCTGCTCACCGAGAATATAGGTGGCGGCGACGGCGCGATCATCGGCCAATGTGTTTAATACGAAAAGTGTTTCTTGTATCGTTCGACACTGTGCTGTGCGACTTGCCAATAATGGCGTAGCCGCCAAGTCGAGGACGACAAAGTCAGCTTCTTTACCTGCCTTGAAATTACCAATACAGTGATCGAGCGACAGCGCTTTAGCGCCACCCAACGTTGCCAAATACAAAGCTTCGAGCGCTGGCAAAGACTCTCCTTGGAGTTGCTGCACTTTGTACGCTTCACCCATAGTTTGTAGCATTGAAAAACTAGTCCCTGCGCCCACGTCTGTACCTAAACCAACCCGGACACCATGTTGCTGCAAACGCCGCAATGGAAATAACCCAGAGCCGAGAAATAAATTCGAAGTCGGACAATGGGCGACGACCGAGTTAGTTGCCGCTAAACGTTCACAGCTGCTGTCACACAAATGCACCCCGTGCGCAAACACACTACGTTGACCAAGTAACCCTGAATGTTCGTAAACGTCGAGATAGTTTTCACTTTCTGGAAACAACTCCGCAACCCACGCAATTTCAGCTTCGTTTTCAGCCAAATGCGTATGCAGATAAACGTCTGGGAATTCTTGCAGTAACTCCCCTGCTTTGTCCAGTTGCTCGCGACTACTGGTTGGTGCAAAGCGCGGTGTAACCGCATACAATAAACGGTCTTTACCATGCCAGCGTTGAATTAACGCCTTACTCTCAGTGTAGCCTTGCTCAGCAGTATCACGCAGGCTCTCTGGAGTGTTACGATCCATCAATACTTTACCGGCGATCATACGCAGTTGCCTTTGTTGCGCCGCTTGGAAGAAAGCGTCAACCGACTGCGGGTGAACCGTGCCAAAAACCAGCGCCGTCGTCGTGCCGTTGCGCATCAGCTCGTTTAAAAAGCGTTCAGCAACATCACGAGCATGTCTTTCGTCGGCAAACTTAGCTTCTTCCGGAAAAGTATAGGTTTCGAGCCAGTCGAGCAATTGTGCACCGTAGGCACCAATCATGTCAGTTTGCGGATAATGAATATGGGTGTCGATAAAACCCGGCACAATCAGCTTATCGCGATAATCAACCACTGCACAATCAGCTATTGAGTTACTCGCGCTCTTCGAGCTCATTAAGTCTGTATAGTCACCAACGGCGACAACTTTACCGTCTGCGACCACCAGTAAACCATCGGCAAAGTATTCCCACGCTGCATCACCAGCAACTGCGGGGTCTGCTAAGCAATGTAAAATGGCAGCACGAAAACCACGCTTTCCCATACCAGCAACAATCCTGTATTTAGCTTGAATTCAAAACGAACCGCGCATTATACATGAAAAGCCCACAAACATGCCCGTTTCACAGGTATTTCTGTGACGCTTTAACGTGACCGAAAAGCTTCGCGTTATGATGACTATGCTGAACGGTAGCGTAGCTCCGCGTCGCGAACTTTCTGCAAGTAATTACGTGTTTCTGCAAACGGATGATAGCGCAATAAATGCTGATAAACCTGTTCCGGCGTCATGCTATTAATGCGTCTCAAGGCTTCGTCACGATTGCTTGAAAATGCTCGAAAAACATTACCAGATCCGCCATTGTATCCGGCAATTTTGGCATATTGACGGCTCAGTGGATCAGTTATCTGATTGAGGTACACACCGTCAAGCAAATAGAGATATGCACTGCCGATATCAATATTGTAGTCCGGTTTAAATAAGTTCTCTCGAGTGGGCTCCCCCGGCAAGCCTTTCACCCTCTCGTAGACATCGCGACCAGCGGTCGCCTGCACAATTTGCATTAAGCCAAGTGCATTCGCATGGCTTACCGCATAGGGATTAAAGCTACTCTCCACCTCAATCACCGCGTACACCAGTGTCGGTGGAATGCCATATTCATTGGCGTAACGAAGAACTGAGTCGGAATACTGGAGTTGCCGTAGGTGCAAGTGATTATCGACTAAATTGACCCGCACTGAGCTAATCAGTCTGCCGTCACTACGACGCTGACGGAATTGATTGTTAATCATATACTGGGCAAAACGTTCAGCGCGCCACTCGTAACGAATGGGTTCGCCGTCTTGGTCGAGAATTTGCTGGTACAAGAACGGTTCATCACCCAATTGCGGCTCTTGGTCGGTAAAAATGTCTTCAACGGTGAGATCTTTGGGCGTCAGTAAGGTTAAAACGAGGGCCTGTTGCAACATAGTGCGCGGTGCGTCTTCGTCGATAGTCTCGACCTGTAAATAGCCCTGTTCAAAGTCGATAATGGCGCGAGCGAGATAATCGTTACTGTATTTCACATAACGCTTTTCTGAAGGAAGCTCTTCATTATCTTTACCCCAGACGTCTTCAAGGATAATGGCAATGACCTCAAGAATCTCACGAATAGATGAGATGCTCTTCAAGCCTTCAATGCCGCCGTAGGGCTCAAGCCGATCATTAATAATAATCCGGGCATAATCGCCGGCCCCCGTCTGTTCAACGATTGAACGCCACTCCTCGCGAGAGAGACTACAACTCACTAAGGTCAATACCAGTCCAGCAAGTAAGCAGCCACGGCAAAGGCGAAGCATAATACTAGGTTGAATGGTCATGAGATCCTCTTCGAGCTGCAGCAACTTGGGGGTTATGCGTAAATTAAGTCTTTAACATACGCATTTGTCGGTGCAATTCAAGCATTTACTCTATACATTTACTGAGATTTTAAGGACGTATTTCGACCGTGAGTGAGCCAGAAGTGTTTTGTCGCACCATGTAGCTGAGCGGCACTTGAGCACCAACCGGTGTCTCAAGGCGACCAATGCAGGTAAGTTCTTTGTCGAGATAGTTTTTATGTGCTTGACGGCCGTAGACAAACTTCAGCCGATTAGCTTGGTCAGCAGCATAGCGTTCAAGTGCATTAGGCGCTGATAAATCAATGGATTCATCGATGTTTCCTTGCTCATCCCGAACAGGCCAAGCCTGTAAACCAGACTGATATTCTTCAATTAAACGTGCTTCGAAAAAATTTTTGCTTTGTTGCTTAACGTCATCGACGACCGCAACGCTATCACACTGAAAGTCACCGGCGCTGCAAGCTACCAGTAAAAGACTCGATACACACAGTAAAAAATGTCGTTGCTGGTTGCCCATGATGAACTAGTCCTTCAGATTCTCGTGAATACACTGACATGTCTCGTCAACTCTTGCGGGCGTAGTGTAGCAAAATCAATCTACTTTTCAATATATTTTATCATCCTGAGCATTACATTTACTCATAACAGGCAATGCAACTAACTTCCGGCGCTGGCCTTTTGAATTAACCCAACCGCTTGACCGTAACGAGGATGTTCAGGTGCCAACGTCTGAGCGACCTGAGCCGCGGCTAACGCTTCACTTTCCCGTCCCTGGCGGAGCAACGACCAAGCTAAATTGAAAAAACCTGCAGGCTGCAAAGGATCCAATTCGGTTGCTCGATAAAAGTATTCTTCAGCATTGGCATAGTCATGTTGCTGGTAGGCAATACTGCCTAATCCCATGTACCCTGTTGCATCGTGGGGCCAGTGCTCTACACCTGCGGCATAGGCCATGGCTGCGAGCGGCAGGCGTCCCTGTTGTTCAACTGCTGCAACTGCCTCAAAATAAGGGAGCGACGGCACGGATACTGGCATGAATCCGATCGGTGGCACGACCATGGCCCAATAATTGCCGAGTCGCCAGCTGCGTTCAAAAGCACGTAACGACACCACCTCACGTTCAGTTGTTCCAGAGCGCAAAATCAATTGCTGTTTCGCTGGCTCAAATCCAATCACCACCGCGTAATGCCAAATTGGCCAACGCTCTAAACCCAGATTTTGTAAAACCAATACCGGATAACCGGCGGCCACTTCGGCGAATAAGGCATCCATTCGGCGCGGAATCACAAACGGAATACGGTCAGCGCGACGGGTTGCTGCCAGCAGTTCAGTCTGCAAACTACCCTCTCGATCCGGTAAATAGACCTGCGCTACCAAACTTTCAGGCGTCACATCGGCAACACCAGCAGCCTGCAACACAGTCGCCAGTGCAGCCGGACCACACTGATACTCTTCTTGCGGAAAAAACGGTGTCTCGCTCAATTCAATTGCCGTCCAAGCCTCGCTATCAAGGTGCTGATATTGATAAGAGCCAGCACTACAACCAGCTAAGCCAACGGTGAGCAAAAGAAATAAAACGAGTCTACAGCCTGACATAATAATCCCTAAGACAAAGAAAAACGCTTGTTAAGCTCTCACTTAACAAGCGTTCATAACAATCATTACTTATCTAAAAAATACTAGCCAAATAATAACAGCGACTAAAATCACTGTGGTACTGACGCTAATACCAGCACCTGCAGGTAATTCATCTAAGTGCGCAGTGAGTTCCACGACTTCTGCATCTGTCATGGCAGCCACACGCGCTACCGCATCGTCAGGATTGACACCATAGCGAACCAATTGCTCACGAACCTCATCACGATGTAATTGCTCAACCAATTGAGCACGGTTCCAACCTGACTGTTGCTCAGCAACAACGTCTGCGGTCGAAACTATATCCGCCTGAGCGGTTGGTAAAACAGCTGCCGAAAACGCAAAACTAGACAATAAAAAGGTCGTTCCAATTAACAGTGATTTTTTCATGACAAATCTCCATGTTGGTTGTCACTTATAAACATAGACCATAATCGTAGATAGGTCTGTAAACTTTGCGAAATTCTTTCATCCTTTTAAGCGTCCTGTGCGGCTAGGCCGCTACAGTTAACTCTATGATCTAGAACATACTTTCAATCGACTTCAGTTTACCTATAAGACAATCTTGACTATGCTTTAACGAGTCAACTGATTCATTTCCTATGCTCAAGGAGAAACTCATGAGTAGTGAAAGTCCCAAAGTAATGCATGTTTCGGATGAATCCGAACACTCATTTCGGTTCAATCCGATCACCCATTTCGGTTTAAACCGATCACCTGTTTCGGTTTTATCCGATCACTTTT